>Ga0265300_10000002_pt1 | contig 475515 bp, 386 predicted proteins | sample AusTroGonzalo_MG_FD_193482 | JGI IMG/M metagenome (GOLD analysis project Ga0265300, IMG submission 193482) | Bovine rumen microbial communities from tropical cattle in Woodstock, Queensland, Australia - Gonzalo_03 | ecosystem: Host-associated > Mammals > Digestive system > Stomach > Rumen ... | reverse complement strand
GCGAAGCGTCATTAAGGTGGTTATTGCAGCGGGGTCCCACCTCTTCCCATTCCGAACAGAGAAGTTAAGCCCGCCTGCGCCGATGGTACTGCAATGCAATGCGGGAGAGTAGGAGGCCGCCGTCTTTCTGTGGAGAGGCTATAGTCCAAACAGACTGTAGCCTCTCTTTTTTTTGACTATAGACTGCAGACCATATTGCACTGTGTTCCTGCCTTTATCCCAATGCAATTGTAGTCGACACAAAAAAAATTTTTTTCGAAAAATAATATCACTAATATCACTAATCTTCTGAAACGCCCTGTGGCAGGGCGTTTCGGAAGTGATATTAATAGTGATATTAGGGGTGTTTAGTGATATTAAGTTGAGATAAAAGGTGATATGATAGGCGTTTTTAGTGATATAAGAAGACTGTCTTTCATACAAACAGGGCAGTTAGACCTTCAAACAGGCCTGTTAGAGCCTCTAACAGGCCTGTTGCTTTCCAATAACGGCTGACATTCTGAGGGAACGATTTTGGAAAAATTGCCCGTTTTTGGGGAAAAAAATCAATTTTTTTCATGTTAATATCACTAATACACTATTAATATCACTAAGCAAACCGTCTGATTGTCAGAATGTTAGGGGCTTAGTGATATTAGTGATATTATTTTTGCAAAAAATTGTGTGGGGAGTTTCTGCGGCTCTCTCCATCAGGTCGATTAAGATGTTCTCGCGCTTGCCGTTGGCAATGATGACATTGATACCTGACTGTTGTATGCGTGTAGCCGTAGCATATTTTGACTGCATGCCGCCACGGCCGGCTGAGCTCTTCTCCGACTGGATGTACTGGGAAAGATCGGTGCCGGGAGCGACCTCCTTGATGAGTTGCGACTGTGGGTCGGCTGGATTGCCGGTATAGATGCCGTCGATGTTGGAGAGCAGGATGAGGGTATCGGCCTGCATCATCTGGGCGATGAGTCCGGAAAGTTCGTCGTTGTCGGTGAACATCAGCTCGGTCACGGAGACCGTGTCGTTCTCGTTGACGATGGGCAACACACCGTTCTCCAACATCACGCGCATGCACTGCTGCTGGTTGCGGTACTGTTCGCCGGGCCGGAAGTTCTCTTTCATCGTGAGCACCTGACCTACATGGATATGGTATTCGCGGAAGAGGTCGTAATAGAGGCCGATGAGCTTGGCCTGACCGAGAGCGGAGAAGAGCTGACGCTGCTCCACGGAGTCGAGCTCGTGCTCTATATTCAGCTCGCGACGGCCGCAGGCCACGGCACCCGACGATACCAGTATCACCTCGCAGTCTTTGCTTCTCAGCCATGCAATCTGGTCGACGAGTGCCGACATGCGGGTTACATCGAGTCGTCCGTCGGGGCGCGTCAGGGCGTTGGAGCCGATTTTGACAACAATGCGCGACCCTCCCCCTTGCCCCTCCCTGTGAGGGAGAGGAGTATTTTGCGATGGCTGTTTTGAACTATTATGCATCTGTTTTCTGAAATGAATGAGGTCATTACTCCCCTCCATATAGGGAGGGGTTAGGAGGTGGGTCTCTTATCTTTCTCCCTGATTTCTACACGTCTGATTTTACCGGAAATGGTCTTGGGCAGTTCGTCAACGAACTCTACGATGCGTGGGTACTTATAGGGGGCGGTGACTTTCTTTACATGCTGTTGCAGCTCTTTTACAAGGTCATCGCCAGCCTTGTCTTTCCATTCCTTGCCGAGAACGACGGTGGCCTTCACCACCATGCCGCGGATGTCGTCGGGCACACCGGTGATGGCACACTCTACCACGGCAGGATGGGTCATCAAGGCACTCTCTACCTCGAACGGGCCGATGCGGTATCCCGAGGACTTGATGACATCATCTATGCGGCCCTCAAACCAGTAGTAGCCGTCTTCATCGCGCCAGGCCATGTCGCCTGTGTGGTAGAGGCCGTCGTGCCAGGCCTCGCGTGTTTTCTCGTCGTCGCGGTAGTAGCCTTTGAAGAGGCCGATGGGCTTCTTGTCGCCCACACGCACCACGATCTCTCCCTTCTCACCGTCCTCGCAAGGGGTACCGTCGGCACGCAGCAGGTCAATGTCATACTGACCGTTGGGCATGCCCATAGATCCTGGTTTCGGGGTCATCCACGGGAAGGTACCCAGCGTCATGGTGGTCTCGGTCTGTCCGAAGCCCTCCATCATGCGGATGCCTGTCTTCTCGAAGAACTTGTCATAGACAGCGGGGTTGAGGGCCTCGCCTGCGGTGGTGCAGTACTCGAGCGAAGAGAGGTCGTATCTTGAGAGGTCTTCACGAATCATGAAACGGTAGATGGTGGGAGGAGCGCAGAAGCTCGTCACCTTGTATTTCTCCATCTGGCGTAGCAGCGTGTCGGCATTGAACTTCTCGTGGTCGAAGACGAAGACCGTAGCACCAGCGAACCACTGGCCGTAGAACTTGCCCCATACAGCCTTGCCCCAGCCTGTATCGGCCACGGTGAGGTGGAGCGAGCCCTCATGCAGGTTGTGCCAGAACACGCCTGTGGTGAGATGGCCCATGGCATAGAGGAAGTCGTGGGCCACCATCTTGGGCTCGCCCGAGGTGCCGCTGGTGAAATACATAATCATCGTGTCCTCGTTATTGTTGACGAAGGCGGGACGTACGAACTTAGGAGCCTGCTGCCATTCTTCTTCCCAAGAATGGCAAAGTGAAGAGTGAAGAGTGAAGAGTGAAGAATTTGCTATCGCCTCTTCTTTCTCACCTACAACAATGACATGTTTCAGTGTGGGACTCTCATCCACCGAGATGCCAATCTGCTCAGTGATGTATTGATCGGCAGCGCAGATGATGGCCTTCACTGAGGCACGCGTGTTACGGTAGACGATGTCGTGCTTGGTCAGCATGTGGGTGGCGGGAATGACCACTGCTCCCAGCTTGCACAGGGCCAGCATCACGATCCACCATTCGTAGCGGCGCTTCAGGATGAGCATCACGGGGTCGCCCTTGCCAATGCCCAGTGACTGCAGATAGCTGGCAGCCTGGTCACTCTGCGCTTTCAGGTCGGCAAACGTGGCACGGATCTCCTCACCCTGGTCGTTGGTCCAAAGAAGAGCCAGTCCGTCGGGACGCTCTTCTGCCCACGCATCCATCACGTCGTAGGCAAAGTTGAAGTGCTCGGGAATGATGAACTCCAGGTTCTTGTTGTAATCCTCTACTGACTCAAAGTGTGTCTGCTTTAGAAATCTCTCAAGAAGACTCACCCCCTGCCTCTCTCTGTGAGAGAGGGGAGTAGAGAGTCCTCGTGTTTCCTTATTATTCTCCATTTTTCTGTGTTAGTCTATGTAGCTATTCCCCTCCCTCACAGGGAGGGGTTAGGGTAGGGTCTCTTACTCTACTGTAAATGCTAAGAATTTCACGGCTTTGTCGCCTATAGCGAGCATGCCATGGGGCTTGGTCGAGTCGAAATAGATGCTGTCGCCCTCTTCGAGCACCATTGTCTTGCCGCCGATGTAGAGTTCCATCTTGCCCTCAAGAACGAGGTTGAACTCCTGACCAGGATGGCTGTTCTTATAGATAACGTGGGCATCGGGCTTCGGCTCCACGGTTACGATAAACACGTCGGCCTTGTGGTTCACGAAGCCACCTACGAGGCTCTGATATTTATATGCCTTTGTGCGCTCAATGCTCATGCCCTGTCCCTTGCGCACCACGAAGTAGGACTTCATGTGGGGAGCTTCGGCAAAGATGAGCTCCTCGGTCGACACGCCGTATTTGTGGGCTATCTTCATCAGGTTCGAGATAGTGATGTCCATCTCGCCCTGTTCTATCTTTTCATACTTTTCGGAAGAGATGCCGATGGTCTCGGCCATCTCGCTCACAGGGATGTCGAGCACGTCGCGCAGTCCGCGCAGGCGCTCACCTATTTGTTTCAGTTGTTCGTCCATATGGTCTGATTATTCTGATTATACTGAATTCTCTGAGTACTCTTTTTCCGATTACTCCTGTAAAATTACTTTGCACCAGCCTTTAGGCCTCTGATTACGGCTGAGGTGAAACCGGCATGCTCCATCTCGTTCAGTCCCTTGATGGTTACGCCCCCGGGCGTTGTCACCAGGTCGATGGCAGCTTCGGGGTGCAGGCCGCTGGCTTCGAGCAGCTTTACAGCCCCCATCACCGTCTGCATCACAATCTGTTTGGCATCGTCGGCCTTGAAGCCCAGCTCCACTCCACCCTCTGAGGCAGCGCGTATGTAGCGCATGGCATAGGCTATGCCACAGGAGGCGAGGGTTGTGCCGGCGGCCAGGTGCTGCTCGTCGGTGATGATGGTCTGGCCCATCTTGTCGAAGAGGGCCTTCACCGTTTCTATATGGTGCTGTGGCACAGCACTACACGGGACGAGGAATGTCATGGAGGCCAGCTGTGCGATGGCGATATTGGGGATGCAGAGGAACAGCGGCGGGCATTGCTCGCCCAGCCACTCCTGAATGCTGGCCGATTTTACGCCTGCGGCAATCACTACGAGCAGCTGCTTCTTTGGGTTCAGGCTGGTCTTAATGCCTTTCAGCACCTGCTCTACGAGCCAGGGCTTCACGAAAACCATCACCACTTCGGCATCCTTCACGGCTGTGCTGTTGTCGGATGTCACCTTCACGCCTTTCTTGGTGAACTTCTCAACCACCGTCTGCGAGGGGTCACTCACGGTGATGTCGCTATTATTGAAGTAGCTGGCAGCAATCATACCTTCTACTGTGGCACCGCCCATGGCTCCAGCACCTATTATTGCTATTCTCATCTTAAAGTAACTTTAAAGTCAAAAAACTATAGTCTACAGTCTACAACGCTTTCTGTAGTCTCTCAACGAACTCGTCGGCCAGCTCCTTGGTGAACGTAAGAGGTGGCAGCAGGCGTAGCAGGTTCTGTCCTGAGCAGCCGGTGAACACATGCTGCTCATAGACCAGACGTTCGCGCACCGGCTTCTGGTCTTCAGCCAGCTCTATGCCAATCATCAGTCCGCGTCCGCGCACCTCCTTGATCTTCTCATGCTTCAGTCCCCTGATCTTCTCCATCAGGTAGTCGCCCACCTCGGCAGCGTTCTCTACCAGCTTCTCCTGTTCCATCACGTCGAGCACGGCCAGCGCTGCTGAGCAGGCCAGATGGTTGCCACCAAAGGTCGTTCCTAACTGTCCGTAGACGGGCTTGAAGTCGGGGCTGATGAGCACGGCGCTCATAGGGAAGCCGTTGGCAATGCCCTTGGCCACGGTGATGATGTCGGGCTTGATGCCCAGCCACTGATGGGCAAAGAACTTGCCGCTACGCCCATAGCCACACTGTATCTCGTCGCAGATAAGCGTGGCGTGATAGCGCTTGCAGGCATAAGCCAGCTTCTGGGCAAACTCAGGTGTGGCCATCTGGATGCCGCCCACACCCTGTATGCACTCCAAGATGATGGCAGCGACACCACCGCGCGACAGCTCGCGTATCCAGGGTTCCACATCGTTCAGCGGCAGGAAGCGCACGTGGTGGTTATCGTTGACGGGAGCCACAATCTTCGGATTGTTCGTTACCTCGACAGCCAGCGACGTACGGCCGTGGAATGCCTTCTCGCACGACAGGATGCGGTTGGCTGCAGGACTCTTAAACGAGGCCAGCTTCAGTGCGTTCTCATTGGCCTCGGCACCGCTGTTCACAAGGAACAGCTGGTAGTCCTCATAGCCGCTGAGCCTGCCTAAACGCTCGGCCAGCTCTGCCTGTAGCTTGTTCTGTACGGAATTGGAATAGAAACCTAACTGTTGCAGCTGTTCCGACACCTTCTTGACATAATGCGGATGGCAGTGGCCGATGCTGATTACGGCATGTCCGCCATAGAGATCCAGGTATTCCTCACCTTTGTCGTCCCAGACTTTGCAACCTTCGCCTTTTACGATGTTCACGTTGAAGAGCGGATAAACGTCGAAAAGTTTCATATTGTTACTTTTTTATGGTTGTCTTGTTTTCTCTTGTAAGCAAAATGCTCTTTCAAGCGGCAAAGTTACATCATTTTTTCCATTCCAAGAACAATAGCTTCGTATATTTACGTTTTTTTGCCAAAATGTTGGTGTATAGCGATGAACGAAAAAGCCGCGGCGGCACTATATAGTACCACCGCGGCAACCGTCTGCTGCAACTGAACATTAACAATTACAGTCTTTGGGGCAAAATATATCTTTTTTCATTGTAATCAAGAATTTGAAGATTACAAATAATATATTATGTTGCAAAGAAAAACTCGAATCGGTCATTAGACCGAAATGTTGTTTTTGTTGTTTAAGTTGTCTTTAAAACTACATAAATTGTTTTTTATTGAAGACAACATAGACAACTTATAACGGTCTAACGACCGTTTTGAGATAAGTAATATTCTTTGGATCAGCAAATTATCGAAAAAAAACGCCATCCGACAGTCGATGAGCTGACGGATGGCGATGGGATAGGGGACACTTCCTGCGGGAAGTGATGGGGCTACTTGATGATCATCTTCTTGCCGTTGCTGATATATGCGCCTTTCTTTGAGGGCTTGCTGATGCGGCGGCCATCAAGTGTGTAGTAGAAGGTATCATTTGGACGGCTGTCCGTCGTGACGGCGGAGAGACCTGACGGCACAATGCCGTCGTGCTCCGTGAGGATGCAGTCGAGCAGGGCTACGCCGTCATTGCCATACTGGCTGCTGTCTTTCAGCGAGCCGTCGAAGGTGAGCAGCAGACGGCAGTCGTCGCTGCTGGCATCGGGTGCTTGCGAGCTGTTGGCATGGGCCCTGATCTCGTCTTCGGTGAGAGCACGGCTCCAGATGGCGAAGTTGTCGAGTAAGCCTTTGCTGACGTAGTACTGTTTACGACCCAGCGAAATGGGATTCTTGCCTTGTCGGATCAGTCCTTGGGCCGTGCCTGTGGCAGCCAGCTGGCCGTCCATATAGACGCGGGCGTTGTCCTGAGCTACGTTGGAGTCGTAGGTGAAGGCCACATGATGCCAGCAACTGTCGCTCTTGAAGGTGAGGTCATCTCGTCCGTAAGCATAGACACGTATGCCTGTTCCTTCGTCGCCCGTGCAGATGCCTGCTTCGATGTAGGTCTCCTCGGATTTGTAGAAGCTCTGTTGCTGGTTAATGTACCAGCCGCCCTGATATTCGCTGCCATTTTGGATAGCGCCCTCGGTGGTGGCTGCAATCTGGAAGGACTGGTTGTTGTCGGTGCGAATCCAAAACTCTACGGTCATGGCCTCTTTGATGTTGAGACTGGGCGACATGGGAATGACGGTGCGATGGGTGGGCTGCATCGAGTCAATCAAGTTCAGGGCCATGTCGGTTGATGATAGGTCAGGCTCGGCATCGGCGCGGCGGTAGCAGATGTCGCGGGTGTGATAGTAAGGAATGGATGCCTGTCCGTTTTCATTGAGGTCGTAGGGGACATACTGCATGAACCAGTGTTCCGTGCCGTTTTGGTCGGGGTGAACCTCTAGGTTATAGTTGTTGCTGTAGTAGGTGTCTAAGAACGACTCGGCACCTAAGGAGAACAGCCTGCCGATGGTGCTGAAGCCATCGTGGGTCTCAGCATGGAAGAAGCGGCGCGAGGTCCAGTAGGCATGCTTGCCACTCTCGTCGTACGGGTCGATGATGAGTGAGTAGTTGTGGGTAGGGTTGTATCTGTTATCGGTGTAGGAGGCATCCATCTGTGCATTCCATGTGGCACCGTTGTCGTGTGAATAGTAGATACAGTGAATACCCTTCTTTGTGGTCATCACGTAGACGTTGCCTGCCTTGGCAGCGATGGTGCCGTGACCGCCGTCAGACTCAGGTAGCCAGAGCGGGTCGCTCCATGTCTGGCCGAAGTCGGGCGACTGCTGATAGACGGTGTATTTCCAGTCGAGTTCGGGTGCCTGTGCTCCGGGATAACCGCGATAGGCCACGTGGATGGTGTTGCCGTCGATGGCCATCTGCGGATGGTAGTTGTAAGAAGCACCGTTACCGCCAAAGACGATGTCGGGGAGAGCGTAGGGGGTGCTGTCCTCGGCATTGAGGGCGGCAATCTGCTGCTGGTTCATGGTGGTGCCGTCGTAGGTGGTGAGGTAGAGATGACCATTGAGCAGGGTGTAATACCAGGAGGTTCCCAAAGTCATTGATGCCCAGCGACCGTTGCTCACCTGGAAGTCGTACAGGTTGGCATTGGGGTATTGATTGGGTTCAATCTTCTGGCTCATGCGGCTGAAGGTCTGGCCATTGTCCATAGAGGTGAAGTAGTGGACTATTTGGTCGCGGTTGGCGGCAGCGGCAATACCCACCATGTCGCCGTCGCTGTCGATGATAGAGCCGCTTAAGAGATACCATCCGTTGTCAAAGTGAAATAGCACGCTCTCGTCTTCCAATGTGGCACCGCCATCCGTTGAGCGGCGGTAGCGAAGACAGCCGGGATAGCCGTCGTTGGGTATTCCCTCACGGAAGACATCGACGATGGCGAAATGGACGTTGTTGCCACTGACGCTCATCAGTTTGCTGACACAGCCGTTGTTGATGTCCAGATAGTAATTGATATACGTCTTGAACACCACTTTGGGCTCTTCCCATGTCTTGCCCAGGTCTGGTGAACGGCGGTACCAGATGTTGTAACGCTCGTCTTCCCCTTTCGTAAACTCGACCCAGCACAGGTGGATGTTGTTGCCGCTAATCTCCACCTGCATCTTCTGGTGATTTTCGCTTTTGTCCTGAGTATAGCCATCGGTCAGGTTCATCCAGCCACCGTAGTTGCTGGGAATGGAGTCGTGTAAGGCTTCACTGGCCAGCATGCCTGTGGGCCATGCCAGCAACATTGTCAGTAATAGTTGGATTGTTTTCATACTTTTGAGAATAAAAGTGAATAATTTATCGATGCAGGAGGTGATAGGGCTACTTGATGACTACCTTCTTGCCGTTCCTGATGTAAATGCCTGAGCGGACAGGATGATTGACTCGCTGGCCGCCGAGGGTGTAGCAATGGCCGTCAGCAGGTGCCAACTGCTTGGTGGTCACGATGGCTGAAGGATCGTCGCCCTCATACGGTGTGACGATGACGGACGCGGCTACGATATCGAAATTGTTAGTAACAGATCCGCCTGTGATGACGATTTTCCCTGTGCTGGGCTGCAGCGTCCATGCGCCCCAATACAGACAGTAGCCTAACGGTTGGTCATAGAATACCGTTGTCTTTCCTGTCTCGAGGTTGTAGTTGACGAGGACGAGTGTCTTTCCCTCGCTGTTCCCGAAGCCTCCTATGATATATGCCTCCTTGCGGTCCTCGTTGACCAGTATACCGGGGGAATAGTCGAAGTGGTCGGTCACGTCGGGGATGGCATCGGGCAGTGTGGTCAGCTCCGTCACCTTTGCGGTGGCGGCACTGAAGCTGAGCAGGTGGACGGCATCGTCCTTCTTTCCGAGAAGCAGGAGCTTTCCGTCGGAGGTCTGGAAAGAGAAGTTTTCGCCATGCATCAGCTCGTAGTCCTCCAGTCCGGTCTCGGTCAGTGTCTCTACCGTCTGGTCGATAGTATTCACCTTCCACGCGGCCACCTCGACGAGATTTCCATGAGTCTCCCTGCAGCCGAAGGCATAGACGTTGCCCTGTCCGTCATTAATCATGAACGGATGGTTCAGCTGTGGCGTTTTCGATCCGAAGGCAGTCCATGTCTCTCCGTTCCACAGTTCGAATGTAGTGTCGCTGTTATACCAGTTTCCGCTGACCAGCACGTTGTTGCCCACGCCTGTAAGTACGGCTGTGGCGAAGGCACGTGAGGTGTTGAGGCTTCCGGTAGCTGTGAAGGTGTTCGTCGTGGGGTCGTAGATGTCGCAGACAGTACTTTGTCCCACGCCGCTACCGCTGCTAAAGCCGCCGCAGATGAGCACCCGTCCGTCGGGAAGGGTGGTGATGGCCGGTCCGTCGTGCGGATTGCTGATGCTGACGGACTCCCATTCGCCGTTATGCAGACGCTCGGCGGTGCTTGTCAGGCGGAAGTTTTTGGTGTGTCCTCCTACGGCAATGATGTCACCTTCGGCAGTGGCAAAGCAGACATGGCTTCTACGAGGTGTGGTCATGTCAGGCAGGGCCTCAGACTGTAAGGGGCTGAAGGTCACTTCGTCTTCCTCTTCCTCATACGGTGTGACGATGACGGATGCTGCTACGATATCGAAATTGTTAGTAACAGATCCGCCTGTGATGACGATTTTCCCTGTTCCGGGCTGCAGCGTCCATGCGCCCCAATACAGGCAGTAGCCTAACGGCTGGTCATAGAATACCGTTGTCTTTCCTGTCTCGAGGTTGTAGTTGACGAGGACAAGTGTCTTTCCCTCGCTGTTCCCGAAGCCTCCGATGATGTATGCTTCCTTGCGGTCCTCGTTGACCAGTATACCGGGGGAATAGTCGAAGTGGTCGGTCACGTCGGGGATGGCATCGGGCAGTGTGGTCAGCTCCGTCACCTTTGCGGTGGCGGCACTGAAGCTGAGCAGGTGGACGGCATCGTCCTTCTTTCCGAGAAGCAGGAGCTTTCCGTCGGAGGTCTGGAAAGAGAAGTTTTCGCCATGCATCAGCTCGTAGTCCTCCAGTCCGGTCTCGGTCAGTGTCTCTACCGTCTGGTCGATAGTATTCACCTTCCACGCGGCCACCTCGACGAGATTTCCATGAGTCTCCCTGCAGCCGAAGGCATAGACGTTGCCCTGTCCGTCATTAATCATGAACGGATGGTTCAGCTGTGGCGTTTTCGATCCGAAGGCAGTCCATGTCTCTCCGTTCCACAGTTCGAATGTAGTGTCGCTGTTATACCAGTTTCCGCTGACCAGCACGTTGTTGCCCACGCCTGTAAGTACGGCTGTGGCGAAGGCACGTGAGGTGTTGAGGCTTCCGGTAGCTGTGAAGGTGTTCGTCGTGGGGTCGTAGATGTCGCAGACAGTACTTTGTCCCACGCCGCTACCGCTGCTAAAGCCGCCGCAGATGAGCACCCGTCCGTCGGGAAGGGTGGTGATGGCCGGTCCGTCGTGCGGATTGCTGATGCTGACGGACTCCCATTCGCCGTTATGCAGACGCTCGGCGGTGCTTGTCAGGCGGAAGTTTTTGGTGTGTCCTCCTACGGCAATGATGTCACCTTCGGCAGTGGCAAAGCAGACATGGCTTCTACGAGGTGTGGTCATGTCTGGCAGGGTCTCAGACTGTAATGGTCTAAAGGTCACTTCGTCCGCCCAGGCACTCGTTGCCATCATGGTTGTGAGTGCGAACAAACAGGAAAGAGTAGCTTTTTTCATATTCATATTCGCAATATTTTTAGATGAATAAAATCTATACTATATTTGTCGGCAAAGATAAAGAATATATGAATATATTCAAAAAAAAGGTACAGAAAACGATGTCTCAGTACCTCTTTTCTGTGAATATGAATGATTTTTCCCTTTTTTTGCGAATATGAAAGGTAGTCAGAACGCGCTGGCCTTCAATTTGAGTCCAGCCTTCTCATCTATGCCGAACATGAGGTTCATGTTCTGTACGGCCTGACCTACGGCACCCTTCAAAAGGTTGTCGATGGCGGAGGTGATGAGCAACTTGTTGCCGAACTTCTCACAGTGCACCAGTGCCTTGTTGGTGTTCACTACCTGTTTCAGGTCGATGGCCTTGTCGCTGTAGTGGGTGAAGGCAGCATCAGCATAGAAGTTCTTGTAGGTCTCAATCACGTCTTCAATGGGAGCCGGTGTTTTCACAACGGCTGTACAGAAGATGCCACGGGCGAAGTTGCCGCGATAGGGGATGAAGTCAATGGAGCAGCCCCCCTCGCTTCCCCCCATGGGGGGATGAATGAAACCAGCAGCAGGACTCTTCTCGTCCCTTACGGAAGAGTCGGAAGGGGCTACTTGGTTCAGGCTCTGGCAGATTTCAGCGAGATGCTGATGCTGGAAGGGCTTGTAGATGCTCAGGTTGTCAGTGCGCCAAGAGAAATGGGTGGTGGCAGCGGGCTTCTGTCCGGCACCTGTAGAGCCAGTGATGGCGTTCACGCTCACGTCTTCTTTCAGCAAGCCCATCTTGGCGGCAGGCAGCAGTGCCAGCTGGATAGCGGTGGCGAAGCAGCCTGGATTGGCCACATGCTGTGCTTTCTGTGTCTCTGCCTTGTTGATCTCGGGCAGACCGTAGACGAAGTCATGATTATCAGAGGTATACTCTCTCCTCTCTCCCCTCTCTTCTCTCCCCTTTAATCTGAAGTCCTGTGCCAGATCGATAATCTTCACCTGTTCAGGAATGGCGTGTTCCTTGAGGAAGGCCTCGCTCTTGCCATGGCCGAAGCAGAAGAACACCACGTCGACGTTGCTGAAGTCGTAGTCGCCCGTAAACCGCAAGTCACAATCGCCTAAGAGCCCCTCATGCACATCGCTCACCAGATTACCGGCATTGCTCTCGCTATGGGCAAAGACAATCTCAGCCTGTGGGTGGTTCAGCAAAAGGCGGATGAGCTCACCGCCCGTATAGCCTGCTGCACCCAGTATTCCAACCTTCACCATGGCGTTACGCTCTTTTTGGGGCCAACAGCCATAGCAGGATATACAGCAGCAGACCTGTTCCCATGCCGAAAACGAGGAACAGGAAACCAATCCTCACCAAGAGAGAATCGATTTCGAAGTATTCTGCGATGCCACCGCAGACACCGCCGATTTTCTTGTCTTTCTTAGACAGATAGAATCTCTTTTCCATAGTGTTTGTTTATCTTTTTTCGTCTTTATGTATACCATAATATACGCGCAACGGGGTAGAGCTGACCTTGATGAAGCCCTTGGCCTCGTCGGCTGTCCAGCCCGTCTGTGTCTCACCGTATTCGCCGAGCTTCGACTTTGTGAGGTCGTTGGCGCTGTCGATACCCACGGTCTCGAAGCCGTAAGGGCGCAGGCGGAGGATAGCCGTGCCGGTGACGTTGCGCTGCGAAGAGGTGAGCATGGCCTCGATGTCGGGCATGACAGGCTCCAGGTATTGACTCTCGTGCAGGAACATACCGTACCAGTTGGCCACCTGGTCCTTCCAGTACTGCTGCCACTTGGAGAGTGTCGACTTCTCCAGCAGGCGGTGAGCCTCGATGATGAGCTTGGGCGCAGCGGCCTCAAAGCCCACGCGGCCCTTGATGCCGATGATGGTGTCGCCCACGTTGGCATCGCGGCCGATGGCATACGAGGCACCTATCTCCTCAATCTTCTGGATAGCCTTGATACGGTCGTCGAACTTCTCACCGTTCACGCCTACAATCTCGCCTTTCTCAAACTGTATCTTCAACAGCTGCTCGGGCTCCTTGGCCGTGACATGCTTCAGATAGGCTTCTTCGGGCAGCCCCTGGGTGGGGTCGAGCAGCTCGCCGCCGCAGATAGAGGTGCCCCAGATACCCACGTTATAGGAGTACTTCAGCTTGGTGAAGTCGGCGAAGTAGCCGTTGGCATTCAGATAGTCCACCTCTTCCTTACGGGTCAGGTTGCGGTCACGGGTCAGCGTGATAATTTCCACACCAGGAGCCATGACGAGGAAGGTCATGTCGAAACGGATCTGGTCGTTGCCAGCACCTGTGGAACCATGGGCGATGGCATCGGCACCAATCTCTTTGGCATAGCGCGCAATGGCGATAGCCTGGAAGATGCGCTCGCTCGAAACGCTGATGGGGTAGCAGTTGTTGCGTAGCACATTGCCGAAGATCATGTATTTCAGCGACTTGGCATAGTACTCCTGTGTCACATCCAGCGTCACGTATTTCACAGCGCCCAGCTTGTAGGCATTCTCCTCGTTGCGCTTCAGCTGTTCAGCTGAGAAACCACCCGTATTGGCACAGGCGGCATACACCTCATAACCTAACTCCTTTGTCAGATACATCACATTGTAGGATGTGTCCAGTCCACCACTGAAGGCGACGACTACTTTTTTCTTGCTCATATGCTTGTCTTTTTTTCGTTTTCTTCTATGTCCTCTAAATGTTTGATGCGGGCCAGCACGTCTTCAGGGATTTTTGCTGGCAGCTGCTCCGTGGGGTCGAAGAGCATGCCGGTGCAGATGCAGTATTTGCGGTCGGTGCGATGGAGCACGTCGACATTGATGCAGCCCTCGCAGCCTTTCCAGAATGCCTCGTCGTCGGTGAGGTCGGCAAAGGTCACGGGCTTGTAGCCCAGTTCGGTATTCATCTTCATCACCGCAGCACCACTGGTCAGCGAGAAGATCTTGGCATGGGGCCAGCGGGTGCGTGCCAGCGTAAACGTTAGGTCCTTGATGCGCTTAGCCAGTCCAAGGCCCCGGAAGTCGGGGTGCACGATGAGACCACTGGTGGTAACATAGGTCTTGTTGCCCCATGTCTCAATATAGCTAAAGCCGGCAAAGCGCATGCTTGTCTTCTCGATAGCGATGACGGCCTTGGCCTCCATCATCTTCTTAGCCACATACTCGTGGGTGCGCCGGGCAATACCCGTGCCGCGCACCTTGGCAGCCTCGGCTATCGTGTCCAGAATGGTGTCAACGTAGACCTCATGTTCGGGCCCCGCCACCATTACTTCAATATTATCCTTATCCATCTTCTATCTCCTAATTCCTAATTTCTCGCTTGGCGCGAAACGACGCTTCACTTGCGAAGAACTCCAAACTTCATCTCATGTTGGGAATCACGGTGCTCAGGGCCTCGATAATCTCCTCTTTAGGCACGCCCTCTTTCAGTACGACAAAGATGGTGTCGGCTCCGGCAATGGTACCCAAGAGTTGGGGAAGCGAACTATTGTCGATGTTCCAGGCAATGGAGCTGGCATAGCCGGGACGTGTCTTGATGACTGCCATGTTGCCAGAGAAGTTGATGCTCATGAACCCTGGCATCTGCATCATCTCACGTACGGTAGACGGTGTGGCTACGCGTTTGTACATCGACTCGTTGGGCAGCACGTAGACATAGTTGCCACCCATGGTGGCGGCCTTGGCTACCTTCAGCTGCTTAAGGTCGCGGCTCAGCGTGGCCTGGGTCAGCTTAAATCCTTCTTTCTGTAATGCATTCAGCAACTCTTCCTGACTGCCTAACTGTTGGCTCGAGATGATGAGTCGCAATGCTTCAAGTCTGTTGTTTTTAATCTTCATTGTCGTTGAATACCCTTTCTTCCTTGAAAAGCGGAATATTTATACAAGTTTTGGCTGCAAAATTAGTAATTATTCTGTTTTGTGCCAAATTTTTCTGCATATTTTGCTTAAAACATGCTCTAAAACATAAAAAACAAATGCTTGCTGCACCTCGCAGCAAGCATTTGTTAAAATCAAGCTCAGTTCGTCGCTCACTTAATCACGACCTTTTTGCCGTTGATGATGTAGAGGCCCTTCTGAGCTTTCATCACCTTCTGACCGTTGAGGTTATACACTTCATTGTTCATTGTACATTGTACATTGTTCATTGAAGAGATTCCAGTGGTGGTACCCTCGTTCTTGTCGTCGATGGTCAGGATAACCTTGTTAATCTGGGTGTTACCAGCCACAGCGAGTATAAGGTCGGTAGAGTTGCCTTCCCATTGGCCCTTCTCGGCAGCAAAGCCGTTGAACTGGTTGCCTGCGTTCCACTTGCCATTATTGAATACTGCCTTGACGATAGCCTTTCCTTCGGGAGCCACAATGGTCATGGTACCACCATACATGCGGAGCTGAGGACCGTTAGCGGTACCCCAGAAACGGTTGGCAGTTCCTTCCTCGTTGGGCGTAACTGTCATCACTGCGCCACTCTCGGTGAATTCCTCGTTTTCGGTGATGTCGCCATCATTGCTTTCAGAGGAAGATACTGCATGGTCATAGGTGTTGAAGTCGAAGGTAATCTCAGTAGTAGTGGGAATCACGATGTCGCCAGTCTTCGTTGCTTCAGCAGTAATCTCCTTCGTATCCTCGTTGAAGGTGATGGCAACGGTGTAGACACCGTCCTCTGCGATATACAGCACCCAGTTGCTCTCAGGCCATGCGTTGTTCCAGTCATGGTTCATCACGACCTTGAACTCAGCCTGACCGGCAGTCAGTTCGACATCCGTGGCGGTCCACTCATAGAGACCAGTCTCGGTGTTCTTCGTCATCTCGGTAGCTGTGGCTTTCTCGTTCCATTCCGCACCGAACAATGTAGCAGGAGTACCGGCAATAGAGTAGACATTGACCTGAGGAGCCTTTTCGACGATGCTGTAGACATAGCCGTTCTTCATCTCTGGTGTCACAATCTCCTTATTCACATACTTCTGGAGTTGACCGTACAGGATAACCTTGTCGCCAACCTTGATCTCGCCCTCTTCCATGAACTTCTTTTTGTCAGGACCTGCGAATGTGCGGTAAGCGGTAAGTCCGTTCTCGGCATCCTGTGTGTCAGCAATAATGAAGGTGGCATTGCCGTAATTTTCGGCACCATAGCTGTATTCAGAGATGCTGGTGATATAGCCTTCTACCAAATAGCTCTCAGTGGTAGTCTTACCATTCCCCAGTTCGTCAATGATGGCGAGGGCATCAGCCACAGAGATAGGAACAACTGACGTAAATGTAGCCTCGGCAACATCGCTGGTCTCACCGTCCTTCACTGCGATGGCCTTCACGGTCGTGGTCTCTGTCAGTGTGAAAGCAGCGGTATATTGAGTGCTCTCGGCTGTGGGGACAGAACCATCGAGTGTGTAATAGATGGTAGCGCCGTTGGTTGCGCAGGCAATAGCCACCTCTATAGAACCGATGAACGAACCTCCCTCGGGAGTGAATACGGGCTTGGCAGGAACAATGTTTCCGGTCTTGGTTGCTTCAGCAGTAATCACCTTCGTTTCTTCGTTGAAGGTGATGGCAACGGTGTAGATACCGTCCTCGCTGATATACAGCACCCAGTTGCTCTCAGGCCATGCGTTGTTCCAGTCATGGTTCATCATGACCTTGAACTCAGCCTGACCGGCAGTCAGTTCGACATTTGTGGCAGTCCACTCATAGAGACCTGTCTCGGTGTTCTTCGTCATCTCGGTAGCCGTGGCCTTCTCGTTCCATTCTGCACCGAACAATGTGGCAGGAGTACCGGCAACTGAGTAAACAGTAGTCTGTGGGCCGGGAGTTCCGCCATTATCAGAATAAGTCACCGTAATGCTCTTTATGTAGAGCGCCTTTGTCGCACTTGCAGGCTTCTTGACGGTCACTACGATCTCTCCCGATGCACTTCCGTTGAAAGTGTAGTCTGTTGCTGTTGTTGACAATGCTTGAGCTTCACCGCCGAAAGCAGCTCCTCCTACAGTAACATCGACTGTTGCCGTCACGCCACTTGCAGTGGAAGCATTTACTACTATAGATGTGATGGTGCCAGAAATGTCATTTGTCGTCAAGGTAATGTTACCTACAGCTTTGCTGTTTGTTCCATAGTGAATACCTCTGGCGTTGTCAAAATTTGACTCTTCACCGTCAGAAGTGACAGTCCAGACAACATTGTCGTCTGCAGTTCCAGTGCCTCCGCAAGCTGCAGTAAATTCCAATTTGCTTACGCCCTCTCCTTCCTGTTTCTCTTCCTTCGTGTAGGTAGCCTCGGCAACATCGCTGGACTCGCCGTCCTTCACTGCGATGGCCTTCACGGTCGTGGTCTCAGTCAGTGTGAAAGCAGCGGTGTATGGGGTGCTCTCAGCAGTAGGAGTCGTGCCGTCGAGGGTGTAATAGATGGCAGCACCGCTGGTTTTGCAGGCAATAGCCACCTCTACAGACTCTGTGAAAGTCTTGCCCTCAGGATTGAACGTCGGCTTGGCAGGCTTGGTGACGACAGGGGTTCCACCATTATCAACAGTTGCTTCAACCGACTTTACGCGCCAGTGACCACTTCCTGTAGGACGTGTAAATGTGACAGATGCAGCATTGCCGGTCCATACGCCTGTTTCTGGATCGTATGTGCCTACGTTCACGACATCAGTATCGTCTGGCTTGTTGGAACCGTCGTAAGTAATCGTAATACTGGTGAGCGTACCACTTTTGGCTTCGATAGTCATGGTACCGTTTCCGTAAACGCGAATGCCAGTACCTGTGGTGTAGTACTTTCCGTCGTTGCCACCACCAGCAAAAGTTACGGTGAAGTCATCACCGTCAAACGGGTCAGTATACTGTACACCGTTCTCCAGTCCTAAGTCAGCAAAAGTGATAGAACCGGCAAACACTGTTCCGCATAGCATCATGAGCATGCTAAGCAAAGAAAAACGTAACCTTTTAATCATAGAATTAATAGTTTTAAGTTATTGGATATCATCTTTATTTTGGCAAAAATACAAAAAAATGTGGGAACTGACATCGTAGCTCCCACATTTTTTATTATTTTTTACACTTAGCGTAGTTAACCACTTTGAGAGAGTGACGCAATCACTATGAGAGAGTGACGCAATCACTATGAGAGAGTGACGCAATCACTATGAGAGAATGACGCAATCACTATGCGTGAGTGACGCAATCACTATGCGTGAGTGACGCAATCACTATTCGTCATAAAAAAGGCACCCACCGCCCTTGCGATGGATGCCAATTTATTAATCACGACCTTGAGCTAAAAGCTCGAGCTCGTTCACGCTCGATAAAGCATGAGCGAGCTCTGCTTTATTTTTCGCTATCGCTCAACAACACGTCTCACTTAATCACGACCTTCTTGCCGTTGATGATGTAGAGACCCTTCTGGGCTTTCTCTACCTTCTGGCCAGAGAGGTTGTAGATAGTGTTCTGACCGTTCTTAGCCTTAGCGTTCAGCTCGGTGATTGCGTCGGTGTCGGCCGGTCCGTAGTAAGTGAGGCGGAAGTTATCGAAGATGACCCACTGGTGGGTACCAGCAGTGGTGATGCCCACATAGATCATTCCTGCATCGTCGCCCTCGGCAGCTACGGTGAACTCAATAGGATCGATGGTGTACAGACCTGCTGTGAACGATTCGCTGGCATCTGCCATGCTGCCCTCACTGCCTGTCTTTACGGGAACTTCACCGTTGATGGTGTTGGCGAAGAATACGGGAGCATCCTCCACGACATCGTCGTCCTGACGGTAGAAGCCCTGTGCGGTGAGTGTGTACTTACCGGCGGGAGCACCGCTCACGGTCTGCATGATAGTGAAGGTTGAGTGGAACGACTCAGCACAATTGTTCAGGTCGTTGCCGCCGTTGAGGTTCTTGTTAGTGCAGTCTTCGCTCACCGTCCATGCTTCGACGCGCTGGTCATTGCGGTTGAAGTTCGGGTTCTGCAGCAGGAAGGTAGCGTCTACAGGATTCTGGGCAGAAGCCTCTTCCAACTCTTCCATACGCTGTGCCATCACACCGTCCTTAGAAACGATGATCCACTCGCGTGGTGTCTCGCTCAATACGAGGTTGTTGTTGGCATCGATGCTGACGTACTTGCCGCTATTGGGCTCGATGATGTAGAAGCCGAAGCCTTGATATTCCAGAGCGAAGCCCCATTCAGAGCTGTCCATGTAGAGGTTAGAGCCAAGGAAGTGGTTGTTGCCACCGTTGCTCACGCGGCTGTTGATGGTCACGGTACGGCTCAGTTCATACGGAGTGAGGGTGAGGTCGAGACCCGTCTCGTTCACGATACCGCGCGTACCCCAGTCGTGTCCGGCAGCCATCATGAGTCCTGTTTCGGCTTCGATGATATAGTACTCTCCTGCAGCAAAGTCAATGTAGTAGTTGGCCACCACGAAGGCGCTCATAGCATCCTTCAGAGCCTGGTCGGCATTGGTCACCACGGCAATGTCGGTTGATGTGAGGGCAGCCTCGGCAGTAGCGATAGCATTATTGAACTCGTCAAGTCCGGCCTTACGTGCCTCGGTCTTCAAAGCATTGGCAGCATTGATGGTCTCCTGCAAAGCGGCAATGGCTCTCTGCAACTGGGTGCTTGCGCTATGGTCATAATCGTATGCTTCCTGGGTAGTACATTCGGTTCCGTAGTAGGTCAGCGACACATTGTCAATACCCATCCAGTTAGCAACGGCCTCAGTCTGTTCCAGACCAATCTCGAGGGTGTTGTTCTCAACCTTGGTGTAAACCTCATAGAAGGTGGGGGCACCTGTCGTCAGGAACTCCTTGTCATCATTTGCGAAGACAAACTGACTCTCGTTAGGATCGGCCAGCGTGTTCACGAAGGCAGCAATCTTCAGTTTGTATACGCCATTGGGGATGAGCTCAATGACCTGGTACATCTTGTTGACCTTTGCGCTGGGATTCCAGTTCTCGAAGAAAGGAACTGTGAAGTCGCCCTGCTGATTAGTGGCGGTTGCTTTGTTCTGGAAACCACCTGTGCAGGTCCAGCCATTTACGTTGCTGTCGAACGTACCATTGACTACGAATGGAGTTACAACAGGATTCTCAAGTGAAGCACCTGCAACGAGAGCTGCGTTGGCAGCAATCAGGTTTGTCTTGATAAATGCCTGTTCTGCTGCTTTCAATGTCTCGGCGGCAGCAGTTAACTCTTCTTCAGCTGTAGCAGTTGCCAGGACATTCTTGGCAGTTGCGATGGCAGCAGCGAACTCCTCTACACCTGCATTGTATCCTTCAGTAGCCTTCAGGGTCTCTGCGGTCTTAATCTCAGCCTTCAGTATGGCCTTTGCATTGGCAAGGGGATCTGTCAACCAAATATGGCTCACATAGATGGCTGGGGTGTTATTGGCACCAATATTGTTTGTACCAGTGCCATAGCCCAAGCTGATGGTAACGGTTGCTTCCTCAGCGAGAACGAACTTGATGGTGTGAGTAGTCCATGCGCTCTTGCCGTCCATCCATTCTTTGCTCTCGTCATAGATAGTTTCCTCACCAATCTTTACAAAGAAGCGGTTCTCATAATCGGCCTTGGTGGTTGAACCGTTCACGTTCTCCACATCGAAGCTCAGGGCGTATGCGCCTGCGGGCAGGGTGACATCCTGAGTGTAGGAAGAGAAGTTGGTTGACCAGCGGCACTCAAAGCCAGCTGCATACTCCGTGTTCAGGTGAGTGGCATCAGCGGTAGGAGCAGCAAAGCGGACATTTGCCTCGCCACCAATTTGGTAGAAGCCATAGTCACGGTATTCACCAGAAACGACAGGCTCCCATCCCAGAGGATCAGCTTCGGGATTGAATGCTGCATTCACAATCAAGTTGGTGAAGTCAGGAGCAGGCTCTTCGCCAATTTCACCTGTCTTCACGGCAGCAAAACCGATCTCCTTAGTAACATTGTTGAAGGTGATGGTGATGGTGAAGATACCCTCAGCACCAGTAACGTCGGTATTGATGATCCAGTTAGCACCAGAAGGATACCAAGCAACTGTCTCTTCATCAGTCGTATTGTTCACAGCAACCTTGAACTCAGGCTTCACGTCGGCAGAAACGGTGATGTTCTCAGCCTTCCACTCGAAGAGGCCAGTCTCGGTGTTCTTGGTCATCTTGTTGGCATTGACATCCCATTCAGTGCCGCAGAGGTCTTCGGTACCAGCGACGTTGTAGCTCAGCACTTCGTTCTCCCAGTATGCTTGCCCCAGGAGAATCCAGATAGCACCGTCGGCAGTGCCGTCCTCAATCAGTGCAAAGTTGTTCATTTCATCAACGGCTGCGTACTTCTTCACACCGTCAACAACTGTGCTGAATGTGAAGTAGCCATCGCCCTCGGCAATCCACTGCTTGCCAGCGAAGAGCTCAGAACCAGTAATGGTGTAACCTGTCTTGTCGTCGAATGCGAAAGTCAGGGCAGCACCCTCCTTGTTCAGACCGTTGGCAGCTGCAAGAAGGGCAGTGCTTGCATTCATCATGTAGTAAGTGCCAGCGGCGAAAGCAGGAGTGAGCGGTTCAATATCCTTCGTAGCAGAAGCGGTAATATCCTTTGTCTCTGCATTGAATGTAATCGTTACGTCGTAGGTACCCTCTTCAGCAATTGTCAGCACATAGTTGCTGGTTGGCCAAGCATTAGCCCAGTCGTGGTTCATCACCACCTTGAATTCTACGTTGCTGCTAAGTGCTACATCGCTCTTGCTCCATTCATACAGACCGGTTTCTGCGTTCAGCACCATGTCATTGTTTGTGTCTGAAGAACTCCAGTTGGAGCCAAACAGATTCTCTGTACCGGCAACGGTGTAAGTCTTCTCTATAACAGCCTCACCCTTCTTCGTAGCAGAAGCGGTAATATCCTTTGTCTCTGCATTGAATGTAATCGTTACGTCGTATTCACCATCTTCGGCAATGGTCAGGGCATAGTTGCTACTGGGGTAGGCCTCGTCCCAAGAGTGGTTCACCACCACCTTGAACTCGACGGTGCCAGCTGCCAGCGTAACGTCGCTCTTGCTCCACTCATACAGACCAGTCTCAGTGTTCAGGGTCATATTAGTAGCAGTAGCTGTGGGATCCCAAGATGCACCGAACAGGTCGGCAGGTGCACCGGCAATAGAGTACGGGCTTTCAGGAACAGGAGTTACGTCGGCTGTCTTCTCAATCCAGAGGTAGTCGAACTGGGCATCGGCCCAAGAGCTTGTACCCAGGAACTTAATCTCGGTATCTGCATTCAGAGTGAATTCTTCAGAAGCAATCTCGTTAAGGTTCACTCCTGTGAAGGCTGCAGCAAATGTTTGCTCGCCAATACCGAAGTTAACGGACATTCCAGCATAGGTGCTCTTCGAGGTGAAGATACCCGCATGGAAAATATACTTGCCGGCAGGCAGGGTGGTGATGGTCACATCCTCTGCAGAGACAGCGGCTTCACCTCTTGAGGCACGTACGGGAATGTTGTTTGCGGTAGACAGGGTCATACCCTCAATGGCTTCGCCCTCTACGTAGAATACGGTGTTAACGCCTTCCTTCTCAGCATAGTCAACAGTAGCTGAAGCGTTGTCGGCGTTCAAGGCAATGACCTTTCTGTATTCTTTGCTTGTAGTTGCAGCCTCATAGAACTTGCCGTCTGCAAGCTGATAACGTGGGTAACCTACGTGTACAGATTCGCCCTCAAGTCCAGTACCTTCAGCAAGGGTGCCGCCAAGGCTGCTCTTCAGTGAGTAGTTGTAGGTATTGGCCTGGCGAACGTCAACATTGAAGTTGTTTTCGCCATCCGTAATTGCAAAGCTCTCAGGTTCACCTTCAACACGGAAGTACTTCACATTCTCTACAAAGAATGATGCATCGGTAGCCACACTGCCACCAACAACTGCTTCGCCAGAGACCGTCTTGATGGAGGTCAGACCATCCAACAGATAGTTGATGGTATAGCTGGCGGTAGCAGCCGATTCATCCTTCTCCATAACCATGGCAGCAACGAGACCACCGTAACGGGCAATGGTGAAGGTAATGCTTTCTGCATCTGCAGTGATGTCGTAGACTTGATAACTCGTTGAGGCAGACAAGTTGGCATTCAGTGTACCACAGTTGATGGTAGCAACGACATCACTAGCATAGTGTTGAACCAAAAGGATGTCGCCATTGGCTACAGGAATCGTTGCTGTTGCGCTACGAGTGCCGCTGCCAAAATTGTGAAGTCCCCAGATGCCACCATCACGATAGCGCAAGTCACCTGAAGTGGGAAGCACTGCAGGGTCGTTGTTCTGGAAATCGTAGAATGCCTTGAGTTGATAACCGGCCACTTCTAATTCATCAGTTAGAGTGCGTGTATAGCCGGCAGCCCAAGAATTGGCAGTTCCGATAATCATCAGCACGGCCACAAACAGTGAATTTAGTAAATTCTTTTTCATTTGCTTGTGTTAATTAGTAATAATGTTGCGCCCTCTGGTCCGTCAGCGCTGTTGTTGTAGTTTTTAGTCTAAAATCTATAGTCTGATGTCTAAAGTCTGTAGTCTATCAGAATCTATAGTCTTTCCTCCTCTGTGTCTGTCTGCGAACCTATTTTTGCCCCCCAGTCTGAGTGGTGGAGCCAGACGTGACACGCTTTGTAGTTCAGATGGTAATAGTCTTTTGGTTCTTGTAATCGTTTTTTTGGTTTGTTATAATAGGGTTAATTGTAAAAAAATATTTTTTTTATTATTTGCCCTTGGTGTGAGGGCACCTAAAGGGATATTACGCTGCAAAGTTAAAAAAAGATTTTTTTCTCGCCAAATTTTTGCGGCTTCTTTTTTCTGATTTGTTGTAGAACATAAAAAACGGTTGAGGCTGATGGTACAGTCATTTGACTTTAATGAACAAACAGAGCAAAGATAGCAGGCTTCATGATCTGCCATCTTTGCTCTTAAGAAAAAACATGGTTTACGTTATTTTATTCGGCTTTCTCTTCCTTCTGCTCTTCCTTGAAGTCGGTGATGCCGTTCTCGATGAGAATGTTGTACCACTGGATGAGCTTCTTGATGTCGCTGACGTGTACGCGGTCGCGGTCGAAGTTGGGCAACACCTTGGCGAAATACTCGCGCAGCTCATCACCGGTGGCCTTCTTCAGGTCGATGGCCGACTTCTTGCCTTTCTCGAGGGCCTTGAGGTTGTCGAGGACGGTGGTGAGTGCCACGTCTTCGTCGTCGGTGAACATGGCGATGTCGTTGAGCGAGGTGATGCGGTCGGAGCCGAAAGCGGGCTGACGGCGGTGGGTGGCATCGAGGGCCTCTACGATGAGGTTGTTCTTGCCACGTGATACGAGCTTGTAAAGGCCGGGCTTGCCGGAAATAGCTAAAATAGTCTGTTGCATATTCGTTGTTCTTTATTATATATATAATAATAGGTGTATTTCTTTATTTGGACTGTGATGGCTCATCCAGTAAGGCAAGCAATCGGTTTATCTGTGGCTGTAGGGGCTGCTGTCCGTCGTTCACTATCTCGTAGTGGGCGCGGCGGCGCACCTCGTCTTGCGGCCATTGGCGGGCTATCCACTGGCGGGCCTTGTCACTGCTGATGCCATCGCGCTGCATGATGCGTGCTATGCGCACTTCCTCGGGGGCGGTGACCACCACAATGCGGTCTACCAGACGGTTGAGCCCCGATTCGAAGAGGATGGCACTCTCCACCCACTGGGCTCCGCTCTCCGTGAAGTCGCTGAACACGGCGGGATGGACGAGGGCATCGAGGGCATGGGCGTTGGCTTCCGACTGCAGCAGGAAGCGAACCACGACGGCTTTGTTCAGCTGTCCCTCCTCATCATAGGCATCGGCCCCGATGAGCTGGCTTATCGACTCCTTCAATTCCGGGGAGTGGCGCATCAGCCGTTTGGCTGCCCGGTCGCAGTCGTAGACCTCAATACCGCGCTCGGCAAGAAGCCTGCACACGTAGCTCTTGCCGCTGCCTATGCCACCTGTGATGCCTGTCTTCATGGGAGCTGTTGGTCAGGGGGTAGGGTGGGCAGCTTGGCTTGCTGCTCTTCTATGAGGTAGTCGACCTGCTTTATGCTGAGCGATGTCCTCGACACGCCTTGAGGAGCCGACTGCAAGTAGATGTTGCACTTGGGGGAGTCGCTGTTGCGTATCTCTTCATAGTTGGCCACTACGACGAACTCCTCTTTCCTGAGGGCTTGATAGGTCTTCACGCCAGTGACGAACTTCACCCCGACCTTGGCCGGGAACGTACGCAGGATCTTACCCTTGGGCATGTTGATGCCTACCACGGGAATGTCGTCGAAGCTCACTTCGGTCAGCATGTCGGTGAGGAACCGTAGCGTTACGGCATCGGGCGTTGTCTTCACACCGGCGGTCTTCTGCAGTCTGGCCTCGATGGTGAGCGTGTCGTTGAAGTCGGTATAGTTGAGCACCTGGGTATAAACGGCATCAATGCTGTCGAGCTTCTCGCGTGAGGCGTAAACGGTGACGCTGTCGGGCAGCACCTCCACGCCTGAGATGAAATAGAGCTCTTCGGGAATCACCGTTCCGCGCCATTTCACGGGCACACGCTTCTTCTCGCCGTAGTTGTAATAGAAGATGAGACCGTCGGGTTTGATGCCGACCAACTTGGACGAGGCGGCCAGCCGGCTGCTGATCTTTTTGGTCAGCTCACTCGATGGCACGTCGCCAGTGCCGTTCTGTCGGGCATGGTTCTTGAAGTCGACGGTGAGCCCTTGCAGCACGTCTCCAAACATATACGGCAGCAGTGCGATGCCTTTGTCCTGAATGGTGACGCGGAGGGTGTCGGTCTCTCCTGAGGTCATCACCACCGTCTTGGGTACGTTCGAATAGTGTATGGGTACACGGATTTCCTGTTCGTAGCTTTCATTGAGCGTCATGAGCAGCCAGAAGATGCTCGCAACAGCGAAAAAGAACAGGAAAACAAAAAATTCCCTGTTAGCCCTGCTGAACAGGAAATTCTTACACGTGTTGATGATGTCGGCTATATTCACCTGAAAGGCTGATCGAGTGATACGGGCGCTGCGTTACTTCTGTAGCGGTGTGTTGGCCATGTCCTTATAGACGGAGCCGCGGTCAACAGTGATGACCACGTCGTGGGCAATCTTTACGTCGACGGTGTTCTTTGTCAAATCAACGCGCTTCACGGTGCCATAGATGCCACCGCCAGTGACTACCGGTGTGCCTTCGGTGAGCGAGTTCTGGAACTTCTGGATTTCTTTCTGACGCTTCATCTGCGGGCGCATCATGAAGAAATAGAAGATGGCAAAGAAAGCCACGATCATCAAGATCATACCCATGCCGCCACCGGCTTGGGGGGCTTGGGCTTGAAGGAAAATGTAGGTCATAATATTGTTAGTTTAATTTTTTTGAATCAGAGAGGTGGGTAATCGGATTACTGATTAGGGGCAACGGGCCTGTCTTCCATCGTCTTGAACAGCCTTCCCGACTTAATGAGGTGGCGGGCGATGGCATCGAGCATGCCGTTGATATAGCCGGCACTGCGCGGGGTGGAGTAGTACTTGGCCAGCTCCACGTATTCGTTGATGGTGACGTTGAGCGGAATGCTGGGGAAGGTGAGCATCTCGGCAATGGCTATCTGCATGATGATGACATCCATATAGGCCAGACGGCTGAAGTCCCAGTTGTGTGATGCCTCGCTCATGAAGCGCTGGTACTCTTCACCGTTGAGTATCGTGGCGCGGAACAGCTTGCGGGCATAGTCTTTCTCCTCGTCGCTGTCGTATTCGGGCAGCAGTTCCTGGTTGCCGCCGTTCTGGAGGTCAAAGCGCTTGATGGTCTTCAGTACGAAGGTGTCCACGATTTCCTTGTCGTCGTTCCAGTAGAGGCTCTGCTCTTCCAGAAGGGCATACAGGTCGTCGTTGTCCTGAATCAGCGTGCGGTAGAGCCGGCGCCACAGCTCGCGGTCGGTGGCATAGTCATCCTCGGCACTCTCCATGTATTCCTTATAGATTTGGCTTTGCTCTATCTGCTCGAATATCTTTCCTACAAACTCCGGTGTCTCGTCCCAGCGGCGTTTCTGGGTTTCGGCAAACTCCAGCAGCTGCTTGTTGCCCTCGAGCTGCAGGGCAAAACGGTTGTTGGCAAACTTGGCTGATGGCATGGCCAGACCTTCGCGCTGTGCTTTCGTCTGGAGGATATCCAGACGGCGTTTTGCCTCCTTGGTGATGGCAACGATGAGCATGAGCAGGTAGTTATACAGGTCGTAGGCTTTGGATAAACTGAAGAACAGCTCCTTTTCGGCCGTGTCGATGTTCTTGTTACCGTTTTGATAGTAAGCGTAGGTTAACTGAACAACTTTGATTCTAATGAGCTCTCGATTAATCATTTAAACTCCTTTTGTTTGTCGGATGCAAAATTAGCTATTTTTCCTCTATTTTACAAGAAAAAATAAAATAATTTGGCTTTTTTGCGTCAAATCGTTTTGCGATTCAATAATATTTAGTACCTTTGCACCCGCTTTTCGCGAAAGCACATAAAATACGTTTTTTCGTGTGATGGTGAATTAAGCAAAGTAAAATTTTCAATTAATCACTTAATTTAGAGTAACACATTTAAAGTTATGAGAGAAATTTCAATCAACGGACAGAAGCGTGAGGCTACCGGCAAGAAAGCTTCTAAGCTGCAGCGCAAGGAGGGACTCGTTCCCTGTAATCTGTATGGTGAGGTGAAGGGTGAGAATGGTCTGCCCCAGGCTCTGGCATTCTCGGCTTCTATGGCTGAGCTGCGCAAGGCTATCTATAGCCCCCACGTGTATGTTGTTAACCTGAACATCGACGGCAAGGAGCGCAAGGCCATCATCAAGGAGCTGCAGTTCCATCCCACTACCGATTCGCTGCTGCATGCTGACTTCTATGAGGTGAACGAGACGAAGCCCATCACCGTGGGTATTCCCGTGAAGCTGAACGGTCTGGCTCAGGGCGTTCGCGAGGGTGGTAAGCTGAACCTCTCTATCCGTAAGATCAACGTCACCGCTCCCTACAAGCAGATTCCTGAGATCCTGAACATCGACGTTACCAACCTGGGTCTGGGTAAGGCTATCAAGGTAGGCGAGCTGAGTTTCGAGGGCCTCGAGCTGGCTACTCCCGCACAGGTGGTTGTATGCTCAGTGAAGGAGACTCGTGCTTCTAAGGCTGCCGCTGCTGCTGCAGAATAATAGAAGATGGACAAGTATCTGATTGTTGGCTTGGGCAACGTCGGCGACGAGTACGACATGACCCGCCACAACACTGGATTTATGGTATTGGATGCTTTTGCGAAGGCATCCAATATCGTTTTTGAAGATAAGCGTTACGGTTTTGTGGCCGAGACCTCGCTCAAGGGACGGAAGGTCTACCTGCTGAAGCCCTCAACCTACATGAATCTTAGTGGGAATGCTGTTCGCTATTGGCTTAACAAGGAAAACATCGATCAGCAGCGCCTGCTCGTCATCAGTGATGATGTCGCCCTCCCCCTCGGGGCTTTCCGGCTGAAAGGCAATGGCTCCAACGGTGGACATAACGGACTGGGACATATCCAGCAGCTCATCGGCCAGAACTATGCCCGACTGCGTATGGGTATCGGTAACGAGTATGCCCACGGACAGCAGATAGACTGGGTGTTAGGGCGTTACAGCGAGGAAGAGCTGAAGACGCTGCAGCCTGCCATCGACCTGGGCGTGGAAATCATCAAGAGTTTTGTGCTGGCTGGCATCGACATTACGATGAACCAGTATAACAAGCTGGGGAAACGACCCACCCCCATCCCCTCCCTGAATGGAGGGGAGTGAATACTTCTTCTACAATAGTTTATGAGTAATAACATTAAGAGCGGCGTATCTACTCCCCTCCCAAACAGGGAGGGGCAGGGGGTGGGTCTCGCCCGAATCGACAAATGGCTGTGGGCAGCCCGCATCTTCAAGACCCGTAGCATCGCTGCCGATGCTTGTAAGAACGGTCGTGTGATGGTGGGTGGCACCACGGTGAAGCCCTCGCGCATGGTGAAGGTGGGTGAGACGGTCAGCGTGCGAAAACCTCCAGTGACCTACTCGTTCAAAATCCTGAAAACCATTGAACAGCGTGTGGGTGCCAAGCTGCTGCCAGAGATTTATGAGAACGTAACAACAGCCGACCAGTACGAGCTGTTGGAGATGAACCGCATCAGCGGCTTCGTGGATCGTGCCCGTGGTATGGGGCGTCCCACGAAGAAGGACCGTCGCGCCATGGATGCCTTCGTGGAGCCGGCGCTGGGATATAGCGACTTCGATTTTGATGAAGATTGGGACGAAGCTGATAATTGATAATGCTTCATGACAAAGGGCAGCCAACGGCTGCCCTTTGTCATGAAGGAACAAGATTAAAAACCATAGATTTCCTTGAGCTTCTCCCCCAGCATGTTGCCGCGCAGGTCCACGGCAATAATCTTGCCTGTGGGGTCAAAGAGAATGCTCGACGGGATGCTGCGGATGCCGTAAGTCTGGGCGGCAAGGCTCTGCCAGGCATTCAGGTCGGAAAGGTGCACCCAATTCAGCTCCATCTCGCGGATAGCTCGTTTCCAGGCATGGGCCGATCGGTCCAACGACAAGCCCACAATATTGAAGCCCTTCGACTTGTATTTCTCGTAGTTCGCTTTCACGTTGGGCATCTCCATCATGCAGGGACCGCACCACGAAGCCCAGAAATCCACCAGCACATAGTTGCTCTTGCCAACGTACTCGCTCAGCTTGTGACTCACACCCAGTGTGTCGGCTTCTTCAATATCCTTGAACATCGAGCCGGGTGCGCGCAGTGCCATCGGTTCCTTATGTGTTTCTACAGTTAACTGTTGTGCCGCAATGGGCAGTACTGCCAGCGTGAGGGCAGCGAGGATGAGCATTTTTTTCATCTTGTGTGTCGTTTTAGTTCTCGTTTTGCTTGCAAAAATACGAATTTTCTTGTAAGGAACAGCCAAAAACGTGGATATTGTTCGTTTCGTTTTGTAAAAAAAAGAAAAATTGCTAATTTTGCAGCATGGAAACAAATAGAAAACAGGAGGGGCTGCAGCTGCTCGGCAAAGAGACCGACTATGCTTCGACTTACGCCCCCGAGGTGCTGGAGACCTTCCAGAACCGTCATCCCGAGAATGACTATTGGGTACAGTTCAACTGCCCCGAGTTTACGAGCCTCTGTCCCATCACCGGGCAGCCCGACTTTGCTGAGATCAAGATTCTCTATATTCCAGGCGAGCGTATGGTGGAGTCGAAGAGTCTGAAGCTTTATCTCTTTTCGTTCCGTAACCACGGCGATTTTCATGAAGATTGCATAAACATCATCATGAAAGACTTAGTGAAGCTGATGCAGCCTAAATACATAGAAGTGGTGGGGCTGTTCATGCCTCGTGGTGGTATCAGCATCTATCCCTACGCCAATTACGGTATGCCGGGTACCAAGTATGAGCAACTGGCCAATCAGCGCCTGTTGCAGCATCAGATTTTGTAAAGAAAAAGCCTATAGACTTTCGGAGTAATCGTTAGTCTCTTTTGGGGTGATAATTCCTTACACCGTCCTTGAAACTTAGTACCAGCGTGTCGCGACTCAGCAGGATAAAGTTGGCCGTGTCGGTGCTAAGGGCGTAGGCATTACCCACAGAGTCTCTTCCTACTTCAGTAAGTAACAGCTTGCCATTGTGGAGGTTCCAGTGTCCGTAGCGTCGCATCAGGGGATAGTCTACCAGTGGCTCCTCTTCTTCATTCTGCAGGAAATGACTGCCGAATGACATCACCGTGTGATCGCCCTTAATCTGCATGGTGTATTGGCGTGGAATGGAGAGCAGTTCGCGTACCGAGTCGGGCAGACTGCTGAGTATCTGATTTTCCGTTCGTCCAGCCATGTCGGCTCTGATGTGCAGTGTGGGCATCACTTCATAGCACCATGTGCCGCGAAGGTTCTCCATATCGATAACGTAGTCGGCCACGGTGGAATCCTCCGGGTTTCTTACCACGGCAATCTTGTCGCCAGCCCTTAGTCTTCCGAAGACATGGTGGCAGCGAGTAGCATTCAGTACGTTGAATGTGTCCGGGTCTGCAGCAATGTCCTTGATGGGCAGGAATACTACGATGGTGTCGTTGCAGCCGTCACAGGCCAGTCCATAGACGGTGGAGTCGCCTTCAAGGGCTATCGCCAGCGTGTCAATCTCGCTGTTGGTGGATACGTTGCTCTCTTGCCGACCGCTGCAGGAGATGGTCAGCAAGGTAATCATAGCAAATGGAAGAAAAAAACTTTTCATGTTGGTTTCTTTAATTTTGCGTGCAAAGTTACGAAAAGTCGAGAAAATGTTGTAACTTTGCAACAAAATATTTGTAAAATTGTAACCATTTATCTGAAATTATGGGAAAGAAAAAGATTAAGTTTAGCCTTGTCTATCGCGACATGTGGCAGTCAAGCGGCAAGTTCCAGCCGCGTAAGGACCAGTTAGAGCGCATCGCTCCCGTTATTATCGACATGGGCTGCTTTGCCCGTGTGGAGACCAATGGCGGTGCCTTCGAGCAGGTGAACCTGATGGCTGGCGAGAATCCGAACCTTGCTGTGCGCGCTTTCTGTAAGCCCTTCAACGAGGTGGGTATACAGACCCACATGCTCGACCGCGGCTTGAATGCCCTCCGCATGTATCCTGTGCCTGACGATGTGCGCGAGTTAATGTATAAGGTGAAGAAGGCCCAGGGTGTAGATATTCCCCGCATTTTCTGTGGTCTTAATGATACGCGCAATATCATCCCCTCTATCAAATGGGCCAAGGCTGCAGGCATGATTCCGCAGGCTACGCTCTGTATCACTACCAGCCCTGTGCATACTGTAGAGTACTACTCGAAGATTGCCGACGAGGTGATTGCTGCCGGAGCAGAGGAAATCTGTCTGAAAGATATGGCCGGTATCGGTCAGCCAGCTATGCTCGGTGCGCTGACAAAGGCTATTAAGACCAAACATCCCGACATCCTCATCCAGTATCATGGCCATTCAGGCCCCGGTCTGTCGATGGCATCTATCCTTGAGGTGTGCAACAACGGTGCCGATATTATCGATACCGCCATTGAGCCACTCAGCTGGGGTAAGGTTCATCCGGACATTATCTCTGTTCAGTCTATGCTGAAGAACGAGGGCTTCGAGGTAGAGGATATCAATATGAATGCCTATATGCAGGCCCGTACGCTGACACAGGAGTTCATTGACGACTGGCTGGGCTATTTCATCAATCCAGCCAATAAACACATGTCGAGCCTCCTGCTTGGCAGCGGACTGCCTGGCGGCATGATGGGCTCGATGATGGCCGACCTGGGCCCCATCCAGTCGATGATCAACAAGTTGCGCGAAAAGAAGGGCGAGGCTGCCTTGACAATGGACGACATGCTGGTGAAGCTCTTCAACGAGGTGGAGTATGTATGGCCGCGTGTGGGTTATCCCCCATTGGTCACCCCGTTCTCGCAGTACACGAAGAATATCGCCCTGATGAACCTCCTCACTATGGAGCAGGGCAAGGGCCGTTATGTGATGATGGACGATGCCATCTGGGGCATGATCCTCGGCAAGAGCGGCAAGGTGCCTGGTACGATTGCTCCTGAGCTCGTAGAGCTGGCAGCCCAGCAGAAGCGTGAGTTCACCGATGTAGACCCGCACACGCTGCTGCCTAACGCCCTTGACGGCTTCAAGAAAGAGATGGACGAGAACGGTTGGGACTATGGGCAGGACAACGAGGAACTGTTCGAACTGGCCATGCACCCCGAGCAGTACCGTCCTTTCAAGAGTGGACAGGCCAAGAAGCAACTGCTGGCCGACATCCAGAAAGCCAAGGACGCCAAACTGGGCGGCTCGAAGATGAAGCCCGAGGAACTGGCAGCCTTTAAGCATGCCAAGGCCGATGCACTGGTATGCCCTTCAGCAGGTCAGATTTTCTACGAGTTCAATGGCGACGGCGAATGCGCTCCCTGCATCGAGCCGTTTATCGGTCAGACGTACAAGGAAGGCCAGACCTTCTGTTACCTGGTGGAGAAATGGGGCGAGATTGTACCCGTTCCCGCAGCTCTCGGCGGTAAGCTTGTTGATGTGCAGGCCAAGCAGGGTGCCAAGGTGCGCAAGGGCGACGTTCTGGCATGGATAGAGCGGGAGAGCAAATAGCAGACGATGGACTATCAGGCGATTATTGACAAGTTTTATGGAGCAGACGACCCTTTGCGTCGTCTGCTTCTATTACATTCGCGGCAGGTGGCCGACCGCTGCCTGAAGATTGTAAGGGAGCACTCCGAACTGCCTGTTGATGTGCAATTCTTAGAGGAGGCAGCTATGCTCCATGATATAGGCATCCGTTGGTGCCATGCTCCCAGCATTCATTGCTATGGGGAGGAACATTATATCCGCCACGGTTTGATAGGAGGACGGCTGTTGCGCGAAGAGGGTTACGAGCGTCATGCACGTGTCTGTGAACGGCATACTGGTACGGGGCTGCGTACTGTTCCTATGAGCAAGGACGGTAAGCCGCTGTTGGAGCCTGAGCTGGTGGAAAACGGTTTCTTTGTGCCTGAGACGCTGGAGGAACAGCTGGTGTGTTATGCTGACAAGTTCTATTCTAAGTCACGTCCTGACCGCGTGCTCACCGTCGTTGAGGCTGCTCAGAGCCTGGAGAAGTTCGGCCATGATGGTGTTGAGGTTTTCCTCTCCTGGTCCAGGCTCTTCAGCGAGGCCATCTGACGGCCGTATTGAATCGCTGGCTTGTATGCGAATGAACGTTTTTCTGTTAATTAATGTAGAGTGTAAGCAAATTCTTCACTCCACATTCTTCACTCTTCACTTCTTTTTCGTAATTTTGCAGGCGTGAAACGAAAGTCGGTCATTCTTTTGATGCTTTCCATTTTCATCTTTGTGATGGCGGGAGGCTATGAGAATTCGAGATACGAGAACTCGACAAGCAACATGCGAGGAAAACCGCGAGGAACAAGTCGCCCATTGCGCGACTCTTTTCTCCGTCCCCTTCTTCCTGCCTCGCTTTTGCCGTCCGACACATTTGCAATGCTGCCCTCTCTTGGTACTATTGATAGCCTGAACCTTGACTCGCTGGCTGCTCTTCCTGCTATTCCAGACACTTTGAGCATGGACTCGCTGGAACTGGCCATTTGGAAGCACAACAAGGCTGTGGAGGACTCGCTACGGGCTGACAGTACCAACCGTCAGCGCAAGAACGGTATTGACTCGCCCGTAACTTTCTCGGCCGAAGACTCGCTCATCTATGAAGCAGCATCAGGTATGGCTTTCCTGTATGGCTCATCGAATGTGAAATATCAGAACATGGACCTGGAGAGTGAGCAGATCGCACTGAACTTGGACTCCTCAAAGGTGCATGCTACAGGCGCGCGTGACACTACCGAGGAAGGAGGAATGAAGGGCATGCCAGTATTCAAGATGGGCAGCGAAACCTATGAGAGTGACACCATGGCCTTCAACTTCAAGACGAAGAAGGGACTCATACAGCAAGTGTATACCGAGCAGCAGGATGGATTCCTGACCAGTGAACTGTCGAAGCGCGACAGTGCCGGTAACCTCTATTTGCGACACGGTCGCTACACTACCTGCGATGATCCTCATCCCGACTTTTATCTGGCATTGTCGCGTGCCAAGGTCCGCCCCGGCAAAGATGTTATCTTTGGTCCGGCCCATCTCGTGGTGTGCGATGTACCCCTACCGTTGGCTATTCCCTACGGCTTCTTTCCCTTTACGAAGAGCTATAGCAGCGGTTTTATCATGCCTACCTATGGCGACGAGACCGAGCGCGGCTTCTATCTGCGTGATGGTGGATATTATTTTGCGCTGAGCGACCAGATGGACTTGAAGGTGATAGGCGAGATATACACCAAGGGTTCATGGGGCCTCTCGGGGGCATCGAACTACAAGAAGCGCTACCGTTATAGCGGCTCTTTCTATGGCAGCTACCAGAATACCATTACGGGCGAGAAGAATATGCCTGACTATGCTAAGCAGACCAGCTTCAAGATTCAGTGGAGCCACCGTCAGGATGCCAAGGCCAACCCCTACTCAAATCTCTCGGCATCGGTGAACTTTGCCACTACGAGCTACGAGCGCAACAACCTTTCGTCGATGTACAACCCGCAGGCGCTTACTCAATCCACTCGTACCTCTTCAGTGAGCTACAGTACGGGTTTCTCCAGTATAGGCATGTCACTCTCTACGACGATGAACTTAACGCAGAACATGCGTGACTCATCGATAGCCATGACTCTCCCCGACCTGAATATCAGCATATCACGCTTCTACCCCTTCAAGCGTAAGAAGATGGCTGGCAAGGAGAAGTGGTACGAGAAACTGTCGATGAGCTATTCGGGACACTTCAGCAACTCCATTGACACGAAGGAGGACCAAATCCTGCACTCCAACCTCATCAAGGACTGGAAGAACGGCATGCAGCACAGCATACCCTTCAGTGGCAACTTCATTTTGCTGAACTACATTAACATCAATCCCTCGTTCAACCTCACCGACCGAACTTATACCAACAAGGTGTACCGTTCATGGGATACGACAGCACAGAAAGAGGTGGCTGATACCACCTATGGCTTCTATAATGTGTACAACTGGAACCTGTCGCTTGCCGTGTCGACCAAGCTCTACGGCTTCTATATCCCTTCACGCAAAATCTTCGGCGATAAGATTGATGCCATCCGTCATGTATTCTCACCCCAGATCAGTTTCAGCTACGCCCCGGACTTCAGCGCTTCACGCTATGGCTATTATGACAGCTATCAGAAGACTGATGCCAAGGGCAACGTGACACTTGTGGAATACTCACCCTATCAGGGACAGCTCTATGGTGTTCCGGGAAGGGGTAAAACGGGAAGCATAGCCTTCGACGTGGGAAATAACGTGGAGATGAAACTGAAGAGCGAGGACGACTCTACCGGTTTCAAGAAAATCAGTCTGATTGACGAACTGGGTGCATCGATGTCTTATAATATGGCAGCTGACATACGTCCGTGGAGCGACCTGAGCATGCGCTTGCGACTGAAGCTCTCCAAGAGCTACACGTTTAATATGAACGCAGTTTTTGCCAGCTATGTCTACGAAGCCGACTCCGTAGGAGCCACGCCACGTGTCAGTGAGCACACTACCTACTGGGAGAAAGGCAAGTGGGGCCGCTTCCAGGGCATGTCGCAGAACCTGTCATACACTATCAGCAACGAGAAAGTGTCTAATCTGATAAAATGGCTGAAAGGTGAGCGTCCGAAGAAGAAGGATGAGAAGGAAGAAAATGACGATGAGTATGATGAGGACATGATAGAGGCCGAAACCAATATTGACAGGGATTTGGATGCAGGTAAGCATGGAGCAAGGAAAAAGGGTAGCGAAAAGGCGGAAACCGATGAGAACGGCTACGTGAAATACTCACTGCCTTGGTCGCTCAGCTTTGGCTATGGTATCACCATGCGAGAGGATGTCGACAAGTCGAAGTTCAACTATCGTACCATGCGCTATCCCTATAAATTCACTCAGAATCTGAATATGAGCGGTAACCTGCGACTGAGCGACGGATGGAACATCTCTTTCTCGTCAGGCTACGATTTTGAGAACAAGAAGGTGTCTATGACGACAGCCTCCCTGGGGCGCGACCTGCATTGCTTCAATATGTCGTGTTCGGTAGTGTTGTCGCCTTATACCAGCTACAACTTCTCCTTCCGCTGCAATGCATCGACGTTGGCAGATGCGTTGAAGTATGACAAGCGCAGCAGCTATACCAATTCCGTGCAATGGTATTAGGAGTAAGATGTAGGTAGGTGTTACGAGTTATTTCCAAGCAGAATGAAAGAATTTGTTATATCAGAAGCTAAGACTGAGACGGCTGTACTTGTGGGACTGATTACGCAAGAACAGAAAGAGGAGAAAACCAAGGAATATCTTGACGAACTGGAGTTCCTGGCCGATACGGCAGGAGCGCGTACCGTGAAGAGATTCACGCAGAAAGTGGCTGGCCCCAGCCAGACAACTTACGTGGGAAGTGGTAAGTTGCTCGAAATCAAGCAATATATCAAAGACTGTCAGGACGCGTATGACGACTGGTTGGATGCGCAGGATGCCTCCCTCTTTGCGCAGGGACTGCTCGACGACTCGAAGGCTCCCCAGCCTGTGGGTATGGTTATCTTTGACGACGAGCTGTCGGCCAAGCAGATACGTAACATTGAGAAAGAACTACAGGTGAAAATCCTTGACCGAACTTCGCTCATCCTTGACATCTTTGCCATGCGAGCACAGACGGCCGAGGCCAAGGCACAGGTGGAACTGGCACAGCATCGATATATGCTGCCGCGCTTGCAGCGACTGTGGACACACTTGGAACGTCAGGGAGGCGGTTCTGGCTCTGGTGGCGGGAAGGGAAGCGTGGGACTGCGCGGTCCCGGTGAGACTCAGCTTGAGATGGACCGCCGTATCATCCTGCAGCGTATCACTCTACTGAAACAGCGGCTGAAGGAAATAGACCAGCAGAAGACCACCCAGCGCAAGAACCGAGGGAGACTCATACGTGTGGCATTGGTGGGCTATACCAATGTGGGCAAGTCTACGCTAATGAACTTGCTTACCAAGAGCGATGTCTTTGCCGAGAACAAGCTCTTTGCCACCCTTGATACCACTGTACGAAAAATGGCCATCGACAACCTGCCTTTCCTGTTGGCTGACACTGTGGGCTTTATTCGTAAACTGCCCTCCGATCTTGTGGAATCCTTCAAGAGCACCCTTGATGAGGTGCGCGAGGCCGATCTGCTGGTGCATGTCGTCGATATATCGCATCCTGATTTTGAGGAGCAGATACGTGTCGTAGAGCAGACACTGGCCGACCTGGGCTGTGCAGAGACCCCCTCACTGCTGCTCTTCAATAAAGTGGATGCCTACACTTGGACACCTCAGGATGAGGATGATCTTACCCCGCCAAAGCGAGAAAATGTGTCGCTCGATCAGCTGAAGCAGACGTGGATGGCCAAGATGCAGGAAGACTGTCTGTTTATTTCGGCTCGTCAGAGAGACAATATAGACGCTTTACGCGCGTTATTATATAAACGGGTACGCGAGTTGCATGTACAGAAATATCCGTATAACGACTTCTTGTATCCGGTAGAAGAAGATAATTGACTCACACGAACACATTTTATAATTTTCATGACTTATGATTTACAGACAACTAACACAAGAAGAAATCCAGGTGCTTGAGCAGAATGCCTGCTGGGCAGAGGATTGGACACGAGTAAAGGTAGCAGAGAATTTCCGTCCTTATAATTTCCATCGAGTGGTGCTCTATGGTGATATCCGCCTGGGTTCCTTCGAGAAGAGTATTGAAGTGAGTAAAGACTTTTTCAAGCATTCGGGTATTAATGATGCCACACTGCGCAATGTCACCGTGGGCAACGACTGCCTGATTGAGAAAGTAGGCAATTTCATTAATAACTATTCTATAGGCGACGACTGTTTTATTTCCAATATCTCCACCATTGAGACGACCGAAGGGGCTACCTATGGTGCCGGTTCAACCATCTCTGTGCTCAACGAGATGGGTGATGGCAATATCGTTCTCTTCCGTGAGCTCAACTCTCAGCTGGCTTCTTTTATGGTGAAGTACAACAACGACAAAGAACTCACCCGCCGGCTGCATCAGCTTATCGACGATGAGGTGCGTGTCAGCACTCCTGAGCGTGGTCTTATCGGTAATAATGTGAAGATTGTCAATACAAAGGAAATCACGAATACCGTCATCAAGGGCGACTGCGAGATCAACGGTGCTGCCCGTCTCTCCGAGTGTACCATCCTGAGTAGTGAGGATGCATCGGTGTATATTGGCACGGGTGTCATCTGTGAGAACTCTATTATCTGTGATGGCTGTTCTATCAACAACTCGGTGAAGATGCAGGACTGCTTTGTGGGCGAAGCCTGTCAGATTACCAATGGCTTCACGGCAGAAGCCTCGCTCTTCTTTGCCAATTCCTTCATGGCCAATGGTGAGGCATGTGCTGCTTTCTGCGGACCGTTCTCAGCCTCTCACCACAAGTCGAGCCTCTTGATTGGCGGACAGTTCTCGTTCTACAACGCAGGTTCGAACACCAATTTCTCGAACCATGCCTATAAGATGGGCCCCATGCACTACGGTACATTGGAGCGAGGCACAAAGACGGCCTCAGGCGGCTATATCCTGATGCCTGCCACCATTGGTGCCTTTTCTGTCTGCTTCGGCAAGCTGATGCACCATCCTGATACCCGCTGCCTGCCGTTCAGCTATCTTATTGCTTACGGTGAGACTATGTATCTGGTGCCTGGCCGTAACATCACCACCGTGGGACTCTATCGCGACATCAAGAAATGGCCCAAGCGCGACAAGCGCTCCAAGCAGTCAAAGAAGTCAATTATCAACTTCGATTGGCTGTCACCTTTTACCGTGGGCGAGATTCTCCAGGGAATAGAAATCCTGAAGGCACTGCGCAGCGCATCTGGCGATAATGTCACGGCCTACAACTTCCATGAGTATGTCATCAATGCCTCTTCCTTGCAGAAGGGTCTGAAGTACTACGACATTGCCCTGCGTATCTATATGGGAGCTGTACTGAAGCGCGCCCAAAAGGAAGGCTTCTTTGGTATGCCTGCTTCTGAGATTGGCAAGGGTGACTGGTGCGACCTCAGCGGACTGCTGTTGCCTGCCAGTGAGGAGCAACGGCTGGTTGCCGATATCAAGAATGGAGAGATAGAGAATATCACACAGGTGCTCGACCGCTTCGACGATATCAACCGCAACTACGGTGACTATCGTTGGGCATGGAGCTACCAGCTCATCCTTGACTATTATCACATCACCGAAATTGACGAGGCTGCCTGCGAGCGCATCCGTGAAGATTATGTCCGTGCACGCCGTGCCTGGATTGCCGAGATTCGTAAGGATGCCGAGAAGGAGTTTGCCATGGGCGACGTGGAAAGAGAAGTCTATGAGGACTTCCTCTCCAAACTTGACCATGAAATTGACTATGAAAATTAATGATATGAAGAAGAATGATTTCTCAAGGCTTTTTGCCTTTTTGCCTTTTTGCCTCTTGGCTTTGGTCCTCCTGACGGGCTGTCAGAAAAAGTATGAGGAGGTGAAGGGCGACATGGCCCAGACGCGTATCTACACGTTGAAGAACGGACTGAAGGTCTATCTGAGCGTGAACAAGGAAGAACCCCGTATCCAGACGTTTATCGCTGTGCGCACGGGCTCAAAGAATGATCCGGTCGAGACCACTGGTCTCGCTCACTATCTGGAGCACCTGATGTTTAAGGGTACCTCGAAGTTTGGCGTTACCGATCCCGAGGCCGAGGCTCCGTTGCTGAATGAGATAGAGCAGTGCTATGAGCACTATCGTACGCTGACCGACCCACAGGAGCGTCGTCAGGCCTATCATGAGATTGACTCGTTGAGCCAGTTGGCTGCCCAGTATTTCATTCCCAATGAGTACGACAAGCTGATGGCGGCCATTGGTGCAGAAGGTACCAATGCCTATACCTCCAACGATGTGACCTGCTATACGGAGAACATACCTTCCAACGAGGTGGAGAACTGGGCAAAAATCCAGGCCGAGCGTTTCCAGAACATGACCATCCGCGGTTTCCATACAGAGCTCGAGGCTGTCTATGAGGAGTACAATATCCATCTCACCGATGATACCGACAAGCTCTTTAATGCCTTGCTGGCCAAGCTGTTCCCCAACCATCCCTATGGTACGCAGACAACTATCGGTACGCAGGAGCACTTGAAGAATCCCTCGATTACCAATATCAAGGAGTATTTCAAGAAATGGTATGTGCCCAATAATGTGGCTATCTGTATGTCGGGCGACTTCGATCCCGACGATGTGATGACCATCATCGAGAAGTATTTCGGAGAGTGGAAGCCCAGCACGGATGCTGAGGGCAAGGTGGCTCAGGTGGAGCAGCCTGTGTTCCCCGAACTGCCTGCGCTGACCACCCCTGTCGATACCACGGTGATTGGCCTGGAGGCCGAGAGCTTCTGGATGGGCTACCGCTTTGAGCAGGCATCGTCGCTTCAGATCGACACGCTGCAGGTTATCGAGTCGATGCTGAGTAACGGTACTGCTGGACTCATCGACCTTGACATCAACCAGCAGATGAAGATGCTGCAGGCATTTGGTGGTGTGATGCCCATGATGGAGCATTCCATCTTTATCCTTTCAGGAAACCCACTCGAAGGTCAGACCCTCGATGAGGTGCGCCAGCTGTTGCTCGAAGAGATTGAGAAACTGAAGAAGGGCGACTTCAGCGATGACTTGCTGCCCTCGGTTCAGAATAACCTGAAGCTGCAGTACTACAATGCTATGGAGAGCAACCGCGCCAGAGCGAATATGTATGTGCAGGCATTCGTTAACGGCACGCCGTGGGAACAGGAAGTCCGCTCACTCGACCGCATCAGCGGCATGACCAAGGAGCAGATCGTGGCCTTTGCCAATCAGCATTTCGGTGATAACTATGTGGCCGTTTACAAGCGTCAGGGCGTTGATCCTACGCAGAAGAAGATTGACAAGCCCGAGATTACGCCCATTCCGACCAACCGTGACCTCGTTTCCGACTTTGTCAAGGAAGTCCAGAATAGTGAGGTGAAGCCTATTGAGCCGCGTTTCGTAGATTTCCAGAAAGACCTCGTCTTTGGCGGGATTGACCAGGAAACTGGAAAACAGGTCGGCAAGTCGTCGAAGAATCAGCCTTCATCGGTTATTCCTTATATCTATGTTCAGAACACAGAGAATGGACGCTTCCAGCTTTCTTTCCATTATGACTTCGGAGAGGAGACAGAGGTGAAGTACAATAACGCTGCCGAGTATATCGACTATCTGGGTACTGACTCCTTGACGGCCGAGCAGCTGAAGCAGCAGTTCTATAAGCTGGCCTGTAACTATAACATCAGTGTGGGAGCACGCACCATTGATGTGACCCTCAGCGGTCTCGGTGAGAATATGGTTGAGGCTTTGGAACTGCTGGAACACCTGATACAGCATGCCAAGGTCGACAAAGAGGCATACATGCAGTATATTGCCCTGCGTGAGAAGGCGCGCACCGACAACAAGTCGGATCAGCGCACGAACTTCCAGTATCTGGTGCAGTATGGCATCTGCGGCCCCTACAATCCCTATCGGAATGCCCTGACAGCCCAGCAGCTCGTGGAAACGGATCCTCAGACATTGCTCGACTTGTTGAAAGACTTGCTGCAGTATGAGCACACCGTATTATATTATGGTCCGCTCAAGAAGAAGAAGCTCGACAATGTGCTTGAGTCCCATCTCTATGCCCTTACTGCTCCGCTGAAGCCCGTACCTGCCGGCAAGCACTATACCATGCAGTCCACTCCTGAGAACGAAATCCTCATTGCTCCCTTTGATGCCAAGAACATCTATATGCGCATGTATCATAATGAGCTGCGTGAGTGGAATCCCGATGGGGCTCCTGTCGTGGCGCTCTTCAATGAATACTACGGCGGTGGTATGAACACCATCGTGTTTCAGGAGCTTCGCGAGGCCCGTGGCCTGGCTTACAATGCCTTCGCTATGTATGCCGAGCCCAGCTACAAGGATGATTCTGAGTATTACTTCACGCATATCATCACTCAGAACGACAAGATGATGGACTGTGTGCGTCAGTTCCATGTTATCCTCGATTCGATTCCCCAGAGCGAGAATGCCTTCCGCATTGCCAAGGATGCCCTCACAAAGCGTCTGGCCAGTCAGCGTACCACCAAGTTCGGACTTATCAATGCCTGGCTTTGGGCTCAGCAGCGTGGTATCGACTATGACATGAATGAGCGCATCTACAATGCCCTTCCCCATGTCAGCTTACAGGATGTCGTAGCCTTCGAGCAGGCCACCATGGCCCGCAAGCCCTACCGTTACATCATCCTTGGTGATGAGAAAGAGCTTGACATGAAGTCATTGCAGGAGTATGGCAAGGTGAAGCGTGTGTCGACGAGCGAGATCTTCGGTTATTAACCCTTCTGTCCGGTGACCGCCTCTCGCATTTCCTTGAGGAGGTCACTGGCAAAGATAAAATCGGTAAGGCGTTTGTTTGTAGAGTTCATGATCTGCGAAGAAACGCCTTGCCATTCTTTTTGGCCCTCATAGATGAAGATGATATTCTCACCGATGCCCATCACCGAGTTCATGTCGTGGGTGTTGATGATGGTGGTCATGTTGAACTCATGAGTGATGCTGTGCAGCAGGTCGTCGATAACGAGTGATGTCTTGGGATCCAGACCGCTGTTGGGCTCGTCGCAGAAAAGATATTTGGGATTCAGGGCGATGGCGCGGGCAATGGCCACGCGTTTCTGCATGCCACCGCTGATCTCTCCGGGGAATTTCCCCTCAGCCCCCACAAGGTTCACACGGTCCAGACAGTCCAAGGCGCGTTTGGTGCGCTCGCGCAGCGTCATGCTCGAGAACACGTCGAGCGGGAACATCACGTTCTCGAGTACCGTCAGCGAGTCGAAGAGGGCAGCACTCTGGAAGATCATGCCCATCTCGCGGCGCATGTACACCTTTTCCTTCTTTGACATCTTCACGAAGTCGCGACCGTCGTACAGGATCTGTCCGCTGGTGGGGTCGAAAAGGCCTACGAGGTTCTTCATCAGTACGGTCTTTCCCGAACCCGACTGTCCGATAATCAGATTGGTCTTCCCATCTTCAAACACGGTGGAGATGCCTTTGAGCACCTCTTTCTCGTCAAACGATTTGTATAGGTCCTTTACTTCAATCATGCTAAGACAGTAACTGCGTTAGGAATACATCTGAGAACAGGATGAGTGCGCTCGAAGAGACGACGGCATCGGTCGATGCCTTGCCCACGTTCACGGAGCCGCCCTCAACGTTGTAGCCGAAATAGGAGGGAACACTCGAAATGATGAAGGCGAAGAACAGGCTCTTGATGATTGACATCCATACGAACCATGCCTGGAAATCGTGCTGCAGGCCTGCCGTCAGGTCATCGGGAGGCATGATATGTCCGATGTAGGCAGTGGCATAGGCACCAATAATGCCCATCACCGACGAGAAGATTACCAGGATTGGCATGATGGTAATCATGCCCATGATTTTCGGAAGGATAAGATAGCAGGCCGAGTTGACCCCCATAATGTCGAGCGCGTCAATCTGCTGGGTAACGCGCATAGTGCCTATCTCCGAGGCGATGTTCGACCCCACCTTGCCGGCGAGAATCAGACACATGATAGAGCTGGAAAACTCCAGCAGCATGATTTCACGGGTGGTGTAGCCTGCTACCCAGCGAGGGAACCAGGGACTCTCAATGTTCAGCTTCATCTGAATACAGATGACGGCACCTATGAAAAATGAGATGAGCAACACTATACCGATAGAGTTGACACCCAGTTGAGCCATCTCCTTGACATATTGCTTCCAGAACATGCGGAAACGTTCAGGCACCGAAAATGTGCGCCCCATCAGAATAAGATAGCGACCAAAAGCGGTCAGCCATTTGTGTATCAGCATGAAGAAATCTTTTGTATTTTCAATTTGCAAAGGTACGAAAAAAACATAATTCATAATTCATAATTCATAATTATTTTTTACCTTTGCACCCAAATTGATATTGAATGATGGCAGAAGATTCAATCGTTTTGAGAAGCGAAGGCTTGGTGAAACGCTATGGCAAGCGTACGGTCGTCAATGACGTGAGCTTCCATGTCCGCCAAGGTGAGATAGTGGGATTGCTGGGGCCTAACGGTGCCGGTAAGACAACCTCTTTCTATATGACCACGGGACTGGTGATTCCCAATGCCGGTCATATCTACTTGGGCGACGAGGAGGTGACCACCTATCCTGTCTACAGGCGTGCACGTGCCGGTATCGGCTATCTTGCCCAGGAGGCTTCGGTGTTCCGCAAGATGACCGTCGAGGACAATATTCTCTCTGTACTGGAGATGACGGGCAAGCCCCGTGACTATCAGCTGGAGAAGCTGGAGAGCCTGATCAAAGAGTTCCGTCTGGGCAAGGTGCGCCGCAACAAGGGCGACCAGCTGTCGGGTGGCGAGCGCCGCCGTTGTGAGATTGCCCGCTGTCTGGCCATCGAGCCGAAGTTCATCATGCTCGACGAGCCTTTTGCCGGTGTCGACCCCATTGCCGTAGAGGATATCCAGTTCATCGTGTGGAAGCTGAAAGACCGCAATATCGGCATCCTCATTACCGACCATAATGTGGAGGACACCCTCTGTATCACCGACCGCGCCTATCTGCTGTTCGAAGGCCGCATCCTTTTCCATGGCTCCCCCGAGGAGCTGGCCGCCAATGAGGTGGTGCGCAAGAACTATCTTACCGACTCGTTTGTGTTGCGTCAGAAGGACTTCCAGAAATTGGAGGAAGTCAGAAAAAAGAAAGAGGAAGAACTGTAGAAACGTCCTTCCCCTTTCCTCTGTCGAAGTTTTATTTCTGTTTGCCGCCTTTGCCAATCATGTTGTCTACGGCATCAGCAGCCTGGTCGTTCAGGTTCACGTTGCGTGTGGTCTTGGCCTCAATGGTTCCGGCACGCATGATGTCGGCCATGTCGACACCTGTTGCCGACTTCAGCACATCGAAAGCCTGCTTGATGGCCACAGGCACGCCCCCGCTCATTGATGCCACACCGGCACCGGTATCCTGACCACCGCTGTACACATGCACGTCCTTGATGCTGGCGATGGGCTTGGCCACGTTCTCCACAACCTGTGGCAGCACTTCAATCATCATCTGCATCACAGCAGCATTATTGTACTTTTTGTAGGCTTCGGCCTTCTTGTCCATAGCGAGGGCTTCAGCCTCACCCTTCTTCTGGATGGCATAAGCCTCGGCCTCGCCCTTGGCCTTGATACCGGCAGCCTCCTGTTCCAGACGGTAGCGGGTGGCATCCGACTCGGCGTTCTGGGCCAGTGCGCGCTGCTCGGCCTCATATTTCTGAGCTTCGGCCACGCGCTTGCGCTGCTCCAGGTCGGCGGCAGCATCGCGCTCCACCTTGTACTTGTCGGCATCGGCCTTCTTCTCAATCTCAGCGGCCAGCTGGTTCTGCTTAATCTCAATCTGTTCGCGCGACAGAATCTGCTCGCGCTTCGTCTTCTCAATCTCGGCCTCCACGGTCTTGATGTTGATGGTCTTCTGCTGCTCCTGCTGCTGAATGGCGTAAGCGGCATCGGCATCGGCCTGTGCGGTGTCGGCCTGCTGTTTCAGGGCAGCGCGCTTCAGGGCCAGCTCGTTGTTCTTGATGGCAATAGCTGTGTCGGCATCCACGCGGGCATCGTTAGAATCCTTGTCGGCCTTCGACACCTCAATCTTCACGTCGCGCTCGGCCACGGCACGGTTGATGGCGGCATCCTTCTTGATCTTCGCCGTGTTGTCGGCACCCAGGTCCTTGATCAGTCCCTCGCGGTCGGTCACGTTCTGAATGTTACAGGAGATGATGTCGATACCCAGCTTCGCCATGTCGGGCGATGCCTTGGCCATCACCTGATCGGAGAAACCGTCGCGGTCGGTGTTCAGCGAGCGCAGGTCCAGCGTACCGATAATCTCACGCATGTTACCCTGTAGCGAGTCCTGCAGCTGGGCAGCAATCTCATCGGGTGTCATGTTCAGGAAGTTCTTGGCAGCCAGGCGCGTGCCGTCGTTGTTGGGCGTTACCCGTATCTTTGCCACGGCATCCACGTCCACGTTGATGAAGTCATTCGTAGGCACGCTCTCCTCGGTCTTGATGTCCACGGTAATCTGTCCCAGATAGACACGGTCCAGACGCTCGAAGAACGGGATGCGGAAGCCGCCCGAGCCGATGAGCACGCGGGGCTCCTTCGAGAGACCCGAGATGATGAAGGCAAACGAGGGGGGAGCCTTCACGTAGGAAATGAAGAGAAACACGATGAGCACGGCGATGCCCACGGCAATCCAGAAATACATTGGTTCTAATTCTGTCATGGTTCTTTTGGTTTTATGGGGTTAATAACTTTTTATTTATGGTATGATAGGGATTCATTGTAGATGCAAGCCTGTGTTTTTCCTCTATTGTGAGGTCATATAGGCGCGGAGGTTCGAGAAGTCACCCTTCTTCAGGCGTTCTTCCTCGATAAGGATATAGAGCAGCCCCATGTCGTGGAACATCAGCGAGAAATATTCGTTCTCGTCCGAGTCTACCTGTAGCAGCAGTCGCCAGCCCTTGGGCATCTCCATGCGCATCTCCTCTTCGAAAGGCTCGCCCAGCAGGCGCATGCCGTCGGTAGGACTGTCGGTAGCGACGAAGCTGACGGGGTGGGGCGGAATCATGTCATCCTCTGTATAGGGGTTCTGCCGTTCCAGCTGTTCCGCTGACACGTCGGCATAGACTGCCCTCACGCTGCCCTCTCCCCACCATCCCAGACCGAACTCATAGGGAGCGTCATAGCCCAGGAAGTAGTCGATGAGGCCGAAGAAGTAGAGCATCCCCGTCTTTGGAAGCCCGCTTTCTGCCAGCCCTTTGGCATGCAGTTCCGCGCAGTTCAGCTGACAGATGAACTGCAGGGGTACCTCCTCGTTATCCTCATTCAGATAGTAGGGATACAGGTCCTGTCCCCTGGGCAGCTGGGGTGCGTCCCAGAAATAGCTGTCTCCCAGTCTCACGGGAGCCTCAGCCGGTCGGAGTGTCATTTGTAGGGCCACGGTCCAATACGTTTTTGCAAAGGTAACAAATAATCATTGCAATCCCAAATTTTCCATAGAGTAAAATGTAAAAAATCAGGATTTGCCTATACAATTGTGAAACAGATCTATTTTGAAATGTTTCAGAAACGTTTCTAAGGAACGATACGGGGAAAACAATTAGACACAATGAGCAAGAAATTATTCCAATTGCTCTTGCGTCTGCTTTAATTTGCACACAACGATTTGCCAACTTTTTTATTTCAAACGTCAAACGTCTGATAGTCATCTACTTATGGTGACAGGTTTTCAGAATTCAACAGACATCTTCTCTAACAGGGCAGTTGCAATCTCTAATAGGGCAGTTAGACCTTCTAACAGGGCAGTTACATTTTTTTAACAAAACAGTTGGTGTCATCATTTGGGGGTAATAGTAGTTTTTCGGTGGGTTATGTAGTTCGGTGGGTTTGTTTGTTAGAATAGGTCGGAGTGCGTGCCTGTGTTGAGCATGACGAGGATAAGCTCCTGGTCGTGCTGCTCCCAGATGAGGAGCCAGTCGGGCTGAATGTGGCACTCCCACTGTCCCTTGCGGTCGCCGTGGAGCAGATGTGGCTTATATTCAGCGGGCAATGTACCCGTCTCGGCAAGCAACAGAATAGCATCTTTGATAAGCTGCATGTTATAGCCACGCTTCTGGCAACGCTTCATGTCCTTTTCGAAGCGTTTCGATGGTATGATCTTGTACTTCATACGTTGATGCCTAAATCCTGGAACATCTCATCTACGGACTCGTAAGCCTTCAGCTTGCCGTTCTTCATATCCTCATGGGCCTGCTCAATGGACTTCACCACGCTGTCCTTCAAGTAGCAGTCCGTCTCGGGGTCGTAGATGCGGGTCTTGGTGGCAGATTTTTTAGGCGACACCTTGTGCATCTTCACTCCCAGTGCCTGCAGGTAGTCCACCAAAGCCTTGCCCCTGGCAGCGCGCTCGTTCAGTGTGATAGTATAAGTTGCCATAATCTATATAATATTTTTAATCGTCTACGTCCGCAAAGATACAAAATTTTTCCGTATTCGCCACACATTCTTCAAAAAAAAATGCATCAAAGCACGACTTCCGCAGCAGGCGGTCGCAATTATGGTATCCCCAAAAAAGAAAAAACAGGCCCCTTCCCAAATGCTGTCACCGTAAGCGGCTGACTGACAGATGTTTGTCATAACGTTTTGAACAAACGTCTTCGCAGTATATTACATAAAATAACTATGATTTGAAGACCCCTCCCGACCTCCCCTGAAGGGGAGGAGCATAAAGTCTCGGAAGACTTTAGACGGAAGACGAAAGAATTGATAATGAAAAAACTCAAGGCCATTCCCAAGCCGTTGCTGGCAATTCACAAACACAGGGATTTACTGGTGAGCCCTTTTTCGCTTATCTTCTAAACTTTTCCCCACTTTTTTCTATTTAGGCGATACATTTACAAATATAATTTGTACTTTTGCCATCGGTTCGGGGAGAAATCCGGACTAATGAAAGCATTTGCTATTATTTCGCGTTAAGCCAAAATGCCCAGGAAACAGTTTGGAATAATATACGCTCTGAAGTAATAGAGATGTGGGGTGTCAGGTTATGGCATCTTCACTCCAGCCTATATAGCTATGCATTCTCGCCAACAGGCGTGGTGTATTCTTATATGGCTGGATGGGGTTCCTTTCCTGGGCATGCCTCAAGCTTAACGCATAGGGAACATCACGCTTTCTTTGTGCGTCAGCGATTGATAGTCAGATGCAATTAATGACAAAAACGATCAATTGCATATGGATGAGTTATCATTTACTAAGAAGTACGACAAAGAACTGCAAGGTCAAGTAGAATTCTTGCATAAGTATCTTCCACGTGTTGACAGTTCGCTTGATGTTTCTGATGTGCAGAAATATTATAGTGATGGAGTTGTGCGTGGAAATCTTCTTGAATTTAAGACACAGATAGAAAATTTGAATGTTGTGCTTTCACAAACAATAAAGTTACTGTCATCAATGAGATTGAAAGGAAGACCCTTACCAGCAAACATTATCCTTATTTCGTTGAATGACACAACTGCCTATATTTATCATTCAGCAGATTATCTTGATAAAATAGAAAAGGTCTATGTTGGAGCAGCGTCCAAAAACAACAAAAAATTTATTGCAGATGACCCGATTCTACGACTTGTCTATAGTAACCCTGTTGAAGAAGAAAAACTGATAGGAATACTTCGTACTGAGAATTACACGAAGATTCATATCGATGAAAACTGTATTGTGGGATGGGCTTCCTTTTTCTATAAGCAGCATCCTAAATCCACAAAAGCGGAATTCATCGGAGATGAAACAGGAGAAACTAAGATAATTGGTGAAATAAGAAAACCGGATAAATTTCGTGATTATATCTATCCATACAAGGGCAAGAGTAATGAGAAATTCCGTTATCTAATGGACCGTCTAAATGATGATTTGCATAAGAAAGATTTAGGTGCTTTCTATACCCACACCGTATATGCTGAAAAATCTCTTGAACTAGTACGTAAGGCTATTGCAAGAGTACCCGATGGAAATGATTATGTGATAATAGATCGCTGCGCAGGAACAGGCAATCTAGAATCAAGAATGACTAACGAGGAACTTACACACACCATTGTGTCCACATATGAGTACTATGAATATAAAGTATTACTGGAGACATTTGGTGACAAAGTTCGACATATCATTCCTCCAACAGAAAAGATTGATACATTTAATGGGGGCATGGTTCGGGGTGCTAATGCCTTAAGTATGGAGTATGTCAATAATGAGACTATTATGCAATATGTTCGCAATCCTCAATGCACAATCATCTTGTTTGAAAATCCCCCTTTTGCAGACACCACATCTATTGAGCACCAAAAGAAGAATGCTGGTAAAATGAGTACTGAATGGAAGAAGTATGATGTCTTTAAGGAAATGAAGAAAGAGGTGAAAGGAACAGCCCTTAATGATTTGGGTAATGTATTCATCTGGTCTGCATTTAAATACTATCTGCGCCAGCCTACAGATAGCTACATAGTTTATTCACCGGTCAAATATTGGAAAGCACAACACCTTATTAACAAAAGATTCTTAGGAGGGCTTGCTTTCAACCGCAAACATTTCCATACTAATATTGCTGCTACAATCATGGTGGCACTATGGAGCAACGAAGATGATATGGAACTTGATAGTTTTAATATCGCTGCATATGATATTAATGCGGATAATAACTTGAATTATGTAGGAGATTTGGCTATAAAGAAAATACACTCGTCGTATAGTCAGCGGTATTTTGACAAGCGCACATTCTCTGAGGATATAATAAACGAAGGCATTCTTTGCAGCAAGGATGGAACTGAAAGACTTGTATCAAATACAATAAGGATAAAGCCAATACTCAATTCTAATATTCTTGGTTATATGGCAGTTTATAGTAGTGGATTTGACAACCCCGATAATATGGCAAGTCTTCTCGTTGCCGGCAGATATGATGGCAATGGGTTCTTTCTTCGCAATGATAATTATATGGAAAAACTTCCAATGTTTGCAGCAAGTCGATATATAACGTATAATAGAGAATGGACGGAACGTAGTCGTATCATGAAATCTGGAGATGGGGCTGAAAAATATAAGAAAGCTGTTGCCTCAGGAAAACTTGATGCATATCTGTTAAAGTGTTTGCTATTTACAGTCCTTGAACCTCAGAATCATATGCGTGAATTTGTAGGTTCTGATGGAAGATATTACAAAAACCAATTATGTCTTGATACTACAAACGGTGATACTCTCGCTTCAGAGAAACTAAAAAGTATGAAGGAAACTGAGGAAGAAGAGACGATGTTGGAATTGCTGCAAAAAATAATAGAAGAAGCTAAGCAAACTGCAAATTACCAGCCACAATACAATTATGGCTTGTATCAGATTAAATCAGAACTGAATACAGAACATATAGATACTGATACTGGTGATTCTGTTCCAGACTATCCTAAGTTAAATGGAAATATAGAAACATTAGCCGAACTTGTTAAGGACTACTATAACAAAGAAATAGTCCCAACTTTATTTGAATATGAATTTTTGAAGTAGAGCATTACACAAGGGAATCACATTCTATTCTAAAAAACCAATAATACTATGGCAAAGGAACATGTAGGCAGAACAAAGGCAACAGCAACCAAGACGCTGTATGCAGTAATGAAAGAAATAAGCCATCGCGGTGGCAGCATGCCCGCAAAAGACTTGTATCCATTTGTGGAGGCTAATGTGAGTCTGACAGATTGGGAGAAAGAACCGGCCGGCAAAAACAAGTATATCCGATGGACGAACAGCTTTCAGTTCTACTCCATTAACTATGCCAAGGCGGGACTTATTGTCAAGAAGAACGGCATGTGGTATCTCACGCCCGAAGGTGAGGCTGCTCTCAAACTTTCTCCTGAAGAGGTAATGGAAAAGGGTGAAGTGGCTTACCGTGAATGGCGAAAACTGAATCCCAGAGAGGACAAACATGACGAAGAGCCTACGGACGATAATGTTGAAAGAGACAGAGCCGAGGAACTGAACATGCTGGAGTCGGATGCCCGCGAAGGTATCAGGAAGTTTATTGTTTCAAAGAGTCCCTATGAATTCCAGGATATGGTGGCTGCGTTGTTACGAGCAATGGGCTATCACACGCCTTTCATTGCACCCAAAGGCAAGGATGGTGGTATCGACATCACAGCTTATTTAGATCCACTTGGTGCTCAGACTCCACGTATAAAAGTACAGGTAAAGCACAAGCCTGAAACAGCCATCGGAGCCTCAGACATTCGCGCCCTGCTGGGTGTGTTACGTGCTGGCGATATAGCCCTGTTCGTAACCAGCGGCACATTCTCGCCCGATGCAAAGACGACAGGCACCAGCTCGCGTGAGTTCATCCGTCTGATAGACGGTGACGAATTCATCGACATGTGGCTGGAGTTCTATGACAAGATGACCGATGATGACAAGAATATGCTACCGCTGAAGCGTATTGCTTTCTTGGGGAATAACGAATGACTCATCAAGAGTGACGCAATCGCAAAAATAGCAGGGAGTTATCTTACCCTCTTCTTACCTTACCGATATAAACCACCCTAGCCAAGAGCAGACGGCAGGGGTGGCCATTCGTTTCGTGTTCGATTTTTAGGGAGGAAATTTATTTTTTCTTCATTTCGTTTTACATTTAGGGTAAAAATCTCTACCTTTGTGGGCTGATTGAGAAGGATTGAAAATAAAAGAATAAAACAATAAAACAATAAAACAATAAAACAATAAAACAATAAAAGAATAAAAGAGCGGAAGTGAAAAGAGATATGATGAAGAGAATGATGATAATGGTCGTGATGGCTCTGATGGTCTGCGGACTGCAGCTGTCGGCACAGGAAGATAGTGCCGCCATGCTTACCGTGGAACAGGTGGACACGACGGCTCAGGATGCATCCTCGGTAGGGGAACTGACAGGGCCGGAGGAGATGACGGACATCGGGGAAATGGCTGACAGCGGCGTGGGTATTCGTACACAGCTGAAGACGAAGTTCGTGGAGGGCTCGGCTGGCTTCATGTCGTTGGTGGCCCTGGCACTGGTGCTGGGTCTGGCGCTCTGCATAGAGCGCATCATCTATCTGACGCTGTCGGAGGTGAACACGAAGCGGCTGCTTTCCGATGTGGAGAAGAAGGTGGAGAAGGGCGACGTGGAAGGAGCAAAGACCATCTGCCGTGATACGCGCGGCCCTGTGGCGAGCATCTGCTATCAGGGACTGATGCATATCGACGAGGAGATGGACGCGCTGGAACGCTCTGTCATGAACTACGGGTCGGTGCAGTCAGCGAAGTTGGAAAAGGGCTGCTCTTGGATCAAGCTGTTCATTGCCATTGCCCCGTCGCTGGGATTCCTCGGTACGGTGATTGGCATGGTGATGGCCTTCGACCAGATTCAGGAGGCAGGCGACATAGGACCCACCATCGTGGCCGAGGGCATGAAGGTGGCGCTCATCACCACGATCTTCGGTATTATCGTGGCACTTATCCTGCAGGTGTTCTACAACTTCATCCTGTCGAAGATCGAACATCTGACCTCGCAGATGGAGGAGTCGGCTGTCTCGCTGCTCGACATCATCATGAAACATAAATCCCGGCACGCATGAATTTCTATGAGTCACCCCTGTTCGTCGAACTGCTACTCGACGGCATCTGTCTGCTGGTTGTGGCGGCTTTGGTACTGACGGTATGGTCGGTGGCGTACTCGCTGCGTCTGCGCAGAGGACAGGCAGACAGCGACCGTGTGCCTGCCCGGCGGATTGCTTGGGGCGTGGCTGCCTTGCTGGTGCTGACAATGGGTGCTACCGCCCTGCTGGCCGATACCACACCGTTGAGCATCAACGGCAGGGCTTTTACCGACATGTTCTGGCTGCGCATGAGCGATATGCTCATCAATACCTCGGGCATCCTGATGATAGTGGCCGTAGTGTGTGTGGTGGGAGGAGAATTCTTTGCAAGCAAAGCGAGCAAAGCTCGAGCGGAAGAATAAAAGAATAAAAGAATAAAAAATGTTTGCACATCCTAAACGACAGGTTCCTGGACTGAACACCACAGCGACGGCTGACATCTCGTTCATGCTGCTCGTCTTCTTCCTGATGACCTCGTCGATGGATGCTGACAAGGGGCTGCTACGCCAGCTGCCACCACCTCAGAACGAACAGGTGGAGCAGCAGCTGAAGGTGAAGGAGCGCAACGTGTTGAGGATAGGACTGGATGCCGACAACCGACTGACATGTAATGACGAGGAGACAACGACTGAGGAACTGACGAGGCGCGTGGCCGACTTCGTGGCCAACAAGGCTGACGACCCGCAGATGCCCGAGAAGAGCACACGCGACGTGAATTTCTTTGGCACCTGTCAGGTGAGCGACAGACACGTGCTGCTGATACAGGTGGACCGTGCTGCCACTTACGATGCCTACTTCCAGATGCAGAATGCCATTGCACGGGCCTACAACCAGCTGCGCAATGAGCTGGCACGGAAACAGTTCCGCCGTCCCTATGCCAAATGCTCTGCCGACCAGCGTAATGCTATCGCTATGGTCTATCCGCAGAGGATAAGTGAGGAATAAGACCCCTCCCGACCTCCCAGACCCCTCCCGACCTCCCCTGAAGGGGAGGGGTAGTGAAGAGTGAAGAGTGAAGAGTGAAAAGTGAAAAGTGAAGAGTGAAGAGTGAAAAGTAAGGAGTGAAGGAGTGAAAATGGGTTTCGCTAACAGACGTTTTATACATAGAAGAGGACACGAAGTACCGGGGCTGAACACCGCGGCGCTGCCCGACTTGATTTTCACGGTGCTGTTCTTCTTCATGATCGTCACCCACATGCGCGATGTCGACTTGAAGGTGCACTACCAGGTGCCACAGGGTACCGAGGTGCAGAAAGTTGCCCACAAGTCGGCTGTGGCCAATATCTATATCGGTCGAAAAATAGCGTCGGGAAAGGTCATTGGCGGTTCTCGTGATAGCGCTGCCGACAGTGGTGAGTTCTTTATACAGTTGAATAACGAACTGGCCACGATTGATGACATCAAGGCCTACATAGAGCGCGAGCGCTCCCGGATGAGCGACGAAGACCGCGCCCGTATGACCGTTAGCATAAAGGCCGACCGCGACGTGCCCATGGGCATCATTGCCGATGTGAAGAAAATGCTGCAGCAGTCGTTTGCTCTCAAGATCAGCTATTCGGCAACGGAAGGAGGGAAGGATAAAAGAATAAAAAAATAAAAGAATAAAAAAATAAAAGAATAAAAGAGGGAAGAGTGTTTACTTTAGAAATATAATGTCGTACAAAAAAATAAATACAATGGCAAATCAAAAACTTGACGAACTGGATAAGTTGATACTGGAAACCATTTCGGAAGATGCGCGTGTACCGTTCCTCGAAGTGGCACGTATATGTAATGTGAGCGGTGCTGCTATCCATCAGCGCATACAGAAACTGACGAACATGGGAATCCTGAGAGGGTCACAGTTCCTGATAGACCCCGAAAAGGTGGGCTATGAGACATGTGCTTTTATTGGCCTGAACCTGAAGAATCCCGAATCGTTCGACGAGGTGGTGGAGAAGCTGAAGCTGATACCCGAGGTGGTGGAGTGCCACTACACCACAGGCGACTATGATCTGTTTATTAAGATCTATGCCAAGAACAACCACCATCTGCTGAATATTATTCATGACAAGCTGCAGCCTTTGGGTCTGTCACGCTCAGAGAGCCTTATCTCGTTCCATTCGGCCATCGACCGCCAGCTGCCCATCAACGGACAGACGCTGGATGAAGGAGAGGTGGAGTAGCGGGTTGGCAAAGAATCGATTATGGATCACAAGACTTTCGCTGCCATCATAGCCAAGGAACTTGGCCTGCAGAGCGGTGCCGTGGCCAGTACGCTGTCGCTGCTCGATGAGGGATGTACCATTCCCTTTATTGCCCGTTACCGTAAAGAGCGTACCGGCGGACTGAACGAGGTTCAGATTATGAACATCAGTAATCAGTATGACCGGCTGAAGGAGATACAGAAGCGCAAGGAAACGGTGGTGAAGACCGTTACGGAGCAAGGGAAGCTGACCCCCGAACTGGAGAAGCGCATCGCTGAATGCTGGGATGCTACCGAGCTGGAAGATATCTATCTGCCCTTCAAGCCCAGACGACGCACGCGTGCCCAGGTGGCACGAGAACAGGGGCTGGAACCGCTGGCTACCCTGCTGATGATGCAGCGTGAGCGCGACCCCGAACAGGCAGCGCAGAAGTTCGTTAAGGATGATGTAAAAGACGCTGGCCAGGCGCTAAAAGGCGCTCAGGATATTATTGCCGAGATGGTGAGCGAAGATGAGAAGAGCCGTCAGCAGGTACGTTCGGCCTTCCGTAGGGAAGCTGTCATCATCTCGAAAGTGATCAAGTCGAAAGCCGACAGCGACGAAGCTGCCAAATACAGCGATTATTTCGACTGGCAGGAACCCCTAAGGCGTTGCTCCAGCCATCGGCTGCTGGCCATGCGCCGTGGTGAGGAAGACGGTATTTTGCGCGTGTCTATATCCGTCGGCGACGAGGCTTGCTGCGAGCGATTGAAGCGTCATTATGTCTATGGGAATACCCCTTGTGGTAGGTTGGTGGCCGAGGCTGTAGAGGATGGCTACAAGCGCTTGTTGGAACCCTCGATAGAGACGGAGTTTGCCAATGAGAGCAAGGTGAAGGCCGATGACGATTGCATCCGTGTCTTTGCCGAGAACCTGCGTCAGCTATTGCTTAGTGCTCCCTTGGGACAGAAGCGCGTGATGGGCATCGACCCTGGCTTCCGGACCGGGTGCAAGGTGGTATGTCTTGACGAACAAGGTACGCTGCTGCACCATGAGGCCATCTATCCCCATCCGCCGGTGAACCGTCGCATGCAGGCAATGGTTCATATGGAGCAGATGCTGAAAGACTATCGGATTGAAGCCATTGCTATCGGTAACGGAACGGCCAGCCGTGAGACACGTGCCTTTGTCGAGGACTGTCTGCAGTCATCCTCTCCTCAAAGAGGCCAGGGCGTAAGGCTTTTCGTCGTCAGTGAGGACGGTGCCTCGGTCTATTCGGCCTCGAAGGTGGCCCGCGAAGAGTTCCCAGACGAAGATGTTACCGTTCGAGGAGCCGTCTCAATAGGCCGCAGGCTGATGGATCCGCTGGCTGAGCTGGTGAAGATTGACCCGAAGAGCATCGGAGTAGGGCAGTATCAGCATGATGTAGACCAGTCGAAGCTGAAGAAGCAGCTGGACCAGACCGTCGAGAGCTGTGTCAACTCCGTAGGCGTGAACCTCAATACGGCCTCGAGCCATCTGCTGCAGTATGTCAGCGGACTGGGGGAAGCATTGGCCAGGAACATTGTGGACTACAGGAAAGAGAACGGGGCTTTTGTTTCCCGGGCTCAACTGAAGAAGGTTCCTCGTCTGGGCGCTTCGGCTTTTCAGCAGTGTGCCGGCTTCCTGCGCATCCCTGGTGGAAAGAATCCCCTTGACAATACGGCTGTGCATCCCGAGAGCTATGGTGTAGTGGAGCAGATGGCCAAGGATCAGCACTGTGACGTGAAGGAGCTGATTAGTAATAAGGAACTGCGTGCTCGTATAGATATTAATAGGTACGTTACCAGTGAGGTGGGCCTGCCCACGCTTACTGATATCATGAAGGAGCTGGAGAAGCCCGGCCGTGACCCACGCGAACAGATTGAGGAGTTTGAGTTTGCAAAAGGCATTGAGTCGGTCGATGACCTCAGCGAGGGCATGGAATTGCCCGGCATCGTGACCAATATCACGGCCTTTGGCGCTTTCGTCGATATTGGCGTCCATCAGGACGGGCTTGTTCACATCTCACAGATGGCAGACCGTTACGTGAAAGACCCCAACGAGGTGGTGAAGCTTCATCAGCACGTTAAGGTGCGCGTGATTGAAGTTGACCGTCGTCGTAATCGCATCTCGCTCTCCATGCGTGGGCTATAGTCCTATAAATTCCCTACAGATTATTGATTTCGTTGTCGAGCCATTGCAGTCGCGACTCATAAACGGAAATCATTCGGTCAACGGCTTCGTCAAAAGTTAATTGCTCGTCGCCGTTGACCGGAATAGTAATGGGCCATAGGGCGATGTTGATGGCGTTGGAAATGCGGATTTCTTCTGCTTTTTTGCGAATATAGTCAGGGATTTCCTGGAACGATGGTTTCAGGACACTCCACCGCTCCTTGACAAGCAGTTTGAACTGCGGGTCAAGGAACAGCCGGTTGTAATAGATATGGCTCTTGGCAGCGAAATTGTCGTAATCCACAAAGGTAAGATAGTCGAAGTCCCACACTGGACCGGCTTTCAACTTGCCCAGACGGTCTTTGTGCATATAGGCACTCTTAGGAGCCCATAGGTCGCGATGGATGGCTAACTCATATACCAGCCAGTAGTCGGCGTAGGATTGCAGGTCCATATAATCGGCATAAGTCCGGTTGCTAAGCCAGTTGATGGCATACAGCTTGCTCTCCAACTGATTAATGAAACTCTCGAAATAGGCAGCTTGCTCGGGTTGCAGTATGTTTTTATCGGGCGACTTGAACATGTAGGGGAGTTTGCGAGTGGCCGACTTGAACTTGTTCGTCTCGTCATAATTCGCGTCGATCTCTACGAGATAGCCGCCAGTGAGCGAGTCGCCTGCCACATCGTCGGCATCCATTTCCGTGATGTTCACACGATGTTTACCGATTCTGATTTGTTCGCAGAGATAGTAGTTGCCTTGATGCTGGCCGTTGAGTACCAGTTCGACGAACTTGCCGTGGGGAGTCCATACGAGTGAGGTGAGCTGGGCTATTGCCAAGCCTACGTCATTGCGCAACAGTGTGCGGTCCATCCAGTTGGCCAGCAGCACCCATCTCTTGTGTTTGGGCATGCCCAGGATTTCGGCCTTGCTGTCGAGCTTGAGCGTGTAGGGCTTCTTCGGATAGCCCCAGGTGGTGTTGCCGCGTCCGTGGATGCTGAGTGCATCGGTTGTATAGTCAATGTTACCGTCGGGAGTGTAGATGGTCATGTGACTTTTCGTGAGCCATTCGGTCTTGCTCGTGATGGAACTGCCTTCGGGGGTGTTGATATACACCACGGGCAAGCCTGTAACATTGACCGTAACGGTATAGACACTTTTCTCACCCTCAGCTGAAATGACGGTGTATTTCACGGGTGACGTGAAATCCTGTGCCGACACACCGCTCACCTGCTCCTCGTTGCCCACTATCACCTTTATGCCATTTGTCTGGAAGGTCGGAATGAGGCTCTTGGCGCTGAGGATGGACGGTGAGCTCATTGTTATGCTGTTGCCGTCGATCTCTGCGGAGGCATCGGCAAGCACATGCTCGTTGTCGGCCGCGAGAAAGGCGAATGAGGTGATCATGCTTCCCGAATAGCTCACTTGGATGGCTGAGGAGGAAATCTGTATGGAGTCACCCATGCCGTTGTCAACGCTCAGTACGAGGGCCACCAGGTCATCATAGGTAGTGCTGAGTCCTTGGTCTGTGATATAAGCACGATACTGTCCTCGCTTCATGGCTCCCTGCTCGTTATATACCAGCTCTACTCGCGAAAGCTCATAGTATTTCGGCTTGGTGACATACGAGCCGGCACTACGTGTCGTCGTGCCTACCAGGTCAAGCTGTATGGCGCATTTCTCTGAAAGCAAATCATAGTCGAAAACGGCATTTGAAGGATTGACGCGGAATTCAAATGATGCCGTCGTTCCCGAGGCCAGTCGTATCCCGTTAGTCAGAAGGGCGATGCCGGTGGCAGTGACAGGCACCTTGTTGAAGGTATAGGATTCACCGCTTTGCATGATTAGGGTGATGACGTGGGTCTGCTCGTCTTCCGTGATTGACGAGATGAGGTAGCTGGGGTTTACGTTATAGGGTGTGACGAGACTGTCAATGACGACCTCGGGATGGGAGGCCTCGTAGAGATAAAAAACATAGAATCCGTCGGTATTGATGTCAACGTTTACCGAGGTGCCGTCATCGCCTTTGTCGCCTTTCTCTCCCTGCTCGCCTTGTTCTCCCTTGTCTCCTTTATCGCCTTTATCGCCTTTGTCACCTTGGGCCTTTATGAATTTTCCCTCATGATCCACAAGGCGTGTAAAGATTTTACCGTTGTCGTATGATACGCACCAGTAGCCGTCCTGGTCGATGAGCAGATAGGGTGTTATCCCGTCGATACCGTTCATCCCGTCGTGGCCGGTCTCGCCCTTCGCTCCATTCTGTAGCTGGATGGTAGAACCGTCGGAGAAGGTGATGACCCATCCCCCGGTGCCTTCGTTGAAGGGGCTGACAGACTTGATGATCTTCCCGTCCTTGTAGGCTTCCTGCAAGGCATCTACAGCAAAGCGGAGCTCGGTGACCTGTTCCTCTAACTTGTCCAAACGTTCATTGACCTCATCAAGGCTGGTACAAGCCAGAAGCAGACAGCCCAGCAGGAGAAGGGGAATATGGAAGTACTGTTGTTTCAGCATAAAAACTATTCTTACCTTTGATTTCTCTGCAAAGGTAAGAATAATTATGATATAGAGCAAATAAGGATACTATCTTTTTATTTGACAGCTTTGAGCAGGTCGGCCTCAACGATGCGTAATTCGGTCTTGCCCTTGGCAGATTTCATTCGGTCCATCTCGTTGGCAGCACCGCCCGCCAGTTCCTTGATGAGTCCGAACTTCTTACTGTCCTGTGCCGGTGCTGTCATCTTGATGGTCAGCTCCTTGTCGGCAACGGGTTGGTCGATGCTGATGTGGACATAGCCCAAGGAAGCTGGGGTAATGCCCTCCCACACCTTTTTCTTTCCAGCATAAACCTCAAGGGGGTAGCATTTCTGTCGCCATCCGGTCAGCTTCAGCGTAATCTCGCTCACAGCAGCCTTGCGCTTAAATTGGTAGGTAATCCAGGCATTCTGGCGTTCACCATCACTCTTCCATTCAGTCAGCTCGTTGTCGTCAAAGCTAAGATAGGCATCGGTAGCATTAGAGCCAGCCTTCACACCTACCACCTTGACGCTGGTAAAGATGTCTTTGTAACTGGGTGTGAGAGGTGTCTCACCACGGTCAAGCACGGGCTTGAGGGTAAGGGCCGGCAGCACGTCGGCAGCGGGAGCCTGTTGCGTATTCAGCGTCAAATAAGCCGGGCGCACACCTTCGGCCGTAACTGACAGGGAAATCTCGCCAGGTGTAGGCGTTGAGCGTACTAAGATGCGGTTCACACCGCACTCTACGGGCAGCGACATCGCCCCCACATAGTTATCGCTAAGATTCTTCTTGTTGGCCGAGTCAAGGAGTCCTTTCTCGCCCTTTGCTTCGGGATTGCTGGGGGGAGTAACCAGATACTGCTTGCTGTCGCGAGTGCCGATACCACCTATCCAGCGCCCTTCACCCCAGAGGGCGAAATGGACCAGACGGTCATCGAGCGGACAGCGCTGTCCCTGCTTGTCGAGCACTTCCACCTGGACAAGCGCCATATCGGCACCGTCGGCCTTGAATCCCTGCGGGTTCTCGATGGTCGTGAGCTTCAACTGATACGGCTCACCTGCTGTCTCTATCTGATAGCGGCTCGTCTCTTTGCCATTAGTATAAGCCACTGCCTCCAGTTTTCCGGGCTCAAACTTCACGTCCTTAAAAGTGAAGATCCATTGGAACTGGTGTTCGCATTTCGTTGCGTCAGACGACTTGCCGACACTCTTGCCGTTGACAAAGAGTTCGACCTCGTCACCCGTCGAAACAACATACACAGGCTTCACAACAGTTTTTTCATTCCCCTCGCCCTTTGAAGAGAGGCTGGGGATGAGGCTTCCGTAATTCCAATGTCCGATGATATAGGTGCGCTCGTTCTCTGGCGATACCCATCCGTCCCACATCACCTGGTGTGCATAGAAGGCATCTTTGGGAATGCGCATGGCATCGACTACACCGCTGGTGCGGTAGTTCGACTCACCCCGGTGATGGGTGTTCGTGTCCGAGAATACAATTTTTACACCGCCACTGCTGACCCGCTTGCCCGTGCCGGGGCGCTCCAGCCAGTATTCGTGCCAGCGCTCCACCATGCCGCAGGCCAGTGCATCCATATTGTGATTATAGTCCAAGGCAGGTGCACCACGATAGAGCGGGCCGTCGCCCTCTTTGTGGAAGGGATAGGAGTATTCGTCCCAGTACTTGCGCAGCCCCTCGTCGCGGTAGTACTCCATCGACCACATGGGCTTCGTGGCGCTTTTGTTGATGTAGAGCATCTCACCGCCATATTCCGCCTCGGGGCGGTCGAGCATCTCACGCGAGCCGATGGCGCGGCCGCCATAAGGGTCGTACTGGTCGCGAATCTTCTTCATTTCCTCCATGTGTTTCTTCGAGATGCGGAAGTTGCCGCATTCATAGAAGATAATTGAAGGGTTGTTGCGGTTGTAAACGATGGCATCGCGCATCAGCTGCAGGCGTTGCAGCCAGCGTTCCCCCTCCACGTCCTTCTCAGCATCGCCGGCAGGCATGGCCTGCATCATGCCCACACGGTCGCACGACTCGATGTCCTGCTTCCACGGGCAGACGTGCATCCAGCGCATGAGGTTGCCGCCACTCTTCACAGCGAGGTCGTTGCTGTAGTCGCTCAGCCAGGCAGGAACGCTGATGCCCACGCCCGGCCACTCATTAGAGGTGCGCTGGGCATAGCCATGCACCATCATCACTCGGTCGTTCAAGTAGAACTTACCCTCCTTGAACTCTGTCTTGCGGAAGCCAGTACGGGTGATGACATCATCAATCTTCGACCCGTCATCAGCCTTCAGTAGGGTTTTGACCGTGTAGAGATAGCCGTATCCCCATGACCAGAAGTGCAGTCCGCCCACTTCCTTCTGAATACTTACTGTTCGGGTCTCGCCAGGCTTTACGGTGAAACGCTCGCCGTCCAAATGAGCCACTTCACGGCCATCGATGTCGAGTACTTTGGCAAAGAATCTGAATGAGCGCTCATGGGTGTCTTCATTTCTCACCTGACTCTCGGCATGAATCACGGCTTTGCGTGACTTGATGTCATAGTCGGTGGCATACACATAGGTACCCGTGGTGCCAAGGTTGCTATAGAGCGGTAGGGTCTGATAGAGTTTGTCTGTCAGGTGCAGATAGACATTCTTGGGCAGACCGCCGTAGTTGGCGTTAAAGTTCTTGTCGTTCCACTGGTAGCGGCTTTTGAGCAAACGGTCGCGATACTGCCACGAGTTGTCACACCGCACGGCAATCACGTTCTTTCCGACCTTGACGTAAGGAGTGAGGTCGAAGCCGAAGGCCATCACACCGTTGTCACTGAAGCCAACCTTCTGGCCGTTCAGCCATACATCGGCACCCTGTCGGGCCCCCTCGAACTCTATAAAGACCTTACCCAGCACATCGGCTTCGGTTAGTGTGAACGTCTTGCGATACCAGCAGATAGTGTCAGTTAGGTCTACGATGTCCTTCCTAAAAGCCTCGTCGCCATTGAAGGCGAAGGGTAGCGTGACGCGCTTCCATGAGGCATCGTCGAAATCTGGCTTTGAAGCCTCGCTAAAGTCACCTATCTCCAGTCGCCAGTCGGCATTGAAGAGCAGTTTTTGCCGTTTTGTGGCAAAGGTAGTCAGTGTCAGCACTGACATCACCAATAGAAAGAATATTTTTTTTATCATCTTTTTTAGTAGTTTTTAGTTTGCTTACAGGTAGTTGGTCATTGTCCGTTTATTTTCACGTTCTTTGCCGTGCAGTTCTCTATGAGGGCAGGGTCGAAGGCATTCTTCTGGTCAGTCACGTCGATGTTCTCGAAACTGAAGTCCATAAGTCGGTACTTGTCTGACGTACCCACATCAAAGAAGTTCTTGCAGTTCATCTGTATGTTGCGGAAATAGATGTTGTTGCATTGCGACAGGGGCATGTCGTCACGTTGTTCTGGCTTGAAGAACTGTGTCCAGGGACGAACGACGAGGAATGAACCGCAACTGCCCCTAAAGTCCTCCACACGCACATATTCATAGTGCTGGGGCGTGTCAGGGCGCATCTTCAGCCACAGCACTCGGCTGGCATTGGTCACGTTGCAGCGTCGCATGATGACGTTTCGGTCGTGGAGCGACTCGCTGCCAAGGGTCATGCAGCCGTGCACCCTGCCGTAGGTGCAGTCACTTACGATGATGTTCTCGCAAGGCCCGTTGTCGGGGTCCTTGTCGGCCCAGGTCCCCTTTCCACCTTTCAGCACTACAGCATCGTCGTTTACGCTCATATAGCAGCCACTGATGAGCACGTTACGGCATACGTCGAGGTCGATGGCATCTGACGAGGGGGCTCCTCGTTTGGGATCGACAGGTGTCACGTTGTCGAACGGTGCAAAGATATAGCAGCCTAAGTAGCGCACGTTTTCGCATTTGTACAGATGATTTGTCCAAAAGGGCGAATTGATGATGCGTACATCTTGAACGGTCACGTCCTTCGAGTTTGAAATATAGACATTGCGGGGTCGCAGAGCCTCGAGGTTGGTGCATTCCTTGTTAAACTGCCGGCGAATCCAAAACTCCTCCCAATAGGCATGCCCGTTGCCATTGATGGTACCGGGGCCTGTGATGGTAAAACCGTCGCAACCGTCGGCATTCACCAGTGCTGCGAAATAGTTCAGCGTCTGTCCTTCCATGCGGGTCTTCACCAGTTTGAAGTCGCGTATACGGTCGCTGCCGCGCAGTTCACCGTTTTCCTCAATCAGCAGATGGGTGCCAGGCTTGAAGAACAGGCTGCCGCTGACCACGAATCCGCGCGGAATGACCACCACGCCGCCGCCCTCTTGTGCGCAGCGGTCTATGACGGCCTGCAGCTTCTCCGTCTGCACCTGCTCGCAATAGTTCCTCACACCATAGTCGGTCACCACATAGCGTTTGCCCAATTTCGTTACATCCACTCTTGAACTGTCGCTGAACCATGCGGAAATAGGGGACCCGTCGGGCCACAGCTCAGGCTGTTTCACCTCTTTCCTTTTTCCCATGCCCATTGTGCACAGTGATAGAAACACCAGGGCAAAGAGTAAACATCGTTTTACCATTGTTTTTGTTTGATAGATTAGTTTTATGCGCTACAAAGGTATAAAAAAAACAGTCGTTCAACACTAAAAAGCAAATAAAAAGACATAATTTGGTGGTTTTTGCATATTTTTCTCTATCTTTGCAGCAGAAACTGTATATGAATTATCTGATATGAAAGATTTTTTCAAGTTTACTTTTGCCACGATGTGTGGCATCGTTCTGCTGTCGGTGGCGGTGGGCATCCTGTTCATGATTTCAATCGTGGGTATGATTGCTAGCGATTCGGCTTCTACCAAGGTTGAGGAGAACTCGGTCTTCGTATTGAATCTAAGTGGTGCCGTCGAGGAGCGGGCTGCCGACGAGAATCCCCTTGCCTCTTTGCTGGGTGGTGACGACATGGTCGTGATGGGGCTCGATGATATCCTTGTTTCTATCCGGAAGGCTAAGGAGAACGACGACATCAAGGGCATCTATCTTGAGGGTGGTGCCCTACTATTTGACTCGCCAGCCACGGCCCAGCAAATTCGTGACGCATTGGCCGACTTTAAGAAGAGTGGCAAGTGGATCATTGCCTATGCTGACCAGTACATGCAGACGAGCTATTACGTGGCATCGGTGGCCGACAGTGTGTTCCTGAACAAGACGGGAATGATAGACTTTAGGGGACTGGGTGGCAAGACGGCCTATATGACGGGCTTGTACGAGAAGGTCGGCGTGAAGTATCAGGCAACGCGCGTGGGTAAATATAAGAGTGCCGTGGAGAGTGTGACGCGAAAGGATATGAGCGAGAACGACCGCGAGCAGCGTACGGCTTACTTGCAGGGAATATGGCAACACATGCTGAAAGACATGGCCGAGAGCCGTAAGACCACTGCCGGGCAGCTGGACCAGTTGGCAAGCGACAGCATTATCGTCTTTGCCTCACCCGATGACTATATCAAATCGCACCTTATAGACGGAGTGATGTTCCCAGACCAGATAAGAAAGGTGGTCAGGGGAAAATTGGGCCTCGCTGATGATGACGATATCCACCAGCTGACGCTCGCCGACATGATTGGCGTGAAGTCTGCCAGAAAGGACAAGGGTGACGAGGTTGCCGTATACTATGCTTACGGGGAGATTGTTGATGAGATGTTGCGCGGCTTTGCCTCGGGTAATGCCATCGTAGGCAGCCAGGTGGTGAAGGACCTGAAGAAGCTGGCCGACGACGAGGATGTGAAGGCTGTCGTGTTGCGTGTCAACTCTCCAGGAGGAAGTGCGGTGGCTTCTGAGCAGATATGGCATGCTGTAGAGCAGCTGAAGGCGAAAAAGCCCGTGGTGGTCTCAATGGGCGGCTTGGCTGCCTCGGGTGGCTATATGATCAGTGCCGGTGCTAACTATATCTTTGCCGAGCCCACTACGATAACGGGTTCCATTGGCATCTTTGGACTCATTCCCAACTTTAGCGGTCTCGTTACGGAGAAGTTGGGCGTCACCTTCGACGGCGTGACCACCAACCGCTACGGTGACTATGAGCACAATCTGATACTGGAAAACGACAATGAGGCTGAGGTGAGGTATATGCAGGGATACGTGGACCGTGGCTATGAGACCTTCCTCGATATCGTAGCAAAGGGGCGTACCATGAAGCGCGATGAGGTACATGAGATTGCCCAGGGACGGGTATGGCTGGCTACGGATGCCCTGCCCATCCATCTGATAGACTGGATCGGTTCTCTTGACGATGCTGTGAAGAAGGCTGCCGAACTGGCTAAGCTCGACGAGTATCATGCATCGGCCTATCCTGACAAGCGCGACTGGATGGACAATATCCTTGATGGCGATGACGACAAGGGCAGCTATCTCGACGGGGAGCTGCGCACCGTGCTGGGAGACCTCTACGAGCCTTTCCTGCAGATGCGCCTCGACCGACAGCGCAACCGCCTGCAGGCACGCTGGCCTTACAGCACGAGAATGAAATAGGAATCTTTTCTCTTCACTATACACTTTTCACTCTTCACTATACATGGAAGGCGATTTCATCAAGATAAACGACTGGCTCAGACCGCTCAGCTGGCTTTATGGCTGTGCAGTCGGATTACGGAATTTTCTCTTCGATGTGGGGGCTCTGAAGAGCCGCTCCTTTGCCATTCCTGTGATTTCAGTGGGTAACATTACTGTGGGTGGAACGGGAAAGACCCCCCATGTGGAGTATCTTATCCGTTTGCTCAGTGGCAAGGTTCGCGTGGCTGTGCTCAGCCGTGGCTATAAGCGCAAGAGCAAGGGCTTTGTCGTGGCCGATGAGCATACCGTGGCACGCGACGTAGGCGATGAGCCATACCAGATGAAGAAGAAGTATCCGGAGGTGGTCGTCGCCGTCGATAAGGACCGAGTACATGGTATAGAACAGCTTATCTCCTCTGGCCATGGACTTGATGTCGTATTGCTTGACGATGCTTTCCAGCATCGCTATGTGAAGCCAGGCATTAATATCCTCCTCGTAGACTATCACCGACTGGTCATCTATGACAAACTGTTGCCGGCAGGCCGTTTGCGCGAGCCCCTGAGCGGAAAGAACCGTGCCGACATCGTCATCGTGACGAAATGCCCTCGCGAACTGAAGCCCATGGACTATCGCGTCATCACCAAGGCCATGAATCTTTTCCCTTATCAGCAGCTGTATTTCACTACCCTGCGCTATGAGAATCCCAAGCCTGTCTTCGCCGGTGCCGACAGTGCTGGTGATGGGATACGGAAGCTTGACGACCTGAAAAATCAGCATGTGTTGTTGCTTACGGGGATTGCTTCTCCCCGTCAGATGCTTGAGGACCTCTCTTCGCAGACAGCCCATCTCCTGCCCCTCTCTTTTCCCGATCACCACGACTTCACGGCCAAGGACGTGAGGCGCATCAATGACATGTTCTCGTCGCTGCCCGCCCCCCGATGCATCGTGACCACTGAGAAGGATGCTGCCCGTCTGGTGGCACTCGATGGGTTGAGTCAGGAGGTGCGCAGTCGTCTGTATGTCCTGCCTGTGACCATTGAGTTCATGCTTGAACAAGAAGATAAGTTTAACGAAAACATTATAGGCTATGTACGCAAAAATTCAAGAAACAGCATCCTGGCTCAAGGCAAGGATGACTACAAGTCCCAAGACGGCTATCGTGTTGGGGACAGGCCTCGGACAATTAGCTTCCGAGATAACTGATACACTCGAATTCCCCTATTCTGAAATACCCAATTTCCCTGTCTCTACCGTGGAGGGACATAGCGGCAAGCTCATCTTTGGGAAGCTGGGCGGCATTGACATCATGGCTATGCAGGGGCGCTTCCACTACTATGAGGGCTATACGATGAAGGAGGTGACGTTCCCGGTGCGTGTGATGTATGAGCTGGGCATCAAGACCCTTTTCGTCAGCAATGCTGCCGGTGGCATGAACCCTGGCTTCAAGATTGGCGACCTGATGGTCATCACTGACCATATCAACTTCTTCCCTGAGCATCCCCTTCGTGGAAAGAACTTTCCCACTGGTCCGCGCTTCCCAGACATGCACGAGACCTACGACCCCTCACTCATCCGTCTGGCCAGCCAGATTGCCCGTGAGAAGAAAATCCGTTTGCAGTATGGTGTTTATATGGGCGTACAGGGACCTACGTTTGAGACTCCAGCCGAATACCGCATGTACCGTACCCTTGGTGGCGATACCGTGGGCATGTCTACTGTTCCAGAGGTCATCGTGGCCCATCACTGTGGCATACGTGTCTTTGGCGTGAGCATTGTTACCGATCTTGGCGGCTTCGACCAGCCTGTTGAGGTGAGCCATGAGGAAGTGCAGGAGGCGGCCAACCGTGCACAGCCCATTATGACCGAGCTGATGCGTGAAATGATCGTGCGCTCAGAGACGGTTGAGAGCCAGCAGACGAAGAAACACAATGAGGCTCATCCTACAGAGGAGTGGAAGAAATAGCCTCCCTTATAAAAGATGGAAATAGCAAAACTCGGTGAGTTTGGCCTGATAGACCGACTGACCAAAGATATCAAGATACAGAACTCCTCGACACTTTACGGTGTGGGCGACGATTGCGCTGTGCTTCATTATCCCGACACGGAGGTTCTCGTCACGACCGATATGCTCATGGAGGGCGTACACTTCGACCTTACGTATATCGATCTGAAACATCTGGGCTACAAGTCGGCAATGGTCAACATCAGTGACATCTTCGCCATGAACGGCACACCGAGGCAGCTCACGGTCTCGATGGCGCTCTCGAAACGTTTCACCGTCGAAGACATGGAGTTGTTCTATGAAGGTTTACGGCTGGCTTGTGAGAAATGGAACGTCGACATCGTAGGTGGCGACATCACATCGTCTTATACGGGGCTGGCCATTTCTATAACCTGTATCGGTGAGGCTCGTAAGGACGAGATAGTCTATCGCAACGGTGCCAAGGATACTGACCTTGTCTGTGTCAGCGGTGACCTCGGAGCGGCATATATGGGCCTGCAGCTTCTGGAGCGCGAGAAGGCAGTCTATTACAGTCAGGTGGAGGAACTCCAGAAGAAAATTGCCGAGGCACAGAAAGCTGGCGACCAGCAGCGGGTTATGAATCTCAAGTCCCAAACCTCAGGTCTGGGTCAGCCCGATTTCTTAGGCAAGGAATATCTCCTTCAGCGTCAGCTGCAGACTGAGGCCCGTGGCGACATTGTAAAGAAATTGCGCGAGGCAGGCATCCGTCCAACCGCTATGATGGATATCAGCGACGGCTTGAGCAGTGAGCTTATGCACATCTGCAAGCAGAGTGGGGTGGGATGCCGCATTTTTGAGAAAGAGCTGCCCATCGACTATCAGACTGCTGTGATGGCTGAGGAGATGAATATGAATGTGACTACCTGCGCCCTTAATGGCGGTGAGGACTACGAACTGCTCTTTACCGTACCCATCGGTGACCTCGACAAGGTGAAGGAGCTTGACGATGTGCACCTCATCGGTCATATCACCGACCAGAAGTTCGGCCATGTGCTTGTGGCCCGTGACGGCCACGAGTTTGAACTCAAGGCACAGGGATGGAATCCGCTGGGCAGCGATAGCAGTGACTAACTTGCTTGAGCACTGCCATGTCGCGAGACAGAGAGACGAAAGTCAATCCAGTACGATGTGAATTCCTTAAAAACTGCAAAATAATCGGTCAAATCTTTGGCCGATTATTTTTTTCTTCGTACCTTTGCACCGCAATAGAAAGGATTGCGCAACCGAATGGTGCCTTAGCTCAGTTGGTAGAGCATCGGACTGAAAATCCGTGTGTCCCCGGTTCGATTCCTGGAGGTACCACTCCTCCTTTCATTACGAATCCCGTGAAGGTCTTCGGACTCGAGCGGGATTTTTTGTGCTATTATGTTGCGTTTTGTTGCAGAAAAAGAAATTATTTGCGTACTTTTGCAAAAGTCTTCTAAAATAAATCCAACATGAAACAGATTTTTTCGCTTGCCTTGATGTTATTGTGCTGTATGACCATTCAGGGACAGGCACGCTATCATCGGAGCAGAATGGTTACCGAACGACTGGACCGTGGTGTCGTGGCTGTGCGTCAGGCTGACGGCAAGGTGGTCGTCAGTTGGCGTGTGCTACGCGATGACCATAAACATGAGGCTTTCGATGTCTATCGCAATGGCGTGAGACTGACTCCCCAGCCATTGAGGAAAGGTGGCACGTTCTTCGTTGACGAGCAACCATTGCAAGGCGAGGATGCTGTCTATGAAGTGAAGGGCGGCTATGTTGATGGCATGTTCGTCCTCTGTGCCGATGCTCCTGTGGGCTATCTGCCCATCAAGATCCAGCGAGCCGAGAACGGAAAAGTTCCCGTTGCAAAGGGCAAGCCGCAGCGTGACCGTAGGGGAAGGGTATGGCGCGACACAGGCGAATACACCTATTCGGCCAACGATGCCAGCGTGGGCGATGTCGATGGCGACGGCCAGTACGAGATTATCTTGAAGTGGGAACCATCAAATTCACACGATAACTCTCACGGTGGTCATACCGGTCCGACACTCTTCGACTGCTACCGTCTCACGGGCGAACACCTGTGGCGTATCAATCTTGGTCCTAATATCCGTTCGGGAGCTCACTACACACAGTTCATGGTCTATGATTTCGATGGTGACGGCAAGGCAGAAGTGATGATGAAGACCGCCGATGGTACCACTGATGGAACAGGAAAAGTAATTGGCAATAGTACGGTTCGTCTGGCCAACAAATCGGGCTATATCCTCACCGGGCCGGAATATATCACTATTTTTGACGGTCTTACAGGCCGCGCTCTTGACTCTCAACCTTATATTCCAGAGCGTGGCAAGGTGGCCGATTGGGGCGACAGGTACGGCAATCGTGTCGACCGCTTCTTGGCCGGTGTGGGCTACCTCGGTGCCAAAAACAACGAAGGCAAGCTGGTGGCAAGTGCCATTTTCTGTCGCGGCTATTATACGCGTACCGTCATTGCCGCATGGGATTGGGACGGCACGAAACTCAGCAACCGCTGGTCCTTCGATACCAATGAGCCGCGATGGGCTTCTTATGCAGGGCAGGGCAACCACAACTTGCGTATCTGTGATGTCGACGGTGATGGGCTGGACGAGATCACCTACGGCTCGATGGCTGTCGACCATGATGGTACTGGCCTTTATAATACTGGTTTCGGCCATGGCGATGCCATTCATCTCATAGCAACCCCGAAGAACAATCACTTGTATATATGGGACTGCCACGAGAACAAGCGCGACGGCTCTGACCTGCGCGATGCGCGGACAGGTAAGGTGGTGTTCCAGATAAAGAGCCGCACCGACGTGGGCCGTGCAATGGCTGCCGACATAGACCCCGCGAATCCTGGTGTGGAGATGTGGTCAACGGACAGCCATGGCATCAGAAACATGAAAGGTGAGATTGTATCGACAGCCAAAGACCCGAAAGATCCACAGCATGAAAACTCGATGGTCATCAACGGCAAGTATCTCCCCGTCAATTTCGCTATCTGGTGGGACGGTGACCTGCTGCGCGAGCTGCTCGACCATGAGACGGTGACGAAATTCAACTGGAAGGAGAAGACCATCGATGAACTACAGCACTTCGACGGGGCGTTCAACAACGGAACGAAGTCGAACCCCTGTCTGGCTGCCGATATTATGGGAGATTGGCGCGAGGAGGTCATCGTGCGCGACCGCGAGTCGACGGAGCTGCGCATCTATGTCAGCACCATCCCCACCGACTACCGCATGAACTGTCTTATGCAGGACATCCCTTATCGTATCTCTGTTGCCACACAGAACGTGGGCTATAACCAGCCTTCCGAGCCAGGCTTCTACATTGGCCCTGATAGGACTGACTATCTGAAATAGCATCTTAAAATAATCATCAAATAAAAAGCGTAAGAGAAATGAAGAAAATCTTGATGTTGATGGCGGTGATACCTTTTTTTGCTGCAGCTAAGGAAGTGAGAGTGGCTTCGCCCAATGGCCAGCTCACAGTAACCGTTAATGATGAGGGGGGACAGCTCACTTATGCCGTCGCCTTGGATGGTCAGTCAGTGCTGCTGCCCTCGGCTCTTGGTTTCAAGGCTGACTTCGGTGACTTCACCAAAGGGATGACTATTATTGGCAGTGAACAAGGGCAGCAGAAGGACAGTTACACAATGCGTCAGGTGAAGCAGTCACACATCAGCTATGAGGCCAATACCCTCATGGTGACTATTGAGAACCAGAAGAAGCAGCGCATGCAAGTGGAGTTCTTTGTGAAAAACAACGACGTGGCCTTCCGCTATGTCATTCCACGTCAGGTGAAGGCCCCCTTTGCCATGATGGCGGCCTCGGAGGCCAAAAACCCGAAGTGTGCCGTCATAGAGTTTGAGACAACTTCTTTCAGTCTGCCCGACGGTACCACCACGTTCGTCTGTCCGCAGATAGACCCGCTGAAGGGATGGGAGCGCACCAAACCCAGCTATGAAGAGGAGTACGTAGCCAACGACGTGATGAACAAGCCCTCGAAATTCGGACAGGGATACACGTTCCCGTGCTTGTTCAAGATTAGTGGAGAGAGGAGAGAGGAGAGTGGAGAGAGGGCAGATTTTACTACTGGAGGAACTTCAAAGGATGAATCCATTCTCTCTCCACTCTCCACTCTCCACTCTCCTCTAATTCTTGAGGGCTTGTGGGTGCTCATCTCCGAGACTGGTGTCTCCAGTCAGTACTGCGCTTCTCATCTGAGTGACTATCACGCCTCCCTCGGAGGGGAAGGGGGTGGTTACACTATCGCTTTCCCCCAACAAGGTGAGAACAACGGCTTCGGTTCCACTACTGCAGCTATGCAGTTGCCCGGAGCCACGCCCTGGCGCACCATTACCGTGGGCTCATCGCTGAAGCCACTCGTCGAGACCACCATACCTTATGACGTGGTGAAGCCGCTTTATGCCGCTTCCGAAGACTACAAGGCCGGCCGCTACACATGGTCGTGGCTCATCTGGCAGGACTACTCCATCAACTGGAACGATCAGGTGAAGTTCATTGACTTGGCTGGTGAGATGGGCTATGAGTATTGTCTCGTTGATGGCTGCTGGGACACCGAGATAGGGCGCGACCGCATGGCCGAGCTGTCCAAGTATGCCCAGTCGAAGGGCGTGTTGCTGTTGCTGTGGTACAACTCGAACGGTTCGTGGAACGATGCACCGCAGACACCGCGTGGCTGTATGGACACCCATATCGCCCGTGACCGCGAGATGGCCTGGATGAAGCGTATCGGTGTGAAGGGCATCAAGGTTGACTTCTTTGCCGGTGACAAGCAGGAGACGATGCGCCTCTACGAAGACATCCTTTTTGATGCCAACCGGTACGGGCTGCAGGTTATCTTCCATGGCTGCACGTTGCCGCGTGGATGGGAACGAATGTATCCCAACTTTGTTTCCTCAGAGGCTGTCCTGGCCAGCGAGAATGTCTACTTCTCCGACTATCATGCCCGTCAGGAGCCTTTCCAGCTCACCATGCACCCCTTCTGCCGCAATGCTGTAGCCACGATGGACTGGGGTGGTGTCATCATGAACAAATATCTGTCGAAGGACAATAAGAGCCGCCATCAGCGTCGGACTACCGATGCTTTCGAACTGGCCACGGCGTTTACCAATCAGGCTGCCGTGCAATGTGTGGCCATACAGCCCAATAACCTGACCGACCTGCCAGCTGAGGAGCTCAATTTCCTGCGGCAACTGCCCACCACATGGGATGAGACCCGTTTCATCGACGGCTATCCCGGCAAGTATGTTGTGCTGGCCCGTCGTCATGGCAGTCAGTGGTATGTGGCAGGACTGAACGCGCTGAAAGAGGCGCTCACGCTGTCGCTGTCCCTCGACATGTTCCCTGCTAAGACTACGCTAAAGTTACTGACGGACCAGAAAAATAAGAAAGATGGTGATATTCAGACGACGCTCACTGAGCTGAAAACTGACAAGCGCGGACAGGCGAAAGTCACTTTACAGCCCAATGGAGGTTTCGTCATTTTTTGATTGATGAAGACTCGTCTCGTCGTTCAAATCAAATGATTTTACAAAGTCGACGAGTTTCTAAAACGGTTTATATTGAGTGGTGAAATGAATAAACTTGTTTCGCTCACTCTTGAATTATCGACGAAGGAATTGTATGGCTTGTTCTATATGGGGATACATCACTTCATCGTTCAAAATGAAGGGTACCACCTTTCGGAACTCCTCATGAATCTTGCATATGTCAGGGCTCGATTTCAGTGGCAGACGGAAATCGAGTGCCTGTGCGGCATTGAACAGCTCGATGGCCAGCACGCGTTCCGTATTATAGATTACCTTGTAGAGCTTGATGGCTGCGTTGCCGCCCATTGATACGAGGTCTTCCTGATCTTGGCAGGAGGGGATGCTGTCTACGCTTGAAGGCATGGCCAGCGACTTGTTGAGCGACACACACGAGGCAGCCGTATACTGGGTGATCATGAAGCCGCTGTTCACGCCCGGATTGGCCACGAGGAACGAGGGCAGTCCACGCGTTCCGCTCACCAGTCGATAGATGCGGCGCTCGGAGATGTCGGCCAGTTCGCTCAGGGCGATAGCCAGGAAGTCGATAGGCAGGGCGATAGGTTCGCCGTGGAAGTTGCCGGCTGAGATAATCAGGTCATCGTCGGGACATACCGTGGGGTTGTCGGTGGCTGAGTTAATCTCAATGTCGATAACCGACTTCACGTAGCGGATAGTGTCTTTCACTGCACCGTGCACCTGTGGTACGCAGCGGAACGAGTAGGGATCCTGCACGTGAGCCTTGATATTATTGATGATCTGACTGCCTTCCAGCATGTCGCGCATACGCTTGGCGGTCTCTATTTGTCCCAGATGGGGGCGTACGGCATGAACAGCATGTGTAAAGGGCTCTATGCGGCCGTCGAAGGCATCGAGGCTCATGGCGGCAATCTTGTCAGCCCAGTCGCTTAGCCGCTGGGCCTCGAGTAGTGCCCACACGGCAAAGGCACTCATGTTTTGTGTGCCGTTGAGCAGGGCCAGCCCTTCCTTCGAAGCCAGCTCAATGGGCCTCCAGCGTTTCTTGCGGTTCATCTCCTCGCCGCTGATTACTTTTCCCTGATACTCTACCTCGCCTAGGCCTATCAGGGGCAGGCAGAGGTGGCCCAGCGGAACCAGATCGCCCGAGGCTCCGAGCGAGCCTTGACGGTAGACTACGGGGTATACATCGTTGTTGAAGAACTGGATGAGCCGCTGCACAGTGTCGAGCTTGCAGCCCGAATAACCGTAGCTGAGCGATTGAATTTTCAGTAGCAGCATGATCTTCACCACATGGTTGGGTACGCGTTCGCCCACACCGCAGGCATGGCTCTTGATGAGGTTCGTCTGCAGCTGTGAGAGCTGGTCTTTTCCTATTGACACGTTGCAGAGCGAGCCGAAGCCCGTTGTTACCCCGTAGACGGGGACACCGTTGGAGGCTATCTTCTTGTCTAAATATTGGCGACATTTGCGGATGCGGTGCTTGGCATCTTCCGAAAGTTCCAGTTTCTCCTTGTTCTTGATGATTTCACCGATGCGTTCAATAGTCAAATGCTCGGCCGAGATAAGATGTGTTGTCATAGTTTTTTTTGAATATTTTCTGCAAAGGTATTGATTTTGTATGGAAAATCAAAGAAAAAATGAAGAGTTTCACATGTTTTTGTTATCTTTGCACCACCGAAAACACTAAAAGCAATATGAAGAAGATTCTTGTAACAGCAATCGCCGTCTTGATGGCAGTAGGAGCAAGTGGCCAGCGTGGAGAAGGGTCAGTGACTGTTCAGCCCCGTGCAGGTGTCAATTTCTCCAGCATGGATGAATACAACCGCACCAAGTTTGGTTATACTTTCGGAATGGAAGTTGAGTACCAGATGACCGACATGCTGAGCCTTTCGGGAGCAATCATGTATTCCGATCAGGGTGCCAAGGACAAGGATGAGGAGGGCAAGGAGGAAATCTTCGACATGGACTTTGTCAATATACCCATTCTTGTGAACTGTTACGTAGCTCCTGAGGTGATGCCAGGTCTGGCAGTCAAGGTTGGTGTACAACCTGCCTTCCGCACCAAGGCCAGCGTGCGCTATGACGGAATGAAGTACGATGTTGACTGGCTGTTCAAGGAACTTGATTTGGAAGATACGAAGCTCAGCAAGTTCATGCTGTCGGTTCCTGTGGGACTCTCTTATGAATATAACAATTTGGTATTCGATGCCCGTTACAATTTCGGTATTACCGACCTGTTTAAAGGTGAGGGGAAATTACGCAACAATGTTGTCCAACTGACGTTGGGATATAAGTTCGATGCCGTCTTCTAAGACTAAGGCTCCGAATAAAGAAACAACTTTTTTCTTTTAAAGACAACTTAGGTAACTAAGAACAACTTCTTTTTGTCTTACAACAACATAAACAACAAAGGACAACTTTTTAAATACGAAAAGATGTCCTAGTTGTCTTTATAAAAACTATATTGTCTTTGTAAGGAATATCAGTCGGCAGCCTCAAACTCTCTGAGGAACTGGGTGTCGTTCTCCGAGAACATACGGAGGTCGCTGACGCGATACTTCAGATTGGTGATGCGCTCCACGCCCATGCCGAAAGCATAGCCGCTGTACTCCTTGGAGTCGATGCCGCACTGTTCCAGTACGTTAGGGTCTACCATGCCGCAGCCCAGAATCTCCACCCATCCGGTGTGCTTGCAGAAACCGCAGCCCTCACCGCCACAGATGAAGCATGAGATATCCATCTCGGCCGATGGCTCGGTGAAAGGGAAGTAACTGGGACGCAGGCGAATTTTCGTGTCGGCTCCGAACATTTCCTTGGCAAAACTGAGAAGCACTTGTTTCAGGTCAGTGAACGACACGTTCTTGTCGATATAGAGACCTTCTACCTGATGGAAGAAGCAGTGGGCACGGGCGGTGATGGCCTCATTGCGGTACACGCGGCCAGGGCAGATTACGCGGATGGGGGCGGTCAGCTTGCCGTCTTCGGTGTGCATGTGCTCCATCACACGGGCCTGCACGCTACTGGTGTGCGAGCGTAGCAGGATGTTCTTGGTCACATCGTTGGGATGCTGGCTTACGAAGAACGTGTCCTGCATGTCGCGGGCAGGATGGTCGGCAGCAAAGTTCATCTTGGTGAAGATATGCAGGTCGTCCTCCACTTCTGGACCGTCGGCCAGTACAAAACCCATGCGCGAGAAGATGTCGATAATCTCATTGGTCACGATGGTCAGTGGATGGCGGGTACCCAGCTCAATGGGATAGGGAGTGCGGGTGAGGTCGATGGCTTCGTTGCCTGACTCCTGTGTCTGGCATTCTTCGCGAAGTTGGTTGATGCGCTCGGTAGCCAGCGTCTTCAGTTCATTGATTTTCATGCCTACGGTTTTCTTCTCGTCGGCAGCAACGTTGCGGAAGTCGTTCATCAAGGCTGTAATCTCGCCCTTTTTGCTGAGGTATTTCAGACGAAGCTGTTCCACTTCCTCTGCGTTCTTGGCACTCAGCATCTGTACTTCTTTCAGAAGCTCGTCTATCTTGTCAAGTATCATAATTTGATATTAAATTGCAATTCGGGTGCAAAGGTACGAAAAAAAAGAAAACAGCGAAAGCATTTCCGCTGTTTTCTTTTTATAAAGAGGTTTTGTTACGTTTTACTTTCTCACCATCTTCTTGCCATCCACGATGTAGAGTCCCTTCTTTAATGTTGAAGCATTCACCCTACGTCCCTGTAGGTCGTAGATACGTCCATTCTCCCTATCAACATTGATTTCCCTGAGACCTGAGAACTCGTCTTTCTCCACCTTAGAATACTTCACGTTGCCTATCATCAGCCATCCGTCTCTAATATAGGCAGGATTGTCAACCTTCAGGCTGAGCAGACCGTCCCCGTCAACGAAAGTATAAACAGCACTGAGATACTTGCCCTCGTCAAATTTTGCCTTGGCAGTCTCCATTGTTGACGGTTCATTTTCCTCGTCCTTGTCAGATGCCCAGCTCTTCACCGGCATCTTGTTGCCGTTTGCCTCAAGGTAAGCCAGGACTGTATTGTAGCCAGTTGACACGCGCTCCACATCCTGGATTCCACTTCCGTTGCGGTAGAGAGCCTGAATGGTTACAGTATAGAGTCCGCTCTTCAGGTTCTCAATGGTCTGGGTATAGTTACCTGTGGTCTGCCACATTTCCGTGCCATACTCATTGCAGACAGGACGTTTGTCAGTGCGGACGACTGTCTCTGTCCAGTTGTTACCTGTTGTGAAGCTCACTTCAGTAGGCTGGCCAACGACCAGTTCATCGTTAATAGTGATGCCGGCCTTTTCAAAGGCAGCAGCCTTTGCAGCAGCCTCGCGGTCGGCTACAATCTTGTCGCGTTGTTCTTTGGTCAGGAACTGCCAGATATTGTAGGTCCCTGTACCTCCTGCATCATTATGATTGACGGTCAGATTCTCTTCATTGATATAGACCTGATGGCCATTGTTCGTTTCTGTCATGGTGAAACTGCCTTTTACATTGGTAATAATGTATTTGCAGACATTCCCACCGGATTTGTCGCAATACATGCCACCGTCCTCTCCGTATGAGAGATTGTTGTCGAATCCAGTCAGCGTATATGCTGCATTGGGCAGGTCGGCCACATCCAGCCTGATGGCTACACCATAGTCATCGACCACGGCACGAGTGCCCCATGAAGCGCCACGGCTCAAGAACTTCTTCGTCTGCGGGTTATAGACGTAGTAGGTGCCTTCTGCCACTGGCAGGTTAGCCGTGAGGAATGCTTCTTCGGCAGCCTTCAGTGTCTCAACAGCAGTTTCAATGGCAGCAACATCCTTTGAGGCGAGCATAGCCTTGGCAGCATTTATAGCATTGTTAAATACGGCCAGGCCCTCGGTACGTGCTTCGGTCTTCAAAGCCTCTGCTACGGCAATCTCTTCTCGGAGAACTTTCAGTGCAGCATCCAGTTCCGTCGTTGCTTCGAGGCCGAGGCTACTGATGAAGTAGTGAGGGGCGTTGGCAGAGCCCACACCAGTCATGGTGTAGCCCAATGAGAAATGACCCGTGGTCTCTTCACCGATGGTGAATGTGACTCTTTCGGTAGTCCACTTGTTCACTGCGTATGCCTTGGCGGGGGCAAGATATTCCGTTCCGTTGTCGGCGATGAAGCCGATCAGGCTCTTTGTAGGAACGTTGGTTCCGCCCTTTGAGTTGTAGATGGGTACTGTCAGCGTATAGGTGCCGGCTGGCAGTGTGACCGTTTTGTTGATGTACTGAACGGTAGCACCCCATACGGCGACCATACCCAGCAGATTACCTTCTGCCTCGCCGTTCGGGCCAGCGGTCGGTGCAAGATAACCGGTTCCTCCCAGGAATGCGCTGCCGCCGATTTCATACAGGCCGGAAGCCTTTGCATCGCCGTTCTCTACGCCGAACTCCCAGCCACTGACTGGCTGCATGCCGCTGACCTGTCCGCCCTGTATGTCCTTAGCATAGGTAGTGACACCTTCAGTAATGGTTGTTCCTTCGAAAGTGGGATTGTCGATATACTTGGTAATCAGAGGCGTAACGTCAGGCTTTTCCGTAATAGTCAGTGTGCCACTTGTATAGGTCAGTGCGTAGTTGCCTGCTGCTCCACCGCTGACTGTGATAGGATAGGTGCCGACAGGCGAGGCTTTCGTAGCCGTCGTAGAGGCGACGGGACGAGTAGTGAAGGCGGTTGCCTCGGTGTCACCGTTGCGGAAACCGTCGTAGGTCAGGGTGAATGCGGGGATGTCGTCACCCTCTTGGATGCTCTCGTCTTGAACGCCAACGGTGAGCGGAGCCTTTGTAATGGTCAGTGTGCCATTTACGAATTTCACATTACCATTCGTCACCGTACCCTTCTCCACCGTGATGGGATAGGTTCCCACAGGCGAGGTCTTAGTGGCCGTGGTGCTGAGCTTCGGTCTTCCGTTCAGTTCACCGCCAGTTACTTTATAAGTCAACTCGGGCAGCTCGTCGCCATAGGTCATCGTCTGGTTGTCGGCAGTAATAGTAATTTCGGCTTCAGCAGAAGGACCGTAATAAGTCAGACAGGCATTGTCAAAGACAGTCCAATCTTCACCCACCTGTGAGGTACGCTTTACGCCGATTTTCAATGGTGTTCCTTTAGAGACGGTTACCTTGCCTGTGGTGTTGCCAGTGTACTCACCATTGGCAATGTTGTCAAGGGCCGTACCGAAGTTGGCGGCTCGTGTCGTGTTCACGAAGGCCTTCTCGGTATCGTTGGCATAGATATAGGTCGTACCATTGGTACCGTAGCCGGCAATGGTGAACTCATAGACGCCCTCAGGCAGATTCTCAATGGTCTGGTGAATATCGAATGTGTTGTTCCAATATTCGCATCCGTAGGAAGTGCGATTTGCGTTAGGACCACCAACGGTTTCGTTGCCACCGATCTTCGTACGCTCCCAGGCATTGTTGCGCAGGTCGTTGCGGTTGAAGTTTGCGCCCTTAATGAGGAATGTTGCATCAACGGGATTTTCGGCTGTCGCAGCATTGAGCGTAGCCAAATTGACAGCGTCACGGTCTGCGGCAGGAACCAGGATCCAAGCGTTATCTTCATATTTATATGAAACATATGTCACCTTGTCATCTTCACCAACCGAGAGGTATAAGTGGACTATAGCTTCCTCCACATTCTCGAAGGTATAACTAATCATGAACCGATCTTCAGTAACAAATTCGAAATCCCATTCAAATTCGCTACCGTCAGTCCAAGGCCCGTCTTCAGAGGAGCCGTTCAGGTAGTAATTTCCGTCCCAATTCGACACTTGGGAATCGAGTATGTACCTGATATCATCATTTTTTAAAAGAGTGCGTGTGATTGAAAAGTCAAGACCGGTATCATTGACCACAGCATGAGTACCCCAGTCAGCACCTGCCGCCAGATACTTTCCCGTTCCTACATTCTTAATATAGTAGGTGCCTGTTTCAGTTATCTTGGAAAAACATCCCCAGCATTCGTCTTCCGCGTATTTCCACAAGGAACCCTTAGGAACAATGAGACAAGCCCCGTAGTTTGTGAACACATCTTTCGAAATTTTAAGGGGATCTTCGACTTCTACAATGACAGTCTGCAGGTGGGAGCAGTTCTGAAAAGCGGCACCCTCTATGCTCGTCACGCTGTTAGGGATCGTAATAGAGGTCAGGCTAGAGCAGCCCTTGAAAGCTTTAATTCCAATACTTGTCACGCTGTTGGGAATCGAGATGTAGTTCAAGTTAGTACAGCCATAGAAAGCAAAACTTCCTATTTTTGTCACGCTGTTTGGGATAACCAAATCCTCTATATATACCCCATTCAGGATAAGGTTATGGGCATAATAAAGTGGGTTTGAAGCCCCATCACTAAAAGCTATGTTACACCAAGACTCTAAGTCCGAAATAGAAACAGCTTTTAAGCCAGAGCATCCCTCGAAAGCGCCAACACCTATGCTCATGCTCGTCACACTGTTAGGTATAGTGACAGAGGTTAAGCCTGTGCAGCCAGCGAAAGCAGAATAACCTATGCTCGTCACACTGTTAGGTATAGTGACAGAGGTTAAGCCTGTGCAGCCAGCGAAAGCAGAATAACCTATGCTCGTCACACTGTTAGGTATAGTGACAGAGGTTAAGCCTGTGCAGCCATCGAAAGTATGCCATCCGATACTTGTTACGCTGTTTGGGATAACCAAATCCATTATCTCTACCCCATTCAGGATAAGATGATGGGCATAATAAAGTGGGTTTGAAAGCGAACCACAAAAAGCTATTTTACACCATGACTCTAAATCCGAAATATAAACAGATTTTAAGCCAGTGCAATTATTGAAAGCACGACTTCCGATACTTGTCACGCTGTTGGGAATCGAGATGGAGTTCAAGCCAGTGCAGCCAGCGAAAGCTGATTCTCCAATACCTGTCACCTTATAGCCCTTTGACACATAGTCATCGATGGCAATGCTCGGAATTACAACCTTTCCCGAAGATGTCACATATCCGCTAACATAAGCCACTGAAACACTCTTGCCATCCGAGTTGATTTCGTAATAGATACCGTCCGCTACGAAGTCGTAGGCCCACGACAGGGCGGAAAGGCAAAGTAAAACTGCGACAGAAAGGAGTCGCTTGAGCCGTAATAATGTTCTCATAATTGTGATTTGCATTTAAATAATTCATTAATAATGTGCAAATTTATCGTTTTCCTTTCAATCGTGCTTCGTCCATTCCGTCCATTTCCCATCCATTTCGTCCATTTGGCGTTTCTTAGTATAAAAAGCCGAAAGCCCAAAGGGGAATTTAGCTAAGGTAGGCCTGACGTAGAATTGGCATCTGCCATATAATTAGTTGCGCAGACGTTCCAGCAGTTCAAGGTGCTGCAGATCGCACTCGTCGGCCACTTTCTCCCAGACGATGTGGGTGGTGTCGCTCTCGGACATGGAGAAACGGTAGACACCAATGAAGGTGAAGAGCGAGTCGGAGCGAAGGCCCTTCATGAAGGTCAGGCGGATGTCGTTGTTGCGCCGACCGTTGTAGAACAGTTCGCTGTTGCGCAGGGCGATGAGTTCTGGTGCCGCGCTGTCTGTTGTCCACCGTTCCGTGATGGTAGGCATGAGGCGCGCACTGTCGCCGTCGTTCTGCCAATGGGGATGGTGATACTGCGGACCCCACAGCACCAGCCATGAATAATGGGGATGAATCTGGAAGTAGGGATACTCTTTCGCGCCTTTCAGTCCGAAGAGGTCGAGGTAGTCATCGTAGGAAGTGAAAGTCCGACCGCAGCGCAGCATGTATTTTTCGTTCTGAATGCCTTGTATCGAGTCTTGCAACAGGCTGACTTGCTGACGCATGGAATGAACATACATTCCGGTTCCGACCAAGGCGAAGGTGACCAGGACGATGAAGGCAGGAAGAATAAGGGACTTCCAGGAAGAGAAGGGAATATATTTCTTCTGAGGTGCTTGGGGCACATCGTGAGAAGCATCGGGCGTTTCCTGATGCGAGTCGGACGAATGGGGGGGGTAATTTTCCGCGTTGCAGAATGCCTCCCAGCTCTCGGCACCTGCATATTGGGCAAGGATGTTCAGTGTGGAGGGGCGCGGTGTGGCACTGTCTTCGATGCTTCCCCAGATGCGTTTCAGCGTGTTCACGCCAATAGTCTGGTTCGTCTGTTCGTAGATGGCTTCTGAGAGGGACATGAAGTCCTTGTGTGTCAGTATCTTGCATCCCACCGTCTTCTCCACGGCTTCACGCAGGCGTTCTATATGATGCAGGGACGTTTCCATCAGCCGCGTTTCTTCGCTAAATTGTAATTGTAGTACTTAGTGCTGCAGGTGATATCCTCTTTTACGCAGATAAAGGGTGGAAACTTCACCGACTTATGCTCGGTGATGCCCTTCGTTTCGAGGATGACGAGCCCCTCAAGCATGTCTTTGTAGAAGTCGAGCTCAAAATACTGGCCTTTCCAGATGAAGCTCTTGCGTAGCTTGTGGATGGGCAGGCGCTCAGGGTCGGCCAGGGCCAGCATCATCTCGTAAAGGCTGTTGTTGATCTGTCGCTCGGTGACAATCTCCTCGGTGGGTGAGATGCGCTTGCGTGTGGTGTGTACGTTAACCACCTTTCCTTGCCATGCGCGGCGGCGCAGGCGCACCTCGGCATCAGTCTCGCCCAGCAGGTAGCACTGGGTAATCTCGCTCTCAATGCAGTCATCGGGTAGTTCACCCGTTACCTCAACGATATACTTTCGCTCGTCTACGATGGGCTGAGGTAGACTGAGCACGTCGCTAATCTCCTTCAGCACGTTGGTCATCTTCTTCTCGAAGTCCTCGTCGTTGTTGATGACGCGCAGGTGGGGGTGTCCAGTCCAGGCTTTAATGACCTTTTTGTCGAGCAGTCGAGCAATGCGCAATCCCTCGTCGTCATTGCCCTCGTTGCGAGAGGTGTTGTTGGCAGTAGTATAGTATTGCTCGGCACCGTCGGCAGCAGAGACTAGATGGAGTATGGCATTATAGCGCTGGCGCAGTTCGGGAGTAGAAGTGCCCACGGCGCGTGTTATCTGTTCCCATGTCTCAGGTGTCATATAGGCCGAGATGTCCATTGTGCCGCGGTCGCAGACGATGATGCAGTCTTCCTTGAACTCCTGTGCCATGCGTGTGAAACGGTCTTCGAGTGCCAGTTGTATCTCGAGCGTGGCTTTCTCGCCTTCATAGAAGAATCCGCGGTTCTTCGTCAGGTAGTCCATGCCAGCCTGTGTGAACAGCGTAGGCACTTCGGGGATGGTGAACACTTTGAAGCCTAGGCTTGAGAAGTGCTCAATGATACGCACCAGTGCCGAAGTCTTGCCGGCGCAGGGGCCTCCTGTAAGTACTATTTTTGTGATATTGCCCATAAGTAGCTCGACGGATTATTCATTGATACTGCATTTATATCATCTCGTACATTTGTTTGTCTGCAAAATTAGTGTATTTTCGTATAAAAGCCAAATTTTTTCATCAAAAAGGACAAAACGAAGAGTTAGTGTTGTGCGCACCTTATTTATATATGCGTGCGCGTAAATAAAATAAATGTCTAATATTTTGCAGATATACATAAAAATCGTAATTTTGCAACAAATTAGCTAATATTGATTTCTCTGGTAATGAAAAAAAGCTTGGCGGTCTGTTCGTGTGTCGTGTTGATGTGTTTGGCATGCACTGAAGGAGGCAGACAGCACCGTGTGTTGACGGATAACGCTCCTGCGAATATTGTGCAGGGGCAGGCGAAGGGTTCGCCGGCTGTCGTGGAGGAAACGGAGAAGGTGCCTGTGGAAGCCGATGAGCTGTTTGATGATTTCTTCTTCAATTTTGCTTCCAACGGAAAATGGCAGACCGAGCGCACTGTGTTTCCCCTGTCGGTCTTTGTTGACGGAGAGAAGACGGAAGAGATAGTGAAGCGTAGGTGGAAAACCGAGCCGTTCTTTACAAATCAGGATTATTATACGCTTATTTTTGACTCACCACAGCAGATGGAGCTGGTGCGCGACACTACCTTGACCGATGCTACAGTGGAGCGTATTGACATGGATAAAGCACGTGTGCAGCAGTTCCTTTTCAGTAGGAAAAGTGGACGCTGGATGTTACATGAATTGAGGTGGCAGCCACTGCCTCATAATGCCAACGCGCAGTTCCTGTTGTTCTACCAACGATTCGTGACCGACTCGTTGTTCCAGCAGCAGAGCTTGGCCAATCAGATTTTTTTCTCAGGACCAGATCCCGATGACGATTTCTCAATGATTGAAGGTGTTATCACGCCTGATTTCTGGGATGCCTTTAAGCCTGACCTGCCACAGCATGTTATATATAATATTGTATATGGACACCAAAATCCGGCCGCTACGCAGAAAATATTCCTCCTACGAGGTATCTCAAACGGTCAGGAAATGGAAATAACGTTCCATCTGAGGCGTGGACACTGGAAATTGACACGACTGATTACATGAGAATAGAGAGTGACTATAGCCTGTTGCAGCACAATACTTTCGGCATTGATGCACGGTGCCGGTGGTATGTGGAATACGCCTCGATAGAGGAGGCCCGACAGGTGGCCTTGGAACTGAGCGACCCTTTCCTGATTATCGGTGGCGGCAGCAATCTGCTGCTAACACGTAACTATGAGGGAACGGTGGTGCGCTCAGCCCTCAAGGGCTGCGAGGTGGTTGCTGACGGCGACGACGATGTGCTTGTCAGCGTGGGCAGTGGCGAAGAATGGGACGCTATGGTGGCCCTGTTCGTGGAGAACGGGTGGCATGGTGCCGAGAACCTGTCACTCATCCCTGGCGACGTGGGAGCTTCAGCCGTTCAGAATATTGGAGCCTATGGTGTGGAGGCCTGTCAACTGATAGAGAGGGTCGAGGCCGTACGTATAGGCAGTGGCGAGCGCGTGGTGCTGCCTGCCAGTGAGTGCCGGTATGCTTACAGGCAGAGCCGCTTCAAGACGGAATGGTGCAATCAGTACCTTATCACGCATGTGGTCTACCGTCTGTCACGGCAGTTCGTACCCCATCTTGACTATGGAAATGTGAGGCAGGAGCTGTTGCAACGTGGCATTTGTGAACCCACGGCCATCCAGTTGCGTGCGGTCATCGTCGACATACGCCGTGAAAAACTGCCCGACCCCAAGGTGGAGGGCAATGCCGGCAGTTTCTTTATGAATCCCGTGGTGAGCCGCGAGAAGTTCGAGGCTCTGTTGGCAGACTATCCGCTGATGCCCCATTACTTCGTGGATGAGGAACACGAGAAGATTCCGGCAGGTTGGATGATTGACCAGTGTGGATGGAAGGGCCGTATGGTGGGTCGTGCCGGTGTACATGGTAAGCAGGCCTTGGTGCTCGTGAACCGCGGAGGGGCTACAGGCAAGGAAATCGTAAGCCTGTGCCGGCAGATACAGGAGGATGTGCGCGGGCGCTTCGGCATCGACATTCACCCCGAGGTGAACATCGTCTGACGCTTTGTTTCGTGTGCTGCGACTCTGTCGAGGCAATAACATAAACAGCATGAAGATAACTTTTCTTGGAACCGGAACCTCGTGTGGGGTGCCTGTCATAGGGTGCCAGTGCGAGGTGTGCCAGAGCACCGATGCCAAGGACAGACGCTCACGCTGCTCGGTGCTTGTCGAGACGGAGCAGACGCGTCTGCTCGTCGACATCGGCCCCGACTTCAGGCAACAGATTCTCCCTCAGCCTTTCCGGTGTATCGACGGTATTCTCATTACCCATTCCCACTATGACCATGTGGGTGGTATGGACGATATACGTCCCTATTGCCAGTTTGGCGAGATCAATGTCTATGCCGACCCCATAGCCCGTGAGGGTATGCTGCAGATGCTGCCCTATTGCTTTGCCGAGCACCGATACCCTGGCGTGCCTGCCATCGGACTGCATGAGATCCATGCCGGCGAGGCAATGACGATAGGCGACATTGACGTGTTGCCGTTTCGAGTGATGCATGGGCAGCTTCCTATCCTAGGCTACCGCTTCGAGCAGTTTGCCTATATCACGGATATGAAGTGGATGGAAGACGACCAGGTGGCTCTGCTGCAGGGGGTGGAGACCCTCGTGGTCAACGCCCTACGTTTCGACCGTCCCCATCATTCCCACCAGCTGGTCGACGATGCCATCGCCTTTGCCCGCAGGGTAGGGGCAAGGCGTACGCTCTTCATCCACATGTGTCACGACGTGGGGCTCCACGAGCAGGTGAATGCCTCACTGCCGCCAGGCTTCGAGCTGGCCTATGATGGTCAGGAAATCACTATTTGATAAAACATAAGACAATAACTAAAAAAACTAAAATAACCGATGATCTATGTTTTTCTGGTATTATTGCTGCTGACAATGGGATTTTCCATTGCTATGTGGCGTGAGGTGACGAAGGCACGGCGCAGCACCGAACAGTTGCGTGCGGTAGTAGACAGCCAGCACGACTATTCCTTCCTCGTGAATCGTGGCTTTGAGGTTCAGCAGACGAACTTCCCTGCCTATCGCCAGTCTGAGAAGGAAGGCTCCAACGTGCTGGGCAATGTGCTGCATTGCAAGAATGCGTTCGAGGCAGGACGTTGTGGCGAACATGCGAACTGCAAGAAATGTCCGATTCGTTTCGTTATCAACAAATCCTTTGACCGTGGCGAGAATTTCAGTAACCTGGAAGCTTGTATGGAGGTCTTTGGCGATAAGGGAAAGACAACCGATATCGATGTACAGGTCGACGGTCGTATTGTCAGCCTGGAGCAACAGCCTCATATGGTCGTCAATGTGAGGATTTGTGATGGCAAGGAGCAGCAGCTACTGCCCAAGGTGTTCCTCATTTCCGGCAATGTGGCCCTCTATGACAGGGTGCGTACCGCCCTTGAAGGGCATGCGAGGGTACTCTCTGCCGATAACCTTCACCAGGCCCTTCACCGTCTGCTGATGGTGGCTAGCTATCATTTCTTGGCCGTGATGATTGATGAGGAGTTCTATGAGCACAATAGTGAGATAACAAAATTACTGGTGGAGAACGATGGCATCAAGGTCATCGTCTTCACCAGCAAGGAAACTTTTTCGTCTTCCGACGAGCATGTGTACTATCTCCCAGAGGACTTCAGTCCTGAACAGCTCTATCTGCTCTTGTTGCAAGGCAATGCTGCTTAGCGCCTTTTCCGTGACTTCTCGCCTTCTCGGAAGAAACTGAGCACGCTGCCGTAGTTCTTAATGAGTTTGCGTACCAACAGGAAGGCATCGATGGCCGTTACGCTGTTGGCAATCAGTGAGGCGACGTATTCGCCTTTCGTAGAGCTTTCCTGCTTTTTGAAGATGTCGCTCCATAGCTCGGCTATCTTGTCGCCTTCACGATCAATATCGCTGCTTAGCTGTTCACAGCGTAGCCGTATTTCCTCAAGGGTGTTGTAGGTCGTTTTCTCCATGGGGCTAACTTATCAGAATTCCGGCAAGGAAGCGTACAAGGGGCCGCTCTATCCATGCTTTGCGGAAGATATAACACAATATAAACAAAAGCAGATGGGTACCCGATACCAGCAGGAAAGCCAGTGTGAGTCCCATGAGCTGTGACAGCCAGAAGGTGATGCCGAGCCAGAAGAACAAGAGCACTGCCACAATGATGATGATAAACAACACAGCCAAGGCCAGCGCTGTAAGAAGGCGCACCACCTTGTCGATAACCGTGAGCTTGCCATATTCTTTCTGAAGCTCCAGGTAGTTCTTGAGCAGCTCGATGAGCTGTGCTATGTTCTCAACATTCTTGTCGCTCGAGAGCATCATCTTATTCCTCTGTAACGTCCTGGATGTCGTCTACCAAATCGCCAACCTCCTTGCGGTTCAGCTTGATGTTGTGCTTCTTCAGGAAGTCTTCAACAGCCTCTGTGATTTTCTCGCGTGTGTCACTGCCTTTCTCGGGAGCCATCAGTATGCCCAGTGCAGCACCGGCGATAGCACCGCCAAGGAATGCACCAATGTAACCTAAACTTTTCATATTCTTCTTTCTTTATTAGTGAAACAATTCAAATGGTTTGCGAGCAAATTTACGAAATATTCTTTGAAAGATGATGATTTGGCTGTCATTTTTTGTTAAAATGAATGTAATTTAGCAAAATAACCCATTTTGCCCGCCCGATTTGCTATTTTTCTGAGCGATATTTTGTAATTTCGCGACTGATTATAATAGAAGTATAAAGACATTTACAAACATTTTTAATAACAAACTTGACATTATGAAAAAGTACTTGGTATTGTGTGCAGGTCTTTGCCTGGCAATGGTAATCACGTCTTGTAAGTCGAAGGAGAGTGCTTATAAGCAGGCCTATGAGAAGGCGAAGGCTGCTGAGTCGGCTCAGGGCAACAGCGTTATGGAGTCCGATCCTGTTGTGGTGGCTGCTGAGACACCCGTGGTGACTCCTGTTCAGACACGTCCTGTGACACAGACCACTGTTGTCGACAATGTCGATAATGTGACGGTTCGTGAGGAGCGTGTTTCGATGGTCAATGGAACGGGGTTGCGCAATTTCAGCGTTGTCGTAGGCTCCTTCTCGGTGATTGCCAATGCAGAGGGTTTGCAGCAGCGCCTGAAGAATGCTGGCTATGATGCTCAGATTGTGAAGAATGTTGACCGCAACATGTATCGTGTTGTTGCTTCTACATTCGACGACAAGGCTTCTGCCGTGCAGAGCCGCGACCAACTGCGTGGCACCTATGCTGACGCATGGTTGCTCTATAATAAACAATAAGACTATCCGTTTGGCCCGCATCCTATCCATAGACTACGGCCGTAAGCGAACAGGACTGGCAGTCACCGATCCGCAGCAGATTATTGCTGGCGGATTGGCGACTGTCGCTACTTCTGAACTGTTCGATTGGCTGATGGCGTATATCGGGAAAGAACCCGTGGAGCTCATCGTGATTGGAGAGCCGCGACAGATGGATGGAACGCCAAGCGAGAATCTGACCCGTGTGCAGCAGTTTGTCAATCGTTGGCATCGTGCTGTTCCCCAGATTCCTATCGAGTTTTTCGACGAGCGCTTCACCTCCGTCCTTGCCCATCGGGCTATGATTGATGGCGGCTTGCGTAAGAAAGCCCGTCAGGACAAGGCGCTCGTCGACGAGATCAGTGCCACCATCATTCTTGAAGACTATATGCGGAGCCGTCGACGTCCCCTAACTTCTAACTCCTAACTCAGAAAGTGATTCTACCAATCTATATCTATGGCCAACCTGTATTGAGAAAGGTGGCCGAGGACATCCCAACAGACTATCCCGACCTGCAGCAGTTCATTGCTGATATGTACGAGACGCTCGACCAGTCGGAAGGTATTGGCTTGGCGGCTCCTCAGGTGGGAAAGGCTATTCGCGTGGTGGTCATCGACCTTGACGTGCTGAGCGACGACCTGCCCGAGTACAAAGGTTTTCGCCATGTGTTCATCAACCCTCATATCATGGAATACGACGACACCCATACCGACTCCTCGGAAGAAGGTTGTCTGTCGCTGCCTGCCATCCATGAGAAGGTAACGCGTCCCACGCGCATCCGTGTGCAGTGGCTCGACGAAGATCTGAAGTCCCACGACGAGTGGGTCGAGGGCTATCTGGCTCGTGTGATGCAGCACGAGTTCGACCATCTGGACGGCAAGATGTTCATTGACCGCGTCTCGCCATTGCGTCGTCAGCTTATCAGCAGTAAGCTGAAAGCCCTCATACAGGGACGTTATCGTGCCAGCTACAAGACGAAGCCGGTGAGACGATAAACGAAGAGCTACTCCTGCCTCTCCCTGAATGGAGGGGATATATAGTTTTGATAAACTGTTTTTGCTGAGAATAATGAAAGGGCACCCATTTCCATCTTTTTTTGCTCCCCTCCATATAGGGAGGGGTAGAGGGTGGGTCTTCCTTTTTCTCTTCACTTTTCACTCTTCACTCTTATATGCCCAGTACAACATCGACCGTTTGCTCACTATTGGCCGATCGGCACTCTACTATGAGGACTATGTTCTGTCGATGCAGTATTTCAATCAAGCCATCTCCGCCAAGCCCTATCTATATGAGCCCTGGTTTTTCCGTGGTATAGCTAAGTACAGTCTGGACGACTATGCCGGAGCCGAGGCCGACTGCTCTGAGGCCATTCAACGCAATCCCTACGTGGTGAGCCTCTATGAGCTGCGTGGCATCACGCGTATTCAGCAGGGCAAGTTTGCCGATGCCATCGGTGACTATAATGTGGCCCTGAAGTATGACCCAGTGAATCGTTCCCTTTGGCACAACCGCGTGCTATGCCATATCAAGAACAACAATCTCGACGAGGCCCTTCTCGAGATTGATACCATGCTCACCCGTTGGAGCCGCCATGCTGCTGCCTACAATATGAAGGCCGATATCTTCATGCAGAAGAAGGACACCACAGCGGCCCTTACGGCTTTGGAAAAGAGTCTGGAACTTGACCCATATGACGGTCAGACATGGTCGGCCAAGAGCATGATTTGCCTGATGCGCGAAGAGTGGAAGGAGGGTGAGGAATGTCTCGACAAAGCCATCCATCTGCTGCCTAAGAATGCCGGCAACTATGTGAATCGCGCCCTGGCCCGCTATAACCAAAACAACCTTCGCGGTGCATTGGCCGACTATGACACGGCCCTCGACTTGGACCCCAACAACTTCCTGGGGCACTACAACCGCGGACTGCTGCGCTCGCAGGTGGGCGATGATAACCGCGCCATCACTGACTTCGACTTTGTGCTCATGCTGGAACCCGACAACATGATGGCACTCTTTAACCGTGGCGTGCTGCTCGACAAGACGGGTGACCTGCAAGGGGCTATCCGCGATTATTCGAAGGTGATTGACGAGTTTCCCAACTTCTGGACAGGCTTGGAGTTTCGTGCTGCCTGCTATCGCCGTCTCGGCATGACGAAGCAGGCCGAGAGCGACGAGTTCACCGTCTATAAGGCCCGTCTGGAGAAGCATCTCTATGGCAAGCAACCTCGGCTGGACAAGCGGCAGATGCGTAAGCGTAGCGACGAATCGCCCGAGAAGTACAGGGATCTTGTGGTTGAGGATGAGCAGGAGCTGGAGCATGAATACCAGAATGACTATCGTGGCCGCGTGCAGAACCGCAAGGTCGACGTGGAGTTCCAGTCTCTCTTCGGTATCTCCTTTGAGCCCATGAAGAGCGATGTGCGCTCGTCGGTGGTCTTCGACCGCCATGTCGATGCGCTCAATCAGCAGTTCCGTGCGCGCACGCTATATATAAATAATGTGAGACCCACATTGAGCGAAGCCCAGTCGGCAGCCTATTTCCAGTATATCGACTCGCTCAGTGAGAACGTGAAGTCCGTGCACAACACGAGACAGACTCTCCAGAGCCTCTTCCTCAGAGCCGTGGCCTTCTCGGCCATACAGAACTATGAGAGTGCCATTGACGATCTCTCGACCTATCTGCAGGAAGACTCTCTCAGCGTGCCGGCACTATGGATGCGTGCCTACTGCCAGTCACGTATCAACCAGTTCATCACGGCTACCAGCGGTAGTCCTGCCCATCCCTCGGCTGGCGAGGGTACCAGTATCGAGCTGCGCAATGCTAACGTATTGGCCGACCTGAACCATGCCCTTTCCCTCGATGGCCAGAATGCCTACCTCTACTACAACCGTGGCTGCTTCTATGCACAGCGGCAGGACTATGCTCAGGCCATGGAAGACTTTACCCGTGTCCTTGCCATCGATGCCAACCTGGCCGAGGCCTACTATAACCGTGGCCTCTGTGCTATCTACCGTAAGCAGGTCGAGGCTGGCATCAGCGACCTGAGCAAGGCTGGCGAGCTGGGACTCTACACAGCATACAGTATCATTAAGAAATACCGAAAGTGATTATGGAGAAAGAAAGTTTAGTTTGGAACAAGATCCTGGCAACAGTCTTGAAGATGCCGGGAGTGAAGGTAGACCGTGTGGATTTCCTGCGTAAGGAGCTGAAGGACTACTGTGCCGACCAGAAACTCGACATGCTTGTCAGCGTGAGACCCTATACCATCGTCGACGATAAGACTATTGACAGCGTGGCCGCGTCGTGCATCAACTTCCACACAGCTCTTGCCACCACTGGCTCCACCATTGCTGGACTGCCTGGCGGACTGGCTATGGCTGCCACCATTCCCGGTGATCTCACCCAATTCTATTTCCATGTCGTGGTCCTCTCGCAGAAGCTCGCCTATCTCTATGGATTCCCTGATTTCTGCAAGGCCGACGGAGAGTTGAGCGATGAGGCTACCGACTTGCTCACTGTCTTCATGGGCTCCATGATGGGTGTGAAGGTGGCTGACCAAGGCATCAACGAGCTGGCCAAGGGCGTGGCCCAGTCGGCAGTAGGACGCTTGCCCCGACTGGTTATTACCAAGACAGCTATTTATCCCATCGTGCTTCAGATTGCCAAGCTGGCTGGCACGAAGATTACAAAGAATGGCTTTGTGAAATCAGTGGGCAAGTTCATTCCCATAGCGGGAGGCGTGTTTTCAGGCACGGTGACCCTCTTCACCTTCCGTCCTGGTGCCCGCCGGCTGCAGAAGCGGTTGAAGGCACAGAAGATGTACTTCAAGGATGCCGATGCCAATGTGTTGGAGACTTTCTGGAACGAAGAGGGAGAGCAGCAGCGTTCGCGCGTTAAGGCATCGTTTGCCAAGGCCGAGCAGACACAGGACAACCCTGCTCAGAAGCAGATGGCTTTGGCTCAGTGCATGATAAATATGGCCAATATATGTGATGACCTCTCGGCCGATGTACAGGACGTAGTCGAGGAGTATATTGCCACCACCACCATCCCTGCCGACGAGCAGATTGCACTGCTGGAAAATCTCGATACCGAGTATAGCTATGAGGTAGACTATGACATGCTGGCCTGCGACCCTGACTATGCTCGTCAGGCTCTCCGCCAGATGGTCCTCGTGATGCGAGCCGCCGGACGCAAGACCATGGCCGAGAAAATGTATCTCAGCATGACTGCCAAAGCCCTCGGCATAGGCAAGGAGGAACTCGATGAAATAGAGGAGCAGCAGTAAGGGTCAGTCTTTTTTGGCATGTTCCGTGACGAAAAAAGCAACTATTTGTTATTCCTCTTGCTTGTCGTTCAATATTTTTATGTATTTTTGCACACAGAAAGCAAACGTTTGTAACAAAAAACAATCCAACAAATGTCTATTTGGGTAATTTTTAAGCTTCTGGGCTCGCTCGCACTTCTCATGTTTGGTATGAAGTCTATGAGCGAAGCATTGCAGAAGATGGCGGGTCCGCAGTTGCGACACGTCTTGGGAGCCATGACTACCAACCGCTTTACTGGTATGCTTACAGGTATGCTGGTGACAGCCTCGGTACAGTCTTCAACAGCTACGACGGTGATGACCGTCTCGTTTGTCAACGCCGGACTTCTGACGCTGGCACAGGCTATCTCGGTCATCATGGGTGCCAACATTGGAACCACGCTCACCGCGTGGATTATGTCGGCGGGCATGTCTTTTGATATCACGGCAGCCGTTTATCCAGCTTTCTTCATGGGCATCATCCTGATCTATCAGAAAAAATACCGCTATATCGGTGACTTCCTCTTCGGTTTGTCGTTCCTGCTCCTTGGTCTGGGTACGCTGCGTGCCACAGGCACCGAAATGAATTTGGGCGAGAACGAAGCCTTGCTTAGTTTTTTCTCATCGTTCGACCCCACCTCGTTTGTCACCACCATCGTATTCTTGCTACTGGGCGGCATCCTGACTTTCTGCGTACAGTCATCAGCAGCCGTAATGGCTATCACGATGATTCTCTGCTCCAGCGGCGCACTGCCCATTTATCAGGGCATTGCATTGGTGATGGGTGAGAATATCGGTACCACTGTGACCTCAAACCTGGCAGCCCTTTCGGCTAACACGCAGGCACGCCGTGCCGCCCTGGCCCATATGTTCTTCAATGTGTTTGGTGTCATCTGGATTCTCTTTATCTTCCGTCCCTTCATCGACATGGTGTGCGGATGGGTAGGCTATGATGTTGAGCTCACCAAGGAGATAGCAGGGACAGGAGCCTTCCTCGCCAATGCCGCCAAGCTGAGCTTCGTGCTTGCAGCCTTCCACACCACGTTCAACGTGGCCAACACGATGATTCTCATTTGGTTTATTCCGCAGATTGAGAAGTTCGTATGCTGGGTTATCAAGTCCAAGCGTGTTGACGAGGAAGAGGACTTCCGTCTGCATTTCATCACGGCTGGCTTCATGAAAACCCCCGAGCTCTCGGTGCTCGAGGCCCAAAAGGAGATTTCATCGTTCTCCGACCGTATGCAACGCATGTTCGGCATGGTTCAGGAACTGCTTAACCTGTCGTCGAGCGCATCGAATAAGGAGAAAAACAATGAGCAGGAGTTTAATAAGCTCTTCACGCGAATCGAGAAATACGAGAGCATTTCCGATAACATGGAACTGGAGATTGCACAGTATCTTGAGAACGTCAGCGATGCTCATCTTTCCGACGATACGAAAGCAAAGATTCGTGCCATGCTCCGTGAGGTGTCCGAGCTGGAGTCTATCGGTGACTCCTGCTACAACATGGCCCGCACCATCAACCGCAAGTATGCTGCTAAACAGGACCACTTCATCGAGAAGCAGTATGACCACTTGCATCAGATGATGGGTCTCACCGATCAGGCACTCACACAGATGAACCAATTGATGGGTGGCCGTAAGGAGGCTTTCAACGTGAACCGTACGTTTAACATCGAGAACGAGATCAACAACTACCGCAACCAACTGAAGGCACAGAACATTGTCGACGTGAACAACCACGAGTACACCTATGCCGAGGGTACCATCTACATCGACCTCGTCAATGAGTGCGAGAAGTTGGGAGACTATGTGGTCAACGTTGTTGAGGCACGTATGGGCACCCGACAGCGTGAGGCATAGACAGAAACGTTGCAGATAATTAAAAGAGCTTTGTAAAACCTACAAAGCTCTTTTAATTGTTTGCAAAGCATCTGCCAAATGAAACTACTTATAGACTACCGCCGCCGTGATGAGTAATAGAATCTTGAGATTCAGAGGTGCCCGAACTACGGAACGATACCTGAGGCTCAGCCGAACCGTGGAACTTTACCTGGAAGGTCTTTCCGTTAGAGTTGAATGTATAGGTTCTAACAGTCTGCTTCACCGTCCAATCGAGAACACCCTTTGAAGGAGCATAGATAGAGAACGCGCTACTGATAGTACGCTTAGAAGCGCTGAACAGGATAGAAGTGAACTGTTTCACAACAGCAGGAACAGTACCAATTAGCTCATAACCGTAGTCCTTAGTGTAAGGAATCTCTGTACGACTACCCTTTGAAACCTCATACTGACCACTGGCAATCTCAACCAGCTCACTGGTGATGCTTGTAATCTTAGCATTCAAAGAGTAAATCCAAGAAGAGAAGTGAGGAATTGAAGCTTGATACCAGTCGCCACCGATAGCAGTAATTGCACGAGTCTCAGACTTGTTCGCGCTGTTGATGAGCTTGATGTTATAGCCAGAAACCTCGGGGATTTGTACCTTAATATCTACAGGAGTTGAGAATAAGGCACCATCAGGCGTACAATGAACAGCCAACACAGCACAGTCAAAAGACTTATTCTCTGTAAACGTGCTCTCAGACTCAGGAGATTGAGCAGGAGTATATACAGTGATAGAGAAGTCATCGCTACCAGTATAGGCACCTCCATTAGCATTCATGAGGGTAAGACCTGCAGGAATATCAATCTGAGCCTGAACGCCGTCCAACTCACCGTTCATCTGATCTTCACTCTGGTTTTCAGTATCATTCGTTACAGAGCCTGCAGCACCACCTAAAGCAGCCAAACTTTGCGTGTTGCTAGACTTCTTAACAGCAGGGATATTGAGCTCTACAACCTCATTGTCACCGAACTTCACAGGAACAGTTTCAGTAAAGAAAGCTGAACCATATTCTACAGAAAGGTTGCCATCCTTAGCGCTAGAAACCTCAATATAGAAATCACCATTGGCATCAGGACCCTTAATGTCTGAAGATCCGTAAGTTATTCCATTGAAAGTAACGCCTGTAGGCTTCACCTTGAACTTAAGTACCAGTGTCTGAGTGACATCGATAGCCATGGCTACACCTACTTCATCGTCATCGTCGTCGTCGTCGTTATCGTCTCCGTTACCATTATCACCTCCACCTCCTTTATTCGTGTTATCAGCAGGGGTAACAGGATTGGGCTGTGGTGTCGGGGTCTCATCATCATCACCGCATGCCGTGAATCCCAATATCAGGGAAAACAACATGCTAAGGAAAAAGAAATGTTTTTTGTTCATCATAAACTTTAGGTTTTTAAATAATTAGTAAATCTATTGATTCCAAAGATTGGCTTTCTGTGTGCAAAAATACATAAAAAATATTGAATGGCAAGCAAAATGAATGACAAATAGTTGCTTTTCCGTTTTTTATCCTTACTTTTGCATATCGTATATAACGGAAAAAGGATATGAGGATTAGGCAATATAGAATGATGCTGGGTGCGCTTATAGCACTGTTCTTCCTTGGCTTTCATAAGGGATGGGCACTTGATATCCCCAAAGGAACATTCTACTTCGACAATTCGCTCACACAATACCCCCACGTGAAGTTCGTCTATGGCAGTGATAGTCCTGGCATGACCTATGTGGTGAGTATGACCGACGCGGGCAACAACCGATGGGCCATCACCATTCCTGAGACCGTGACGAATATGTACCGCTACGTCTTTACGGAGACCAGCATGGCCGATGGTATCTATGAACAGACGTTCACCGAGGTGAAGGACTACATCAGCTTGACGCTCGACGAGCGGCGTACCATCACCAGTGACGTACCCATACCCGTGGGCTGGATATATACGCCTACCAATAACGACAAATGGGCATCGGCGGAATGGCGACAGCCCGAAGGGAAAGAGTTCTCGGGTACGCTGCCCGTGATGTTTATCCAGACAGAGACCCCGGTGGACTCGAAGGAGGAATACGTGAAGGGTACCTGCTATATTGACCCCATGGGCATTGAAGGCTGCGACTCATTGGGCAGCGCAGAGGAGCCTGTGGCTCTTAAGATTAAGGGACATGGCAACTGGACGTGGACATCCTTCTCGAAGAAACCCTACCGTCTGAAGTTCGATGAGAAAGAAAAGCCTCTGGGCATGAAGAAAAACCGCCATTTCGTGCTTATGGCCTGTGCTGATGACAATCTGGGGTTCCTGCGCAATGCTGTGGGTTTCGAGCTGAGTCGACAGCTACAGCTGGCCTATACGCCCCAGATGGAGCCCGTAGAAGTGGTGCTCAACGGTAACTACATAGGTCTTTATATGCTGGCTGACAAAATTCGTGTGGCAAAGAAGCGTGTGAACATTGAGGAACAGGCCGATATGGAGACCCATCCCGACAGCATCACGGGTGGCTGGCTTATAGAGATTGACAACTACTCTGAGGAAGGACAGGTGGTGTTCCGTGAGGGCAACACGTCGGAATACCTGATGTTCTCCATGCACTCGCCTGAAGTACTCTCCACCGAACAGCGCTCGTATATTACAACACTGCTAAAGAATACCGACAAGGCCATCTATGCCAGCGACAAGAGCAGCACGGAATGGGAAAAGTATATCGACATAGATTCGCTGGCTCGCTTCTACATCGTACAGGAGGTGATGGACAATGGTGAGTCATTCCATGGTAGCTGCTATATTCACAAGCATCGCGGCAATGACACGAAGCTGATTTTTGGTCCTGTATGGGACTTCGGCAATGCCTTTCAGCGTGGATTCGACAATTTCATCGATGTTTCACAGTTTCATCAGTTTTGGATTGGCGAGATAGCCCGTTACCCCCGCTTCCAAGAACAGGTGGTGAAGCTGTGGCAGCCATTCTTGGCCGACCGTTATCCGAATGTCCTTAAATTCGTCGATTCGTTCATCGAAAAGATAGCAGCAGCCTCCCGTTGCGATGCTCGCCGTTGGTCGCAGTACGGCTATGGCACATCGGACATCGAAGGAAGGAAAAACGATTTCCTGTATCGTATGACGGAGAAAGTGGCGTTCCTTCGTGAACATTGGGGCGAGGGTGTGAGCGGTATTGCCGAAAGACGGAAGTCGGCCGATGGCCAGTCGTGGTTTACACTCGACGGTCAGAGGCTTACAATCCAGCCTTCTAAGCCGGGCATTTATGTGCGTGGCGGACGGAAGGTCGTTGTGAGATAATCATCAAGACTATTATTCATATTACTACTTAACCTATGGAACAAACAGTAAGAATCTTATGCCGCAACAACGGGCAGAGCTATGAGGTACCCGTGGGCAGCAAGCTGGAAGAAATCTATCAGCAGACTGGCGGATTCGAAATGAAACACGGCCCGATTAACGCACATGTTAATAATAAGGTGGAGGGCATGCACTATCGTGTGTATAACTCTAAAGAGGTGGAGTTTCTTGATATTACGTCTCCGTCGGGACTACGCGCCTATACACGCACGCTGTTCTTTGTGCTCTGCAAGGCCGTACATGATTTGTACACCCCAGCCAAGGTGGCTATTGATATTCCCGTGTCGAATGGCTATTACGTCAACCTGAACATTGGACATCCCGTCACGCTCGAGGATGCAGGCAAGATACGTAAGCGCATGCAGGAGATTATCGATGCCGCCCTGCCTATTCACCGCCATGAGAGCACCACGGAGGAAGCTATCCATATGTTCAGTATCCTGCATACCTTCTCGAAGGTGAAACTGCTGAAGAGTAGCGGATCACTCTTCACGACCTATTATGACATTGATGAGTACTATGACTATTATTACGGTTCGCTGCTTACCAATACTTCACAGCTATATCTGTTCGGATTAGAGAAATACTATGACGGTCTGCTGTTGCGGCTGCCTTCGCGCGAGAATCCGGAGGAACTGGGCGAGATGGTGATGCAGGACAAGATGTTCGGCATCTTCAAGGAGCACCACTCATGGCAGAACATTATAGGGCTGTGCACCATCGGTGACTTGAACGAGGCTATCGACTATGGGCAGTCCAACCTGCTGATACAGGTGAGTGAGGCCTTGCAGGAGAAAAAGATTGCGAAGATTGCCGAAGAGATAGCCCGTAAGAACGGCATCCGCATGGTGTTGATAGCCGGACCTTCGTCGAGTGGAAAAACAACCACTTGCAAGCGACTCTCCGTACAGTTGATAACCAACGGTATCAAGCCTGTACCCATCTCACTTGACGACTATTTCCTGGACCGTGATGATACTCCGCGCGACGAGACTGGCGATTATGACTTCGAGTCTATTCATGCCTTGAACATCCCGTTGCTGAACGAGCAGTTGGCTGCCCTGTTCCGTGGCGAGGAGATTGAACTGCCACGGTATAACTTCCAGGCAGGTAAGAGTGAGTGGAGCGGAAAGAAACTGCGCCTGAAGGATGATCAGATTCTCGTGGTGGAAGGCATCCATGCCCTGAACCCTGAGCTGACGGCACAGATTCCCGATGAGCTGAAGTTCCGTGTCTATGCTTCGGCACTCACCACGCTACTGCTCGACAATCACAACTATATTCCCACGACCGACAACCGACTGTTGCGCCGCATCATACGCGACCATAAATATCGTGGTGTGGATGCTCGCGAGACGATTCGTCGATGGCCTTCCGTGCGCAAGGGTGAGAATAAGTGGATATTCCCTTATCAGGAGAATGCCGATGCTATGTTCAATAGTGCTATGCTCTTTGAGCTGGCTGTTATCAAGAGTCAGGCTGAGCCGCTGCTGGAACAGGTGCCCGAGAACTGTCCCGAGTATGCTGAGGCCTATCGCCTGCGCAAGTTCCTACGCTACATACGTCCTATTCCCGAACAGCAGATTCCGCCTACCTCGCTGCTTCGCGAGTTCCTTGGAGGTTCATCGTTCGAGTATTAACTATATTTCGTGGTACTTGATGAGTCCCTCCATAGGACTCTTCATGATATGCCCCAGACGGAAGCCTTCTTGCTCAGCAGCCTGAGCAAGAAGGCTTCCGTAGTGGTAGGCCATACTGCCGACGAAGTGTACGGGCAGATCCATACGCTGGTAGGGAGCAATGTTGTTGCGGAAGAACTGACGGAAATTCTGTACCACCAGATTGCTGAGTAGCGGGTTGTCGATGTGGTTTGTAATGAATAAGGAAGTGGTAGCCAGAAAACGGTTAGCCATAGGTTCGCGATATACCTTGTTGATGATGTCGGCCAACGTGAGCTTGGTCTCTTTCAGGTAGCTGTCGCGAATGTCGGCAAACTGTGGGTTCTTGAAGATAGCATTCAGGAACATGCGGCCCAGGACGGCCCCGCCGCCCTCGTCGCCAAGGATATAGCCCAAAGCGGGTGTGTTCTGTACAATGTCGTTGCCATCGTAGAGGCAGCTGTTGGCTCCAGTTCCCAGGATGCAGGCAATGCCAGACTCATGCTGACAGAGAGCACGGGCAGCCGCTGTCAGGTCGCTGTGTACTTCTGTCTTTTCTGGCAGGAAGAACTGTGAGAGCATCTGCTTCATCGTAGGTATATGGACTGGTGTGCAGCCACTGCCATAGAAAAACACCTCTACCTGGGAAAGCAATGGGGCGTCCAGTGCCTTGGCATCGATAAGTGCAGCGCGTGAGCGTGTGGACAGTTGTGATACCATCTCCTGACCCAATATCTGTCGGATAGCATCGGGCGATTGGTGTATGGGATTAATGCCTTGTGTCTGGAAAGAGACAACAATCTCCCAACGCGTGGGGTAGGGTGAATAGAGGAGGGTCCAATCGGTCTTGGTGCCTCCGCTGTCGGCAATGAGTATCATATCTTGATGTTTTAAAGTAGCAGTATTGTGATAGGTTGAAATTATTTCCTTCCTGCAAACGTGGCTGGCGTGGCAGGCTTTTTCAGCGCATCAGCGAACTGCTGAGGGCTAATGGTGACGGGACCGCGCATAAATTCGGGCACGTTGTAGCTCTTCATGAACTCGCGGTGATAGTTGGGGTCGTTGCAAGGTAACTCAAAAGGCTTCGTGGCATGACCGTCTTTGTCGACATGGGCAAAGAAGGGGCGGGTGAAGTTGCCATCGTAGCGACGACTGCTCACGACAATCCAACGCCCGTTGGAACTCCAGTTGTGGAACGACTCTACCGATGGACTGTTCACATCATGGAAAGGAGCAATACTGTCGGTCTGAAGATCCATGAGCCATAAGTCGGCATCGCGATGCCATATGTGGAACGTTCCCCACTCGCCAACGGCCAGCAAGAGGAAACGGCCATCGGGAGAGATACGGGGCATGGTGGCACTCAGGTTCAGCGTATCGGCAATGAACACGTCCTCTCGCGGTCCAAAGGTCCGTGTGTCGGGATCAAAAGACTTGCGATACACATTGTATTTGATGTCCTTATAGCGCAGAATACACTCCGTGCTCTTCTCCTGTGTAGTGTCGCGCCATTCGAAGTGGGCCGAGCAATAGTAGAGCCAGTGGCCATCAGGAGTCCAGCAGGGAAAAGTCTCGAACTCATTCTTCTGGTCTTCGATGATATTCACCTCGTTGGTCACAGGATCATAAAGGATAAGGTCGCTCTGCGCATCGAGCACCTCAATCTTGTCTATGTCTATGGTGTGGAAGCTCTGCATCGTGTTGTTGGTGGAGAAAGCAATGAGGTTCTGTTGCGGATGCCAGGCAGGATAGACACCTGCTGAGAGCGTGCTGTCGGTCTTCAGGTTGATTTTCAGAAGATGCCCGTTGTCGTTGATCATTGTGCCGCCAAGATTCTGGCGCGCATGGAAGAGAGTGCGGTCGGGATTGCCCAGCTGGCTGTAGTGGCAGTTGATGCACTGGCCGTTCTGCTCGGTAGAGCAGAGTATGTTGTCGTAGATGACACGCTCCTCATAGCTTTCCAGACAGCGCTGGTTGATGGTCAGTTCCTCATAGGTGACGTAGGAAGGTGATATCAGACGGAAGGTGAGCCAAGGGTCAATAGAGTCGGGGGACACAAAGATGCCAAAGGGAGCATATCTGCTCCACTGCTCACCGGTACGGGTGAACACCTCAACGCTTATGCTGTCGCCAGCAAGAGCTTTCTTCGTCAGTTCCTGCCAGTCGTCGATACTGGGGCATACCTGCTGTCCTCCGAGCACCAGTTCTCCATCGCCTGCCGACAGACGAGTCACCACTTCATCGTATGGTTCGTTCAGCTGGAAGTGCAGTGGTGCCATGTTTACTGGAACCGTCACCCCCACATAGTCAGGATAGATATCAGGCACCACACTGAGCTGAGAATAGTCCGTCGGTACATGTGCCTGCTGGCATGCAGTCAGTATGCCCATGCCAAGCGCAATGATAAGAATTCTTATTTGTTTCGTTTTCATTTCACTCTTCACTTTTCACTCTTCACTTCTTTTAGTACGTCTTCATGTTACGCATGAGGAAATAATTGTAATAGAAAGTATTGCCAAAGCGTGAGTGCATGACCACTTTCAGTTGTTCCTCTGTCATTCCCTGGTACTGCTGGGCAGTCCTCATGAATTCCTGATAGCTGGCAGGAACTGATGGATCGAATGGCATGTGGCTGATGTCGACGTTGTGTTCCAGATTGCCATAGAGGAATGCTGCTTCCTGGAAATGTCGGGGTATGCGATTGTCCTTCTTCAGCGTGGCATACTGGAAGAAGGCCCGCCAGAACATAGGGATGTCTTTCATCTGTAGCGCTGACAGCAACACCAGTTCGGCACATTTTAAGTCGTTGGTGATGCGGCTGGCCTGCAGATTGAGGAGGAAGAGTTCAACGAGCGACTGGTCGCTCCCCAGAATATCACCATCGGACATAATCTGGCGGATAGGTCCCAGCTCCGGATGCATGTCAATGAGCGTGGCAGGCTTGCAGACCATCTGCGTATCCATGGCCTGAACCGTTGTCTCGTAACGGGGTCTGGCCAACGGCTCGTACTGCTCGGCCCATTGACGGTGGAAGCGTGTCTGCTTCAGCAGGTCAATGTATTTCCTTGCCACCTGCCACTCATCGTTAAGGAGCGCACAGCGCACGAGGAACTTCAGGTAAACGGCTCGCCAGCCATACTCCACGCCATCTTCCAGACACCACCGATAGCAGTAGTTGGGCAGACCATAGTGCAGGTAGATGTTCTTGCCTCCATATTGAGCCATGCGCACCTCGAAAGGACTGTCCACCTTGCGAGAGCCGTCGGGGTAGTTGTACATTTCGTCACCGGCACGTCCCAGTTTGAACAGGGCAAGGTTCTTATTCATCACCATCATGCGAGTAGGTTCGCCGTCATGTTCACGCATGATGCTAAGTACACCCTCCCAGTCACAACGGTCAATGCAGGCTTCCATGCGTAGCTCTTCATGGAAGCTGGCATCCTTATACCAGAAATGCCAACAGCCCCAGGCGATGACAGCGATACAGAGCATCTGCATGCTCACTTGCTGCCAAGGTTTCTGTAGCCATGACAGGCTGAATCGCACTCTGTAGAGAGCAGCAAGCACCGTCAAGAAAACGACCAGCAAGATGTATATATAGTAATAAGGTGATAGACTCTCTGAGTCGGGATAGAGAGGCAATGCCTGCCACCAGATGAAATCACTGTTGGTCTGATAGTACACCTGACGGTAGTATATATAGGGAACAGCTATCAACAGCACTACAGCCATGAGCGTATGCAGGATGCGTTGCGCGAGGCTGAGACCTGGCAGTCGCCAAGTGATGATACCCATGAGCAGTACAGCCAGTAGTCCATAAAAACCTGCTACGGGATAGGCCACGATGGCGGCCAGTACCATGAACGTGTAGCGTGCAGGAACAACACGGTAGGCCCAGACCAGTGCTACGGCCAGTGAGGTACCCATGACGGTGATGAAGAAATGACCGCGCAGCTTCAGGTAATAGAGCCAGTAACCCAGATTGAAATCTGTGAGCAGTATCAAGGCTACGGGCAGCAGCAATAATGGTGTCCACTTATGGGGTAACTGGAAAGCACGGGCCATGAGCCACATCATCAGTCCCAGCCAAAGGCAAAGTATGAGTGAGCCTACCCATGGATAATAGAAATACTGTGTAAAATAAGTACCCAAGTAGGTGAGCATGCCGCCGGCTACTACCATCTGCTGTTTGAAGAAGAGCGGGGTGTAGAGAAACAGGTTGAGTTCCTGCACTCGCAGTAGGTAATCACTTTCGAAGGCCAGCAACAGGCAGAATACTGCCACTAAGGCAGCGACACAGCAACACCATCCCCAGCAGGATGCCAGACGTGACGGCTGGCTTTGATTTTGAACGGGGGGATTACTTGGCTTTTGAACAGAATGGTTGTTCGCCTTTGTTTTAGTTGTCTTGCTCATATTTGTCTATAAACTCCCCTCCTTTGTGGGGAGGGGTAGGAGGTGAGAGGTCTTATTTCTTTTGTTTGTCAGACCACTTCTTTAGTCGTTTGTATTCTTTCTTGGTCAGTCGCATGAACGAGCCGTGCTGAGGCCCAGTCACACCCTTGATGTCCTGCGGATTCTTGAAGTTGCGCAGGTTCTCGTTGGCCTCGCAGATGCGGTAATGCTTGGGATTGTCACTATATTGGATATAGGCCACACGCCAGGTGTTCTCGCCGATGAGCTGGAAGGCGCTCGATCCCTCGCAGTTCTTTCTTCCCTCAAAGCTCACGTAGTCGTCTTCCACAGGCTCGCCCCAGCCGCTGGTCAGGTGCTTCGATGTGGCGGTGTAGATGCCAGGCTTGCCGCCCTCTTTCTTGATGAGCATGTGGTAGAGACCGTCGCTGAGCAGGTTGATGTCGGCATCGATGGTGGCATAGCCCCAGTCGAAGAGTAGCTTGGGCTGCGTCAGCTTAGTGAAGGTCTTGTCGGCATACGAGTAGTACATGCGGTCGTATTCTTCCTCGGGACGGTTCAACATAGAGTAGTAGATCATGTAGCCTCCCTTCTCGCCGTTCTCCCAGGTATAGTTGGGATCCCAGAAAATTTGCGGTGCCCACACACGATTGATGGTCGACCATTCCTTGTAGACACTTTCGGCATCGGGATTGCAGAAGATGCTGGTACCCTTGCGGTAATCGAAGGTCATGCTGGTCCAGTGTATCAGGTCGTCGCTCTTCAGGAGGTCAATGCCGTAGTTGTCCCACTTATGGCTTTTTGCCACGCACATGTCGGTGGTCACCATCACGTAGCCCTTGCCATTCCAGGCACGGGTGATGTAGGCATCGCGCTGTCCGCCTTCAATGCGAGCATGCTCTTTAGGGTCCATGATGGCGTTGCCGTCCAGAATGTCCTCATAGTTCAGTCCGTCGCGGCTGATGGCATAGGCGGTGTATTCACCACGGTCGCTCATGTGGCAGTACAGGTATCCGTAAGTTCCTTTCTGTAAGTTCTGAGCCTGAGTGGTCAGGCAGCATACGGCAGCGAATGCCGATAAGAGTAGTAGTTTCTTCATTGTTGTCCGTTTTAGCTATTTATGGTGCAAACTTACTAAAAAAGTCTGAAGTGCCCAAGCAATTCAGACTTTTTTAGTCGCTGTAGGATGAAAAACAGGATTATTTTGTCTCAGGAGCCTTGCCAATGAGATCCATGAACTCATCGAGTTTCGGGGTAATGATAATTTGGGTGCGACGGTTACGCTGACGGCCCAGCTCGGTATCGTTGCCCTGCAAGGGGTTGTACTCACCACGACCACCAGCAGTCAGACGCTTCGGGTCAACACCGTACTTGGTCTGCAAAGCCTGGACTACACTGGAGGCACGCAGGCAGCTGAGGTCCCAGTTGTTACGGATGTTGGTCTTCGAGATGGGAACGTCGTCGGTGTTGCCTTCGATAAGTACGTCGTAGTCCTTGTAGTCGGTAATAATCTTGGCAATTTTCGACAGTGTCTCGGCGGCACGGTCGTTGATTTCATAGCTGCCGCTCTTGTAGAGCATGTTGTCGGCCAGTGAGATATAGACAACGCCCTTCAGCACCTGTACATCGACCTCTTTCAGTTCTTCTTTCGAGAGCGAGCGGGTCAGGTTGTTCTGCAGAACCATGTTCAGCGAATCGCTCTTCGACTTCACCTCTACCAGATGGCGGATGTAGAGGTTTGACTCATTGATCTGGTCGACCAGTTTCTCTATCGATACATTGTTCTGCGACGCATTGGTGAGGCTCTTGTCAAGCGACTGCTGCAGGCTTGCCACAATCTTCTTCTGTTCAGCTATAGCATACTTCTGGGCTGCCAGCTGCTCCTCAAGGCTCTGTACACGAGCTGTCCGTGAGGCCAAGTCTTCGCGAGCCGTCTGAAGGGATTCGGTGAGCGACTTGTTTTCTGTCTGACATGCTACCAGGTCTTTCTTTGATGCGCAGCTGCTTAGTAGCATTCCTACTGCAAGGGCTGCAAACAATACATTCTTTTTCATATTCATTTCTACGTTTTATATGTGTGAAATTTTTATTTCGCGGTGCAAAATTACTGATATGACGCGCAAAAAGGGCATAACGTTTCATCAAATTAGAATAATTTAACCCACAGGGAAAGGCTCTTAAGCTTCTTTGCAATAAATCAGCATCTTCATTGTGCAAAAAACGTGTACCTTTGCCGTCAATTAAAGATAAGATGTCAGCAATGATGGAGAATCAATATGTTAAACAGTTCCCCGAACTGATGAAGGGGAAGACAGTGATGTATGTCCATGGTTTCGGTTCGTCGGGACAGAGCGGAACGGTGACGCGGCTACGCCAGGTGTTGCCCAATGCACGGGTGGTGGCCCCTGATGTGCCCGTTCACCCTGTTGAGGCTCAGGTACTGCTGAGGCAGTTGTGTGAGACGGAGAACCCTGACCTCATTCTCGGCACGTCGATGGGTGGTATGTACACCGAACAGCTCTATGGCTTCGACCGTATCTGCATCAACCCAGCTCTTTGCATTGCCGACACCATGCAGGCCCACGGCATGACAGGCACGCAGACCTTCCAGAATCCGCGACTCGACGGCGTACAGCAATTCTATGTCGACAAGGCGATGGTGAAAGAGTACCGTCAGGCAAGTGAACAGCGCTTCTCTGGTTTGGATGCCCTCAGCCCCGAGGAACTTGAGAAGGAGAAGAGTCGCGTTTTTGGTCTCTTCGGTGACAAGGACGACATCGTCGACACGTTCGACATGTTCCATCAAAAATATCCTAATGCCATTCATTTCCATGGTGAGCACCGCATGGACGACCGTTCGTTCATGCATGCTGTGCTGCCCGTTATCCGTTGGATTGACGACCGTCAGGAGAAACGCGACCGTCTTATAATATATATCGGTGTAGAGGCATTGATGGACAGTTATGGCAAGCCCGTCAGCAGCAGTCAGAAGGCTGTTCGTCAGCTCATCGAGCACTATCAGGTATTCTTCGTGGCACCAGCGCTTTCGTCAGTCCCATCTTCTTATTCCGAAACGACCTCTTGGCTGGAAGAGTACGTCAACGTGCCTGCATGGGGCCATACTGTCTTCACCAATCAGCGTCACCTGCTCTATGGTGACTACCTCATCGGCAAAAAAAAGGAGGAGGGAGCTATGGCCACCCTTCTGGAATACGGCTCCGACACGTTCAAGACGTGGGAAGATATCATAGAATACTTCTCACGTCTCGGTGGGCAGTAAAAACACTTGTTCTGTTCATATGCTCTATACATTTTTGTTGGTATAGTGGGTATGAACAGAACAAAGTTATCGGGGAATTATTACATTTCTGTCATGTAATGTTCTACTTGTAATTTCAAAATTGGTATATCCTTCATTACGACATCCCATAACACGTCAAAGTTTATTTTGAAATAATCGTGAACGAGAATATGACGCATCTTTTCTATAACTGCCCATGGTGTTTCTGGATACTTCTGCTTAAATTCAGTGGATAGCTTATAGACAGCCTCCCCAATAATCTGTACATTATATATCGTAGCATGAAGGCGAAGTCTGTCGTCTCTTAATTGTTCTTCACTGATATTATTCGTATAGTCTTCCACACACGAGATGGCTGTAAGAATATGCTCCAATCTTGAAAAATCTCTGTCAGGCTCTCGCATAAACTAATATTTTATCATGATTAGCAGTTTTCTCAGCATAAGGCAGCAAGTCGCCCTCAATCACCAAATCGACACGTCGGTTCAGCAGACGCTCCAGTTCCAAATTCATTGCGAAGAACTTCAAGCCCAACCGGGTTCCAGGTATCAGAGAAACCATGATGTCAACGTCACTTTCAGGGCGTTCCTCACCACGGGAAAACGAACCAAATACCCATGCCTTTTCTACTGGCTGTGTCTTGAAATACTCCTGAATAGTATGTGATACTTTTGTGTTCATTCTCTCTGTAATTCTTTTTCTGTTGCAAATTTACGAATAGTTTTCTATAATTCCAAATTTTCGGTAGGAAACCATCATAAGATACGTTCAAATGACGTGGAAGTTATAAAGATTTCAAAACATATGCTCAGTCTTTCTTAGTAAGTAGCCGCGATAAGTGGGTCTATTTATCGGCATGGAGTCATGGGAGCAAGCGGCCTTTGGCCGTCTCTGTGTGCTCTGTATATTTTAGGGAGCTATTCAAAGGATGCTCTGCGTAGACTCTGCGACTCTGCGCGAGAAAAAGTATTATTGCTCAAAGGCCACATTCGTGGCCAAAATTAAAATAAATTAGGATCATTCGTTTCTCCTGTTTTTCCTAACGATCCACAAACACAGGTGTTGGCTCCTTGTCCAAGTCTGTGTAAGGAGCCAATACCTGTGTTCTGTGAAAGCAATTATTCTGGCAGTAACACTACGCCTGTCTGTTTCTTTCCGTCCATCATGATTTTCAGGGGACGGGAGAAACGCACGTGGCGCACATGTTCAGTCTCTTCGACGGCAGGCATGCTGTCGAGGATTTCTTTTTGCAATACACCGTCGCCCGTGTAGGTGTTGATGGTGAAATAGCCCACGCCAAAGGAGGTGAGGTTCTGGAAGAAGTGGGTACCCTGTGAGGGATCCACATGGTAGTTCTTCAGTCCTGACTCTACAATGAGACGGGCGGCTGAGATATGCGGCCACTTTACGGGAATGCCCAGCCAGTAGTCGCTCGAGCCCCAGCGGCCTGGACCGATAAGGATGTAGGAAGACCCTGAACTGGGGGAGTTGGATGAACCCTCTAAGAACTTGCGGTTGATCTGTTCTATCTCGGAGGCTATCTGTGGGTTGTTGGCAGCGGTGAAAGATTCATCGGCCTTTACGTAGACCACATCGACCACGTCTTCCGATATGCCGTGACCCAGTGAGTTGTAGGAGCGTAGCAGGCACTGTTCATCGGGAATCTGCTGTAGGTCTTCGTCAAGCACCTGCTTCGAGTCTACGATGGGACGAATCTGGAGAAGATAGAAGTTGCCAAAGACAGCAGACCCACCCCCTGTCCCTCCCTGTGAGGGAGGGGGGTAATTGCCATCGGAGAGAACCGTTGTAGAACAGTCCGCTTCCCTCCCTATAAGGAGGGGTTGGGTCTCCAAGTTGCAGGCAAACTCTATCTCTACAGGCCGACGCATCTCTTCAGCTCCCAGTTTCTGTGCCATCTGTAATAGTTCGGGCAGGGGGAACACGCCTTGCTGCAGTACGCCGTCGAAGGAGATGACTTTTCGCCCTCCCTCGTAGAGTCCAGGACGGATAATCTGGTCCATGGGGTCGTAGGTAGAGGCGATGTAGCGCAGCGAGCCGTCCTGGTCGGCCTGCTTTACGCGTACCTTCTTTATATTAAAGCCGTCGTCGACTTTGAAGTCATCGCCCACATGGCCCATGTCGAGGGCATAGAAGCGCGTCTGCGTATCGCGCAAGGCGCTCTCCATCTCACTCATCTGCAGCACCTGATGGGGATGATAGGGCGAGACGCGCAGCGTCTGTCCGCCGTCAACGATATACTTGCCCAGTCCCAGTGCCAGCGAGGCAATGCCTTCCTCGGCCGTCTCGTCACCGATAGGGTAGTAGTTCAGTGAGCGCAGCACACCCGAGAAGGTGGGGTAGTAGAGGTCGCTATGTTGCTGTCCCACCACTTCCTGCAGGATGACGGCCATCTTCTCCTGGTCAATCACATTCTGTGTGGCCGTCATGTATGCCTTCGAGTCGCGGTAGTACACTGAAGCGTAGACGCTCTTGATGGCACAGGCCAGCATGCGCAGCATCTCGTATTTGTCCTCAAGCCAGGGTATCATGTAGGTGCTATAGATGCCGGCAAAGGGCTGGTAGTGGCTGTCTTCGAGCAGTGAACTGGAACGTACCGCGATAGGTGTCTTGATGGCATCGAAGAAAGTGAAGAAATCGGCTATCAGCGCATCGGGCAGCTGTGCCCGGAGGAAATGGTGCAAGATCTCGTCATCGGGAGCATCGCTCAGGGCTATGCCCCACAGATTGTTCTTGTCCATGAACTCATCGAAGAAGTCTGTACATAGCACCACAGTCTTCGGTATCTGTACCGATGCGTTGGGATACTGGTTGAGCTCCGGATGGCGCTTGATGATGTTGTCGAGGAAGGCCAGGCCGCGCCCCTTTCCGCCCAATGAGCCTTCACCGATGCGTGCGAAGTGGGCATAGCGGTCGAACTTCAGACGGTCGAAGACGGCCACCACACCGATGTTCTTCATGCGGCGGTATTGTACGATGGCATCGAAGATAATCTGGCGGTGGGCATCGACATCCTGCAGCTTATGCCATGTAACATGTTTCAGGAAGTTCGACACGGGGAAGATGGCGCGTGCGCACAGCCATCGGCTCATATGATTGCGGCGTATGTGGTGCATCAATGAGTCGTGCGGAATCTTGAAGATGTTGTCCTGCAACTCTTTCAACGAACTGACGCGGGCCACCTCCTCTTTTGTCACAGGGTCGCGGAAGATGAAATCACCGAAGCCCATGTGCTCCTCCAGTATATGGCGCAGGTCCACATTGAATTTCTTCGAGTTCTTGTCCAGGAAGTCGTAGCCGGCATCCCAGGCTTTCTGCTGGTTCTCTACCTCTGAACTTTGGAGGATAAGGGGAACGTATTCGTCGTTCTGGCGAATCTTCTTGAGCAACTTCAGTCCAGCCTCAGCATCGCCTTCCTCTACATGGCTCAACCTCCCCATCACGCTATGCATGGGGAAGCGGGTGTCGCTGATGACACCCAGCACGTTGTCGTGATAGCGCTGGTAGATATCCATGGCCTCCTCATAGTTCGTTGCCAGTACCACCTTGGGACGGCCACGCTTGCGTTGTGCGGCAGCATGGGGGTTCAGGGCTTCAGTAGAGAAACGTTTTGACTGTGCCAGGATGTAGTTATAGAGGTTAGGCAGGATGCTGGAGTAGAAGCGTATGTTGTCCTCGACCAGCAGAATCATCTGAACACCGGCTTCGCTGATGTCGTGGTCCAGGTTCATGCGGTCCTCAATCAGTTTGATGATAGAGAGGATGAGGTTGGTGTTACCCAGCCAGCAGAATATGTAGTCGAAGATGGACATGTCTTCGTCCTGCATACGCTTGGTGATGCCGTGCGAGAAGGGGGTGAGTACCACGCAGGGAATGTCGGGGTGCTGGCTCTTCACCTCGCGGGCCACGGCAAAGGCATCGTTGTCGGCGGTGCCGGGCATGCAGATGACCAGATCGATGTTCGTGGTCTGCAGCACGTGGTTGGCTTCCTCGGTCGTCGACACCTGTGTGAAGGTGGGCGGATAGCGCATGCCCAGCTCGGTATACTCGTCGAACACCTTCTCGTCTACGCGTCCGTCGTCTTCAAGCATAAAGGCATCGTAGGGGTTGGCCACTATCAGAACGTTGAAGATGCGTCGCGTCATGAGGTTCACGAACGACACGTCTTTCAGGAAGAAGTTATTGAACTCTTGCGGGATGTTTGCCATATAAACGAATTTTAGTGCAAAAATACGTAATTCCTATGGAAAAGCAGTATTTTTGCACTAAAAAAAATAGGTGTGGCTTCTATTATTTTCCGTGGCGGAAGTTGGTGGGCGACTCGCCAAGATGCTTGCGCACGTAGCTGCCGAAGTGGCTCATGTTGGCAAAGCCCAGCTTGGCTGATATCTCCTTGATGCTCAGATTCGAATTGCGCAGGAAGAAGCGTATGTCCTCAGTGGTGTACTGGGCAATCCATTCTGAAGCCGTCTTGTTGCTGTACTTCAGGCAGAGCATGGTGAGATATTTCGGCGTGATGGCCAGTTCACTGGCATACTCACTGATAGGGCGGCGCTTCACTTCACTATTGGTTATCAGGCGCAGGAAGCGGTTGAAGAGCATCTTGCCCTGCGACATCTTGGTGTCGTCGCTCACACCCTGCGTGTTCTCCAGATAGTTGCAGAGCTCCAGCAGCATGGCACGGGTCAGCGCCTGCATAATCTCGTAAGGCGGCTCTTTGTGGTTCTCTATCTTGGAACGTATCAGGCTGTAGTAGAGCTTCATCTCGTCAAGACAGGTGTCGGACATGCTGATGACACACAAGTGCTTCATGTAGATGGCATGGTTCCATATATGGATCCTGTCGTGGAGCAGCCCTTGCACGATGTGGTCGGACAGACTGACCACCTTGCACTCGAAATCACTTGAGGTCGCGAGAATCTCCATGCGTGATTTTGCCGGACAGAAGAATACGTCGTGTGGATGAGCAGCAAATGTCTTGTTGTCGAACTGGAAGGAGATGCTGCCCGATGTACACATGGCAATAATGGAGGAATTTGGCTTCAGGGGATACAAGACCTTAATGTCTTTCACATGATCGACGAAAACCACATCGTCGTCTGCGTAGTCAACAACGATATTGCTGAACTCAACGTATCTTCTTTGGTCAATCTGCATATGAATTTTAGTCGTTTAACGGTTACAAATTTCTGCTTTTTTTTTCAGATTGTGGTGTATAAATACGAATAAATGATGTTCAATAAAGTTGTTTTTCTTTTATTTGATATTGTTTCTGCGATTTTGAACACTCATTGTTTGTCATTTTGTAAGATAAAAGTGTCGAATGAAGAACAAAATCTGAAAAAATGAAACCGATAGCTGACATTCTGTATAGCATTGCTTGTTATAGGGTAGGGATTTCCCTATTCTTTTTTCGGGTATTTCTTTTTGCTTTCTTGTACCAAATCATTATCTTTGCCGATGAAAACAATATGATAATAAGCTCTGAGTTATGAAGAAGTCTTTTTTACTGATAATGATTGCTGCACTCTTGCTGAGCGGCTGCAGCAGCTACACGGCCACTGGAGCCTATGTTGGCGGTGAGTTTGGACATGTCATTGGCTCGGCCATTGGCAGTATTCAGGGTGGTCGTCGCGGCTACGCCATGGGTACCGTCATCGGAACGGTGGGCGGAGCCGTTGCCGGTGCAGCCATAGGTGCTGCCGTAGAGGCAGCGCAGGAACGCAAGTATAACGATATGGTTCGGCAGGAACAGCTGCCACCCTCGGAACGTGGCTACGACCGTGCCTATGACGACCGTGCCTATAATGCTCCGCGTACTGGAGCTAATCGCGGTTTCCGTTTCGACCGTATCGATGGAACTGGCCAAGCCGACGACCGTATCGACTTCGATGGCGATATGGGCGATGTGCCGGAGTTAACCGTCGAGCAGCTGTCGCGCCGTCCGGCTATCGAAATTCGCCATGCCGCTATCTACGACAGCGACCATAATGGTGTGCTGACGCGTGGCGAAGAGTGTACGGTAGTGTTCGAGATAATGAATAATACGGGCAATGTGGTCTACGACATCTACCCCATTGTGGAGGATGTTACTGCCAACCGTCACGTTACGGTGTCGCCCAACCTGCGCGTTGAGAGCATAGCCCCTTATCAGGGTGTGCGCTACACAGCAACGATTCTGGGTGGCAATAAGCTGAAGGATGGCGAGATACAAGTTCGTGTGGCCGTAGCCCATGGAGATCAGGTGATAGAGTCGCAGACCAAGCAGTTTGCCGTCCCCACACGTAAGAAACTATAAGAGTGAAGATTTACTTTCCTCTCTTCACTCTTCGTTTTTCTCTCTTCACTTTTCCCTTCTTGGGGTGTACAATGAGTTGGTCTTCCTGCCAGATGGTTCTCAGCGTGTCGGGCAGTTCCACGTTGGGAACCTCTATCTTAGGTAATTCAATCTTTACTCCCGGGGCTTTTAATGGGATAACGATGCGATAAGCCTCTTCCAGCGTGACATTGACAATACCCTTTGTTATCATACCTAACTCCCGTGCTGCTTTCTGCGACAGGTCAACGATACGTCCCTGCACGTATGGTCCCCTGTCGTTTACACGAACAATCACCGATTTCCCGTTCTCAAGGTTGGTCACCTTCAGCAGCGTGCCGAATGGTAGCGTGCGGTGGGCGCAGGTCAGCGAGTCGTGGTGATGCCTCTCGCCATTGGCCGTAAGCCATCCAGTAGCCTTTTTGGTATAATAGGAAGCCTTGCCCTTTTGTATTATCTGCGCCCCAGCAGGGCTAATGAAGAGTGAATAATGAAGAGTGAATAGTGCTGCCAACACCACCCATCGCAGATTGATGATATGCTTCAAACTACTCACTCTCCACCCTTCACTTTTCACTCTTCTCTCTTCACTTTTTACTCTCCTCCCCTAGGGGAGGTCGGGAGGGGCTCTTATACTATCCCCTGCGCCAGCATAGCCTTGGCCACCTTCATGAAGCCGGCCACGTTGGCTCCTTTCACGTAGTTAATATAGCCTGAGGACTCTTTGCCGTACTTCACGCACTGCTCATGGATGCCCTGCATAATCTGATGCAGGCGCTGGTCTACCTCTGCAGCCGTCCACGACATGCGCATAGAGTTCTGAGTCATCTCCAGTCCTGAGGTGGCTACGCCTCCGGCATTCACAGCCTTACCGGGAGCAAACAGCTGGCCGGCAGCAACAAACTTGTTGACAGCCTCGGCTGTGCATCCCATGTTCGATACCTCAGCCACGCATAGCGGCTTGTGAGTCAGGATGTGGTCGGCATCGTCACCGTTCAGCTCGTTCTGCGTAGCGCAGGGCAGGTAGATGTCGGCTTTCTGTTCCCACGGCTTCTTGCCTTCGAAGAACTGGGAACCATCGAACTCTTCGGCATAGGGCTGACAGATGTCGTTGCCACTGGCACGAAGTTCCAACAAGTACTCGATCTTCTCGCTGTCCAGTCCGGCAGGGTCGTAGATATAACCGTCGGGACCACTGATGGTGATGACCTTAGCCCCCAGCTCGGTAGCCTTCTTGGCAGCACCCCAGGCCACGTTGCCAAAGCCGGAGAGGGCCACCGTCTTTCCCTTGATGTCAAGACCGTGGGTCTGCATCATATGATTCACGAAATACAAGGCACCGAAGCCAGTGGCCTCCGGGCGGAGGATGGAGCCGCCCCACTCAATGCCCTTGCCTGTCAAGGTGGCACCATGGAACTGAGAGGTCAGTTTCTTGTACATACCGAAGAGATAGCCGATCTCACGGCCGCCCACACCGATGTCGCCGGCAGGCACGTCCATGTCGGGGCCGATCACCTTATAGAGTTCCATCATGAAGGCCTGGCAGAAACGCATAATCTCGGCCTCGCTCTTGCCGCGCGGAGCAAAGTCGCTGCCGCCTTTGCCGCCACCCATGGGCAGTGTGGTCAGCGCGTTCTTGAACGTCTGCTCGAAGCCAAGGAACTTCAAGATGCTCAGGTTTACAGAGGGGTGGAAGCGCAGGCCGCCCTTATACGGGCCAATGGCGCTGTTGAACTGTACACGATAGCCGATGTTTACCTGTACCTCGCCCTTGTCGTCCACCCAGGGTACGCGGAACGTGGTGATGCGCTCAGGCTCCACAATACGTTCCACGATTTTTGCTTTTTCGAATTCCGGATGCTGGTTATACACATCCTTGATCGACTCAAGCACTTCTCTTACGGCCTGAAGGTACTCCAGTTCGCCCGGATGTTTACGCTCCAGCGCCTGCATGATTTTCTCGACTTCCATAGTTTTAAGATTTAATAGTTCTTCAAAAAAAGGTTAGTTAAACACTGCAAATATAAGGAAAATACCAATACCCGCCAAGAAAAACCGCAAAAAAGATTACCCCATCACCACGTCGAGCACCATCATCAGGACGAAACCGATGGCAAAACCGATGGTACTGAGGTTAGAGTGCTGACCGCTGGAGGCTTCGGGGATGAGTTCCTCGACGACGACGTAGAACATGGCTCCTGCTGCAAAGGCGAGCATATAAGGAAGGACGGGCATGAGCAGCGAGGCCAATAGTAAGACGGCGACGGCTCCAACGGGCTCTACGGCACCGCTTAGCGAACCTATCAGGAACGAGCGCCAACGGCTATTGCCTGCTGCACGCATGGGCATAGAAATGATGGCTCCCTCAGGCACATTCTGGATAGCGATACCCAACGATACGGCCACGGCACTGGCAAGGGAAATATTCGTTGCACCGCTGTCGGCTCCTGCAAATACCACACCGACAGCCATACCTTCAGGCAGGTTGTGGATAGTTACGGCGAGGGCGAGCATAGCGGTCTTCGACAGATGCGAACGTATTCCCTCTGGCTTATCCGTGCCGATATGCAGGTGGGGTGTCAGTTCGTCGATGAGTAGCAGGAAGCCCATGCCCAACAGGAACCCGATAGCGGCAGGCACTACCGACCAAATGCTCGCTTCATTATGCATTGAAGCCATCTCCATTGCAGGAATCAGTAGCGACCACACCGATGCCGCTACCATCACGCCAGAGGCAAATCCGAGTAGCGACTTCTGCAGTCGTGCCGACATCTCGTTCTTCATAAAAAACACGAAGGCCGAGCCGAGCATCGTACCCAGCAGCGGAATCAGCAGTCCAATGATTATTGTCGTTGTCATAATCAGTTTCTATCTTGTTGCAAAAGTACACAAAAAATCCCAAAGCGAATCGGTTTCGCGTTGGGATTTATGATACTTTGAGAATCTTATAGCTTCATCACACGTTTCATCTCCAGGTTCTCGTAGCCCTCGGGACAATGGGTGGAGAGATAGACGGTGGGATTGTTTTGGATGAAAGTGCGGACGCGATCAAGGGTCTCACGGGCGGCAGCCTTATCCTCGAATACGATGGAGAGCTTGTTGGCCTTCAGGGCGGCATCGCAGTAGGTGATGTCGCCGTGGAACATGTAGAAGAGTCCGTCGTGCTCCAGGATGACGATGCTGTTGCCCTTGGTATGGCCCTTGGCCTCGATGAAATAGAGGCCGGGGACGATTTCCTCGCAGGCAGGGAAATTTTGATAGCGTCCGTCCTTGTAGCTAACGCGCACAATGTTCGCTCCTTCGAGTTGCATAGCATCGGCATCCTCGGGTGAGATATAGACCTTGGCGTTAGGGAACTCGCTGATGCAGTCCGAGTGGTCGCCGTGCTTGTGAGTTACGAGAATCTTTGTCACCTGCTCTGGCTTGTAGCCCAGCGCAGCGAACGATGCCATATAGTCGTCCACCTTGTCGCCCATATAGAGTGGTGCGCCCAGTTTCTTGGCAGGGGCTGACATGCCAGTCTTGAAGCCGGTATCGATGAGAATGATGCCTTCGTCAGTCTCAATGAGGAAGTTCTGCAGACTACTGCGGTAGATAATCTGTTCGTCGAACATCTCCTTACCTTCCTCGCCGCCAAAGGCAAACGACTGATTCATGAAGCCGTGATCATACATGTGCACGGCCTTGATAGCTTTGATAGTCATAGTTCTTGAATTATTCTTCTACTGGTACGAATTTCTCTTTCTTACGCTTGCAGCGGGGACAGCGCCATGTGTCGGGCAGTTCCTCAAAGGGAGTGCCGGGAGGGATGTTCTGCTTGGGGTCGCCCTTTTCAGGGTCGTAGGTGTACTTGCAGGGGCATTTAAACTTTGTCATATCGTTTTTTTCGTTTTAGGTTAGAAAAGGGCAGCAAGTGTCGGTGTCTTTCAGCTAAAGGCTCAGTCACCTTGCTTGCCGCCCCGTGAAGATTTGAATGTCCCCGTTCATCGGGGAAACGGCTTAAGCCAAAGAGGCTATGCCGTGAGAGATTATTGGGCGGGTGCCCACTTGCAGCGGACGGGCGACACGATGGCACCCTCTTTTTTCAACTCGGCAAAAGCCTTGTCTACCTCTTTGCGGTCGATACCTGTAATCTCCGCAATCTTGCCTGCGTTCACGGGAGCGCCGAACTCACGCATGGCCTGTAATACCTTCTCTTTCATAATTCTACGAGCCCCCTAAGTTAGGGGGATAGGGGTCTGAACAAGCGTTCATCACCCCGGTTTATTGTTAATACTATTGTTAATTGATATTGCTCGTCTGTTTAGCCCCCCTAACTTAGGGGGCTCAGGCTACATCTGCATGATCAGCCAGTTCTGTGCACCAATCTTCTCAATCATTTCAAGTGCGCCCTGACTCCAGTAGAGGTCTTCCTCCTCGTCGGCCAGATAAGCCTTCAGAATGTCGAAAGTGAGATAGTCCTCGCATACCGAACCCATGCACTTGCGCAGCAGCTCCACGCCCGGCTCCTGAATCTTCAGGTCCTCCTTGATGTACTCGATGGGGTCGTAGCATAGAGCGCGAGCCTCGTGCTTCTCCACCTTCACCTCACCGCCCAAGTCGAGGATGCGGTCGATGAACTTCTCTACCCATTCCATCTCCTCCGTGTAGTGGCCGATGTACTTCTCGCCCAGCTTTGTAAAGCCCTGAGCCTTGAAAATCTGTCCCTGTACCTTGTGTACGAATGCGCCCTCAGAGAGGCCTGTTACGAAGAACTGCAATGCTTCGATTGATTTCTGCTTATCCATAATCTTGATCTGTTTTTAAGTGAATAATAATGTTATTTATCTGAGTGCAAAATTATATATTATAATTCATATAGTTGCAAGCCCAAACGAAACAAAAACCGACTAAAACGAACCAGATACAAAAAATATTCGTATCTTTGCGGCAAAATATGCCGAGATTATGTATAGCTTGAAGGAATTTTGGCAACTGAGAAACCTGCCCGTACCCGAAGGTGAATGGGATGGAAACGTTATCTGCTTAGAGACTAACGCGGAGTGGTCATTCGGCGCGAACGAGACACACGGCTTCTTATCGTGCTATATCTATACGATTGTCACGCGAGGCTGGCTTACCATATTATATAATAATAGCGAACTTACGCTGCACAAGGGTGACCTCTATACCTATTCTCCCGGCTTCGAGATAACAATCCTCTCGTCCTCCAGCGACTACAGCGGCATCTGCCTGCTGGGTGACGAGCACTTCACGCTCAGCCTGCCCACGGTGCGCGACGCCATCCGCACGGCCTATTTCACGGTGGTGGAACTCACCTCGCCCGTACTCCCGTTGAAGGCTGATGATTTTCGTCGCCTGCGCGAACTGATGCAGATGATGATTCACTATCAGCAGATGGGGCTTCCACTGGCCAACGACAGCCTGCGCATGCTTTACAACCTCTTCCTCACCGACCTCTCCACCGTCCAGCAGCACAGTATCCGCGAGCACCGCTTCCCCAAGCGCGTCGAAGAAATCTTCCTCGGCTTTCTCGGTCTGCTGCCCCAGCATTTCGAAGAGCATCACGACATCGGCTTCTATGCCGACCGTCTCTGCATCACTACCACCTACCTCTCGCGCGTCGTCCGCCAGGTGTCTGGCGGTCGCACCGTCGTCGACTATATCAACCAGATGTTGCTGATGGAGGCCACTTTCCTCCTACGCCAGACATCGCTGAGTATCACCCAGATTTCCGACCAGCTCCATTTTGCCGAAGTCACCACCTTCGCCCGCTTCTTCCAGCGACTGAAGGGTATGACACCAAGGGAGTTCAGGAAGGGGAAGTAAAGGTGAGGATCTTGCTTAGGCTCTCATCGCAAAAGGGAAAAAGGTTATTGGCCGATGACTCCACTTTTCTTTGACCGATAAAATATCTGTCAGGCGGTGACGTTATAATATAGAATAAATAAGGTGAAAACCATGCAGTGGACTGATCGTATTCGTCAGGTGAAGATTCTGTTGGTGCTCTCTGCTATCATTATTGCCGGAGCATCCTTGTTGGTGTCGCACTATCTGGTGCTCGACCTGCAGGTGGAGGAGCATGGCAAGATGAAGGTATGGGCACAGGCTATGGATGCCTTCAATAATGCCGATGAGAATACCGACCTGTCGCTGGTGATGAGCGTCATAGAGAGCAACAATACCATTCCCGTCATTGTCATGGATAGGGAAGGTAATGTCTTCGACTGGCGCAATATCAGCGTGAGCGGCAACGACACGCTGGCTTTCCTTGCCAACTATGGCCGACAGATGCAGCGTGCAGGCAATAGCATTAAAATTGAGTTGACGGGAACCACCGACTGCCTCTATGTATGCTATGATGAGTCGACGATGCTGAAGCGTCTCACCATGTGGCCATATTGGCAGCTGGGCATTGTGCTGATCTTTGCTATCGTAGCCGTTTTTGCCCTGCTGTCATCGAAGCGGGCCGAGCAGAACAAGGTGTGGGTGGGGCTGTCGAAGGAGACGGCTCACCAGCTGGGGACTCCTATTTCCTCGCTGATGGCATGGGTGGAGATTCTGAAGGAGAGCTATCCGCAGGATGACCTGATTCCGGAGATGGAACAGGACGTGAAGCGCCTGGAGCGCATAGCCGAGCGTTTCTCGAAGATAGGGTCGTTGCCCGAGCCTGTCGATGCCTCAATGAACGAGGTGCTCGACCATGTTATTGCCTATATGGACAAGCGCACGTCACAGAAAGTGAAGATTACCGGTCACTATCCCAGTCATGATGTAATCGTGAAGATGAATGCCTCCCTCTTTGAATGGGTCATTGAGAACCTCTGCAAGAATGCTGTCGATGCCATGGAGGACGGTGAGGGCAAGATAGACCTGTGGCTTCTTGAAGAGGGCGATACCGTAGCCATTGAGGTGGCTGACAATGGTAAGGGCATTAAGAAAAAGAACCTGGCCAATGTGTTCCGCCCGGGATTTACCACGAAGAAGCGTGGCTGGGGACTTGGCCTGTCGCTGGCCAAGCGCATTGTAGAGGAATACCACCGCGGCCATATCTATGTGAAGCAGTCGGAAGTGGGACGCGGCACTACCTTTCGTATAGAGCTTCATGCCAACAAGTAGTTTTTCTTTGCACACACGAAAATAAAGTGTGCGATTTGTGTCAAGAAGAATGTAAAAAAAACTAAAATGTATTGGGGCGGCATTCGGTTATCAAATAAAAGTTAGTAACTTTGCACACCAAAAATGCGAGTAAATGTGTAGCTTAGAGCAGTTTAAGGTGGATTTGAAGGCACTCACCGAGGATGTGACACCCTTGGTATGGGAGCTGGAAGACAGCTATTTTACGGCTTTGGGCGAGGCTGAGATAAAAGGAGGCTCGTTGCATGTGTCGGGGTCTATACGCAAGGCCGTCGGCTTTTTTGAGCTTCTGCTTGACATCAGTGGCACAGTACGCATTCCCTGCGACCGTTGTCTTGACGATATGGACCAGCCCATAGAGACGCAGCTGCGACTCGTGGCTAAGTTGGTGCCGCAAATACAAATGGAAGCGGGATACACAACACCTGACGAGGATGACATCGTGATGGTCGATGAGAACGAGGGCGTTCTCGACACCTCATGGTTCCTCTATGAGACTATTGCCTTGGCGGTACCCATCCAGCACGTTCATCAACCTGGCGATTGTAACGATGCTATGATGCGAGTGCTCACAGAGCATTCGGCTGCCCGAAGCAGTGATGCGGACGCTGAGAAGATAGACCCGAGGTGGGAAAAATTGAAAAATTTAAAGGTTTAAAAATTAAAGTAATAGAATTATGGCACATCCTAAAAGAAGACAATCGAACACTCGTACCGCTAAGCGTCGTACTCATGACAAGGCTGTAGCTCCTACGCTGGCCGTTTGCCCCAACTGTGGCGCTTACTATGTTTACCACACCGTATGCCCTACCTGCGGCTACTACCGTGGTAAGGTTGCTATCAAGAAGGACGAGGAAGTAGCTGAATAATCTTGAGGGTCAATGGGTAAGATAAACGCGATCATCACTGGCGTAGGTGCTTATGTGCCTGACTATATCCTCACGAATGAGGAGCTGTCGCGCATGGTTGACACCAACGATGAGTGGATTGTGACGCGTGTCGGAATCAAGGAGCGCCGAATCCTCACCGAAGAGGGTCTCGGCACTTCTTATATGGCGCGCAAAGCAGCCAGACAGTTGATTCAGAAAACGGGCGTAGACCCTGATACCATTGATGCGCTGATTGTGACCACCTCGACGGCTGACTACAAGTTCCCGTCAACGGCTTCTATCGTTCTGGGTAAGCTTGGCTTGAAGAATGCTATGGCATTCGACTTCTGGGCTGCCTGCTGCGGATTCCTTTACACGCTTGATGTGGCAACGACGATGATTCAGTCGGGACGCTACAAGAAGATTATTGTGATAGGTGCCGACAAGATGTCGTCGGTGACCGACTATAAGGATCGTTCCACCTGTCCGCTCTTCGGCGATGCTGCGGCAGCAGTGTTGCTGGAAGCTACGGAAGAGGAGAATATCGGTGTGATAGACTCCTATCTGCGTACTGACGGCAAGGGCTTACCTTTCCTCCACATGAAGGCAGGCGGTTCTGTATGCCCTCCCAGCCATTTCACTGTGGACCATCGTTTGCACTACATCTATCAGGAAGGACGCACCGTGTTCCGCTATGCTGTGACCAACATGAGCGACGACTGTGCTCTCATTGCCGAGCGCAACGGACTGTCAAAAGATAATTTGGCGTGGGTGGTACCCCACCAGGCCAACATGCGCATCATTGAGGCCGTGGCCAAGCGTCTGGAAATGCCGATGGAGAAGGTGATGGTTAATATTGAACGCTATGGCAATACCTCGGCTGCCACTATCCCTCTGGCTTTGTGGGAGTATGAGGAACGCCTGAAGAAGGGCGACAATATCATCTTGACGGCCTTTGGTGCCGGCTTCGTTCACGGAGCCCTGTACCTGAAGTGGGCCTACGACGGCAAATAAGGTTCCCCTTTATTAGAAGTGATACAAAAGTGAATCCGAATGGCTCTTGTCGTTCGGATTCACTTTTTATTGCAGGAAAATCTTCTTTGGACCGAAAATATTGTTTATCTTTGCATCTTGATAACAAGATATATTAATCCAGAGTCAAATATATGAACAATCTACTGAAGTTCTGTCTTGGAGCCGGTGTGGTACTCGCCATGCATTCATGTGCCACCCACTATCAGATGACTAACATTAGTCGTACACGCTTGGTTGTGGACAGTCGCTATGATGCCAGACCCGATGCTGAGGCTGCCCGTTTCCTATTGCCCTATACGCAGAAAGTGGATTCGGTCATGGGACCGGCCATTGCCACGGTGGCCCATGACATGGAAGCCGTACGCCCTGAGAGTAATCTTTCGAACCTGCTGAGTGACATACTCGTCTGGGCCAGTAAGCAATATGGCGAAGACCCCGTCATGGGTATCTATAACATGGGAGGAATCCGAGCCGCCCTCTTGCATGGCAAGGTGACCTATGGCGACGTGCTGGCTATCGCTCCCTTTGAGAACAAGATATGCTTCCTGACACTTACGGGTGAACAGTTGCTGAAACTCTTCGGGCAGATAGCTGCACGTGGTGGCGAGGGAGTGAGCCACGGAACAGAACTGGTCATCAGTAGCGACGGCAAACTGCTCTCGGCCCGGCTGCACGGCAAGGAAATCGTCCCGGAGGCCAGCTACCGCATTGCTACCATCGATTATCTGGCACAGGGCAACGATGGCATGACGGCCTTCAAGGAGGGTACCCATCTCGTGGCTCCATCGGAAGAGGAGAACAATACGCGCTTTATCATCACGAATTATTTCAAAGAAAAGAATGCCAAGGGTGAAACCATCAGCGCAAAGGTGGAAGGAAGGATAAGAATTGAAGAATTGAAGAATTGAAGAATTGAAGTTTTTTCTAATATATTTTAATATGAGGAATAACAAGTATCATCATAATGGAAATAGGAAAGTGATGTTGATATTGATGGCTATCTGCCTGCAATTCTCTATTTCCTACGCGCAGAAAACGCTGACCATCCTGCATACAAACGATAGCCACTCATGTATCTTGCCGCTGAACAAGAACCTGACGGACACTACGCTGGCCGACCGCGGTGGCTATCTGCGCCGTCTCGTCTTGCTTGAGGAGGAGCGACAGAAAGCTCCTGACTTGTTGCTCTTTGACAGTGGTGACTTCTCTCAAGGCTCCAGCTACTATACCTTGTTCAAAGGCGATGTCGAGGTGGAACTGATGAACCGCATGCATTATGATGCCGCGACGATAGGCAACCACGAGTTCGACTTCGGACTTGACAATATGGCGCGTCTGTTCCGTATGGCCAATTTCCCTATTGTCTGCTCCAACTATGACTTTGCTGATACGGAACTGGCTGAAATCGTGAAGCCCTATATCATCCTGGAGCGCAAGGGAGTGAAGATAGGCGTGTTTGCCCTCAGCCCTCCGTTGAAGGGACTTGTGACGACGAAGAACTACGGCCCGCTGAAGTTCCTTGATCCGACAGAGTGTGCGCAGAAAATGATTGACCTGCTGAAGAAGGAGAAAAAATGTGACATGATTATCTGCCTGAGCCATCTGGGCTGGCAGACCAGCGAATATCCTTGCGACCATGTGATTGCCAATACCCGTGGGCTCGATCTTGTGCTCGACGGCCATTCGCATACCTATCTGCAGCAGTTGGAGTATGTCAATGACCTCGATGGTCGCCCTGTTCCCGTAGACCAGAATGGCAAGCATGCTGCTTTCGTAGGCAAGCTGCAGCTGACATTACAGAAAAGCTCAAGAAAATAGTCTCGTTGCTTCATAGCCTACAAAAAAGTCAACCCTTCACCATGTAGACCGAAGTCTCGGTGAAGGGTTGACTTTTTATGTTACTCCCTACAGCCTTTAGTTGAAGATGTAACGGATGGTGAACATCAGTCTGTAGGTCGACACAGCATTGAGGTAGTTCTGCGACGTGCTGGTATGACGCTCGTTGTTCACCAGATTGTAAGTGTACTTCTTGCTCTTTGTATCGTAGGTGAGCAGCGTGTTGCCTGTAATCTGCTTATACAATCCCCAGTCTTTACACAGGAAGTTGGGAAGGTTCTCTATGTCGAGTCCCAGCTGCAACGTGTGCTTGGTCTTTCCAATCATCACGCTCATGTCGCGCACATACTTGAAGTCGAGCTGATGATGCCAGGGCATCTTTGCACCGCCTCGCTCAGCGTATTTGCCTTTGCGGTTCTTCAGGTAGTCGTCCTGATTAATGAATGTCCAGAAGTCATCACGCTGCATGTCAGCGGTATAGGTCTGTCCATCAACTTTTCCGTTGTCCTTGAAGTCCCAGTCGTTCAGTTCCTCACGCGATGCAGGAACATAGATCAAGTTGCCTGGTGCAGACGGGTCGTTATTGATATTCTTGTCAAAGATATAGGAATAGCGGCTATACGAATAGTCACCGAGGAAGCCGTACTCGTAGCCGTCGTAAATGAGGCTGAATGTTGATGTGGCATTCTTGCTTTCCTTCAGCTTGTAGCTGGCAGCAACCAACAGACGGTTGGGAGCCACATAGGTGGCATAGCCCGTCTCGTTGTCGTTGACGGCATTGATAGAGTTGCGGTAGTTGTTATAGGCAGCTGATACCTGGTCGCCAATGCCTTCGGTATAAGCCTTAGCCTTCGAGATAGTGTAGGATGCCGTCAGGTCGAGACCGAAATCGAATGACTTTCGCAGCTGTGCGCTGAGCGACATGTAGTAGGCCTTGGAACCGGCATTCTCAAGCACATAAGCAGACTGCTTGTTGTAGGTCGACATCATCTTGCGTACATCACCGTGGCCGAGGTCGATGGTCGAGTTGCCGTCCCAATAGACATTAGCATTGGAGACGACCACGGGGTTCAGGTCTTTATTGTAAATGCCTTCAAGGGTGAAGTCGATGTCCCCGGGCAGTTTCACGTCTATGGCAAGTGACGACTTCCATGTCTTCGGCATGCGCAGGTCATTGCTCAGGATGGTCGGTCCGTTAGGTACGGTGGTCGAGCTGGTGGCGTTAATCTGCTGCAACATGTCGGCCTGGCTCATGGTGAATGTGGGCATGGCCTTTCCGTTGGCTGTCGTGGCTACATAGGAGGTTTGTCCCATGCCGGAGTTGCCTGCCGAGGAAACCAGCCATACGAAAGGCATGCGGCCCACGAAGAGACCGGTACCACCGCGCAGGATGTATTTGCGGTCACCGGTAATATCCCAGTTGAAGCCCATTCGCGGAGAGAAGCTGACGCTTGCATCCGGTAGGTTGTCTGTACGGAAATGCTGGCCGCCGAAGTCCAAATTATAGTAGTCTTCGTTGAAATTATCCTTTAACGAGGGATAGGAAGGCAGCTCGAAACGGGCACCCAGCGACAGGCGCAGGTTGTCGGTGATGCTCATGTTGTCCTGAAAGTAAAGTGACCATTGGTTCATATCCATCTCAGAGGTGAACATGCTATGTCCTTCATTGTTGCCATAGGTGATGCCAAACACACGGGGCTTGCGGCCAAAAACGGCTGCCCAGTTACCAGTTCTTACCTCGGCCTGCGTGGCCTCAAAGGCATAGTATCCGGCAGCTGCCTGTGCATATCCATTGGCGGCATAGTTATGCTCGAACTGTATGCCTGCAAACAGGTTGTGGTTGCCCAGTGTCATGTTCAGCTCGTCGGTTATAACGGTGTTCTTGGTCTGAGCCGTGTTGCCGTATGTAAACACGTCGCCTGTGAGGGCCCATGTGGGGTAGTGGCCTTGGTCGTCGTTCATCACGATTTCCAATACCGGGGCTGCATCGTTGTACTCGGTGGAACGGGGCTGGTCTTGGAAGGAGTAGGTGCCACGCAGGGTGTTGCGCAACTTTCCGAAGTGGCTGTTCAGCTCAGCGGCAACAGAGGTGAACCGGTATTCGGAATAAAAGCGGCTTGACATAGCACTCATACCGTAGTTGGAGTTGCTTCCGTATGCGTTCCTGGCTCCTCCATATATGGCAGTCGACTGGTCGCTGCCAATGCTGCGTGATGTAGAGGCAGGACTTGACAACTTACGGTTGGACTTCGTGAAGCGCACATTAAACTTGTGGTCATCGGTGATGTTCCAGTCGAGACGTGCCAGAATGCGATAGGCCGGTGTTTTCACGTTGAATCCCTGCCAGTCGCCAGTAGTCAGACCGTAGTTCTCCTGCAGATAGCTGGAAAGACTCTCCAGCTCACCCAACTGTGGACGCTTGTTGGTAGCAGTATAGTGTGTGCTGCCATTGCCGGCGCGGTCAACGGGACCCGTTGTCACGTTGTCCTCAAATTCGCCATTCACAAAGAAGAAGAGCTTGTCTTTGATGATAGGACCGCCCAGCGTAGCACCGTAGGTGTTGTTGTGACCATCGTCTACGGGAAGAACGGTCGTTCCAACTCTATTACCTTTCAAGAATGTGCTGGTAAGATAGGTATAGGCACTGCCTTTAAAATCGTTTGTACCACTCTTCGTTACGGCATTGATGCCACCACCCGTAAAACCGCTCTGGCGTACGTCGTATGGCGTGATGCTCACTGTCATCTGCTCAATGGCATCAAGCGAGATGGGGGTGCCGCCGCCAGGCAGGATGGCACCGGCAGGCAGTGACGACGGGGTCAGTCCGAATGCGTTATTGAACGAGGCACCGTCGACGGTGATGCTTGACTGGCGATAGTTACCGCCACCGATGGCCAGACCGCTGGCAGAACTGCTTTGAGGGGTCATCTTCATGACATCGGTCATGTTGCGGCTCACGGTGGGGATAGCCGAAATCTGTTCCAGCTTCATGTTCGTTACGGCACCTGAACGGTCGGAACGCATTGTGTTGCGGTTGGAGGCAAACACCTCTATCTCTTTAAGCTGCGTGTTCGCTTCCGAAAGCCATACGTTGAGCATCGTGTTCTGTCCTAATTCCAGCTGTAGGTCGGTGAATTTCTTCGACTGGAAACCGATGTAGCTTACCTCCACCTCATAGGGACCGCCGGTGCGCATGCCTGTCAGCGAATATTGACCGTTGGCATTGGTGACTCCCCGGTAGACGGTTCCTGAAGGAATATGCTTGGCTATGACCGTAGCACCAATGGCTACATCATCGCCTGTTGTGACCTTACCGTTGATTCCCGATGTTGTGACTTGTGCCATGGCTGTTAGCGAAAGCGTTAGCAGCATGGTCACCAGAAAAAACAATCTTTTCAGCATAATAAAATTGTAAATAAATATAATTTGGTATTTGTTGGTGCAAAATTAATTAAAAAAACTGATATGAAACTCATATCAGTTAGATTATTTTGATAATGTACAAAAAATTAGTCAGTTTTCATTCCACCGCCTTTCGTAAAGGTGAGCTTGTTGTGCTTCAGCTTCTTGGTGTGGTGGTCGAAGAGAATGTTGGGATTGTAGTGTTTTCCGGCCACGCGCACCTCAAAATGCAGGTGCTCGGTAGTAGCTCGCCCCGTTCGTCCAGTTAGGGCAATGGGCTGTCCTGCGTTTACCAGTTGTCCCACTACTACGAGGTTCTTTGAGTTGTGGCTGTAGAGGGTTTCCAGCCCGTTGAGATGACGAAGGACGATGCAGTTGCCGTAGGCTGCAAAGGGCTGTGACATCGTTACGATGCCGTCAAGGGCTGCCCTGATGGTGTCGTTGGCATGGGTCTTCAGGTCTATTCCCGAATGTCGGTGGGTTGTTCGCCCGTGACCGTAGGGACTGATAACCCTGGCTCTTGGCAACGGGTAGCACCATGCGCTGTCGGGAATGCTGCTGAGGTCTACCACCAGCACTGGTTGCCCCTTGTAGGGATCGCCCATCATGCTTTTGCGCTCCTCGGCCTGCTGCTCTGCCTGCTCCTGCATGGTGACGGTGGGGGGAGGCTCTATGGGGATGGGAAAGGGATAGTGCCTGGTCGAGAAGGTGCCTTGAGAGCATGCCTGCACCGATGCAAGCATGAAAAGGGCGGCTATGGTGGTTTTTGTCTTCATCGGCAAAGCGTTATGTTTTTGGTTAGCGGAGCACGATGCCCGTATAGATACGGCCCGACAGTATTCCCATCTTGCGGGCCGAGAAATAGTCGTCGGTATGGTCGAAGGTGCAGATGGCGCAGTCGGTAATAGCCGATGCAGGCACCCCCAGTTCCTCCAGCTGCAGCCGGTTGCAGAGGGGGAGGTCAATATGTGGGGTAAGGGGAGAAGAGTCCGAGTCGGCTGTAGAAGGCAGCAGCTTCAGCATGCTTTCCACGGGGAAGCCTGCCTCGCGGAACAGGTCGGCCACCTCTTGTCCTACCTCGAAGTTCTGGCAGGAGATGCCGGGACCGATAACGGCCTTTAGCTTTGCTGGCTCGCAGCTATAGGCTTCTGCCATTGCCTTTACAGCTTTCTGGACGATGCGGGCCACGGTGCCGCGCCAACCGGCATGCACGGCAGCAGCACAATGGCATACAGGGTCGTAGAGGATAACAGGTATACAGTCGGCTGTGGAGACACCGATGCAAATTCCCTGTTGGTCGGTCATCACGGCATCGATACCTTCCAGCAACTGCCGCCGCTCTTCTTCAGTCATCTTGAGAAAGTCGTCGGTAATCTGGCATACCTCAGTGCCGTGTACCTGATGGGGGATGATGAGACGGCTGGAGTCGCTAATCCCAAGCGATGTACACAACAAGTGACGGTTCCGCTCTATGTTCTCCTGCGTGTCTCCACAATAGGCATTGACATTCAGTTCAGCATAGGTTCCTGTGCTGAAGCCGCCGTGGCGCGTGGTGCTGAAAGCGGTGACGCGCGGAGACAGGTCGTAATAGGTCAGTTGAGGGGACATAGGATTAAAGAGATTTATAGAACCAGGGCAACCTTGCTGCTACTCTTCTTCGTATTCAAAGTCTTCGAGCTCTTCGATGTCGTCAATGTCTTCTATCTCGTCTTCATCGACATATTCTATATCTTCCAGCTCGCCCTCGTCTTCCATTTCTGCCGCAAAGGTCGACATGTCCTTATCGCGATGCACGAGCGTGTCTTCGGCCTTGATGGCATCCAGCTTGTTGCTTTCGGCATTCAGCTCGCGCCAGAGCACATCTTTCAGCTCTTCAAGTCCGAAGCCGGTTACGGCAGAGATGAAGACCACGGGCAGGTCGTCGGGTAGGGTAGCTTTCAGCATGTCGATAAGTTCCTCGTCGAGCAAGTCGCACTTGGTGACGGCCAGCACGCGGTGCTTGGTAAGCATCTCGGGATTGAACTGTCGAAGCTCATTCAGCAGAATCTCGTATTCACGCTTGATGTCGTCGGTATCGCCGGGGACCATGAAAAGCAATAGCGAGTTACGTTCAATATGGCGCAGAAAACGCAGTCCGAGGCCTTTTCCCTCGGCAGCCCCCTCGATGATTCCGGGAATGTCGGCCATGACAAACGACTTGCCGTCGCGGTAGCCTACAATGCCCAGCGAGGGCTCCATCGTAGTGAAGGGATAGTTGGCAATCTTCGGCTTGGCGTTGCTCAGCGACGATACCAGTGTGGACTTGCCGGCATTGGGGAATCCCACCAGACCGACATCGGCCAGCAGCTTCAGCTCCAGGATGATGGTCATCTCCTGCATGGGCTCGCCAGGCTGGGCATAGCGCGGGGCCTGATTGGTGGCTGTGCGGAACTGGAAGTTGCCCAGTCCGCCGCGTCCGCCCTTCAGCAACATCACCTCCTGTCCGTCGTAGGCCACGTCGCAGACGAACTTGCCCGTCTCGGCATTATAGACTACGGTTCCTGGCGGCACGTCGATATACACATCCTTGCCGTCGGTGCCGTGACACTTGTCCTTACCGCCGTTGCCGCCATGCTCGGCAAAGATATGGCGTGAGAATTTCAAGTGCAGCAGCGTCCAGTAATTATGGTTGCCGCGCAGGATGATACTGCCGCCCTTGCCACCGTCGCCACCGTCGGGACCGCCGTTGGGATTGTACTTCACGTGGCGCAGGTGCATGGAGCCACGGCCGCCCTTTCCCGACCGGCACATGATTTTTACGTAGTCTACGAAGTTGGATTCCATTACAGCTTGTCTATTACCTCTTCAATATCCTTGAAGATACGGTCGAGCTCGCCCAGACCATTGATGTGATAGTGCAGCCCTTCCTTGTTATACCATTCGATGAGGGGCTGCGTCTGGGTGTGATAGACCACGAGGCGTTTCTTGATAGTCTCCTCGTTGTCGTCGGCACGTCCGCTCTGCTGTCCGCGCAGTAGCAGGCGCTTCATCAGCTCGTCCTCAGGAACGTCAAGCTCCAGCATGGCGGCAATGCTGTCGCCGCGCTCAGCAAGCATTTTCTTCAGGGCCTCGGCCTGCGGAATAGTGCGGGGGAAGCCGTCGAAGATAACCCCCTTGTGCTCACGTCCGAAAGCATCGTAGACGCTGGCCAGGATGCTGACCATCAGGTCGTCAGGTATCAGCTGGCCGTTGTCAATGAACTGCTGGGCGGTCTTGCCCAGTTCTGAACCTTTCTTGATCTCGGCGCGCAGTACGTCGCCCGTCGAAATGTGCTCCAAGCCGTATTTGGCTATCAGCTTGTCGCTCTGTGTACCCTTGCCACTACCGGGGGCACCGAAAATTACGATATTCTTCATATTATTCCGTTATTACGTTATGTCGTTATGACGGTTACTATGTCAAACCAGTGTGTAGAGATCTTTCAGTCCGCGCCCCTGCTGGTCGTAGTCCAGTCCGTAGCCGAGGATGAAATCGTTGGGGATGCGGAAAGCCACATAATCCAAGTCGAGCTCTTCTTGCAGGCGCTCCGGTTTGAAAAAGAGCGTGCATACATGGATGGAGGCAGGGTTGCGGGTACCCAGTGACTCTATCATCTGCCTGATGGTGAGTCCCGTCTCCACGATGTCTTCCAGAATGATGACGGTGCGGCCCGTCAGGTCCTCGTTGATACCCATCACCTCCTTAATCTTACCCGTGGAGGTGGTGCCCTGATAGCTGGCCAGCTTCACGAATGATATTTCACAGGGAATGGTCATCTCGCGCATCAGGTCGGCAGCAAAGATGAAGGCTCCGTTCAGCACGGCCAGGAACAGCGGATTCTTTCCCTCCATGTCCTTGGATATCTGCTGGGCCAGTTCCTTCACGCGCCATTTGATCTGGGCTTCGGGCATCGATGTCTCGAATGTCTTGTCCTTAATGGTTATTCTACTCATAGGTAAGTCATACTTTCTTGTTTATGCTGCAAAGATAGTCAAAATAAATCAAACGGCCATCCCATTTGCCACGTTTTTTCATGTCATTTGACATTAATCGTAAAATCATCGGTTATAGGGCTTTCATTTTATACGTTTTTTATTACTAAGTTTGGCTGTTTGGTGCAAAAGTAGTATCTTTGTCACCGTTATGGAAACAAAGAAGATGCATAAGGCAGGATTTGTCAATATCGTAGGCAACCCCAATGTGGGTAAGAGTACGCTTATGAACCAGCTGGTAGGCGAGCGTATCAGTATAGCAACCTTCAAGGCGCAGACCACGCGCCACAGGATTATGGGTATCGTGAATACCGACGACATGCAGATTGTCTTCTCGGATACGCCAGGCGTGCTGAAGCCGAACTATAAGCTTCAGGAGTCGATGCTGGCCTTCTCGGAGAGCGCGCTTGCCGATGCCGACGTGCTGCTCTACGTCACCGATGTGGTGGAAAACCCCGAGAAGAACATGGAGTTCCTGCAGAAAGTCCAGAAGATGACCATTCCCGTCTTGCTGCTCATTAATAAGATTGATGAGCTTCAGAATGTTCAGAATAATACGGGTACTCAGACTAATCAGAATCCTCAGGCCCTTCTTGGCGACATCGTTGCCAAGTGGCATGAGTTGCTGCCTAACGCAGAGATCCTGCCCCTATCGGCAAAGAACAAGTTCGGTATCGACATGCTCATGAAGCGCATCAAGGAGCTGTTGCCCGAAAGCCCTGCTTTCTTCGATAAGGACCAGCTGACTGACAAGCCCGCCCGCTTCTTCGTTTCAGAGATTATCCGTGAGAAGATCCTGCTGTTCTACGACAAGGAGATACCTTATTCGGTAGAGGTGGTCGTGGAACGTTTCAAGGAGGACGACCGCCAGATACACATCAATGCCGTTATCTATGTGGAGCGCGACTCTCAGAAGGGAATTATCATCGGTCATCAAGGCGTGGCCTTGAAGAAGGTATCCACTGAGGCCCGCAAGGCGTTGGAGAAATTCTTCGGCAAGCACATCTTCCTCGAAGTCTTCGTCAAGGTGGACAAGGACTGGCGCTCGTCGCAGAGAGAACTCGACAATTTCGGCTATAACCCGGAATAATTCGTAGAATTATCCCCGTGAGGCATAGCTTTTTCTGATTTTTTTTGTACTTTTGCACCCAAAACAGCATGTTATGGGAAATTTAGTAGCGATAGTGGGGCGTCCCAATGTGGGAAAGTCCACGCTTTTCAACCGCTTGACCAACAGTCGTCAGGCTATTGTGAGTGACGAGGCTGGTACCACGCGTGACCGCCAGTATGGCAAATGCGAGTGGAACGGCCGCGAGTTCTCGGTCGTAGACACAGGTGGCTGGGTTGTCAACAGCGATGATATCTTTGAAGAGGAAATCCGTAAGCAGGTGATTATTGCCACCGAGGAGGCCGACCTAGTGCTTTTCCTCTGTGATATAAAGAATGGTGTGACCGACTGGGATATGGATGTGGCCCAGATTCTGCGACGCGCCAAGCTGCCTACCATCCTCGTGGCCAATAAAGCCGACGATGGCAAGGATTACTACGGACAGTATGAGTTCTACAAGCTGGGCCTGGGCGATCCCTATTGCGTGAGTGCAGCCACGGGTAGTGGCACAGGCGACCTGCTCGACAAGGTGATGGAGGTGCTTCCCGAAAAGGCAAAGGACGAGATGGAAGACGGTATTCCGCGCTTTGCTGTCGTGGGCCGTCCCAATGCAGGCAAGTCGAGCCTCATCAATGCCTTCATCGGGGAAGAGCGCCATATCGTCACCGATATTGCCGGGACTACGCGCGACTCTATCTATACGCGCTACGATAAGTTCGGCTTCGACTTCTATCTCGTCGACACGGCCGGCATCCGTCGTAAGAACAAGGTCACCGAGGACCTGGAGTTCTATTCCGTGATGCGCTCCATCCGTGCCATCGAGAACAGCGACGTGTGTATCCTCATGATCGATGCTACCCGTGGTATCGAGGCACAGGACATGAATATCTTCCAACTTATCCAGAAGAACAACAAGAGCCTCGTGGTCGTGGTCAACAAGTGGGACTTGGTGGAAGACAAGTCGCAGATCGTTATTGATACCTTCGAGCAGGCCATTCGCTCGCGTATGGCTCCATTCGTTGACTTCCCCATCATTTTTGCTTCGGCACTCACCAAGCAACGCATCTTCAAGGTGCTTGAAACAGCCAAGGAGGTCTATCTGAACCGTAAGGTGAAGATAGGCACATCGAAGCTCAACGAGGTGATGCTCCCCATCGTCGAGGCCACACCGCCGCCCTCTATCAAAGGCAAGTACATCAAGATCAAGTATGTGAGTCAGGTGCCTGACACGCAGATTCCCACCTTTATCTTCTATGCCAACCTGCCCCAGTATGTCAAGGAACCGTATAAGCGTTTCCTTGAGAATAAGATTCGTGAGAACTGGACGCTGACGGGCTCACCCATCAATATCTTTGTTCGTCAGAAATAGAAAACAGCTTTATATCAATAAAGAGGTGAATAGATACAGATTATGCACAATATGGGGGAAGCGAATGGCCAAGGTGTCATTTGCTTTCCTCTTTTTGTTACTGTTTTGGCAATGCGGTAAGCAGCTGTCCCCGGAGGAGGCGGCTATGGAGGCTGCCCAGAAATGCTACCAGCAGCTGTTTGCAGGCGACTATGACAGCTTCCTTGCCGGAAGGGCCGATGCCGACAGTCTTCCTGCCGGGTATCGCGAGCAACTGCTGACATGCTACAAGCAGTTCAGGACCCAACAGGAAAATGCCCACGGTTCCATGCGCTCCATTACGGCCAACAGGGCAGAGGCCGATACCCTGCAGAAGATGATTGAGGTATTCCTTACCTTAAGCTTTGCCGACTCGCTGAAAGAGGAAATCGTAGTCCCGATGATAAGCCGCGATGGCGAGTGGAAAATGAAGTAAGACGAAAAAAGTGAGTTTTTTGGCTACAATCCTTTGTCTTTTTAAGGAAAAAACGTACTTTTGTAGCGTTTTATTCAGAAATGCATGCTAAAGGCAATGGCTGATTGAGCATATCAAGGTGAACATTAACTAATACAATTCATATTATGGCAACACCAGTAGCATTCAAGTATGCCCCAATGTTCCAGTTGGGCGAAGACAAAACGGAGTACCGGCTTCTTACTAAGGAAGGTGTGACAACCGCTGAGTTCGAAGGCAAGGAGATCGTAAAGGTTAGCAAGGAGGCGCTTACCCTGCTGGCCCAGCAGGCTTTCCACGATGTGGAGTTCATGCTGCGCCGTGAGCATAATCTGCAGGTAGCCGCCATTCTGAACGACCCGGAGGCTTCCGAGAACGATAAGTATGTGGCCTTGCAGTTCCTGCGCAATGCCGACGTGGCAGCCAAGGGCATTCTTCCCTTCTGTCAGGATACGGGTACGGCTATCATTCATGGTGAGAAAGGTCAGCAGGTGTGGACGGGCTTCGAGGACGAAGAGGCCCTCTCGCTTGGTGTCTACAATACCTTCACACAGGACAACCTGCGCTACTCGCAGAATGCACCGCTGAACATGTACGACGAGGTGAACACGAAGTGCAACCTCCCTGCACAGATTGACATCGAGGCTACTGAGGGTGCTGAGTACCGCTTCGTGATGGTCGCCAAGGGTGGCGGCTCTGCCAACAAGACCTATTTCTATCCGATGACTAAGGCTACCATCCAGAACGAAGGTACGCTTCTTCCCTTCCTCGTGGAGAAGATGAAGAGTCTCGGAACAGCCGCCTGTCCGCCTTATCATATTGCCTTTGTTATCGGAGGAACGTCGGCAGAGAAGAACCTGCTGACGGTGAAGCTCGCTTCCATCAAGTACTACGACTCGCTGCCCACAACGGGCGACGAGACCGGCCGTGCTTTCCGTGATATTGATTTGGAGAACAAACTGCTGGAGGAAGCCCATAAGATAGGTCTCGGTGCACAGTTTGGCGGAAAGGCGCTGGCTCACGACATCCGCGTGGTGCGTCTGCCCCGTCATGGTGCCAGCTGTCCCATTGGCATGGGCGTGAGCTGTTCGGCCGACCGTAACATCAAGGCAAAGATTAACCGTGACGGCATCTGGCTGGAGAAGATGGATGCCAATCCCTGTGAGCTGATTCCTGCTGAATATGCCAAACCCGGTGAGGGGGCCAAGGGCATTGAGATCGACCTCAACGAGGGCATCGATGCCGTGCGCAAGGAACTGTCTAAATACCCCGTTTCCACTCGCGTCAACCTAAAGGGTACCATCATCGTGGCCCGCGACATCGCTCACGCCAAGCTGAAGGCCCGTCTCGATGCCGGTGAGGGCATGCCCGAGTATTTCAAGAAATATCCCGTGCTCTATGCCGGACCCGCCAAGACCCCGGAGGGCTATCCCTGCGGCTCAATGGGACCGACGACGGCCAACCGCATGGATCCCTACGTGGACGAGTTCCAGGACAACGGTGCATCGCTCGTGATGATTGCCAAGGGCAATCGCAGCGACGTGGTCACCGAGGCCTGCAAGAAGCATGGCGGTTTCTATCTGGGCACCATCGGCGGCGTGGCTGCCGTGCTGTCGCAGTCGAGCATCAAGTCGATAGAGTGTGTGGAGTATCCCGAGCTGGGCATGGAGGCCATCTGGAAGATTGATGTGGAGGACTTCCCCGCCTTCATCCTCGTCGACGACAAGGGCAACGACTTCTTCAAGCAGCTGAAGCCCTGGAAACCCTGTCAGAAGTAATCCATTATTTTATAACAACATTATAAACAAACACAATTTATTATTATGAGACTGATTATTGAACCGAATTATGATTTGATGTCACAGTGGGCAGCAAATTATGTAGTAGACCGTATCAACGCTGCAAAGCCAACTAAGGAGAAGCCTTTCGTATTGGGCCTGCCCACGGGATCGTCGCCTATCGGCATGTATCGTGGTTTGGTGAAGGCATATCAGGAAGGACGCGTATCGTTCAAGAATGTGCTGACCTTCAATATGGACGAGTATGTGGGCCTGCCCGAAGAGCATCCCGAGAGCTATCACTCGTTCATGTTCACCAACCTCTTCAACCACATCGACTGCCCCAAGGAGAATATCCATATCCTCAACGGCAATGCCAAGGACCTGGCAGCCGAGTGTGCTCACTATGAGCAGATGATCGAGGAGGCTGGCGGTATCGACCTCTTCCTCGGCGGTATCGGCCCCGACGGCCACATCGCTTTCAACGAGCCGGGTTCAAGCCTTACCAGCCGCACCCGTCAGAAGACGCTGACCACCGATACCATTATTGCCAACAGCCGTTTCTTCGACAACGATATCAACAAGGTGCCCAAGACCGCTCTTACCGTTGGCGTAGGCACGGTGATGGCTGCCAAGGAAGTGATGATTCTGGTGAACGGACATGCCAAGTGCCGCGCTCTGCAGGCTGCTGTGGAGGGTTCTGTGAACCACATGTGGACCATCTCGGCCCTTCAGATGCACCAGCATGGCATCATCGTTGCCGACGATGCCGCCTGTGAGGAACTGAAGGTAGGCACCTACCGTTACTTCAAGGACATTGAGCGAAACAATCTCCTCTAAACTCTAAACTCTCAACTCTCAACTGAAAATGTATTCACCCTACTTCGAGCCTGAGCTCGAGACCATGTCGCGCGACCAGCTGGAAGCGTTACAGCTGGAACGTCTGCAGAAAACAGTACGTCACTGCATGAACTCCGAGTTCTATCGTGACCGTTTCAAGGAAATGGGCATCACCCCCGACGACATCCGCACCCTCGACGACGTGCAGAAGCTCCCCTTCACCACGAAGGAAGACCTGCGCAATCACTATCCTTTCGGATTGGCCTCCGTGCCTCTGAAAGAGTGTGTGCGCCTGCATTCCTCGAGTGGCACCACCGGTAATCCCACCGTAGTGCTGCACACGCAGAAGGATCTTGACGAGTGGGCAAAGGCTGTGGCACGCTGTCTCTGGATGGTGGGCTCGCGCCCTGAGGATGTGTTCCAGAACTCTGCCGGCTACGGAATGTTCACGGCTGGACTGGGCTTCCAGTATGGAGCTGAGCGTGTGGGCATGCTCACCGTTCCTGCTGCCGCCGGTAACACCAAGCGACAGATTAAGTTCATCCGTGACTTCGGCACGACGGTGCTCCATGCCATTCCCTCGTATGCCTCGCGTGTCTATGAGGTGATGCGTGAAGAGGGCGTCGACCCGCGTCGCGATACCAAGCTGCGCGTGCTCTGCATCGGTGCCGAGCCTCACAGCGAGGAGCAGCGCCAGCGTATTGAGGAGCAGTTGGGCGTGAAGGCCTACAACAGCTATGGCATCTCAGAGATGATGGGTCCTGGTGTGGCCTTCGAGTGCCAGGAGCAGAATGGTCTGCACATCTGGGAAGACTATTTCATCGTAGAGATCATCGACCCCGTCACCCTTAAGCCCGTCCCCGACGGACAGCTGGGCGAGCTGGTGCTCACCACCATCAACCGTGAGGGCATGCCGCTGCTGCGCTATCGTACGCGCGACCTTACCCGCATCCTGCCCGGTGAGTGTGCCTGTGGTCGTCATCACCGCCGTCTGGCCCGTCTGCAAGGCCGTAGCGACGATATGATGATTCTCAAGGGTGTCAATATCTTCCCCATTCAGATTGAGAAGATTCTGCTGGGCTTCCCCGAACTGGGTACCGACTATCTCATCACGCTCGAGACGCTTGAGAGCGGTGATGCCATGACCGTCGATGTGGAGCTGGCTCGTCTCGATACCGACGACTATACCCAGCTGCAGGCTCTGACACGTGAGATCACCCGTCAGCTGAAGGATGAGATCCTTATCACGCCCAAGGTACGTCTCGTCAAGAAAGGCTCCCTCGGAGCCAGCGACGAGAAGAAGGCCGTCCGCGTGAAAGACCTCCGCAAGCTGTTCTGATAATCGAAGAACTGTCTTAGTCTTACCCTGAAAAACGTTGAATCAAAAACAACGTTTTTCGGGGTAAGATATTTTAATTTATTTTGAGAAAGGTTGTCAGGTTGTCAAAACCGTTTATATCAGATAGTTTGGCAACCTTTATTGAGGTTGACAGGTTGTCAGAAGGTTGTCAAGTCATAGCGACAGCATAGCAGCGTCGCTTTTCGCCCTTTCCCCTTTCGAATCCGTTGCGTCGCAGATAGGCGCCCAATATGGTGCTGTTCGAGCGGTTCTCCGGGTCGAGCTTCAGCTGTTTTAATAGTTGCGTAGGACTGAGCCACATCACCTCGTCGTTCTTGGTGGGGCGGTGGAAATGGTCCTCGAAGATGGCTACGACATTGGGAACCTCATAGTAATCAGCATTCTGGGTGATAATCTGCTGTTCGCGCTGACCTGTAAAGGCGTATTCCTCTCCTTGCTCTATCTCATGAATGATTTGCGCATAGAGCTGGCGGTAGTCGATGGCTTTCTGTCCTGTGGTGTCAGTATCGATGACGTCGTCGACCTCAATCACCATATAGCGGCGCGAACCGCTGTCGTCCTTTAGCGGCACAAGCGAGTTGGTGGTAGCGCAGAAGGCGGCATATCGCTGACTCTGTTCGTAGATGGTGGAGTAGAGTTTGCGCTCCTTCACGTCAGTACGTTGAATCAGGTGTTTCAGGAAAGCCGTCTGTGCCTTCGAAATCTGGTCGTACTCGTCAATATTGATCAGCAGGAATCGGCTCAGCGCTCTGAGGGCTTCTTTCTTGTTGGCGAAGTCGATGCGGTCTATATAGAAAGGCATCAGTTCGCGAGGTAACAGCATGCGCATGAAGGTCGACTTGCGAGTGCCCTGATTGCCTACAAACATCAGTACCATCTGTGCGCCATACATCAGATTGCTGCCTCCACGCCACTGGTTGACCATCGAGCGCATCCATACCTTGAAGTTGTCGTGCCAGCCTGCTGTCTTGGTCTTGACGCGAGCTGCCAGTTCGGCCAGACGGTCGCGTCCGTCCCATTTTGGCAGTCCTTCGAGCCATTCTTTCACAGGGTCGTACTTGGTGATACGTTCAGATATCAGCACCCTGTCCAGATCCTTTGGCCACACCTTGATACCTTCCAGTATGGCAGCATTGTTCATGTCGTTGCGAGCCTCCTCGGTAAGGGGCTTCCACCAGAGTTGGAAGCGGTACTTTTCCTGATATTCAACCTCGCCTGTCACCTGGTTCCGGCGGAACATGTAGCGGCGCTTCAGGAAGGAATCGAGCAACTGTTGGTTCATGAGGCTCTTATCGACAGGATTCTTGAGCCCCAAAGGATGCTGTTCGTAGGCAGCGTTGAAGGTGGTGCGAACCAGGATGTCTTTCTGATAGAAAGGCGTCATCTCAATGGTCTGCTTGACTGCCAGCTCCTGATCTATGCCAGCCTTACAGCAGGCCGAGGCCAGGCGCATCAGGTGCTGCTCTTTGTCCAGCTCTCTGTCGAAGGACAGGTCGCGATAGATGAAGTTGAACTTCACGGCATCCATCTCCCTGCGGGTATAGCCAGGTAGCACCTCGGTATCGAGGGATACCTCTGTAGGCACTTCCACCATAGAGGAAGTCTCGTCAGTCAGCGGCTGCGTGGGTTGCTCCATCTCGATAGGGCGTGCCTGTAGGTTCAGGTAGGCATCAGGGTCGTATGACAGGCGGAAGGCTTCCGAGCCGTCGTGCTTGGTATCTTCAGCCTTTATACCGATTGAGGCGAGTGCATATTCTGCCGCCCTTTTATAGGCATATTGCTGGAAGAGATCTGTCTGTGAGCCTTCTGTGGGCAGACCGCCACCTGTCAGCCGGTAGGGTAGTAGTACCTTAAGCGACTGACCACTCGATCCAAGAAACGACAGGAGCGTCTGTTCCCACAAGTTCACTTTCCGTCGCAGCTGTTCCAGTACCGCCTGGCCTTTATCGCTGCGGAAGGATAGCAACACCAGTCCTGTATAGACGGGCTGCCTTGATTGTGCCTCTTTGTCAGTCCCACGATGAGAAGTCATCCCCATAGCAGGCAGTATCAGAGGTAAATTCTCGGCTGCCGCAAAGCCGATGTCCATTCCCATTTTACTGCTTATGGCATCAATATCCCTCACGGCATTCACGCGTTTCTTGAACTTTCCATTTTGAGTCCATTTCCAGATGTCGCTAAGGGCAACGAACTTTTCTTTCCACTCATTGTGGAAGAGATATTTCATCTTGATTCTTGTCTGATCGTACATATCTGTTTTAGGCATTAAAGATGGTTCTTAACTCTGTTGTCTATACCTTTTATCTGCAAAATCCGTGCCATTGATATGTAAATTCTCGAGAGAATTTACTTCAATCCATAGCTTTTCAAGCCCTAAACAAGGCATTTGCACGTAAATTCTCTCGAGAATTTATATATAATTACGCCTTTTCGTTCTTATCAACAAGCATATTCATATTCCTGTCAACCTTCTGTCAACCTGTCAACCTATAAATAGGTTGTCATATTCCTTAAAATAGGACATTTTGACAACCTGACAACCTTATAGTATCATAATCCTTATTATGGTCAGCCTGTCTTTGCCGAAAACTATCAGTATATCCCAATCCGGTTCCTGACGGGCATCACTGCGAGCCGATAAAGCAAAATCAATCTTTTTGCCACTGCCTCAACAGCTTCGCGTTGACCTCCTCCAATTGTTTCTTTTGTGTTTCCAGCATCTCGTTCTCGGCTTCTTTATGGCCTTTGCTTGCGGCCAGGTCGAGAACCATTTTCAGTTCCTCACTTCCGTTTTTCATCAGTTCCTCCTTTCTTAAAATAGTGTTGTATTTATAGTTTTATTGTCCTTCCTCATTTTTCAGCGAAAAGGGTTACAAAGGTACGAAAAGTTGAGTGAAATACAAAATGAAAGCTCGCTTTTTTATTCCCGAGACGGAAAAGACGCTGAAACATTTGGAGGTTATGAAATAATTACCTATATTTGCAGCATAAAACAAAGAAAACTATAAGATTATGCCAGAGATACTAAGAATGTTTGGAATGAGATTCTTCTTCTATTCACGTGAGCACGAACCAATTCATGTACACGTGAAAAGTGCTGACGGAAAGGCAAAATTTGATATTTTGCCTGAAGGCATTGTACTGGTAAAGAATGAAGGTCTTAAGCCAAAGGATATTAAAGCTGCTGAGATGGTTCTTGAGGAAAACAAGGAACTTGCGATTGAGAAATGGAATGAATATTTTGGAGGGAGTGTGAAAAATGAAGATTTCTAAGATTTGGTTTGCAGACGACCGCATTTACGGTCTGACAGACGATGGGCGTGAACTATGGCAGTCACTTCTCTATTACAGGAGATTGCGTAACGCCACAGATGAGGAACGTGCCAACTATGAGATGGATGACGAGGGGATACACTGGTATGACCTGGATGAAGATGTCAGCTTTGAGAGTTTTGAGTATGATAACCCGGAGCCGACGGGAATTTCACGTATTTTCCTTTCTCACCCCGAACTGAATGCATCTGCGGTAGGCCGTCGTCTTGGCATCAGCCAAAGTTTGATGGCACAATATATCAATGGTACCAAAAAGCCTTCGAAGGAGCGGGAGCGTCTTATCATGGACGAGATTATCCTTATTAGTAAGGAACTACAAAAAATTTGTGCTTAGATAGCAACAACCCCTGCAAGTCATTCAGAATTGCGGGGATTGTTATATAAAAAAACGCAGACTTACTTAATCACGACCTTCTTACCGTTTATGATCATAATACCCTTATTGAGACCTACGGAACAAGCGTCTCCTGTCGTCGACGAGCGCTTGGGCTCAGCCTGGCGAACACCATTCAGGTTGTAAATAGTGTTATTATTGTTCTTCGTATTCTCAACAACATTGATTCCAGCAGGAACACCTTCCTCTATAAATGCAAAGTCCTTCCAACCCTCCGTAGCCTTATACTTATTGATAGTACCCTTTGGTACATACAGCGTAGCATTGTTATATGTATTTGGGGTAAAGATTCTGCTACTCGATGTTTTCCCCTTAATTGTAAACGGATTCTCTATCAGCGAAATAACAGTAGGAATATCTGCTTCATCGAAAGCATTCATGCCAAAACTCGTCACGCTGTTGGGGATGGTGACGGAGGTAAGGCCAGAGCAGGCAGCGAAAGTGCTATAGCCAATACTCGTTACGCTGTTGGGGATGGTGATGGATGTAAGGCAAGAGCAGTCAGAGAAAGCACTTTCGCCAATGCTCGTCACGCTGTTGGGGATGTCGATGGAGGTAAGGCCAGAGCAATTATGGAAAGCAGAATAGCCAATGCTCGTCACGCTGTTGCCGATGGTGATAGAGGTAAGGCCAGAGCAATATTTGTATTTGCAAGTCTTTTTCTATCAGCTATTTACATCTTAAACGGTAGAAAAGTGGTGACGTGGATTCTATAGAGATTAGAAAAGATGAAAATTTAACGTATTTAACTACATTTAGGCTCCATTTTGTAATGTACATTACAAAGAGTTTTTATCCGAGCTATATTTCAGTTAGCCATTAGGAAGCAATCAACTCTTTTAATTTTCAATTATGCGTTTTTTTAGCATTTTCTTCTCTATTGCGGTACTCCGAGGGGGTAACACCGAATATCTTTTTAAAAGAGGAAGAGAAGTTGCGAGCAGTGGCAAAACCGACATGAGTGGCAATTTCATTGATGGGGAGCTGGGATTCGGTAAGCAACTGGGCAGCTCGCTTCAGGCGCACTTTTCGGATGAAATCAGTAGGTGTAATGCCGAGCATGTTTTGCAACTTTTTGTAGAGCGAAGCGCGGCTCATGGCGACATCGCGTGCCAACAGGTCAGCGTTGTATTGCTCGTTATCGATATGTGCTTCAATGGCTTTTAGCATCTGAGATACAAGCTTTTCCTCTTCGGCATTGATGGCTATCTTGTCGGGAGAGATGTTAGCCGACTCAGCAAATTGGTGTCGGGCTTCCTCGCGCAACTCAAAGAGGTGGTTCACTCGTGCATCATTCTCTCGCCTCAATTTTGCTTTCTTTTTCTGCAGATAGACGCTAATGAGACCCACAATCATCAGGATGGTAGCCAGGCCATAGGCTGTCTTCATCCACCATGTGAGCCACCAAGGTGGATGTATGGCGAATTGGAATGTGGTGACAGTTCCCCATTCGCTCGATGCCGTAGCAGCCTGTACCTCAAAGATGTAGTCTCCCGACGGCAGCGCCTTATAGTTAGCTGTACCCTGTCCCTTGCCATCATTGCATAAATTCCAATCGTTCTCCAAACCACGAAGGCGGAAGCGGTAGCAATCGTGTGAGGGGGTGGCGTAATTGAGTGTAGAAAAACAAAATATAAGATTATTCTGCTTGTGAGATAAGGATTGAGAGGCGGGAATAACCGACTCTCCGTTGACCGTCATTCTGGTGATGACTACAGGTAGGGGCTTTTCCTCACCAATTTGTTCATTGGGTCGGAATGATATAGCCAGCCCACCACCGATAGCAAAGATCAGTCGTCCATCGTCCAAGAGAATTGCAGACCGATCCATCATCGTTGTGGCAGGGATGCCGTCATCTACACTCAAATTAACGACAGAAGGTGTGATGCGTGAAATGCCAAACGACGTACCTGCCCAGACGTGTCCGTCAGCATCCATCACTAAGCTGCGTATGCAGTTATTCGCCAACCCAGACGCACGTTGGCAAAGGTAATTAAAGTTCCCCTCGCCCACACAGTTCCCCTCGCCCACGGGAGAGGGGTTAGGGGTGAGGCTAAACAGTCCGTTCTGCGTACCGACCCATAACCGTCCATCGCCATCCTTCAGCATACAGTTATATTTACTGCTGTAACGCTCAATCTCAGAAACATAGGGGAACGATGCCAGCGTGTCGGCCTTTGTGTCGAGCAGGAAAGCTCCGTTTTGCGTATAGACCGCCACCCAGTCCCCATCCATTGGGCAGGCGCCCACCATGTAACGATATTGGTTCAAAGCCGGTAGCTTCGCGTTTAGTGATATGGTTGTGTGGTCTTGGAGCGCATAAGCCAGATGGCAGAGCGAATCGCAGCGCAACTGTCGTCCATCGTGTAGCTGTATGACAAACATGGTCTGTCCGCTGCGCAGGGAAGCGCCGCGTGCCCGCCCAATCAGCGGGTCATTGCCTGTGTGTATCTCTGGTTTGATACGATGTGGCGGGTGATAGACTATGCCTTTGGCGCGAGTGCCTATCCATAATCCGCCCTGACGGTCGGTGGTAGCAACGGTAACGTCTAATACATGTGTGGAATCAATAATATGGAATTGTTCTGCCGTTGGTGGAGGGGTATCTACGGCATCTGAAATGATATGTTTCAGTATTCCATCGGAGAGGTATGTGCCAATATCTGAGATAAAAATGCGCCGACGTGCATCAAAAAATAGAAGTCGCGCAGCCATAGAAGAGAATCCCCCTGCCATAGTTGACCATAGCTGTTGGCATATTGCGTAAGGCGGTAGGCAAGGCGCTGGTCGCAGGGCACCACGTCGAACGATTGTCCGTTGGAAATACAGAAAACGCCCTCGCAGTTCACGAGTATCTGTCCATTGGGCAGCTCCGTAATCTGCTGCACTTCGCCCGTGGCCAACCCGTCGGCCATCGTCCAATGCCGCTGTCCGCTAATATTTGATGTTAAGAGGAGCAGGCATGTAAGGAAGGTAACAAGTTTTCTTTCCATGGGTGACTAATTGTGAAATCTGTGGGCAAAGGTATGAAAAAAAAACGGACTCAACAGCTCGATTTGTCTAAAAAATACGTCTGAAATATCTATTTGTGCCATAAGACAAGCTGAACCTATGTATTCAGACGAACGAAACACCACATTTCTCAACGAAATTAGTTATTTTGCAGCAAAAATTTAAAAACTCATACAACAATGAAAACAAAACTTTGGTTTGTCATGCTCCTTTTCTCGATGACTGCAGGGGCACAGGAAGAAAATCTGAAGATGCGTTTCGACTTTGAAAATGTATCTGGAACAAGTGTAAAAGACGATATTTCCGGTATCACCGCCAAGACCGTCGGGGCAGCTAAGGTAGTAGAGATGGGTGACTTCCACGTCCTTGACTTGGGCAACGCCTCTGGCTATTTCGACCTGACGAAGAACGCTGGCAGCATCGTCCGCCAGCTGGAGGACTTTACCGTCTCCGTGTATTACCGTGTCAACGAGAATGCCTCGCTCTCCGGCGCAGGCTATTTCCTGTGGTGCTTCTCACAGTTGGCTGCCAACACTGCGGATGCCTCTCCATATACGGCATATCGCCTGAACGCCCAGCGTATGGCCACATCCACAGGTGGCTACAACCATGAAACAGGCATGGAGACAGGAACCGAATCTGCCAAGGGCCGCTGGATTCACTTTCTCTATCGCCAGCGTGGCACTACTGGGCAGGTCTTTCTGAATGGTCGTCAGATGCTCAGTCAGAGCGGAATGCCAGTACTGAAGCAGACGTTCACAGCCGTTCCTGCATACTGCTGGATTGGTCGTGCTCCTTTTTCTGGTGACAGCTATCTGAAACAGACTCTCATTTACGACTTCCGTCTCTACGATGCAGCTCTGGCCGATGCCGAAGTAACAGCCCTCGCTGCCGTAGCCGACGAGCTGGAGACGTCCTACCGCTACGGCGTGTCAGGCGACTTCACAGCCTTGCAAACGAAGCTCGATGAAGTAAAGGACTTTCTTGCTACCGATCTTACTGCATACGCTGACGGGGCTATCGGCCAACTGCGCGATGAGCGGAACCTCTCAGAGAAAGAAATTGTACGCGGGCGCGCATCACAGACTCTGATTGACCTGCGGCTGAAGAACCTTACCTCAGCCCTCATCTCGACCAAGAAGACCGCAGGCTTCACGATGGCCGAGACCTGCATCTTCACACCCGAAGGCCACGGCTTCCGTCATCCTGGTGGCATGGTCACAGAGGCTGATATTAACCGCATCAAGGCAGCTTTGGCTGCCGGTGACACCCGCATCAAGCGCGCATACGAGATTCTGTGCCAGAACGAATACTCGCAAAGCGGCACGGCAACGTGGCCCGTCTGGGAAATCATACGTGGCGGCAGCAGTGGGCAAAATTATATGAATGCCGCACGTGGAGCAGCCATCGCCTTCCAGAACGCCTTGCGATGGCGTATCAGCGGCGACCGTGCCCATGCAGACAATGCGGTGCGTGCCTTGATGAACTGGGCACACAACAACAAATACGTAGGTGGTGACACCAATAAGAGCCTTGCCGCCGGGCTATATGGTTACGGCTTCGCACAGGCTGCTGAGTTGGTACGTGACTATGACGGTTGGAGCCGTACTGACTTCGAGGAGTTCAAGCGCTATATGCTCACCACGTGGTATCCCGTGGCCCTCGATTTCCTGCGCCGCCGTCATGACACGTGGCTCAACGCCCGCTATGCCAACCTTGGCGAGCGCCCGGGACATTATTGGAGCAACTGGGGTCTCTGCAACGCCCTCTGTCTTATGAGTATCGGTATTCTCTGTGATGACGTTCACATCTACAATCAGGGTGTTTCTTTCTACAAATATGACCACGTCGGCACCTATAACCCCAACCGCACTAAGCTCTCGCAGATTCTCAATGACGGATGTGATGAGTTCTTGGGCAACCTCGTACCAGTCCTTATGCCCGACGAACGTGGTCCCTTTGGCTATCTCGGACAAATGCAGGAGAGTGGCCGTGACCAAGGCCACGCGCTGATGGCACTCGGACTGGCTGTCGATATCTGTCAGACGGGCTTCTCACAGGGGGATGATCTCTTCGCCTACATGGATGACCGCATTGCTGCCGGTGCAGAGTTCGTGGCGGCCAGCAATTTCGGAGGCGTGGATGCCGCTTCGCTGCCATGGAAGAACTACAACTATGCCGACTGTCGTGGCACGATGGGTGCCGGTTGGCTCATGACAGGTGTCAACACGGGCGGCTCAGGCGAGTACCGTCCTTATTGGGATCGTCTCATCGGTTACTACGAAGGTCTGCGCGGTGTCAAGATGCAATACTCTGAAGCGGCAAGCGCGAAGATATGTCCTGATGGCGGTGGGGGCAACTACAGCCAGAACAGCGGCGGCTTCGACCATCTGGGCTTCTCCACGCTTACCCACTGGCGACCAGCCATCGAGAAGGCCGATGCCATCACGCCACTTAGCGGTGATATCATATATAAAGGTGTCACTTACAAGAACCAGACCAACCTCGGCGGACTGAAATATACTTATAGGATTGAAAAGACCCGTGCCATCCCTGCCGACGGAGCCGACATCACCCTTATTCCCCAGTTGCCCGCTGACACAGAGGACACAGGTCTATGGCAATGGGAGTCTGGTGAGACCACTCGACAGCTCACCGTAAAGGCCGACCGCAGTCATATTTATCGCGTTACCTACACCGCAGCCAACGGCACGACCTCGGAACAGAGCTTCGCCATCGCTGTTGCAGGCGATGCCGTGCCTGACGTTACTGTTCCCGAGATTACCGTTGATGGCACCATTTACAGTGCTACGGAGCAGACTGTCCTCTACGGCCAAAGCGTAATCCTCTATCTTGGCAACTCTTCCGGCTGGACCGATGACTACCGCTGGAGTACAGGCGCTATGGGCAGCAGCGTAATCGTCATTCCCAACATCACTGAAGACCGCACCTACACCTGCCAGTATGTGAACCAGGGCGGTTATGTCAATGAGCAGCAGTTCCACCTCCATGTTATTCCTGCCCGTCCGTTTATTTCCATCGGTGGCACACAGACTGATGGCGAGACCAGCGCCCTTGTCTTCGCTGGTACGGAAGTCATCCTCGGCCTTACCCTGCCCGACAATGCCCTGCCCGAGGAGGTTACCTGGCAGGATGGCACTCATGGCCGCACCCTCACCGTCAGTGTGCCCATCGGCTTGCCCGACGGGACCCCTCTCACCTACACAGCCATCTATCTTGACAAAACCTACACCTTCACCATAGATGTCAAAGCGGCAGCCTACAGTTACTACGACCTCCTGTCCTCAAAACACGGCTACACCCGCATTGACAGCGAAGCGCAGCTCTCCGAAGCGGTTGCGGCAGGCAGCTACTTTGTCATCGCCAGCGATGAAGCCGACCTCCTCGTTGGTCTTCGGGCTAATGCACCCCACAACGGAAACAGGGCCTTCTTTTATCAGAGCCCAACCGACCCTCTGACAGACCTCCGCACTGTATTCCAGTTTGAATCCTTCGACGGTGGCTACGTTATGCGCAACATCGACTACGATGGTCTCCTACTGCAGACGGAGTACAATGCACCCCAACAATGGCGCACACACGATCAGCCTTACGCCGTTTCGTGGGCACGTTTCCTTCCAGAGAATACTGGCGGAGCGTGGACCATCGAGAACGGCACTTACCCTGGAAACTGGCTCGGCCTTTGGACTCCCGCCAACGGCTACTGTGACGGTGAGGAACTGGCTTGTAACAAGACGGGCGATGAGATTGCTCATTTCCAACTCTTCGCTATCCCCCGTGCCCGCTTCCATACGGATTATGTCAGTGTACTCGGCGGTTCCGCAGCCGAGACGCCCATCGACATCACCCCTCTCCTCGCTTCCCCCGACTTTGCTGGCAACGGCTGGCCAGGATGGACTGTCACAGGTACATGGGGCAATCAACGCTTCAATGGAGCCGCTGAAGTGTGGCACAGTACAGATTTCTCTATGCAGCAGACGCTCACTGGCCTCCCTGCAGGTTCCTACACCGTCACTTGCCAGATGGCCAACGGCGAGGGCAGCAACACTGGCTATCTCTTTGCCACGGCTGGCGGCGAAACCACCAAAGCCGTTGTCAAGCAGAGTTGTGCAGGGTCCGATTTCGACACCCAGCGAAACAAGATGGCGAGTGATGCCACCTACGGCCAATTATCCGTTAATGTTACCGTGGGTGGTGAGGGTCAGCTCACCCTTGGCATCAAAGAACCCACCAGCGGCACCACCTGGCTCGTATGGGACAACTTCACCCTAACTTATCAAGGTCCCGCTCCTGATCGCATAGAACAAATAGTAAATAGTAAATCGTCAAATAGTGAATGTTTTGACCTCAGTGGTCGTAAAATGATTAAAGGTAATTTGTTAACTAGCAAATTGCCGAAAGGCGTTTATATTATCAATGGACGTAAGGTAGTTGTGAAATGAAGCAACACAAAATGGTTGTATCGGCAACGAACAGATGAACAATAATAAATAACATAAACAAAAAAACAAACAGCTCATGAAACAGCTATTACGATTCTTTATGCTATGGCTCATCGGCCTGATGGCAACGAGCCTACAAGCCCAAACGTGGACGGCCAGTGCCGTAGGCGAGGGCACATTTTACTTGTATAACGTTGGTAACGCCGGCTTCCTTGTTGGCGGCAACAACTACACCACCCGTGCCTCGCTGACAGTTCAAGGCGGTATTCCTGTCACGCTCCAGACAAGTGGCACAGAAGATGCCTATTATATTTCGACAGAACCGACCTACACCAGCTTATTTCTTGGTTCGGATGGCTATATCGACAAAGCCAGTTCGTCGTCCAAATACACAGCATGGCTCTTCACTGTTGTCGAAGGTCAAGAGAACACCTATATGATCAAAGCCACCAACGGTTCTAATGTCTATCTCGTTGGACACGATACGGATGCGAGTAAAACATCTACAACAACGACCGAGCCTGCAACAGCTAAGGGTTATTGGAAGCTTGTGACCAAGGATGCCCTCATTGCCAATCTGGCCAACGCGACTGAAGATTCCCCTATTGATGCCACCTTTGCAGTGATGAACCCCTCTTTCGGTTACAATGCTAAGACATCACTATGGACGGGCTCTTATACTGCCTATGGTGGTGTGGATAACAACAAATGTATTGAACAGTGGAACCGCACCTTCGATATGTACCAAACCATAACTGGTCTGCCCAACGGCGTTTATAAGATGCAGTGCCAAGGGTTTTACCGCATGGGTGGTGGCAGCAACGATGCAGGAGCAGCAGCTACGGCCCGTACAAATGGCACAGAGGTTCTGAATGCCAAGTACTACATCAATTCCACCGAGGGGTCATTGAAATCTATTTTCGATTATGGCTATGTCTCGAGTTCTAATACTACATATAATTCTTCAACAGCTTTTACCGTCAGTGGAATCAACTGCTATGTGCCTGATAATCTAAACCGTGCTTCCTCCTGTTTCCTCGAAGGTGAGTATGTCAATGAGCCTATCAGGGCCGTAGTTACTGACGGAACAATTAAAATAGGCTTCCGTAAAACGGTAACCAGTAGTAATGACTGGGCAGCTTATGACAATGTCACCCTCACCTACTATGGTATTGACCTATCCGTACTTGTGGCAAGCTATGAGGAGCAATTAGCTATAGCTAAAGCTCTTCAGTCAGAGCCGATGCAAGCGAGTGTGAAGTCAGCTTTGAAAGCTGCCGTCACTGCTGCTGAGACCGATGTGAACACTGGTTCGCAGGAGTGGCTGGAAGCGACACTCAGCTCCCTTGGCACTGCCATCACCAATGCGCAGACCAGCAATGACCTTTACACGGGTGCTATTCTCACAGCTGTCAATGGAATGAAGGCACAATCTACAAGCGAGAGCGTGAAGACCGCTTTGCAGACGAAATACGATGAAGGTGAATACACCTCGGCTGCTGACGTCTATGCCATCTATCAGCCATTGGAAATTGCTGCCCTTTCACGCGACGCAAACACCTCTTATACCTCCGCCATCATTAACCCAAGTTTTGAGTTGGGCAACACCGATGGCTGGAATTGTCTGACCACAGGCAATGATACGGGCGTATACCACACGGACAATGCCACCTATTCCTATTCCGACACGGATGGCGACTACCTTTTCAATTCTTGGGCTACGAGTATTAAGACACTTGACGTGGGTCAGACCGTTACCGGACTGCCCACAGGTTATTATACCCTCTCTGCTGTAGTGGCCGGTTTCGGTGATGGTGCTCCCATCACATTGACGGCCAACGGAGAATCGGTATCTGTCTCTCCCATTAATGCAGATGTTAATGCTGAGAAAGCCATAGGCCACACACTGACCGTCGAGAATATCTTTGTTTTTGACGGCAGTCTCACTTTCCGCGTGCAGAATACAGGCAAGGGGCAGACGCTAATGAAAGCCGACCACTTCCAACTGATTTACACATCAGTGTATGAAGCCCCGAACAATTACACCGACCTTGTCTATAATATTAATGTTGAGAACGGCGAGGTGGCGGACTATCTGGCCAATACGACATACACGGAAAGCACGGCAACCGTCATTGGGAATTATTCTACGGACGCCGCTTTGCGCAATGACCAGCCGAATACAGTAATGATTCCTTTGCCTGAGCAGGCAGAGGATGCCACCCTTAGTCTTGCTCTCAATAGTTCTTACACCGATGCTGAGACGTTCACCCTCACTGCCGGTACCGTGCTCTACGAGGTGAAGAACCTGCTTCCACAACAGACCTATTATTATAAGGTAGAAGCCAGTGGCGACGTTGTAGCCAACGGAACGATTTCCACCACGGGTCAGCTGCGCATGATGAAGGCTGACGGTATTGCCAATATGCGCGACTTGGGCGGATGGCTCAATGCCGACGGCAACCGCATCCGCTATGGAAAGCTTTTCCGTGGAACGGAACTGGCGGCAGGCAAGACCTATACAGCCAGTGACGGAGACCTGCAGATGCTGGCCAACCTAGGCATTGGCGCTGAGGTAGATTTGCGCGAGGATAAAGACTTTGCTTCGGGCACGATGAACGCCTCTGCTATCGACGGTGCCTCCTACTACTACGCTAACCTCAGCCGCTGGAGCGAGGATGCCCTGAACTTCGACAATGCCAAGTTCAAGAGTGCCTTCGACCTCATCCTTGCTGCCTTGAAGGCTGACAAGGCCGCCTATTTCCATTGCATCTTCGGTGCCGACCGCACGGGCTGCTTCGCCATGCTGCTCGAAGGTCTGCTGGGCCTGCCTGTGGATCAGCTTTACAAGGATTACGAGCTCACCTCGTTCTCCAGTGCCGGCACGCGCAACAAGACAGGTATCGACCACAAGTTGCAGTACATCAAGGCGTTGCAAGGCTCTACGCTACAAGAGAAATTCTACAACTACTGGCGAGGTGCCGTAGGCGTGAGCGAGAGTGACCTCAACGACTTTATCGACATCATGGTCGATGGCACCAGTCCTATCACCACTGCCGAACTGGCCGACCTACCCACAAAGGCAGTCGAGGACGGCGAGTACTACATTTATTTTCCCGCTCAAGATAAGTTCTTGAGCCGTGGACGTTACTATGGTACTCAGGGGGTTCCGGACAACTATGGTGTGCCAGCGCAAGTCACCACTAACGGTGCAGGTGTCACCACCATTCAGTTCCTCGACAACAATCTTTATTTGGGCAGCGACGGAATGACAGACAAAGTAGCCAGCTTCAATACTGTATCATGGTTTGTGGAGAGTAGCGGTGATGACCTCGTACTGAAGTCACATAATGGCAAGTATTTTTATATGAAAGACGGTACACATGCGTATGTTGATGCCGCAACAGCAGCCGGAGCAGATCCCGTGATATTCAAGACACGGATAGAACATGATGCCATTGTGGCAGCCAAACAAGCAGCAAATGTCCTCTCTGCAGCCACGGCAGCAGGCATCACAGCAGCAGATATCTCAACCTTCAACTCTACACTCTCCGCCGATTACACAGCCATTGCCTCCACAGCCACTATTCTGAGTGCTACCAGCGGGAGTACCACCAGTTGGGTTCTCACAGAGCCGGCCAACAAACAGAATACTTCAGCAAACTACGGAAATGCTTACAATGCAGGTGATTACGGTGGAGAACTCTATCAACGTCACGGTTATGTGTCGCAAACCGTCACAGTGCCGCACGCGGGCCTCTACAAACTCACCCTTAATGCCCTCTTCCGTCAGGGCAGCAATGCTACATGTTATGCTCTTGGGCAGAAAGGTTATGAACTCTCCAATGCTTACGTGAGCATCAACGACGAATATTTCGCACAGATTCCATCATGGTATAGCGACTGTGCCGGAAATGCCAATCCCAACAATACCACTCAAGCCAAGGCTCTGATAGATGCCGACAAGTATGCAGTGGAACTCTATGCTTACATTGGCGAGAGCAAGACGGCTACCATCAAGGTCAACGTACCCAATTTCACGCCTTGGGCATGGTGTATCTTCAATAACTTTGCCTTGACGGAGTATGCCAAGAAGGTGACGCTGAATGAGACCGACACTGACGCTCCCGAAGCGTGCGATTTTGCCGACGTGACGCTCAACCGCACCATTACCGAGGGCTTCAACACCCTCTGCCTGCCATTCAGTCTCACTGCAGAAGAGGTGCAGGCTGCCTTCGGCGATGATGTTAAGGTATATACACTAAACGGCGAGACAGAGACAGGCTTAGACACCTACACGCTCAACCTCACTGAAGGAACAGCCATCACCGCCAATATACCTGCCATCATCAGTGGCGTAAGCTCAGAGAAGGTTGCCAGCAGTTATACGTTCACGGGTGTCACCATTGCACCGTCTCTCGCTCCAACCTCTTCCACAGAGCACTTTGATTTCATAGGTACTTACACAGCTACGACAATCCCCATTGGTGACTATTTCCTCAAAAAAGGCAGCAGCGAAATCGTCAAGTCAGTGGGCAATACCATCAAGGGCTTCCGTGCCTACATCGCATCTAAGACGGTGGGCGAAGTGAGAGCTTTCAGCCTCACCTTCGAGGATATTCCAACTATCATCGGGGAGGTGAACAGCGAAAGAGTGAATAGTAAAGAAATGGTCGGCCCAGTCTATGACCTTAGTGGACGCCGAGTTCATGCACAGCAACGTGGACTCTACATTGTTGATGGCAAGAAAGTGCTCATCAAGTAATTAATAATTTTCAATTCAAAATTACGACTATGAAAAAGAATCAATATATAAGTCCTGCATTGCAAATGATTTGCATCTCCGGAATCCGAATGATAGCATCGTCATTGGACCGTTCCAATCCTACTAACATCAACGGTATCACCAATGGCGGAACGGCATCCTATGATGATGAGGCGGGAGCCAGAGCAAACAGATTCTCGGACTGGGACGACGATTGGTGCGAATAAATAAGAACAATTATGCGTAGGAAAATTCTCCCTCTTATCCTTTCACTTTTCGCTTTCGGGTTTCCCGCTATGTCGCAGGTAAGCTTCGATGTCTCCACGGCGCAACGCGGACCTGTCATCGGGCCGCTACACTACGGTATCTTCTACGAAGAGATCAACCACGCGGGCGACGGAGGGCTTTATGCCGAGCTCATTCGCAACGGTTCCATGGAAGAAAATCGCTCGAATCCCGACTACTGGTGGACAATCGGCGATGCCACGTTCAGTATCTCGTCGCAGAACCTCATTAATGGCGCTCAGAAGCGGGCCATGCACCTCAACCTGACGAAGACAGGTGATGGAACACGCAATATCGGTTATTGGGGTATCAATATTGTGAAAGGCCAGACATATCGTGCGAGCTTCTGGGTGCGTACAGCCAACAACTGGACGGGTGACCTTACCCTCACCCTTGAAAGTTATGAAGGAGCAGACCTTGGACACTCTATTGTTCACGTCACCGATGCGGGACAATGGAAGAAATACACCGCTGAAATCACAGCCACGGGCTCCTATCAGCTTGGATGGTTTGCTATCCGAGGGAGCAAGGCTGGTACCATCTACTTGGATTGCGTCAGCCTCTTCCCGCCAACCTACAAGGATCGCCCGAACGGGATGCGCCGCGACTTGGCAGAAAAACTGGAAGCACTGCACCCACGTTTCATGCGTTTCCCCGGTGGCTGCTACATCGAGGGCGGCAACCGCTATCAGTGGCGCCACACCGTCGGCCCCGTAGAGGAACGACTGGGCATCTACAACAGCCATTGGGGCTATCCCGTATCCAATGGCATGGGCTACCATGAGTTCCTGCAATTGGCTGAAGACCTTGGCGCGGAGCCCTTGTTCGTGGTCAACGTGGGTTTGGGTCACGGATGGTTGCAAGACTATCAGCATATCGAGGGCTTCATCCAGGAGGCACTGGATGCGCTGGAGTATGCCAACGGCGATGTCACCACTTATTGGGGCGCCAAGCGTGCTGCGGCAGGACATCCCGAGCCTTTCAACCTGCATCTCATAGAAATCGGTAATGAGAACTACAATTTCCATGCCGACGACAACACCGACCAGAGTGACCACTATGCCGAGCGCTTCAAGCAGTTCTACGATGCCATCAAGGCACGCTGGCCAGAGGCCACGTGTATCGGCAATGTTGAGAGTTGGGGCACTGACAATCCCACCTGGCGCAACCGATATGCCGTGGATGTGGTCGATGAGCACTACTACCGCTCACCCGACTGGTTTGCTGCCAACTACCACAAGTATGACAACAATAGCCGTAGCAGCCACAAAATCTACAACGGTGAGTATGCGGTCACCAGTGATTTTGGGACCAACGGTACACTGAAGGCTGCGCTCGGCGAGGCCATTTATATGGCAGGCATGGAACGAAACTCAGACGTCTGCGTCATGGCCAGCTATGCCCCTATTTTTATGAACGAGAACGAAGCGCAGTGGCGACCCGATATGATTCACTACAACGCCTATTCCAGTTTCGGAACCCCGAGCTACTGGGCACAGCAGATGATGGCATCCAACGTAGGACACCAGAACATCACATGGACGGAGACGGGCAACGGCATCAGTCTTGCCGCTGGCGCACGCTTGGGCTTTGGATCATGGAATACTGATGTGACATACAATAACCTAAAAGTGACCAATGGAAAAGGTGCTATCGTATTCGAGCAAACCGAACCTTTCCATTCGCCGGCATCAACACAGGGTACTGCACATGTCTTTGACGTGGTAACGGATGACTGCACTATTGAGGTGGATGCCGTCAAGAACGCGGGCAATGAGGGTTTCCTCCTCAGTTTTGCTTACGCCGACGGAAACAACTATGCATGGTGGAACCTCGGTGGATGGGGCAACGAGCGTCACGGCGTGGAACAGGCGGTGAACGGATCGAAGACAACCCTCGCCACCGCTGAAGGAACCATCGAGACAGGAAGAACCTATCACCTAAAAGTTGTACGCAGTGGACTCACGGCACATTGCTATCTCGATGGAGAACTTGTACACACCATCACACTCTCCGAGGCCGCAGGGCAGCGACTTTACCTCTGTGCATCCTTGAGTGAGGCTGAGGATGTCGCCATTTTGAAGATTATCAACTATGGCGGCGATAACATCCCTGCCACCTTCCGTTTCAGCGATGCTACCATCAGCGGCGCAGCACAAGTGCGCGTCATGAGCAATCCTGACAACTACGCTGAGAACTCCATGGAGAACCCCATGAACGTCTGCCCCAGAAACGCTCAACTCTCCGCTGTCAATTCACAGTTCTCCTACAATGTTCCCGCCTACTCCCTCTCCATAATAACGGTACCACTCTCTGCCGTCAGCCCGGAGGCTATGCTACAACCTGCAACACCACCCGCACCCGCCATCCGTTACGGTTTCGAGGACGGCGAAGCCAGAGATGATGCCGCCTCCCTCAACGGCACACTGCAAGGTGGTGCCGCCGTACTGGAACTTGCCGATGGAAATCGTGCCCTCTATACCGGGGGCAATGAGGAGAATGGATATCTGGATCTCGGAGGTGATGCCGCACAAGCTATCGGTACTGTCCTCAATGGGAAGGCGTGGAGCGTCAGTATTAACCTACTACTGACCGAAGGAGGCAATCTCGACAACTACTGTTGGGCATGGAACGTCAACAATGGTACGAGCAGCTATCTTGGGCTCATCAGTCAGGCCAACAACCAGAACTGGTATTTCGAAAAAGTGCGCTCCGGCACATGCAAGGTCAGCTCACATGCGGGGCTGAGCCAAAACATGTGGCATAATATCACAGTCACTTCCGACACAGAAGCTACATGCATCTACGTTGATGGACAACTGCGTAATACGAAAGCCCCCAATACCACAGCCCTCACCCTGAACAGCAACACCATGGCATGGCTTGGGCGCAGTCCTTTCGAGGCAGATGCCTATATGACCAGCACTTTCTTCGACGACCTCAACGTCTATGACTGTGCCCTCACATCGGCACAGGTATTGGCGCTTTACGAAGGCGCTGCCACGAAGACTACCGAGTGCGAGGCGCTGAACCCTGTACCCGACACAGCTCCTAATGATGAAGCTATCAATCTCATAGGTGAAAACACCAATGCTAATCTCACTCCCCTGCTCCGTAACCCCGACTTCGCCGATGGTAACGACGGGTGGGAAGGAACGCCTTTCAGCGCAATACCAGGCACAGTGGCAGAACATTACAACCAGCTTTTCGATACATATCAGGTCTTGAAAAATCTGCCGGCAGGTCATTATCGTCTATGTTGGCAGGGCTTTTATCGAAATGGTAACATACAGAACGCATGGTTACGCCATACGATGGATATTGAAGACACGGCAGAAGTGTATGTAGCCGCTAATACCCAAAACGAGGATAGTGGAATATGGACTGACCTCGCCCGGGAGGCAATGCTCTCGCTCTATGATCCATCTACCCCCTACACCTACGAGCCCTACACTTACCCAGACGACATCAGCACTGCAAGTCAGGCTTTCTCTGATAGATTCTATATACAGTACCTTGACTTTGAAAAGTCTGATGTGAGTGATTTGCGAATAGGTCTCCGCCACTTCACTCCAACAGTCTATGACTGGGCGTGTGTGGATAATTTCAGTCTCACATATTACAGCAGTGGAACCAATGTGAAAAGTGAAGAAGCACGAGAAAAGAAGGACAAAAATATGGTTTTGATATATGATTTATCCGGACAAGTTATTCAGCATTCGCCACGGCAAAAGGGTATATACATCATAAAAGACAAGAAATTACTTATCAAATGAAACAGGGCTGAGAAAATAACATGACAAGTTTTAAAAGAAGATGACGGTTGTCTTAATAATTATAGTTAATTTTACGGCATCTTTCTCAAAAATAGAAATAATATGAACGCAAAACTGCTTGCCTCGCATTTCTCTTACTTGTCGAAAGGTGTTTATATCGTAAAAGGGGAAGGTGATATTAAAGCCATAGAACTTTATATGCAAGACTTATCATGATTAAAAAGATTGTCATCTTCTTCCTGCTTTTACATACATTGACCATACAGTCTCAAATCATCTATGCCGACTATAGTGACCCAGATTTTTGCGAAGGTACGGCGGATGACTATTGGTTGACGGCCAGCAGCTTCCAATGTACACCAGGGCTGCCGATTCTACATAGCACGGACTTGGTTCATTGGGAATTGGTGAACTATGCGGTGGAACGTTTGTTGCCCAATTGTCATTACAACACTGTCCAACACGGCTGCGGTGTATGGGCACCCAGCATCCGTAGGCATAATGACACATATTACATCTATTGGGGCGACCCGGATTTTGGCGTGTTCATGGTGAAGAGTGATGACCCGCTCGGACGATGGAGCGAGCCAGTGCTGGTGATGGAAGGTAAAGGCGTAATCGACCCTTGTCCGCTATGGGACGAGGACGGTCGTTGCTATCTCGTGAACGGATGGGCTGCCAGCCGTTGTGGCTTCAACAGCGTGTTGACGGTGCGCGAACTGTCTGCCGACGGAAGTCAGGTTATCGGTAAGCCCGTTCTTGTCTATGACGGTCAGGTGGAAGGTAATCACACAATCGAAGGACCGAAGTTCTACAAGCATGGCGGCTATTATTACATCCTGGCACCCGCGGGCGGTGTGGAACAAGGTTGGCAAGTGGCACTCAGAAGCAGGTCTGTGTATGGCCCGTATGAGAGCAAGGTCGTGTTCAATAAAAATGGCATTCACCAAGGCGGTTGGGTGGCAGACAGATTCATCGCTTTCCAAAATAAAGGCCCATACGGTCGCATCCTTCATCTGCTTGATGTAGAGTGGAAGAACGGATGGCCGATGATGAAAGAAATGAAAAGTGATAGATTGAACAAAGAAAAATACACATCACCTATTAAACTTCAATACCAATGGCACGCCAATTACCAAGATGGTTTTGGGCTTGCAACTAATAACGGTATGCGCGTTTATAGCCATGCAATATCGTCCGATTATATAAACTTATGGGAAGTGCCAAACCTGTATCTGAAGAAATTTGTGGGAGAAATGTTCACAGACACTCTTCATTTAACCATCACGGCAACAGACGAAGGTCAACAGTCTGGCTTTGTGGTGATGGGGCGCGACTACTGCCGCCTGTCTGTTGAATTGCTGGGTGATGCCTTTGTGCTGAAACGTATCACTTGCAAGGATGCTGACCGAGATGGAGTAGAAGAGTCCACTATCATAGGGAGTATCAAAACGCGTTCCTACAATGCTGGCGCAAAAACTAATTATGAATGTTGCCTCAGCGTTCGCATACAATGCGACCAAGGAGCTCTCTGTCACTTTTCCTACAGTACAGATGGTAGCCAGTTTACACCTATTTCAAAGCCCTTTCAAGCTCGCGAAGGAAAGTGGATTGGCGCTAAGTACGGTGTATTCAGCATCACTCATAACGCTAAATCTAAAGGATGGGTGGATCTTAAGCTTTATGCAACGCCATTTCTTGATTGACAGATTAACACGCAACATAACTATATGAAACGTTTCGCCCTCATCCTCGTGCTTCTCTGCGCAAGTCATTTGGCATTTGCCTTAACCCTCGTGCAGGACTATAAGATGTCAGGCCCTTACGAGGTGGTGGCGCGCGATGGAGAGTTTCGGGGTTCGAAAGATGGTAGTGAGCGCGACATGAAGGCTGCTTGGGACTTCGCCAAAGAAAGGAAGTACGAAGAAGCACTGCGTATCATCAATGCCTACGCCGAAAAGCTGCATCGGTTGGATGGACACGATGCACCGCTGTGCTTGATTCAAGGTTATTGGCTTTGTAGGGCAATGTGCCTCATCCCCAACCCCTCTCCCAGAGAGAGGGGGGCTTGGGAAGCGATGTTACGTAGAGCGATGGTGCCGACGATGAACAAGTTTGAGGCAGACAGTCCATACGCTAACGGCAATTGGGGAGCGATTGTTAACCGCTTTCGCATGGCGTGTGCCATCGCAATCGGTGACTCGGCGATGTATCAGGCTGCCATCGACTATTACTTACACGCCTACGATAATGGCTCGCTGCCTCGCTATATCAGTGAGACGGGACAGTGTCAGGAGACAGGACGCGATCAGGGTCATGCCCAGTTAGGACTTGGAGCCTTGTGTGACATCTGCGAGATGGCGTTGGAGCAGGGCGATGACCTGTGGGGCGCACTTGATAATAGGCTGATGAAAGGAATTGAATATACTGCTAAGTACAACCTCGGATATGATGTGCCTTTCGAGACATGGACGGATTGTACGGGACTTTATAACGACTGGACGGAACCTGGATCCATGGGGCGCGGCAATATACGCTGCATCTATGACATTCCGTATCAGCACTATGTAGGACTTAAGGGCTTGGAAATGCCTTACACAACAAAATTGCTTGCCCTTCAGGCCAAGGCCGAAAAGCGTGGAGAAATCAAACGTAATCCCGAAGCCGATCAATTTAAGGTGAAAGGGGTGACGGAGGGGAAGAGGCTTCATCAGGTGTTCACCTATCCCGCACCTAAGGGTGCTTCCTTAAAGCATGACTACGATGTGTTCATCCAGCCGCGCGGCAGCAAGGAGTGGACGAAAATAGACACATATATGGCGAAGGTGAATGCCTCTACTGGCAGCGGCAAGCACGCCATTAGCGAGATTTCCTACGCCTTCTTCGACTTCACGGGCGATGTGTTTGTGAAGGTGGTTAGCAAAAACAAGAAATTCAAGAAGGCCCGCATCCGTCCCGACTATCGCGGCACGATTGCCAACGTGCAGAACGACTCGACGGTGCAGTTCCTTCTGTTCCAGCCTGAGAACGTGAGCGTGGAACTGGACGGCGACATCACTGACAATCTGTTGGTATTTACTTCGAAGCCCACTATTAGCAAAGAAGATGCCGGGAAAGCTGCCAAAGCACAGGGCCGTGACTTCCGCTACTATGCCCCTGGCATATACACGGAAGATGTCATCAAGGTGCCGTCGAATACCACGGTCTATCTTGACGGGGGCAGTTATTTCTCGGGCACCTTTGCCATTGAGAATGCTGAGAACGTGAGCATCTTAGGCCGTGGCATCGCCCGACCTGCAAGTGGCTATGAAGGCTGTCATATTCACTGTTCGAAGAACGTGCTGATTGACGGTCTCATCGTCAACACCTGTCCTGTGGGTGGTAGTGACGGTGTGACGCTGCACGATGTCAGGAGCATATCACATCCTGGATGGGGTGACGGCTTAAATGTCTTTGCCTCCTCGAATGTCCTTTTCGACCGCGTGTTCTGCCGTAACAGCGATGACTGCACCACGGCCTACGCCACTCGGAAGGGCTTCAGCGGCAACACCCGAAATGTGCGGATGCGCAACAGCACACTCTGGGCCGACGTGGCGCACCCTATCTTCATCGGCATTCACGGCAACCCTGAGGTGGGCGACACCATCGAGCATCTGGTTTATGAGAACATCGACATTCTGGGACAGACAGAGCCACAGGTGGACTACCAGGGCTGTCTGGCCATTAACTGCGGCGACGGCAACCTCGTGCGCGATGTACTCTTCGATAACATTCGCATTGAACAGATTGAGGCTGGCAGCATTGCGCAGGTGAAGGTGGGATATAACCAGAAGTATTGCACGGCACCAGGTAGGGGCGTGGAGGATGTCACCTTCCGCAACGTCCGCTACACGGGCACTACGCCGAATCTCTCCATCATCAACGGCTACGACACCGACCACGGCATCCGCAACATCACCTTCAAAGGAATGAAAATCAACGGACAGCCAATCTACGACGAGATGCCCAGCAAGCCTCGCTGGTATGCCACCGCCGACTACGTGCCGATGTTTGTGGGCAATCACGTCAGCGGCGTGGTCTTCACGAAGGAGATCGGACAGTTCAACGTGAATCAGCAGTTGGCCTACTGCTCTTCACAGGTGGATAAGGCATTAGAAAGTTTGCGTCCCTACGACTTCACCATGATGCCACGCAACATTTTAAGGGAAGGGCGGACATGGAACCTCCGTAAGGCAAAGCCCGAAGAATGGTGCTCGGGCTTCTGGCCGGGCATTTTGTGGATGGCATTCGACTACAACAAGAGCGAGGCTGTCAATAAAGCCGCTATTGGCTACACCGAAGCTATTGCACCTATCATCAATAGTCCCGTATTTGACCACGACCTGGGATTTATCGCTATCAACTCGTTCCTGAAAGGCTATGAGGTAACAAAGAACGAGCACTATAAGCAACTCGCCTTGCAAGCCGCCGACTCGCTGACCACACTCTTCACCCCCACTGTGGGCACCATCCTCAGTTGGCCTCGCCACGTGAAGGACTATGGCGGCCACAACACCATCATGGACAACATGATGAACCTGGAACTGCTGTTCTGGGCGGACAAAGAAAGGCACAGCCAAACCTCAAACCTTTACGATATTGCTGTTCGTCATGCCGATACAACGATGAAGAATCACTTCCGGCCCGATGGTTCATGCTATCACGTTGCCGTCTATGACACCTTGACGGGAAAGTTCATCAAGGGCGTAACGCATCAAGGATATGCTGACTACTCAATGTGGAGCCGCGGACAGGCATGGGCCATCTACGGCTACACCATGGTCTATCGCTATACTAAGAACAAGCGTTTCCTCGGCTTCGCTCAAAAGGTGACGGACATCTACCTGAAGCGATTGCATGAAACCAGCGACGACATGGTGCCTATCTGGGATATGGATGACTCAAGAGGTATAGCGGCCCCTAAGGACGCCTCAGCGGCTTGTGTCGTTGCCAGTGCCCTGCTGGAGTTGTGCCAATATGTGAAAGATGGCGACCGCTACCGCGATGCAGCCATACAGATGCTCCGCGACCTGAGTACCGCCCGCTACCAAAGCCGCGACAAGAACGTCTCATTCCTCATGCACTCTACTGGCCACCATCCCGCCGGTTCCGAGATTGATGCCAGCATCGTCTATGCCGACTACTACTATATTGAGGCATTACTAAAATACAAGAACTTATTACAATAATGAAGCCATATAAGTTTGAACCTTATCTGAAGACCACCCTGTGGGGAGGCTACCAGATTGCACCCTTCAAGGGCATATTCACCGCCCAGCCCAATATCGGCGAAAGCTGGGAAATCAGCGGCGTGCCGGGTCACGAGAGCCGTGCCATTGAGCGCGGACTCATCGATGACGTGGATGTGGGACTGACACTCACGGAGCTCATCGACAAATATCAGGGACGACTGGTGGGAGAGAAGGTGTATAAGAAATACGGCAACCAGTTCCCGTTGCTCATCAAGTTCATCGACTCACGTCAGGACCTCTCCGTGCAGGTGCATCCCGATGACAAGTTGGCCATGGAGCGCCACGGCTGTGCCGGCAAGACGGAAATGTGGTATGTCATCAAGAGCGACGTGGGCAGTAAAATATATGCAGGCCTGAAGAAGAGCATCACCCCTGACGATTATGAAGAACTGGCCACGGCAGAACCCATCAACGGACATTCGCCCATGCAGGACGTCATTGCCACCCACGAGGCACACGACGGCGACCTGTTCTTCCTGCCTGCCGGACGCCTGCACGCCATCGGCGCAGGTAACTTCCTGGCCGAAATCCAAGAGACGAGCGACATCACCTACCGCGTCTATGACTTCGGACGTAAGGATGCCAACGGACAGCCCCGCGAGCTCCATATCGAGCAGGCTCGCGATGCCATCGACTACCGTGTGTGGCCCGAATACCGCAGTAGCTACGACAGCACGAAGCCCATCTCGCAACTCATCAACTGCCCCCACTTCGTGGTTCACCGCGTAGTGGTACAGGTAGCGTCGCAGGTCGACTTCCATTGTGACTCGTTCGTGGTGGTTATGTGTCTGTGGGGCGAAGCCAACATCAACGGTGTTCACATCCGTCAGGGCGAGACCATTCTGGTGCCTGCCTGTGAGAATGTGCTCTATATCTTCGGCAATGCGTCGTTCCTCACGGCAACAATCGGGGGAAAATAAGGGTGAAGAGTGAAGGGTGAAGAATTACGAGTTACAAATTATGAAATGAATTGCTTTTTTACTTTTTCTTCTGCCAATCGCAGGGAGGGCGCAACACCTTGCCGCAATGGGCGCATTTTCTGGTCTTTGTCATGCTTGCAATTATTATGGGTTGAATAATATTCTTCCTCCTCCTTGCAAGGCATAGTTCAAGCGAGCTTGACTCTGCTCTTGCTTCGTTCGTTGGTTCAACATTTCTTTTGTTGTACCTCTACGCAAGTCATCACAGGTAAACCTTCGACATCCCTTGTCGCCTTTCGTCACGATGTTCCGTTTCTCAAAATCGGAGCAGAATCTGTCAACTCTCGTAACCTTTCAGAAACCCTTGTCAACTTCGTTCACGATGTGGCAAAAATAAAGCCCCGTAAATTCCCTGCGGTAGAAATACGTTGCAAATTTATAGGGAATTTCCGAAGCGACCAAAAACAGCTTCTGAAGTGTTAAAATCTAAAAGTATCTGTATTCCAATGGTTTAAGTTTGATTAGTTTTCGTTATTCATGGTAGTTTAGGTATCTCTAAATACAGTGATAGAAAGCATACTCGCCAATACTCGTCACGCTGTTGGGGATGGTGACGGAGGTAAGGCCATAACAATTATAGAAAGCTTGATCGCCAATACTCGTCACGCTGTTGCCGATGGTGACGGAGGTAAGGTAAGAGTTGGCATGGAAAGCATTATATCCAATTCTCGTCACTTTTAGTGTTTTGTTCATATAGGTTACTTCCTCAGGGATGACTACGTTGCCTATATAATCAGCAGAAAAAGAATTGTAATTAATTTCAGTTCCGCGGTAAGTAACCTCCAACTCTTTAACATCATTGATGTAATTGTAATAAATGGTGACACCATCACCATTCTTAACTTCAATGTCGTGAGCACTTGCCACCATTGGCAGCAACATCATCATAGATAATAGTAATTTTTTCTTCATAATCATTGTTGGTTTAAGTTATACATATTGTTTGATTATACAAAAAGAAAACGTGGACAATTTACTTCGTCTACGTATTCCAGGCATCGCCAAACGCCTAACCATCTTAAACGAGTAATGCCCACGCCTTGCAGCGTGAACTCCTCTTTTGTCCTTGATGGTTTCTTAAATTTGGCGATTTTAGAATACAAGAATCTAAAAGTGGATGTTCATCCTATATGTCCTTTTTATTTATTTCTCAGCTCATATGCATTTTGTTTTTAGTTTAATATCATTTAGATGATTCTGTCTCTTCCAAATACTTCACAATCTTTTCACGGATAGGATGCAAATCTACAGAAATAGCCTCCCACACCAAATCTTCTTCAACATTGTGATATCCGTGAATCAAGAAGTTTCTCATATTGGTAATCTGACGCCATTGTAGTTCGCTGTGCGATTCGCGGAACTCAAAGGTCAGCATATTGGCAGCCTCACCTATTATCATGATGTTGTAGATGACGGCATGATATGACTTTTTGTCTGCAAAGAATTCCTGCATATCACGTCCGTCCACGTATTGGAATATTGTGTCAATGGCCTGCAAAATGTCTTGCAGACGCTTGGGGTCATTACGCTGCTCTCTCATAAATCAGGATTTTATCGCGGTCAGCTGTCTCTCGAGCAAATGGCATCAAGCCTCCTACAGTAATTAAATCAACCTCTTTTCCAAGCAAATCCTTTAGGTCTTCATACATGCCACTCAAGGTGAAGAGACTGAAATGTTGTGATTTGTCTGGAAGAATCAGAATATCTACATCAGAGTCCTCTCGCTGCTCCCCTCTGGAGTAGGAACCAAAAAGCCATACTTTCAAGACTGGTTGTGTCTTGAAATAGTCGGCAATTATTTGTTGCATTACTTGTGTACACATAAGCGATACTTTTTGTGTCGACTGCAAAAATACTTTTTTTTCCTATATGCTCCAAACTTTCACCCTTCTTTTTATTCTTTTCGAGAATGAAGCTACGCTTGAAGACTATAGGAAGGTCTTGAAGGCGTAACCCTGTTCGCGGAGCCACTCGATGCTCTGGGGTAGCGCTATCGTCTGTTCTTGCCGAATAGGTCGGAGTGAGTACCTGTGTTTGTCATCAACAACACAAGTTCCCGGTCGTTCTGGTCCCAGACGAGAAGCCAGTCTGGAGTGATATGGCACTCCCAGTAACCCTCGAACTGTCCGTGAAGTATGTGCGGTCTATATTTCTCAGGGAGTTTGCCCCTAACAGACAGGATGTTAAGAACTTCTATCAGCAATTGTTCGTTGTAACCCCGTTTGAGGCAACGCTTCAGCGAACGCTTGAATTCGCTGGTATAGCGTAGCGTGTACTTCATGCCTTGCACTGCTTTATCAAGTCGTCCACGCTGCTGGCCTCATAGACGCGTCCGTGTTTGATGTCATCAATGGCGCGTTCCATACCCGTCTTGGTATCTTGCTTTAAGGTGACGTTGGTGACGCCACGCAAGAGGCTGATGGCCTGCCGTATTTGGTCAAGCATAGAAACATCCTCTATTGAAACTGTCAGTTGTGTCATATTGGTCTTTTTATGCTGCAAATATACTTTTTTTTCCTATATGCTCCAAACTTTCACCATTCTTTTTATTCTGTTTCGAGAATGGAGCTACGCTTGAAGACTACAGGAAGGTCTTGAAGGCGTAGCCCTGCTCGCGGAGCCACTCGATGCTCTTGGGTAGGGCGATGCGGAGCTTGTCGATGGACTTCAGCGAGTCGTGGAAGGTAATGATAGAGCCGTTGCGGGCATAGCGCTTCACGTTGTTCACCACATCCTCTGCAGTCAGCCATTTGGAGTAGTCGCGGGTGACGAGGTCCCACATCACCATCTTGTACTTTTTCTGCGTGAGCAGGGCATACTGTACGGGTCTGATCCATCCATGGGGGGGACGGAACAAGTGGCTGTGTATGTAGGCATTGGCTTTCTCTACGTTGTAGCTGTACTCATGGAGCGAATGGCTGAAGCCGCTGATGTGGTTGTGGGTGTGGTTGCCCACCTGATGGCCTTCGCTGACGATCTGCTCGTAGAGCTCGGGATACTTACGCACGTTGTCGCCTACCATGAAGAAGGTGGCCTTGATGCCAAAGTGGCGCAGGGTCTGGAGGATGAAAGGCGTGGACTGGGGGATGGGACCGTCGTCGAACGTCAGATAGACTGCATGTTCGTGACGGTCCATTCGCCAGAGTGCCTTCGGATAGATCCAGCGCAGATAGGCAGCAGGTTGCTCGATAATCATAGTGGGCTGTGGTCTGTCTTTTCGCTCTTACTGGTAGCGTCCTCCACGGGCGGTGTAGGCCTGTGCCAAGCCGTTGAGCTTGTCGGTATACTCCTTACCTTTCGCCTCGTCGACGATGGAGGCAAAGTCGGCCAGATGGTTCATGATGTAGAGGTGGTACATGCAGTCGCTCTGTGCTGCCGAGAAGCGTCCCGGCGACAGGGAGCAGTAGTAGTTCATGTACTGTGTCGACTTGTTCCACAGGATGTCTATGAGCTGCATGGCCTTCTCGTCGTCGTCGATGGCGAGGTAGGCGCGTATCATGTCGAGCGAGCCGCTCTGCAGGTCGTGTGGGACATTCTCCTTGGGGAATTCCTTCTCCACGCGCTCCAGCACCTCGGCAGCCTTCTCGTCTTTTCCCTCCTCGGCCAGATGGAGTGCCAGCTGGGCCATCAGTCGGCGATGGGTGAAGCACATGCGCATCACGGTCTCGTCGAAATAGATGCCCGGTGTGTTGGCTCCGCCAAACTTGTAGCGGTGCATCACGTTATCGTAGGTCTTCTCGGTGTCGAAGTTCTTCATGCCAGGCACCACGCGTCCGTTGACATTAGTGGTGAAGGGGGTGATGCGGTTGGCCAGTCCCTCCTGTACGAAGTTGTCGCCCAGGTTCATGTAGTTCTCCTGTCCCACGGTTGTTGCCACGTAGATGGGGCGCTCCCAGTTAGCGTTGGCAATCATCTCGAGCATCATGAGGTCGCCCTTGTAGAGGGCGCTCTTTCCTTTGAGCGAGATCACCATGCGGTCGGGTATCGAGTCGCCCTGCAGCATCATGCCGCTGCGGCGCACAGCCTCCTTGTCGATGGTCATATAGAGGGTGTCGGTGGGAATGATGTGCATGTCGGCATGGCCGTAGATGGCTGTGAGCATGTCGCGCTGCTCCTTGTTCCAGCGGCCCAGTATCCACCAGTTGATGACGTTCTTCAGCTCAAAGGGATTCTCTCCGAAGAGGGCTATGGCCTGTGCGGGGTAGCTGCGGTAGACCTCCATGATGTCGGCCTTGATGCGCGGGTCTATCTGCACATACTCGTTGGTGCCGGCACAATAGTCCAGTCGCTTCCAAGTGATGGGCAGCGAGGGCGAGTCGTAGGCCGGACGCACCATCTGATCAATGTACCAGTCGGTCTGCAGGTAGCTCAGGTTGCACACGCGTGCATCTGTGCGCACACCTTCTGTGTCCTGATTGTACCACAGGGGGAAGGTGTCGTTGTCGCCGTTGGTGAAGATAATGGGATTGCCCGTCTGCTGCAGGGTCATGAGATAGTTCTGTCCGAAGTCGCGGCAGGTGTAGCGGCCTGAGCGGTCGTGGTCGTCCCATGTCTGTGAGGCCATCTGGATGGGAACAATGATACAGATGATGGCGACAAGCAGAGCGAGACCCACTCCAAGACCCTCCTTACCCCCCTCCCTCGCAGGGAGAGGTTGGGAGAGGGTCTTCATTAGCGTCTCCCAAATAGCTGCTACGCCCATGCCGCACCAGATGGCGAAGGCATAGAACGAGCCGGCGTAGGCATAGTCGCGCTCACGGGGCTGCATGGGTGTCTGGTTCAGGTAGATGACGATAGCCAGGCCAGTCATGAAGAACAGGAAGAACACTACCCAGAACTGTTTCACACCCTTCTGTCCGCAGCGCAGGGACTGCCAGAGGAGTCCCAGCAGGCCTATCAGCAGCGGCAGACAGTAGAACACATTGTGGCCCTTGTTGGCTTTCAGGTCGTCGGGGAGCTTCGACTGGTCGCCCAGACGGGCGTTGTCGATGAACGGTATGCCGGTGAGCCAGTTGCCGTGTTCGGGCTCGCCGTGTCCCTGAATGTCGTTCTGTCGGCCGGCGAAGTTCCAGAGGAAATAGCGCCAGTACATCCAGTTACATTGGTAGGAGATGAAGAAGCTGAGGTTGTCTATCTGTGACGGCACCTTCACCATGATGTTCTCGCCGCAGCGGTCGTAGGGTACCTCGGTTCCGCTGACACTGCCGCCCATCCAGTTCTCATAGTACTGGGAGTGGCTTGAGCTATACATGCGGGGGAACAGCATGTTCTGTGCATAGACGTACTCGTCCTTGGTGCGCACCACGAAGTAGGAGTCTTTCTCGCTTTCGGATGCTTTCTCCTTGCGCTGCCACACGGGCTTTCCACTGGTCATCACGGGACGGCAGTAGTTACCGTCGCGTTCCAGCTTCACCTGCGATGTGTAGGCCTGTCCGTAGAACAGGGGGCGCTGTCCGTACTGGTCGCGTCCCAGATAGTCGCCCAAAGTGAAGATGTCCTCTGGCGAGTTCTGGTCCATGGGTGGGTTGGCACTTGAACGGATGACGATGACAGCATAGGTGGAGTAGCCGATCATAAGCATCAGCATGCACAGCAGGACGGTGTTCTTGAAGCGGGCGGTGACCAGTGCCTTCTTCACCTTCTCGCCCGTCACGGCTACGCGGCGGTTGAGTACAAACCAGAGGATGGCCAGTACCACCACTCCGATGAAGAAAGCACTCCAGCCATAGCCATAGAAGGGGATGCCCAGCATGCCCACGGAAAGCAGGAAGGCGATATTCTGCCGACGCCAGCTCTTGTCGTAGTCGGGCGAGGAGGGCAGGGGAGCGTTCTGTGTCTCATAGACCGCCCACAGCACTACGGCCACGAGCAACGCGATGTAGATGTACTCGCCCGTGTTGAAGGGCATGCCCAGGGTGTTGACGAAGAACAATTCAAACCATCCGCCAACGGTGATGATGCCCGGCACCACGCCATAGAGCACGAGGGCTACCAGCGCAAACGAGATGAGCAGCGCCATCAGCGACCCTTTGAGGTTGGCATCGGGGAACTTCTTGTAGTAGTATACCAGTACGATGGCGGGCAGGCACAGCAGGTTAAGCAGGTGGACACCGATGGAGAGTCCCATCATGTACATAATCAGTACCAGCCAGCGGTCAGAATGGGGCTCGTCGGCATGATCCTCCCACTTCAGTATGAGCCAGAATACCACAGCCGTGAAGGCCGATGAGTAGGCATATACCTCACCCTCTACAGCCGAGAACCAGAAGGTGTCGCTGAAGGTGTAGATGAGTGCGCCCACCAGTCCGCTTGCCTCGATGGCAATGAGCTTGGCCGTCGTCAGCTCATCCCAATGGTCGATGAGCAGACGGCGCGTCAGGTGCGTGATGGTCCAGAAGAGGAACAGGATGCACGTCGCCGAGAGCAGCGCGCTCATGATGTTCACCCAATAGGCCACCTGAGTGGCATCGCTGGCAAACTGTGAGAAAAGATTGGCGGTGAGCATGAAGAATGGTGCACCAGGCGGGTGGCCCACTTCAAGTCGGTATCCGGTAGTGATAAACTCTGGACAGTCCCAGAACGAGGCTGTCGGTTCGATAGTAGAACAGTAGACGAAGGCCGCAATGAGGAAGGTAAGCCACCCTGTCACGTTGTCTACGAGACGGTACTGTTTCATTAAGATTGTTCCTTTTAACGTTAAAACAGCTGCAAAGATAGCATTTTTTACCGAATACACCTAAAAATAAATACTTTAAACGCGATTATTATAAGAATTATACATATCTTTGCACTCACCTATTGACTATAATAATTGTTACTAACTTAAAAATGAAACCGTTATGAAGAAATTTCCTTTTTTTCTCTTAATCATGGCAGCAATGATTATGAGTCTTTCGTTCATCTCGTGTGGTGATGATGGTGACGACGGTGAAACGAATGATAATCCTCCTGTCACGAACAACTCCTCTGGTGGTAGCCAAGGTGGTGGATTTGTCGTGTCTGATAGCCTTCTTGTGGGTACATGGGAGTTTGTCGATGGAGTGGAAAAGGTTAAGTATTCTTACAACGGACAGCAGATGCCGGAACAGACCATCCAATTCGACCGTGCTCAAATTAGGGAAATAGCAAGCCAGAACGGCTATGGTATCTGGGACGAGGTGCTGAACATTACGAAAAACACCGTCAACGGACAGCCATACACCTTGAATGGCAATGTGCTGATGGACTATGCCGATAAGGAAAAAGGCGTAAGCTTTGTTGTCGAGGTGAAGTCTTTGAACAAGGCAAACATGGTCTTGCACGAGGTAATAAAGATTGATACCGAGGGCATGGCTGTGGATATTGATGCAGACATGAATTACAAAAACGTCTCCTCCTACTAACAATCAACCCTCATCCCTTCCTCCTCCCCTCTCAGGGGAGGCTAGGAGGGGTCTCTCTCTTTTATAAGAGCAACCCTGCTCCGTAGATAAGTGCCAGGTAGCGGAGGAATTTGCCGATGGAGATGCTGAGTAGTGAGATAAACATGTTGGCACGCATGAGACCCAGCAGGATGGTGATGGCCGACCCTAAGACGGGGAGGAAGGCAAAGAATCCCATCCAGGCACCACGCCCCGCCATGAAGCGCTCGGCCTTGTCGAGGTCGCGCTGCTTCACATGCAGGTATTTCTCTATCCACTCCAATTTGCCCATGCGTCCCACACCGTAGTTGAAGCAACTGCCCAGGATGTTGCCGATGGTGCCGTAGACCATGAGTTGCCAGGGGTCAAGGCCAGAGGCTATCAGCCCCACCATGACTGCCTCGCTGCTGAACGGGAAGAAACTGCCGGCCAGAAAAGCGGCCAGCAGCATGCCGATGTAACCATATCCTGTAAGAAAATCAATGATCCACTCCATTGTGATATAATGGTGTTTAGGCTGGGAACTGGAATGTGAGGGTGTAGATGGTAAGGATGACGGCAGTGAGGCAGGTTGCCATGAAAAGCCAGTTGGTGAACTTCGTATTCGTCAGGGTGAAGAAGTGCGCAATGAGGGGAGCACTACAGATAATCGTCAGCCGAAGCAGCAGCTCATAGTGTTGAGGCTGTATGAACAGGAAGATAAAGGCCAGCCATTCCATGATGGTAAAGAACCCGTAGAGCTGACGGATGCGGATACGGTCTTCGTAGCTGTGGTGCCATAAGTGAATCATGCTAATACATGTGAGCACGACGATGAAAATAATGGTGGCGAGGACGGGTTCTGTGAAGAAATGATAACGGATAGGGAAACGGAAGAGGGTAAGGGCAGTGAAATGAGTGACTGCCAAGTGCCACTGATGGGTCAGCATCACCCAGGGCAGCAACAGCCAGTAGGGGGTGGCCAGTCCTAACAGCGAGGCTACCCATGACTTGACGTTGAGCGACTGCAGGTGAGTGAAACACAGCACCCACAGCGCAGGCAAAAAGTAAAGGATGTGTACCTGGAATAGGCTGGCGATACCCAGCAGCAGGAACGCACCGTAGATGAGCGACTGGGAGTTCTCGTCCTGATAGCTGCGGAAAAGGGGTAGTAAGGCCGCCGTGAACAGCATGCCTACGACGGCACCGCGCAGTGAGGAAAAGAGGAAATTGGCTACAGAGGAAAGGATAAGGAATACCGATGACACCATAAGGCTACGCACACGCAGCAAGGCATTGCTGTTGTTCAGCTCTACCATGATATAGGTGGTAGCACCCATGCAGAGCATTTGCAGCCACCATCCCTCGCTCACCATTCCTGCCACCATCCACACGATGAAGGCGTAGGCAGCAGAAAAAGTGGGTGTGAGACTGCTTCTGGCTACTATGGACTGTATGTTGGGCAGCACGATGGGAATATTTGTCTAACAGAGATCCTTACCGATGTCGCGACGGAAGTAACGGCCGTCGAACTGTATCTTCTTTGCTTCTTCAAATGATGTGCGCAGGGCTTCTTCCTTGGTGGCACCATAGGATGAGACGGCAATGACACGGCCGCCAGCGGTGACCACCTGACCATCTTTCAGGGCGGTGCCGGCATGAAAGACAACAGTGCGTACCTGTTGTCCGACGGAGCCTTCTACCTGATCGATGCCGGTGATGGGGAACCCTTTCTTGTAGGCTTCGGGATAACCGCCGGAGACAAGCATCACGCAGACAGCGGCACGCTCGTCGAACTCGATGCTGTGCTGGTCAAGGTTGCCTGCAGCCACTCCTTCGAAGAGGTCAACGAGGTCGCTCTTCAGACGGAGCATCACGCTCTCGGTCTCAGGGTCGCCCATGCGGCAGTTGTACTCAATGACGTATGGCGCACGTGTGCCGTCGGGCATCTCACGGTTGATAAGTCCGAAGAAGATAAAGCCTTTGTAGTCGATGCCTTCGGCCTTCAGTCCCTCGACGGTGGGACGGATGATGCGGTCTTCAACCTGCTTCATCCACTCTTTCGTGGCGAAGGGAACGGGCGATACAGAGCCCATGCCGCCTGTGTTCAGACCAGTGTCGCCCTCACCGATACGCTTGTAGTCCTTGGCTTCGGGCAGGATCTTATAGTGCTCGCCATCGGTAAGCACGAAGACGGAACACTCAATACCGCTCATGAACTCTTCAATGACCACGCGGGCAGAGGCATTGCCGAACAGGCCGCCCAGCATCTCCTTCAGCTCTTGCTTGGCTTCTTCGAGCGTAGGCAGGATGAGCACGCCCTTGCCGGCGCACAGTCCGTCGGCCTTCAGTACATAAGGGGGCTGGAGTGTTTCGAGAAAGGCCAATCCCTCTATCAGATGCTCACCGTCGAAGGTCTGATAGGCTGCGGTGGGGATATGGTGGCGCTGCATGAAGGCCTTGGCAAAGTCCTTGGAGCCTTCGAGCACGGCACCGGCTTTCGACGGACCGATGACGGGTACGTTCTTCGTGCGCTCGTCGGCTTTCAGGTCATCGTAGATACCCTTTACCAGGGGATCCTCAGGCCCTACTACCACCATGTCGATACCCTCGTTCACCACAAATGTCTTGATGGCCTCGAAGTCGTCGGCTTTCATGGCGATGTTTGTTCCTACGGTGCAGGTGCCTGCATTGCCTGGGGCAATGAAGAGCTGCTCGCATTTCTCACTCTGGCTGATTTTCCATGCTAAGGCGTGTTCACGGCCGCCACTGCCTAAAAGAAGAATTTTCATTGTTTTATCGTTTGTTGTGTAGTGTCAGACATCTTTCAAATTCATCGTCATCTATTTCAGATAGTCTTCGAAATACTGTGTGATGCGCTCATGCAGATGCACGCCGGCATGCCCTCTCATGTTATGTCCTTCACCGGGATAGGCAAAGAAGTCGGGCTGTGTGCCAGCCTCTATGCAGGCTTTAAGGAACGACAGACAGTGCTGTGGGACTACGGTGGGATCATTGTAGCCAGTGATGATTTGGAGCTTTCCCTTCAGGTTACCGGCTTTACTGATGAGCGAGGTCTTCTCGTAGCCCTCGGGGTTCTGCTCGGGCGTGTCCATATAGCGTTCACCGTACATCACCTCGTACCATTTCCAGTCAATGACGGGACCACCGGCCACGCCCACCTTGAACACATCAGGATAGTTCAGCATGAGCGAGATGGTCATGAAACCTCCAAACGACCATCCGTGTACACCCAAGCGCGACATGTCGACGTAGGACAGTGAGCGCAGGAAGTCGACACCCTTCATCTGGTCCTGCATCTCTATCTGACCGAGCTGACGGAACGTGGCCTGCTCGAAGTCGCGGCCGCGATTCTCTGACCCTCGGTTGTCGAGGATGAAGACAATATAGCCTTTCTGCGCCATGTAGGTCTCCCACGAGCGACTCTGCCAGTGCCAGGAGGCTTCCACATTATGAGCGTGAGGACCTCCGTAGACATAGACGATGGTCGGATATTTCTTCTGTGGGTCGAAATCGTGGGGTTTCACCATTCTGTAGTAGAGGTCGGTCACCCCGTTAGCGGCTTTGATACTGCCACACTCGTATTGGGGGACAACGAAATCTTTCCAGGGGTCAGGAGCCGTTAGGATGTTTGAGGTCTGGGGCTTGAGGTTTGAGAGTCTTACATAGTTTATCGTATTCGGGGTTGTGGGAGTACTGTACTTGTCGTATAACTTTGCCCCTGTAGCAGAGAGAGTGGCACGGTGTATGCCCTCGCCATTGTCAAGTGGTGTGCGCTTGCCGTTTTTCAGATTGACAGCATAGAGGTTACACTGTAAGGGGTGCTTCTCATTGGACGCAATGATAACGCTCTTGGATTGTTCGTTGAAGCCCAGCACGTTGAGCACCACCCACGGACCCGAGGTGAGCTGTCTGACCAACTTCGCACCTTCGTTCCCCCGTACCTTCTCAAAGAGGTACAGGTGATGATACCCGTCTCGCTGGCTCTGCAGGATGAACTTCGTAGCGTCCCAGGGAAGGAACAGGATGGGGTAGAGAGGTTCCACGTATTTCTCATCGGTCTCGCGATAGAGTTCAGCCAAGCGCTCACCCGTCTCGGCATCATAGCTCACCAGTCGGCAGTCGTTCTGGTCACGGTTCAGCTCGAACAGGTAGACGGTCTTCCCGTCGGGCGAGAAGGTGATATTGCTGAAATAGCATACCTCCTGTAGGCCGCCAATAGGAGTGGGCGTTTTCAGATAGACGGTATGCTTCGTCTTCAGGTCATAGATGCCCACGGTGACCCTATGGCTGGTCATGCCTGCCATGGGATATTTGTCGGGCTGGTATTCAGCCACGCGAGGGACGATGTCCACTTGTGGATAGTCAGTAACCATCGACTGGTCCATACGGTAGAAAGCCAGTCGCTGACCGTCGGCACTCCAGAACAAGCCTTCGTTGATGCCAAATTCATTGCGATGAACGGCCTCACCATAGACAATCTCGCGTGAGCCGTCGGTGGTAAGCTGCTGTTCAGCATTGTCGGCCGTACGGACATAGAGCTGGTTGTCGCGCTTGAAAGCCAGTGCACGGGAGGCCTTGCTCCAATGCTGTTCTGCTTCTGTGGCAGCAGCGTCCTGCTCCCAGACAACCTGCTTGCTATCGAAGTTGTAGAGCACGCGCTTCTTACTGTTCTTTAGCAGTACAAGTGGCTCGTTAGGGTAGGGGTATCGGGCATTCATGGCCGAATGCCAGCCCTCGCCCAAGTCCTTGATGTTGAAGAGCGCTTTCTTCTCGCCTTTCTCATTGATTGTTCCGCTTTTCTCGGCATCTTGGTACATCAGCTGATCGCCCCACCAGGTAAGGAACAGGTTTTGGGGACGAAGGTTGTGGTAGTTACGTCCGCCGCTGTTAAGGTCCTCAAGGGTGAAAAGTTTCTGCTGAGCGCTCATGGGAATGGGGAGTACGAAACAAAAAAAGCATAGGGCCAGGGTAAGCCCCATGCTGATATTAGTCTTCGTCATGGTTGAAACGGTTGTTTTTTTTGTATGGTTTCTTGCCTCCGCTACGGTCGAAACGCTCATGACCTCCACGGTTCTTACTGTCGAAACGTCCTTCTTGTTTCCCGTCGAAACGCTTCTCACGCCTGCCTGAAGAACGGTCTTTCCTCTCTCCACTCTCCTCTCTTCTCTCTCCTCTGTCACGCTTATCTCTCCACTCTCCTCTTTCGTGCTTGTGGAAAGTGAAGGAACGGATGTCGGCATCCTCGTTCTCCTCCTGCTCGTCTAAGCGCTTCTTGAACTCGCGCTCTTTCTTGAAGCGATGCTTCTCGCTCATCTGGCGCTTCTCGTCTTCGGTTTTCACGATACCGCCTTCACTGCGGAACTCTTTCAGCTTGCCGTCGAACATCGTGTATTTGCGGAACTCGCATTCCAGTGAACCGTTGTAGAGGGGAATCTTGATGCTGGGCTTCAGGCCAATTTGGTCGAAGCACTCCTCGCGATAGCTCAAAATCCAGGCATCACCGCCCATGAACTGATGCTTCAGTCGCTCACCAATCATGCGGTAAGTACCCAGCAGGTCGGGGGTGGTGATGCGCTCTCCGTAAGGTGGATTGCTCACCAGGATGGCCTTCTCCTTGGGCTGTGTGAAGTCCTTGAAGTCTTGCTGCTCAATGGTGATGTCGGCAGTGAGACCGGCAGCCTTTGTATTCATGCGGGCGGTGTTGACGGCCTTCATGTCGATGTCATATCCATAGATATGGTGGGTGAACTCACGTTCCTGCGAGTCGTCATTATAGATACGGTCGAAGAGGTCGGCATCGAAGTCGGGCCATTTCTCGAAAGCATACTCCTTGCGGAACAGGCCGGGAGCCATGTTGCGTGCGATGAGGGCAGCCTCGATGAGAAGGGTACCGCTACCGCACATCGGGTCGATGAAATCGGTCTCACCGTGCCAGCCTGTCATGAGAATCATGCCGGCAGCCAGCACTTCGTTAAGGGGAGCTTCAACGCTCTCCTGACGATAGCCGCGACGGTGAAGGCTTTCGCCTGATGAGTCAAGGCACAGCGTGCAGTCGTCCTCAGCGATATGGATATGGAGACGCAGGTCGGGATTGGTTACCGAGATGTTAGGGCGTGAACCGGTCTTCTCACGGAACTGGTCGACGATAGCGTCCTTGACCTTGTAGCTGACGAACTTGGAGTGGCGGAATTCCTCGGAGAATACCACGGCATCGACAGCAAACGTATGGTTGTTGTCCAAATAGGTTGTCCAGTCTATCTTCTTGATTTCTTCGTAGACATCATCGGCACTCTTAGCCTTGAAACGGGCAATGGGCTTTAGAATCTTGATGGCTGTATGTAGCGAGAAATTTGCACGGTACATCAGTTCCTTGTCACCCGTAAACGACACCATGCGTCTACCAATTTGTACATTGTTGGCCCCCAGTTGGGTCAGCTCTTTCGCCAGGACGGACTCCAGTCCCATGAATGTCTTGGCGATTAACTCGAATTCGTTTTCCATTAAATATGTGAGATTTCGCTTGCAAAGGTAGTTGAAAAGACGCGAAATACAAAATAATTCTTAATTATTAATGCCTGATGCTGAAAAAAAACGATTTGTGTCATTTGGTCTTCTCCATTTTTTGTATTTTTGCATCAGATTCTTAATCTAACCGATAAACGACCTGAATTTAAATGTATACCTTTGTATTACTTTACGTAACACCGCAGTCCGTATTGTCAGATGTCCTCATCTGGGTTGCGTTTGCGTTATTGTTTGTGGGTTCTTTGGTCCTGTTCTTCTGGCAGAGAAGGGTAGGACGCGGACTAGTGCATGATGTGGAGATTCTTGACCAGATAAAGGATCGCAACGTACAGAATGAATTTGTGCTGAAAGCTCTTCGTATCGCTACATGGCACATGGAGGTGAGCACGGGTGAGATAGCCTATGACAATGATTTCCGTGAGCGCACCAATGAGTGGATTGCTGATGCCTCGGTAACCAATGGAGTCATGGAGCGTGGTGTAAGTATGCTTCATGAACAGGATGGTCCTCGTGTGGCTCAGGCTCTGACGAACCTGTGCATGGGCCTGACCGAGGAATATCATGAGGAGTATCGCGTCAGGATTCCTAATACCAGCAGGGTATATTGGGAGGAGTCGTATGCAACTATTGCCGAGCGGGGTGATGATGGTAAACCCACGATGATTGTGGGCACTTCAAAGCGTATCGACGACCGGAAGACGATGGAAAAGGCACTGTCTGAAGCACGCTACAGGGCAGAAGAGAGCGACCGTCTGAAAACGGCCTTCCTGGCTAATATGAGCCATGAGGTACGAACACCGTTGAATGCTATCGTGGGATTCACAAGCCTGCTTCCCGATGTTACTGAACCCGAGGAGCGCAAGCAGCTGCTTGACCTGATCAATGAGAACACCCAGAAACTGCTTACCATTGTCGATGATGTGGTGAGCATATCGAAGGTGGAGTCAGGGCAGAATGCACCGATGTTCACTACTTTCGATCTCTGTATCGCACTCACTGAGGTCGTCGACCTGTTTGTTCCCAAACTGAAGATGGGGGTTACGCTCACTACGGATTTCGCAGTGCCTGCGCTGAACATTAGTTCAGACCGCAGCAGGGTGGTCGACGTGATGCGCCATCTGGTATCCAATGCTGTAAAGTTCACTGACAATGGTTCGATTGTCGTGGGCTTCGATATGCCAGAGGGTGGACAGCTGCGTATCTGGGTAAAGGATACGGGTAAGGGTATTGCACCAGAGCTGCACGAGAGGGTGTTCGAGCGGTTCTTCAAGGTCGATGAGTTTATCCCTGGTGCTGGCCTTGGACTGAGCACATGCCGCACGCTGGCTTACAGTATTGGCGCTACCGTGCTCGTCGACTCTGCATTGGGTGAGGGCTCTACCTTTAGCTTTGAGCTTCCTACTAGCGGTTCGTTGTGATAAGGATTATAATAGTAAAAAGAGACAGGGTGCAGTCGCGACTGCACCCTGTCTCTTTTTACTGTGCCATCTGTCTTTGCCAGAAGCGGTAAGTGATGTCCTCGAAAGAGCCGTCGTCTTGCCGTTTGTATAGCCGCTGGTTGGTCGTTGGCTTGTTCAGCGGTCCCAGATGCCGGATATACGGGCCTAACTTCAGGTAGTCGAAATCGGACTTGTTGATGCCGGCGGGTATGCGTAGCCTTCCGCTATACCATGCCACCTTAAAGGCTGGGTGCTCTTCATGTATGTATTGCGCCAGCATGTTAATCCCCATAGGGTCGGCATCACCGCCCATGAGGGCCAGACAGGTGATGTCGTTGCCATACCGCTCAATGAAGCTGTCGATAGCTTCTGTGTCGAGAGGCATGCCGATGTCTTCCCATAGGTAGGGACTGTGGCACCCCGGACAGCGACACGGGCAATTAGAGATGTTAATTGCCAGTGTCACTTCGTCGGGTATCTCCTGAAAAACAATTCCTGTGTTGACGTACTTCAGCATTGTAATGATGCATTCTTAATTATGCATTATAATTATGCATTATGCATTCTTAATTATGCATTATAATTATGCATTATGCATTCTTAATTATGCATTATCTGCGTGTGCATAGTAACGGCGTGCTGCCTCTTCCTGACGTGACTTCGAGAAATTGCTGACGCGTTTCAGATAGCCGATGATACGGGTGAGGTAGTCCACGTTCTTCGAGTGGCAGTGCGGACATTCCTTCAGGTAGCGCTTGTCGATGTGGCCGCAGTCGTTGCACACGGTGTTGGGGATGTTGAAGGTGAAGTAGTTGCATCCCTCCTGTGCAGCCACCTTCAACAGGTGCTTATACTGGTCCTTCGACAGATGTTCTTCCAAGTTCATGTGCAGGGCTGAGCCACCGGTGAGGTGCTCGATATAGGGAGCGCCATGCAGCTTGAACTTGTCGATGACCGACAGCGAGTCGTCTTCTACGACATAGAAATAGCTGTTGTAGCAGTCGCGCGGTACGAAGTAGCCGTCCTCGCGGTCCCACTTGGCGTGCTTCACACCCACGTTCTCGGCGGGAATCATCTCGCAGTTGAACATCACATCCTTCGTGCGGTACTGCTTGTTGTATTTCTCTATGAGTCCCAGGACAGACTGCACGAACTTCTTGTAATCGTCGTTGGGCGTAATCTTCAGTCCCATGAATTCAGCAGCCTCCACCAGACCGTTGATGCCGATGGTGAGGTATTGACGGCCGATGTTGATGTAGCCGGCATCGAAGAGGGGCAGCATGCCGTTTGCCTGTAGCTCTTTCAGGTTCTCATTGTAGGCCATCTGAACCTTATGGCAGAGGTCGATGATACTGCCTAAGTATTCCAGATAGTCCAGCTTATGGTTCACGGCATACTGTATGCAGCGGTTCAGGTTGATGGTGAGCACCGACTTCGAACCTGTCGACACACCGCCGGCACCAAGGGTATAGCTGAAGCCGTTGTCGGTAATCTCATTACGCAGGCGGCAGCAAGAGCTCAGCGAGTCGGCATTGTCGCTCATATAGGTGAAGAAGGAGTGGCCTTCCGAGTACATCTCAGCGGTGAAGTCGCCCCATTCCTCGTCCAGACAGTTGCCATCCTTGTCGGTGAGCAAGGCCATCGTCTCCACGGGGAAGGTGAGCATGGTCTTCGTACGCTCTTTGTTGAACCATTTCATGAAGCGCTTCTGCAGCCAGCTCAGACCTTCCCAGTCGGGCTGTGAACCGTCGGGGAAGTAGAACTCACCGAAGATGCTCTTGAAATAGTATTTGTCATAGTAGGCCACGTTCCAGAACACTGCCTGGTAGTTGCGGGCACCGGTGGGCTGGTTCAGCGTGTAGACAATCTGCTCGAAATAGTCGGTGATGACCTTGTCGAGTGTGCGGTGCTTCAGCGAGAGGTCTACCACTTCGTCGGCACGCTTGTAGTAGTCCAGTCCGAACTCCTTACCTATGAAGTAGTTCATGTACATCAGGAACTCGGGCGTAGCGCAGGCACCACTGAGCATGGAGCTCACCATGAAAACCATGTTCACGAAGCCGCCGCAGTACGACTTCAGGTTGGTGGGGGCTGTGGAGTTGCCACCGATGCTGATGGTTCCGCCAATGAGCCAGGGGTACATCGTGATCGATGCACAGTAGTTGGCCAGCGAGGTCTCGTCGTTCTTATATATAAAGTGGTGTGTCAGCTTGTCGATATACTCGTCGGCCAGTTGCTTGCCGTACATCTTCTTGATGCGGTCTGTGAGCAGACGGCGGTTCAGACGGATGAAGTTCGACTTGGGCAGCTCGCCAATCAGGGTGGCGATGTTCTTGTGTTCCACGTTGGCATTGGCATCATACTTTGAACCAGTGGCAGCGTTCATCGACTCCATGTATTCGGAAAGGAACATCATCTTCTCTAAGGTCTCACGGTCTTCGGTGTGCTCCTGACGGTAGAGGATGAACGACTTGGCCACCTTGTAGTAGCCTTCGCGCATCAATGCTTCCTCCACCTGGTTCTGGATGTCCTCCACCTTGATGTCGTTGTGGATGTCAAGGTGACTCAGGATCTTTGAGATCGTTCCCAGATCAGAGGGCTCGTTAACACTTTGGAATGCCTTGATGATGGCATTCATAATCTTGTCGAGTGAGAAACAGTCTTTCGAACCGTCTCGTTTGGTAATGGTAAAATTTTTAATTTCCATTGTTATATCTTACTAATTTTGTTTTATTGTTTGCTCGTCGTTTAGGTCTTCTGTTGTCGTAAGTAGTCCACTTTGGAGAACTTTTGTGTGTGGAAAGTTGTCCGTTTTGGAAAACTTTTTTAGTTTCGGTCGCAAAAAAGTTTCCCGTTTTGGGAAACTCTTATCGAGTGCAAAGGTACGAAACTTTTTCAATTTATGGATGGGTCTGCCTATAAAAAATGTCTTAAAAAGTGTCAATTTTCTGTCAGAGATTGTTCGACTACATACGTCTTGCATTTTTATTTGCTTTTGTCGTTTTATTGATGTATCTTTGCAGTCGTAAACTAGATTGTCATGAAGAAACTGTTTTCCCTTAATGTGCTGCTGGTGCTGCCGATGATGCTTATGGCACAGCAGACAACGCCAATCCGAGAGTTCAACCTGTATGGCCCCTTTGCCGTGAGTGCTCCCTTCGCTTCCGACACGGTCGATGTCAACGGACGCAAGTTCGACGAGCAGTCATTATTAAATGCTGTCGGTCTGAAAGAGGACGCGCCTGTTACGGTCTACAAGGATGTGCTGGTGCCGTCGCTCAGTGACCAAAAGAGCGTGGGCGTGCTCAGCTTCTATGTCAACAACGCTGACTACCTGAAAGGTAAACTCGAGGTGAAAGGACTGAAGCATTACAAGGTGTTCGTCGATGGTGCTGAGGCGGGTGGCGAACTGAAGCTCGCTCCCGAACATCATACCGTGGCCATCAAGTTCCTGGCTGAACCTAAGGACACCGACTCCCTCTGTGTTACCATCGATGCGCCGCAGAGCGTACCCTATACGCTCAGCAGACAGCATCCCTATATGGTACACGACCTGACCGACGGTAAGCGTGTGCGTGGCATATCGCTGTCGGCCGACGGTACGCTCGTGCTGCTCACCTATCAAACTACCGAGCGCGGTGGACAGAGCCGCTGGGACTATGAGGTGCGCGAGGTGAAGACACTGCGACTCCTCTGTCGGCCTACCCAGGGTGTGCGCTGGATGCCGCGCGCGTGTGCATATATAGAAGAGGTGTGGGAGTCGGGTAAGCGCGTGCTCTATCGTGTGGACCCTCGTAGCGGAGAGCGTATCCGTATGGCCTACGACGTTCCCAAAGGCTATTTTGTGATGAGTCCCAATGAGGATTATCTCATTTTCTCGGCTGAGGACGAGGGACCGAAAGAGGATGAGGAGGTGTTCCAGGTGGTGGAGATGGACGACCGTCAGCCGGGCTGGCGCAACCGTGGCTATCTGATGCACTACGACCTGCAGTCGGGGGTGTGCAGGCGGATAACTTTCGGCAGTAAGGGCCAGCGCCTGTGCGACATCTCGCAGGATGGCAGGCAACTGCTCATCACCTCTTCCTACTCCCGTTTAGAAAAACGGCCTACCGAGGTGGCCGATTTCCTGCTGATGGATATCGAAACGCTGAAGACCGACACACTTCTGCAGACGGTGGGCTTCCTGGGCGGTGCCTCGTTCTCGCCCGACGGCAAGCAGCTGCTGTTCACGGGAAATCCCGAGGCTTTCGACCGCATCGGATGTCAGCTGCCTGATGAGGTCACCCCCAATATGATTGAGACCGAGCTGTTCCTCTATGATCTGGCATCCAGGAAGGTGACACCGCTCACCAAGGACTTTGACCCGTCGGTGACCCGTGTCGACTGGGCGTGGGGCGACGGTATGATCTATTTCTCGGCCGAAGACCGTGACTACGTGCACCTTTATCAATTGGACCCGTCGACAGGAAAGATCACGCAGCTTGAGACAGCAGGTGACTATGCCTATCGTTTCGACGTGGCTGCACAGGCCAATGTCGTGGGCTATCTGAGTTATGGAACCCTGGCTCCCGCCTCGGCCTTTGTTGCCTATACCGCGAAGGGCAAGGGTGCCATGAAGCAAATCAGGTTCTTCGATGGCAAGAGCGTGATTGCCGATGCTGCATTGGGTACCTGTGAGGACTGGAACTTCAAGAATTCGAAGGGCGACACCGTTTATGGCCGCCTCTATCTGCCGAGGGACTTCGATGCCTCGAAGAAATACCCCATGATCGTCTATTATTATGGTGGCTGCTCGCCCACACCGCGCTATTTCGAGTCGCCCTACGCTCCACAGATGTGGAACTCACTGGGCTATGTGGCCTATATCATCCAGCCCAGCGGAGCCACGGGCTTCGGACAGGAGTGGGCTTCGCGCCATGTGAATACGGCCGGCGGTACCCCCCATGCTGACGGTACCGTTCCAGCGGGGACTCCTGCAGGTGACATCATCGAGGGGACAAAACGTATCTGCGACGAGCATCCCTTCATCGACCGCACGAAGATAGGCTGTATGGGTGCCTCCTACGGCGGTTTCATGACGCAGTACCTGCAGACCGTGACCGACATCTTTGCCTGTGCCGTCTCGCATGCCGGCATTGCCAACCATACCAGCTACTGGGGACAGGGCTACTGGGGATATAATTACAGCGAGGTGTCGATGGCCAACAGCTATCCGTGGAGCCATCGCCAGCTCTATGTTGACCAGTCGCCGCTGTTCCGTGCCGACAAGATCCATACGCCGCTGCTGCTCCTTCATGGTACCGACGACACCAATGTTCCCATCGTGGAGAGCCTGCAGATGTTCACGGCCCTGAAACTCTTAGGGCGTGAGGTGGCCTTGGTCGAGGTGAAGGGTCAGGATCATCACATCACTGACTATAGCAAGCGCGAGAAATGGCTGGCCACACAGATGGCCTGGTTCCAGAAATGGCTCAAGGACGACGCTTCATGGTGGGATGCCCTCTATCCGAAGAAACATCTGTAGCGCACAGATAGCTTGACTGTTTGTGACGGAACGATACTGTCGTTGACTTTTCGCGAGAATCCACGCAATATTCGTGAAAATTCAATAAATTCTTGTGAAAGTTGATGGCCGTTTGTCGCTTTCGTCGTATCTTTGCAGCGTGAAACAAAGAACCAGACGACATATCTCTGCTGTTGTGCTATTGGCAATCTATTTGTCAGTATTGCTGTTGTCGTCGGTTCACCTCCATCCGGAGACGGCCTTGGGAATGGATGCCTGCGAGCAGTGCGTCCATCACTTACCCCATGGCGGCCACCTCTCCGCAGGGAATGGAACGGCTCACGACTGCCTGCTCTGTCAGTTCCTCAGCATCAGCTATGTGGCGGTGGCCGTTGCTGCTGTCGTGTTCTTTGCCAATTTCCGGAAACTTCGTTACATCGCCTCGCGACCTTCTGACATGCTGGTTGTACGGGGCTTTGTGGCATTGCGTGCACCTCCTTCGTTATTCCTTTGATGACATTGTGTTAGGGAAATAACGAACGAAGCATTCATGATAGCATTATTATGTATGGCTGCGCTGTTGTCCGTACATGAACCTGCCGACACCACTGTGACCATACAGGGCGTGGAGGTCAGGGGCATGGCCCGGCAGCGTCAGCAGATGAAGACATCGCAGAACAGCGTCTCAGTGGGACGCGACTATCTGGAGCAGAACTTCTCGGGATCGCTCATGCAGACCTTGCAGGGCATCCCGGGCGTGAAGGCTATGTCGATAGGATCGGGCCTGTCGAAACCCACCATCCGTGGCCTGGGCTTCAACCGTATGGCTGTCACCGAGGATGGCGTGAAGCACGAGGGACAGCAGTGGGGTGACGACCACGGACTGGAGATTGACCAGTTTGCCGTCGACCGTGCCGAGGTGGTGAAAGGGCCTGCGGCACTCCTCTATGGATCGGATGCCATCGGGGGCGTGCTCAACCTTTTCACCAATCATATCCCGGTAAAGCCCTTTGAGGGAACGGTGCAGCTGAATGGCCGCTCAAACAACGAGTCTGTGGGCCTCTCGGCAAAAGTGGGTGGCAGGCAGGACGCGTTTTTCTATCGAGCCCATGTCACCTTCCTCGACTATGCCGACTATAAGGTGCCTACGGACAGTATTCAGTACTACTCCTATTGGATCCGACTGAAGGACGGTAGGCTGCGCAACACTGCCGGCTGCGAGCGCGATGGCTCTCTGATGCTGGGCTATGCAGGCTATAACTTCCATACCGATGTGCGCGTCTCCGACAGCTACAGCAAGAGCGGTTTCTTTGCCGATGCCCACGGTCTGGAGGTGCGCCTCTCAACCATCGACTACGACCGTTCGCGCAGGGATGTCGACCTGCCCCGTCAGTGGGTGAACCATTTGAAGGTGCTCAGCCATACGTCGTGGACGGAGGAGAAGGGGGCCATGGAGCTGAACCTGGCCTATCAGAACAACCTGCGCGAGGAACGGTCGGAACCGGTCAGTCACGGCTATATGCCTAAGCCCGAAAGCTCCTTGGAGCGCCGTTTCCGCAAGGATACCTATTCCGGACAGCTGGTCCTGCGTCGCTCTTTGGGTGATAGGCATGAGCTGCAGACGGGCGTGAGCACAGAGTTTCAGCACAACCGCCGCTCGGGATGGGGCTTCATCATACCCGACTTTGAGACACTCTCCATGGGTGCCTATGTCTTCGACCGTTACACCCTGCGTGAGGGACTGATAGTCAATGCCGGACTGCGCTACGACCATGCCCGCAGTCATATCCATGAGTATCATGACTGGTACCAGACCCCCGTGGCTCCCGTCCAGCATGCTGCGACCCCGTCGCAACCCGCTTCCTCCCAAGAATACCGCCAGCGTTCGGCCGATGCGGTGCGCCGGTTCAACAGCCTCACGTGGTCGGCAGGGGTCAACTGGCTCACGGGTGACTGGGTGTTGAAAGCCAATGTGGGAAAGAGTTTCCGCGTGCCTATCCCCAAGGAGTTAGGAGCCGATGGCGTGAATTACCACATCTTCCGCTACGAGCAGGGCAATGCCGACCTCTCCCCCGAGGAAAGCTACCAGATAGATGCTGGTGTAAGCTGGAGTCATGAGGGGTGGAACCTGCAGGTGGAGCCCTATGTCAACTACTTCCCTAACTATATCTACCTGAATCCCACCTCACAGTTCGTTGAGGGCCTGCAGCTCTATTACTATACCCAGGCCGAGGTGTTGCGCTATGGCTTCGAGGCAGAGCTGGGCTATGAGCTGAATCGCCACTGGCAGCTGTCGCTGAAAGGGGAGTACCTCTATGCCGAACAGCTGTCGGGCGACAAGATAGGCTATTCCTTGCCTTTTTCCACCCCCTGGTCGGTGGATGCCGATGTCAGGTATTCGTTCTTCGGACGGGGAACGGGCTTCGTCGGACTGAACGGTCACCTGGTGGGGCGGCAGGACCATGTAGTTCCTCCTGAGCGGCCCACTGATGGCTTCTTTACGTTGAACATCGCTGCTGGTCAGCGGTTTCCGTTGACTAAGGGAACCACAATGAAGGTCGCCCTGCATGCCGACAACCTGTTGAACCGTCGCTACTACGACCACACCAGCTACTACCGGCTGATAGATGTACCCGAACCGGGAATCAACTGTTCGCTGATGGTAGGACTGGACTTTTAATTACCCCCCAATCATTAACAATAGTTTTAATGGATTTTTAGTATGAATTCTAATAATAATAGCACCTATTCTATGCTGTCTCCTTTCACTGTCTTTTCCTTTGTGTATCGCCATTGGCGCAGTATCGCTGCCCTCGTTTTCGTCCTTGTTTTTACTGCCTGCAGTGACGACGAAAAGGATACAGCCAAGCCTTCCATTCTGGGCGTGGGTACTGCTTCCAGTGTGGTGAATCCTGTCAACTGCCAGCTGTATCATCGAGGCGATACCATCCATTTTTTCTATGTCTTTGAGGACGATACCGAACTGGGCAGCTTCAATATCGAGGTCCACGACAACAGCGACCACCACAGCCATAGTACTGAGAGCAACGACCACAACCAAGAGAGCGGTGAATGCACACACAGCGAAGAGCACCACCACGATGCCGATGAGCATGCGGCAGAGCAGCACTGGGTCTACAATCAGGTTTTCGAGATTCCTGCCGGTCAACGTCGTTATGAGGCCCGTGTTGACATTCCCATTCCTTTGAATATCGCTGAGGGTGACTATCATTTTATGATTCGTGTTACCGACCGTAGTGGATGGATGCAGCTGAAGGCCCTGGCCATCATGATCGAGGACTGATGGCTAATCATGATCAAAAATGAAAGGAAATGCAGAAAAATATATGAATATATTAAGGTGGATGGGAATTTTTTTCGTACCTTTGCATCCGCATAGTGTCTACCTTTGGTAGACGCTGGCAAATAAATACTGTGTAAACAGATTTCGGATGTTGCTGAATATCAGTGCAGAAGAAGAGAATTTGCATACTTTGGAGAATAGGGCCGCTACCATTGCCAAATGGTGGTGACCCCCTCCTTTTTTCTGTTTCCAGATGACGATGGATGCCATACAGACGATAAACCAAGATACGATGCTATGGTACCCTATGCGCGTTACCTACGGCCGCGAGGAAGCCATTAAGGCAGCCCTTGACGAAGAGCATATCGAGAATTTCCTTCCCATGTGCTGCGAGGACTACCTTGACGAACACAAGGAACCGCGTATACGTCTGACTCCAGCAATCCGTAACCTCATCTTCGTCCATTCGTTTCGCAATGTCCTTACGGAGATGAAGAAGTATGACAAGCGCTTTCATCCTCTGCGCTATATCATTGATAAAACCCGTTCCGATGTCTTTGATAAGGTGATGACCATCCCCCAGCGTCAGATGGAGCAATTCATGAGGGTTGCTGCCGTACCAGATGATCGAGTCACCATCCTTGAGGAGTATAATGACGATTTCTTCAACAAGCCGGGACAGCGTGTTATCATCAAATATGGCGACTTCAAGGGTGTCGAAGGTACCATCAAGCGCATCAAGAAGCGTAAGCAGGTCGTTGTCGAGCTGAAGGGCATCATCGCTGCCACCATCGACTTCGTTCCCACTTCGTGGTTGGAGTTTGTTCCCGATGAGGAGTAGAGACAAAAATCCCCAACAAGTAAATTCGTTAACTCACAGATTTCATCCCATTTATAGAATTTTTTCGTATTCAAATGATAAATCATTTCCACATTATGAATAGTCTTTTCAGCACCTTCCCCTCTCTTAGAGAGAGTCGGAGGGAGTTTTCCATGGGGAGAGCCTTTCTCTTCCTTTTCCTCTCGTTCTTTCTTCTCAGCTGTTCTAACTATAAGGACCTCCCCTATTTCCAGAACGCCAAGGACTTCAAGGACGACGGCACCGTAGGGCTCTACGATATCACCATCAAGCCGAAGGATCAGCTTGCAATCTTTGTGTTCTCGGGAACAAATCCAGATGCGGTAAGGCAATTTAGAATTATAGAGCCTTCTGCAATGGATTATACCCAGGAACGTATTTCAGTAAGAGGATCCTCTCAGACGCACCCCTATATTGTCGAGAACGATGGCAACATAGATTATCCCTTAGTTGGAAAAATTCATTTGGAGGGTCTCACCATTGAGCAGGCCAATCAGCATATCAAAGAAAAGATAGCACCATATATTCAGGAAGGAGTCGACTATATCGTAAACACTTATTTGCAAAACTATGATGTTACTGTCATGGGCGAAGTGAAAAAACCAAATACTTTCAATACAGGGCGTAATAAGATGACCATCCTGGAAGCCCTTGCTCAGGCGGGTGATATGACCATCTATGGTAAACGGGATAAAGTCAAAGTTCTCCGTGAACTTCCCGATGGTACTTATGAGGTCCATGAGCTCGACTTGCGCGATGCCAATATCCTGAACTCCCCTTACTATTACCTTCAGCAGCGCGATATCGTCTACGTGGAGCCCAATGAGGCCATGGCTCAAAATTCCCAAGTAGGTACTACCACCCGCCTCTGGGTACGTGGCGTTGCCATCACCATCTCCCTCGGCTCCTTGCTCTATCGAGTGCTGAACTGATAAAAATGCTCGCGGAAATCGCTGAAATCGCAGAAAATGACTATCAATCAGATTTCATGTATCACTAGAGTGGCCAACGGCCTCTAATTTCTGCAATTTCTGCGCTATCTGCGAGAAATATTAATTTATCTGATTGAAATAAAGTTTTATACGAAATAGCGAAAGAAAGCTAATCGGGGCGGCTTTTGGCGACCGCGTTTTTGGAGACGGTAGCTACATCAGCCTTCAGACATCAATCGGTGTTTTACACTTTTACAAAGAGAAAAGAGTATTATCACATTTATCCATAATGGAATCAAAACATTTAATTGAAATCAGTATCCCTGATAAATTCAGGGCCATTAATAAGGCCGATATTTGGCTTGATGGTATTACTGTCGTATCCGGCATTAATGGATGCGGAAAAAGTACCATTTCTAAGCTCTTGTATCAGACTTATAAGTATAGTATTCAGTACAATCGTTTGTTGACAAACGATGTTAATGAAAGACTAAAGCCATATTATGATGTCTTGAACCAGCTATACACGCTAATTTCAATAAATAGACGCCAAGGACCAATGTATGGTACTCGCAGGTGGCGGTATCTGATGTATTTAGATAAAGCAAATGTCTATCTGAAGGAAGTGAAGGAGTTATGTGAGAATTTCCTTGAAGAGGAGAAAAAGTTAAATGAAGGAAATGATACCTTGATGACCGACCGTACATGGCGCATTATGTGGGCATCTCTTGATAATGAAGGTGATAAAGATCTTGCTTCAAATCTTGAACGCTTACAGGCTCAAATGAGTTCCATTATTAAGGAATCAATTAACTTGTCACAAGAAAGACCATGTGATATTCTCCGGAATAAAATCACTGATTATTTAAGAAATGAACTGCCTGCTTCTATTGATGTTAGCGAATATGGTGATTCATTTATAGGATTGAACGCAAAAGCAGTAGCATTACCACACTATATTAAGCGTGTTATTTATATTGACACACCAATGATGCTAGGTATTGATGCCTTTGATGCACCTGAGAATTGGGATGAATTGAATACATATTTAAAGCAGCCATTATCAGGCAATTACAGTGGTATTATAAAGGAGACTATTCAGAATGAGATTCTTCATGGTGAAGCTGTATATGATGATGAATCAATCAATGATGACATTACTTTCAGACGTGAGGACGGCGAAGTATTCTCATTATTCGACTGTGCCACCGGTGTCAAGTCCTTCTCTATTCTGCAGCTTCTGTATAAGAATGGGTACTTAAGAAATGATACACTCCTTATTGTTGACGAACCTGAGGCCCATTTACATCCTCAGTGGATTGTTGAATATGCGCGATTGATTCTCTTGTTGCATAAGGAGATTGGAGTTAAATTCTTTATTGCAAGCCATAGTACAGATATGGTAGGAGCATTAAAAGAAATTGCCCCAGTATATGATGTAGCGGACTTAAATTTTTATGTTGCCGAGGAAGCTGATAACCTATGTTACAATTATAGGTATTTGGCTGATGATGTAGAACCAATCTTCGCATCATTTAATAAATCATACGAGAAACTTGATTATTTCGTAAGTCATGGCAAAGAGTAATAATAGTAAGAAATACATAGAACATTGGGCCATAGGTTGCTCTTTTACTCCCTGTATAGCAGACTATATATCCTCAGTGCCAGAAATCCTTCATCGTGATTATCCAAGAGAAAACCTAAGAGCATTTGATAATATTTATGCTTGGGATGCTGACAGGTACGAGAATAAGAAATATGGCAATCAGAGTTCAGAAACAGTAGATTTGGTCTTTGGCTTAGACTATGGTCAGATATTAATGGTCGAAGCTAAACTGAGTGTTCAGAATGTTGAAAACATAAAAGGTGAAGTTGAGGCTAAGATAAAACATACAAGGGAATATGTCGTCTCTTCTGATAATTTCAAAAAAGTTATTGAACCTTCAATAGTGTTGTTTGGCCAGAAACGCTTTCATGAACTATATACAAGGTATAGAAGAATGCGCAACAATAAGACTGACATCGTACCCATGACTCTATCTGCGTTTCATGATAAATATTTTGGAACTTCTAAGAAAGTGTCATGATAAAAATGGTGTTTGTCACTCTAGCTGAGAGATAAGATTATTCAATGACAGGAGCTTGCCTCCTTTCACATCATCCATCATCCATCAACCATCATCCGTCCAATCCGTGTCATCCGTGTTCGTTTATATAATATTTACGTGCTTTTCGAGTTTTTCGATATTTTAGGAATTAATAAATACAATATTTGTTCAACTTATCCAAATTCATGGTTCGATAAACTCACCATAAATAGAGCCGATTCATCCTGAGCCCATCGAACTTTGCGTTAAAGTTGCCAACCCCGTCAACATCATGGGTGCCAACAAGCGCATTATGGAAGACCTGGTGATGGCAGCGTAAAAGATTGGGATATAGAATAATGTATAGGCTGAAGGCTGAGAACGATAAAGCCGATTGAGGAAATAAACTGAGTGAATAAATCGAGGCTACAAAATATTCCCTCAACCGCACTAGGGCAATAAAAGATAGTATTTTTGCAAACAATATATAGACAACAAGTTATGGACGTACAGTTTGATAAGGTGAAGACACTCAATGCGTTGCTTTATGTGGCCAACCGCGTGCAGCGCAAGGACTTCCACAAAATCTTCAAGATCATATACTTTGCCGACCGGCAGCACCTGGCCGACTGGGGCCGCCCCATCACGGGCGACACCTACATAGCCATGGAAGCAGGCCCCGTGCCGTCGCGCCTGTACGACATGCTCAAGATTGTCCGTGGCGATTCCTACCTGCCCGACACCGAGGGCCTTGGCCGCTACTTCCAGGTTGAAAACTGGATGTATGTCAAGCCGTTGCAGGATGCCGACCTCACCAAGCTCTCCGCCAACGAGCAGGAGGCCCTCTCCGAGGCCATCGCCAAGTATGCCGACCTCTCCTACGACGAGATCAAGGAGAAGTCGCACGATGTGGCTTGGCGTTCGACCGCCCGCGATTTCTCCATCAGTTGGGACAGCATCGCCCGCGAAGCCGGACTGAACGGCGAGGAACTGGAGTATGTCAACGAATTCTCGCGCCTCGAGGCCGCACTAAGCTAACGGGTTATGGCAAGCAAAATCACGTTGTCAGCGCTCGAAGGCCTGCGCGACCTGTCCATAGCGCCCGGAGCAGTGTTCATTGGCCCGTGGCCAGGCATTGACCACGAGAAGTTCCTCATCGTTGCGGGAGTGGCCGACGACCGCATCCTGGTCTGTTCGGTGATGATCAATTCGGAGATCAACCCCTATATCCAATGCCGTCCGAGGATGCTGTCCTGCCAAGTGCCGCTCAAGGCAGCCGACTACGACTTCCTGAGCCACGACTCCTACGCCAACTGTGCGCAGCCCATCCGCGCCAAGTTCGGGGTGTTTAAGGAGGACGGACGGAGGTATTGTGGCATACTGAACGAGGCTGACCTCGACCAGGTGCAGCAGCGCATCATAGCCAGCGGAGCCCTGACCCAGGACGAGATAGAGAAGTACTTCAAGAAGAAGTAACGAGCCAAAGCGCCCCAGCGCAAATTTCTGTGCTTTCTGCGCTTTCTGTGAGACAAAAGAAAAAGCGGCAGCAGCCGCAAAAATCCGTCCAATCCGTTTTCCTAAGCTAACGTGAACTTCCGCATAACAGCCTGATACACAATATAAAACGAAAACACCGTTTCCTGTTTTATCAGACATTCATCAGACATCCGGGAAATTAAGCCTTTCCAGCTCATTTCTATACAAAAGCACGATTAAGCGAGTAAAAAGATGCTTGCATCAGTTCTTTCGAGCGTGAGTGCTTTCGATCTTCAGGTCAAAGGTACTACATTTTACCCAAATACGCAAGAGCGTTAAGATTTCTTATCCATCAAGAGTGAACAGATGTTAATTCTATGAGGGCTTATGATACAGGATGTGAGACAGGCACAAGATACTATGAAGAGAAATCACGAAAAAACGGGTTGCGGCTTGTCATGAGAATTTACGATCAAGGCTGAGGACAGTAGCGTTTGAGGTCTGAACAAAAATAAATATTCATAAACATTGTTTAACCAAATCAGCAATATACTGACAGAAGCATGGCTTCTGCAAGATAATAATACAGCCGGCTAAACGGGGCTGTCGGCGGTCATTGGTAATAGCCCCCTTGAGTAATGAGTATGAAAAAATTCGTGTTTTTCGGAAAGTAGCTTGAGTCCGAGAGGTGGATTCAAGCTGCAAGAACGCTGTGGTTTGTAGCCCAGCTAGTAGTTAGTCTCCTTTCTATCAATCATTCGATGATGGAGTAGCTCAGACACCCAACTGTGCAAACAGAGTTGCAATAGCAACTTGACCTCTACGGAGGTTGGAAGGATGTTGAAAAGTCAAGGACTTGGATAATGGGCGAGGAGCAGAATTAACCTCGAAAACCGGTGTGATAGACCGTAGTGGACGGAATGGGTCGCCGCAGAGACCCATTGGGGTTCGACTCCCCACTGTTACCTAAAGATTCCCTTAGTAACATATGGATAAGGAACATTTTACTAAACTTTTAATCGAACAGCAGGAAAAAGGGAAGTTACTTCTCTCTCTTGTCTCAAGCATGCACGAAAGTAAAAATGACTTTGGTGATGGGATGGTTATGTTTGGTGGAGAAGATTTGTATTACGTTCCTGAAGATGATCTTAATAGCTTCCTTAATAAGTTTGAAGGATGGAAATCTTACGTGTTTGAATTGCTAAAGTCTCAATTTGGAGGGGATGATCAATTTGTTTACGATTGGGATTCTAATATTGGTACTTATATATCTAAGAGAGAACCGATACTACCTCAACTTAAGAAGAAGGTGAATAGAGGTTTATCTCTTATAGAATCTTTCCTACAGCGTTTGGATTTCCATTTCCATGATGACGTTTATATGGAGAAAGCATCATTACAGCAACTGAAGGTAAAGTCCCCAATGGTCTTTATTAGTCACTCTTCTAAAGATAAGGCCTTTGCAGAGGCACTTGTGATTCTGCTTGAAGATTTGGGTATGGATAGCACCAATGTCTTTTGCAGCAGTGTAGATGGCTATGGTGTAGGATTAAGTCAAGATATCTTTGAAACTCTTCGTGGCTTGTTCAATGAACGCAATTTGTTTGTAATCTTCATTCATAGCCCGCGCTATTATAAGAGCCCTGTTTCACTCAATGAGATGGGGGCGGCTTGGGTGTTGAAGACAGACTTCTACTCTATCCTGACAACTGATATGGAATTTGGAATGATGAAAGGTGTTGTTAATGGTAGTACAATCTCCATAAAGGTGGATAATGATGACACACCTGCACGTCTTACTGAATTGAAGGACAAACTTACAAGTGTTTTTGAACTACCAGCTATAGATGGAACAAAATGGGAACGCAAACGCCAAGCATTTTTGGATAGGGTCTTATCAATTGCATATGAGAAGCCATCCGGAGAGGCAGCTGAACCAATTGTACAGTTTAGCTCTGATGAGTTGCAGATATTTTCCAAATGGGCAAATAACACGATAGATAAAACTTACATTGTAGTAAAGACCCGTGCAGGGGTGGAAGTTCATTTCGGTTATCATAACGGATATACTTTTGAATACGGAGAGGAAGAGGCTGAGTTTGAAGATTTTATGCAAAGGTTAGAAACAGCAGGCTTGATAGTAGCAGATCGCTATGATGACAAGAATCGTCAGCCAATCTATAAGATAACCAAGAAAGGTTATGACTATGCAAAGACGCTATAGAAAGCGGTTTACAGAAGCTTTGACTGGAAAAAATCGTAGAGAGTAAGATGATAGCAATTTAATTAAAGGAGGCAACGCATATGGCAGATAAAAACTTGTATCCTATGAGATGGGTTAAATATCTTTCTGATAAGCGATGGAGAGACGAAAAAGTCTTGGATCCAGAAAAGGATACCCGAAATCCATTTGAGGTGGATTTCGGTAAGGTGGTATTTTGCCCTGCTCTTCGCAGAATGCACGATAAGACTCAGGTTATCCCCCTTTCGAGTGGCGATTGTGTGTTAACTCGTTTGACCCATTCCATGCATGTCATGAACATTGCTGAGTCACTAGCATGTAATTATACGAGGAGTGATGACTTCCTTAATCTGTATAAGAAACCAGACGAAGCTTTTGAGGATGCCCAGCGCATACGCGCCATATTAAAAACGGCATCATTGCTTCACGATATAGGGAATCCGCCGTTTGGACACTTTGGCGAAGATACAATAAAGAATTATTTCAAGGAGTTGTTTGCATCCCCCAAGGGACAGGAAATTGCAAATGAACTTACTGACGATGAAAAATTAGACTTTATCCAATTTGACGGTAATGCTCTTGGAATTCGTATTGTGTCTAAACTGCAATACGCAGGCTTGCTTGATGGTTTAAATCTTACATACGGAACATTAGGAGCTTATCTGAAGTATCCCAATGAAGGACCAAAGGATAGCAGTGACGAGGCATATGTGGGAAACCATAAACATGGTATATTCAAAACAGAGCGTGAACTGTTTCAGGAGATAGTAAAGTACTGTGACATGAGAAATGAAGATAGAACGATAAAACGCCATCCATTAGCATTTCTTGTAGAGGCAGCTGATACTATTTGTTATGGGACAATGGATGTTGAGGATGGATTATTCCAGAACTGGTATGATGTATTATATTTATTAAGAGAACTTAGCTCATTCATCAGCAATAAGAAGAAAACCTCTATTGACATACGAAATATTATCGATTTTCCATATAGTGATGAAGATATCAAGAAAAAAGATCAGCGGCAGGTATGTTTAGCACTGAGAGAGCATCTGATAACTTATCTTGTTGATTTGGTGATTCGCAATTTCAACGCTCATATTGGGGAGATTGATAAGGGAACATATAGCAATGAGTTGATTTATGACGATCCAAACTTCGTTGCAGAGGCACTTAAGGATTTCACAAAAAGAAAGATACTATCAAACAAGAATGTGTTGAAATTTGAAATTACCGGAAATTCGGTTATTACGGGCCTATTCAATATCCTTATCAATTATTTCTTTCATAAAGATCTGCACTATCGTTCTCGACTGAATGGTATCATTTCTGATAGTAGAATGGCTATAGCCATGAAGGAAAATATACGAGATGAGTATCTTGAGGATAAAGTGATATCTGTAGATGAAATAGGCAAATTTGATGTAGGATGCTTGTCGCAATATGCCAAATATCGTATGATTGTAGACTATGTGGCAAGTATGACAGATAAGTATTCTGTAGAGTTATATCAAACTTTGAGTGGAAATAGCCTATAATTAACATGATATGATTAATCCTCAGATTAATATAGTTTCTGTCATTTCCTTCATTTCTGCGGGACTAAATATGAATGACAGGAGCTTGGCTCCTTCTTCCTTCTTCCATTAGCCATCTTACATAGATTATGTCAATAATCTCGGACGCAATTCAAGCGAAATGTCTCGCCTTTGGTGACAGGATAATTAAGCTTAACGACTATCTGTTAGGGCAGGCGGCTAATAAGAAACCGGGCTACAAGATGGTAAATGGAAAGAGAGTATATAATAAGTCTATTCCAGTACATCTACAAGCAGTAAGCAACCTGTGTAACCAATTGCTTCGTGCGGGCACGAGCATTGGTGCCAACAATGCTGAAGCATGTAACGCCATTAGCAAAGCAGATTTCAAGTCCAAAAGTTTTATTGCTCTTAAAGAAGCACGGGAATCTTTATATTGGATTGACCTGCTTCATCGCAATAGCTACTTGGACGATAAACAATACCAAAGCATATACGATGATGCTGAAGAATTAGTGAAGATACTGGTAACGAGGTGCAAGAAGTTGAATGAAGTAGAAGTCTAACCTCTTCCATCTTCCTTCTAACCTCTTCCATCTACAGATTGTACCATCATCGTGACCTTATTGGTTCGCCAAGTTCATTTATTAAAGGTCAAAGGCCATTTTAGTTAAGGCTGAAATAATAAAAACAAGATATGAAAATATTAGTAACTGGTGCTAAGGGGTTCGTTGGAAAGAACCTTTGTTGGGCATTGAAGAACATACAGGCAGGGAAGGATAAGACGCATCCAGGACTGACTGTAGACGCGGTGTTTGAGTATGATTTGGACTCTACACCTGAGGAGTTGGATGCATGGTGCAAGGATTGCGACTTTGTGTTCAATCTGGCTGGCGTGAACCGTCCGAAGGAGCAGAGCGAGTTCATGGAAGGGAACTTTGGTTTCGCTTCTACACTGCTTGATACGTTGAAGAAGTACGGTAATACTTGTCCTGTTATGTTGTCAAGCAGCCAGCAGGCTAGTTTGACTGGTCGCTTTGGTAACTCTGAGTATGGCCGCAGTAAGAAGGCTGGTGAAGACTTGTTCCTCAATTATAGCAAGGAAATTGGCGCTAAAGTTCTGGTGTACCGCTTCCCAAATCTGTTTGGTAAGTGGTGCAGACCGAATTATAACTCAGCCGTAGCTACTTTCTGCAATGCATTCGCTAATGACCTGCCTTATACTGTCAATGACCCAAGTGTAGAGCTGGAACTGCTCTATATTGATGATCTCGTTGACGAGATGATTGCTGGACTGGAAGGAAAAGAGCATCATTGTGAGTTTGATGGTCTTGACGTACTTCCGCTGTCAGACGGTAAGTATTGCTATTGCCCGATTACGCACCATGTTACTTTGGGTGAGATTGTCGAACTGCTGAAGAGCTTTGCAGAGCAGCCAAAGACATTGATGATTCCTGAGATTCCTGCTAATAGCTTTGCAAAGAAGCTGTATAGCACGTATCTGAGCTATCTGCCGTATGAGAAAACGGCATTTGCGTTGAAGATGAATGTGGACGAGCGTGGCTCGTTTACTGAGCTTGTGCATACGCTGAATGCGGGTCAGGTGAGTATTAATATCAGCAAGCCTGGCATTACAAAGGGTCAGCACTGGCATAATACCAAGTTCGAGCAGTTTATTGTGGTGAAAGGCCATGGCCTGATTCAGCAGAGGAATTTGAATGATCCTGAGGGAAAGGTGCTGGAGTGGGAAGTAGATGGCGACCATATACAGGCTGTTCACATGCTCCCTGGCTATACGCATAACATCATTAATCTGAGCGATACAGAAGATTTGGTTACAGTTATGTACTGTAACGAAATCTTCAATCCCGAAAAGCCTGATACATTTTTCGAGAAAGTGTAGATTCCGAAAAAAAAACGAAAAGGCTAAAAAGGACAAAAACAAATAGGTAGATTCTTACTGATGATGAGTTTTATTTTATTGGATGAACTTCTGAAAGCTTGCTTTCAAGATTCATCAAACAAAATTAAACCTTTGCTCACAAGCAAAGCAATCAAATATGATTGTTATCAGTAAGAATAGGTTTTCGTAGATTTCGTGTTTTAGGGATGCTTTCGGAATAAAAGAATAAAAGTTTTAGGAATTAAAATAAAAAAGAATTATGGCACAATTTAAAGATAATGGTAAACTGAAGTTGCTCATTATAGTAGGAACTCGTCCTGAAATTATTCGTCTGGCAGCAGTGATTAATAAATGTAGGCAATACTTTGATTGCTTGCTGGCACACACTGGTCAGAACTACGACTATAACCTGAACGGGGTGTTCTTCAAGGATTTGAAGTTGGCCGACCCTGATGTGTATATGGAGGCTGTGGGAGATGACCTCGGTGCTACGATGGGTAATATCATCGACAAGTCATATAAGGTAATGGTTGAAACTAAGCCCGATGCGGTACTTGTGCTGGGTGATACCAATAGTTGCTTGTCAGTAATCGGAGCCAAGAGACTTCATATTCCTATTTTCCATATGGAGGCAGGTAACCGTTGTAAAGACGAGTGTCTGCCAGAGGAGACCAACCGCAGAATCGTGGACATCATCAGCGATGTGAACATGGCATACTCAGAGCACGCACGTCGTTACTTGGCAGACACAGGTCTGCCCAAGGAGCGCACTTACGTTACTGGCAGCCCAATGGCCGAGGTGCTGCACAACAATCTCGCAGAGATTGAGGCAAGCGATATTCACCAGCGCTTGGGCTTGGAGAAGGGCAAGTACATTCTTCTGAGCGCCCATCGCGAAGAGAATATCGATACCGAAAAGAACTTCCTCAGCCTCTTCACCGCCATCAATAAGATGGCCGAGAAGTACGATATGCCAATTTTGTATAGCTGTCATCCTCGTTCTCGTAAGCGTTTGGAGGCAAGCGGATTCCAGCTTGATAAGCGCGTGATTCAGCATGAGCCCCTTGGCTTCTACGATTACAACTGCCTTCAGATGAATGCTTTTGCAGTCGTTTCCGACTCTGGCACACTGCCTGAGGAAAGCAGCTTCTTCACAAGTGTTGGTCATCCTTTCCCTGCTGTATGCATCCGCACCTCAACAGAGCGTCCCGAGGCATTGGACAAGGGTTGCTTCGTGCTGAGTGGAATTGATACCAAGGGCTTGCTCCAGAGTGTAGATATTGCCGTTGAATTGATTAAGGATGGCAATCATGGAATTCCAGTGCCTGATTATGTTGATGAAAATGTATCAACTAAGGTTGTACGTATCATCCAGTCCTACGTAGGAGTTGTCAACAAAATGGTTTGGCGTAAGGAACTCTGATTTAACAAATTAACTTTTAACATAAAGCGATCACGTTTCTCATATTTAACGACCACGGATCTAACGGATAATACGGATGTTGATTTACAGTGACCTTACATACGCAATCAATGGAGCCGCCTTCTATGTTTACAACAAACTAGGCCATGGTTTCCTTGAAGCTGTCTATCAAGAGTCACTGGAAATAGAGTTCCAAAGACGTGGAATCCCGTATGAACGTGAGAAAGAGCTGAAGATAACCTACGATGGTGTAGAGCTAAAACAAACTTACAAAGCAGATTTCGTCTGCTATGGAAAGATAATCGTAGAACTGAAGGCTGTAAGCGCGTTAGACGATGCTCACAGATCTCAGGTTTACAATTATCTTCACGCCACCGGCTATAAGGTTGGTTTGCTCTTCAACTTCGGATGCTCTGACGAACTAGAAAAAGAAAGAATAGTAGTATAGCGACCACAGATCTAACGGATATACACAGATGTTTTTATATTGATGATAAGTTTTATTTTGCTTAAGTGTATTGAAAGCTGGCTTTCATAAGCACTTTAGAAAAACAAAACCTTTGTTCAGAACAAAGCAATCTTTCCTTAGATTGTCATCAAAATAAAAAGATAATCCGTTCAATCCGAGCAATCCGTGTTCAAAAAAGAAATAATCAGATATAACGAATATGAGTTTATTCAAAGACAAAGTGTTATTGATCACCGGTGGTACCGGTAGTTTTGGCAATGCAGTGTTAAACCGGTTCTTGAAGACCGACATAGGTGAGATTCGCATCTTCTCGCGTGATGAGAAGAAACAGGACGATATGCGTCATGACTTCCAGGCACGTATGCCCGAGGTGGCGGGCAAGATCAAGTTCTATATCGGTGACGTGCGCAACAAGAGCACACTGAAGTACGCTATGAAAGGCGTAGATTACGTCTTCCATGCTGCTGCCCTGAAGCAGGTTCCCTCGTGTGAGTTCTTCCCGATGGAGGCTGTGAAGACGAACGTGATTGGTACGGACAACGTTTTGGATGCCTCTATTGATGCAGGAGTTAAGAGTGTTATCTGCCTCTCTACCGACAAGGCTGCTTATCCTATCAATGCGATGGGTATCACCAAGGCTATTGAAGAAAAGGTGGCCGTGGCAAAAAGCCGTTATAGCGGTAACACGAAGATTTGCTGCACACGTTATGGTAACGTGATGTGCAGCCGTGGGTCTGTTATTCCTCTTTGGATTGACCAGATTCGTAAGGGTAATCCTATTACGCTTACAGAACCAACGATGACTCGTTTCATCATGAGTCTCGAAGAGGCAGTAGATCTAGTGCTCTTTGCTTTCGAACATGGTACTAATGGTGATATATTCGTCCAAAAAGCTCCTGCTTGCACCATCCAGACTCAGGCAGAGGCCGTGAAAGAACTCTTCAAGCATCAGGCTCCAGAGAGCACTGAACCAGAGATTAAGGTAATAGGAATTCGCCACGGCGAGAAAATGTATGAAACCCTGCTTACAAACGAAGAATGTGCTAAGGCTGAAGATATGGGTGATTTCTATCGTGTACCGGCTGATAACCGCGACCTCAACTATGATAAATACTTTAAGGACGGAGATACAAACCGTGTACAGTTGACAGAGTTTAATTCCCATAATACAAAACTCTTGAACGTAGAAGAGACAAAGGAAAAGATTGCTTCATTAACTTACATTCAGAACGAACTTAATGGAATTCCTAACCTGGTATAAGTGACAAGAAGTCTTGTCGTGTTATCATATTCCCCTTGGGAAGGATGTAAACTGTCAATTTTGACGTCTTGTACATGAAGTTTGAAAATGATTCCTTTCTTAAAACTCGTAGACTCGAATAAGCGGCAAAGCCGAGCGGGGCTCGTTTTAAGAATTAGACAAATGGTATAGATACTCATAAGCAGGATGTGAAGACCCAGACAAACCTGCTGAAGTCTATCGACAACCTGACCAGTCAGGTGGCTGACCTCACCACTCAGAACCGAATGATCAGCGAGAGGATAGCTGAGCTTGCTCAGACTCTCCCGAGTCGAGATTGAGGAAGATAAGCATCAACAAGACTCTCCAGCAGAAGGTAAACGACCTGCTGTCCCAGATATCTGTAGGCAACAAAGTCCGCTTTGGCTCCAAGAGCCAGAAGGGAATCAAGAAGAATGCACCTGTACAGGATAGAGAGAAGGATAAGGACGACTTTGATTCGACAACTCACTTGCAGAACGCACGCTTCGCCCTATGACAGTAGAGCGCAAAAACTCGCTGACTTTTGACAGCCATGCAGGTGCAAAAGTATCGGTTATCTACCACACTTTTATCGAGACGTGCAAGATGTGTGGCGTATCCACATTGGAATATTTTAAGGAATTCTTCAAGGCAATCATGCAGGGAAGAACAGATTATGAGAACATGTTACCGATGACCATCGGTATTAAAAAATAATAAAGTTTAATTTGATTTAGACGCTTCAGGTGGCCAAAACTGCCCCAAAAGGTCGTTTTCAAGCCTGAACGTCAAAATTGACAGTTTACATATTATTAACTGTTGCATATCCTTTAAAGGCATTGCACGTCAATAAAAATGACAATGGATAATGAAAATACTTTAAATCGAAAAAAAATTGCAAAAAATACGATTATGCTATATACAAGAATGATTTTATATGTTCTTGTAACATTGTATACATCGAGGGTGATTTTGCAAGTATTAGGGGTCGATGATTTCGGTATATATGGTATTGTCGGCGGTGTCGTTGCAATGTTTTCATTCCTAAATTCAACGATGAGCAGTGCAACAAGTCGATTTATTACATTTTATTTAGGCAAAGGTGATAAAGAAGAAGTACGAAATATTTTTTCGACAGCAATGTTGCTTCATATTGGGATTGCGGTGTTGATTGTTCTTTTGGCTGAAACCGTAGGCCTCTGGCTCATGGAAACGAAACTCGTTATTCCAATTGATAGAATGAATTCGGCAAGAGTAGTTTATCAACTTAGTATTTTCACAATGGCAGTTCAAGTAATTCAAGTGCCATATAATGCGTCTATTATTTCGTATGAAAGGATGGATGTATATGCATATGTTGAATTACTCAATGTCTTTTTGAAATTAGGAATTGTTTTTCTTCTTGACCTCATTAATTTTGACAAGTTAATTATATATTCATTTTTAGTATTTGTTGTCAATTTGTTAATAGCTGCCATATATAGATTATATTGTGTCACTCATTTTAATACATGCCATATTAAGTGGATTATCAGGCGTGATTTGTTATTCCCGATGATTTCCTATTCAGGGTGGGATTTGTATGGAAATGCGTGTTTTACACTAAAGACACAAGGAATAAGTATCGTTATCAATAATTTCTTTGGAGTGGCACTGAATGCGGCTAGTAGTATAGCAGGTAGTGTAACAGCAGTTGTTTCGAATCTAGCTAGCAATATAGTACAGGCATTTAGACCTCAGATAATAAAAAATTATGCAAAAGGGGCCTTTGGAAATGTAAATGAACTAATGTCGAGTGCAGCGAAATATACCGTGTTGCTTTTTATGATGTTATGTTTTCCTTTATCATTGGAAATTAAACAAATAATGGGTATTTGGTTAGGAAATGTTCCCGATTATGCATCTGAGTTCTGTGTGATTATGCTTTGGACATGTCCGTTTGCACTTGTTAATAATATATTGACTATTGCAGTTCATGCGACAGGGATGATTAGAAAAATTAGTTTTTATATAGGCTCAATTCACTTATTATCTGTTCCGATTGTTTATGTTGTATTAAAACACATCGGTCAGGAACCATTATATGCGTACTATGTTACACTTGGAATAATGCCACTTGCTATATTAGTGAATATATTAATTGTAAAAAGACAAATGCCTCAGTTTATTGTACGCAAATATATATACAATGTTGTTTATGGTTTTATCCTATCATTTATTGCATCAATACCCGCCATACCGATTTGGCTTTACATTAGCCCCTCGTTTTTCAGAGTGGTCTTGGTCTTTTTTACCTATATCATTACTTTAATGTCATTGACCTTTTTCTTGGCCATTGATGAATCAACGAGAACTATAATAATTGCTTATGTAAAAGGAAAAATTAAATCTCTGAAAAATATCTAATGATATGATTAAAGCACTTGTTAATATTATAACACCAGCATATAATTGCGGGAAATTGATTCCTCATTTGTTGGATTCAATTCTAGAACAAACATACCCCAGCATTGAGATGTTTGTTATAGATGACGGCTCAACAGATAATACAAAAGATGTCATCTGCAGTTATATTAAACGCTTCGAGGAAAAAGGTTATAAGTTAAACTATATCCATCAAGAGAATCAAGGTCAGAGTTATGCGGTCAATAATGCACTCAAACTTGTAAATGGGGAATTCTTGTTGTGGCCGGATGCAGATGATTGGTATTGTTCTGATGATGCAATTACTAAACTTGTAACGGTATTAAAAGAGTCTGATGATAGTGTCGGAATAGCACGGTGTCGTTATTGTAATGTTGAAGAAGGTAACGATGAAGTGATTATCAATCCCGAGTTCGAGGTTGTAGGTGTTCCTGAGAAGCTATTCAGATACTCGCTTTACGGAGGAAAGGGCTTTGTTTGGACGCCAGGAGGTTATGCTATTAAGTTGTGCTTTCTTGATAAATTTATACCCAAGCGAGAAATATACACAGACCGACATGCAGGTCAGAATGCACAAATCATCTTTCCGTATTTAATTTATTCGAAATGCATTACAATACAAGATGTGTTGTTCTGTGTACAAATCCGAAAACAATCCCATAGCCGCGGGATGTATAAAGGATATGAGCATGTGAAAGAAAGATGTGAGAGTTACTTCCTTACATACAAAGAAACGATTAATAGTATTAGGTTTGACGACGAGGAGACCAAAGCAGAGTGTCAACGGGAGGTTTTGATTCATTATCTTACAGATTTATATCGAACTACTATTGGATATGAGAAAGGGAAAGAGACCCGCCAAGTTTACACTAAATTGGCAAGCATAGGGTATGAATTCACGAGAGAAGAGAAACTACGATTGCAATTGTCGTATATATATGGTCTAAACACACTTTATTCGTTCGTAAAAAGGGTTGTAAATAAGATAAATAGAACAATCTCTCGATAGGAAGTATGATAAGAATTGAAGATAATAAAAACTGTTGTGGATGTGAGTCTTGTGCGCAGGTATGCCCTAAGCATTGTATCCAAATGTTTGAGGATAGTGAAGGGTTTTCATATCCGCAAATTGACAATAACTTGTGTGTGGATTGTGGACTTTGTGAAAAAGTTTGCCCTTTCCTTAATGCATCGAGCGTGGCTATAAATACTAATATTTATGCTGCAATTAACAAAACTGAAGATATCCGGATGGCAAGTTCCTCTGGGGGGGTGTTCTCTGCACTGGCTGAAACTATAATTTCGGACGGTGGTATTGTATATGGGGCATCTTTTGATGACGATTGGAATGTCTGCCATATTCGAGTAGAAAACTCCAAAGGTATTGAAAGATTAAGAGGGAGTAAGTATGTACAAAGTAATATAAGGAATACTTTCAAAGAAGTTGAAAGCGACCTTAAACAATCACGCATAGTTTTGTTTTCTGGCACCCCATGTCAAGTTAAAGGGCTCAACCTTTTTCTAAGGAAGTCTTATGAGAATTTGTTTACTGTTGAGGTGGTATGCCACGGTGTGCCAAGTCCGAAAGTTTGGCAATCTTTCTTGACTGAAATCAATCCGCACGATAAAGATATCATATCAATACAGTTCCGTAATAAGAATCGAGGATGGTCTTCTTATTCTGTTGAAATACAGGCAAAGGATGAAAAGTTGTTTTCTGATTATGCTCGTAATTGTTTGTACATAAATGGATTTATTCAGAATCTTTACATTCGCCCTTCCTGTTCAAACTGCCCTGCTAAATCAGGTTCAAGTATGGCTGATATTACCTTGGCCGATTATTGGGGTGTAAGCGCACAATATCCAGCATTAAATGACGAAAAAGGAGTTAGTGCAATATTGGCTCATTCAGAAAAAGGGAATAGGTTAGTTCAAAAGGCACAACTGAAAGTCTTGCCTGCAGACTATGACAACTTCGTGAAAAATAATGTTTCATATACGGAAAGTGCAAGGCTTTCTGATAATCGAGAATTATTTTGGCAGTTGTTCCCTGAAATGGGGATTGCAGCTGTTGGTAAAATTCGAAACAAAGAACAAAAGCCTCTTTTGATTAGGGCATTAAGTAAGCTAAAACGTATATTTGTTAAATGATAATAGGAATATTAACCCATCCACAAGGAAAAAATTACGGAGGAATATTGCAATGTTATGCATTGTCAAAAGTTCTCAAATCCTTGGGGCATGAAACAATAGTAATTCAGAGGAAGGCTAATCGCCAGCCACTTTTGCGGCGATTTGGGCATAATATACTTGAAGTTGTGAGGCGGCTTAGAGGACAGAATCATAGCGAAGGTACGGAAAATATAATGCCTTTTGTTGATAGTTTTATCAAGAGGACCGTCCCTGTAATCAGTGCACGACAAATGAAGAATATTTGTAACCAGTATAATCTAGATGCAGTAGTTGTTGGCAGCGATCAAGTATGGCGTAGGGATTTTGCAATCAGTTTTGGTTTTGAGTACTTTTTGGATTTTGTTCCTAAAGGAGTCAATAAATTGTCTTATGCTGCTTCTTTTGGTCTAAGCAAATGGCAATACACAACAGAAGAAACTTTGATGATTAAAGGCTTGTTAAGTGGATATAGTGGGATTTCTGTGAGAGAAGATGAGGCCGTTGCTATATGCAAAGAATATTTGGGGCTTGACGTAGAGCAAATGGCTGACCCAACATTGTTGCTTAAACCAATGGATTACGATAAAGTATCATCACCCAGACTCATAAATCAAAAATATGTATTTGTGTACTGGCTTGGTGAACAGAACCAGATAAGAGAGACTATTTCCAAGTACGAAAACGACGGGTATAAGGTTATGTATATAGGACTGAGAGAACAACGGACAATGCCCACGGTTGACGATTGGATTTCTTATATAAAATATGCAGATAAGGTGTTGACCGACTCGTTCCATTGCTGCGTTTTTGCAATCCTTTATCATCGCCCGCTTCAAGTCTTCGAGAATATATCAGGCGGCTATGGACGCATTGTGTCACTGTTCCAATCGCTAAAACTCGATACTGAGAAGGTGAGTGTTATGGATGAAAAGGATTGTCAAACAGCAGAGCAATGCTTGGTGAAGATGAGAGAAAAATCATATAGTTTCCTAAAAGAGCACATAGTATGACGTTGACTTTTTTTTCAAATTTTCTGAATATACATCAGTTGCCCTTTTGCTTAGAAATGATAAAGCATTTGGGGGAGGAAAACTTTCGTTTTGTAGCTACGGCAAAAATGACGCAAGATCGTTTGGAAATGGGTTTTGAAGACATGAACAATACAAAACCATTTGTCATCCGCGCATACGAAGGTGGCGTTGAGTATAATGAGGCAAAAAGATTGGCCGTTGAAAGCGATGTGGCTATTATGGGGTCTGCGCCCCTCGAATATACAGAACTCAGAATGAAAACTAATCGCTTGACATTCCAATATACAGAACGCCTGTTACGATTAGGGTGGCGTGTTTTTCTGATGCCCGGTTTTTATCGTTCTACATATCGTCAATTTTTTAGATATCGCAAAAGAAATCAGTATATTCTTTGCGCAAGTGCTTTTACCGCCCCCGACCTTGAAAAACTCGGATGGCCAAGGGCTAAGTGTTTCAAATGGGGCTATTTCCCCGATGTATCAGAGAATGTTTCTTTAAGCAATAATAAGGTGATCCGGCATTCAGATGGCTTTTCTATCATTTGGGTCGGTCGTCTAATATCATTGAAGCATCCAGAGAGTACAATTACGCTTGGGAAAGAACTTAAAGCGCACGGTTATGATTTTACAATAAAGATATTGGGAGACGGAGAAGAAAGAGGGAATCTGCAAGCTAAGATTGCGGAGAATAATCTTTCTGAGAATGTTCTACTACTGGGTAGCCTGCCTCACGAAGAGGTTCTAGCAGAGATGAGAAAATCTGATATCTATCTTTTTACCTCAGATAAACGAGAAGGTTGGGGAGCAGTCCTTAATGAGGCTATGAGTGCAGGTTGTGCCGTTGTTGCCAGTGATGCGATAGGTTCTGCGCCATTCTTAATTAAAGATGGTATAAATGGTTATCTGTATTCTGATGGTGACGATTCTAGTTTATTAAATAGAGTCAAAGATTTAATGGATAATCCAGAAAAGATTGTGTTCTTTTCTAGGGAAGCGGTTAACACTATAGCAAATGAATGGAGTATTGAGAACGCTACTAACAATCTTTTGTCTTTAATTTTCGGATTAAATACTGATGGTAAGACACCCATTAAAGAGGGCCCTTGTAGTCAGGCTTAAATTAATAATGATTTAAAAATGAGAAACATTAGATATGCAAATATGCAGTTCCCATACAACAATAATATGCTTTGTGTACAATCCTCTAGTGATAAGTGGCTCATGGCTCTATTCAGCACTACTAAAATGCCAAATAGCGACAAGGGAAAGTCCCAAAATGCTAAGGTTGGGGGGGGCAAAAATAAGGGCAGAATTGAATGGATTGATGTCGCGAAAGGTATTAGCATTATTCTCGTTGTTTTAGGACATACTGGTTTTAATGGTTTCCTTTCAGATTGGCTGAGATCTTTTAGAATGCCTCTTTTTTTTATAGTCTCAGGAATGGTGTTCAACTATTCTAAATATCCCAATCTTTTAGATTTTCTTAAACGAAGAAGAACGACAATACTACGCCCTTATGCCATTTTTTCGCTAACAGTCTTTGTATGGTTACATATGCTAAATACCACATATAGTCCATTAGTGAGTGAACTATATTCGGGATGGATTAGCTATGCTTTGTGGTTTATACCTGTACTCGTATTAGCTCAAATGCTGTATTATGTGATTCGGAAATATGCGCCAAGCAAAATTTGGACCTTAGTAGGTATAATAATGTTTTCCGTCCTTGGTTATATGTGCATGCGTTATGGTTTCAAGTTCTGGTTTAAACTGGAAGTGGTTTTTACAGCATGTCTTTTTTATGGCATTGGAAATCTAATTAAAAACGCATTTGTTCATTTCTTCGAAAGTGCCAAGACGTATCTAATATGTATAATCATGGTATGTTCATTCATGGTAAGTCTTGTCGCATCGATTCTGACTGAGCCAAAGATGGATTTGTGTTCTAATATTTTAGGTGATGTGTATTTCTCTTATTCTGCTGCGATATTTGGAACACTATTTATGATTTGTTTTTCAAAAATCCTATGTCAATCTTCTTCTAGAGTGTCACAACTGCTTGTAGAATGCTTTAAATATACGGGTAGAAATTCTTATGTTATTCTTGCTTACCATCAAGCTATTGGTTTAACATTAATCACTTTATTCCTTCCTTTGGGATTGCCGGCTACTATTTCTAGTATTTGTCGCCATATTCTCCTGTGGGTATCTCTCGTATGCATTATTTATCTAATAAATAATTACATGCCTTGGGTCCTTGGAAAAAACAAACCGGAAAAAATGAACTAGACAATGCCTCGAGCATAGGCCCTAAACTTTCCCTCTTCAATATTGATATAAATGGATATATGTATCGTGATGGTAATTTAGTGGTTCTTTAACAGAGATTTTGTTGCCTATCGATAATCCACACAAGCATAATCAATTATCCGTGAGGGTTATAAAAAACTTTAAGCGTTGAATGAAGCATAGAAATATAATAAGTAATTATTTACATTTTAAGCATAGACTTCAGAAGGATGGTATAACACATCTTGAAATAGGATCATGCAGTTTGTTTTAAGAAATAATAATAAAAAGTCGATATGAAAGTACTTTGGATAACCAATGGACCCATAGCCTTCCATAGAAAGCAACTGGGCATAGAGTCGGCACAAGGTGGAGGTTGGATGGACGCTGCTTACGAGGCAATCAAGAGCCGTCCTGAAATAGTGGTAGGTTTCGCCACAATATATGAATGCACCACCTTGCTCCGACACGAATTGGAAGGCGTGAAGATGTATGCTGTCCCTGCCGACCGCAAGGGCGGCCTATATCAGTATGAAAAGGCGAATAACATAGCTTTATGGAAGCAAATAGCTGACGATTTTCAACCAGACATTTTGCACATCTGGGGGACTGAGATGACGCATGGACTCTGTGCAATGGCGGCGATGCCTAATGTGCCTGCAGTTGTTTACCTACAGGGGTTGATGGCACAGATATATAATCATGATCAGTCTGGGATAGATTTGGCTACGAAGATTAGATATACCACTATTCGAGATATTATAGAGAATAAAGGTATTCATGCAAGTAGCCCTTTCGAGAAAAAACGTGCTGAGATAGAACGGCAGATGATAAGCAAGGCGAAGAATGTTCTTCTTGAGAATGACTGGTCTGCAATCAATTGTAAGGCGATAAGTCCAGATTGTCGCATCTTCCATAGCTTGCTGCCCATCAATAAGCATTTTGCAGACTTCGAATGGAATGCTGACAAGATGGAACCGCACACCATATTTACCGTAGCGGGAGGCTACCCTATCAAGGGGCATCATATCTTGTTGAAAGCTCTGGCCGTCATCAAACGGTGGTATTCCGATGTGAAGCTGTATATTCCAGGCTATAATCCTTTGAACGATGACAAGGGGTTACGAAAACTGTTACCACACGGCTATACACGCTACGTGAAAAGCTTGATTAAAAAATATGACCTGTCCGGGAATATCATCTATACAGGCAAACTCTCCATGAATGAGATGGCAACATACATGAGCAAGTGCAACGTGTTTGCTATGCCTTCTGCCATAGAGAACCACAGCTCAACGCTGATAGAGGCCATGATGGTTGGCGCTCCTTGCGTGACGAGTTATGTGGGTGGTGTCGCTGATTACCTGAAGCATGGCGAAAATGGATATATGTACCGGTTTGATGAACCTGAAACTCTTGCAGGCTATATAATGAAATTGTTTGATGATAGGGAACTGGCCGTGTATATAGGCGATAATGCGAAAAGAGCAGCGAGGAATTCCCGTTTGTCCATAAATATTGCGGATGATTTCTTAAATGCATATAATAGTATAGCTTAATGAAAGAATCTAGTAGAAATAGAGGTCCGCTGCTGTTTTGTTTGACTTCATTACTTATGTATATGGTGATGCCAGCTGTGTCACTATATGTTCCAGCAATTGTTAAGGTGGCACTTGTCGTGGCAGTGGTAGTCTTAATGTCTGCTGATTCAAATAAAACTTCTATAATAAAAATAGCATGTAAACTTATCCCAGTTTATATTATTGCTCTTGTTAAATTATTAAATGTTGATACGGGGTACTTGTTGGCTACAATTTATGATTTATTGGGTACTTATGTGGTTTCTTGTGCATATCTTCATCTTTTCATAGAAAACAAGCAGCAACTTTCAAAAAAAGTAATGATAAGTGTGGCCGTTATATATCTTATAACGGCAGTAACAACTATTATGGGAAATATGATTTTCCCTCAGGCATCACGTCTTATGTCCACAGGAATGGATGGTGAGCATACGCTTTATGATGCCTACCGAGCTTATAATATTGGTAGTTTTGCTTTTGTTTATGAATTGGTATTGCCTGTCGCTTTTTTACCATTTGTTTTTAAACAAAAAGTTCTTCCCAGGTGGTTGACAATTGGCATATATGTTCTCGTTCTCTATTGTATGTATGCGTCGCAATTTACAATAGCGTTGGTGTGTGTGTTGGGTTATGGCGTATTCTTTTTTATTGGTTATATCCGAAATCCTCGTGGTTTGATAGGATATGCGATTGTTTTTGGTATAATATTATTTGCAATAGTCCCAGTAATTCTGCCGTGGCTGGGAAGCAATGTCGGAGATGAAATTATGTCGCAAAGATTTGAGGAGATGAGTAATGTAGTATCTGGTGTGGGAGCTACAGAAGATTCAGATGTTGATCAAAGGCAATCATTATATATGAGATCTATAAATACATTTTTAGCAAATCCATTGACTGGAGGTAAAGGGGGCGGTGGCCATTCTTTTATTCTAGATATAATGGCAAAATATGGCATTATGGGCATTCTTATGCTATGGATTATGTTGAGAAGTATGTATAATATATATGTCCGCCCTTATCGTCATACCTTTTTTTATAGTTATCTATTATTTTCATACATAATCTATTTAATGCTTATTATTTTGAATCCAGGTCCTTTGTATATGAGTGTAACCTTCCTCGTTCCACTAATTGCATTTGTATTAGGAAATGAATACGAGAAAAGTATTATTGGTGATTACAAAAAATGATAGGATTATAAGACAAAGAGATGTTAAAATTCCAAATTTAACAAAAAGGTTTAAAAATATGAATATTGCATATTATTCACATTATGTTGGCCGAGAATTTGCGAAACGTGCAGGTCTTGGTAATAATAACGGTGGCTCTGGAAGTTTAAAAACGCAAGGAATGGCTCGCTCGCTATTGTTGGCTGGTCATAGTGTCACAATTTATAGTCCCGCTATTACAGGGTGTAATTGTAAAGTTGATTCCTTCGAAGAGATTGAACATTTCCCTGAGGGAGATCTTCATATTAAGTACCCTACTGTTTTGTCATATCGACTTTGTGACCCTATAAATAACTTGCGTACCAAATGGTTGCTAAAAAAGGATTTAAAGAGAATCCATTACGATGCTTTTGTATTCTACAATATTGAGACTTCCGTAATGTTTCTTGGTCTGTTCAAAAAAAATAAAACTATCCGGATTTTGGAGTATGAGGATAATGTGATGAACGTCACCGAAATGATCGGCATGAAATCATGGTTTAGATGGCGTCGCCCCATGATGTTTAATTATGTCGTTGCTAATACCGATGCTGCTTTTGCTGTATGTAAAGGCATGCTGGTAAACAATGAGGTAAAATACAAGTTACTTACACCTGGAGTTATCAATGAAGAGGTTGTTAATTATGTTACATCAGAGAAGCATTCGTTGCGTCCGGGTGAACAGACTCGTATTTTCTTGATAGGTGGTGGTCATCATTGCAAGGGCACAGATGTGCTTGTGCGTTCTTTAAATTATGTGAAGAACCCATGCCATGTAATCTTCTATTCCAACCCAAAGTTTTTCTATTCGGTAGCAAGCGAGGAAATTGCAAAATTACCCAAAATACATACCGTTGAAGTTAGAGACTTGATACCTCATAAGGAACTAATGGATATTTTGAACAAAGAGGCTGACATTCTGTGTAGCTGTACCCGTAGTTTTGAATTACCCCCACAAGCTGCTGGATTCCCATCTAAGATGATGGAATATGCCGCAATGGGACGACCTGTCATCAGTAGTGAGATTGGTATGTTAGACGATGAGTTTAACAGGCATGTTACATATTATGAAGGTGAAGATCCTGAGAGTCTAGGTAAATGTATCGATGAGGTGATAGATAACTACGAAGAGAAAGATAGATTAGCTCTGGAGCTTCAACAAATAGCGTTACGTGATTATTCCATTGAAGGTACAGCTCGTAAGATGAAATCTTTCATGGAAATGATAGAGCGAAACAAGTAATAAACATTGAAATGGAATCTAAGCGTATTCAATGGATTGATGTGGCAAAGGGGATTACCATTATATTGATGGTCTTAGGACATACATCTATCCCTAATTGTCTGTCGAATTTTATCTTTGCCTTCCACATGCCACTATTCTTTTTAGTATATGGTTGGTGCACAAATTGGGCAAAAGATAATTATGGGGCTTTCGTATTGAAGAAATTGAGGACGCTCGGTATCCCATTCTTGGTATATTCTGTTGCTGTCATTTTAATTGCTTGGGTAGCAGGCTACCAAGAGATAGAATGGAGAAGTGTGCTGACAAATGGATGGAAAGGCTATGCACTTTGGTTTGTGCCAGTTCTTTTCTTTTCGTTGGTAGTAGCCAAATCAATAATGAGCTTTATCAATAAAGCATGGTTTCGCTATGCTATCTGTGTATTATTGATACTGGGGGGGGCATTTTTACGATATCGTCATATCTATCTCCCATGGACGCTGGCAACTGTACCATACGCTACATGTTTAGTACTATTGGGTAGTTCACTGAGAAAGTTCCAAGAATATATTGATAAACCAAGATGGTGGATCTTTGTTGTTGGTCTAGTTTTGACGATAGTCATCTCACAAAATTGGAGAATGGATTTGGCATGGAACTGTATTACTCCAGTTGTGCTACTAACCATTGGGGCAGTGTCTGGAACAGTAATGATGTTCACATTCTCCTCGTACTTAACCAAGATTCCTTGGGTTGCCAAAATCCTACAGACAATAGGAAAGGAAACATTTGTCATTATGGCATTTTCACAAATATTATGTCTGGCTATCAGCCATTTCTTCACTTTGAATAAACTGGTTGAATATGGACTAATGTTTAGTCTGCTGTTTGTCATAGTGCTTATAAAGAATGGAATTAATAAGGTATTTGGTTGTAAATTATTATAAATATGGTTACAATTTGCTACATATCAACATATCTGAATCATCACAACAAGCCGCTTAGTGATGCCTTGTATGCTTTGACAGATAAGCATTTCTATTATGTTGCGACAAGTAATATAGGAGAGATGAGAAAGAACATGGGGTTTTCACAAATGTCTGCTGAGTATCTTTTGGACTATGTGAATTCAACGAATAAAGAGGATATTCAAGCGATCATAGATTCTGCAGACGTGGTTTTATATGGTTCTGCAGAACCGTTGTCGCTGCTTGATAAAAGAATGAAAGAGGGAAAATTAACATTCCGTTGTTCAGAAAGACTATTTAAAACCCGTAGTCGCTATTTAAAAGCGCCCATTTATTTGTTGAGTAATTATTATACTCGTAAAGCAAGCATGTTATGCTGTAGTGCAGCAACTGCCAGAGATTACAATTTATTAGGTTTGTATAAAGATCGTTGTTATAAATGGGGGTATTTTACGGAAGTGAAAGAAATTGATCCCATCGCATTGTGGGATAAGAAAATTGTGGCTCGTCCGAACAAGGATACCGTAACTATACTGTGGGTAGGTCGTATGATAGGATGGAAACATCCAGAAACTGCGGTTAAGGCACTTTACAAGATAAAGGAGAAAGGGTATTCTTTTGACTTCAATATAATTGGCGACGGTGAAGTGGCTCCTATGCTTCGTGAATTAATAAATAAGCTTGAAATGAATAATTGCGTACATTTATTAGGCGCAAAATCGACAGATGAGGTTCGACGCTATATGGAAGAGAGTGAGATCTATCTGTTTACCTCTGACAGGCAAGAAGGATGGGGAGCGGTTTTGAACGAGTCAATGAGTTGTGCATGTGCCGTAGTGGCAAATTCTGAAATAGGAGCGGTTCCGTTTTTGATTAAGGATAAAGAAAATGGAATGATTTATATGAAAGGTTCTGTAGACTCAATGGTTGAATGTCTACTGCCTTTAATTGAATCTGAGTCCTACAGAAAGCAGTTAGGAGTGAATGCGTACAATTCTTTGTGTGAGCATTGGACTCCTCGTAAGGCAGCTGAAAATCTAATGAAGTTGATAGACTCCATCCAGAAAGGAGAAGAGAATCCAATCAAGGAAGGACCATGTAGCATTTCAAAATAATAAAAACAACCGATGAAAGTAGAAATCATTACATTACATCGAATAACCAACTTTGGCTCTATGTTGCAGACCTATGCAACACAGACAGCCATTGAGGAATTAGGTCACGAATCAGAGGTACTGGACTTCGTGCCAGAGGGTATGACGTTTAAAAGAGCCAACTGGCCCAAGAATGACGTGCCGGCATGGAAGAAACTCATCAAGCTACCTCCACTTTTTGCAGTAAACCTTGTGGAGTATCACGATGTAAGCAGATTCCTTCGAAAATATATTCATATCTCCCCGAAACGCTATCATTGCTATCAGGAGATAATGGCTGATATCCCTGTGGCTGATGTTTATTTGAGCGGAAGCGACCAGGTCTGGAACACGCAGAACAATAATCCGCCAGAGGATTTGAAGGCTTACTATTTGGGATTTGCTCCAGACGGGAAGAAACGTATTGCATACGCGGGTAGCTTTGGTAAAAACACTTTCACGGAAGGGGAAGAGCGTATTATCAAGGAGTATGTTGCCAAATACGATTATATTTCTGTTCGCGAAGATGACGGCCTGAAAATACTTCATCGCTTCGGATTTGACAATGGTGTTCACGTTGTTGATCCCACTCTTTTGTTAAGAGGTGAAGAATGGCGGAAGTTCACTTCAGTGAAGAAAGCACCTAAACCAGGATATGTTTTTGTCTATAATCTGAACCGCAACGGACTGATTAAAGAAGTGGCTAAAGCGATTGCCAAGGAGAAAGGGTTGAGAATTATCAACTTTGCTGACACATTTGACTTTATAAAAGGTGCAAAGAACAGATTTGGCAATACGGCGGAAGACTTTGTTAACCATATTGCAAACGCTGACTATGTGGTTACAGACTCGTTCCACGGCACTGCTTTCTCTCTCAATTTGAATCGTCAGGTGATTGTCGTGAAAGCTCCTCGGTATAATTCACGCATTGAGAGTATTCTTCGTGTGGCTGGACTATTAGATGCCAGACTTGTTGGAAATGTAGAGGAGGGGTTAAAAGCAGCATCTATAGCCATAGATTACAAAGAGGTGAATCCCCGCATTGAGGCTGAACGTAAGAAATCATACGAATATCTAAAGAACGCACTAAGCAAATAACAATATGGGGTTCATAAAAAGAGGACTACAACCGATACTCAGACGATTGCCTTTCAATAGGGTTACGCCACAGATTGTTGAACTGAAACAAGAGGGATTGCTACAAGGCAGGACAGCTCTGGTGACAGGTGGTACGAGTGGAATAGGAAGTGCAATTGCCAAGGCATTCCTGAAGGCAGGAGCTACGGTTGTTATTACAGGTCGTAGCCAGAAAAAAATAGATACAGCAGTAAAAGCCATCAAAGATGAGATAGGTGGCAATAAGCCAATCTATGGATTGGAACTGAATATGAAGGATGCCAACACCTTTGACAATAAGTTCAAAGAATTGTTAGCTATTGTTCCTACAGGACAAGTAGATATTTTGGTAAACAATGCTGGCGTTTCTGTAGATACCCATGCCGCATCACCTGAAGAGGAATTTGACAGTGTTTTGGATACAAACCTGAAGGGTGTATATTTCCTCAGTTATCGCTTTGCCCATTATTTCAAGGATCACCAGATTAAAGGCAACATACTCAATATAGCTTCTTCATCAAGTGTGAGACCGGCAACCTCTGCCTACGGTCTGTCTAAATGGGGCGTGAGAGGGCTGACCGAAGGATTGGCGCGATTGCTTGCGCCTCACGGTATCACCGTAAATGGTATTGCTCCTGGTCAAACAGCTACACCCATGATGGATGGAGTATCTGCTGATAATATATACCATCCCACAAATTTGATTGGTCGGTATATCCTGCCGGTAGAGATAGCCAATATAGCTGTTATCTTAGTATCGGATGCAGGAAAAAGTATTGTGGGTGACATTGTGTATATGACTGGCGGTTCCGGCAATGTAACCAATGAAGATTTGCCCTACGAATTTTGAACGAAAATTTTTTAACGATGAATTCTAAATATACTAGCGAAAAGGCTCTCCAGATATTAGTGGCCTTATTAAAAGAACACGGCATCAAAAAAGTGATAGCCTGCCCTGGAGGGACGAACATGATGTTGAACGCCTGTATGATGTATGATGGCGGTTTTGAAATGTACTCCTGCGACGATGAACGTTCTGCTTCCTATATGGCAACGGGTATGTGTGAAGAGTCGGGAGAACCCGTTGTGATTACATGTACGGGTGCAACAGCTTCGCGCAACTTTATGCCTGGACTCACAGAGGCGTTTTATCGTAAATTGCCCATCCTCGTTATCACAGGACAGCAGGACTATCGTAGACAGGGCAACCTTCACGACCAAATAATTGACCGAAGCGTGCATCCTGTGGATTTGGTGAAGAGTAGCGTATATGTCCAGATTGTAAGGGATGCAAAAGATGAAGCCAATGCTGCCTTAAGAATCAATCAGGCCATTTCTGCCTTGACATTGAATGGTGGTGGCCCCTCGCATATCAACCTTGAGACATCCTATAGCCAGTTATGGAATGAGTCGGAACTGCCTTCTGTGAAAGTGATTCATAGAGTAGATGTGGACGGTGAGTTTCCTGAGTTGCCCAAAGGAAAGATTGCACTTTTCATTGGTTCACACAAAGCATTCACGGCATCGGAGATAGAAGCCATTGATGCATTCTGCTATAACCACAATGCAGTGGTGTTCTGCGACCACACTTCCAATTATAAGGGACAGTACCGCCAGATGAATGCAATGCTTAGTCTGCGCCATGCCAATTGTATGGGAGGCATAGATTTGCTTATCCATTTGGGCGAGATTTCGGGTGACCACTTTGCCGTGGGTGATGATGCCAAGAATGTATGGCGTATCAGCAATGACGGGCAAATGCGCGACAGGTACGGTAAGCTGACCTATCTGTTTAATATGACGGAAGCCCAGTTCTTCAACCACTATAAAGACGAGAATATCAATCCTGGTGACTCTTTCCTGAAAGAGTGTCAGGCAGAGTATCAGCAGATGTACGAGAACCTGCCCGAACTGCCATTTTCAAATATATGGTGTGCCAAGCAATGGCATAACCAAGTGCCTGAGAACAGTTGTATGCACTTTGGCATCCTGACATCGCTCCGCTCGTGGAACTTCTTTGATGTTCCTAAGAGCGTGAACACAATGAGCAATGTGGGCGGGTTTGGAACCGACGGTATGATGTCCTCGCTGATTGGTGCGTCACTGGTGCATCCTGACAAATTGTATTTCGGAGTATTAGGTGATTTGGCCTTCTTCTATGATTTGAATTCTTTGGGCAATAGGCACATAGGAAAGAACGTCAGGATTATGCTGTTCAACAATGGTAAGGGATGCGAGTTCAAGCACAATATGAGTCCTGGACATATCTTCAAGGATGATGTTGATTTGTATATCTCGGCAGCAGGGCATTTCGGAAAACAGTCGCCAACGTTGGTTCGCGACTATGCTCAGAATTTGGGATTCAAGTACCTTACCGCAAGCACTAAGGAAGAGTTCCTTGCTAATATGGAAGAGTATCTTAATCCAGAGATTTCTCAGTCCTATATCTTCGAAGTCTTTACACAGGATGTGAACGAAAGTGAGGCTTTAAAGCTGATGAAGATAAATGGATTAAAAGATAATATCCAGGAAACAATGAAGGACTCAGGGCTGGATGTAATGGTTTACAAAGCCAAGGACAAAATTTCCAAATTATTTAAATAATGCGTAAATGCGCATAGATTTATGGGTAAGACACTTTTGATAATTAACTCTCATAGTGTTTTTGGCTCTGTGGGTAAGATCTGTGAACAAACAGGCCAATTGGCTGAACTTGATGGTTGGAATGTTTTTATTGCAGCAGGTCGAAGGCATTCACAATTGTCAAAGTTGAAAACTATTTATTTTGACTGTACTCTTTCAGAATACCTCCATTATATTTATAGTATTCTCTTTGACGCAGAAGGCCGTGGCTTGGCGTCATACTTTGAGACAAGAAAACTTATTCGTGAAATAAAGAGAATAAAACCAGATGTTATTCACATACATCAGATACATGGTCATTACTTAAATTATCCTTTACTCTTTAACTATCTGCAAAAAGCAAAAATTCACGTGGTTTGCACTCTACATGATTATTGGTATTTTACAGGTGGGTGTACATATTGTGAGGATAGCGAATGTGATAAATGGCTATATGGATGCAATAAGTGTGTGAGACTTAGAGAATATCCTCAATCGTTGATTTTAGATTGTTCTTCTAAAAACTATGAACTGAAAAAAAAGTATATTGCAGGTGTTGATAACTTACATGTGGTAGCAGTATCCAAATGGTTAAAGAGTAAGGTTGATAGTTCTTTCCTTAAAGATAAAGACGTAAGGTATATCTACAATGGAGTTGATTTAGATGTATTTAGGTATAATCCTCAAAGTAATCTTAAGTTGCATAGAGATGCAAAATATGTACTAATTGCAATATCTAATGGTTGGGATAAAGGGAAGGGGCTATATGATTATTATCAGTTAAGAACATTGCTTCCAACCGAATACAAAATAATGTTGATAGGAGTCATCTATGGACAAGAGAAGACCTTCCCTGATGGCTTGTTGGGGATACCGCGTACCAACAATGTACAAGAACTGGTTGACTATTATTCTGAAGCTGATATTGTTTTAAATCTTTCGTACCACGAGACAATGGGAATGACAACGGTTGAAGGGTTGGCTTGTGGGAAACCATCTATAGTATATGATTTGACCGCCTCTCCAGAATTGGTTGATGAAAAAACTGGTGTTGTTGTAAAGGCAGGTGATGTAGAAGGTGTAGCTAATGCTGTTAGGGGTATATGCGAGGGTGGGTATTTACTTCATAGCGAAGATTGCCGGAAACGTGCCGAATCTCTGTTTGACAAGAATAAACGTTATTTGGAATACATACAGTTGTATAACTCAATTATTGAAAATAACAATGGAAATAGAAGTTAAAGAAGAAAAGAAAAGCTATGTTTTGGAGCGTTTACTATGGAATATTGTATGGGCAATTTTAATATTCCCTTTTCCACGTCGTATGGCTCTGAAATGGGAAATCCCTCTTTTAAATTTGTTCGGTGCAAAAATTCACAAAACAGCTCATATTTATTCGTCGACAAAAATTTGGCTTCCCAGAAATTTACAAATGGATGAATACTCTATTTTGGGTGACCATGTTCAAGTGTTCAATGTAGACAAAGTCCATCTGAAAGCCTATGCATGTGTTTCGCAGTTTGCGAATATATACCCTAGTTCAAGGGATATGAATAATGACGATACCTTTGTGACTTCTCAACCAATTGTTATAGGAGAAAAAGCCTGGGTTGCTTCTTATAGTTATCTTGGTATGGGTTCCAACATAGGCAGAGAAGCTGTAATTGGTGCAGGCACTGTAGTGAGATCTGCCATCCCCCCATATAGCATGGTCATTGGCAACCCGGCTAAGGTGACTGGCTTTAGATACACTCTGGATGAAATCATTGAGAGGGAGAAGACAGTTTATAAAGATGAAGAACAAATTCCAGAAGATTTGTTAAAGAAAAACTACGACAAATATTTTTTAAATCGCTTAAAAGAAATCAAGGAGTTTACAAAACTTTAATTGTTAGAAGATGAATATAAATGAATTAGCTGAAAAAACCTCGAGTCTCGTCACCCATTTCAAGGTGACGCGGGATGTTTATGATAGTTTTCAGAAATGTAGCCAGGATATGAATCCTCTTCATACTGATAAGGAGTTTGCAAGTTCGATGGGCTTTAATCAATGCGTCATGTACGGTAATATCCTCAATGCCTTTGTATCTTATTTCGTTGGTATGGAACTTCCAACACCAGAAGTGATGATCTTGACACAGGATATTAATTATCGGAAACCATTTTATATGGACGATGAGATTGTGCTGGAAGCAAAAATAGAAGAGATGTCTGATGCTGCAGGTTATGTATTGTATAAATTAAAGTTCAAACGTGAAGATGGCGACAAGTACACTTTGATTGCAAATGGCCATGTCCGTGTTGGATTATTGACAAGATAATAGAGAAGGTATGAATATATTAGTAACAGGTGGGTCGTCAGGCCTTGGGAGAGCTATAGTGGAAAAACTCTCTGAAAGTCACGAGAATGTGGTTTTATTTACCTATTGCTGTAATCAGGAAAGTGCTAATTCATTGCTAGAAAAATTCCCCAATGACAGAGCCTTCCAAGTAGATTTCTGCAATGAAGATAGCATTGGGAAATTTGTTAAAGATTTAGAAGCAATGCAGGTGGATGTTCTTGTAAATAATGCGTACGCAGGAACAGCACAAGGTGCGAGGGTGCATCAGACTGATATTAGCGAATATACAACTGCTTTCAAAAATAATGTGATACCATTGATAAATGTGACTCAAACTTGTATCAAGGGTATGAGGAAACGGAAGTTTGGAAAGATTATTAATATTATCACTTCTTCAGTGATTGATACCCCCCCAATCGGGTATTCTGTTTATGCATCTACGAAAGCTTACATAAGACAATTCTCAAAAAGTATCAGTAAGGAATATGCGTCTTTTAATATAACAAGTAATTGTGTGCTACCTGATTATATGACCACAGACTTCTCAATATTAGATGAATATCAATTGGGAAAGATGATGGAGACCCACCCATTGAAAAAACTGCTCACTCCAGAAGAAGTAGCCTCAATAGTGGTGTACATGCTCAATGCAAGTCAACAATTGAATGGGGTTGAAATACCTATTAATGCAGGTCAACATATTGTATAATTAAAACAAATAAAAAATGAACAGAAATGAAATGATGGCTAAGCTTCAGGATATAATCCGTGAGGCAGTCGATGACGAAGATGTTGTGATTTATGATACCACTGTTGCTTCTGACGTTGAAGGGTGGGATTCATTAGCACAGGTTTTGATCATAGGTTCTATTCAGAAGGAACTTGGTATGAAGTTTACTTCAACAGAAGTAAGCAAGCTTTCTAATGTGGGTGAATTTGTAGATGCAATGATGTCAAAACAATAACCATGCGTTCGATTATAGAATTAAAGAAAAAAGCCAAACAAAAAATTCCAGGCCAACCTATAATAAAAGTAGCAGTTGTGGGCGATACGGCCACACAACTATTGTGCACCGCAATCCGTGGAATGGGCGTAGAAAGAGGTTATGACATTGACCTCTTCGAGGCAGAGTATAATCAGGTGGAACGTCAGTTTCTTGACCCTACCAGCGACCTCTATCAGTTCAACGCGGACTTTATAGTCATCTTCCAGAGCACTCACAAACTAGGTGAGCATCACTCTATGCTCAGTGCAGAACAGCAAGCAGCACTTACAGATGAAAGAGTCAGTTTCTTGACATCAGTTTGTGAGAACCCTGCACTGGCAGGTAAGAAGATTATTTACTTCAATTATCCGGAAATAGAGGATACTGTGTTTGGGAGCTATGCCAACAAGGTGGTTTCAAGTCTTACGTTTCAGGTGAGAAAGTTGAACTATGAGTTGATGTTACTCTCACAACAGTATCAGAACCTCTTTATCTGTGACATTGCAGGTCTGCAAAATAAACTTGGCCGTGATGTGATGTTCGCAGCTAATGTATATACCAGCACAGAGATGATTCTCTCTATGGATGCCCTCCCTTATGTAGCCAGCCGTGTGATGGACATTGTTTGTGCAGTGAAAGGGCAGTTCAAGAAATGTTTGATTCTTGACTTAGACAACACCGTTTGGGGTGGTGTGATTGGTGATGACGGATTGGAAGGCATCCAGCTTGGCCACGGACTGGGAATTGGTAAAGCCTTTACTGAGTTCCAAATGTGGGTAAAGAAACTTAAACAGCGTGGCATCATCATTTGTGTAGCCTCTAAAAACAACGAAGAAACCGCCAAGGAGCCCTTTGAGAAACATCCCGATATGGTGCTCAAATTAGATGATATTGCTGTATTCCAAGCAAACTGGGAAACCAAGGTTGATAACATCCGCACTATCCAAAGCATCCTAAACATAGGCTTTGACAGCATGGTGTTCTTGGATGATAACCCATTTGAACGCAATATGGTGCGTGAGAACATCAAGGGTATCACGGTGCCTGAGTTACCAGAAGATCCTGCTGATTATTTGGAATATCTCTACTCATTGAACCTGTTTGAGACTGCTTCATACAGCAACCTTGATAAAGACCGAACTAACCAGTATCAAGTGGAGGCAAAGCGTGTGTCATTGAGTAAGTCCTTTACAAATGAAGCTGACTTCTTGAAGTCGCTAAATATGGTATCTGTTGTTAGTGGATTTACAAAGTTCAATATACCTCGTGTAGCACAGCTAAGCCAACGTAGTAATCAGTTCAATTTGCGTACTGTTCGTTATACGGATGCGGATATTGAGGCATTGGCCAATGCCCCGAATGTGATTGATTTAAGCTTTACCTTGGAGGATAAGTTTGGAGACAACGGACTGATAGCTGTGGTCATAATGAAGCCGGTGGACAAAGAAACACTCTTTGTGGATACATGGTTTATGAGTTGTCGTGTATTGAAGCGTGGCATGGAAAACTTTACTTTGAATACGATGGTTGAGAAAGCTAGGGCTGCTGGATACACGAAAATTATTGGCGAGTATCTGCCAACACCTAAGAATAAGATGGTAGAGAAGCATTATATAGACCTTGGCTTTGAATCGTTGAATGTCGGGCCTACTTCTCAATTTTTGTTACAAGTTGAAGAATACCAACTGAGAGAGTGTTATATCTCTATCAAAGAATAATGTGAGATAATTGCACTTGGTTAGTCTATAAATGTTGTCCTCGTCTTTTGAATGAAAAGAGCAAGAAAATGCTTCGGTTGGGCGTTCCTTTTACTTGTACTGATATTGCTAGTAGTTGCCAATAATATATATGAGATATATCCAGTACATCTATTCAAAGATAACGAACAGCGGGAGGTGCTTCGGTTAATGACGTATAATGTACATTCTGGTTCAAGTTTGTTTAGTAGACATTCAAAAAAAATGGCAGCGATGATAAGTGGTGAAAGTCCAGATTTTTTATACCTCACGGAGTATTATGAAGGTGCAGACGAATCATTACATAAATTTTTGTCACAGCATTTTCCGTATGTGGATAGGAAGCACAGCTGGGGTGTAAATGAGGGTGATGCTTTCTATAGCAAATGGGAGATAGATAGTGTGATGAGATATAATATGCTTTGGCACTATAGTACAGTTTTTCGAGTTCAGATACACCATAAGACGGATACCTTAGCAATATATTGTTGCCACCTTTCATCTAACAATCAGATATTAGAGGAAGGACGATGGGCATCAATGGAGGAGGGCAGAAGGTTGCGCTGTGAAGAGGCGGATGTTATTGTAGAAGCATTACAGAATGAACGGCATACCGCTATCGTCATGGGTGATATGAATGACTTTAGCTTTGCTGAACCTATCAAGAGAATAAAATCAGTAGGAATGAGTGATGCTTGGTGGAGTGGTGGTACAGGTTATGGCAGTACCTATTGTGACGGCATGGTACGTTTGAGGATAGACCATGTTCTCTATAATAAACATCAGATGAAGCTCAGAAATATATCTGTAGTCGGCGATTATGAGTGGAGCGACCATAGGGCAATTTTGGCCGAGTTGTCGTTTGCAAATTTAAATTCAAATAGATAACAAATTTTATTACAATAATGTACATACACTTTTTAAAGAGGGTCGTTGACCTACTTTTCGCTTTGATAGCATTACCGTTTGTATTGCTCATCATCATCATCGTTGCTCCGTTCATCTGGTTCGATGACCACGGACCTATCTTCTATGCCGGTAAGCGTATAGGACTGCACGGTAAGCCTTTCGGTATGCTGAAATTCCGTAGTATGAAGGTGAATGCTCCCGACATCCGACTGGAAGACGGTAGTACCTATAACGGTGATGACGATCCCCGTGTAACAAAGGTCGGCAAGTTCCTGCGCAAAACCAGCTTGGATGAAATACCACAGTTCCTGAACGTATTGGTAGGCCAGATGAGTTTGATAGGTATCCGCCCTGATCCGCTGGACTGGTTGGAGAAGTATAATGAACATGAACGTGTGATTTTGACGGTCAAGCCAGGAATCACAGGATATAACCAGGCCTATTATCGCAACAGCGCAGATGGTGAACTGAAACTGAAAAATGATGTGTTCTATGCAGAACATATCTCCTTCTGGTTGGATGTGAAGATTTTCTTCAAAACCATCAAGACCGTATTGCTACGTGAGAATATCAACGTTGACGAAGATAGAAAATGAGAGAATACGGTAGTGAACATCCTTCAATTCAACTGCCGGATGGTTACTTTGAAGGATTGAAGAAATATGGCAGGGAGCTGACCTATCTTAGAACGGGTAGGGAAGCTCTGATGTATGCCTCGTGTAACTGCAAGCCAGGGAAAGAGGCGGTAATACTGTGTCCGGCATATTGTTGCTGGTCAATGACCGCCCCATTTGAGTTTACGGGTTGGACGATTGTTTATTATCGCCTTAACGAGGATTTAACCATAGATGAATGTTATTTGGACAGCTTGCTTCGCGGATGTAGGCCAGATGCTATTCTTACCATGAACTTCTATGGAAGTGCAGACACCAGAGCTGCTATCGCTAAGGTGAAAGGCTTTAATGATAAGATTACGGTCATAGAGGATTTTTCACACTGCACTTTCTGCTTGGAAAAGATTTTCAATGAGCAGGTGGATTATTATGTGACAAGCATCAGGAAGTCGATAGGAGTATGTGATGGAGCGTTGGTTTTGAGTAAGCAACCTACAAACAGTCATTATATTGATGCGGAGGCTCCGGGCTTTGGTATCCTTCGCAAGGGAGCCCAAAAGGCGAAGAGCAGATATGCTTATTCAAAGTCCCCAAACGATAAGGATGTGTTCCTTTATGAATTGAGACATGGTGAAGAAATGATTGATAAACTTGATTGCGTACATCCTATTTCTGAGTTGTCAGTAAAGATGATAGAATCAATCAATCGTGAAGAGATTGCCTATGCCAGACGAGAGAATATGAAGCATCTATGGTCGTTGCTGAACGGAAAGATAAAGATGATTCCTGGTCTGGAACGCTCGTTTGGAGGTGCACCATTCTCTCTGCCTATTTTGGTTGAAAACCGTGATGTTATACAGAAACAACTCGCTCAGAAAGGCGTTTACGCACCAGTATTGTGGCCTATTGATGAAAAAGCAAGAAAGACTTGTGTGTTTTCAGCTTATGTTGCTGATCACATGCTATCGATTCCTATTGACCAAAGATATAACTATGACGACATAGAGGATATTGCCTCAATTGTCATTTCTACTTGTAGCAAATAACATGAAGAAATTAATGGTACTTGCTGCGGGTCTGCTTCAGATCCCAGTAATAAAAAAAGCCCGTGAGATGGGCATATATGTCATTGCCGTTGATGACGACCCTAATGCTCCTGGTATGACATTGGCTGATAAAGCCATTGTGCCGGGTGGATTAATGAATGAAGAGAATTTAGTTGCTATTGCTAAAGAAGAGCATATTGATGGTGTGATTCATCCTTGTTCTGAGGTGGCCATGAATGTGATGGGACGCATCAATGATGAGCTTCATCTTTCTGGTGTTTCCAAAGAGATGGCTATTCGTGCCACTAACAAACATCTAATGCGAGAGGCATTTGAGAAATATGGTGCGCCAAGTCCTAAATCTATACTTACCAAGGATGAAGAGGATGCTTGGCAGATATTTTGTGAGCAGTTCTCAACAAATGCTATATTAAAACCATCTCGAAATAGTGGGTCTCGTGGTATTGCAAAGGTTGAGAAGGGTATCTCTAAAGATGCCTTTGTTGAGCTATATCGCAGAGCTTTAGATGAAAGTCGTGACCATAGTGTTCTGATTGAGCAGTTCATTGAAGGTCCAGAGTTCTCTGTCGAGGTAATTGTCTGGAATGGAGAACCCCATGTGCTGGCTGTTACGGACAAGAAAACCACAGAAGCACCATATTTTGTGGAGTTGGGACATAATCAGCCTTCTGTTTTCCCCGAGGAAATACAGCAAAAGTTGAAGGATGGCGCAATAGCAGGGATCAAAGCCCTTGGGTTAAGTAACTGTGCTGCACATTGTGAGTTGAAAGTACAGGATGGGGAAGCCTATTTGATGGAAATTGGTGCCAGAATGGGAGGAGATTTTATTTCCACTGAATTGACACACCTCAGTTCTGGTATTGATATGGTGGCAGCTACTATTAGTGTGGTTTTAGGTATGGAACCAAACCTTCAGCCAACTGAAGCGAAACATGGCGTATGTATTCGCTACTTTACACCTAAACCGGGAAAACTGCAGGTTATTAAAGGGGTAGAGGTGTTGAAAGATTCACATGTATATGACGCTGAGATTTATCATAAGATTGGTGATGAGGTTCCAGAGGTAAAGTCCAGTCTGGATCGCTCTGGACATGTGATTGTAACTGCAGATACGGTTAAGGACGCTATTGCTCTTGCTGAAAATATGATAGAGAAAGTAAAGATGATAACAGCATGAGAATACTAATACCTTTTTCATATTATCATCCAGAGCAGTGTGCTGGTCTCTTTGTCGTTGATGATATGACAGAAGAGGCCGCACGTCAAGGTATATCCTCGCTGATTACTGTGCCTACACCAACCCGCAATGTGGAACCGGAGGCAAAGTGGAACAGGAATGAGACATTGCGTGACGGAATGGTGCAGATACATAGATTCCACATGTATGGGGAGGGGAAGAATCCTGTGCTAAGGGCTTTACGATATCTTTTCTGCGAGATAGTGCAGATGCACTATATGCTCTGGAAAGAATATGATGTGGCGTTCATTGATAGTACTCCACCTATTCAGGGATTGAAGCTTCCCATTGTGAGGTTGTTCAGAAAGAAGCCTATTGTTTATAATCTACAAGACATCTTTCCCGATTCATTGGTGGGAACAGGTTTGGTCAAGAAAGGCAATTGGTTGTGGAAGATTGGACGTGTTGTCGAAAAGATTACTTACAGATATTCGGATAAGATTATCGGTATTTCCGAGGACTTCAAAAGGAATCTTCTTGCAAAAGGAGTCCCTGCGGAGAAGATAGAGGTTGTTTATAACTGGGTGGATGAGAAAGCCGTAGTTGGTATTCCCAGAGGGCAGAACAAATTATTTGCAAAGTACGACCTTGATCCTTCCAAATTCTATATCACTTATTCAGGGAATATCGGTTTGACACAGAATATGGATATGCTCCTTGAAGTGATGAATGACTTAAAAACAGAAACCCCTGATATTATGCTAGTTCTCATAGGAGAGGGCGCATACAAACAACAGGTTGAAAGAACGGTGTCTGAGAAACAGTTGACAAACGTGCGATTATTACCGTATCAACCATTTGAAGACTTGTCTTATGTTTTCAGTTTGGGTAACGCTGGCTTAATTATTTCGAAGCCAGGAGTCGGTGCCAACTCTGTTCCTTCCAAGACGTGGAATATTATGTCAGCATCAAGACCTGTTCTTGCAAACTTTGATGAGAATGAATTGAAAACAATCATAGAAACAAACAGTTGTGGCATTTTCACGAAAGCAGGCGATAAAGAATCATTTAAGAAATCCATTCTGAAACTCTATCATGAATCTGGCCTTTGTGAAGAGTATGGAAAGAATGGTCGTCAATTTGTGATGGATCACCTTACAAAAGAGGTTGGTAGTAAGAAATATGTTGAGATAATTAAGAGTGTTGTCAAGAATTAGAGAAATTGAGAATAATGGTTTGTGAGCGATTGCGGAGATGGTTAGTGCTGTGGGTGTGGTTAGCTGCAGCCATTGCTGCCTATGGTCAAAATAAAGCAGGAGATGTGGATGTGTTTTGTGGTGTAGAGTTGAACTACAATGACACAGACATAAAGCGCCTTTATAATGTGCTGATAGATTTGACACCAGGCGTAAAGTGGAATATTGGACATGATTGGCAACTAGCTGGACAGTTGAAATTTGCTGCCGTGAACTATGGGTATGCAGAGAAATACAATTATCTGAGACTGGGTGTGGTAGCTCTCTCGAAGGAATTGGCTTTCGGGAAGGAACAGCATTTAAAATTTACTGGAGGCTTGTTCAGTCGTGAACGCTATGGCTTGGATGCCCGATGGATGATGCCTGTCAATTCATGGCTGATGCTGCAAGCAAGAGCAGGATTGACCAGTACATGGTGGTGCTCTACCAAAGAGCAGACGTTTGAAGGGAAGAAATGGACACCGACAGCCATTGTGGGTGCTAACTTCTGGATTGATAAGTGGGCTACGGAGTTTCGACTTTCAGGTGGCCGCTACATCAACGAAGACTACGGTCTGGAGGGAGAAGTGTATTGCCATTTCCAACATTGCTCGATAGGTGCTTTTGCACAGTATCATGAGCGCTATTACTCGTACTATGTAAATAATACACACAATTATGCTGGAGGCTTCAGGGTGGTGATGATGTTGCCGCCATACAAGAAGTCGGATAAAAAGTTCAGGCTAAGACCTGCATCGAATTTCAGACTGACTTATAATGCCCAGTCGGACGGATACTCGATGAAGAACTACCATACGGATCCTGAAGAGAATGAACGTGAATATCAAACGAAGGTAAAATGGGGAACAGGATTGTATCGATAACCTTAGGGTTAATGTTTGCGCTTGGCATTTCAGCACAACAGTATTATGGCATGGGCGGATTAATCAATGTGCCATCGGCTGATATGGACACTGTGCCTGTGGCTCATTTGGGAGCACACTATGTGAATGAACACATGATACCCGACAAAATGACGATAGACGGGGATAAATATAACTCGTGGACTAATTACTTGTCGGTGCAACCGTTTAGGTGGATAGAAGTAGGGTATGGCTATACGCTACAGAAATTTCATTGGAATGGGATTCCAACAGAAAGAGTGGGCTTCTACTCCAAGGATAGGTACTTCTCGTTACGGGTTCAGCCTGTGCGGGAAGCTAAATGGTGGCCATCGGTAGTAATTGGTGGTCAGGATGTATGGGGTTCGTTTGATAAAGGACACTCTGAGAGTAATTTCTATCGCAATTTCTATGTTACCGTCAGCAAGCACAAGGAATTGTTCGGACAGTATGTTGGTGTACATCTTGCCTACAGACATTTTAAACAGGACTATAACAAGAAATGGAATGGAGTCGTGGGAGGATTGACTCTACAACCATCGTTCTATAGACCGCTACGCTTTATCGGTGAGTATGATGGCGAATTTGTGAATATGGGTGCAGACTGCACATTGTTTAGATATTTGATGCTGCAGGCATCATTACAAAAGTTTAGGTATTTCTCTGGCGGTGTATGTCTGAGAGTGCCGTTAGTGAGAATGAATAAGAATAAATAAAGTGTATAATCATTTTGATATTATGAATACGAAATTAAGAAATGTTCCGTTTTCTCCGCCTGATATGTCGGAGGCTGAAATTGAACAAGTAGCAGAGGCATTGCGTTCTGGTTGGATTACAACTGGTCCGAAAACAAAAGATTTCGAACACCAGATAGCTGAGTATGTGGGTACACAGAAGGCTGTGTGCCTAAATAGCGCAACGGCTGCTATGGAGATGGCATTACGCCTGATAGGTGTTGGGCCAGAAGATGAAGTCATCGTACCAGCTTATACTTATACTGCTACGGCTTCTGTTACTCAACACGTCGGTTGCAAGGTAGTAATGGTGGACAGCCAGAAGGACAATGTGGAGATGGACTATGATAAGCTGGCTGAAGCTATCACTGAACACACAAAAGTCATTTGCCCTGTGGATTTGGGTGGTGTGATGTGTGACTTTGACAAGATCTTTGCTGTGATTGAGTCCAAGAAGCATTTGTTCCGTCCTGCCAACGAGATTCAACAGAAGATTGGTCGCATTATTGTAGCTGCTGATGACGCTCACGCTTTTGGTGCTCAGTGGCACGGAAAGATGGCTGGAAGTATTGCTGACTTTAGCTCATTCAGTTTTCATGCGGTAAAGAATCTGACTACCGCTGAAGGTGGTGCCTTAACCTGGCATCTTCCCTTCGGGAATGAGCCGGTTCAAGTTTTAGGTTTCAAGGTTCAAGATTATTTCTCAACAGTACCCAAGAAGGATGGCGAGACTTGGAATGAAATGTTGTATAGGATTTCACAACTGCTCTCATTACACGGGCAGAACAAGGATGCTCTTGCAAAGACTCAGTTAGGAGCATGGGAATATGATGTGATTGGCCCTTGGTACAAGTGTAATATGACGGACATAATGGCCGGTATTGGCCTCGCTCAGTTGGAACGCTATCAAGGTATGTTGGAGCGTCGTCGTCACATTATTGGTGTTTATGACAATGCACTAAAAGATCTACCTGTAGCCGTATTGAAGCATTTTGGTGAGGATTTCGCAGGAAGTGGACACCTGTATATCACTCGTTTGCTGGGACGTACCGACCAGGAACGTCGTGATGTTATTGTAAAGATGGCTGAGAGAGGCATTGCTTGTAATGTTCACTATAAGCCGCTTCCTATGATGACGGCATACAAAGCTCTGGGATTTGATATTAAGGATTTTCAGAATGCTTACAATCTCTTTGTGAACGAAGTGACGCTTCCGTTGCACACCAGATTGACAGACGAGGATGTAGAATACGTAATCAGTAACTACGTTGATATCATCAAAAACCTTTGATGCCTTTTTGGCATTAGTACGCCAAGGGATTGGACACGAGAGTTGTGTTCTATTCCAAGAGATTGACTGGACTGCCATTAAAGCCCTTGCGGATGCGCATGGACTTTCTGCCGTTGTGCTTGATGGGATAGAACGCCTGCAAGATAATCAACGTCCACCACAAGTGTTCCTCTTGGAATGGATAGGTGAGGTGCTGCAAGAATATGAATATCGGTATGATCAGTATCGTAAGGCCATTTCTGAATTAGCTGGATTCTATAATCGTAATGGATACAAGATGATGGTGCTGAAAGGCTATGCTTGCAGTATTGACTGGCCCAAGCCAGAACATAGACCCTGTGGGGATATAGATATATGGCTGTTTGGGAAGCAGAAAGAAGCTGATGCTACTCTTGAGGCTGAAAAGCCTGTTCAGGCGATTCTTTGCAAGCAAAGCGACCAAGGTCGAGCGCAAGGAGGTCAAGAGTTCAAGATTGACAGGTCTCACCACCATCATACAGTGTTCTATTGGAATGATTATATGGTGGAGAATCACTATGACTTTATCAACGTGCATCACCATAGGTCTAATGCAGAGTTTGAGCTTATATTAAAAGAACTTGCACGTAATGATACTTATAAGGTTGACATATACGGTGAGAAGGTATGTTTTGCATCGGCGAATCTGCATGCTTTGTTCTTGGTAAAACACATGCAGATGCATTTTGCTGGTGAAGAAATATCGATAAGACAATTGCTGGATTGGGCATTCTTTGTGGAGAAACACGGGAAGGATGTTGATTGGAAGTGGCTAATGAACGTGATGGAAAAATTCGGTATGATGCCCGCATTCAGCATATTTAATAGAGTCTGTGTGGAAAATTTGGCGTTTAGTGAAAGCCTCTTCCCTAAAGTCCTTTACAGTCCTGTGTTAAAAGAAAAAGTACTGAAAGATATTCTTAACCCAGAATATGGATCAGAACTCCCCGATGAACTATTCCCCAGAATCGTGTTTAAATTCAGGCGATGGCGCGGTAATGCATGGAAACATAAATTATGTTATAAAGAAAGCATGTGGAGTGCCTTCTGGAGTGGTGTCTGGAATCACATATTAAAACCTTCATCGATATGAATAAAAATTTGATTACCCGTTTAAGGGAATTTATGGAGAGTGAAGCAAGGTCTTGCTCCATGGACTTCGGGTGTATAACTCCAAAGTATGCATATCGTATGTTTGGTGGTCAATATTCGATGGAGGACATTGAGAATGGACTCAAGGAGATAAGGAAACAAGGATTCATGGGACTATGAAGTATTTGAGAGCTTTGTGGCTGTTCTGTAGTTACTTGTTTTGGCCGAGATGGGGAAGCAAACATAGAGTTCAAGATGTTTAATAGTTTAAGGAGTTTAAGATGATTATAGATAAGGCAATACTCGATAATTTGACTGAACAGGCGAAAGTGAATCCTCGCTTGAGGCAGGCAATGGATTTAAGAAACTCGCCTGAAGATGGAAGTCAGAGAATGCTGAATGCTTTGGAGCCGGGTACCATTATGCCGATACATAGGCATCATGCGTCAACTGAGACTGTGGTTATTCTTCTTGGGAAGATAAAGTGGTTATTCTACGATAATGAGGGCAAAGAAACTGAAAGTGTAACCCTTGATGCAAATGGAGAGCTAAGAATGCTGAATGTAGAAAAAGACAGGTGGCATTCGTTGGTATGTTTAGAGTCAGGTTCCGTTTTGTACGAATCAAAAGATGGGCCTTATTATCCGCTGGAAGAAGATGAGACAATGAATATAATAGAACATAAATAAAAATATGAAAACAGCACTTATTACTGGTATTACAGGCCAAGATGGTTCATACTTGGCCGAGTTTTTGTTAGAAAAAGGTTATGATGTTCATGGAACAATCCGTCGTTCGTCGGTGGATTTCCGTGAGCGTATAGCACACTTGGAAGGTACACCTCATTTTCATCTGCACTATGCTGACTTGGGTGACTCAATGAGCGTGTTAGGCGTTATTGGAAAGGTACGTCCAGATGAAATATATAACCTGGCTGCACAGAGCCATGTGCAGGTTTCGTTCGATAGCCCTGAGTTTACAGCTGATGTGGATGCGGTAGGTGTTTTGCGTATCTTGGAGGCAGTTCGTCAGTTAGGTATGACTGATACTTGCCGCATCTATCAGGCTTCTACTTCTGAGCTTTACGGTAAAGTGGAGGAGGTTCCTCAGAATGAGAATACTCCTTTCCATCCATATAGCCCTTATGCAGTAGCTAAGCAGTATGGTTTTTGGATTGTGAAGGAGTATCGTGAGGCTTACAATATGTATTGCTGCTCTGGTATTCTGTTTAACCACGAATCGGAGCGCAGAGGTGAAACCTTCGTAACTCGTAAGATTACGTTGGCAGCTGCTCGCATTTCTCAGGGTTTGCAGGATTGCCTGTATCTGGGTAATATGGATTCACTCCGTGACTGGGGCTACGCCAAGGACTATGTGGAATGTATGTGGTTAATTCTGCAGCAGGACAAGCCTGAGGACTTCGTGATTGCAACAGGTGTGCAGCATAGTGTAAGAGAGTTTACTGAACTGGCATTCAAACACGCAGGAATTGAATTGAAGTTCGAAGGCGAGGGTATCAACGAGAAGGGTATTGTAGTGAAGGGCCCTGAAGCATTGATGGGTAAAACTGTTGTTGCCGTTTCTGAGGACTTCTATCGTCCTACGGATGTTGTAAACCTGTGGGGTGATCCAACTAAGGCAAAGGCTAAGTTGAAGTGGAATCCGAACAAGACCAGCTTCGAAGAGCTTGTCCGCATCATGGTAGAATCCGACATCGCCAAGGTGGCTGCAGAAGGTGCTGCTGCAAAGGTCAGAACTAACTTGGCTGAGTACCTCGAAAAAGGCATCGTGAAGTAATATAACATCTAAAGACACGAAAGAAACGAATAAACATGTCGTTGTTATACCCTGAAGAGTCTTACAAGATTACAGGTGCCATTTACGAGGTACACAAGGAATTAGGCCCTGGGCTCTTGGAAAAGGTTTACCAAGAGGCTCTCGAAAAGGAACTAAAACTTCAGGGTATTCCGTTTGAGCGTGAAAAGAGCTTCACCATTATGTATAAGAGTGAGGAGCTCGAACAGAAGTACATTGCTGACTTTGTATGTTACGACAAAATAGTCGTAGAACTAAAAGCCGTTGATGAACTTCTTCCAGTTCACGAAGCACAAGTCATTAATTATTTAGCCATAACCGGCTATAAGTTAGGACTGCTCGTGAACTTCAACGCTCAAAAGGTAAAACCCGAACGCATAGTTCGGTATTAGTGCTTTTAGATGTTAAAACAAAGAAGATAAGATGTTAAGTAAAGAAAGTAAGATATATGTAGCTGGACACAACGGACTCGTTGGTTCTGCAATATGGAATAACCTAAAAAGTAGAGGTTATAATAACCTTGTTGGTCGTTCTCATAAGGAGTTGGATTTGACAGATCAGAATGCTGTGAAGAAGTTCTTTGATGAAGAACAGCCTGATGCTGTTGTATTGGCTGCCGCTTTTGTAGGCGGCATTATGGCCAATATGCTGTATCGTGCGGACTTCATTATGATGAATATGAAGATTCAGTGCAATGTGATTTCTGAGGCGTATGCACATGGAGTAAAGAAACTGCTGTTCTTGGGTAGTACGTGTATCTATCCTAAGAACGCACCACAGCCCATGAAAGAGGACTGCCTGCTGACTTCGCCTCTGGAATATACCAATGAGGAATATGCCATTGCTAAAATAGCAGGTCTGAAGATGTGCGAAAGCTATAACTTGCAATATGGTACGAACTATATTGCTGTGATGCCAACCAATCTTTATGGCCCAAATGATAATTTCCACCTGGAGAACAGTCATGTTATGCCTGCTATGATGCGCAAGGTGTATCTGGCAAAATTGATTCACGATGGTGCATGGGATAAGATTCGTCGCGACTTGACTATACGACCTGTTGGTGCTAATATCAAGGAGAACGGTGAGCAAGTGCGTTACGTAATTGATGGAAATAGCGATGAAACGCTCATTCGTAAAATCCTTGCTTGGTATGGTATTGAAGATAACAAGGTTACTCTTTGGGGTACAGGAAAGCCACTGAGAGAATTCTTGTGGTCAGAGGATATGGCTGATGCCTCGGTACATGTGCTATTGAACGTGGATTTCAAAGATATTATCGGTATTGAAAAATATTCGAGTGTTCACTATGGAGTAGCTGCTGACGGAGTAGTTGACCGCAATCATTCTACAGGTCGAGGTGGATATATTCCCTCTCTGGGTGAGATTCGTAATTGTCATATTAACGTAGGTACAGGTAAGGAACTTACTATCCGAGAACTGTCTGAGCTGGTAGTTAAGGCAGTCGGCTTTGAAGGTACAGTTGAGTTTGATTCCTCTAAGCCTGATGGTACTATGAGGAAGCTCATTGATGTTTCGAAGTTGCACTCTCTTGGCTGGACTCATAAGGTCGAGATTGAGGATGGAGTTGCCAAGCTCTTTGAATGGTACAAAGAAAGTCTTGAAGGCTAGGTAATGAAAAGGTCATTCAGAGAAATTGACCAGTAGAACTATAATTATGGTTATTGACAAGAATCTTCTTGACAGGGTGTCTGAGCAAGCGAAAAAGTCGCCTCGACTCAGGATGAATTATAATTTTCATCAATCACTAGATGAGAAGTGCCATAGATTCCTAAATGCAGTGGAGCCTGGAACGGAAGTGCCTATACATAAGCATCCCACGAAGGATGAGACGTTTGTGATTCTGCGAGGGAAGGTTCGGGTGACTACGCATAGGGATGATGGGACGATTATCGAGGACGTGGTGCTATGTAATGAGGAAGGTCGATATGGTGTAAATATACCGAAAGGGGTGTGGCACAAGATTGAGGCGTTGGAGCCCGATAGCTTGCTATTTGAATCTAAAGAAGGACCGTTTGTGGAGCATGAGGTGGATGGGATACTGAATGTGAAGAAAAAATGATTAAGGAGATTGTTAAAAGGGTATGGGCGTTTTGTTCATACCTTTTTGTGCCTCAATGGGGGAGGAACAAAGGCAATGAATAAGGAAGAACTGAGAGAGACACGTAAGCAGATGATGGCTCAGATGGAGCAGAGGCTGCAGGAAATGCATCCAAAGGAAGAAGATAGGATGTTTTACTATCATTCCTCTGAGGATCGTATTGTTCTGTCGCATGCTATGTATTGGACGATGACTCAACTTCAGTTCTTCAAGGGGAAGATGCGAAAGGAGAAATTTTTCTTGCTGCTCCGACAGTATGAAGAAGAGATGCTTGATGCCTTCCTCCAGGACGACGACTATTTCCCTGAACTTCTGCACTATTGCAATATACTTTATGAGATGCTGCCCATCATACTGGGTGCTTCGCATTTAAGAACGAATAAGGAAGCCTGCAAACTCGCTGCCATCGCCCTCGTAGCCGCTGGCTATGCCGGTGATATGGATGAGGAGTTGGCTAATGAACTTTTGGACGATATCGATTACCATTTCAATAAGGTGAAGTGTCGGAAGATTGAGATGATGATGCCGAGGCTGATGAAGATGGTGGAGGGGGAGATGAGTACAATGAGATGATGGCCTTACGGAAAACTGTAGGGGGCGGTGACAATGTCTGTTGCAATATAAGAAAGAATGAAGAGAGCATTTATTATAACAGAGATAGAACATTGGAATGACATATTCCGTCTTAACCAACGGTTTATGTCTAACTTTATTTTTCGTGGACAAGGAAATGCAGAGTGGCCATTGAAAACCTCTCTTGCCCGGATGGTAGAAAGTCATCATCCTAATTATATTGACAAGATTATGCCAGCTTCATATGAGCAGCGAATGATGGATGAATTTCAATGGAAATATCCAAGCTATGAAAAAGGACATATACCTGCTACGGATGAGTCAATAGAATGGTTGTCATTGATGCAACATTATGGCTCACCAACACGCATGCTTGATTTCTCCTACTCAATGTATATTGCGCTTTTCATGGCAATTGATGGATCATTTCATCCGAAATCCGCAATATGGGCCCTTAATAAACACGTTTTGAATGATAAAATAATAAGGAAGTATTGCGCAGAGAATAAAACAAATGTTATTTCTGGTAAGGATAGTGAAAGGTATATCTATGAAGAGGCTACAACTGCTATTAATAGGCGCTTTTATATTGTAAAGGATAAGGTTGAGAACTTCCTGTATGCCACACGCCCACACCTTTCAAATGAACGCATAAACAGACAACAGGGCTTGTTCGTAATTCCTTCTTCAATCGAATTGGACTTTGAAGACATTCTCAAAGACTATTACGATAGTTCACAATACGGAACGATGAAGTTTGATGATGTTGTTAGATTGTCTACAGATCATAGTTATGGGCAACAAACTGTTTCTTTAATAAAGATAGAGATACCTAAGTCTTTAAAATATGGCCTTTCAAATGTATTGAGGCAGATGAATGTTACATCAGAAACCATGTATCCAGGACTTGACGGCTTGGCTCGTTCAATGTCTTGTTTGCGTGATTCTATGGGGGATTATAAAGCTGATTAAAAATGGATACTTTCGCATCATTGACAGACATCTGGAAGTATTTCGATAATATTGAAAAAAAACACTTCCTGGCTGAAGATGTGTCAGCGGCGATTAATAGTTTGCCTGCTGACATCTCTGGTACGGAGCTATGTGTATATGAGGCAATGGCTTTCGGATTCAGCGGAAATAATGACGGGAATGAATGGGGAACTTATTATGGTCCACGTTTTACCTATAAAAGGAAAGATAATGGTGAAGAAGTTTACTCACCAGACATTAGAGACATTACTGAGGAGATGATGGCTCATTGGGAGCGAAGATGCTTGGAGGTAATAAATCCATTGCTAAAAACTAGATACACTGGGCTGGTACTGGAGTTCAAGAAGAAGCTGTTTAATAAGGAACCCGATTACAAAAATATTAAATTGGCTCATGTGCAGTCTCTGTTGGAAGTTGTAGAAAAAGATTACTGTCAATATGAAACGGTAGCTTTTGATTTTGCAGAGAGAGCGTTAAGTCTTGCTATAGGTTTCAAAAACAATGAACTTCAAGAGAAGGCCGTAGACGTATATTACAATGCACATCTGCAACATTCTCAAGAAGACATGCATCCTGGAGTTTGGGGACGTATATTTCAATCGCTTATCAAACATCGTCGTTTTTTCAGCAGATACGAACAAACATTAGTTGATGAGCAACTTGCGAGATACAAGCGTCTTTATAAACTATCTATGGAGGAGGGCGGAAAAACGGATAATTACGTTCATGTATTATGTGAACAGGTTGAATTATTGGCAGACTATTATCATTCTGTTGGTGAAATAAAAAAAATTGAACCATATTTGGACAGTATTTTGGAAACAATAAAGGTGTCTGTAACAGCCCGAGGTGGTATGTGGGGTCAGGGAATGATACAACAGTTGCAGCGTAGTTATCGAAAATATGGTTTTGACAAGAAAGCAAACCAACTGTTTGTAGAGCTAAGAGATTTGGGCGAGATGACGCTTGGCGAACTAAAAACTACTGAGTATACAATACCATTGGATACGGAAAGGATTAAAGCTTTCTTGAGTGAAGCTTTGGAAGGAAGCAGTCGAGACGTTTTGCTGTATTTCCTATTTCAGTATTTGCCAAGAATAGAAGACGAAAAGAAAAGGCTTAAAGATAAAGCAGAACGTTCTCCATTGCTGGACTTGGTGTCTACATTTACCATAGATTCCTCTGGTAATACTATCTCACGAGTTGGTGTAGGGCCTAATGCCGATCATCAGAAATTGTATTTCAGCATGTATGAGAACATGCGTTTTACTATACCGTTTATGCATTTACATGTAACAAGAATGAAAGAAGAAGGAAAGATGACAACGGAATCGATGATGCAGTTGTTTGAAGATTCGTTGTTAATAACAGAGGAACATAAAGAGATCGTTCGTAGAGGTTTAGAGGCTTATATGAATGAGGATTATCTTGTTTGTTGTCATTTGTTGGTGCCACAACTTGAAGCTGCCATACGTAGGCTTTTTGCGTTGAATGGTGCTAACATTATGCGCCCGAAGGCTAATCCGGCAGAGGGTAATGAATATCTTTCTCTTGACAGTTTACTTGGCTCTGATGACGCACTACAATTTATGAAAGAGGATTTGGCCAACTATCTTAGGAATGTACTTACTGACCAATATGGCTGGAATATAAGAAACCAGGTCAGTCATGGACTCCTAGGAGCGGACAACTTTAATTTTGGAATGGCAGATAGGGTGGTTCATGCGTTTCTGATGTTGTGTACGTTTAAGAAGAAAGAGTGATTATAATCAAATTGTCATACAGTGATTAAAAAACCTCTTGAAGGAAGAACACCGACAGGTGTTAATGCCATTAAGGCGATGGAAACCCTTGAAAGGGTAACCAAGGTTTCACACCTTAGATTAAATGAATTTAGGGTGGAGGGTGATTTGTTCATTCCAAGACCTTGGAGAATGAGAGGGTATGTACTATGTCCTAATATCACCAATCAGGGATTGCTATATCGCGGTGATGCCATTAACTTAGATGAGCATGGAAACATATCTCCCAAATACAGTATGGCCAGCCTGAAAGAAGAAGATATGGCTGATAAGCTATATAGAAGAATGAGATGGGAAGACTTAGGATTAACATTGTTAAGAACACATCCTATCTATAGGCTATTGACAAGAGGTGTTGAGATTCCTAACCAGAAAAATGAATATTTTAGAGTATCATCATCGGTCTTATTACATAGCTATGGTTTGTCATCACCATATATCAGTTTAACGGCAGATAAAGAAATAGCGCTTTTTTATGCTGTTACCGATTATGATGAGAAACTAAAGCGATTCCTTCCGACTAAGAAAAAATATGGTATTTTGAGTTGTTATCAACTCAAAGAGCCATTATCTCAGACATCACGTGTTTTCCCGATTGGACTACAAGTGTTTGACAGACCGGGACTGAATAAGGAATTCTCATGTAAACTAAGGCCACATGAGGACTTTTTTGAGTTGCCAGAAGTGACCGGACTCGTGTTTTATCAAGACGAGAGACTTTCAGAGCGGATGCTTGATAAATATGAAGGAGGCGAATTGCTGTGTCCTAAAGACGACATTCTCTCAAAAAAAATGGAACTAAGTAAGGGCTATGTGTTAGAAATGACATTTCAACGTTTTTTAAGAAGATTTCCGCAATTTAAAAACGATTTGGAATGTATTCGGGACAGGTATAGGGTGACAGATGAGGTCCGAGACTTGTTCCGATTCGACCGAGAGGAACTGTTAGAACATGATGAATCGTTTGAGGTCTGGTGGTACAAGTTCTGCAAGAAGATATACTTTGAGGCTGACAGAAATCTAGACAGGGAATACTTTGAGCATTTACCTTTCGATTCTTATTATTCCAGATACTTCGATACTTGGATGTTATGAAGAATAGGAACTTTCAATTATTTGCCATTATGATATTTGTGGTGATAGTACTCTTCTTTGTACTTGGAATCATGAATATTGGAAATGTTTTGAGCCTTGTGCATGGTGATGGCGTGAAGAAAGATGACATTGAGGTCTTGGGCGTATTCGGAGATAGTGCAGGCCTACTAAATGCTTTATTTTCGTCACTTGCATTTGGCGGTGTAGTTCTAACTATCATTTGGCAAGTTGCAGAGAACAACAAGCAACGTTCGGATGAACACCGTATCCAGTTTGAAAATGTTTTTTTCAACATGACCAATACACTTGAGCATATCGTGTCAGAGTTGAAGGTGAGAAGAGAAACCGACAATGAGGGAACGTTTGGTGATGAATTTGGAGCCGAGTTCGAAATAGATTGGGAACCTGGAGCAATGAGAATGCCAATAAGTGGGAATAATAATGATAACGAAAGTGAATATGTAACAGGTCGTGAAGTTTTTAAATATCTCTATGAGGAGCGTTCTTTGTCAATGGTTAGTGCCATTGAGCGTGAGGGAATAAAGGGTTATGAAAAACAGATGTCGGGTGTACTGGATAATTATTTTAGATATCTGTACAGAATACTGAAATATATTGATGACAGCAAGCTGATAAGTGATTCAACAAAATACCAATATGCGGGAATTCTTAGAGCTCACTTGTCATATATGGAACTGTTGCTTATTTATTACAATGGCTTGTCTGTATATGGCCGAGAGAAGATGAAGCCTTTGATAGAAAAGTATCATCTTCTAAAGAATATCCGAGCAGAGAAACTGAACGATCATACATTGAACGCCCGGATTAAGCATATGAGCAATAATGAAATGTATAAAGAAAGTGCATGGAGCACGGATGATGACACTAAAATGGAGAAGAAAAATAGCATTGAACAGTTCTGTTTTAGGCTTAGTTATGCTTTTATATTAGCATTGGTATTCAATACACTACTAAGTGATTGGTGGCATCATCATGTCAACATTTTGTGGGAGGGAATGACAGAGGTTGTTGTACGTGGTTTGATTCTGATTGCAGTTGTTGCAAGTATGGTATATTATCAAGCACGTGATAAGGTATACCGGCTGTACTTTGTACAATCAAGAGGTAAAAGCAAGCTATGGCAACGAACTTGGAACAAACTGAAGGAAAACCTAACGTTGCCAATCTTCTTGTTTTTGATTATAACATCAGTATATACTACGATGCATCATCATGTGGTATGGTATGACAGTCATACCATCTATCTTGATCTTTCGTTCTTTTATTTTCCGCTTATTGCAGATGTCTTAGCTCTTATTGTAAACGTGACGAGAGAGGCAAACCAAGAGGTAAAGGAATAATCATTCTATGAAAGAAATGGGGGAGACAATATTTCCGTCGTATAAAGTTGGCCTGTTTTTAGTTGAGCTACCTTGCGGTACATGGCAGGCTTTGGAAAAAGATTCGGATGAAAGCATTAAGGCGGAGTGTACTCTGCTACATGAGTACATTCACTATATTCAGGATACGGCTACCTATTATGGCGTTTTGTATAGAAACGCGACTTATATGAATGAAAGCACCGGAGCTGCGGCATCAGAAATAGTAGGGGCAAATATCGTTGAAACAGAAGGAATGCAATCAGATGTCACTGTGGCGGATGGGAAATTAATGTATGGTAATCATGTTGCAGGGGCCAAACTGATGAAGGAGAATATGGCTGTAGTTGCACAGCATTATGCTTTTGACGATGTCTGTACAGTTGTCATTCCGACAAACAATAACTATTCAGCAATAACTCATTATATATGGAGAGAAGTTCCCTGCTTGCGCTACTGCTACCTGTTGACATTCTCACTATACGACATGGCTCTTTGTTCGGAACACCCTGTAGATGCTTTGTTGCAGTTGATAGGATTCTTTCAAAAGTCATGTATATCCAGGAAGAGTCGTTATTATGAAGAAGAAGAGTTGGTGGGGTGGCTGTATGATAAAGGTGAAGAGTTTTTAGAAGCTAGTGGACTGCTTGATTATAGCACTATTAAAAATGCAAATAAGATCGATGGTGATATCAGCCGTATTCTTGACGGTTCTATGGCTACGCTACCTTGTGAGTGCGGTAAAGTGGAAAACCATCAGCGAAAATTTAAGTTGTTCTCCTATTTTAAACAAAATGTTCGTGCGAACCTTGCTTTACGGATTAACAGACCAACTATTATAACTAGGACTTTGATAGAATTAAAACAAAGGAAGGATATGAATGTGTTTTACAAAATATTTGGCATGCCATATATGTTGAATATCGATGAACATGGTGAAGTACATACGAATGTAGATTTAATTTTTAAATAGATAATAGCAGATTAACATGAGCAATAGGTCAATATCGCAGAAGTCAATTTTTGGAGAGTATAAAAATGCTGAGGATAGGGTCACTGCTGCACTGCTCCAGCTCTTTCGTATAGGCGGGACGGATTTAATGAAGGTCGTTTTTGAAGATTTTAATATCGATCTTGATGCACAGGTAAACACTCAGGTAAAGAAAAAGGGTGCAAAGTCACGACCTGATGGCGAATTGACTGCAAAATACCATGTATTCATTGAGAGCAAGATATATCCATGGGATGTTAATCGACAGCATAATGTTGAACAACTTCAAAAACATTTGGAACTTATTAAAAAAGAAGAAGCTGTGATTATCTACATAACGGTTGATAAGGAAAAACCATTGGAGATACCAGACAGGGAAGATGTGTATTGGACAACATGGACGGAGATAACTCAAAGATTGATTAACTATGTGCCTTCTTTCAATAAGGATGTTATTTCTTTTTTGACAAGCCAGTTCCAATTGCTAGTGGATAATGAGATTTTCTACAAACAAGATGACACAACCGATGAAAATAGAGTCTTGATAGTTGGAGGTCGATTTGCTGAGGGCGTGGCATTGAAATATGGTTTTTATTCATGCCAAGAGAAACGTAAATTCAGGAAATCCAGATATATTTCTTTCTATTATAATAAACGCATCTCTTTTGTTTTTGAAATAGTGGAGGAACCTGTACAAGTTGCATCCCTTTTTGCTGTTAAAGACAAACTCCCAGTTGATTATATATTGACTGAAGAGGACAAGGAACCGCACACATTCATTAAACTTAATAGGACTCCGAAACTCATTGTTAATGTGAGGCATGAATATGCAAATCCCTTTGTACAAAGACAGCGATATACCACTATAGAGAAGCTGGAGAAGGCTAAAACCACAGACGATTTGTTGTAAGAAAGAAAAATAATCTTATGTTATGACTCAGGAAGAACGGTGGTTGGCAAGATACAATGAGGTGATGAGGTTCCTGGAGGAGAACCATAGGAATCCGTCTAAGCATCGGATAGAGGAGCATGATATGCTGAACTGGCTGAAGGCCAATAGAAAGACGATGAATGCTGGTGAGATGAAGCAGGATAGAGTAGAGAAGTTTAGAAAACTTCTGGAAATGACGGAACAGTGTAGGAGGAAGAACCAGTATGAATAGTTGCGATATTATCGCAGCATATGGATAATTCAAAAAATGAGAAGAAGGCTCTATACTTCGAAGTAAACGGGAGTTCTGGCTTATCTAGGACATGGGAAGAAGTAAGGGAAAGGTGGCTTCTGTGTTGCAAAATGACAGGAAATCAAGAAAAATGCTTTCGTTTTGCAAAATAAATGCTCTCTTTGCGTTTTCTTTGCTGAATAATTGCTATCTTTGCGCGCAAAAAATAATATTATAGTAAAAAAGAGATATGAGCAAGTTAATCCGTCCCATAGACTACCATCAGCAGCTCGACGTGCGTCAGACCGAGCAGGGCATTAAATTGATCAAAGAGTTCTTCCAACAGAACCTCTCTACTGAACTGCGGCTGCGCCGAGTTACGGCTCCACTGTTCGTGCTGCAGGGGTTGGGCATCAACGATGACTTGAATGGTGTGGAGCGTGCTGTTACCTTCCCCATCAAGGACCTGGGAGATGCGCGAGCCGAAGTCGTTCACTCGCTGGCCAAATGGAAGCGCCTGTCACTGGCCGAGTATCAGATAGAGTCGGGCTATGGTATCTATACCGATATGAATGCCATCCGTGCCGATGAAGAGCTTGACAACCTGCACTCTCTCTATGTGGATCAGTGGGACTGGGAGGCCGTCATTCGTCGTGAGGACCGTACGCTGGCTTTCCTCAAGGATATCGTGTGTCGTATCTACGCTGCTATCCGTCGTACAGAGTATCTGGTCTGCGAGACCTATCCGCAAATCAAGCCGTTCCTGCCTGAGAAGATTCACTTTATCCATGCGGAGGAGCTGCTGCAACTCTATCCCGACAAGACACCCAAGGAGCGTGAGGATGCTATCTGCGAGAAATATGGTGCTGTGTTTATAATTGGTATAGGTGGTAAGCTCTCCAATGGTGAGAAACACGACGGGCGTGCTCCCGACTATGATGACTGGTCAACCACTCCTCCCGACCTTCCCGAGGGAACGAAGGGACAGGCCGGACTGAATGGCGACATCCTTATCTGGTATCCTGTGTTGGGACGCTCGTTCGAACTCTCGTCGATGGGTATCCGTGTTGACAAGGAGTCACTGCTGCGCCAGCTGAAGCTGGAACATAAGGAAGAGCGTGAGCAGCTTTATTTCCATCAGCAACTGCTCAGCGACCGTCTGCCCTTGAGCATCGGTGGCGGTATCGGTCAGAGCAGGCTCTGTATGGTGCTGCTCCACAAGGCTCATATTGGTGAGATACAGGCTAGTATATGGCCTGATGACATGCGTCGTGAGTGCCAGGAGATGGGCATGCCTCTTATCTGATAACAGCAAGATGGAACAGCGGCCACTGATACTAATTTCTAATGACGACGGATACCAGGCTAAAGGTATCCATGTGCTCGTCGATATGCTCCGTGATATGGCGGACATCCTTGTATGCGCCCCCGATTCGGCTCGCTCGGGCTTCTCATGTGCTTTCTCGGCCACCACACCGCTCAGGCTGGTCAAGCAGAAGGAGGAGTCTGGTGTACAGATATGGTCGAGCAACGGAACTCCTACCGACTGCGTGAAGCTGGCCCTCTCGGAACTGCTTGACGGGAGAAAGCCCGATTTGGTGGTAGGGGGCATCAACCATGGTGACAATGCCTCGGTGAATGCTCACTATAGCGGTACGATGGGGGTAGTAATGGAGGGATGCATGAAGCATATTCCCTCGGTGGCTTTCTCACTCTGTGACCATGCTGAGGATGCCGACTTCGAACCACTGCGTCCATACGTCAGACAGATTACGGAATATGTGTTGCACAACGGCCTGAAGGATGGCGTTTGCCTGAACGTGAACTTCCCCAAGCAGGGAGAGGCCGACGGCTTCCGCACCGTGAAAGGCAGCTATCGGGGTGTACGTATCTGCCGAATGGCCAATGGCTCGTGGAACAATGAGATTACCACCTGCCATCATCCTCGTGGCTATGACTACTACTGGATGGTGGGGCATTATCGTGATGATGAGTCCGAGGCACAGGATACTGACAGCTGGGCATTGGATCACGGCTACGTGGCTATCACCCCCACCACGGTAGATATGACGGCCTACGAGGCCTTCACCCAGTTGCAGCAGCTCCTAATTCCTCATTTCTAACTCCTAACTTCCAACTTTTGAAGTACTATCTCATAGCAGGCGAGGCATCGGGCGACCTGCATGCCTCACATCTGATGAAATCGTTGCAGGCTGCTGATCCGCAGGCTGATTTCCGCTTCTTCGGCGGAGACCAGATGGCTGCTGTCGGCGGCACGCTGGTGAAACACTATCGTGAACTGGCTTATATGGGTTTCGTTCCTGTATTGCTCCATCTGCATATCATTCTTCGTAATATGAAGATGTGCAAGCAGGATATTCTTGACTGGCAACCCCATGTGGTGATACTTGTCGATTATCCAGGCTTCAATCTTGACATAGCGAAGTTCCTGAAGGCCAAGACCCGGATACCTGCCTATTATTATATCTCACCGAAGATATGGGCGTGGAAGGAGTATCGCATAAAGAACATACGGCGTGACATCAGCGAGCTGTTCTCTATCCTTCCCTTTGAGGTGGATTTCTTTGAAAAGAAACATCACTATCCCATCCATTATGTGGGTAATCCCACGGCCAGTGAAGTGACCGATTTTCGTGCTCACTACAAGGAAAGTTTCGAGGAGTTTTGTGAGAAGAACGGGTTGGAGAAGAACAAACCCATCATTGCCCTGTTGGCTGGGTCGCGCCGTCAGGAAATCAAGGACAACCTGCCCACTATGTTGCAGATAGCCCGTGAGTTTAGTGACTATCAGTTTGTGCTGGCCGGTGCACCGAGCATCGATGATGACTATTATGCTCAGTTCCTCATGTCTGATGCAAAGTCTAAAACATCGGCTACCACCCGTTTGGTGAAGGGACAGACTTATGCCTTGCTCTCCCATGCTCATGCAGCACTGGTGACCAGTGGTACGGCCACACTCGAAACGGCCCTCTTCCGGGTACCTCAGGTGGTGTGCTATGAGACTTTCTTCCCCCACCTCATTGGCTGGCTGCGCAAGAAAGTCCTTTCGGTGAAATATATCTCCTTAGTGAATCTCGTAGCCGACCGTGAGGTGGTTACCGAGCTGGTGGCTGATACGTTTACCTTCGAGAATATCCTCTATGAGCTGTCGCGCATTCTGGAAGGTCCCGACCGCGAGCAAATGCTTGACGGCTACGATGAGGTGGCTCGTATCCTTGGCAGTAAGCAGGCCCCCGATGAGGCTGCCCGTATCATTGTTGGCAAGCTTCGTCAGCCCTGAAGCTTGGGGTTCTCTTCTTTCTTTGGTTTTGATGCCTTCGGCTTGGCCCGCTTCGTTTGTTTCTGGGGCTTTTCCCCTTTCTGGTCAAGGGCATCAAGCATTGCTTTCTGTTTCTCTTTCAAGTAGTTGCTCACGGTGAAGTCCTGCTCGGCCATATTTGTGAGCAGGTAGCATCGTGAGAGCCACATCTGCTGCTCGTCGGACAAGGCATTAGCCAGTCGACGGGCAGCCTGCTTGTTGTTGGTCTCCACCTTTGCGCTCAGCTCAAGGGCTTTGCCCAGGGTCTCTTTCAGCGTCTCGGAAAAATAGCCGACGCTACGCTTCAACCGCTCCTGGAAGCCGCTGCTATGAAGCTGTTCGATGTTGGCTGCCTGTATCATCTGCTGCCATTTCGTGGCAATGTCAATAATCTTCGTGTGGAGGCCTGTCAGGACCCTGTCGTGTAGTTGCTTCAGCGAGGCGTGGCTGTGGTAGAAGAACTCTGCGAAGATACGTGTCATCGTCTCCTGCTGATAGAGCAGTGACCTGAAGTCGAACATCTGAAGCAGTAGGTAGCGCTCATACTCCTGCTTCAGCATCGGCAGTTGGTTGATGCTGCGCAGGGCTTCGCTCTCCTGCTTGGCGATATAGCTGTCCACGCGCTGGTCGTTGATGATGGCACGCTCGCTCAGTGGTGTGGCCAGCACCAGTCCTTCCAGTGTCCGGCAACGGCTCAGCGCTACATACACCTGACCTGGAGCAAACGACTGGCTGGCATCGATGATGGCATGGTCGAAGGTCAGCCCCTGGCTCTTGTGGATGGTGATGGCCCAGGCCAGCCGCAGAGGGTATTGGCGGAACACTCCCTGCACCTCGGCCTCTATCTCACGTGTCTTCTCGTTGAACGTGTAGTGGGTGTTCTCCCATTCCAAGGGTTCCACCTCAATGGCCTCGGCATCACCTTCGCAGTAGACGAGAATCCTATGCTGGTCTACGTAGGTGACGCGCCCTATGCGTCCGTTATAATAGTTGTGACTGCTTGATGGGTCGTTCTTAATGAACATTACCTGTGCGCCTTCTTTCAGTATCAGCGTTTCCGCCGTGGGAAAAGAATAGTCGGGGAAGGTTCCCTTCACCTCGGCACGAAAGGAATAGGCCCTGCCTCCCAGCTTGCCCAGCTCTGACTCGTTGTAGAAATTGGCCAGCTGGTTGTGGGTGGTCAGACGGATATAAGACTCTTCGGGGCGAGGGATGAAGGCTGGCTTGAATTGCCGGTTCAGGCGTGCCAGCACCTCTGGTGTAGGATGTCCTTTGCGTACTTGGTTCAGTATCTCGAGAAACGAGAGGTCTTGTTGACGATAGACGTGGCTCAGCTGGATGGTGACATAGTCTATCTGTGCCAGTGCTTTCGATCCAAAGAAGTAAGGAGTGTCGTAATAAGGCTTCAGCATGCGCTCGTCCTCGGGTGTCACTACGGGGGTCAGCTGCGCCAGATCGCCAATCATCAGCAACTGCACGCCGCCAAAGGGGAGGTAGTGGTCCCTGTAGCGTCTGAGCACATGGTCGATGGCATCCAGCAGGTCGGCCCTTACCATGGATATCTCGTCAATAATCAGCAGGTCGATGGAGGCGATAATCTTGCGCTTCTCTCGGCCGAAGTCGAACTTGCTCTCCATCTTGGCCCCAGGCACATAGGGCGAGAAAGGCAGCTGGAAGAACGAGTGAATCGTTACGCCGCCGGCATTGATGGCAGCTACTCCTGTAGGGGCCACCACAATGGGCCGTTTGCGCGACTTCACCACGATGGTCTTCAGGAACGTGGTCTTTCCCGTTCCCGCCTTTCCTGTAAGGAAGATGCTACGCCCGGTGTTCTCTACAAAGTCCCACGCTGTGCGTAGCTCCTTGTTTGCCTCCATGACGCTTAGAACAGTGAGAGCGTGTACAGGTAGACAACGGCGGCAGGGATGGCCAGCAGTGACGAGTCGAAGCGGTCGAGCATGCCGCCATGTCCTGGCAGAATGTTACCGCTGTCCTTGATGCCCAGTGTGCGTTTGAACAGGCTCTCGATGAGGTCGCCCCAGGTGCCGAAGACGACAACCGTCAGTCCCAGTCCGGCCCACTCGATAGCTGTGAGGTTAGGCTCGTCGGGGAAGTAGCTGTTGAGCAGGTGCCACACCAGTACCGCAATGCCTATGACCAAAATGCCGCCACCGATACTGCCTTCCCATGACTTGCCTGGCGACACACGGGGGAACAGCTTGTGGCGACCCAGCAACGAGCCGCACAGGTAGGCCCCTGTGTCGTTCATCCAAAGGAAAATGAAGACAGATAGCGGGTAGACAAACGAGTACTGTCCCTCCGCGTGGAAGGCCAGTACATTGAGTAGCGAGAAGGGTAGGGCGATGTAGAGCTGCGACAGCATGGTGTAGGCCCAGTTGTTAATGGGGTCCTCGGCTTTCAGGTAGAGCTCGGCCACCATGAGGTAGATGATGCTCACGAGATAGGGAATGAAGACGATGAACTTATCCCCGTTACCATAGACATCGCTGCGTACGTATGCCATGGCAAGGAAAAGGTAGGCACCGGCAATGGTAGCAATAAAGCGGTTCACCTGTATCTTCTGTCTTTGGTTGACCAGTCCGGTAAACTCCCAGATGCTCATACCCGTAACCAGTGTGAACAGCAGTACCATGGCGCGAGGATTCAGAAAACAGATGACAACGGCGGCAACAAACAGCACGCCCGTGACGGTTCTTACAATAAAGTTGTTCATGATGGGTTCTCTTCGTTATTGTTTTCGGTTTCTTGATTGGTGGGAAGGGCTTTCTGCTTGGCCTCTTCTTCCAGTTGCTTGGCACGTTCTGCTGCCATTCGTTCGGCATCGGCACGCATCTGTGCTTCCAAGAGCTCTTCTGAACGGCTCACCCAGGGACGCTTGCCGAAGATGCGCTCCACGTCCTCAGCAAAGATTACCTCGCGGTCTACAAGCAGTTGTGCCAGTTGGGCATGACCATCCTTATGCTCGGTCAGGATCTGCTTGGCTCGCTCGTATTGCTCATTGATCATGCGCAAGGCCTCCTTGTCGATAAGCTTGGCTGTATCGTCAGAGTAGGGGCGCTGGAACTGATATTCGGCATTGTTATAATAACACAGGTTGGGCAGTTGGTCGCTCATGCCTGCATAGGCAATCATGCCGTAAGCCTGCTTGGTGGTGCGCTCCAGGTCGTTCATGGCTCCTGTCGAGATATGACCGACGAACAGCTCCTCGGCAGCACGTCCGCCCAGAAGAGAGCACATCTCGTCGAGCATGGCCTCTTTGGTCTGCAGCACGCGTTCCTCAGGGAGGTACCAGGCAGCGCCCAGGGCCTGTCCTCGTGGCACGATGCTGACCTTCACCAGTGGGTTGGCAAACTCAGTGAACCATGAGATGGTGGCATGTCCTGCCTCGTGGATGGCAATCGAGCGTTTCTCAGCTTGCGTCATCACTTTGGTCTTCTTCTCCAGACCGCCGATAATACGGTCAACAGCATCGAGGAAGTCCTGCTTGCCCACCGTGGGACTGTCGTGACGGGCGGCAATCAGCGCAGCCTCGTTACAAACGTTGGCAATGTCGGCCCCTGAGAAGCCTGGGGTCTGACGGGCCAGGAAGTCAATGTCGACACTCTCGTCGATCTTGATGGGCTTCAGGTGAACTTGGAACACCTCCTTACGTTCGTTCAGGTCGGGCAGGTCTACATGTATCTGGCGGTCGAAGCGGCCTGCACGCAGCAGGGCCGAGTCGAGCATGTCGGCACGGTTGGTGGCCGCCAGGATGATGACACCGCTGTTGGTGCCGAAGCCGTCCATCTCGGTGAGCAAGGCGTTCAGCGTATTTTCCCGCTCGTCGTTGCCTCCCATAGCGGGGTTCTTCGAACGGGCACGTCCCACGGCATCAATCTCATCGATGAAGATAATGCAGGGTGACTTCTCCTTAGCCTGGGAGAAAAGGTCGCGTACACGAGAGGCACCTACACCTACGAACATCTCAACGAAATCTGAGCCCGACATCGAGAAGAAGGGGACGCCAGCCTCGCCGGCTACGGCCTTGGCCAGCAGCGTCTTACCTGTTCCCGGAGGACCTACGAGCAGTGCTCCCTTGGGAATTTTTCCTCCCAGGTCGGTATATTTCTGCGGGTTCTTAAGGAACTCCACAATCTCCTGAATCTCCTGCTTGGCACCAGCCTGTCCGGCCACGTCCTTGAACGTGATGCCCAGGTCACCGCCCTTTTCGTACATCTTGGCGCGGCTCTTACCCACATTGAAGATACCGCTGCCCATGCCTCCGCCACCGCCCATGCGGCGCATCACAAACATCCAGATGCCGATGATGAAAAGCAAAGGGAAGATGCTCCAGAAGAGATTGCTGATGAAGCTGTTGTTGTGCTGTGCCTCATAGGTCAGCTTGCCGGTGAACTTCTCTTCGGCCCGTTTCTGTTCCACGAAGGTTTCGAGCTTGTCCAGGCTGCCTACCTCTATCGTCACGTAGGGATCTTTGCCCACCTGGTCGGCACCTTTCTTGAATACGTCGCGTATAAACTCTGGCTTCACGTACATCTTCACCGTTCCCTGGGTCTTGTCGACCACCAGCCGCGAGGCATAGCCGCGATCCATGTAGCCCTGGAAATCGGTATATGACGACTCTGCAGACGGCAGCTCTTGAAGAGAGCCTCCCTCGTTCGAGATGTAGAGGGCTATCAGTGTGCCGATGGCAAGGATATATATCCAGCTCATGTTGAACCGGGGCATGTTCATCTTCGGTCCTTTGTTCCCTGGGATGTTATTTTTCTGCTGTTCCATGTATATGATTTTCTTTTTTCACTCTTCACTTTTCACTTTTCACTTTTATTAGTCCAAGTCGGGAATATGTTCTATCGTCGCGTCCTCCCACAGATGTTCCAGGTCGTAGTACTCACGCACGTCGGGCAGGAAGATATGTACCAGCACATCGGTATAGTCCATGGCTACCCATTGCGCATTCTCCAGTCCTACTACGTGTAAGGGTTTCTCTTTCTGCTCTATGCGGACCGTTTCTTCCACAGAGTCGCTGATGGCTTCTACCTGTGTCGGTGAGTTGCCTTGACAAATAACGAAATAGCGGCATATCGTACCCTCAATACCGTTCAGGTCAGCCACTGCGATGTTTGACCCCTTCTTCTCCTGTATTCCTTTGACTATAGTCTTTACTAATTGTTTGGCTTGTTCCATTAAAATGTTTTGTTGTCGTATTGTCTTTATATTTAAATTAGGTGCAAAGATACTCAGTTTTCTTGTAACTGATATTGAATGGATTCTTTTTTTGAGAATTTTTATAAAAAAGTTGGCAAAAAATTTGCCAGTTCTCAAAAAAGTCGTACCTTTGCATCCGCAAAACGGGAATGTTTCCGAATGCAGTATGGAATTGGGGTATGGTGTAATGGTAACACTGCAGATTCTGGTCCTGCCTTTCCTGGTTCGAGTCCGGGTACCCCAACAGAGAGCTTCCAAAATACGGAAGCTCTTTTTTGTATATACGAAGCTTGGTGAAATGACGAAAAAACATTAATTTTGCAGCCATGAAGCAAGTAAGACCTAAGAAGAACCTCGGTCAGCACTTCCTGACCGACCTGTCGATAGCCCGTAGGATTGCCGACACCGTCGATGCCTGTCCTGACCTGCCTGTATTGGAAGTCGGTCCCGGCATGGGCGTGATGACCCAGTACCTCGTTGAGAAACCTCGACCATTAAAAGTGGTCGAGATTGACCGAGAGAGCGTGGCCTATTTGAAGGAAACACTTTTCCGAAGCCCCTCCCTCAGCAGGGAGAGGACGGGGGGAGGGCCTTCCCCCCTCCCTCAACAGGGAGGGGATGGGGGTGGGTCTCCCATCATCGAGGGTGATTTCCTCCGCATGGATCTGCGCACGCTTTTTGACGGGGGGCAGTTTGTGCTGACGGGTAACTATCCCTATGACATCTCCTCGCAGATATTCTTCAAGATGCTCGACAACCGCGACCTCATTCCCTGCTGCACGGGCATGATTCAGCGCGAGGTGGCCCTGCGCATGGCCGCTGCTCCTGGTAACAAGCAGTACGGCATCCTGTCGGTCTTGATTCAGGCATGGTACAACGTGGAGTATCTTTTCACCGTAGAGCCTTCGGTGTTCAATCCGCCGCCCAAGGTGCAGAGTGCCGTCATCCGTATGACGCGCAATGAGGTCCGGCACCTTGGCTGTGATGAACAGCTCTTCAAGCGCATTGTGAAGGCTACCTTCAACCAGCGCCGTAAGATGCTGCGCGTCAGTCTGCGCCAGCTGCTGAGCGACTCACAGCTCTCGTCTCTCATCTCTCAACTCTCCGCTCTTCACCTTCCTTTCGCTACCCTCCGTCCCGAACAACTCACCATCGCCCAGTTCGTGGAACTGACCAATCTGGTAGAGAAAAGTTTGGGTACAATATAATATTGTGTACGGACACAATAAAGTGTTGTGTTCGCACACAATTATATTGATTTGGGTCAATAATCATACCTTTTTTGAGGGAAAAAGAAAGAAATGTGATAGAGCATTTCGGGTTTCGCCGTATCTTTGCATCGTCAAAAGAGAAATGACAGATCTTCAATAGCGTTGAAAGTCTCATAAGGTAAAAGAGATTGAATAGGTAGTTAGAGACCTAAGGTGAAAAAAAGATTGTTCAGAGAGAGCATAGAAAAAGTAAAAAGATTGTTTTAAAAGTAGTTCAATAGGTAGTTAGTTTATAAAAAGGTAATGATTGTTAGTAAAAATTCAGGACAATAGGTTAGTCTGACAAAAGGTAAAAGAAGATTGGTAGAAAGGATAACAATGATGTAGCAGGGGCGTCGTGATGACGCGTACTGCACGGTGAGGAGGGGGAGATGATTCGCCTGCTTTTCACTTAAAAAAAGAAATAAGTTTTTAGTTATTAATATCGTTTGAAAAAGCAATGTTGAGGAAGTGATTCCACACATTGCTTTTTTCTGCACATCATGTTTGATGATTGGCATCGTTATTTCCCCTTGTTCCACTTGCCAAAGAACAGGCGGCCAAGGAAGATGATTCCTCGGAACGTGAGGTCGATGGCCATAGCCGTCCACACACCACGCAGTCCGTAGCGCGGAGCCATCCATGCAGCCAGCGTGAGGCGCACGCCCCACATGGATGCCATGCTCATGAAAGCAGGTATGAGGGTGTCGCCGGCACCGATGAACACACCGTTGCAGACAATCATGGCGGCAAACATGGGTTCGGCCCATGCCTCGATGCGGAGGGCTGCGGCTCCCTGCTCGATGATGGCCTCGACGGGGGTCATGATGGCCATCAGCTCAGGTGCAAAGATATACATCAGCGCTCCCATGAGGGTCATCACGGCGATGCCCAGTCCTACCGACATGTGGGCAAAGGAACGGGTAAGCGCCCGTTGACCAGCCCCGATGCTCTGGCCCACGAGGGTGGTGGCGGCCTCGGCAATGCCGTAGCCCGGCATGTAGCATAGGCTCTCCACGGTGATGGCCAGCGAATTGGCGGCAATGGCAATGGTACCCAAGGGAGCCACGATGATGGTGCTTACGATCTGTGCACCGCCCATCAGCAGGTGCTGCATGCCCATAGGCGCACCAATCTTGAAGGCTGTGCCTACGATGTCGGAAGTGGGGCGGAACTGATTGAGTGAAGAGGGAAAAGTGAAAAGTGAAGAATTTCCTGCCAGATTAAATATCCCCAGCATCTTACTTCGCCACAGAAGGAAGTAGAGCATCAGTAGGGCGGTGACTAATTCGGCCAGGCCAGTTCCAAGGGCGGCACCGGCCACGCCCATATCTAAAAGATAGATGAAACCATAGTTGAACACCACATCGAGCACGCACATCAGAATGTTCAGTGCCGACGGCACCTTCATGTTGCCCGAACTTTTCAGCATCGCACCGGCCAGTCCCTCCATCTGGAAGAACAGCCCGGCTATGCCTACAATGAGGAAATAGAGCGATGCGTCGCCTGCTATCTCGGCACTGCCCCCCAACCAATAAGGCAGGACGCGATGAACAAGGATGCAGCCCAGCGAGAGCATCAGGCCCCACAGCAGGCAGCACACCAATGACTGCCTGAGTACGCGGCGCGCATTCTCCAGGTCGTTTGCCCCGATGAAGTGAGCCACCTGTACCGAGAAACCCAATGAGGCTGCTGAACCGAGACCGCCTAACAGCCATGTCGTCGTCTCCACCAGTCCGATAGATGCCGATGCCTTTTCGCCGAGATGTCCCACCATAGCGGCATCGATGAAGAACATCACCGTGGCCGAGATCTGTGCCAGGATGCTGGGAATACTCAGGCTGACGATGAGGCGCAGCCGTTCGCTGCGGCTCATCGTTCGTCCTTCGCGGATATACGATAGCAGGTCTTCTTTCTCTTTCTTGGCCATTCTGCATGCAAAGGTACGATTTTTTTTATATCGTTTTGCGCTTTTCGTATTTTTTCGTATTTTTGCAGGCAGACATTCGATATACCCTTATTGTTATGAGACGCATCAGCTTATTTCTTTTCTATGTGTTGCTGGCAATGGTTGCTACGGCACAGACAGCCAGAAAGTTTACTGTAAACATCACCCCTGACGGTGAGGCCACCCTGACGGCCTATCTGCCTGAGCTACCCTTGGGCCGAGCCGTGGTGGACTGTCCAGGCGGAGGCTATTCCCATCTGTCTATGGACAACGAGGGCCATAACTGGGCCGCGTTCTTCAACGAGCAGGGCATTGCCTACTTCGTGCTGAAATACCGCATGCCGAAGGGCGACCGCACCATTCCTATGGATGATGGCAAGGCGGCTATCCGCATGGTGCGCGACTCGGCTGAACAGTGGGGGGTCAATCCCCGCGATGTGGGTATCATGGGCTTCTCGGCAGGCGGTCACTTGGCCTCGACCATCTCTACGCATACTGAATGGGCTGAGCGTCCCGACTTCAGCATCCTTTTCTATCCGGTCATCTCCATGAATGCACGCGAGACGCATCGTGGCTCCTGTGAGAACTTCCTGGGCAAGGAGGGACAGCAGGATGAAAAACTGGTGAAGATGTTCTCGAACCAGAATGCCGTTCGCCGACACCTTACCCCTCCTGCCATCATCCTCACCACCAACGACGACCGCGTAGTGCCTCCGGTGACCAATGCCATTGCTTACTATTCAGCCATGCGCCGTGCTGGCAACGACTGCGCTCTCTATGTCTATCCCACTGGTGGTCACGGCTTTGGCATGAATCCGCGCTTCAAGTACCATGAGCAGATGCTGGGCGACCTGAGGGAGTGGCTTTTGGCTCACAAGGCACCGCAGGCCGATGCCGTGCGCGTGGCATGCATAGGCAATAGCATTACCGATGGCGACGGCATCGACATGGCCGACCTGCAGGGCTATCCGGCACAGCTGCAGCGCATGCTGGGGAGTGGCTATGATGTGCGCAACTTCGGACTCAGCGGGCGCACCATGTTGCAGAACGGCGACCGTCCTTACATGAAGGAGCAGGGATGGAAGGATGCGCAGGGATTCCTGAAAGCATCGAAAAACAATGGTGCCGAACAGCCGGACATCGTTATCATCAAGTTGGGAACCAATGACTCGAAACCCAACAACTGGGCCCATAAGGACGACTTCGAACAGGATATTCAGACGATGATTGACGCTCTGCGTCCTATGGTTCCCGTACTCAACAAGAAAGGAAAGCCCACGAAGAAGATGCAGCCTGCTGCCACACCGCGTATCTACCTCTGTACCCCTATCCCTACGGCTGAGGACCGCTGGGGCATCACCGACAAAGTAATCTCTGAAGAGGTGGCTCCTGCCATCCGCCGTGTGGCCGAGAAGAACGGCATCACCGTGATTGACCTGCATGAGGCGTTCGATGCCAAGGTTGACGGTATGATGCAGCGCGACGGTATCCACCCCACCGACAAGGGCGCTCACCGTATGGCTGAGATAATTGCCGGGACATTGAGGAAATAATGATGGGGACAATCAAAAATGAACAAACTGCTTATACTGATCATGACCTGCCTGTTGGCCGGAGAGCTACAGGCTACAGGTATCTACAATGTGCGTGACTATGGTGCCAAAGGTGACGGCAAGACGCTCGACTCGCCTGCCATCAATGCAGCCATCGAGGCTGCTGTGAAGGGTGGGGGCGGACAGGTGCTGCTGCCGGCCGGCATCTATCTCAGCGGTAGCATCCGCCTGAAGAGCAATATTGACCTGCACCTCTCGCCAGGTTGCACTATTCTGGCTGCCCCGGGCAGCATGAAGGCTTACGATGAGAGTGAATCGTTCGGTGGCTTCCCTGAGTATCAGGACGGTGGGCATACCTACTTCCACAACTCGCTCATCTGGGCCGAAGGTGAGCGGAACGTCTCCATTACCGGTCATGGTATGATAGACGGCAAGGGACTCACCCATAAGGACACGGAGAGTGCAGGCAACCTGAAGGGCGGCAGCATCGGTACGGGTGACAAGGCCATTGCCCTGAAGCTGTGCCGACAGGTCACCATCCGTGACATCACCATCTATCGTGGCGGTCATTTCGGCATCATCATGACGGGGTGCGACCTTTCCACCATCGACAACGTGACCATCGATACCAACCGCGACGGCTTCGACATTGACTGCTGTAAGTACATGACCATCACCAACTGCAAGATCAACACCCCAAGGGACGACGCGCTGGTGCTGAAATCGAGCTATGCCCTGAAGCAGCCTGTGCTCTGTGAGCATATCGCTATCTCCAACTGTAACATCACGGGCTACAAGTGTGGTTCGCTCATTGACGGCACCTATATCCCTGAACCGGTCGGCTGGGTGTGCGGTCGTTTCAAGCTCGGTACTGAGAGCAACGGTGGCTACCGTAATATCTCGCTTACCAACTGTACCTTTATGTATAGTAGCGGTCTGGCTTTTGAGGAAGTCGACCAGGGGAGGATGGAGAACATCGTGGTGTCGAACATCACCATGAGCCATGTGCATCATTATCCTATCTATATCACCACCGGCTGTCGCAACCGTGGTCCGAAGGAAGTGACGCGACAGTCGTCAGCTCGTGATATACAGATCTCGAATGTCGTTGCCGACGACTGCGACTCGCTCTGCAGCATTATCGTCACGGGTATGAAGGACGAGCCGGTACGCAATGTGTGGCTCAGCAATATCCGTCTTTACTTCAAGGGCGGTGGCACCAAGGAACTGGTGGACAAGGACTATCGCGAGCAGGGTACTCACTATCCGGAGCCGAAGTTTGCCGGTTGGACGCCTGCCTATGGCCTGTATGCCCGTCATGTGGAGGGTCTGCATGTCAATGATGTCACCTTCCGCTATGAAAGGCCCGACTATCGTCCGGCCGTAGTGCTCGACGATGTGCATGGGGCCACACTCCGTCATATCGATGCACCTACAGAGGGTGGGGTAGAGCAGGTGGTTACGTTCCGCTCGTCCGAGATAGAAAAGGAAAACTAAAGGATTGAAAATCGCCCTTGAGCGTGTCCAGCACTTGCTCTATTTTTCGTCTCAGCTCAACATATCGTCTGCCAGAAGAGTGCGTATCAGGCTACGTCCTCTTACTCACCGACAGTGCGGATTATTCTTATGTTTCGAATTATTTTACTACCTTTGCACATAATTTATAATAGACACTATCCTATGGCAAAGATTAATGTCCAAAATACAGAGATTACCATCGTTTCCCATAATGACGATGACTATATATCATTGACTGATATGGCTCGTAGCCAGTTGCAAGAGCACATTATCTTCCGTTGGCTCAGTTTGAAAAGTACGATAGAGTACCTTGGTGAATGGGAGATGCTCTACAATCCCAATTTTAATTGTACCGAATTCGGTACATTTAGAAATATGGCGGGGAGTAACAACTTTGTTCTGTCAGTCAAGACATGGATAGAAAAGACTGGGGCCATTGGTCTCTTCTCCAAGGCGGGACGCTATGGTGGCACTTATGCCCATCGCGATATTGCCTATCACTTTGGCATGTGGATAAGCCCTAAGTTCCAGTTGCTGTTGGTCAAGGAATACCAACGACTAAAAGCCGAAGAGCAGAAGATGTTGGGCTGGACAGCAAAGAGAGAACTATCCAAAATCAACTATCGCATTCATACGGATGCCATTAAGAACCGCTTGATTCCAGAAGAAATCACCTCTGCACAAGCAAGTATCATCTATGCCGAAGAAGCTGATGTGCTGAATGTGGCTATGTTTGGAATGACTGCCAAACAATGGCGCGAGGCAAATCCTGAACTCAAAGGCAACATCCGCGACTATGCCACCATCAATGAATTGATATGCCTGTCAAATATGGAGAACATCAACGCTGTTCTTATCAATGATGGTGTACCACAAGGCGAAAGGCTTGTTAAACTCAATCAGATTGCCATTCAGCAGATGCAAGTATTGGAAGGGAACAATAATAGGGGACTGCTAAAATAGCTTTATTCAAGCATCAAATTCTCCGACCCTAGATTTCCGACAAGACAGGAAAAAAATAATCTCGAATCAGGTAGTTTTGAAATTATAGATAGCATCGTTAAATGATAACAAAATCATATAATATGGAAAAATTCAGTTCATCAGACAAACTCATTTTTGTTAATATCAACAAATCTTTCGAGGCGATGAAAAGTAATGATACTGCCAGCCCTCACTATCGCAAAAGCTTGAAAGAATGTACGGTTAAGTATTGGGCTGTCAAAGATGAAAAGGCTTTTGCAGCAACTCATATCCTTGGTTGCTATCAAGGCAAGGTAATTGAGGTCGTTAAAATAACCAATGTTAAATTAGCCAATCTTAATGAATACCCAGGCAGAAAAGTATTCGAAGGTTCTGAGGAAAAAGAATCTCCTTATATTGGATTGGATTTGCACGAAGTGTTCAAAAGTTTAGCAAACTTTCATACAAAGTACTGGAATCTATAACACACAATCGTTATGGAAGAAATTAAACATACTTATACAATACAATGGGTAGGTCCCTTGTCATATGAAGATTACAAGGATTACCTAAAGAGTGAAGAAACAATAAGTCCAGGCTTATTTAGCATTTACTATTTTGAAGCAAGAATCGATGGTAGATATAGAAAACGTCGTTATCTTGGCATTCACAAGAAGAATGATGGTATAGACAAAAGGCTAAACAAGAGCCATGAACATTTAGGCCAGTTTGTCGCTGCTAAAGAATTGTCTATTTGGATAGGTAGCTTTTCACATTATAATAATCAAAAAGAAGACAATATTGATATCGTTGAGACATTGTTTATTCAGGCATACAAAGATTTGTTGACAGAGAATGAAAAGAAAAAGAAATCACTTCCTTCTGAATCTGTTTGTATCATAAATTTGTGGTTTGACAAGAAAGATCATCTGAAGAAATATGCAAAGAAGACCCCAGAAATCTTTAGTGATGTACTTGTCTACTATCACGAGGATAACATATTTATGAAAGGTAAACTTTCAAAAATGAGATAAAAAGCATAAGGACACTTTCGACGATACTAATAATTCCCTCACATCCACATCGAGGTGGCGTGCAATATCATAGAGTTCTCGCTTAGGCGAGCGACAAGGTCGAATTTTCCACACGTTGGCTCCGCCTTGTTGGTCATACATTGTGAACAGTACTAATATTGTTTTTATTTCTCATCATGATGGTTTTCTATTTCATCTAACAAGAACTTTTCGAGCGTACTCTTGTCTGGCAACTGAAGCATATAAGTAGAGACAAAGAGTTGGTTGTCCATTCCAGCGAGGGCATATTCCACCATCTTTTTGCCTTTGCGGGTGCAGAGCAGGATGCCAATGGGAGGGTTGTCGCCATCGTGCATCTCATTCTCTTTATAATAAGATACGTATGCATTAAGCTGGCCCAGGTGCTCATGATGGAACTCATCATTTTTCAATTCTACGATGACGCTACAATGCAGGATGCGGTGATAGAACACCAAATCCGGATAGTAATATTCGTCATCGATGATTATTCGTTTCTGTCTGGCCTCGAAACAGAAGCCCTTGCCAAGTTCCAATAGGAAATCCTGAAGGTGGCTGATGAGAGCGTCTTCCAAATCCCCTTCTGTTATGACGTCCTTGGCTTTCAGCCCTAAGAATTCGAAAGTAAATGGCTGGCGGATGGTGAGAAATGGCGTGTTAGTTTCTGGCTTGATAGTAGCCAGAAGTTTCTTCGGATCCTTGCTCACGCCACTGCGGAAATAGAGGTTGGTGGCTATCTGACGACGCAGTTCCTTGACAGACCATGTGCCCTTGATGCACTCTGTTTCGTAGAAGAAGCGTGCAAGTGGGTCGTCTTGGGTCATGATTTCTGTTATATGCGAGAAGGATAACCTGCTCAAAATGTTCTGAGGAGGCGTGATGAATTCATCCGACGGCATCGGATGAATTGGCAAATTGCTGCTTTCTGTGAATTCGTCCGACGACGTCGGATGAATTGAAGAAAATAATTTGTGCGACGCTGTCACACTTATTCGGAAGAGTGATGCCATCTGCGGATACAGTTTATAGAACGAGCGAGAATTCCTAAACAGCGTCACATTCAATCCCTTTGTATCCACCTTTTCCTCTAATCGTTTCAATAGGCGGTCGCCATACTTTGCCCTGTCTCTGCCTTTCTGCTCGTACTCTACGATATAGCAGCCGATAAGCCAGTTGCGCAAAGTTGCCATCTGATTGACGGCTCGAATGGCACTGGCTTGAGCAGTCTGATGGGTCTGAAGAACAGAGGCAGACAGCTCATCGAAAGATGGGCTATGCTTTTTCGCCCATCCCTCAACTATCTTTGTTAGCGACTCAGGGGTTGATTCTGTATAGTGTTGTATTTCCATATCGGTTTTAGTTACTTTATCCCAACATTTGGCATTCTGTGTGCAAATATAATCAAAAATATTAAGGATATGGACAATTCGTGAAAATAAATTAAGAAAAAAGAATGGTCTTTTCTCTTGATTCTCACTTCAAGCTCGATTCTTTCAACAAAAATTTTTTTTTTGAAAAAAAATATCACTAATATCACTAAACTTCTGAAACGCCCTGCCACAGGGCATTTCGGAAGTGATATTAATAGTGATATTAGGGGTGTTTAGTGATATTAATGATGCGCTTTAGTGGTTTTTTGTTATGAAAAACAGGTAAATCCAAGGAAAAGGCGGATTATAACAGTTTACAAGGCGTAAACCGTTAGTTTACGCCTTGTAAACCACTGGTTTACGCCCTGTATACCGCAGAATTTGCCCAAGTTGTTCTGTCTCGGAAATGAAAAGAAATGCAAGCTTTCCTTTTGCATTTCCCTCGTTTTTTCGTAACTTTGCCAAAAGTTTTTAATCCTTGAATTGGTTTTGACATTTTTCAGTCATCAGATATGGAGAAGAATACGGTAACTTTCGACATGGTCGTACGGGCCATCATGGGTGTTATTATCGTGGTAGGTATTATCATGCTGCTCAATAGGCTCAGTTCAGTCCTGCTGCCTTTCTTTGCTGCATGGCTGGTAGCCTACCTGCTGTTCCCGTTAGTGACCTTCTTCCAGTATAAATGCCGGCTGAAGTTCCGTATCCTCGGTATCATCTGTGCGCTGCTCACTATGGCGCTGGTAGTGGCTGGGTTGGCCTGGCTTATCATTCCGCCCATGATAGAAGAGGCCGGGCGCATCAAGGATGTGACGATAGCCTATATTGAGGGCAGCAGTACGTTGAGCAGCATTCCCGGGAAGGTGCAGGAGTATATTCGTGAACACACCGATGTGGAACAGCTGAAAGCACTGGTGACGCAGGAGGGCTTCATGGACCGCGTGAAGGAGACGATGCCAAAGGTGTGGGATGTCATTGCACAGGCATTCAATGTGCTGGGCAGCCTGTTGTCGTTGACGATGATCCTGCTCTATACCATCTTCATCCTGCTCGACTATGAGGAACTCTGCAACGGATGGCCCAGTCTGTTGCCCGAGCGCTTTCGCGACTTTGCGGTGCAGGTGACCCGCGACATGGAGGATGGCATGAACCGCTATTTCCGCGGACAGGGCAAGATAGCATTCATCGTAGGTGTGCTGTTCAGTATAGGTTTCCTGATCATCGGTTTCCCTATGGCCATTCCCTTAGGCATGTTCATCGGACTGCTCAATATGGTGCCCTATCTGCAGGTGGTGGGAATCGTACCAACTATTTTCCTCGCAATGGCAAAGAGTGCTGAGTCGGGACAGAACTTCTGGATTCTGCTGCTGATGGCTCTTGTCGTCTTCTCCGTAGTACAGGTTATTCAGGATACTTTCCTCACTCCTAAGATTATGGGAAAGGTGACGGGACTGAACGCTGCCATTATCCTGCTGTCGCTCTCTATCTGGGGCTCGCTGCTGGGCATGCTGGGGATGATTATCGCCCTGCCGCTCACCACCTTGTTGCTGAACTACTACCAGCGCTTTGTCATCAAGAAGGAGAAACAGGAACAAGGATAAGATGTACTTTGTAGTTAAAAAATGGTAATCATTCGCCATTTACACCTTAATTGCGTAATTTTGCAGGCCAAAACGAAATTTTATTATAAATAAGGTAAAATATAACAATGAACATTCAGTTTGAAAATGCCGACAAGGTGAACGGATTGATGACCATCACCGTAGAGAAGGCTGATTATGAAGAGAAGGTTAACAAGACTCTGAAAGACTATCGTAAAAAGGCTCAGATTCCTGGCTTCCGTCCGGGTATGGTACCCATGGGCCTTATCAAACGTCAGTATGGTACTGCCGTCAAGGTTGAGGAGGTGAACCGCATGTTGGGCGAGAAGCTCTATGAATATATCCGTGAGAACAAAATCCAGATGCTGGGCGAGCCCCTTCCCAATGAGGAGAAGCAGCAGGCACAGGATTTCGAGCAGGACGGTCCTTTCACTTTCGTGTTCGATATTGCCGTGGCTCCCGAGTTCAAGGCTGAGCTGACAGCAAAGGATAAGATTGACTACTATGCCATCAAGGCCGACGACAAGCTGATCGACGATCAGGTGCAGATGTATGCCCAGCAGGCTGGTGAGTTTGTCCAGGCACAGGAGTGGAGCGGCAATGACACCTTGAAGGGTGACGTTCGCCAGCTCGATGCCAAGGGCAACACCCTGGAGGGTGGCATCGAGGCCGAAGGTGCCATGCTGATGCCCAGCTATATCAAGGGCGAGGATGAGCGTAAGAAGTTCGAAGGATGCAAGCCGGGTGACATCATCACCTTCAACCCCAAGAAGGCCTATCCCGACAACGATGCCGAGATTGCCGCTATGCTGAAAGTCGACAAGGAGCAGGTGAAGGACTTGGAGAGCGATTTCAGCTTCCAGGTCACAGAGATTCGCCACTTCCAGGCCGCTGCCATCGACGAGAAACTCTTCGAGCGCGTGTTTGGCGAGGGTGTCAAGGACGAGGCTGATTTCCGTCAGCGTATTGCCGATATGGTGAAGCCTCAGCTGCAGGCAAACGGCGACTATAAGTTCCTGCTCGACGTACGTAAGTACATGGAGAAGAAAGTGGGCGAGCTGACTTTCCCCGAGGCTTTGCTGAAGCGCGTCATGCTGCAGAATAACAAGGATAAGGGTGAGGAGTTCGTTGAGAAGAACTTCAAGGCTTCTATCGATGAGCTGAAGTGGCACCTCATCAAGGAGCAGCTCGTGGCTGCCAACAATGTGAAGGTGGAGGACGACGACGTGAAGAAGATGGCCAAGGCTGCCATCCGTCAGCAGTTTGCCCAGTATGGTATGACCAACGTGCCCGACGATGTGCTGGAGAACTATGCCAACGAACAGCTGAAGAAGCGCGAGAACATCGACCAGTTCGTTGACCGTGCCGTCGACGAGAAGCTCACACAGGCCCTGAAGGGCGTAGTGAAGCTGAACACGAAGGAGGTGACCCTCGACGAGTTCAACAAGCTGATGCAGGCATAAGTCTGAGCAGGCTAAGATACAAGATAACGCAGATTGCCCGACTTCGTTCTAGAGTTGGGCAATCTGCTTCTTTTATGCGATGCATCCGTAATGTCTTTATTGACCTATCGTTGCAAACAACAAATTTTCTACAAAAAAAATCTTAAAAGATAAAGGGTTATTTATTTTTTTTCATAACTTTGTATTTAATAATTCTTTGAGGTTAAATTATATGAACGATTTTAGAAAATACGCTACGCGACACCTCGGCATGAACGGACAGGTGCTCGACGACGTGATGCGCTCGGCTGAGAATGCCATGCAGGCGCAGGCTCAGTACATGAATCCCTACATCCTGGAGGAGCGCCAGTTGAACGTGACACAGATGGATGTGTTCTCCCGACTGATGATGGACCGCATTATCTTCCTCGGTACCGAGGTCAATGACTATACCGCCAATACCCTGCAGGCACAGTTGCTCTACCTCGACTCGGTAGATCCTGGCAAGGATATCAGCATCTATATCAATTCGCCTGGCGGTAGCGTCTACGCTGGTTTGGGTATCTATGACACGATGCAGTTCATTTCCAGTGACGTGGCCACTATCTGTACGGGCATGGCGGCTTCGATGGCTGCTGTGCTGCTCGTGGCAGGTGCTGAAGGCAAGCGCTCGGCACTCACTCATAGCCGTGTGATGATTCACCAGCCTCTTGGTGGCGTGCAGGGACAGGCCAGCGACATTGAGATTGAGGCCCGTGAGATACAGAAACTGAAGAAAGAACTCTATACAATCATTGCCGATCACTCACATACTGACTATGAGAAGGTGTGGAAAGATTCTGACCGTAACTACTGGATGACGGCAGAGGAGGCTAAGGCCTACGGTATGATTGATCAGGTGTTGACGAAGAAATGAAGCATTGTAATTTCTGCGGTCGTGGAGAGAAGGATGTGAAGTTGCTCATATCGGGCAATGGCGCTTTTATCTGTGAGGACTGTGCTCAGAGGGCCTACGAGATTGTTGAGGAGGCTGGCATCAAGGCTCAGTCTGGAGATACCAGGAACGTGCCCAACATGAAAAAGGTTCCTAAGCCGCGTGAGATCAAGGACTATCTGGATCAATATATCATCGGACAGGACGAGGCCAAGCGCTACCTCTCAGTGGCTGTGTATAATCACTATAAGCGTCTGGCCCAGCCACAGGACGACAGCGGTGTGGACATCGAGAAGTCGAACATCATCATGGTGGGCTCTACCGGTACGGGCAAGACGCTGTTGGCACGCACCATTGCCAAGTTGCTCGATGTGCCTTTCACCATCGTTGATGCCACGGTATTTACCGAAGCAGGCTATGTGGGCGAGGATGTCGAGAGTATTCTGAGCCGCCTGCTGCAGGTGGCCGACTATAATCAGGAAGCTGCTGAGCGCGGCATCGTGTTCATCGATGAGATCGACAAGATTGCCCGTAAGAGTGACAACCCTTCCATCACACGCGATGTGAGTGGCGAAGGGGTGCAGCAGGGATTGCTGAAGCTGCTGGAAGGCACTATTGTCAATGTGCCGCCCAAGGGAGGCCGCAAGCACCCTGACCAAGATTATATACACGTAGATACGCGCAACATCCTGTTCATCTGCGGAGGAGCCTTCGACGGTATAGAGCGTAAGATAGCACAGCGACTGAACACCCATACCGTGGGCTATAACTCGGTGCAGAACGTGCGCAAGATAGACAAGGAAGACCTGATGAAGTACGTGCAGCCACAGGACCTGAAGTCCTTTGGACTGATTCCGGAGATTATAGGACGCCTGCCTGTGCTCACCTATCTTAATCCCCTTGACCGCGCTGCCCTCCGCCGTATACTTATAGAGCCTAAGAACTCTATCGTGAAGCAGTACGAGAAGCTGTTCGACATGGACGGCATCAAGTTGACGTTTGCCGACGATGCCCTTGAGCTGATTGTGGACAAGGCCGTAGAGTATAAGCTTGGTGCGCGCGGATTGCGCTCTATCGTGGAGAGCATCATGATGGATGCCATGTTCGAAGTGCCGTCGACGAAGAAGAAATCCTTTGAGGTGACCCGCGAGTATGCACAGGAGCAGCTCGACAAGTCACATCTGCAATAAAAGCCTATGTCAGCAAAGAACACGAATCTTACCCAGGAACTGAAGCATTACTTTGGCTTCGATAAGTTCAAAGGCGATCAGGAGGCCATCATCCGCAATGTGCTGGATGGGCGCGATACCTTTGTGCTTATGCCTACAGGTGGCGGAAAGTCGCTCTGCTACCAGTTACCCTCGTTGCTCATGGAGGGTGTAGCCATCGTTATTTCACCGCTCATTGCCCTGATGAAGAACCAGGTGGACTTCATCACCCATCTGAGCGAGCATGAGGGAACGGCCCATTTTCTCAACTCCTCGCTCAACAAGGGAGCCATTGATCAGGTGAAGGCTGATGTGCGTGAAGGCCGGACCAAGTTGCTCTATGTGGCTCCGGAGTCCCTTACGAAGGAAGACAACGTTGAGTTCCTCAAGTCGTGTAAGATTTCGTTCTATGCTGTCGATGAGGCTCATTGCATCTCGGAATGGGGGCATGACTTCAGGCCCGAATACCGCCGCATACGCCCTATCATCAACGAGATAGGCAAGGCACCGGTTATTGCGCTAACCGCTACGGCTACCGACAAGGTGCGCACCGATATCAAGAAAAGTCTTGGCATCCTCGATGCCGATGAGTTCAAGAGTTCCTTTAACCGTCCTAACCTTTACTATGAGGTGCGTCCTAAGACCAAGGACATCGACAAGGATATCGTGCGCTTCATCAAGCAGCATACGGGAAAGAGCGGCATCATCTATTGCCTTTCCAGAAAAAAGGTAGAAGACCTGGCCGACGTGCTCCGCGCCAATGATATTAAGGCATCGGCCTATCATGCCGGGCTCGACAGCGGCACGCGCACGCAGACACAGGACGATTTCCTGATGGAGAAGATCGATGTCATCGTGGCCACCATCGCCTTTGGCATGGGTATCGACAAGCCCGATGTGCGCTTCGTCATTCACTACGACATACCCAAGTCGCTCGAAGGCTATTATCAGGAGACGGGTCGCGCAGGCCGCGACGGAGGTGAGGGCATCTGCATAGCCTTCTACAGCTACAAGGACCTGCAGAAGCTCGACAAGTTCATGGAGGGAAAGCCCGTGGCCGAACAGGACATAGGCCGTCAGCTGTTGCAGGAGACGGCAGCCTATGCCGAGACCTCCGTGTGCCGCAGAAAGATGCTGCTCCATTATTTCGGAGAGACCTACGAGCAGGAGAACTGCCACAACTGCGACAACTGTCTGCATCCCCATACCAAGATAGAGGCCAGCCGACAGCTGCTCATAGCTCTGAAGGCTATACAGGCCGTCAAAGAGAACTTCCGTAGCGACTATGTGATTGATTTTATTACCGGGCGCGAATCCGAGGAGATACTTGCTCACAAACACCATGAACTGGAACAGTTCGGGTCGGGAGAGGAGGAAGATGCTAAGATATGGAATCCCGTCATCCGTCAGGCGTTGCTGGTGGGCTATCTGAAGAAGGAGGTGGAGAACTACGGACTGCTGAAGTTGACATCGGCTGGCAAGAAGTTCATGAAGAAGCCTACGGCATTTTATGTTGTTGAAGACCATGAGTTCAGCGAAGACGAGGAACCCATGGAGGGTTGCACCAGTGCCCTCGACCTCACCCTTTCGTCCATGCTCCATGATCTGCGCAAGAAGTGGTCGCGCAAGCTGGAGCGTCCGCCCTACGTCATTTTCCAGGATGTGAGCATCGAGCAGATGGCCACCGATTACCCCATCACCCTCGAGGAACTGAAGAATATCCAGGGCGTGGGCGACGGCAAGACACGCCAGCCCTATGCCAAGGAGTTCGTGGAGCTGATCAAGCGCTACTGTGAGGAGAACGATATTACCCGTCAGGCCGATCTGCGTGTGCGTACCAAGGCCAAGGACTCCATGCGCAAGCTGAAGATACTGCAGAACATCGACCGCCGCATCGCTCTCGATGATATTGCTAACGCCCTGGGCATTGACTTCGAGGAACTGCTTGATGAACTGGAGGGCATCGTGCTCTATAGCGGCAACAAGGTCAATATCGACTATTTCCTTGAGGAAATCATGGACCCAGACGATGTTGCCGACATCTACGACTTCTTCCGTGAGCAGGAGAAAGACGACCTCCAGGCAGCCATCGACGAGTTTGGTGCCGACATCGACGAGAACGAGATCCGGCTGGTGCGCATCAAGTTTATCAGCGAAATGGCTAACTGATGAAGCGGTAACGTCACTCTCTCGGAGCGTGGATAAGTCACTATAAATTTTGCAGATTATGGCTATAATTCCTTAATTTTTAGCTGTAATTTATTCGTAGGTGCAGAAAAATGTGTATCTTTGCACGCAATAAAAAACAAAGGTACTATTATGTCATCATTTATTGCAGACAAAATCGTGATGGACGGCCTTACTTTCGACGACGTCCTGCTTATTCCCGCTTATTCTGAAGTACTGCCCAAGACCGTGGAGCTGAAAACTCGCTTCTCGCGCAACATTGAGCTGAACGTGCCTTTCGTGACGGCTGCTATGGATACCGTTACGGAGAGCCAGATGGCTATTGCCATAGCACGCGAGGGAGGCATTGGCGTGATTCACAAGAATATGTCGATAGAAGACCAGGCCCGTCAGGTGGCTATTGTGAAACGTGCTGAGAACGGTATGATCTATGACCCCATCACCATACCTCTGGGGAGTAGCGTGGCACAGGCGCTGGACATCATGGCGGAGTATCATATCGGTGGTATTCCTGTCGTTGATGACGAGAAGCACCTCGTGGGCATCGTTACCAATCGCGACCTGCGCTTCGAGCGGAGGCTGGACCGTCCCGTCGACGATGTTATGTCGAAGGATAACCTGGTGACCACACACCAGCAGACTGACCTGACGGCGGCTGCACAGATACTGCAGGAGAACAAGATAGAGAAGCTGCCGGTGGTAGACAAGGACAACCGTCTGGTAGGTCTTATTACCTATAAGGATATCACGAAGGCCAAGGACAAGCCCATGGCCTGCAAGGATGAGAAGGGCCGTCTGCGCGTAGCTGCCGGTGTGGGTGTCACTTTCGATACGCTCGACCGCATGCAGGCATTAGTCAATGCAGGTGCCGATGCCATCGTCATCGACACGGCCCATGGCCACTCCAAGGGAGTCGTCGACAAGCTGCGCGAGGCTAAGGCATCGTTCTCGAATATCGACATTGTGGTAGGTAATATCGCCACGGGAGCTGCCGCAAAGATGCTCGTCGACAATGGTGCCGATGCGGTGAAGGTAGGTATCGGACCAGGCTCCATCTGCACCACCCGTGTGGTGGCAGGTGTGGGCGTTCCCCAGCTGAGTGCCGTCTACGACGTGTTCAGCGCGCTGAAGGGAACGGGCGTGCCTCTCATTGCCGATGGCGGACTGCGCTATAGCGGCGACATCGTGAAGGCACTGGCTGCCGGTGGCTCGTGCGTGATGATAGGCTCGCTCGTTGCCGGTACTGAGGAGAGCCCCGGCGAGACCATCATCTTCAACGGCCGTAAGTTCAAGAGCTATCGCGGCATGGGTTCGCTCGAGGCTATGGAGCATGGCTCTAAGGACCGCTACTTCCAGGCCGATACGAAGGATGTGAAGAAGTTGGTGCCTGAGGGTATCGCCGGCCGCGTACCTTACAAGGGAACGGTGCAGGAAGTTATCTATCAGCTCACTGGCGGACTGCGCTCGGGCATGGGCTACTGTGGTGCTGCCAATATCGAGAAGCTTCACGATGCTAAGTTCACCCGTATCACCAATGCCGGCGTGATGGAGAGTCATCCTCACGACATTACTATCACTTCGGAAGCTCCCAACTATTCAAGACCTAACGGTTGAGCGGCCTGAGGCCTAGTGAATAGTGAATAGTGAATAGTGAATAGTGAATAGTGAAAAACGAAGGGAGTGTATGGTATGACCAGTAGTATTCTTGCGGAAAAGACAATCGATTTTGCTATCAGTATTGTTAAATGCTATGGATATTTACTTGAAGAGAAACGCGAATATGTGATGTCAAAACAAATCTTACGGAGTGGAACAAGCGTTGGCGCTAATATTCATGAGGCACTATTTGCTCAAAGTCGTGCTGATTTTATTTCAAAATTAAGTATAGCGCTTAAGGAAGCAAGCGAGACGTCGTATTGGCTGACTGTTTTACAGCGAACGGAATACCTTACTGATACAATGGCACTCTCGCTTAGGACTGACCTAGACGAAATAATACGAATTATCATTTCATCAATTAAAACATCTAAGAAAAAATAAAATATGGACATGAAATTTTGCAAATGGTTTGGAGTGATAGGGTTATTCACTCTTCACTCTTCACTATTAATTAGCCCCGCAGGGGCGCAGACCGACCCTGTCATCATGACGGTAAACGGTGAGCCGGTGCTCCGTTCAGAGTTCGAGTATTCCTATAACAAGAACAACTCGGAGGGCGTGATCGACAAGAAGTCGGTAGAGGAGTATGTAGACCTCTTCATCAACTATAAGCTGAAGGTGGTTGCTGCCCTTGATGAGAAATATGATACGCTGCAGTCCTTCAAGGACGAGTTTGCACAGTATCGTGATCAGCAGGTGATGCCGATGATGGTTACCGATGCCGACGTGGAGGCCGAGGCGCACCGTATATATGATGAGACGGTGAAACGCATAGGACCAGACGGGCTGGTGCAGACGGCGCATATCCTGTTACGACTGAACCAGCAGGCTACGCCCGAGGAGCAGGTGAAGGTCAAGGCTCGTATAGACAGTATCCATAATGCTTTGAAGAACGGTGCCGACTTTGCTGAGTTGGCCAAGCAAGTGTCTGAGGACCCAGGCTCTGCCCGTCAGGGAGGACTCCTGCCTTTCGTGCAGCGTGGACAGCTGGTCAAGGAGTATGAGGACGTGGCTTTCACCTTGGAGCCAGGAAAAATTTCCGAGGTGGTGCAGTCACCCTTCGGATACCATATCATCATGGTGAAGGAACGCAAGCAGATGGAGCCTTTCGAGTTCCATCATGATGCTATCATCAAGTTCATAGAGCAGCGTAACTTGCGCGACCGTATTGCTCAGCAGAAGGTCGACGAGCTGGTGAAGGCTTCGGAGGGCGCATTGACCAAGGAGCAGCTGATGGAGCAGAAAGCAGCAGAGTTTGCTGCTACCGACAGCGACCTGAAGTACCTTATCCGTGAATATCACGATGGGTTGCTGCTCTATGAAATCAGTAATAAGCTGGTTTGGGACAAGGCTGCCAAGGATGAGGCTGGACTGGCTAACTTCTTCAAGAAGAACAAGAAACGCTATGCTTGGGACGAGCCTCGCTACAAGGGCATGGCCTTCCATGTAAGGGAGGCTGCTGACCTGCAGGCCGTGAAGAACTGTGTGAAGAAACTGCCCTTCGACCAGTGGGCAGAGAAGCTGCGCACTACCTTTAACAGCGACTCTGTATTGCGCATCCGTGTAGAGAAGGGAATCTTCAAGAAAGGCGACAACGCTCTCGTAGACAGTCTCGTGTTCAAGAAGGATACAACGGCTGCCAAACTGAAGGACTATCCTTTTGAGGATGTCTATGGAAAAGTGCTGAAGAAGGGTCCCGAGGACTATACCGACGTGCGCGGACTGGTGGTGGCCGACTATCAGGAACTGCTGGAGAAACAGTGGGTAGAAGAACTGCGCAAGAAGTACATCTTTACCGTGAACGAAGAGGTTTTGAAGACGGTGAATGGCGGCTTGAAGCCTAGTGAAGAGTGAATGGCGGCCAGAGACCTAATAAAGAGTGAATAGTGAAAAGTGAAGAGAGAAGAGTGAATAGTGAATAAATAAGAGAGAGACTACGATGAAGAATCATACAAACAGAAAATGGATGGTGGCAATGGCATTGTTTACTATTCACTGTTCACTATTCATTAGCCCCGCAGGGGCGCAGGGTGTCATTGACGAGGTGGTATGGGTCGTAGGCGACGAAGCCATCCTGAAGAGCGACATCGAGGTGATGCGCATTCAGGCAGCTATGGAGGGCTTGCGATGGGATCGTGATCCTGACTGCGCCATTCCTGAGCATATCGCCGTTCAGAAACTGTTCCTCCATCAGGCTGCCATCGACAGTATCGAGGTTACGGAATCTGACATCTCCAGTCAGATAGAGGCCCGTCTCGACTATATGGTTAACCAGATTGGCTCGCGTGAGAAGCTGGAAGAGTATCGCAAGCAAAGCATCAGTCAGATTAAGGCTTCCATGCACGATGAACTGCGCGACCAGATGCTCATTCAGGGTATGAAGCAGAAGCTGGCTAAGAACGTGACGGTAACACCTGCCGAGGTGCGCCGCTATTTCAAGAATCTGCCCGAGGACAGCATCCCTTATGTACCCACGACCGTGGAAGTGCAGATTATAGCACAGACACCGCGAGTGGCTCCTGAAGAGATTAACCGTGTGAAAGACGAGCTGCGCGATTTTACCGATCGTGTAACAAAGGGAGAGTCAACCTTCCAGACACTTGCACGCCTTTATTCGCAAGACCCGGAGTCAGCCCGTAGGGGTGGTGAACTCGACTATACAGGACGTGGCTTTCTCGACGAAGCGTTTGCTGCCGTAGCCTTCAACCTCACAGACCCTAAGAAGATATCGAAGATCGTGGAGTCAGAGTTCGGCTACCATATCATCCAGCTTGTTGACAAGCGTGGCGACAAGGTGAAGGTGCGCCATATCCTGTTGAAGCCCGAGGTGGGCGACTCTGCTATAAACGAGTCGCTGGCACGCTTGGACTCGGTGGCCAACGATATCAGGGAAGGAAAGTTCACCTTTGAGGAAGGAGCTACCTATATCTCTGACGATAAGAATACGAGGAATAACCGTGGACTGATGGCCAATATCTCGGAGAACAAGAATACCTCGCGTTTCGAGCTGCAGGACTTGCCCTCTGAGGTGGCCAAGGTGGTCGACACCATGCAGGTGGGCCAGATTTCAAGGCCTTTTACCATGATTGACAAGCGCGGCAAGACGGTGTGCGTCATCGCCAAGTTGAAAAATCGTATAGAAGGTCACAAGGCAACCATCACCGAGGACTTTCAGGCACTGAAAGATGTCGTGCTTGAGAAGCGCCGCAACGAGATGCTCCATAAGTGGGTTGTTGATAAGATTAAGAATACCTATGTGCGCATCAACGAGGGCTATCGTGACTGCGACTTTGAGTATCAAGGATGGGTGAGGTGAAAGAGTGAAAAAGCGAAGAGTGAAGAGAGAAAAAAGAATTATAAACAGTAGAAAGGCGCACAGAAGCATCGTCATGGTGCTTCTGTTTGCGCTTTGTTGCTCATTCCTCTATGCCGGCGTGACAAAGATGGTTGCCAAGGCAAAAGAGAAGGAAAAGGAAGAGCGCGTGTACCTCATTCATGCCGACGAGCTGTTCTATGAGAAATGGCGCAATAATAATGCACAGGTGCTGCGGGGCAATGTGGAATTCGAACACAACGGTGCACGCCTGTATTGCGACAGCGCCAACTTCTTTGAGACAAGCAATTCCTTTGAAGCCTTCGGCAATGTGCGTATGTATCAGGGCGATACGCTCTCGCTCGTCAGTGACTATGGCTACTATGACGGCAACGAGCAACTTATGCAGGCTCTGCAGAACGTGGTGCTGAAGCATAACGAGACGACCCTCTATACCGATTCGCTCTATTTCGACCGTGTGTGGAACATGGGCTATTTCATGGAAGGGGGAAAGATGGTTGACAAGACGACGACCCTGGTGAGCGACTGGGGGGAGTACCATACCGATACGAAGATGGCCATCTTCTATTATGATGTGGTGATGCGCGACAATAATTTCCTGTTGACCACCGACTCACTCTATTACAACACCGACTCCAAGCTGGCACATATCGTAGGTCCGTCGGATATCCACAGTGGCAGTAGCCATATCTATTCGGAACTGGGCTATTACAATACAGAGGCCGAACAAGGACAGCTGCTCAATCGCTCGGTTGTCGATAATGAGGGAAAGCAGATGACTGGCGATAGTATCTGGTATGATGGCAAGACGGGGGTCAGCGAGGCTTTCAGGAATGTGGTCTATAACGACACCGTAAACAAGAACATGCTGACCGGCAACTACGGATACTATGATGACCTGACCGGCTATGCTATGTGTACCGACAGTGCCGTGACCATTGACTATTCCCAGCGCGACTCCCTCTTCATGCATGCCGATACGTTCAAGGTGTACACCTTCAATAAGGAAACTGACTCTGTCTATCGGGTCGTACACGCGTATAATAAGGTTCGCGCGTACCGTATTGATATACAGGCTGTCTGCGACTCGCTGGTCTATGTTCAGAAGGACTCGTGCATGACACTCTATAAGGACCCCATCGTGTGGAACAACAACCAGCAACTGCTGGGCGAGGAGATTAGGGTCTATATGAAGGATTCGGTTATAGACCGCGCCCATGTGGTCAATCAGGCTTTCTCCATTGAGGACCTGCACGAGAAGAACATGTATAACCAGGTGTCCTCGAAGGAGATGTTCGCTTTCTTTGAAAAGGGAAACATCCGAGAGGGAAGGGCTGTAGACAATGTACGGGTGGTCTATTATCCTATTGATGAGTCGGACAGCAGCTATGTTGGCATGGTGACGATGGAGACAAGCGAGATGCGCATGTTCATGCATCGTCAGCAGCTGCAGCGGATATGGACTCCCAAGAGCAATGGGGTGGTGTACCCCATGACCCAGATTCCGCCCTCGAAGCGTTACCTGTCGGGATTCGCATGGTTCGACTATGTGCGTCCTGTCTCAAAGGAAGATATTTTTGTATGGCGCGGAAAGAAAGCCGGAACCGAGCTGAAGATTATCAAGCGTCGTGAGGCTCCGTTGCAGAAACTCTCTTTCCCCTCAGTCCTCTCTGACTCCCTGAGAAATTCGGAGACTTCTGATAGATCTGAGTATTCCGAGCCTTCAGATTCCATAGATAATTAGGATAATACTGGAAATTTCTGTTATGAGTGATATTATCCAACTACTTCCCGATTCCGTAGCCAATCAGATTGCTGCGGGTGAGGTGATCCAGCGTCCTGCTTCGGTTATCAAAGAGCTGGTCGAGAACGCTGTTGATGCTGGTGCCAAATTGATTCAGGTGGTTGTGCTTGATGCAGGACGTACTCTTATCCAGGTTATTGATGACGGAAAAGGTATGTCTGAGACCGATGCCCGTCTGGCTTTTGAGCGTCATGCAACATCGAAAATCCGGCAGGCCGATGACCTGTTTAACCTTCACACGATGGGTTTTCGCGGTGAGGCTCTGCCTTCTGTGGCTGCGGTCTCACAGGTAGAGCTGATTACCAGAACAGAGAGTGATGACATAGGGACGAGGCTGGTCCTGCATGGCTCACGTATCATGAGTCAGGAACCTGTGGCCAGTGCTGTCGGCTCGAACTTCAGGGTAGAGAATCTCTTCTTCAACGTACCTGCCAGGCGTAAGTTCCTAAAGAGCAATGCCACTGAGCTGAGCAATATCATGACGGCCTTTGAGCGTATTGTGCTCGTCTATCCTGATATTGCCTTCTCCTTGCATAGTAATGGACAGGAACTGCTGAATTTGAAAACCGGTTCACTCAGACAGCGCATAGTAGACGTTTTTGGAAGAAAGCTCAGCCAGGACCTCCTGCCTGTAGAGGTCGACACCACGCTCTGTCGCATTACTGGTTTTGTGGGTAAGCCGGAGTCTGCAAAAAAGAAGGGTGCTCAGAACTGCTTCTTCGTCAATGGTCGCTACATGCGTCATGCCTATTTCCATAAAGCTGTGGCAGGAGCCTTCGAACGACTGGTGCCTCAGGGGATGATGGTACCTTATTTCCTCTATTTCGATGTAGCCCCTGCCGATATCGATGTGAATATCCATCCTACTAAGACGGAGATAAAGTTTGAGAACGAACAAGCTATCTGGCAGATTCTTTCAGCTGCCGTCAAAGATGCCATCGGGCGTTTCTGCGATGTGCCAGCCATCGATTTCGATACGGAAGGTCGTCCTGACATCCCTACTTTCAGTCCTGACCAGCAGATGTTACAGATGCCAAAGGTTACCTATAACCCCTCCTATAATCCTTTCAGTTCAAAAACTGTGGGGACAAGCAAGCAGAGTGGGCTGGAGCTATACGATGGTACGCTGTTCCCTGATGAACAGGCATCCAATGACGAACATGACACTTTGCTGGAAGATAAGTCGCCTGCACATTATCAATATAAGGGACGCTATATCCTAACGGCAGTACGCTCGGGGCTGATGGTGATTGATCAGCATCGTGCTGATTTGCGTATTCGCTTCGAGCGTTACATGCAGCAACTTCAGAAAAGCCAGAGCCGGACACAGCGCCTGTTGTTTCCGGAAATGCTGACGCTGACGGCTGCTGAGTCTGTGATGATGGAACGGCTGATGCCTGACCTTGAGGCCATCGGCTTCGATATCAGTAATCTGGGTGGGGCTTCTTATGCCATAGCCGGCGTGCCTGCTGACATGGAGGGCATCGACCCGTGTTCACTTATCAGGACCATTATGGCCGATGCGGCTGAGCAGGATGGAGTGTCGGCCCAAGTGTTGCATGAGCGGTTGGCACTCAGTTTGGCCCGTCAGTCCGCAATACCACATGGACAGGTTTTGAGTAATGAGGATATGGAATATATCGTCAACCAACTTTTTGCCTGCTCCAATGTCAACTACACTCCTGACGGAAAAATGGTACTGGCCATCCTTCCACAAAACGACATTGATAACCTGTTAAACGGGCGTTAAGTGGGTCAAAAAAGCGATTTTTTGTAAAAAAAAACAACTTTTTTTGATTTTTTAGCGCAAAAAATGCATTTTGTGGTGCACTTTTGTTGGAGGATTAAATATTTTTATCTACTTTTGCAGAGTTATTTTGATATATATATTGATTTTTTTAAACATAATTATTATGAAAAAGTTTTTAATGGTGCTGGCTTTAGCTAGCGTTTCTGTGGCTGGAATGGCCCAAGAAGAGACTCCTGCACTGAAGTATAGTGTAGTTACCAATTCTTTCTGGGATAATTGGTTTGTCTCTGCAGGCCTTCAGTATGGTGCTTCTTACTCTGCTTATGAGAAGGTGAATGACAAGAGTTATGGTAACAGTCCTTTGAAGGACTTCCGTCGTGACTTGGGCGTTTCGCTGGCTCTCGGCAAATGGTTCACTCCTGGACTCGGTCTCCGCACGAAGGGAACTGTATTCTTCAATGGTCATAGCGCTGTTTTTGGAGATGCTTCGAAGGATGAAATGAAGTTCATGAATATTCAGGAGCAGGCTCTGTTCAACCTCTCTAACATGATTTGCGGATACAGCGAGACACGTGTTTGGAACTTCATTCCTTACATCGGTGCTGGCTATGCCCGTAACTTCACTGCAAATGTGAACTCTATGGCTTGGAGCCTCGGTCTGTACAATACTTTCCGTCTGAGCCAGAACATCGCTCTGCAGTTTGATCTGAGCTACAACCAGTCTGACTATGAGCTGTTCGGATCTGCTAATGGCAAGTATGGAGAAACAATGGGTAAGAGCGACCGTTACCTCGGTGCTGAGCTGGGTCTGACCTTCAATATTGGCAAGTCTAACTGGAGCAGAGTGCCCGATGTTGACGCTATCAAGGCTCTCTCACAGAGCGAGATCGACGACCTCAATGCTAAGCTTGCTGACGCTCAGAGAGACAGAGACGCTTGGAAGACTCAGTGCGAGAACCACAAGTGTCCCGAGGTTAAGCAGCCTATTACTGTTAAGGAAGTTTCTGCCGCTCCTGTATCTGTGTTCTTCAATATCAACAAGAGCAAGATTGCTTCTCGTAAGGATCTGCAGAACGTTCAGGAACTGGTTAATATCGCTAAGGACAAGAACGCTAAGATTGTTGTTACCGGCTATGCTGACAGCAAGACTGGTAGTGCTGAATTCAACCAGACACTGAGCCAGAAGCGTGCTGAGACTGTTGCTGACGAGCTCGTTAAGATGGGCGTAAGCCGCGAGAATATCGAGGTTGTCGCAGCTGGTGGCGTTGAAACGCTGAGTCCTATCTCTTACAACCGTCGTGCTACTGTGGCTATCAAGTAATATAAACTAGAACATTAATTATTAACAAAAAAGAAACAAACATCATGAAAAAGATATTCAGAAATGTTGTGGTATTCTCTGTGGCCGTTTTAGTAGCAGGTGTATTCTCTGCTTGCCATAGAGGAAGTGCAAGCGCTGGTGCTATGGTTGACGTACCAACCACCTCACTGAACGTTCAGAACGATGTCAATAAGACACTCGTACTTAAGTTCAAGCAAATGCCTCAGAGCGTAACTTTCAATGGAGTAACTTATGGATCTTCAGACATCAAGGGTCCGGATTCTAATGGTGACTACTATATTGAGGTTGCTAATGCTAAGAATGGCACTCTTACTGTAGACTACGGTTCAGCTTACTTCGTAGAGACTGTCAATGTGAAGCTCGGTGATAATGAGGTTGTGGAGCTCAATATCCCTGCTGTTAAGAAGTCTAGCAATACGCAAAGTCTGGCTGCACTTGGTGGTGCCGCTGGTAATGTAACGAATGATAGCCAAAACCAGACAGAAGACCAGATGAATGGTGAACTGGATGGCGTTCAGGCTCAGATTGACATTCCTGCAGGTGTTACCCTTACGAATGCTAACGGAAGTGCCTATACTGGTAGCGATGACTTCTCTATTACTGTATACACTCCTGCTCAATCTCCTGAGTCTGAGAGCACGCTCACAGAGAATAAGTCTTTTGACTGCGCTGTGCTGGGTGTTCGTTGTACACCTGATGGCGCTTACTTCTCAACTCCTGTAGATGTAAAAGTGCAGATTCCTGAGGTCGCAGGTTATAGCCTCAAGCTCTTCAACAGTGACAAGAAGTCTGAGACTCGTACAATTACTGCTATCGGTAGTGACTGGTATCAGGCCTCAATTCCTCACTTCTCTTCTTGGATTTACTCTCTGAATGCTAAGATTACTGGCATCACCACTGAGCTGGTTCAGATTGCTGGTGGTCAGTTGGAGGTTGCCAAGGGTGGTCGTCAAGCTATTCCTTACGACAAGGATTACGGTTATGAGCTGATTGGTTCTGTTCCTGCTGTTGTGAAGCAGTTCACTTCTATCCTGTTCAGCGCTTCTAAGCGTACTATCAGTAGCTCGTTCTCTTTCTATGCACCTTCTGAGGGTGTGCTTGATTGGACGGTGAAGCAGAATGTTAGAACTTACATGTTCGATTCTAACGGCAAGACCTTCCAGGTGAAGTTCTACGGTTCGGTTGTTCCTGAGGTTTCGTTCCGCGTTCCCGAAGAGCCCGAGCAGCCAGCTACTGAGCCTGATGTTCCCACACATAATGGTGGTGGCAGCGACAGCCTCTAATCAAATAGAGTAGAAATGCTTATAAGAGCCATGCACGACAAAGTCGATGCATGGCTTTTTTTTATGTCAACTGCTGGTAGTGATTGCGTCAACTGTTGGTAGTGATTGCGTCAACTGTTTTGTTTAGGTTTTTGTTGATTGTAATAAAAAAGTTTGGGAAATATTTGGAGGTTACAAAAAAATAACGTACCTTTGCACCCGCAATCGAAAGAAAGCAGGGCGTTTAGCTCAGTTGGTTCAGAGCATCTGCCTTACAAGCAGAGGGTCGGCGGTTCGAATCCGTCAACGCCCACCAAAAAGAGGATGTGCAGAAGAAGCGCATCCTCTTTCTGTTTTTTCTATATACTACTAAAGCGGTTTTTGACTGACCGTCAATTTTTCATAGGGCTAGAGAATTTTTTGTTGCTTTTTTCTTTATTCTTAATTTATTTGAGTAATTTTGTGCCGTCTAAGGATAATTATCTGTACAGAATTGTAGAATGGAATTGAGTATGCTGACAGCCATCTCGCCTATTGATGGCCGCTATCGTGGAAAAACTGAGCCGTTGGCTGATTATTTTTCGGAATTTGCACTGATCCGCTATCGCGTGCGCGTCGAGATTGAGTATTTTATTGCGTTATGTGAACTGCCTTTGCCTCAGTTGGCAGATTTCAATCATAGCCTTTTTGATACCTTGCGTAATCTATACCGTCAGTTTTCACTTGCTGATGCCCAGCGTGTGAAGGATATTGAGAATGTGACCAATCATGATGTGAAGGCTGTGGAATATTTCATTAAGGAGTCCTTGGCTGAGGAATTAGGCGAATACAAGGAATTCATTCATTTTGGTCTTACTTCACAGGATATTAATAACACAAGCGTTCCCTTGTCTATTAAGGAAGCACTTGAGCAGGTCTACTATCCCTTGCTGGAAGAGTTAATAGAGCAACTCCACGACTATGCCGAAGAGTGGAAAAATGTTCCCATGTTGGCCAAGACCCACGGACAGCCAGCTTCACCTACGCGTCTGGGTAAGGAAATTATGGTATATGTCTATCGTCTGGAGGAACAGCTTCGCTCGCTGAAAGATACACCCATCACTGCTAAGTTCGGTGGTGCTACAGGAAATTTCAACGCACATCATGTGGCCTATCCCCAGTACGACTGGAAAGAGTTTGGCAACCTTTTTGTCAGCGAAAAGCTCGGCTTGGAGCGTGAACAGTGGACGACCCAGATTTCCAATTATGATTGGTTGGGCGCTATCTTTGATGCTATGCGTCGTATCAATACGATTGTCATTGATTTGGACCGTGACTTCTGGATGTATATCTCCATGGAATATTTCAAGCAGAAGATCAAGCAGGGTGAGGTAGGGTCGAGTGCCATGCCTCATAAGGTGAATCCCATTGACTATGAGAATAGTGAGGGCAATATGGGTTTGGCCAATGCCATCCTGCAGTTCCTTGCTCAGAAATTGCCTGTCAGTCGTCTGCAGCGCGACCTTACCGACTCTACGGTCTTGCGTAATGTGGGAGTGCCTATGGGGCATGCTGTCATTGCTTTCGTGAGCACGCTGAAGGGTTTGCGCAAGCTCATCCTGAACGAGGACAAGCTACATGAGGACTTGGAGCAGACGTGGGCTGTCGTGGCCGAGGCCATACAGACCATACTGCGTCGCGAAGCCTATCCCAATCCTTATGAGACACTGAAGTCGCTGACACGCACCAATACGAAAATGACCGAAGCTACGATTCATGAGTTTATTGATACCCTTGAGGTCAGCGACAGCGTGAAAGAGGAACTGCGTGCCATTACGCCGTGGAACTACACGGGTGTATGAATTATGCATTCTGAATTCTGAATTATTAATTATGCATTTAATAGGGCCGTGAGGCTCATATTGTAACACAATTATCAACATTTTTTATTTGACTTATTATGGATTTTGAGAATGAGAAGATGCAGGAAGACAAGACTGCACAAGAGCAACAGGGAGGCCGCGATGGCTATCAGAAAGATTTCAGACCAGTGGGTCGCTCACCGCGTCCGCGTATTCACACGGCTCCGCGCCCTGCATCGGCAGGTTATGAGCGTCCCAGTTTCAACAAACACAGTGATGATGAAGGGGGATTCCGTCCTGAGGGATTCGGAGCTGGTCTGCAGAGCCAAGCAGGTCAGCAGGGCGGCTATCGTCCTCGTACCAATAGCTACCAGCAGCGCCAGCAAGGCGATGGGTATCAGCCGCGTGGCGGCTATCGTCCACGCTATAATCAGGAGGGTGGTGAAGGTGGTTTCGCTCCCCGTCAGTACGGCTATCAGCAGCGTCAAGGTGGTGGCTATCAGCAGCGTCAGGGCGGTGGCTATCAGCAGCGTCAAGGTGGTTATCAGCAACATCAAGGTGGCTATCAGCAACGTCAGGGCGGTGGCTATCAGCAGCGTCAAGGCGGCTATCAGCAACGTCAAGGTGGTGGCTATCAGCAGCGTCAGGGCGGTGGCTACCAGCAGCGTGGCGGCTATCAGCAGCGTCAGGGTGGTTTCCGTCCGCGTACGGCCGACTATGATCCCAATGCCAAGTATTCGATGAAGAAGCGCATCGAATATAAGGAGCAGAACTTTGACCCCAATGAGCCTATCCGTTTGAATAAATTCCTGGCTAATGCTGGGGTATGCAGCCGTCGTGAGGCCGACGAGTTCATTCAGGCCGGTGTGGTGACCGTCAACGGACAGGTGGTTACCGAGCTGGGAACTAAGGTCATGCGTACCGATACTGTACATTTCCATGATGAGCCTGTCTCTCTAGAGAAGAAAGTCTATGTGTTGCTCAACAAGCCGAAGGACTATGTCACTACGAGCGATGATCCCCAGCAGCGCAAGACAGTAATGGATCTTGTGAAGAATGCCTGCCCTGAGCGTATCTATCCCGTCGGACGCCTTGACCGCAACACTACGGGTGTGCTCCTGCTCACCAACGATGGCGACCTGGCTTCCAAGCTGACCCACCCTAAGTTCCTGAAAAAGAAGATTTACCACGTATATACTGACCGTAATGTCACCGCCCATGACCTCCAGCAGATTGCTGAAGGCGTGATGCTTGATGATGGTGAGATCAAGGCCGATGCCGTGGAGTATGCCGACCCGGTAGACAAGAAACAGGTGGGCATTGAGATTCATTCTGGCAAGAATCGTATTGTGCGTCGTATCTTCGAGAGCCTGGGTTATAAGGTGATGAAGCTTGACCGCGTGCAGTTTGCCGGCCTCACCAAGAAGAATCTGCGTCGTGGCGACTGGCGCTATCTCACTGAGGAGGAAGTCGACCGCCTGCGCATGGGTGCGTACGAATAACACGGGTCCCCTAAGTTAGGGGGCGACAGGGGTCTGAACAAGCGCAGATTCCCAATAGAGGAACATAATGGTCTGATTCCGCTTGTTCAGACCCCCAACCCCCTAACTTAGGGGGCTTAGAAATATGAAACGTACAAAAGTTATTGACGTGCTGAAGTGCACGGAATACGGCAAGGAAGTATGCGTGAAGGGCTGGGTGCGTACGCACCGCTCTTCGAAAGCAGTTGACTTTATTGCACTGAACGATGGCTCTACCATCAAGAATGTGCAGATTGTGGTTGACCCTACAAAGTTCGATGATGAATTGCTGAAGCAAATCACGACGGGTGCCTGTATCTGTGCCGTAGGCACACTCGTTGAGAGTCAAGGCGCAGGTCAGAGCAGTGAGATTCAAGCTACGTCGCTCGAAATCTATGGCCTTTGTGGTAACGACTATCCCATGCAGAAGAAGGGACAGTCGTTCGAGGCTATGCGTAAGAATGCCCACATGCGCCTGCGCACCAATACCTTTGGTGCCGTGATGCGCATTCGCCACAACATGGCAATGGCCATCCACACCTATTTCCATGAGCACGGCTTCTACTATTTTCACACACCGCTCATCACTGCCAGCGACTGCGAGGGAGCTGGCAACATGTTCCAGGTGACTACCAAGAATCTTTACGATCTGAAGAAGGATGAGAACGGAAAGATTATCTACGACGATGATTTCTTTGGCGAGCAGACCTCACTTACCGTGAGTGGACAGCTGGAAGGCGAGCTGGGTGCTACGGCTCTTGGTGCTATCTACACCTTCGGACCTACGTTCCGTGCTGAGAATTCCAACACACCGCGTCATTTGGCCGAGTTCTGGATGGTGGAGCCTGAGGTGGCTTTCATTGACCAGGAGGAACTGATGGATCTTGAGGAAGACTTCATCAAGTATTGTGTGAAGTGGGCGCTCGATAATTGTAAGGATGACCTGCAGTTCCTCAATCAGATGATTGACAAGACCCTTATCGAGCGTCTGGAAGGTGTGCTGAAGGAGACCTTTGTGCGCCTGCCCTATACCGAGGGTATCAACATTCTGCAAGAGGCCATCAAGAACGGCAAGAAGTTTGAGTTCCCCTGTAATTGGGGTGACGACTTGGCCAGCGAACACGAGCGTTATCTCGTAGAGGAGCATTTCAAGAAGCCTGTCATTATGACAGACTATCCCCGTGCCTTTAAGTCGTTCTATATGAAGCAGAATGCAGGCGTATCAGATGCTACTGGTGAAAACGGTTCTGTAGGCTATAAGGGTGCTATTGCTCCCGGTCCGACGATGCAGGGTACCGACGTGCTATTCCCACAGATTGGCGAGATTATCGGTGGCTCGGTTCGTGAGGAGAGCTATGAGAAACTGATGAGCGAGGTAGAGCGCCGCCAGATGGACAAGACTCATCTGTGGTGGTATCTCGACACCCGTCGCTGGGGCTCTTGCCCCCATGCCGGTTTTGGTTTGGGCTTTGAGCGACTCATCCTGTTTGTTACAGGTATGCAGAACATTCGCGACGTGATTCCTTTCCCACGCACACCGAAGAGCGCAGAGTTCTAAGCAGTTTAGTCTGTCTTTTCTATATATGTTCCAAATTTTCTACCAGAATGTTTGGAACATATTTTCTTTTTACTTATCTTTGCACTTATAAATATATTACAAACCTTATTTTATTTTTTTATGAAGAAATTTATCTTTGCTTTTGGCCTTGCAGTGCTTGGTCTGCAGAACGTTTCTGCTCAGTTTCTCGACCCTCATTTCGGTGTGGGCGTAGGTGTTGGAACGACAGGTATTGCCGTCGATGTTTCAGGTACGCTGAACGACTATCTCGGTGTCCGTCTTGGTGCAGATATCATGCCGCAAATAAAGATTGGTACTGATCTGGATTTGGGTATTGAGGATAAGACAAATGGAACGACTATTGATCAGATGTCACAGTATGTCGATGATTTGAATGCCAAGATTGATCTTTACAATGCGGGAGTTTCTGCAAGCCAGCGACTGGAAAAGGTGGACAAGTCGATGCTTCCTTCTGGCAATCTTCCTAAGGAGATTGGCGTTGAGGGCAAGTTGAACAATGCCACGTTCCACTTCCTGATTGATGCCTATCCTTTTGGAGATGCAAGCAGCTTCCACGTGACTGCCGGTGCTTACTTCGGCCCATCGAAGATTATCAAGGTATATAACAAAGAGGATGGTTTCATGACTCCTATCAACCAGTGGAACAACGCTATCCTCGGTGCTGAGGCAAATCCTTCTTCATTGCTTTATACTCAGGTTGTGAAGCCAAACAATCTGCAGATGATTGGTGCCGAGCTGGGTGACTACTTCATTACGACCAACCCTGTAGACAATGGTAATGTGGAGGCCAGTATCAAAGTGAGTGGTTTCCGTCCTTATGTAGGCATTGGTTTTGGACGTGCCGTTCCCAAGAATCGTATAGGTTGCCAGTTCGACCTTGGTGTACAGTTCTGGAACTCTCCTGAGGTGGTTGCACCGACTTACGATAAGGTAACAGGAAAATACAATAGTGATACCACTCTTGAGGAGTCGAACGCCGGTAGTGATGCCGGTGGTGCCATTAAGATTATTTCTAAGATATCTGTTTATCCCTGCATGACACTTCGCATTACGGGTCGCATCCTGTAAATGGATGATAAGGAAAAAAGAAAATGGGCGTTCTCTATAAGAGGATGCCCATTTTCTTTCTGCTTAGAAGTTCACGCCAAAGTTTGCAAACAGGTTGCCATTGTGTCGGGTAATCTTGTCGCTGTCGTAGATGTTAGTGACACCAAAATGATAGCCCACCTCCAAGTAGAGTTTGTTCCATTCGGCACCACAGCCAATCTTGATGCCAACGTTGGCACGGTTGAACTTGTCAGAGCCGAAAGATGATTCGCTTTCCACATCGTTGCCTGTGTCGATTTTCATTCTTCCGCCAACACCGAGTCCAAAGGTGGGACCGATATAGGGCAGCAGGGCAATGTCGTCGGTAGCCATGAAGCCATATTTAATCAAGACTGGAATTTCGAAGTAGTTCAGGTTGACCTCGTTCTTTCCATCTCCATTGGCACCGTATTGTGTATAATAGAGACCGCTCTCCATGAAGATGGGGGTATCGTCGCTGATGCGCAGACCGATAACGCCGCCAAGGGTAAGACCAGCTTTCATCTTCATGTCGGATGTCTCGTTGCCAGTGATCGTCGACAGGTTCATACCTATTCGTGCACCATAATATACTGTGCTTTCATCCAGGGAGAAACCGCCGCTGTTGTACTGTGCGAATGATGGGGTGGCAAACAAGACCGCCACCACAGTCATTAAGAATGTTCTCATAAATTGTTACTAACTTTAGTGTGTGATTAAGATTATTTATTAAAGTGGTGCAAAGTAACACATTTTTTTTCATGTATGCAAGCATTTCAAGTCAAAAAAAAGAATTCTTCTCTTACTTGAAAACATCTGCCTTTTTCAGTTCTTTTACCTCACCGTAGCGTGCCAGTTCCTGGAAGTCGGTGAGCTTGCGGTCGCCAATCACTATCCATACGCGCTGGTTGCCGGCCACGTGCTGCCTGTGATAGTCGGCCACCTCCTCGCTGGTGAGGGTCGGAATGTTTGCTGCCGTCTTGATGTCGGGTGACTCCTGGTACCCTTGCATCCTGAGGTTGGCAATATGGTTGCCCATTTTTCTGAAGGAAGGATAGTCGTTCTGAATGTCGTTCAGCATCTTTTGTCGGGTAGCTTTCAGGTTCTCTGTGTTCATGGGCATGTAGCGCATCAGCGAGTCGAGGGTGTTCATGGCCTGCCGCGTCTTGTCAGCCTGCGTGCCGGTTACGGTAACATAGGATAGGGGCGCATCGGCATAACGCATAATCGAAGGCTCACCCAGACTTCCATATGTGCTATAGGCCAATGATTGGAACTCTCGGATATTCTGGAAGAGCACCGACGACATGCCGCTTCCCATATACGCAGCCCATAGCTTGGCTACCGACCGCTCCCTGAAAGTGGGGGCTGCTGGAAGCTGTTCATAGGTGGCAACATAGTTCTGTCGCGATTTGGGCACATGATAGAAGAAGACGGTGGGGGTGTCATAGCCTTTGACTCTTCGATAAGTGCTGGCCTGTTCTTTCGTGGCCTTGTCCAGATGAAGTGTTCGCAGGCTTAGGTCTGCCACAAAATCGGGCTTGTTCCTTCCGCAGTAGATCAGTTCGCAGTCATACAGTTGCAGTTCATCCAGTGCGTCTATCATGTCTTTATCGGTCATTTGCTGCACTTCTTTTTTCGACAGTTGGTTCAGGTAGGCCGACTTCTCACCGTAGCGAACATATTCCAGAAGTGCGGGCAGCACGTCATCTTTGGTCTTGCCGAATGATTTGTCGTTGACCCTTACGTTTATCTTCATTTCGCTGAGGGCTTCCTTGTCGCCCTTGGCATGTTCCAGGAAGTGGCACAGCGTCTGCAGGGCTGGCTCCAGTTGCTCTTCGCGTCCAGTGAGCGTAAAGCTGAATAGGTCGTTCTCAACTTTAATATCCGTCTCTACCCCCAGTCGTTGCCAAGTCCTCTCCAGCTGCTGCTTCGATAGTGAGTCTGTGCCTATTTTGCTCAGATAGTCGGCCAGTTGCTCCAGCAGGGGTGTGTGATGCTTCCCGTCCAGGAAACGGAGTGTAAAGGTGAAGATGTCGTTCACAGGATTCTCCTTCGTATAGAGCGTGATGTGGGGCGAGATGACGGTACGTTCAGCATCGTGCTCCATGTCGACGAAACGGAGTTCCTTGTTGTCTACGGGTAGCTGTTCCAGTTCCTTGGCAAAAACGGACTTGGCATTGGCATTCTTAGGCTCAATTGGCTTATAGCCAGGCTGTTGCAGTGACTCTTTCTTTTCCGTTCCGAATTTTTTCTTCAGACGTATGAATTGGTCATTAAAAAATTTGTTGGCCACCCTCACTACATCGGCCTTTGTGACCTGTCGCAGTTCGTCGAGCTGGTCCAGCGTCTCCTGCCAACTATGTCCTTGCGAGAATGCATCGAGCAGTTTCTCCGACCGTTCGTCTATGGTCTCGATGCTCTGTTCAGCTTCGGTAATCATGTTGCGCTTCAACAGTTCCAGCAGTTCTTCGCTGAAGTCTCCGCGCTTGATGCGTTCTATCTGCGCCAGACAGCGGGCTTCCGCTTTCTTCATGCTGCCGAAAGGAATCTTGGGAATAACGGCCATGAACTGCACACCGGCATCGTTGAAGGCTGTACGTGCAGCGACGGCAGCCAGCACGTCGTGCTCGTTCATGAGCGAGTCGAGCAGTCCGGCGTTGCCGTTGCTCAGCAGTTGGTTGCATAGTTCCAGTATGATGGCATCTTTCTCGTAGTCGGTAGGACCATTAAACACCAGGGCTTCGGCCTTGATGATGGGGATAGGAAGCTTCACAGACTGGGTGCCAGACTGGATGGGCGGCATGGGAACTATATTGCGTTGCGGCTTTTCCCCGGCAGGAATCCTGCCGAATGTCTTCTCCAACAGGGGCAGCAGCGCATCACTCTGGAAGTCGCCACAGAGAATCAGTCCCATATTCTGTGCCACGTAGTATTTCTCATAGAATGCTTTCATCTCAGATAGGACAGGGTTCTTCAGGCTTTCCGTGGTGCCTATGATGGGCTGCCCGTAGGGGTGTGAGCCGAAGATGGCCTTCATTGCCTTGTTCATCGCTCCGCCAATGACATCTTCGGAGCGGTTCTTTTCCTCATAGACATTCTCCAGCTCGGCCTGAAAGCCGCGGAATACGGGCTTCAGCATGCGCTCGGAGTTCAGCCAGCACCACTGTTCCATGAACTGGGGCAGGAAGGTGTTGTGGTAGAAGGTGACATCCATGCCTGTGGCTGCGTTCAGATTGCTGCCACCGTAGAGTGAGATGAGCCGGTTGAACTCGTTGGGAATGGCATAGTCGGCAGCCTGAAGGCTCAGCTTATTAATCTTCGTCTGGATGGCTGTGCGCTCCTTGGTATCAGTGGTCGTAGCCAGCAGGTCGTACTGTGCCGAGATGCTGTCTATCCACGGCCGTTCGGCAACGTAGTCGATGGTGCCTATACGCTCGGTTCCTTTGAACATAATGTGTTCAAAGTAGTGGGCAATACCTGTGCCGGGACAGTCCTTGGCACCAGCCTTCACAACGACGGCTCCGTAGACCTTTGGCTGTGTGTGGTCTTCGTTCAGCCATACGGTCATGCCGTTTTGCAGTTTCAGTTCTTTCACGCTGAGCATGCTGCGCTGTTGGCCATGGGCTCCGACTGTCAATAATAGAATAGCCGATAGCGAGAGAATAAATCGGTTCATGAATCAGTATTTTCTGTTTAGTTGTGTCTGCAAAGGTACGATTTCGCTAACGAAAAACAAAAGAATGTATTTGATTTGTTTGGTACATACATAAATATTTCATATATTTGCAGGGAATAACAGCTAACCTTGAAACTGAATCTTCTGAGATGGAATATGTCGTGTTGCCAGAGCAGCGTGAACGACACTTGTCGTTCTATCTTGCTATGGAGGAATATGTCGCCCGCCATGTTGATGCCGACGACCTTTTCTTCATGTGGCAGGTGCGGCCAACGGTTATCTTCGGGCGTCATCAGGTGATGGAAAACGAGGTGAACATTGACTATTGCCGTGAGCATGGTATCGAGATGTTCCGTCGGAAGAGTGGGGGAGGGTGTGTCTATGCCGACGAGAGCAATGTGATGATGTCGTATGTCTCGAATGAAGAGCATGTCGGCATTACGTTCAACCGCTTCATCAACATGCTCTTGCTGGTGCTCCGCAAGATGGGCATTCAGGCCACGGGTACCAGCCATAACGACGTGATGATAGGCGACAGAAAGGTGAGCGGAACAGCTTTCTATCACTTGCCCGGCCGCAGCATCGTTCATGCCACGATGCTCTACGATACCCATATGGAGCACATGCTGCAGGCTATCACCCCTTCGAGCGAGAAGCTGCAGCAGAAAGGCATCGAGAGCGTGCGCCAGCGCATCACCTTGCTCAAGGACCATACCACGCTCAGTCTGGAAGAGTTCAAAACCTTTGTGCGCGAAACCCTCTGCACAGGTGAGCTCAGGCTTTCGGCTGCCGATGTGGCAGGCATCGAACAGCTGGAGCAGACCTACCTGCACGAGGAGTTCATCAAGCATATTAAATCATAACATTACTATGGGAATCAATCAAGAACCTGTACAACGAGAAAAGCGCACGTGCCTCTACGACAAGCATGTGCAGATGGGCGCGCTGATGTCGCCCTTCGGAGGTTTCATCATGCCCATCCAGTATGCTGGTATTGCACCGGAGCATACTGCCGTGCGCGAGCATGTGGGCCTCTTCGATGTGAGCCACATGGGCGAGGTGGTTGTGCGTGGGCGCGAGGCAGAGCGCTACGTCCAGCACATCTTTACCAACGATGTGGCCGGTGCCCCTGTGGGCAAGGTGTTCTACGGCATGATGTGCTATCCTGACGGCGGTACCGTCGACGACCTGCTGGTCTATGTAATGGGAGAGAATGACTATTTCCTGGTCATCAATGCTTCCAATATTGACAAAGACTGGGCTTGGATGCAGGAGCAGGCCGCTGGCTTCGACATTGACCTGCAGAACATGTCCGACTACTACGGACAGTTGGCCGTTCAAGGTCCCGAGGCAGAGGATGTGGTGGAGCGTGTGTTAGGTCTGGCGTGTCACGAACTGGAGTTCTATACCGTGAAGACCATCGGTGAGGTCATCATCAGTCGTACCGGCTATACTGGTGAGGACGGCTTTGAGATCTATGCCTCTCACGCGTACATTAATCATTGTTGGGACAAGCTCATCGCTGCTGGCGTGCAAGCCTGCGGACTCGGTTGCCGCGATACGCTTCGCTTCGAGGTCGGTCTTCCCCTCTATGGTGATGAGCTGTCGGCCGACATCTCGCCCGTCATGGCTGGCCTCACCATGTTCTGCAAGTTCAATAAGGAAGAATTCATAGGACGTGAGGCCTTGCTGAAGCAGAAGACGGAGGGAACGGAGAAGAAGCTCGTGGGCATTGAGCTGAAAGACAAGGCCATCCCCCGTCATGGCTACACGGTGCTGAAGGACGGAGAACCTATTGGCGAGGTGACCACTGGCTACCATACGCTCTCCACCGACATGAGCGTCTGCATGGCACTCATCGACAGCCGCTATGCCCAACTGGGTACCGAGGTCGAAATCCAGATACGCAAGAAGGTGTTCCCGGGTGTGGTCTGCAAGAAACATTTTTACGATAAACATTATAAGAAATAATACTATGGCAACAGTAAAAGAAGGACTCTATTACAGTGAGTCGCACGAGTATGTGAGAATTGAAGGCGAGTATGGATACATCGGCATTAGCGACTATGCCCAGCATGCGCTGGGCGCAGTGGTCTATGTTGACATGCCCGAAGTGGATGACGAAGTGGAGGCAGGCGAGGAATTCGGTGCTGTGGAGAGCACAAAGGCTGCCAGCGACCTCATTGCTCCCGTCAGCGGTACCGTGGTGGAGGTGAACGAAGCACTCGACGATCAGCCCGAACTCATCAACCAGGATCCTTGGGAGAACTGGATTATCAAGGTTGAGCTTTCCGACAAGGCCGAACTCGACAGCCTCATGGATGCCGAGGCCTACAAGGCGTTTTGTGAGAAGTAACCGTCGTTATACCGTTATCGCGTAATTACGTTGTTACGAAAATGTTTAAGTATTTCCCCCATACCGAAACCGACTTGCAATCGATGCTTGCCACAGTGGGTGTCGATTCCCTCGATGCCCTCTACGCTGATGTTCCCGAGGCCATCCGCTTCCGTGGTGACTACCAACTGCCATCAGAGATGAGCGAGCTGGAGGTACGACAGCTCTTCGAACAGCTCGGTTCGCAGAACCGTCAGTTGACCTGCTTTGCCGGTGCTGGTGTCTACGATCACTACACACCATCGGTTATCCCTAACCTGCTCTCGCGCTCTGAGCTGCTTACGAGCTATACGCCTTATCAGGCCGAGATCTCGCAAGGCACGCTCCATTATATCTTCGAATACCAGTCGATGATGACTGAGCTCACTGGCATGGACATCTCGAATGCCTCTATGTACGACGGTACCACCGCTACCGCAGAGGCTATGATGATGGCGGTAGCTGCAGGCAAGAAGCAGAACACGGTGCTCGTCAGTGAGACTGTTGACCCGAAGACCGTAGCCGTGATGAAGACCTATGCCCACTTCCACGGCATAGGGATTGAGATGCTTCCCGCCAAAGACGGCGTTACCGACCTCTCCGTGCTCACCTCTCGCCTTTCATCCCTTGATGGTGTAGCTGGTGTCGTCGTTCAGCAGCCCAACTTCTTCGGCATCGTGGAAGACTACAGTGGCTTTGCCGAGGCCATTCACAATGCAAAGGCCCTCTTCATCATGAATAGCATTATTGCCGACCTTGCCGTGCTGAAGACACCGGGCGAGTGGGGGGCTGATATTGCCGTGGGCGACGCGCAGTCATTAGGCATTCCCATGCAGTGGGGTGGTCCATACGTGGGCTACATGTGCTGTACGGAAAAGCTTCTCCGTAAGATGCCCGGCCGCATTGTAGGCAAGACCGTCGATAATCGCGGTCAGCGTGCTTTCGTGCTCACCCTCCAGGCCCGTGAGCAGCACATCCGCCGTCAGAAGGCTACGTCGAACATCTGTTCCAACCAGTCGTTGATGGCTCTTTGGGTAACGGTCTATTGCTCCTTGATGGGTAAACAGGGACTGAAAGAAGCGGCCGAGCTATCCTATGCCGGAGCACATTACCTGTGTGACAGGCTGCTGGCTACGGGTCATTTTTCGCTCGTCTATGACAAACCGTTCTTCAATGAGTTCGTGGTGCAGTTTGAGGGCGATGTGGATCAGTTACAGGCGTTCTGGCAGACGAGAGGTATCTTTGGCGGCATCAAGGTGGCCGACAAACAGTTGATGTTTGCCGTTACCGAGAAACGAACCAAAGAAGAAATAGACCGCATGGTTAATTTGGTTGAGGCCTATCCCAATTTCTCACTATCAACTGATAACGGCTGGAAATATGAACAATAGATTATACGGAAACCTGATATTTGAACTCTCGCAAGAGGGGCGCAAGGGTTACTCCCTGCCAAAGAGCCGCTTCGGAGACTATAGAGTGCCGCAAGAGCTGTGCCGCAAGGAGGATGCCGCGCTACCCGAATGTGATGAGCTGACCGTGGTGCGCCATTACACAAACCTCTCAGCTAACAATTTCGGTGTGGACAACGGCTTCTATCCGCTTGGCTCCTGTACCATGAAGTACAACCCGAAGATCAATGAGGAGGTGGCTGCGCTGCCACAATTCCAGAACCTGCACCCCCTGCAGCCTGCTGATACAGTAAAAGGTGCTGCGGCCGTCTGCACGCTGCTCTGCAAATCACTGTGTGAGTTGACGGGTCTACATGCCTTCACGCTGAAGCCCTTTGCCGGTGCCCATGGTGAGCTAACAGGACTGATGGTTATTAAGAAGTACCATGAGAGTCGTCAGGACGAAGCCCGTCGACTGGTCATCGTGCCCGACTCAGCTCATGGCACCAATCCGGCTTCGGCTGCCGTCTGTGGCATGGACATCATCGAGGTGAAATCGCTCAGTGACGGCACGGTCGATGTGGAGGCATTGAAAGAACTGCTTGCCGCCCATGGCTCGGAGATTGCGGCCATGATGATGACCAACCCGAACACACTGGGACTTTTTGAGCACCAGATTCCTGTGATTGAAAAACTTGTCCATGAAGCGGGTGGACTGATGTACTATGACGGGGCCAACCTCAACCCCATGCTCGGTGCCTGTCGTCCTGGCGACATGGGCTTCGACGTGATGCACATCAATCTGCACAAGACCTTCTCGACACCTCATGGCGGTGGCGGACCCGGTGCCGGTCCCGTGGGTGTACGCAAGGGCTTGGAGGAATTCTTCCCCGAGGTGTCGCCCTATCATGGCAACTTCGCCGTCGTGATGCGTGCCTATGCCTATATCCTCTCGCTCGGTCGCGAACATATTAAAGAGGTCGGTCCCTTGGCCACGCTCAATGCCAACTATATCAAGGAGTCGTTGAAGGATGTTTATGAACTACCGATTGAGGGACTCTGCAAGCATGAGTTTGTCTTCGATGGCTTGAAGGATAAGCTGACGGGTGTCACCACCATGGACGTGGCTAAGCGCCTGCTCGACTACGGCTATCATGCGCCAACCATCTACTTCCCGTTGCTGTTCCACGAGAGCCTGATGATTGAGCCAACGGAGAATGAGTCAAAGGAGACCATCGATGGCTTCATCGCTGTGATGCGGAAGATTGCCGAAGAGGCGAAGAACGACCCTGAACAGGTGAAGTCGGCACCGCATAACACACCCATTGGTCGTGTTGATGACGTGCTGGCGGCTAAGCATCCTATCGTGACCTATCGTGCAATGCTTAGCCCCCTAAGTTAGGGGGATGGGGGTCTGAACTAACGAAGATTTCTAATATGATTAATAATAATTTCGGGTCTGCTTGTTCAGACCCCCAACCCCCTAACTTAGGGGGCTTGTGTGACTTAATTATTATCGGTGCTGGCCCTGGTGGCTATCGTGCTGCCGAGTTGGCTGCTAAAGCAGGCTTGAAGATAGTCGTCTTCGAGAATGACAACGTGGGTGGCACCTGCCTGAATGTGGGCTGCATCCCTACGAAGACCTATGTGCATAGTGCTTCTTTTGAAGAGGCACGCGAGCGTATGCCGCAGGTGGTACAGCAGTTGCGGAGTGGGGTAGAGACCATCCTCTCCCATCCGAACATCACCTTGGTACGTGGGCGTGCTGAGTTCAAGGATGCCCATACCGTCTCATGTCCTGTCTGTGGCGACTGTGTTGCCACAAAGGGTATCATCATCGCCACGGGTTCCGAGACGAAATGGCTCCCCATCAAAGGCAAGGATGATCCGCGTGTAGTCGATTCTACTGGCTTGCTTCAGTTGGAACGCCAGCCTCGTCGCCTTGCCATTATCGGAGCCGGTGTCATCGGCATGGAGTTCGCATCCGTTTTCAATCGCTTCGGTAGCGAGGTCACGGTCATAGAGTATCTCAAGGAGTGCTTGCCAGCCCTTGACAGCGATATTGCCAAGCGTTTGCGCAAGACATTGGAGAAACAAGGTATTACCTTTAAGATGAAGACGGCTGTAGAGAACATTTCAGAGATTGATGCTGATGTCATTCTGATGGCTACGGGGCGTAAGCCGCGTGTGCAGGCCGACTTTTCCAATGCAGGCTTTGAGTACGATGAGCGTGCAGGCATCAAGGTCGATGACAACTTTGAGACCACCGTCAAGGGTATCTATGCCATTGGCGACGTGAATGGCCGGCAGATGCTGGCTCATGCCGCTGAGATGCAGGCGAAGGTAGCCGTCTCCCATATCCTAAAAGGTAGTGATGCCCCTCACCCCTCACCTCTTTCGTCCCCTATGCCTGCTGCCATCTTCACTACGCCCGAGGCCGCCTGTGTGGGTCCCACAGAGGATTTGCTGAAAGAACAGGGTATAGCCTACGAGTGTCGCAAGGCTTTTCATCGTGCCAACGGAAAGGCGATGGCCATGAACGAAACGGAGGGCATGCTGAAGCTCTTCTCCGAACCGAATGCCGGTCGCATTCTCGGTTGTCATGCCTTCGGTGCCCACTCAGCCGACATGGTTCAGGAGGTAAGTGTGCTGATGTGTTGTGGTGCCACTATCCGACAACTCCGCGACATGGTGCACATCCATCCCACGGTGAATGAAATACTCCTTACTGCAGCAGAACAATAATAAAGTGAAGAGCGATATCGCTCTTCACTCTTCACTCTCTTTTCTCTCCTCTCTCCTCTCTTCACTCTTACACCAGATGGCTGATGAGCTCTTCCTTGTCACCGGGCAGCATGTCGATGACGGGAATCTCCACCATCGTATAGCAGCCGGACTGCAGGCGCATGGAGGCACGGGCCACATTCACCAGTACCTGTCCAGTCAGCGCAGGATTGTTAATCTGCATGTTGAACTCTAAGCGCTGGTTCTGCGTCTTGCCGGAAACGCCCTTGCGAACGAGGTTCACACCGTGACCCATGTCGCGTACGTCGTCGACGCTCTCCACCTGGAACACATGGGTCTCATCGTTGGAGAAGTAGGGGTCGGCCTTGATGGCTGCCGTCACCTCGTCGAGCTTGGCACCCTCTTCCAGCTCCACATACACCATGCGGCGGTGGATGCCCTCACCCAAGGGGATGGTCATCGAGAGGGCATTCTTCACACCCTGCTTTGAGCGCACGCACACCGAGTGGCCCATCGACATGCCGGGACCGAAGTTGGTATAGCTGAGACCCTTAGGAGCCAGACTCTGCATCAGCGTGCGGACGATAGAGTCTGAGCCTGGGTCCCATCCGGCGGCAATGACACTCACCGTGCCGGTCTTCTTGTTCAGCTCCATGAGTGTGCGACGGTAGTCGCGGATCATGGTGTGGATGTCGAACGAGTCGACTGTGTTGATGCCAAGGGGCAGAATCTGCTTGGCATACTCCTCGCACGAGCGGGTGGGGGTAGCCAGAATGGCCACATCGACATCCTTCAGCTCGCGGATATCCTTCACAACCTCATACTGTGCCAGCTCCTGTGGCTTGTTCTCAGCTCCCTGACGACGCACGATACCGGCTACTTCCATGTCGGGAGCGGCTTCCAGAGCCTCCAGGGCATACTTTCCAATGTTGCCGTAACCTACTACGGCTGCTCTGATTTTCTTCATTTTGTTTTATTTGTGTTGTTGCTAATGCATTTCTGCTTGCAAAAGTACACATTTTCTATAAATAACCTAACAAAATGAAAGAAAAAATATCGTGCCGTGTGGCAAAAACCACACAGCACGAGAAATTACGCGTATCAGCGTTGCGCTGTTTCAGGTTATACTATTGTACTGGAACGTGCTTGTCCTCTTTGATACCCTTGATTTTCACAGCCCAGCCAGTCACCTTGGTTATGCTGTTTCTGAAGGCTCCAAAGAAGTAGCTGTGCTTCTCGCTCTCAAACTCCGGGTCCAGGATCAGGTCGGCACCCGACAGCTTCTTGGCCTTGTAGAGGGCCTGGGCCTCACGCTTTGACAGGCTCTTGTAACGATTGGCGCTCTTCAGCTGCTTGTTGCCATTGCTGATGGTGCTGATGCCAAATACATGTTGTGTCTCGATGGTGGCACTTACTCTCTTGGCGCTTGCATAGTCGATGTCGGCCTCTGCATAGGTGCTCACACCGCCGTTAACACTCAGGATGGGGGCTGTTTCACGATAGCTGGCGCAGCTCGAGAAGAGCACGATACTCATCACCACTCCAAAGAAATAACTCTTTTTCATTCTCAAAAAGTTTTTATGCCTGAAAACTCCCGAAAGTCAGCGTTAGTTAATAGAATACTTATATACTATGTTGGCTATGAGGAGAAACGTAGGAGTTTCATGCCGCTCTCCCGCTTATTTAGTCATTTAGTGCTTGCCGGTACTTCTTGCCATGATGAGCTGTGACTTCACTACTTTCTGGCCGTCGACCGTCGTGCTGAGGTTCACCACGGTGCTGTTGGCGGTTTCCGGGTGCAGACCTTGGCAGCGAACCACTTCCATGTCGTCCCAGCCTTCACCGAGTACGGTGGTCAGGGTGTGCTGGCCGTTGTCTATGGTGATGGCCCGTTGTCCCTTCACCTTTGTCTCGGTGACAGCTATCGGCTGGCCGAGCTCAGGTAGTGCATAGAAGCCCATGCGCACCTTGCGCCGTCCTTGCGTCCTGATGGTGTCGGAACGGACGACACCGTTGGCCGTCACCTGTTCTGCCAGACCGAGCGTGACGGTAGCGTCGCCCTCCATCTCGGCTGTTCGGCAGAACCAGCCGTCAGCCTTCTTGTCTTGCTGTGCGGAGCGAAGTCCTTCGCCATGATAGCTGTTGATCTGCAGCCATTTGCCGTCAGCGCCTTCCACCACGTAGCTCATGGCCACCTCCCCCTTCTTGCCGTCGGCCTGCCAGGGCAGAGCGGAGTTATAGGCCAGTCTGTTGTAGTTCTCCAGTCCGTAGTAGAAGCCCTTGTTGCGGGTGAACACGTTGCGGAATTCGGCCATTCCCAGTGCTGCGAAGTCGGATACAAGGATTTTCGTCTTTGCCGAATAGACATTGTGCGGAGCCTTCTTCTTCATCTTGGCCCATGCCCCTTCCGTCTCGCGCTGCGTCCAGAAAGGATTGTCGGCCGGCATATACAGGGCCAGGAAGATCTTGGCCATCCAGAACACGCTGCCACGGCAGGAATAGTGTTGCAGACAGTCCTCGAAATGGCCATAGAACCCCAGGTTGGGCAGGCCGTCGTCGGCGATGAAGTCAGGATGTTGCAGGAACTGCAGGATAGCACCCGAGCAGATGCGGCGCATCCAGCCATAGTCGATGTCGGGACTGCGGAGCAGGCCGGTGAGGGCGAGGGGGATGGCGGCTCCGCAGCGGTAGGTGATGCTGCGTCCCCACATCTGCATCTTGCCGTCGCGGCCGAACATATAGGGATATTGCGTGGGGATGTCGCTCAGGTTTCTCATGAACTGTTCTGCCTCGGCAGGGTAGTATTTGCGGCCAAAGCTCTCTGCCCATAGCGGACCGTACATCTGGAACGCCCACATGCTGTAATAGTCGAACAGCGGACTGTCGTGATACCATCCGTCGCCCACGTAGGCATCGAGGTTGGCATGCAGCAGCTCCTCCATGTATTTCATGTTGACCTCATAGCCCTCGCGGTGCAGGAAGCTGAGCAGGCACTGGTTGAAGAAGCGCCAGTTCATGTTGATGGTCTCGCCCTCGGCATAGGTCTTGAACACGGCAGCCAGCCGGTCGCGGGTGTCCTGCGGCAGGGGGTGCCAGAACACCTCAGGGGCCATGAGCAGCGACACCGCCAGTCCGCCCAGTTCCACCAGCTTCTGTCCGCCATTGCCTCCGCCTCTCTTCTCTTGCAGGAAGATGGGACTGCCCGGCTCGAGCATCGATGCGATCTGGTAGCGGTAGTAGTCGCCAACCTTTATGCCGTGGAGCGTCAGCCCGGGGTCTTCCTTGAGCAGCGGACCGGCCAGGAACATCGTGCGGCAGAGCGCTTCCATGCGCGAGGTAGGTACGCCGCCTTCGTTGCGCGGATAGCTCTTGCCCTCCTGCTTCGGTAGGTCGAACGGCTGCTTGATGTCGTCGACATATTGGAAAGCGGTGTTGAGCAGATACGCTGCTGCCTGTTTCCAGTGGTCACGTGTCATGCCCGTATAGGGGCTGAGCTTCGTGTCGGGGTTCTTTACTTCAAAGGTTGTCTGGATGGTGCTTGCGTGTGTCGTCAGTACGCATGCCATCAGTGACAGCAGGAGCAGGCAGCGGTTGAAAATCATGGTGCTATGTATGAAAAAAGTTAGTAGATACGGTTAGACTCTTATTCTTATAGGATGCAAATATACTCTTTTCTCTTGTAACGGCCAAACATTTTCCTGATAAGTAGTCATAAAAAAAACGATTTTGGTTTTTCAAAAAACGACAAGTTGGACAACGAAGGACAACTTTTCGGTCTTTAGACCGATTTTTTTTGCTTCTCATGCCCAGAAATGCCAACTCTTTTGTACCTTTGCAGCGCTTAAACGCTAAGACAATGGTCTATAAGTACGACTTCCTTATTATCGGTGCAGGCGTGGCCGGCATGAGCTACGCCCTGAAAGTGGCCCGGGCAAAGAAGGGCTCAGTGTGTATCATCTGCAAGACAAGCCTCGACGAGGCCAACACCTCGTTTGCACAAGGCGGTGTGGCCAGCGTCACCAACCTGGCCGTAGACAACTTCGAGAAACATATCGAGGACACGATGATAGCCGGCGACTATATCTCCGACCGCGCTGCCGTGGAGCAGGTGGTGAGGAACGCGCCCGAGCAGATAAGGGAACTGGTGGAGTGGGGGGTCAACTTCGACCGTAAGGACGACGGCACCTTCGACCTGCACCGCGAGGGCGGACACTCCGAGTTCCGCATCCTGCACCATGCCGACGATACGGGAGCCGAGATACAGCGCGGACTGATGGCTGCCGTGAGGGCCTGTCCCGACATCACCGTGAAGGAGAACCACTTCGCTGTGGAGATCATCACCCAGCACCACATGGGTGTGCGCATCACGCGCCGCTCCCCCCATATCAAATGCTATGGAGCCTATGTGCTCAATCCTGCTCAGGAGGTAGATACCTACCTGGCCAAGGTTACGCTGATGTGTACCGGCGGTTGCGGTGCCGTCTACCAGACCACCACCAATCCTGTCATTGCCACCGGCGACGGCGAGGCCATGGTCTATCGTGCCAAGGGAACGGTGCAGGACATGGAGTTCGTGCAGTTCCACCCCACGGCCCTCTACTCGCCCGGCGAGACCCACCCCGCCTTCCTCATCACCGAGGCCATGCGCGGCTATGGCGGCATACTGCGTCTGCCCAGCGGTGAGAGCTTCATGGAGAAATACGACGAGCGGCTGTCGCTGGCTCCCCGTGATATTGTGGCCCGCGCCATCGACAAAGAGATGAAAATCCACGGACTGGACCACGTCTGTCTCGACGTGACCCATAAGGATCCGGCCGAGACGCGTCACCACTTCCCCAATATCTACCAGAAATGCCTGTCCATGGGCATCGACATCACCACCGACTATATTCCCGTGCGCCCTGCTGCCCACTATATGTGCGGCGGCATCAAGGTCGACCTCAACGGACAGTCGTCCATCGAACGGCTCTACGCCATCGGCGAATGTTCCTGCACAGGCCTGCATGGCGGCAACCGACTGGCCAGCAACTCACTCATAGAGGCCGTGGTCTATGCCGATGCGGCAGCGCGCCACTCGCTGGAACATGTGGACCTCTATGACTGGAACGACCGTGTGCCTGAATGGAACGACGAGGGAACGATGACCAATGAGGAGAAGATCCTCATCACGCAGAGTGTGAAGGAGGTCAACCAGATTATGTCCAACTATGTGGGCATCGTGCGCAGCGACCTGCGCCTGCACCGCGCCTGGGACCGTCTGGATATGCTCTATGAGGAGACCGAGAATCTCTTCAAGCGTGTGAAGGCCTCGCGCGACATCTGTGAGCTCCGCAACATGATCAACGTGGGCTACCTCATCACCCGTTTCGCCTTGGAACGCAAGGAGAGCCGCGGACTACACTATACCGTAGACTATCCCGTTCACGCCTACGATAAGAAATAAAACATACGCTTGAGAGGCATAAAAGTCGCTCTTTCGCGCAAACAGGGCAGTTAGACCTTCAAACAGGCCTGTTAGAGCCTCTAACAGGCTTGTTGCTTTCTAATAACTGCTGACATTCTGAAGGAACAATTTTGAAAAAATTGTCCGTTTTGGGGGAAAAAATCAATTTTTTTCATGTTAATATCACTAATACACTATTAATATCACTAAAAAAGTATGCTGATAATCAGAAGATTATGGGCTTAGTGATATTAGTGATATTTTTTTTGAAAAAATTTTTTTTGAATGGAAACGGAAAATCTTTCGTCATTATAGAACGCGGACTAACCTGAATGTTTTTTCTGTCTGCGTCGCAGACAAAGATTTTAGGTTTTCGAACATGACGAGATTCTATTCTTTGTATGCTTTTGTGCAGAACTCAAATGATGCTCTGCGTAGACTCCGCGTACTCTGCGCCTCTGCGTGAGAATATAGATAAGGAAAATTCTCAAAAGTTCAAATGAAAATTCTCAAATCTCCTCTTGAAAATTCTCAAATCTACAGCCAGACGGCCATTGTTATTTATCTTCTGTGAATTATGCTATTTTACCGTCTTTCTTGATTTAAGGCAAGAAAACGGCGGTTTTAGGGTATGGATGAGTGTTTCCATTACCTATTATTATAGAAAAAGCCCTAATTTTGCAGCAAATTGATAGAATTGATAAATAAATAAAACCAAAATTAAAAAGAATATGAAAAAATTATTACTTATGATGCTTGTGCTCATGGGCGGGATAAACTCAGTGAGCGCAAAAGATGTTCTAATAACTGGTAATTTCTGTAGCTGGAGTACTTCTTCCGATTACGTTTTACTCTCCGGAGATAAAATGAGAGGTCGTCTTGATATTACAGATGATATTATATTTAAACTAGTAGAAGTAGTAGACGAAGGAACGTATTGGAAGGTATATTCTGACATAGACTTTGATGCTCCAACAGGTGTCATTACAGATACTGGTGATAATGGTAATATACAATTGAATGCTTCTGTACTTGGCACAGGAACATACAGGTTCACGGGTACTTATAATTCTAGCACATCGAGATGGACTCTAAAAATTGAAAAAGGTTCATCAAGTTCTTATACAGTTTATTATGTTAATGGTACAAGTTTGTCTAATGTTTATGTTTTCACCTTCAATGATGGAGAATGTGGAGCATGGCCAGGAACTGAAATGACAAAATCAGGAACATATTCTGTTAATGGTGATGATTTTGATGTATATTCTTATACATTTAATGCACTCTTTGCTCCAGAAAATGTTATATTTAACAATAATAATGGTTTTCAGACGCAGGACTTGACATTTATTAATGGTAAGACATATGGTTACTATAATTATTCTGTTGTTGGAGAAGGTGATATTTTTTCTTATGATTGGGATTCGGATGGTTCAACTAATTTTATGAAAGCTAACGGTGATGGAACATATACTTTTTCAGCAAATAATAAGGAATTAGTGGCTCAAACGATTAATCTTAAAGTTATAAAAAGAGAAGGTAGTAATGTTACATGGCAGGGTGATCCTAACACAGAGTTGAATATTCCTGCCGATGGGTATTATAATATTTCGATAACTTCTAACTCGGATATGTCATCTGTTACGGCTATAGCTACTCGTATTACAGCTACTGCTTCTGCTGGTACTTACGGCATGGCAACATTCTCTTCAGCATATCCTCTTGATTTTACTGGAATTACGGCAGTGAGTGCCTATACCATTACGGCTGCTTCTAATGGAAATTTGACTAAGACACAGGTTACAGGTAAGGTTCCTGCAAATACAGGTCTCTATATTGAGGGAGATGTAGATGCAAGTGCTGATGTTCCCACTACTATCTATACTGGTTCTGTAGGTACAAACATGCTGGTTGCTGCCGCATCAGGAACCAAGATTTATCAAGAAGACGGTGACTATACCAATTATATTCTGACTGTGAAAACTATCGGTGGTTACGTTGATACACCAAAGTTCTATAGAGTAAATGGAACATCTGGTAACAATGTGTCAGCAGGTAAGGCTTATCTGCAGATTCCCACCGCTTCTGCTGCACGTGAAATTCTGTGGTTCGACGATGAGGTAACGGCAATTGAGAACCTCACCCCAGCCCTCAACAAGGTAGAGGGAGTAGTATTCGACCTGCAGGGTCGCCGCGTGATGAATCCCACCAAGGGTCTTTATATTGTGAATGGCAAGAAAACCATTATTAAATAAGAAAGGAGGACATGATTATGAAAAAGAATTATATCAATCCCACTACTATCATAGTAACAGTTAAGACTCAATCGTTGCTGGTTAACTACAGCGCCACGGAGGCAGCTTCGAATGCAGTTTCGCTGGGTCGTGATGACGATTTCGACTGGGACGACGAGGAATAATCGTTCTTTCAGACAGACTTTACAGGCGTGCAGCACCGCGAGAAGAGCGGAGGCTGCACGCCTTTGGTTTTCGCCCCATTCATTTGTCCTGTTTCTTATTTGTTGTCGGGAAACTTGGAGGATGTTATAATCGGATGCCCACGCTGCCCAGGAACCAGCGACCCTGCTGGGGAATGAGGTTGGTGTTCATGCCGCTGCGGTAGTAGTGGGTGTCAAGCAGGTTGTGGATATTGAGGCCGAAGGTGACCTTCCCCAGCGTATACTCCCCACCGATGTTGACGATGGCACGGGCAGGCATCTCCTTGTGCATGATGTTCTGTTGCATCGACTCAATAGCCAGGTTGGCATAATAGATGGTTTGCTCCATGTCGCCTTGCTCGTAGTAGTCGGTAGCGATCTGTACGTTCTTGACTGCCTGGATGAGCTTCACGAGGTCGGTGTTGTAGGATGTCTGGTGACTCTCAAAGAGCAAGTGGCTGTGCAGGCGGAGCCGTGAGGTGGCCTGCCAGCCAAGGATGAGATTGGCCCGTATGGCAGGTGTGTTGTTGTTGGCATCGATGGTGGTGATGTAGAAATCTTTCAGGACATCCGGCAGGTCAATCTCCATCATGTTCGACTTGAATGTCTTTGTCCACGTAAGGTTGAAGTCGGTCGTGAAGCGCGGCATGGCGTAGCTGGCCATCAGCTCCACACCGCAGGTCTGGTTCTTACCGGCATTCTTGTAGTCGATGACGTGGGTCATGATGAGGTTGTTGGCACGGTTGTAGAAACCGTTGATCTCGAAGTTCAGTCCGCGTAGCCAGTTGGTTCCTGCAAACGACAGCTGCAGGGAGTGTACGCGCTCCGGTGACAAGGTTTCGGCATCTTCGGCCTGTTCGCCTCCCATCAGCGTTGACAGCAGGTTGGCCTTGCGATAGATATAGGGGGCATCGACGAAAGACTTGGAGTAGCTGAGCTTGACGTTCCACTTGGAACGAAGCAGGATGAGGGCCACTCGCGGCGAGAACTCGTTGACCTTCATGTAGTCGTAGCGGCTCTTATAGTCATAGCGCAGGCCGGCATTGAGGATGAGCGAGTTCCACTGATGCTTGAGCTGCACGTAGGCATTGCCGCTGTTCTCATTGCCTTTGCCAGCATTGCGCAGCATGGGGTCCTCGAAGAAGGTCTGCTCGAAGTCATAGCCTATCTGGTAACGGATGTCGTCGAGCTGGAAGCGGCTGTACTCGGCACCGATACCGATGTTGCCCTTATGTCTGTCGCCAAGGGCGTAGCTGTAGTTGCTTTTCAGCTGGACACCGTAGTTCTGTTCCTGACCGTTGACGTAGCGGGAGATGCCGCCATAGTTGGCAAACACGGTGGTGACATCCTCTGGCAGACTGAGTGTCATGCCAAGCTGGGGCATGGCCATATCGTTGATGACCTGGTAGCGGGTAAGGTCGGACTTGTCGTAGATAAGGGCAACCTTGGTAGACAGGTGAGAGTCGAGAGCCGAGAACTGGTAGCTCATGTCGATATGGCGGGAAGAGGTACTGAAACAGGGTAGCAGACCGTTGTAGGTGCGGTATCTGTCGTGGTCGTAGGATAGGGCCATCGATGCCAGCGTGAATGGTGCCTCGACCTGTGAGAAGTGGGTGTTGTACATGAACAGCAGTCCCCTATAGCCCAGCTGTATTCCAAAATCGTAGGTGGGCTGGTTGCCGACGCGCCCGATGCGGACGTGATCTATGGGCATGCCGTAGGGGCTCTCCCCAATGCGCTCGTTGGTAACATCGTAGCGCTCACCGCTGCTGCGATAGGCGCTGCCCCAAACAAGCATGTCGAGGTCGAAATAGCGCTTGCCTAACACAATGTCGGCTTTTATCTGACCGTTATTGCCTGCAGCAGCCCGTGCTTGCAGACCGTCGATGTCGGCTCCCTGCTTGGTGATGATGTTGACCACAGCCGTCAGGGCCACGCCACCATAGAGCGAAGAGGCAGGACCGCGCAGCACCTCTATCTGCTTCACCTTCTCCAAAGAGATGCTGAAGTCGGGGGCGGCGGTGTTGGTGGCATAGCTGTTCAGCCGGTGTCCGTTGAGCATGATGAGAATCTTCTCCTGTGTGTTGCTGTAGATGCCACGCATGGAGATGTTGATGTCGTCGTTGCAGTCGATGATGTTCATGCCAGGCACGTAGGCTCCCAGCACTTCCTGCAGGTTGCGCGCACCGCTGGTCTGGATCATCTCGGCAGTGATGAGCGTGGTGGGTACAGGCACCTCGGCCAGACTCTCGGCCTGGCTGGAGGCAGTCGTGATGGTAGCGGTCATGCCTGCCTTGATATTGTTCACGATGTCGGCAAAGGTAGCAGGGTCGTTGGACGACGGACTATAGTATGGATTTTCCTGCAGCAGCAGCGAGGCATAGCGCTCGGTCTTCTCAATGTCGAAGCGGGCCAGATAGCTGAGAGCGATGAGACGGAGCGCGTTCTGGCGATGGTTGCCATGAAAGGTGCCGAGATACTGCAAGAGCGTGTCGCGAGCCTGCTCGATGCGGCCTACCTGATAGTCGACCTCAGCCTGAGCATATACCTCACGCGACTTCAAATCATTCTGCGCATATAATGTGAAGAATGAAGACTGTAGAGCTGAGAATGCGACTAACAGCAGTATCCTTCGAATAAGTATGTTGATGTTGGTTTCCTTGTTCATAACTTTTCACTTTTCACTCTTCACTTTTCACTCTTCACTTTTCACTCTTCACTCTTACACCTCCTTGAGGGGAATGATGAAGGTGAAGGTGGTGCCCTTACCCTCAGTGGAGGTGAAGGCTATCTTGCCTGCGTGCTTGTTTTCGATGATGTCACGGGTGATACTCATGCCGAGACCTGTACCTTGGCCGATAGGCTTGGTGGTGAAGAAGTCCTCAAAGAGCCGTTGTTTCACCTCATCGCTCATGCCTTCGCCATTGTCGGCAATGCTGATGACGATTTGGTCGTTCTTGGGGGGAACAGCTGTCTGGTCGCTTGAGGAGAGCGCTACGCTGATGTTGATTTCCGGAGAGTATTCCTTGTCCTGTTCCTTATAGGCTTCGCTCTTGTGCCACACGGCATAGCAGGCATTGTTCATCACGTTCAGCACGGCGCGGCTCAAATCCTGCGGGATGGCCATTGTCAGCGGCATGCCTTCCTGATACTGTTCGTGGAGGGTGACATTGAAGCCTTGGTGGTTGGCTCGCATGGCATGATAAGACAGGCGGACGTATTCGCTGACAATGCGACAGACATCGGAAGGCACATACTCGTTCTCCTTGCCGCGCGACACAAGCAGAATGCCCTGTATGATGTTAACGGCGCGCTCTCCGCCCTCCATAATCTGAGTCATGTTCTCCTTCAGGTCGGCCACAATGTCATTAAGGTCTTCACGGTCTACTTCTGGCAGACGGTCGACATTATCCTCCACGATGGCTGTCAGGTCGTCGAGGAGCTTTTGGGACATCTTGGAGAAGTTGATCACAAAGTTGAGCGGATTCTGTATCTCGTGGGCAATGCCGGCACTCAGCATGCCGAGCGATGCCAGCTTCTCCTGTCTCTGCAACAGCTGCTTTAATTGTTCAATCTCAGTCATATTGCTTGTAAGTTAGGTAGCGTAATGGTAAACTCTGTGTACTCGTCCTTGGCAGAGGCCACACTAATGTCACCGCCGTGGTTCTGAATAATCTCCCTGCTCAGGTAAAGGCCAACGCCTGATGCCTCGCCAGTGGTCTTCGTGGTAAAGAAGGGGTCGAAGATCTTGCCGAGAATCTTCTCTTCGATGCCGATGCCGTTGTCATGGATTCTCAGGATGTATTGAGCATCGGCGTTGCTCACTGTGAGCGAAATCTCAGGGGTATAGCTGTTCTCGCCTTTTCCTGCCTTCTTCACCACGGCATAGACGGCATTGCCCAGTAAGCTCATGATGGTCTTACTGAGCATCTCGGGATTGCCGTGTACATGTATGGCGGTCTCGGGCAGGGTAAAGGTAATCTTGATGTGATATTGCTCGATCTCCTTAGTATAATAGTTGCGGAGCATATCCTCGTTCTGCTGGAGTACAGGCAGCAGGTCCATATCGACATAGCCTCCGGTACGGTCTTTCAGCATTTCTTCCATGGCTTTGAGGGTACGTGTGGTGTTCTGTCCGTACTGGTCCACATTCTGCAGGTTCTGCGTCAGCATGTCGAGAATGTCCAACGTGTCCTCATAGTCGTCCTTGTCCATGCCGTCCTTGCTGTGGTCGATATTCTCCTTGAGGTCTTTCAGAAGGTCGTTGGACATCTTGGAGAAGTTGATGATGTAGTTCATCGGGTTCAGTATGCGGTCTATGAGTCCTTCGGTCAGCTTACCCACGGTGGCCATCTTCTCCTGGCGTATCAGCTTGTGCTGGGCATTGCGAAGGTCGGCTGTTCGCTCATCGACGATATGCTCCAGCTTGATCTTCTCCCTCTTCAAACGCTTCAAACGGTAGAGGAACAGCAGATAGCCGATATAGGCAAAGGCGATAAAGTAGAGTATGATCATATACCAGCGCATCAGCAACGGATAGGCGATGGTGAAGTCTACGGATGCCACCTCCGACAGTTTGCCGTTGGCCAGCTGGGCCTGTACGTAGAGGGTGAACGACCCGTAAGGCAGGTTCAGGAACTCCACGTCCTGATCGTCGGTCCATGCACTCCATTTGTAGTCGTTCAACTTGTAGCGGTACAGGGTCTTTCCCGAGAGTGGGCTATAGTCGAGGGCATAGAAGAAATGCAGGTTTCCCTCGTCGCTGTCCAATGTGGGTAACTGCTTGGGCATGTCACCGTAGCCGCCCCATAGCACGCTGTCGCTGCCCATGACGATAGAGCGTATGCGGATGATAGGGCAGTCGGTGAGCGAAGTAAGCTCTTTCTTGCCAAGATCAATGATAGCAAGCACTTCGTCACCGCCAATCCATATCTTGTCGTCCTGACGGTACTGGGCTTTCACCTCGATGCCACTGACGGGCATGGTAAGATAGGCAGGCAGCTCGTCAAGCGGCTTGTATTCCTTGCCGGGGTCCTTGCCGATGGTCTCGCCATAGACGTTCCTGAACCACAGGTCTGTGCCTTGATGGATGGCGGAATCCGTGCTTTGATGTGTGATCTGGCGGATTTCCGTCACAAGTGGAAAGTCATTGATCTTTTTCCTTTGTCCTGACTGGTAGAGCCAGACACCGTCAGACTCACCGGCATAAACCTTGTCGTCATCGACCAGCATGCCATAGGTGGTGTTCGGTGTCTGTTTGGAGACCCTGCCGTCGGCAGATATCCTATAGATACCGCTGGAGGTAGCAGCGAGCAGTCCGTCACGACTCTGACAGAGTGTCCAGCAGATATTGTTGACTTCGGCTATCTTCTCACATTGCTGTGAGGCTATGCTGAAGAGACCGTTGGTGCTGCCCACGTAGATCTTTCCGTTGAAAGCAGTAATGGTGTGGACCTCACCGGAGAGGCCGTCCTTGGCTAAGATGTAGCTATAGACCGATGGTAGTTCGATGGCAAAGATACCGTGTGCCGTAGCTCCCCAAAGTGTACCATGGCCGTCGTAGGCTACATAAGACACTTGGTCAGAGCATAATCCGTCTTTCTCGGTGAGGGTGTAGATGCTGTTGCCTTCTCCGTCGGCAATAATCAGGCCGTTGTTTTTCTTTACAATAACCTGAAGGCCGCCGTCCAACTTTTCTACCTGTGTGGTGTCATTCAGTATGACATTTTTCCTGCCTGCTTTCAGGGCGTCCAACGAAATAATATCGGATGTCAGGCTTGTATTGAAATCGGTATTCGTGCGTTTCTTTAGTGATACGGTGTTGCCATGAACTTCGTAGAGGTTATTGTCGCTGGTAATGAACTGCAATACGCTGTCCTCTTCAAATATTTCCATTACCTCACCCCTGAATTGGTCGTCTTTGCCCACTTGCTGCATATACAGTTCGCCATTGGCTCGCTTCTGCAGGCGGGCAAAATAATTATAGCAACCCACCCAGATGGTGTTTTGGCTGTCGCGATAGACCACTGTGACGCGGTTGAGTTCAGGCGTGCGGATGATGCGCCACCGGGAATGGTCATAGTAAAGCAGTCCCTCGAAGTTGGCCACGAATACCGTTCCATCCTCGTCTATCTCAATATCATCGCAGTGGTTATGACCTCCGTATTCTGCTGCCGTGTAGTTGCGAATCAGAGGAAGTCCCTGAGCTCCTGCCTGGGAAATGAGGAATGAAGAATGAAAAGTGAAGAATACGGCTATGCACAGCAGAATCCTTCCGAATATTCCATTGACGGTTATCTTATTCATAGCGGTAGCAAGTTCTTCATTCAACATCTTTAAATTTCCTATATGGTATTTCCTTTCCCACATAGTAGTTCCATTCCTCTTGCGTGAAATTGCGTTTCACATTCTGGCGGAGGCGCTGGGCTATCTTCGGAAGGGAGATGAGGTGTTCGGTGAGCGTGCCGTTGTATTCGCCCATCCAGATGTAGTCTCTGTCGGCGCTTAATGTGAAGTCTGTAAGCCAGCTGTTGGAATGGAACAGGGTGATAGGCTTGACCTGCATGTCGCTGGTTGTCCAGGAGAGCAAATTCCCGTCGTAGCTGGAAGTGTAGAGCCTCTCGCCATTGAATTTCATCTTTGTCACTTGGGAAAGGTGTCCCACGAGTTTGTGCATCTTGTTGTTACGGTCTTTCAGCCAAATAGTGCCGTCGGCCATGCCGTAGGCTGTGAAATCCCCTTCCTTATTGCAGGCAAAGGCAGTGACCTGACCCGATGCGGGAACCTTCTCGTTTGTCATATCGTCAAGACTGCTGACGAGGTGCATATGCCCGTTATTGTCGAATATCATAGGTTTACCGTTGTATCTTCCTGTGCAGGTGGCATGGAAGTTGGTGCGGCGCGTACCGATGATCTTGTCAGTGGTCATGTCAAGCAGGGCGATAGCGTTCTCGCCTATAATCAGCAAATGCTGGCTATTGTTTATATGCCGCAGACTGAACGGTCTGACAATATTCTCCAGATAGATGGTGCGTGTATGGCTTCCGTCGGCAATCACTAAATGGCCAGTATGACTGATGGCATAGTCTTTGCCGTCATTGTCTGCGAAAACATCTCGGAAACAGTAGTTCCGGTCGTTTATCAGAATCTTGGTTTGCAACTTTCCGTTCTGTATTGTATGCCGGAGCATCTCACCATACGTACTTACCGTTAATATATGGTTATCCTTAGTAGAAATGTCTACGCTGGAAATGCTGCCATTATGGATAGCGTAATTACGGGAAGTGCCAGCCGACAGCGTTAATGCCTGAAAAACAGCAGGAATGAACAGGTCGCCCTCATATTCCTTGGTATAGAGATAGGACGCGTAGGCCAGCATGTTGCCCATCTCTGTGTCTCCAGTCTGGTAGATGGCGTATGACTGTGAGCCGAGCGTTCGTCCTAACGTTATGTAACTCAGGGTGTCGGCCACCAGTTTAGCATGCTCGGCCTGTTTGCGCTGTCTGTAGGCTTCTTCTCGCTGAAGCGTGGCCTCCCTGGATTTTTCCATGGCCATTTGTGCTGCCTCCTCTGCAATGTTCTGTGCTTCGATGGCTTTCTTTCGTTCAGCCTCTGAGCGAAGGGTCATCTCTTGGGCAATCTTCGACTGCCGGATGGCTTCCTTACGGCGCTCTTCCGAGTAGATTTGCTGGCCGTGGGCTATCTCCTCCATCTGCTTGCTGACACGACGGTCTACGGCCGATTTCTTCTCCTGTTCGCGGAGCATGTTGAGTTGGGTCTCCAACTCATTGATGTGCTCCTTGTTGGAGTTCCGCATATATAGGCCCACTGCTACCATAGACAGCAACAGGACACCCAGGTAACCTATGATGATATATTGCTTCTTCACCTCTTATTTTCTCTTCACCACCAGCATTGTGATATCGTCACTCTGTTCGGCATCAACCACAAACTCCTTAATGCCGGCCTTGATGCTTTCAATCACCTGCTGACAAGTGGAATCCCCCTGTCTGCCAAGGATGCTGTCTAACCGCTTAGTGCCGAACTCCTCGTTTTGCGAATTGATAGCTTCGGTTACACCGTCTGTGTACATCACTAATGTGTCGCCATGCTCTAACTGCAGGGTATCCTCCTTGTATTCTATATCGTCGAATGCTCCCACGATGATATTCTTCGACTGGGTAAGTTCTTCGATGGTACCGTCGGCTCTCAACAAGTGGGGCGGATTATGTCCGGCATTACAGTAGGTGATATGACCTGTTCTCATATTGTAGATGGCGTAGAACACGGTGACGAACATGTAGTCTACTGAGTAGGCTGCTAGTAGCCGGTTCGTTTCTGTAATGCATTCGCTGGCATTGTCGCATTGTGAACCCTTCGCACGGATCATCGTGCGGCTGACTGCCATGAACAAGGCTGCCGGAATACCTTTTCCGCAGACATCGGCAATGACCAGCGCGATGCGCTCGTCGTCGATGCGGAAGAAATCATAGAAATCGCCACCGATATCCTTTGCAGCCTCCATTGAGGCATAGATATCCAGCTTGTCGCTATCCTCTGGGAATGGCGGGAATACCTGTGGCAAGATATATTGCTGTATGTCTCTGGCTGTGGTCAGGTCTCTCTTCAGCGATTCCAGCTGTGTGTGTTCCTTCTGCGATTCATGCACGAAGTTAATCTGTTCAATGGCTTTCTCGATAGTCCGGTTCAGGTCTTCCATGTCAATGGGCTTCGTTGCGAAGTCGAAGGCACCGTTGTTCATGGCCTGACGGATATTCTTCATGTCGCCATAGGCACTTACCATGATGACACGCAGAGCGGGATTGCGCATCTCGTTAACTTTGGCCAACAGCGTCAGACCGTCCATTTCGGGCATGTTGATATCGGAGAGGATAATTTCGATGTCCGGGTTGTTGTAAAGAATGGCAAGCGCCTCCAGACCGTTGTGAGCGAAATAGAATTCATATTCACCGTTGCGGATCTTACGCCTGAAATACTGTTTCATCAACAACTCCAAGGGTGCCTCATCGTCAACGCTCAATATCTTTATTGCAGACATAGTCTTAGTTTTTATAATTTACAAATGATTTATATTGAATTGGCAAATTGCGATTTTGTGCAAAGGTACGTTTTTTCTATGAAAAATAATGTAAAGAATAGCGTTTTTTTGCTTTTCTCTTTTCTAAAAGGAAAGAGTCCTACTTCTTTTTTAAAAGAAGAATTCTCTATACAAACCACGGGAACACCCTGTGGCAGGGCGTTCCCGTGGTTGATGTGTGAAAAAGTGCTTCTGTATTAAGCCTTCTCAGCTGCGGGCTTCTCAGCAGCTGGCTTCTTTGCCTTGGGAGCAGCTTTCTTCGCAGGTGCCTTCTTGGCTGGAGCTTTCTTCTCGCCATCGGGCTCCAGCTTCTCCAGCTTTGCTTTCAGACGAGTGATCTCCTTATCCTTCATCTCAATCTCGTCACCCTGATTACGGATGGTGGTGAGCAGGGAGTTGAGCTGTTCGTTGTCAATCTCCTCAGGATAGAGGGCATTCACTCTGTTGATGAAGTCGCCCAGAATGTTCATGTAGTTGGTGAAGGCATCGAACGGTCCGCTATAGATGCCACGGTCGAGTCCTACGTTGGAGGGCTTGGTGGTCATGAAGCGGAAGTTGTTGGAGGCCTGTAGGTAGTCCCAGTCCTGATTGATGCGAGGATCATTGGCTATGAGCAGACGATCGGCAACTGAATAGAGCTTGTTGAAAGCCTCACGCTGCATAGCGTTACCCAGCCAGCATGAGCAGTCGCGCTCCTCGTCGACCCACGACAGGGTGTCGGGCACGTCGAGGTTGCCCACGCTCTTCACCTTCATGCAAATCTCGGTAGGCGTAGAGAAAGTGATGCCTTTCGCCTTGGCGCATACGGGCAGGGCCTTGATGAAGTCAAGGATGTTCGACGACAGAGGCTGGGCAATGCCCAGAGCCGACAGCTCCATGAAGATGTTGATAATCTGCTCATCCTCAGGCAGACGGGCGATGCGGTCGATATAGGAATCGGCGAAGAGGGGATAACCCTCCCACTCTGCATTGTTGAAGCGCAGTGAGATGTCATCAGAGAACTCTACGTCGCGCAGCAGCAACTTCAGGTTTGGAGCCATGTTGCAGTTATAGACATAGTGGGGCGACTTCCAACCCAGTACGTGCTTGGCACCCTCGGTGAGCATGCCCTTGAAGCCCATAGCTGCAACCTGTGCACCGATGTCGTCGCTGTAGATGAGTGATGAGTTGCGGGCCACCGTCGGCTTCTTGCCGAAGTATTCTTCCATCTTCTGGCACTGTTTCTTGATGTCGCGGGCGAAACTCTCCTCGTTGGCCAGGGAAGAAAGACCGTGGCTGTAAGGTTCGGCGAGGAACTCGACGCAACCGGTCTCATTCAGCTCCTGCAGCTTCTCGAGTACCTGAGGAGCATGCATCTCCAGTTGCTCGATGCCAACACCTGAGAGGGAGAAGGCCACCTTGAAATAATTACCGTTGTCCTTGATCATCTGGAGCAAGGTGTTCAGCGCGGGCATATAGCTGCGCTCGGCAATGTCATTGATGCTACGTTCGTTCTCGTAGTCATCATAATAATAATGGTCGGTACCGATATCGAAGAAACGATAGCGCTTCAGATGAATAATCTGATGTATTTCAAAATATAAGCAAATTGTTTTCATAATGAAGCCCCCCTCTTATTCCCCCTGGGGGGGAAGACCTAAATAGGGGCATTGGGTCTTTTGTTATTATGTGACTTCAGTTCATCCCCCCTTGGGGGATTGAGGGGGTCATTCCCACCCAAGAGTTCTTCTATACAGTGTGCGAATCCAGCGGCCTACCTTTTCCCAAGTAATCTGGTCAACTTCCTTCTTGCCCTCATCTTTGAGGTAGTGGAAGAGTGAGTCGTTGGCACAGATACTGTAGATGGCATCTGCCAATGCGTGGATGTCCCAGTAGTCAACCTTGATGCAGTTGTCCAGAATCTCGGCACAGCCCGACTGCTTCGAGATAATCGAAGGCGTTCCGCATTGCATGGCCTCAAGAGGCGAGATGCCGAAAGGTTCGGATACGGATGGCATCACATAGACATCGCTGGCTTTTAGGCACTCATACACCTGTTTTCCACGCATGAATCCCGGGAAGTGGAAGCGGTCGGCAATGCCTCGTTCAGCTGCCAGATAGATCATGGCATCCATCATATCGCCGCTACCAGCCATGCAGAAACGCACGTTGCGTGTGCGATGGAGCACCATGTTGGCAGCCTCGACAAAGTATTCAGGACCTTTCTGCATCGTGATACGGCCGAGGAAGGTGACGACCTTCTCTTTGCCCGTATGGTCAGGACGGGGAATGTCCTGATATTCCTGTGGCAGGGGGTACACCGCATTGTGAACGGTGAAACACTTGCGAGGATCCTGGTGATACTGGTTGATGACCGTCTGACGAGTGAGTTCTGATACGCACATAATGCAGTCGGCATTGTCCATACCGTTCTTCTCGATGGAGTAGACGGTGGGATTCACTTTACCGCGTGAGCGGTCGAAGTCGGTAGCATGGACATGGATGCACAGCGGCTTACCACTCACCTGCTTGGCATGGATGCCGGCAGGGAAGGTCAGCCAGTCGTGGGCATGAATAATGTCGAACTCCTCTGTGCGGGCCACAACACCGGCAATGATAGAGTAGTTGTTAATCTCTTCGTGCAAATTGCCGGGGTAGCCGCCGGCAAACTCCATGCAGCCAAGGTCGTTGACGTTCATGTAGTTGAAGTCGGCATAGATGTTGTCGCGGCACTTGAAATAGTAGTCAGGATCCATGATGTTGCCCACGCGGTTCTGTACGTAGTCACGGTTCACGTCGCGCCAGGCAATAGGCACGGCGTTCATGGCCACAATACGGCAGGCATGCTGGCTCTCATCGCCAAAGGGATGAGGCAGGCATAGCACCGTGTCAATATCGCCCTGAGCTTTCAGACCTTCGGATATACCGTAGTTAGCGGTGGCGAGTCCACCGAATACATGAGGAGGATACTCCCATCCAAACATTAATACTTTCATAGTTGTCCCTCCTTATTTTTGATACGAATATTTCTCCAATAGTTTCATTGTTCGCAGTATCTCGGCCACGTTCATGGCAAACGACATGGCACCGCGTCCGTGGAAGGGTGGGTTGCCGTCGAACAGCTCTGAGATAGTGCCGATGGCATGGTAGTCGATCTCGTCTTCGTACCCCACCATCTGGCGTTCAACGAACGACAGGCGTGTGCGCTTGTAGAGCTTCAGGCAGGCTTCCATGTAGAATCCGCCCAGCCAGGGCCATGCCGTACCCTGATGGTAGGCATAGTCGCGCTGTGTCTGCGGACCTACGTACATGGGATTGTAGCCGCCGCTCTTCGGTGAAAGTGAGCGCAGCCCCTTCGGAGTGAGCAGCTCGCGCGTACATATATCTACTACGCTCTTCATCTGCTGCTGCGATAGTGGCGAGTAGTCGAGCGCCACGGCGAAAATCATGTTCGGGCGAACCGACCAGTCCATCATGTTACCATCCACGTAGTCGAGCAGATAGCCATATTCATTGACGAAGGTGTCGACAAACGACTGCTTGGTCTTCAGGGCCAGTGCCTCGAGTGCCTCGGCTCCCTTCTTGTCACCCTTGTCGGCTGCCATCGAAGCGCAGAACTTCACGGCATTGTACCACAATGCGTTGAATTCTACGATATAGCCTGAGCGAGGCACTACAGGATGGCCGTTGGCCGTAGAGTTCATCCATGTAACAGCACGGTCACGTCCGTTGCTATACAGCAGACCATTGTCGTCGAGGCGCAGGTTGGGATGCTTGCCAGCCTTTATATACGTGACGATTTCCTGTAGCAGTTTTCCATATTTCTTGAATGCCTCATCGCGGCCTACATATTTGGCATACTGCTGTATGCTCCATACGCACCACAGGGGCACGTCGGGCTGTTCCATCTCATAGATTTTCACCGTCAGGGGCTTTCCTGCCATAAACTCGCGCAGTCCGCGCTCAGCGGTCTGCATCACCAGTTCAAAGTAGTCGGGCTCGTCGATGGCCAGCGTCAGGCCGGGCAGCGCAATGAATGTATCGCGGGCACGGGCCTTGAACCAAGGATAGCCGGCCAGCAGGTAGCGTTCGTCCTCACCCTTGGCATCCTTTGCCTTCTGGCGATTGTGGAACTGATGGGCTGCCGTGACCAGACAATGATAGAAGTTATCGCGTGGTACGCGGACATCGATCTCTTCCTGGAACAGTTTTTTCAGCGTATTCGATTTGATGGCTGATGTCGAGGCGGAGAAGATGATGCTCTCACCCTTCTTGATGGATACTTCGAAATAGCCGGGTACGTAGAGGTCCTCATTGGAAGCATATCCACGCTCCTGCTCTTTCGGATACTCAATGCCGCGATACCAGTCGGGCTGGAAGATAAACTCGTTTTTCTTCGAGAATTGCATGAAGAGATCGGGATAGCCTCGGTACATGCATGTCTTGATTCCGTTGTCAACCATCTGATACTCACGGCTGGCTACCGAGTTCTCGTGCGTAAATGCGCGTACGGAGCGGAATGCAAGGAAGGGACGGAAACGCAGCTGTGTGGCCGAATGGGCCTCTTCCAGCGTGTAGCGGATCAGGATACGGTCCTCATATGCCTGGAAGATAGCTTCTTTCTTCAGCACCACGCCGCCTACACGGTAGATGGTTGTAGGCACCAGCGAGGCATCAAACTCACGAATGTACTTGTGTCCTTTTGGACTGTAGTTGTTGCCCTGATACTTGTGGAGGCCCAGGTTGAATTCGGCTCCGTGCTGAACGACCGTACAGTCAAGTGACGACAAGAGCACATGGTTCTCATCGTCAATCTCGGGAACAGGTACGACCAGCAAACCGTGATACTTGCGCGTATTGCAGTCGACAAGTGTCGACGAGCTATAGGCACCAGAACGGTTAGTACGGAGTAATTCGCGACGTATTGACTCCTCAAGGTTTGTCATCACGGCTTTCTCAAATCGCAAATAACTCATAGTTCCTATTTTAAGGTTTTAATAAATATAGCTTTAGATTTCACTTCCAAAAGTACGTATTTTTCATTTTACTACAAAATAAATAACAATCTTTTTTTGATTTTTCTACGAAATAACACAATTTGTGGCAATTTTTTTGCAATATAAAAGGATTTGATTAAATTTGCGCCTCGATTTAGTAAGGAAACAGCCCTTGTAAAAAAGTAAAAGGATAAAATGGAAGAAGAAAAGAGTATTGACAGGTCTGAGATAGCGAAGTCTGTCACTATGCTTTGGGAACCTCTCAATGACGAACAGCGTGAATTGTTCGTAGATAATGTTTCTGCTTGGCAGTATGGAAAGGATGAAGTTCTATATAAGGAAGGTGATGCCCCGGTAAGTCTTTATTATCTGATACGAGGAAAAGTGACCATGTTTCGTGAAGGCGTAGGTGGTCAGAGGCAGATTGTCCGCATGGTGGAACCGGGTGCACTTTTCGGCTATGCTGCTGCTATTGAGGGAAACGACTATCGCTCAACGGCTATTGCCGGTTCAGATACGATGGTGATGAAGATGCCCATCAGCTTGATGTTCCATTTTATTTGGGAGAACAGTAATTTCGCTATGCTCTTCCTGAAGGAGCTGTCCTCGTTGCTTGGTCTTTCGGTGGAGCGAACCATGAATCTCACCCAGAAACACATCCGTGGACGGCTTGCCGAGGCGCTGCTGCTGATGAAAGAAAAGTATGGTGTGGAGGAAGATGGAATGACCCTTGCAGTATATCTTAGCCGCGAAGATCTTGCCCATTTGTCGAATATGACGACCAGCAATGCCATCCGAACACTCTCTGCCTTTGCACAGGAGGGTGTCATCGCTATCGACGGACGGAAGATAAAGTTCATCAACGTTGATGAACTTCAAACTATATCGGACAGAGGTTAAGATAGGGTAGGGATTAGTCGGGAATCAGGAAATTGATCACCTCATGCTCCACCTGTATGCGATAGTCTCCTACAGGAGTTTTCATCAGTCGGCCGTCAATGCCTACGAGCGCTTTCTTGGCCTCATCGACTATTATCTCGCGGGTGCGGAAGGCATGTACTGAGCGGTGGTTCAGGAAACGACCTGTTATCAATAGCCAGAGACCTGTGAGCAGCTGGGTAGCTTCAGGGTTGTAGACTACCGAAACGTCAAGCATGCCATTATAGGGAACGGCAGAGGGTGTCTGTCCGTATCCTGTCCCGTTTCCTATGCAAACGGTCATCAGTTTACGGTCTATCACGTCGCTATTGATACGTAGCTTCATCTTGTAGTCCATGCGGTGGAAGAGCATCACCACCAGCGACGAAATGAACGACAGCGTGCGTGAGCCAAAGAGCCGCCTCGTCTGTCGGCGCAGGTTCATGATGTCGGCAGTCATGCCTATGTTGATGCAGTTCAGGAAGTAGCGGTGACACTTCTCCTGCTCCTTGTTCGTATAGCGTATGCATCCCAGGTCAATCTTTCTCACGCGCCGTTTCAACAGCCAGTCGATGGTCTTCTCGTCTTCGTCTTCATCGAACTCCCAGAAGCGGGCAAAGTCGTTCATCACACCATTGGGAATCACGCCTAGCACAATCTCCTCGCGCACCCGCTTCTCCTCTTTCATCAGGCAGTTCACAGCATCATTCAGCGCCGAATCTCCTCCGATGATGATGATGGTCTTATAACCATTCTGTATGAGCATCGTTGCCAAACGCTCCACGCTGTCGGAGCTTTCGCTATGCACGACGTCATAGCTTACGCCTCGGGCATCGAGCAGGGGCTTTATTTTCTCCCAGCGTTTCCGCTTGTTGGTCGTTCCTGTTTTCGGGCAATATAGGATGCCCCACCGTGTTGATTCTACTGCCACTTTATTCCTCTTTAATACAGTTTATTATTTTTTCGTGCAAAGTTACGTAAAAAGGTTGTAAAATGCAACGGATTTTGGAAGATTAACGCAATTCGGCCTGTAATAAAGGCAAGACGGGGATTTAGAGCCCCTTGATAAGGGGCGGCTATAATGCAGGGATATGCAAATTGGGGAGGAATGGTGAAGGAGTTAGTTTTTTTATTCGTAACCCAATTTATGTCCTTGGAGCCGAGTAAAGTTACCACGCAAAATGGTGAAGAATGGGGCACCTTTCACCGCCCGTTGGTACCCTCCCCGAGATACTCAATCTCGTGGTCCCTCCCTTATTCTGCAAACTGCTACATTTTGCATAGCGATGGATGCCAAAAGAAATAGTAGTTTTGCAGCCAAAAATAAAAAAGGAGTAAGAAACATGAGAAGTACTTTTAACATTCTGTTCTATGTGAACATTTAGAGCCCCTTGGTAGGGGGCGGCTATAATGCAGGGTTATCATGGGCAGGGTTCTTGCTTAAGGCAAGCGGCAAAGCCGAGTCCGATTAACGGCACTCAGAGCCAGTTCAGTTGCAAGAAGACGATCCCGCTTGACATGTGGGACGTGAAGGGTAATTGCGCCAAAGGCCGTAGCAAGGAGGCATTGCAGATTAACCGCGAACTGGATAATATCAAGGCGCAAATCATCAAGCACTATCAGCACCTGTCAGACCGCGAGGCTTTTGTTACGGCAGAGATGGTGCGCCGCTCGGCCCTTGGGACGCTTTGCTTGCAAAGAACTCATATCAGGGTTTCGGCAGCGAATATGAAACTCTGCTTAGCGTTCACCATCAAGCAATGGGCGATAATTGCCTATCACCTTCTTGTATAGGGCAAGCACCTCCTTCATGTTCTCCAACGCATTCTTTACGCCAACGTTATGAGGCATTATCAGTTCGTTCATAAACAACTCGTTTTGAGGTTATGCATCTTTCTATCCTTTTCCCTATCAGTCACAACATGAAGAATGCCCTTTATATCCTCAGGCTTATAATAAACCTTGCGGTTAATTTGGGAATAGGCCAACGTCCCGTTGTCACGAAGCGTTTGTAATGTTCTTGGACTGATGTTCAGCATCTGGCATACATCTTGGTTGTCGAGCCAGTCGCCCAACTTCTTGTCTGTGCCTCTATCTGCCAATGCTCTCATTTGTGCGACGAAACTGTTGAAGCTCGTCAGCAGTTCCTCGTAGGTACTGCGCTCAATTGATATTACTTCCATATTTTGTTTAGTTTTTGTAATTTGCGGGCAAAGGTACATCATGATTTCCAGAGAGGCTCATTCTGAAAATTCCTTATTGTGAAATAACAATTCAGGGAAACAAAAACCTAATGCCTGCCGAGCTTGCTCATCAGAAAGCAGACAAGCATTTTTGTGTGGCACTCCACAGAAAAGTGCGTATTAGGCTACACCCTTCTACGGGAACCGTTTGCGGTATGGCAAGCAAAAGGGGATAACAGACGACCGCTATTGTGGCATATGTTCATAAAAAACTCTAAAAACGGTGCTATCTTCTTTGTGAAATGAAAAGTTTTCACTATCTTTACACCCAAATAATAAATCTGAAATATATGCAAGACGTAAATCGCCTAAAAATTGTGCTCGTAGAACAGAAGAAAACCAGCAAATGGTTGTCAGAAGCGTTGGGGGTAAATCCATCCACCGTTTCCAAATGGTGCACAAATTCGTCGCAACCAGACATCGAGACATTAGCAAAAATCTCGAAACTATTAGATGTTAGTGTAGAGGAACTATTTAACAAGAAGTTCATGGAGTCTGTCTCAAAAATAGAAAAGTAATAAAATTATGGCTAAGACTAAAGAAGAAATAAAAGAATTGCTAGCAACTCCGTTATTCGTGGAAGGACAGAAAAGCAATTATATATCAATCTTAGAAAAGGATGATATAACATATATTAAATACCATTGTAAGAATGGGGCAAAACGAAAGTTGCAGAATCCTGAAGAATTTGTTCAAGCAACAGTTTTTTTGAGATTGATAACTGAATATAATTATTCCCCTCTTAATATTTCGGTAAACGAAGAAGTACAAGTCGGTTCATCACGAAAAGAGGCAGACCTATTAGTATATAATGACAATAATACCAAGATTCTAATTGTTGTAGAATGTAAGGAAGAACAGATAAATGAGCGCCAATTTCAAATCGCAATCGATCAAGCCTATGCATATGCTCATGCTCTTGCAGGTCAATATGTTTGGGTTACCTCAGGCATTAGAAATGAATACTTTGAGATTGTTGAGCTTTACCCTGTTGAAAGAATAAGTATTATTGATATTCCAAAGAGAGATGGAAAAGTTGACAGATTTAAGTATGTAAAGGGTGGTAAAGAACCACAACCTGGAACCAAAGCCCAATTAATGCAGAAATTCAAATATGCTCATGATGCTTTATGGGGTGGTGGCGCACTTGCACCAACAACGGCTTTTGATGAATTGGACAAATTGATCTTCTGTAAAATCTGGGATGAGAAATGGAAAGATAATGCTCGGAACACAAAAGGAGAACCTTTTGCTTTCCAGATAATATACTATCCAGAAGATCAAAATGACAAACAAAACACGAAAGCAAAGGTTGAACTTGAAAAACGAGTACGCCAATTATATGAGCAGGGAAGAAAGAAAGACCCAGAAGTATTTAAGGATGATATAAAACTGGACAAGCATAAAATATATACCGTTGTTCAGTATTTGCAAGATATAAATCTATCAAGAACAGACTTAGATTCAAAGGGCCTGGCTTTTCAAAAATTTATGGGTGAGTTCTTTCGTGGGGACTTTGGACAGTTCTTCACACCTGATGCAATTGTAGATTTTATAGTTAAATCAATAGGTGTTGACAGGAATTGGAAGATTCTTGATACCTCCTGTGGTAGTGGAGGATTCTTGCTACATGCATTGAAAGAAGTGCGAGATGAAGCAGACAAGCTTTATGATGATGAAATCGGCATTGGTGCTTCATGGAAGGATTATTGGCATGAATTTGCAGAAAAGCATCTTTACGGAATTGAGATCAATGAACAAATTTCCCGTGTGGCAAAGATGAACATGATAATTCATGATGATGGTCATACAAACATTATTACAAATGATGGTTTGAAGAATAATCGCACAATCGAAATAGAAAATCGCAATTTAAACTTTCAAGACGGCACATTTGATTTGATAATGACCAACCCACCTTTTGGTTCAACCATTAAGGCTGATGAAGTGCCTTATTATAAACAATATGAATTGTTTGAGAAGAATCTTGGTATTACTGAGATTAAAGACCGCATTATTGATGATGATAATAAAAATAAGTGGCGCACATCACAAAGTACAGAGGTGTTGTTTTTAGAGCGATGCTATAAGTATCTAAATGAAGAAAATGGGTATTTAGCAATTGTAATTCCTGATGGAATCTTAACCAATTCCACAAGTCAATATGTACGTGATTGGCTTATTGAACATTTTAGGATATTGGCTGTTGTGTCTCTGCCTCAACACACCTTCTCACATGTAAAAGCAGGTGTGAAATCGTCTATTTTATTCCTAAAGAAACATCCGAAAGAATTAACACAGAAATTTGAGCAAACTTTGGCAGATATTAAAGTTCTGGTTCGCAAAGAAAAAGGGTTAGACAAGGAACAACGCGCAGAACGGATGTTGAATCTTTATAAAGAAGCGATTTTCGATTATTCTCAAGATTATGAAATCTTGATGCTGGAGGTTGAGAATGTTGGTTATGATGCAACAGGAAAGGAGATTGAAGGTAGTGAACTATCAAAAGTGGCTCAACAGATTAAGAATTTCATATCTAACGTGTCATGAAAAGAGTAAACATACGTATATCGGACGTTCTTGGTTCACGACGAATGGACGTTACATACCATAAGGACAATGGGGGAATTAAAAATTTTGTTCCTCTTTCAAGATATGTGGATGTCAAAGGTGGAAAGCGTATCCCAAAAGGAATGTCTTTTTCTTTTGAAAAAACAAATTATTTATATTTACGATTGTCTGACATTGCTGACTTTGAAAATATTAACTATGATGATCTTAAGTGCATCAGCGAAGAATTGTACAATAAACTTAAAAGATACGAGATAAAAAAGAATCAAATAGTATTCTCTATCGCAGGGACAATTGGACGCGTTTTTCTCATGAAGAACATTCCAGAAGGAAAACATATTATCCTTACCGAGAATTGCGCTATGCTACTTCCTAAAAATAGTGAAGTCCTACCAGATTATGTTTCAATACTATTAAATTGTAGTTTTGTTCAGAAACAAATTGAACAAAATAGAATTCAAACGACAATCCCGAAAATTGGGTTAGACAGAATTGGTAAGATACAAATTCCTATGATCCCTTCTCTTAGTGTTCAGCAAACAATCATTGGGATATATCAAGATGCCACAAATATCAAAACCAAAAAGAGAGAAGAAGCAAAACGATTATTAAATAGTATAGATGACTATTTGTTTGAAGTATTGCAGATAACAAAAATATCAAGTGGAGATAATAGTCAGCTATCTTTAATTCAAAATATCTCCTCAATTATTGGGGGGAGATTTGATCCTATCCAATTCCATCCAGAAAGGATGAAAATGATAGAACGGATAAAGAGAGGGAAGTGGTGTAGATTGCAGGATGTTGTAGACAATGAGAAAACTATTGTTAGTTCTATATCTAAAGATGATACATATATAGGTTTAGAAAACATTGATAGTGAAACCGGAGAGTATGTTCCAATGAAAGAAAAAGAATCCATTTCATCTGCTGCACTTTTCAAAAAAGGGGACATTCTATTCCCTAAATTACGTCCATATCTTAATAAGGCTTATAGAGCGGAGTTTGATGGATGCTGTTCAACAGAATTCCATATATTTCAAGCACATAATATACATCCTGACTTCTTAACAATAGTATTGCGTTCAAATATGGTGCTTGCCCAAACAAAGCATCTAATGACAGGTAATACATTGCCAAGACTACAAACAACCGACATAGACAATTTGACAATCCCTTGTCCTGATATGGAAATACAGGAAAAGATTGTAAGTATGGTTTCTAAGACTAAAAATATTGCGAAACAACTTCAAAAAGAGGGAAATGTATTGTTAGAAGAAGCAAAACAAAAAATAGAATCATTAATTATTGGATAGTTATGCTTAGATTGGAAGGTATTATATATAAGACATTTGCTAATTATGTCGTGCTACGTGGTTTTGCTGAGATTGGCGACTTGGCAGCAATCTCTAAAAAGTCCGAGTCGTATCAACGTATAGCAGACGAGGAACACAAAAAGGAAATCGTTAAGTTTCTTGAAGAGGGTAAATATATGTATTTCCCAGATGTTATTTTAGCATGTAGGGCAGAGAATTATTCACAATTTCAATCAATGGTTGGTTCTGATGATGATGTTGACTTTGCTGATGCGACGTTTGTCAAGGGACTTAATGTTATGCGAGAATATTTGCCCGTAAAAGGTCATCGAGCTAGGCATGCGAGCATTAATGTTGGCTATGACAACAAACTATATAGAATTGATGGTAATCATCGTTTGGAGCCATTTGATGAGCAATTAGAATGGTGGTATGAGTTTTTGGATATTCCTCAAGATGTTAAAGAAGAAAAGGACGCATCAAAGAAAGAGGGTTGGTTAAAACACCAAGCAAAGAAATATAAGAGTCAGATTGGGGCTAAAATAGTTCCTTATACCATTATATTCACGGATCAAGTCAATGCAGAAGACTTTGAAGCTGGTATCTTTCATAATATAAACTTTAAACATCTACCTCTAAAAGAAGAAGCAAGTTTACGTATTATATCCGAAAGAAGTACATTCGATATTGCGTCATTGGGAGGGGAGTATTTGTTAGCCTATGCGCTCATTGATAGGGCTCGTAAGGGCTTTTTCAAAGGAATATCTCTTCTGTCTCCTACAAAAACAGAAGAAAATAGTATTTATAGGACCTCTTGCCTTCGTATTGCACAATTAATATATGATTTAAAAGATAATGATGCTGATCTTGAAGCAATGTATTGGAAAGAAGACTTTATAGATGTAATAGAAGAAACTATCCAATCCTTAAGACCTATTTACAAAAAATGGGGAGATGCTAAGCAAGGAAGCACTTCGCTATTGGCCGCATTGGTATATTATGGGTTAAAAGACACTGTGAAGCAGAAGTTCTTTATTCAATGGGCAAATAAAAATGGAATCAATAAAATTCCGCATGACAATGTTTCTAGAAGTACAGCATTGTCGTTTGTAGAAATGTTTGATAAAGTATATCTGACCAAGAAAAGCGAAGTGTTTATTTCTATGCAGTTTAACGATCCTCAAAGTGAGTTGATATATGAGAAAATCGTTCGTGCAATTGAAACATTTAACAGGGAAACCTCAAGAGACATAAAGATTCGCCCATTGAGGATTGACAAATATATTAAAGGAGAGACGTATACTATTACGGATGAAATATTAAATGCTATAGAAAGTTGTAGCTTGGTAATTGCTGATTTGAGTAGTGGAAACAAAAATGTCTATCATGAAATAGGCTACGCAATGGCTTTGGCAAAAGTTAAGGACGTATCTCCCTCTGTTCTTTTATTACTAAAAGAGGATACGAATCAATTAGAAACAGATGGGGATATTGATAAATTTGTTGGTTTTAACATCAGAGGTTTTACACAAGTTCGTTTTAAATATTATGACGATTTGGTAGAATTGTTAATCCCTCAGCTAGCTGCACATTTCAACGGTTAATAAAAAGAAGTATATGCAAGACCGAGTATGCTATCTTTCAAAAGATGATTTGTTTGTAGGGCACTACATAGAGATGGCTGGAAAGCGAATCCAAGAAGTGTCAGAGGGAGGTGTACCTACAGACTTAGAGGGTATTATTGAATTATGGCATATCAAGCGCATATTTGAAGAAGGCCATAGGTTGCAGGAGTGGACTGATGATGAGTTTGAACAATTCAAATCATCTACGAAAGAGTATAATGCTATAATAGCAAACTTCTTTAACGGTCTTAACCCCACAAAGATTAAAAGTGAATTCAACTTATTAGAGTGGACATACAAAAAGACATTTTGGAAGATTATTGATGCATATAAATTATACAGATTGATAGAGCCGGAAACTTTACGTGAGATTGTCTCCAAAAACAATAATTATTTACGTATGGTTTTAGAGTGTAAAGGTATCGTTGAAAAGTTTAAGGATGTTATCCGTGAGACACTACTAAATAAAGTAAATAGTGCTCATATTATTCTTGATAAGTTTGTCGCTAAACAAGATTTGCATAGAGATGTAGAAATGCATCTTCCATCAAATCTTACTATAGAAGATAAAGAGCAGATACTCATTAATTATTTGCAGAGCAATAATCCTAATGTAAACTACGTAAGGCTGATTACACAAATAAAAGATGACAAAAATAATATAAAGCTTTCGTTAAAGACAAGACTTCTTGCCGAAAGATTAGAAAAGAAACTTAACGAAGAAATGTTAAGTGATCCAAGGACGGTAACAACGCATTGGTCTGTTGGCATTCAATTCATAGATGAAGAAGGAATAGCACCTGTAGTATTTAAGATAAACGAGCAGGGAGTCCCTACATATTCCTATAGTATTCCATACGTTAGGAAATGTGATAATATGAAACGTGTTGCGAATTGCATTTCTCTTTTTGAATGGTTAAACATACACTTCCTGATAAATTTGATAAATAAGAGAACAGAGGTTGACACAATGGAATCTTTGTTAATAGATAAAGGACGAGATTCTTATCCTTCTTATATGAAGTTTGATCATAAAAATAGGTTATCATTGTACCAACTATTTGCATATGAAGAGGTATTGAAAAAGAATGGCAGTTCTTTTGAAAAGGAACTTAAACAGTTTTATGAGTTTCATTTAAGGAAGGAATATGATTACCCTGGTTTGCCTATAAATTTGCCAAATGTAGAAGATTCCGCATTAAACAAATGTCGCGTATTATGCCCAGAACTAGATGCTATTGTACATCAGTACAATACATTTGTGGATGAAGATGAAATAGACAAAGACTTAATAAGATTATCAAAGCCAATAAAGGTTGAAGAAGGCAAAAGTTTGTTAGAAAACAAGTATTATGAAATTACAGAAGGGAATAATGAGATTAAAAGTGTACTATGGGGAGTATTAGGTTCTGGAAATTCCATACTATCTCATGTTGATCCATTTAAAGACAAGAATTATCATTCTTTGATAGAACTACTTGAGAATGAGACAAATGTTCTTTATTCCAATTATGCAGAATTCCAAAAGCATCATTTGGACTTCCTTATACAACAGGGCATTATTGGGGTTAATTCTGACGGATACCTTTATATTGTAAATCAATCAACAATCAAAGTGTTGAGGTCTTTGTGGGAATATGGAGTGTGCTCATATTGGCATTACAATGATGAAGAACGGCAAATTCTAGATGATATGCTTGCAAAGGGATGGCTTGTGAAAGATAATCACTTGTTAAGCAAGCCGGAACGAGATTATTTCAGCTACTATCTCGACAATGCGAGATTCACCAATGGTATGGCTTATCGAAATCATTATATGCATGGAAGTACACCTCCCGCAGATGATGAAAAAGAACATCAAATCGCATATATCACATTCCTCCGTTTGCTCGCCATTCTATTACTGAAGATAGAAGATGATCTTTGGCTAGCAAGAAGAGCTTTGGCGATACACGCAATGAATGAGATAGAGGAAAAGAAGAGCCTTTCAGAAATGAGAAGTTAATTGTAATTTTAGATATTAGATATATGGCTACAATAAAGATAACAGACAAACAATTAAAAGACACATTGTCTTTGCAATTGGTAAATTGTAACAGCTTCGTGAATACCCTTTATAAGTATATGCCGGCAAGTCGCTTACTTGACATATTGGAAAAAGATCCTCATCAGATTGGATTTGTTTCTCCAGAAAAATGGTACGATCCGTATGAGATAAAGTTCCTAAATACAGACTATACAGCACTTAATGGTTACAAACAGCCAAAAATATATTGTTTTTGTGCCCGAATGGATAATCGCAATGAAGAAGCATCTTGGAAAATATATAAAAAAGAAAATGAGCCTCTGTTGCGTATGTCAATAAGAACTATTGATTTTTTGTCGAGTTTGGATAAATTTGCAAAAGAGCATGAGTGCGATTTGTATTTCTCTAAAGTTGATTACAGATTGAAAAAGAAAGAGATAGACGAATTGTATTTGCCATCAAGTCCATATTATCATGACTTCTTCGATGATTTTGATGATAAACGATATGTTAAGGTCATGTCGTTAAAAAGATGGGCTTTTGGTTACGAAAATGAATATCGAATTTTCGTAATTCCTAGGAATCAAGGTACGATAAAGGATTATTTAAAAGACGGTGTTCTGTTTATACCAGTTCCAGTTAAGATGTTTATTCGGTTTACGTTTTATCCTGCAAATAAAGCGAATAAGACCTTAGCTTCTCAAATAGAAAAAGCAAAATATGAAGCAGAATATAAATTCATAAAAGAACGAATATCAATGTCATACCCAGAGGCAAAAGTCTACAAGTCAGCATTGTATTCTGGTGTGAAGAAGATTGAAAGAATAGAAACGTGAATATTTTCGATATATTGATAAGTATTTGAATAAAATGTGTATCTTTGTATGCAAAATATGATTATGGACGAGAAAACGATAAAAGAAGCTCTACGGAAAGGTGAACGGGTTACGCTGGAGTGTAAACGGGCTAAGGCAGAGGTACCGAAGTCGGTTTGGGCAACTTATTCGGCCTTCGCTAATACGATTGGCGGACTGATTCTGCTTGGCGTGAATGAAGACCTGCAGGAGAGAAACATCTTGAAGCGTTACCAGATAGTTGGTGTGGATGAGCCGATGAAGATTATCACGGACTTCTGGAACACCCTCAACAGCGACAAGGTGAATGAGAACATCCTCCTTGACAACGATGTTGAGGTGGTGAATGTGGATGGAGCGCAAATTGTTTGCATTCATGTTCCGCAGGCAGACTGGAGAGCAAAGCCCATCTATCTGAACGGAAATGTATATAAAGGTACGTATAGGCGCAACAATGAAGGTGACTACCATTGTACAGAGGCTCAGGTGAAAGCGATGATACGTGACTCCAATGTGGATGGCAATGATAGCATTCTGATAGAATACTACGGTATGGATGACATTGATCCAGATTCCTTGCGTCAGTATCGCACCGAGTTCAGGCAGGAGAATAGTACCCACGTTTGGAACAGGGTTGACGATAAGACTTTCCTCAGAAATCTTGGTGGCTATACTGAGGACAGACAGACAGGCAGAGAGGGATTGACGCTGGCCGGACTGATGATGTTTGGTAAGGGCCTTGCCATTAGAGACCGTTTTTCTAACTTTCGCATGGACTATCTGGACATGAGCCATCTGGTGGGTGACGAGCGATACCATGACCGACTGACATACGACGGACTTTGGGAAAATAACCTATACCAGTTCTTCCGCATCGTATCACCAAAGGTGCAGTTCGACCTGCCGAGACCTTTCAAATTGGAGAAAGGCGGCAAGAGAAATGACGACACACCTCAACATGAGGCTGTTCGTGAAGCCTTTACCAATGCTATTATCCACTGCGACCTGATGATGGATGCTGGCATTCTAAGAATAGAGAAGCATGATGACCGTCTTTGCTTCCGCAATCCAGGATTGTTGAAGTTGCCAGTAGAGACTATCTATCGTGGTGGTAACTCCAAGGCTCGTAATCCCAAGATTCAGAATATGCTTCGGATGATTGGCTTTGGTGAGAATGTCGGCTCTGGATTCCCCAAGATTATTGCAGCATGGAAAGAAACCAACTGGGGTGAGCCACAACTGATGAATAAACTGGATGTTGACGAAGTGGAACTTGTACTGCCTGTGCCATCCGTTAAGTCAAGCACGACAGAGTTGTCTAATGGGTTCTCTATAGAGTTGCCTGAAAGGTTGTCTATAAGGTTATCTAAAGAGTTATCTAAAGGGTTATCTGAAACTGCCGCTAATATATATAAGATGATATATGCAGATAATTATATCACAAGAAGTGATATTGCGAATAGAATCGGAATATCTGTAACAGCAGTCCAAAAGCATATCAATAAACTCAAATCATTGAGATTCATTGGCCGTGACGGATCTACAGGTCACGGTAGTTGGATAATAATAGAGTGAGATAATCGACATGTCATTACGGTAGAAGGACGTAGCCTAATACGCACTTTTCTGGCTGGTGACCCAAAAGATGCCGCAATCTGCTTAGTGAGCGAAGAGCAAGCTCAGAAGAAAAAGTGGAGAATAGATTTGGCTTTTTCGAAAGAAATGATTACCTTTGCACCCGATGATGAGTCATAAATGGTTGCTGGCTCAGCGTCGGGTGTTCTTCGACAAGCGAAGCGGCAAAGCCGAGCGCATTGAGCAATTTATAGCAGAACATGGAATTGAGTACGGTTGCCAATTCGTAACCCTGTTTTTCATCAATCCTCCAGACTGCCTTTATACAAAGAAATCCTGCAAATTCTTACAAAGTTACGAAAAGTCGAGGGAAATGCAAAAGGAAAGCTTACTTTTCTTTTGCCGATTCCTTCTCGGAGCGTTTGCGTCACTCTCTCATAGTGATTGCGTCACTCTCTATGCGTGATTGCGTCACTCTCTCAAAAGCCGCTGTATTGCGTTCATGTTAAATTGAACATTTGAACAAAATTGTCCTTAATGGCCTGTACCTTTTCTTCCATAGGCAGGGTGGCATCAATCCAGTGGATGGTGAAACCGCGGCGTTCCATACCGCGGAACCAGGTCATCTGGCGCTTGGCAAACTGGTGGATGGCAATCTCCAGCTGACGGAACATCTCGTCGTAGGACAGCCGGCCTATGACATATTCGGTCAGGTATTTGTATTCCAAGCCGTAATAGATAAGGTCTTCTGCGGGGATGCCGCTGTCGAGCAAGGCGCGTATCTCGTCGACCATCCCCTCATTGAGGCGCGCCTTCAGTCTGCGGGTGATTTTCTCGCGACGCAGCTCCCGGTCTATGTTCACACCGATAATCAGCGAGTTCACAGGGGGCAGCTCGCGCAGCGGCATGGGATGTTCCAGGTTGTAGGTCTCAATCTCGATGGCTCGGATGGCCCTCTGACAGGAGTCTACGTCGGTCGTGTTGTGCATCACCGATCCGTTCCTTTCCTTCAGCTCCATGAGGAGGACCGTCAGCTCTTCGAGCGACTTGCCTTCCAGCTGGTCGCGCAACTGCTGGTTCTGCGGTACGGGCGAGAGGTGATAGCCCTTCAGCACAGCCTCGATATATAGTCCGGTGCCGCCGCAGAGGATAGGCTGCTTGCCTCTCTCTATTATCTGGCGGTAGGCATCGAAGAAGTCCTGTTGGTACTGGAAGAGGTTGTATTTCGTGCCTGGCTCGCAGATGTCGATGAGGTGGTAGGGAATGTCTACGGTCTTCCCGTTGGCCACATAGCGGTAGTCGCTGAGATCTTTGCCTGTTCCGATGTCCATTCGGCGATACACCTGACGGGAGTCGGCAGAGAGAATCTCACCGTCAAGTTCATAGGCCAATGCCGCTGCCAGCGAGGTTTTGCCGCTGGCCGTAGGACCGAGTATGGTAATCAATTGCTTCATTCTGGCTGCAAAAATAACAAAAAAAAGATTTATGGCGGCAAAAAGTTTGGCTTTTTGCTTGCTTAATCGTACCTTTGCACGCAAATTAAAAACCCTATTCGTGGGAGAACGTAAAAATCATTATAATGACTGCTAAGGAAATACGTGACTCGTACAAGAAATTCTTCGAGTCGAAAGGACATGCCATTGTGCCTTCTGCACCGATGGTGATTAAGGATGACCCGACGTTGATGTTTACCAATGCCGGAATGAATCAGTGGAAAGACATTATTCTCGGAACCCGTGACCCGGAGCCGCGCCGCCGTGCGGATACGCAGAAGTGCCTGCGCGTGAGCGGCAAGCACAACGACCTGGAGGAGGTGGGCCACGACACCTACCACCACACCATGTTCGAGATGCTGGGCAACTGGTCGTTTGGCGACTATTTCAAGGAGGGTGCCATCGATATGGCCTGGGAATACCTGGTCGATGTGTTGAAACTGAATCCTGAAGACCTCTATGTCACCGTGTTCGAGGGTTCGCCTGAGGAGAATATCCCCCGTGACGACGAGGCTGCCAGATACTGGGCCAAGCATGTTCCTGAAGACCATATCATCAACGGCAATAAGCACGACAATTTCTGGGAGATGGGCGACACAGGTCCTTGCGGCCCCTGCTCGGAGATTCATGTTGACTCCCGTACGCCTGAGCAGCGCAAGGCCAGCGGTAAGACAGGCCGCGAGCTGGTGAACCAGGACGACCCGCAGGTCATTGAGATATGGAACCTTGTGTTCATGCAGTTCAACCGCAAGGCTGACGGCTCGCTGGAGAAACTGTCGATGAATGTCATTGACACGGGCATGGGCTTCGAGCGCCTGGTGCGCATGATGCAGGGCAAGCACTCTAACTATGATACCGACGTGTTCCAGCCCATCATCAAGACCGAGCAGCAGATTACTGGCCTGAAATACTACACTTTTGAAGAGGAGCAGGCCAATGGTCAATGTTCAATGGACAATGGTCAATTGGAAATTAACGTCGCTATGCGCGTCTGTGCTGACCACCTGCGTGCTGTGGCCTTCTCGATTGCCGACGGTCAGCTGCCCTCTAATGCCAAGGCGGGTTATGTGATCCGCCGCATCCTGCGTCGTGCCGTGCGCTATGCCTATACGTTCCTCGGACAGAAAGAGGCTTTCCTGTATAAATTGCTGCCCACCCTCGTCGAGGAGATGGGCGATGCCTTCCCCGAGCTGAAAGCTCAGCAGCAGCTCATCGCCAAGGTGATGAAGGAAGAGGAAGACTCGTTCCTGCGCACCCTCGACAAGGGTATCGCCTTGCTCGACAAGGCTATGGAGCAGCTGAAGGCTGAGGGTAAGAAGGAACTTGACGGCGTTCAGGCTTTCCGCCTCTTCGATACCTACGGTTTCCCCCTCGACCTCACCGAGCTGATCTGCCGCGAGAACGGTTATACGGTCAACGAGGAGCAGTTCAACGCTGAGATGCAAAAGCAGAAGGAGCGTGCGCGCAACGCCGCTGCCGTAGAGAACAGCGACTGGGTTGTCATTGACCATTCACCATTGACCATTGACCATTCTGAAGGGCAAAAGGATGCGGTAGCCAATAATGGTCAATGTTCAATGGTCAATGGTCAATCAGAACAGCAGTTCGTGGGCTATGATTATACTGAATACGAGTGTGAGATTCTGCGTTATCGCAAGGTTACTCAGAAGAAAAACGAGTTCTATGAGATTGTGCTGTCAGCCACTCCTTTCTACGGAGAGATGGGCGGACAGGTAGGCGACTGCGGTGTGCTCGTTTCTGAGACGGAGACCATCGAGGTCATCGACTCGAAGCGCGAGAACGGCCAGACGGTGCATATCGTGAAGCAGTTGCCCAAAGACCCCACGGCACCCTTCATGGCCTGCGTCGATACCGACAAACGCGATGCATCGGCTGCCAACCATACCGCTACCCATCTGCTCGACTATGCCTTGAAGCAGGTGCTGGGTGACCACGTGGAGCAGAAAGGTTCTTTCGTCAGTCCCGATACGCTACGCTTCGATTTCTCCCACTTCGAGAAGGTCACCGACGAGCAACTGCGTGAGGTGGAGCGTATGGTGAACGACATGATTCGTCAGGACCTGCCTCGTGATGAGCATCGCGACATGCCGATGGAGGAGGCTAAGAAACTCGGTGCCATTGCCCTCTTCGGTGAGAAATATGGCGACAAGGTGCGCGTCATGCGCTTCGGCCCCTCCTGTGAGCTCTGTGGTGGTATCCATGCCACTTCGACAGGCCGTATCGGTATGTTCAAGATTGTCTCTGAGAGCTCTGTGGCTGCCGGCATCCGCCGCATCGAGGCCAAGACGGGCAAGGAGTGCGAGGAACTGCTTTACAACATTGAGGACACGCTGAAAGCTGTGAAATCGTTCTTCAACAATGCCAAGGACCTGCAGGGTGTCATCAAGAAGTATATTGAGGAGCACGACTCGATGAAAAAGGAGATTGAAGGATTCCAGGCACAGGCCGTGGAGCGCTGCTGCCAGCAGCTGGTCGAGAAAGCCCGTGAGATAGGTGGCGTGAAGGTGATTACCTGTGTGCTGCCCATGGAGCCTGCTTCGGCCAAGGACCTTGCCTTCAAGATCCGTGCTGCCGTCGACGGCCCGGTGCTCTGTGCCCTCGGCACGAAATATCAGGATAAGCCACAGCTCACTATCATGATGAGCGATGACATGGTGAGCGACCACAGTCTGAATGCCGGACAGATGGTACGCGAAGCTGCTAAGCTCATCCAGGGCGGTGGCGGCGGTCAGCCCCATTTCGCACAGGCTGGCGGCAAGAGCGTCGATGGACTGAGTGCTGCAGTCGATAAGGTTGTGGAACTCTCCGGACTGAAATAAGTTGAAGCCCGCTACTGGCAGAGCAGAGCGCAGACACGGTCTTGGAAAGCGCGTGCCTCCTTGCCACTCATCACCCCTTGGTTGATGATGGCGAAGCACAGGTGATGGCCGTTGGCTGCCGTAAGATAGCCAGCCAGCGAGATAATGCCTGTCAGCGTGCCTGTCTTGGCTCGTACATTGCCCTCGGCAGCTGTCTTCCTCATGCGTTTTTTCAAGGTTCCGTCGTGTCCGGCTACGGGCAGCGACGGAAGCAGATGAAGATAGATGTCGGGCTTTTGCCATGCATACCGAAGCAGAAGAGTGAGCATTTCCGGTGACACATAGTTGTAGAGCGATAGTCCGCTACCGTCGGCAAAACGGTAATCGTCGCTGTCGAGTCCCAGACTGTTTACGAGCTGCTTCTCCTTGGAACGGGCATGCCGGGCATTGACAGGACGCAGCTCATGCCAGGCTGCCAACTGATAGTACAGGCATTCGGCATAGAGGTTGTCGCTTTCTTTCATCATCGTAAGCAGCAGCTCGTCAACGGTATGTCTGCACGTTGCCAGCGGAATGGCATCGAGAGGTGGCCGGTCCTCGAACAGCGTCAGACTGTCTATGACGATGCCCGACCGTGTCAGCTCATCGATAAAACGTTCAGCGAAGTCTGGATTCCGGTTTATCAACAGCGGTGACAGCACAGGATTCTTGTCGTCCCAGCACCATCCTTCACCCCATTGCACGGTATCCTTCATGGAACGGTCGGTGATGATGGAACCGCGCAGCGTATCGATACCCAAACGACTAACGTGTTCAACAAAATCGTAAAGGTCGGTTAGGTCGAACAATGGGTCCATGCCTCCCACCAGATACAGATTGCCTGTCAGCGTTCGGTCGACAATATCGCCCGAGTAACTCAGTTGTGTCTTCAGCTGATAGTCGCCACCGAGATGGTCGAGTGCGGTGATGGCCGTCACTACTTTCATGGTAGAGGCTGGGCGCATGACGTGTCGGTGATGATGGGTATAGACGACGCTGTCGGCAGTCAGGTCATAGACCATCAGTCCCAGTTGCGATGTTTCCAGTAGTGGGTCGGAGGCTAACAGCGAGTCCAGCTGTTCTGCTATCCCTGCTTCTTGTGCCTCTGTGCAGACAACAGGAAGCAGGGAAATAAGCGTAATAAAAAAATATCTTCTCATAATGCAGGCAAAGGTAACAAAAAAAATGAAAATCACCGCATCGATGCCTGCTAAATATGTCAGTAAGCCTGCTCATGCACGCCTTTGACGGCCCGGCCACTGGGGTCGTTCATGCCCCTGAAGGCAGCATCCCACTCGAGGGCGATGGCGGTGGAACAGGCTACTGAGGCCTCGCTGGGTACACTTCGGGCAGCACTATCGCTGGGGAAGTGCTCAGCAAAGATGCTGCGATAGTAGTATTCCTCCTTGTTCTTTGGCGGGTTGATGGGGAAACGCTCGGCAGCGTGGGCCATCTGCTCGTCGGAAACGGCCTCAGCGGTAATCTGTTTCAAGGTGTCAATCCATGAATAGCCCACACCATCGCTGAACTGCTCCTTCTGTCGCCAGGCCACTTCTTTGGGAAGCATATCGGCGAAAGCCTCACGGACGATGTACTTCTCAATTAATTGACCATTGACCATTGACCATTGACCATTTTTTTCTGCACCATCCGTATGGCAATGGTCAATGGTAAATGGTAAATGGTCAATGGAACACATTTTCGCCTCAGGATTCGTGCGCATGGCGACATCAAGGAATTCCTTATCGAGGAAAGGCACACGGCCTTCGACACCCCAGGCCGACAGGCTCTTGTTGGCACGCAGACAGTCGTACAGATAGAGCTTGCCGAGTTTGCGAACGGTTTCATCGTGGAAGTCCTTTGCTGATGGGGCTTTGTGGAAATAGAGATAACCACCGAAGATTTCATCGGCTCCCTCGCCCGAAAGCACCATCTTGATACCCATTGACTTGATGACGCGGGCTAACAGGTACATCGGCGTAGAGGCACGGACGGTGGTCACATCGTAGGTCTCGATGAAATAGATGACATCGCGGATGGCATCAAGACCTTCCTGGATGGTGTAGTTGATTTCGTGGTGGACGGTGCCGATATGATCGGCCACAAGTCTGGCCTTTGCCAAATCGGGTGCGCCTTTCAGTCCGACGGCGAACGAGTGCAGACGGGGCCAGTAGGCTTTCGTCTTCGAGTCATCCTCGATACGCATCTCTGAGTATTTCTCAGCGATGGCGGAAATGACGGAAGAATCCAAGCCGCCGCTCAAAAGCACACCGTATGGCACGTCTGACATTAACTGACGCTTTACGGCATCCTCTAATGCATCATGGATGGCTTCGACACTCGCAGGATTATCCTTCACCGCATCATAGCGCATCCAGTCACGACGATAGTACCACTTCATACCAGGGTCAACACTCCAGTAATAATGTCCGGGTAGGAAAGGCTCGTAACGCTCACACTGTCCTTCGAGAGCCTTCAATTCAGAGGCTACATAGACCGTACCGTCGCTATCGTATCCAATATAAAGAGGTATCACACCGATGGGGTCACGGGCAATGAGGAACTCATTGCGCTCCTCGTCGTAGAGCACAAAGGCAAAGATACCGCTCAGGTCTTCGAGGAAGTTGATGCCTTTTTCGCGATAAAGGGCTAGAATCACTTCGCAGTCCGAGCCTGTCTGGAACTCATATTGTCCGGCAAAACGACGGCGAATCTCCTGATGGTTGTAAATCTCACCGTTCACCGCCAGCACCTGCTTACGGTCGGGCGAGAACAGCGGCTGTCCCCCGCTCTCGGGATCCACGATGCTTAGTCGCTCGTGAGCGAGAATAGCTGATCCACCGCAATAAATACCACTCCAGTCAGGTCCGCGATGACGGATCTTCTGACTCATCTTCAATGCTTTCTCACGCAGGGCATGTGTCTGCTCCTGCACATTTAATATTGCTACGATTCCACACATAAATCTTTAAAGCCCCCTAAGTTAGGGGGGTGGGGGTCTGAACGACCACCCTTTAATTGTTAATACTATTGTTAATAATCACTATTCTTGGGTCTGTTCAGACCCCCATCCCCCTAACTTAGGGGGCTTATAGGTACGACAAATACAAGTAATTGGTTTGCGCGGGGTATTCCGCTGCGAGGGTGTCAATCTGGTTAACGGTGGGAACGAGCCCCAGCATCTTACGCCATTTGCGGACAGTAAGGCCTGCCAACTCCATCTTCATACGGTTCTCAAGACCGATGGCACGGGCTATTTGGAAATCAGAGAAACCATAGACCTTGGCAGCCCGCAGCAGTAGGGCCACCTCTGGCGACTGCAGATACTCCTGGAACTCACTTGGCTCCATGAACTCAAAGATCTCTGACAAGTGAGTCAGCTCATGGAGCTGCTGGTCGATGTCAACGATATGCTTTAGCTTCTGCAGGAACCAGCGGTCAATCATCGTCAGTTGGTGAATCTGCTCAATGGAATAGCCAATCTTCAAGGCCTTCGACACCACGAACACACGCATGTCCGTTGGATCGTGCAGGGATTGCTCAATATCAGGAATTTTAATCTCGTGGTTCTCCACGAAGCCGTGCATGCCTTGACCAATCATGCGGAGGCCTTTCTGCAGCGCTTCCTCAAACGTGCGGCCTATCGCCATCACTTCGCCTACACTCTTCATTGACGAGCCGAGCTGCCGCTTTACGCCTTGGAACTTGGTCAGATCCCAGCGCGGAATCTTTACGACGACATAGTCGAGAGCGGGTTCGAAGAAGGCACTCGTAGTCTTGGTGACAGAGTTCTTCAAATCGAAAAGGCCGTAGCCCAATCCCAATTTTGCAGCGACGAAAGCTAAGGGATAGCCTGTGGCTTTCGATGCCAATGCAGACGAACGGGAGAGACGAGCATTGACCTCGATGACGCGATAGTCCTCACTGTCGGGGTCGAGGGCATACTGCACGTTACACTCGCCCACGATGCCGATGTGGCGGATAATCTTGATGGCCAGTGCGCGCAGCTTGTGATACTCGCTGTTGGTGAGTGTCTGGCTGGGGGCCACCACTATGGACTCGCCCGTGTGGATGCCCAAGGGGTCGAAGTTCTCCATGTTACAGACGGTGATACAGTTGTCATAGCGGTCGCGCACCACCTCATACTCTATCTCTTTCCATCCTTTTAGTGACTTCTCCACTAATACCTGTGGCGAGAAGGAGAAGGCTTCCTCAGCCTGCGCCAACAGCTGTTCCTCGTTGTCACAGAAGCCAGAGCCGAGACCGCCAAGGGCATAGGCGGCACGTAGTATCACGGGGAAGCCCAGTTCATGGGCTGCCTGTTGCACCTCCTCAACGGTAGAACACGCTTCGCTCTTGATGGTTTTCACGCCAATCTCGTCAAGACGCTTCACGAAAAGGTCACGATCTTCTGTATCGATAATCGCTTGTACGGGTGTGCCTAATACCTCGACACCATATTTCTCCAACACACCTTTTTTGTATAGTTCCACACCACAGTTCAGGGCCGTCTGTCCTCCAAACGAGAGCAGAATGCCGTCGGGACGCTCCTTTTCGATGATACGCTCTACAAAGTCAGGTGTTACAGGCTGGAAATATACTGTGTCAGCAACGGCTTGTGATGTTGTGCTTGTTTCTTTGTCTTTTTGCGATGTTTGAACCGTGGCGATGTTGGGGTTGATTAGCACCGAGTGGATGCCCTCTTCCTTAAGTGCTTTCAACGCCTGTGCTCCGCTATAGTCGAACTCACCAGCCTGTCCGATTTTCAAGGCTCCGCTGCCGAGAAGGAGCACCTTTTTGATAGAGGTAAGAGGTAAGAGGTGAGAGGTGAGAGAATAGTCTTGTTGCTGAGTTTCTTCGCCTTGAGTGTAATCTCTTACCTCTGACCTCTTACCACTCACCTCTAACATCTCCACAAATTCATCAAACAAAAATTCCGTATCCACAGGACCGCTGCAAGCCTCTGGATGGAACTGTGCCGACATCCAGGGATTAGTCTTGTGGCGGATGCCTTCGTTAGAGCCGTCGTTCATATTCACGAACAGCGGTTCCCAGTCTGAGGGTAGGGTGGAGGCGTCTACAGCATAGCCATGATTCTGCGAGGTGATGAAACACCGTGTGGTGCCTACCTGCTGAACCGGTTGGTTATGTGAGCGGTGGCCGTATTTCAGTTTGTATGTCTTGGCACCTGCTGCCTTTGCCAACAACTGGTTGCCAAGACAGATACCCATACATGGACGCACATTCTCATTGTTCAAGAATGTGCGGATGTGCTCTACCGTCTTGCTACATTGCTCGGGGTCGCCAGGGCCATTCGCCAAGAACAGCCCGTCGAACTCCAGCTGATTGAAATCATAGTCCCAGGGTACACGCACAACCTCGATACCACGCTTGAGCAAACAACGGATGATATTCGCCTTCACCCCGCAGTCAACTAAAACGACTTTTTTCATTGAACATTGACCATTGACCATTGAACATTCTGGCTTGTAGGTGATGACATCCTTGCAACTCACTTTCTCCACCCAGTTCACAGAGCCGTAGTCTGTATGGCAATGGTCAATGGTCAATGGTGAATGGTCAATGACAATTTTTCCCATCATCACGCCGTGCTCCCTCAGCACCTTCGTCAGTCGTCGTGTGTCGATGCCTGTGATGGCAGGAATCTTCTCCCTTTTCAGCCAAGATGCCAAACTCTCACGAGCGTTCCAATGCGAATAGTTCTCGCTATAATCGGCCACTACCAGCGCCTTCACGTGAATTTTCTCACTCTCCATAAACAGGGGCAGCCCATCGCTGCCTATGCCCGTATCAGGCACGCCATAGTTTCCTATCAATGGAAAGGTGGTCACCAGTATCTGTCCAGCATAGCTTGGGTCGGTCAGACTCTCAGGATAGCCCGTCATCGCTGTGTTGAACACCACTTCTCCGACACAAATGTCGGAGTGTGGCCCTCTGCCAGAAGGCTGTTCCCCGTTTTGCCGGGGGACTCCTGCATATCCGAACGACCATCCGCAAAAGACTGTTCCGTCATCCAATACTAATTTTGCTACTTTCATATATGACTTGATTTCATTACATTTTCTACATAGTTTACGAATGCCTTGTTGCAGAGACGGGTGCCACCGGGGGTGGGGTAGTGGCCCGTGAAGTACCAGTCGCCAAGATGGTTAGGACATGCCTCGTGCAGTCCCTCGATGCTTTGGAACACCAGTTCAACAGGTGCCTGCATACCCTTCGGACGTAGCATCTCCACAATCTTCTCGTTGATTTCCTCTACAGTGAACGGCTCGTATAATGCCCGGACGTGGTTGTCGCCTCCTTTCTTACATGCTAAATACACATCGTTCACCAACTGCCACATGCCTCGTTCTTCTATCAATGACATCGTGGCACGGAAGGCGCAGAATTCCTCCAAACGGGCCATGTCGATACCGTAGTAGTCGGGATAGCGTATCTGAGGTGAGCTCGACACCATCACAATCTTCTTTGGATGCAGACGGTCCAGAATCTTGAAGATGCTCTCGCGGAGGGTCGTACCACGAACTATCGAATCGTCGATAATCACGAGGTTGTCCTCGTAGGGCCTGAGTGAGCCGTAGCTGATGTCATAGACATGGGCAGCCAGATCGTTGCGCTCGCTGTTGTCGGCAATGAAGGTACGCATTTTGATGTCCTTCCAAACGACCTTTTCTGTCCGTACCTCGCCATGTAATTTGCGGAAGCCGTCCGTCATGCCGTAGTAGGCTACCTCGGCGGTGTTGGGGATATACGAGAACACCGTGTTGTCCACATCCCCGTCGATGGCTTTGAGAATGGCGGGTGTCAGCTGTTCGCCCAAACGTTTGCGTTCCTGATATATTTCGCAGTCGGAACCTCGACTGAAATAGATACGCTCGAAGCTGCAGGCTGATAGTTTCTGTGCTGGCATGATTTGTTCCAGACGACTCTTGCCGTTCTTACGGACGATGAGTGCCTGTCCTGGCTGCAAATCCCGAATATCCTTACTGTCTATGTCGAAGGTGGTCTGTAGCACAGGGCGTTCGCTGGCTAAAGCCACAATCTCGTCGTCTTGATAATAGAATGCCGGACGGATGCCCCACGGATCACGTACGGAGAACATCTCGCCACTTCCGGTCAGTCCGCACATCACGTAGCCGCCATCGTAGTGCTCCATCGTGGTACGCAACACATTGGCCATCTCTACATTGTTTTCTATATAATCGGTAATATCCGTTCCTTCCAATCCTTTTTCACGAGCCTCTTGGTAGAGTCGCTCCACCTCGCGGTCCAGACGGTGTCCCATCAGCTCCAATGTGATGTACGAGTCGCCAAAGATACGCGGTGACTGCCCTTGAGCCGTCAGGAAACGAAAGACCTCGTCGATATTGGTCATATTAAAATTTCCACACAGACAGAGGTTCTTGGCGCGCCAGTTGTTACGACGCAGGAATGGATGCACGAACGTCAGGCCACTCTTGCCTGTCGTTGAATAGCGCAGGTGACCTATCAGCAGCTCGCCCTTCATCTCCTCCGTCACGCGAGAGAAAATCTCCGTGATGGCATCCTTGCCTTCGGCCTTCTCGCGGAACATATATTCCGTGCCAGGCTCATTCTTCAGGCTCACGGTGGCAATACCAGCACCCTCCTGACCGCGGTTGTGCTGCTTCTCCATCATCAAGTACAGCTTGTTGAACCCGTAGGCCCACGTACCGTATTTTTTCTCGTAGTAGTCCAAGGGTTTTAACAAGCGAATCATCGCCACACCACATTCATGCTTCAGCTGTTCCATATTCTTCGGATTACTCGGATTTCTCAGAACATACCTTGATGAAGCTCATGAAGAGCGGGTGTGGATGCAGCACCGTCGATGAATATTCTGGATGGAACTGCGTGCCGATATACCAGCGCTTCTCTGGTATCTCCACGATTTCCACGAGGTTAGCGTCGGGATTGATGCCCACGCACTTCATACCCTTGGCCTCATACTCATCCTGATACAAGTTGTTGAACTCATAGCGATGACGATGGCGTTCGCGAATAAGTAGACCCTCCCCTGTCCCCTCCCTTTGAAGGAGGGGAGTAGATAGTTTTGACTGCGAGTATGCTTCAAAAGCCTTACTACCTTTCAATACCTTACAATCATAGGCTCCCAGTCGCATGGTACCACCCATCTGCGTGATGTTCTTCTGCTCCTCCATGATGTCAATGACATTGTGGGGCGTATCAGGATTCATCTCGGCACTATTCGCATCCTTGTAGCCCAGCACGTTGCGGGCAAACTCGATAACCATCATCTGCATACCCAGACAGATGCCGAAGGTGGGGATGTCGTGGGTGCGGGTGTATTCGGCGGCAATGATCTTGCCTTCGATACCACGCTGTCCGAAGCCCGGACAGATAACCACGCCCTGCAGACCATCCAGCTTCTCGGCGACGTTTTCCTTCGTCAGCTCTTCGCTGTTCACGAAGTGCAGCTTTGCCTTTACGTCATTGTAGATGCCCGCCAGGTTCAGACTCTCGCGGATGCTCTTGTATGCATCCTGTAGGTCGTACTTGCCCACAAGTCCGATGTGTACCTCGCGCTTGGCGTTGCGTTGCTTGTCTAAGAAGTCGTGCCAGGGCTTCATAGTGGGTGTCTCCCCTACAGGAATGCCAATCTTCCTCAGGATGGCAGCATCGAGTCCCTGCTTCTGCATGTTTACCGGCACCTCGTAAATGCTTGGCATATCCTCGCTTTGTACAACGCATTCCAGGTCGACATTACAGAAAGAAGCCACCTTCAAACGTATGGAGTCGCTGAGGTGGCGTTCGGTTCTGAGGACGAGTATGTCGGGCTGAATACCCATGCCCTGCAGTTCTTTCACACTATGCTGCGTCGGTTTTGTCTTCAGTTCGTCGGCAGCCTTCAGATAGGGTACGTAGGTCAGGTGTACACAGACGGCATCGCGCCCCAACTGCCAGCGCAGTTGTCGGATGGCTTCCATGAATGGTGCACTCTCAATGTCGCCGATGGTACCGCCCACTTCGGTGATGACGAAGTCGAGAGACTCTCCCCCTTGGGGGATGGGTTCCCTCAACATTCTCCGCTTGATTTCATCGGTGATATGGGGCACTACCTGAATGGTTTTACCCAGATAGTCCCCATGTCGTTCGCGGTCAATCACCGTTTTGTAGATGCGACCAGTTGTTATAGAGTTGTGTCGTGTTGTGTGTATGCCTGTAAAACGTTCGTAGTGACCAAGGTCGAGGTCGGTCTCCATACCATCGATAGTAACGTAGCACTCGCCGTGCTCGTAGGGGTTCAGCGTCCCAGGGTCGATGTTGATGTACGGGTCAAACTTCTGTATTGTTACCTTATAGCCGCGTGCTTGCAGCAGTTTGCCGATACTAGCGGAGATGATACCCTTTCCTAAAGAGGAAACCACACCACCCGTGACGAAGATATATTTTGTATCCATAAATAACATATTTATGGGCTGCAAAATTACTCATTTTTGATAGCAATCAAATCATTACGTCCTTTCTTTTGAATGTTAAAAACATTCCTAACTACCAATTTGTAAAGTTTTACAGCCTACAACTCATTGTTTTGCTTTCAATCTGTGTAAAATTTTGCAACTATTTCGGCAAATCGTCACTTGGACGCTTTCTCGCGGATGTGCTCCTCGTACTCCGCCAGTTCTCGCTCACCGATATGGGCCAGTCCGTAGTGCTCGTCGTGCTGAGAAAAGTCGAGGCCTACCTTTTCGCTATAGGCCGACACACGCATAGGAATTAGTTTGTCGATGAGTTTGTAGCCCAGCCAGCTCACGGCGAAGGTGTATACAAAGACGATGACAATGGCCAGAAGGTGATAGAGGAAAATCACAAACCCATCCCATGTGCCGGCGATGAGCCCCTCCTGAATGAAGATGCCTGTGAGCACGGTACCGAAGATACCGCCTGTGCCGTGAGTGGGGAATACGTCGAGGGCATCATCAATACTGGTATGTGAACGCCAATAAACAGCAACGTTGCAGATAAGCGTTATGATAAAGGCAATGAAGATGCTCTGTCCTACGGTGACATAGCCTGCCGACGGCGTGATAGCCACCAGACCCACCACACAGCCTACAGCAGCACCCATAGCCGACGGTTTTCGACCGCGCAGGCAGTCGAAGAATATCCATGTCATCATGGCCGTGGCCGATGCGGTGTTGGTGTTCAGAAACGCCTTGACGGCCTGTCCGTCGGCATGGAGCGACGATCCAGCGTTGAAGCCGAACCAGCCGAGCCACAGCAGAGCCGCACCGAGTAGCACGAAGGGAATGTTGGCGGGTTCGCTCTTCTCCGTGCTGCGACGACCCAGGTAGATGGCACCCGCTAAGGCTGCGATGCCGCTGGAGGCGTGGACAACAATGCCGCCGGCGAAGTCGATGACACCCCACTTCATAAAGAGTCCCTCCGGATGCCACGTCATGTGCGCCAAAGGACAGTAGATGACGAAGAAGAAAAATATCATGAAGAACATGTAGGCCGAGAAACGCACGCGCTCGGCAAACGAGCCGGTGATGAGCGACGGCGTAATGATGGCAAACTTCATCTGGAACAGGGCGAACAGCGCCAGCGGTATCGTGGCACCTCCCAAAACGTTGCCTGCAGGAGTGGTGTAGACGGCACCACCTACGCCGTGGAACATCAGGAATGTCAACGGATTACCTATGACACCACCAATGTCATCGCCGAAGCACAACGAGAAACCGACTACTACCCAAAGGATTGAAATCAGTCCCATGGCGATGAACGATTGAAGCATAGTGCTTATGACGTTTTTCGCCCCTACCATGCCGCCATAGAAGAACGACAGTCCCGGTGTCATCATCAGCACGAAAATAGTGGCCGTAATCAGCCACGCTACATCGGCCGCTGAAATGACCGACCAGTCACAATCAAACGATGGTTCTCCCACCGCCAGTCCTGCCACGGCAATCAGCGTCATCGCCGTCATCAGGATCTTCCAACGTTTCTTAATCTTCATAATACTTTATTTTTTCAATGTTCAATTCAATAAAGTCCTCCCTACCGTCTTGGGAACGGTGGGGAGGGAATCTGGATAAGATTATGGTTGCAGCGTTAAACCAAGAACCAGATAGGCTTTCTGTGAACAGGGGTTGGCGGCTACCTGTGCAAAAATGGGGATGGAGAACGTGTCGGTCACCTTGATGTCCTTCGTGGCCTTCAGCGCGAGGTTGGTGACAGCAAAGCCGTTCGTGCCGTAGAAATCGGTGGCGAAAGGAACGGCACCGGCCGTAGCAGTCCAATCAATGGCAGAAAGCTTAAAGGGGACAACTACTTCCACGTAACTGCTATAGGCGCGGTCGCCGTCCTTGTTTACCCCGTCGTTACCGGAAAAGTTGGTGTACCATTGCACGCTGGCCAGACCGAAGTCGTAGCCGATGTTGGCCTCGTAGACGTGGTTGGTGCCGTGGGCATCGTACTTGAAATAGCGGTTCTCGGGGTCGAGGCCGGCATTGAACCAATAGTCGGTAATGCCGATATTGAATCCACCGAGTGTATAGGCCAGCGTCAGGTCGAACTCCTTAGTGTCGGCAGGGGTGGTCAGTCCCACGCTACCCCAGGCGGTCAATGACAGTCCCTTATATGCCACACCCAATGTCGGCTGCAACGATACATTGCCTAAATCCTGACCACGCCAGATATAGCTACTCACGATGTCTCCACTAAGACCCACCTCCGGTCCCTCCCTGACAGGGAGGGGAGTAGATACCTGTGCCATCGAGGTGAGTGTTGATATAAGTAATAATGATGCACTTACAATAATTGTCTTCATAATCGTTTCTTTTAGAATAGTTTATACTTCATTGTCTAACCACTCCCCCCTCACAGGGAGGGGTTGGGGGGAGAGTCCTTTTTTAGTTGTAGCAAGCTTCTCCGTGTTCGTAAATATCGAGTCCTTCCTCTTCAATCCGTTTGTCAACACGCAGACCGTGAATCTTCTTGATGCCATAGAACAGGGCGAATCCACAAGCAGCAGCCCAGAAGTCGATGACGAGGATACCGAAGCATTCAGCACCGAAGAATCCCCATCCGTGACCGTAGAAGGCACCGTTGGAAGTTGACAGCAGCCCCGTCATCAGCGTACCCAGAATACCGCAGACACCATGTACAGAAGAAGCACCTACAGGGTCGTCAATGTGCAGCTTGTGGTCAATAAACTCGATGGCGTAAACCAGTACGATACCGCAAACCAAACCAATGATAACAGCACCGAAGGGGGATACGAGGTCACAACCGGCGGTGATACCTACGAGACCAGCCAGCACACCGTTGAGCGTTAGTGAGAGTGAGGGCTTGCCGTACTTGATATAGGTAAGGAACATGGTTGCCACGCCACCTGCTGCAGCGGCGAGGTTGGTGGTTAGGAATACGTGAGAGATAGCCACACGGTTTACCTCACCACTTGCTGCCAACTGAGAACCGGGGTTGAAGCCGAACCATCCTAACCAGAGGATGAACACACCCAGGGCGGCCATCGTCAGATTGTGACCGGGAATGGCGCGGCTCTTGCCGTCCTTGGCATACTTGCCGATACGGGGACCAAGGGCCATGGCACCAATGAGCGCCAGCACACCGCCTACGCTATGCACGATGGCAGAACCGGCAAAGTCGTGGAATACGTCGCCAAACGTCGACATCATAAAGCTGTCGACAGCATCGTTGCAGAGCCAGCCACCACCCCATGTCCAGTGACCTTCTATTGGGTAGATAATCAGCGAGATGATGGCGCTATAAATCAGGTACATCGAGAACTTTGTGCGCTCGGCCATTGCTCCACTGACGATGGTAGCAGAGGTGGCACAGAAAACTGTCTCGAAAATCAAGAATCCCTCTACAGGCAGGTCACCTTTGTAGAAACTCAGGTCGCCCCAGTTGGGTGCGCCGATGAAACCTCCCAGCATATCGCCGCCGAACATAAAGCCGAAGCCAAGAAAGAAGAACAACAACGAGCCGAACATGAAGTCGACAAAGTTCTTCATCAGGATGTTTGCCGTGTTCTTACTACGCGTAAAACCAGCTTCACACAGCGCAAAGCCCGGCTGCATCCAGAAAACTAACATGGCTGCCAATAGCATCCATACAGTATCGAGTGATAATCCTATTTCATTCATAATTTTTCTTGTGTTTGTGTTGTTACCCTTATTTACTTTTTGTCGCGGAGGACGGTGTCGCCATGTTCGCCGGTGCGTATACTCCATGTGTCGATCATTTCGCTTACGAAGATACGACCATCGCCAACCTCGCCTGTGTGTGCCACTTCAAGAATAACCTTTACCGTCGGTTCCACAAACTGATCGCGACAAACGATGGTTAATGCCACGCGCTCAATCACGTCCGTTGAATACTGCACGCCACGATATATCCTTTCCTGTCGGCTCTGTCCGATGCCGTGTACGTTATGGTACTCAAACCAGTCGATGTCCGACGAAAGTAAAGCTTCTTTTACTTCCTCGAACTTCGTCTTACGGATAATTGCTTCAATTCTTTTCATACGCTTTCTCCTTTTTACCTTATTAAATTAATACTAAACCCTCTCGTTGGGTGTCTATCTGTCAATTGACGATGCAAAGATAAACATAATGTTGGATGATTGCCTTGGAATGGTTACACTTTGTTTGTTAAAAACGCACACAATTGTCAATATGTAAACTGCATACCTATATTTTCTGTCAAATTGCTTACGTTTTGTGCGAATAATACTGCTAATCGTTACAAACTGATATTTTGTTTCATCCTTGGGACTACAAAAGGGACAAAAGTGTCAAAGTGTAAGGAAAATGAGGCTGCAACAAAAGAAAACGTGTTATTTTAGGGCGAACACCACCCCAAAAGCTAACAAAGTGTAAGTCTTGCCCCAAATCAAGGTGAGATTAGAAGGATAATTCTTGGCTGCTCCGACGTTTTGCGCTACCTTTGCAGCCAAAACCAGACAGAATGTAAGTAAAAGTAAGGATAATATGACAAAGTGTAAAACACAGAAGGCGCAGAAGCAACAGAGCGCTCAGAGTTTTCAGCAAGGACTTTACCAGCCAGAATATGAGCATGATGCTTGTGGCGTGGGCATGGTGGTGAATATTCATGGCGGTAAGAGTCATGAATTGGTGGACAATGCATTGAAGGTGCTTGAGAACATGGAACACCGTGGTGCCGAGACGCGCGACAAGACCGGTGATGGTGCGGGTATTATGGTACAGATACCCCACGAGTTTATTTTGTTACAGGGTATCCCCGTTCCCGAAAAAGGTAAGTACGGCACAGGACTGGTTTTTCTGCCTAAGGACGAAATGGCCCAGCAGCAGATTCTGAGCGTGATGATTGAGGAGATTGAGCGCGAGGGACTGCAGCTGATGCACCTGCGCACGGTGCCCACCAACCCCGAGGTGCTGGGTGTGGCTGCCCGCGAGGTGGAACCCGACATTAAGCAGATTTTTGTGAAGAGGGGACCCACCCCCAAACCCCTCCTTGAGAGGGAGGAGAGTGATTACACTCCAGGCGAGGAAGAGAAGGCATTCGAGCGTACATTATATATAGTAAGGAAGAGAATCGAGAACCGTGTGGCAAAGATGGAGGCATCTACTTCCCTCCCTCACAGAGAGGGGCAAGGGGGAGAGTCCGATTTCTACATCTGCTCCCTCTCTTCTAAGAATATTATCTACAAGGGAATGCTTACCAGCGGACAGCTGCGACGCTACTTCCCCGATCTTTCTAACGATTACTTTACAAGCGGACTGGCGCTGGTTCATTCCCGATTCAGCACAAACACATTCCCAAAATGGAAACTGGCCCAGCCTTTCCGCTTGCTGGCTCACAACGGCGAGATTAACACCATTCGTGGTAACCGTGGCTGGATGAAGGCAAGAGAGAGCGTGCTGAGCAGCGAGGCGCTGGGTGACATCAAGGACCTGCGTCCTATTGTGCAGGAAGGCATGAGCGATTCGGCCTCGCTCGACAACGTTTTCGAGTTCCTGATGATGAGCGGACTCTCGTTGCCACAGGCGATGGCCATCCTGGTACCCGAGAGTTTTAACGATAAGAACCCTATTAGCGAGGATTTGAAAGCCTTCTACGAATATCACTCTATCCTGATGGAACCGTGGGACGGTCCTGCTGCCCTGCTGTTTAGCGATGGTCGCTATGCGGGCGGTATGCTGGATAGAAACGGTTTGCGTCCCAGCCGCTACACCATCACCAAGCAAGGTATGATGGTGGTAGCCTCTGAGGTTGGTGTCATGGATTTTGAGCCGGGCGATGTGGTATCGAAGGGACGCTTGCAGCCTGGTAAGATTCTGCTGATTGATACGCAGGAGGGAAAGATCTACTACGACGGCGAGATTAAAGAACAGCTGGCCAAGGCGCATCCTTATCGTGAGTGGCTCAACGAGAACCGCGTTCAGTTGGAGAAGCTGAAGAGTGGAAGGCACGTGGAGAACGGGGTGAGCGACCTGCAGAGCAAGCTGGTGACCTTTGGCTTTGGTCAGGAAGATATCGACAAGACCATTATCCCCATGGCGACGGCAGGACAGGAGCCTGTAGCAGCGATGGGTAACGACACGCCGCTGGCCGTCATCTCAGACCGTCCACAGGTGCTGTTCAACTACTTCCGTCAGCAGTTTGCGCAGGTGACGAACCCTGCCATTGACCCTATCCGCGAGGAGCTGGTGATGAGCCTTACCGAGTATATCGGTGCCGTAGGTACCAACATTCTTACGCCCGATGCATCTAACTGTAAGATGGTACGCCTGCCGCAGCCGGTATTGACCAACACGCAACTGGATATACTTTGTAACATAAGGTATAAGGGATTCAAGACCAAGAAGCTGCCCATGACTTTCAGACTCTCCCCCTTACCCCTCCCTGTGAGGGAGGGGAGTGATTACACTCAAGCAGGAGAAGCGCTAAGGGCTGCTCTTGATAAGCTATGTAAGGATGCTGAGGCCTGCGTGGACGAGGGCGTGAACTACATTATATTGACAGATAAAATTGAAGATACAGAGGTATCTACTCCCCTCACTCACAGGGAGGGGCAGGAGGAGGGGCTCTTCTACATCCCTTCTCTTCTTGCCGTTAGCGCCGTTCACCACTACCTGATTAGCGTAGGTAAGCGTGTGCAGACAGCCCTGATTGTGGAGAGCGGTGAGATTCGCGAGGTGATGCACGCCGCCCTGCTGTTGGGCTACGGTGCCAGCGCCCTGTGTCCTTACATGACGTTTGCCGTGCTCGACGACCTCGTGAAGAAAGGCAAGATTCAGGAGGATTATGCTACAGCTGAAACCCACTATATCAAGGCTGTTGATAAGGGCCTGAAGAAGATAATGAGTAAGATGGGTATCAGCACCATCCGCAGCTATCGCGGTGCCAAAATTTTTGAGAGCATCGGACTGAGCGAAGATTTACTGAAGCGGTACTTCGGCACGGAGGTAAGCACCATCGGAGGCATCGGGCTGAAGGAGATTGCAAGGGATGCCATCAAGCTGAAGACCCTCTCCCAACCCCTCCCTGTGAGGGAGGGAAGTGATTACCTTCCCAACAACGGTCAGTTCTCATGGCGTAAGGATGGTATCAAGCACGCCTGGAACCCCGAGACCATTGCCAAGCTCCAGCTGGCTACCCGTCAGGGCAACTATGATAAGTTTAAGGATTGGGCAAAGATCGTTGACGAGAAGGAGAGTCCCATCTTCATCCGCGACTTCTTCGGCTGGAAGAAAGCCGCAAAGCCAACTCCTCTCGACGAGGTTGAGCCTGTGGAGAGCATCGTGAAGCACTTTGTGACGGGTGCCATGAGTTTCGGTGCCTTGAGCATCGAGGCACACGAGGCATTGGCCTTGGCCATGAACAAGCTGGGTACCCGTAGTAATACCGGTGAGGGAGGTGAGGATAACGCCCGCTACCACTCGGAGGTGGACGGCGTAAGCCTGAGCTCGAAGACCAAACAGATTGCCAGCGGACGTTTCGGCGTAACCGCCGAGTATCTGGTGAATGCTGAGGAGATACAAATCAAGGTGGCACAGGGTGCTAAACCTGGTGAGGGCGGACAGCTGCCGGGCTTTAAGGTCAACGAGATTATCGCCAAGACGCGTAACGCCATCCCCGGCATCTCGCTCATCTCGCCTCCACCTCATCACGATATCTATAGTATCGAGGACCTGGCACAGCTCATCTTCGATCTGAAGAATATCAACCCCACCGCTGCCGTAAGCGTGAAGCTGGTGGCCGAGAGTGGCGTGGGAACCATTGCCGCTGGTGTGGCTAAGGCCAAGGCTGACCTGATTGTGATTTCGGGTGCCGAGGGTGGTACGGGTGCCAGCCCTGCTTCGAGCATGCGATTTGCAGGTATCAGTCCTGAAATCGGACTGGCCGAAACCCAGCAGACATTGGTGATGAACGGCCTGCGTAATCAGGTTCGCCTGCAGACCGACGGACAGTTGAAAACAGCCAAGGACGTGATTATCATGGCGATGCTGGGTGCCGACGAGTTCTCGTTCGGAACGCTACCCCTGATTGTGCTGGGCTGTGTGATGATGCGTAAGTGCAATACCAATACCTGTCCCATGGGCGTGGCAACCCAGAACCCCGAACTGCGCAAGCACTTTGAGGGTAGGGCCGAGTATGTGGTTAACTTCTTTACCTTCCTGGCCGAGCAGGTGCGCGAATACCTGGCTGAAATCGGTGTGAAGAGTCTGAAGGAAATTATCGGACATACGGAGCTTATAGACGTTTGTGTGCTTGATGGTTCGGCCGTCGAGAAATGGAAGACCATCGACTTCGCTCGCCTGCTGCACAAGCCGGAAAGCGAAAAGGCCCTGTTCTGGGACCGTGGTGCCTACACCAAGGTAACCGGCGTGAAGGACGAGGAGATGATACGTGCTGCCCAGAAGGCCATCGAGAACCAGGAGGAGGTGATGCTCGACTACACCATCAAGAATACCGACCGTGCCGTGGGTACCATGCTGAGTGGTGTGATTGCCAAGAAGTACGGCGAGGAAGGCCTGCCCGACGGAACCATCAAGATTAAGTTCAAGGGCTCGGCTGGTCAGAGTTTCGGTGCCTTTGCTGTGAAAGGACTGGATTTGCGCCTGGAGGGCGAGACCAACGACTACTTCGGTAAGGGCCTCTCTGGTGGACGCATCTCTATCCTGCCTCCAGCCCGTCGTAGCGACGACTTCAAGGCCGAAGAAAATATCATCGCAGGTAACACCGGACTCTATGGTGCTACTTCGGGCGAGCTCTATATCAACGGTAAGGTGGGTGAGCGCTTTGGTGTGCGTAACTCAGGTGCCATCGCCGTGATTGAAGGTGCCGGTGACCATTGCTGTGAGTACATGACGGGCGGACGTGTGGTAGTGCTGGGCAAGACAGGCCGCAACTTCGCCGCAGGCATGAGCGGTGGTGTGGCCTATGTTTACGACCCCGACCACACCTTCGACTACTTCTGCAACATGGATATGGTGGAGCTCTCGCTGGTCGAGGATTCTGTCTCGCGCAAGGAGCTGCTGGAACTCATCCGTCAGCACTATCTGCACACGGGATCGGCCCTGGCCGGACGGATGCTCGACGACTGGCACCGCTACATCGAGGACTTCATCCAGGTAGTGCCTATCGAGTACAAACGTGTGCTCGAAGAAGAGAAGATGAAGAAGCTGCACGAAAAAATAGCAGACATTCAAAGAGATTATTAACTGAAACGAATTACCCTAATTAACTCTAATTTTTGTCACGAATTATTCTTAATTATATATTAAATATATTCGTGGACCCAATTAAAATAAGTTAGAAAAATTCGTTTCCTTAAAAATAAAGACAATGGGAAATCCAAAAGCATTTTTAGAGATACACCGGCAGGAAGCCGGTTACCGTCCTATTCACGACCGCATCCACGACTTTGGCGAGGTAGAGCAAACACTCAGTACTCGCGAACGCAAACTGCAGGCCTCGCGCTGTATGGACTGCGGCGTACCCTTCTGCCACTGGGCCTGTCCGCTGGGCAACAAAGCCCCTGAGTGGAACGATGCCCTATACAAGGGCGACTGGGAACTGGCCTATCGTCTGCTGAACAGCACCAACCCCTTCCCCGAGTTCACCGGCCGCATCTGTCCCGCCTTGTGCGAGAAAGCCTGTGTGCTCAACCGCTTCAACCACGAGCCCACCACCAACCGCGAGGACGAGGCTGCTATCACCGAGATGGCCTTTCAGGAGGGCTTCATCCAGCCCCGCACCGACATTAAGCGCAACGGAAAGAAGGTGGCTGTGATTGGTGCCGGTCCTGCCGGACTGGCTGCCGCCAACGATCTGAACCACATGGGCTACACCGTCACCGTCTTCGAGAAGAACGAAGCCGCAGGCGGACTCCTCCGCTACGGTATCCCTAACTTCAAGCTGAACAAGGCCGTCATTGACCGTCGCCTGCGCCTCCTTGAAGCCGAGGGCATCGAGTTCCGCTACGGACAAGAAATAATGCTCCCCTCGGCTTCGCCGCTTGGCTCGTCCAAGAATGGTCAATGTTCAATGGTCAATGTTCAATGGTCAATGTTCAATGATTACGATGCCGTCGTCATCTCTACCGGCACCCCCACCGCCCGCGATCTGAAGGCTCCTGGCCGCGAACTCAAGGGCGTACACTTTGCCCTCGAACTCCTCTCCCAGCAGAACCGCGTGCTGGCAGGTATGGAGTTCAGTAAAGACGAGCGCATCACCGCCAAAGGCAAGGATGTGTTGGTCATCGGTGGTGGCGATACGGGTAGCGACTGTATTGGCACCGCCCATCGTCAGGGCTGCAAGAGCGTTACCCAGATTGAGATTATGCCTAAGCCTGTCGAAGGTCCCGAAGACCCCCAGAACCCTTGGCCCGAGTGGCCTCGCACCCTCAAGACAACCTCTTCGCATGAAGAAGGCTGCACCCGTCGCTGGAACATCAACACCCTGGAGTTTCTCGGCAAGGATGGCCACCTCACAGGCGTGAAGGTTCAGGAGATTGACTGGAAGCCGAATCCGCAGGGCGGACGACCTATCATGGTGGAGAAGGGTAAGCCCGAAATCATCAAGGCCGAGCTGGTATTGCTCGCCATGGGCTTCCTGAAGCCCGAGCACCCCGCCTACCCGGAGAACGTCTTCGTCTGCGGCGACTCCGCCAACGGTGCCTCGCTCGTGGTTCGCGCTATGGCCAGCGGCCGTCAGACTGCCCAGAAGGTTGCTGCCTATCTTGAGCGTTAACAATCAACCATCCCTCTATAATTAATCCCTGGTTTCCGTTCGGATATCAGGGATTTTTTGTACCTTTGCTCCAAAAATAACAAGATGACGGCGAAGGAAATCATACAATATATGGAGTCGCAGCAAAATGAGGAGCAGCGACGTATACTGATGGGGTTCTTCAAGACTGGACCTGGTGAATATGGCGAGGGCGATGAGTTCTTAGGACTGAAAGTTCCGCAGACACGCGAGGTGGTAAAATGGGCATTGACCATGGACCATGGACCATTCTTGGACGAGCCAAGCGGCGAAGCTGAGCGGACCATTAGCGAGGTGCCGGAATTATTGATATCGAAATGGCACGAGGTGCGTCTCTGCGGCCTGCTGATATTAGTGGCGAAATTCGAAAAGTTGGCCACCAAACGGCTGGAGAATGACGAGTCGGCCATTCGTGGGCGCGACGAAATCCTGACGATGTACCTGCAATATGCCGAGCAGGCGAATAACTGGGACCTCGTAGACCTTTCCGCCCCCAAGATTCTTGGCCATTGGCTGCTTTTGCCGACCAATTTGAGACCCTATCCCGACCTTCCCCTCGAAGGGGAAGGGGATTCCCTTCAAATTACTTACAAGCGGCAGGTGCTGGACGACCTTGCTCAGAGTCCCTGCCTGTGGAAGCAGCGCATGAGCATCGTCTGCACATGGAAAACCTCGCAGATGGGTGACCCGTCGTGGTGCCTGCGTTATGCCGAGATTCATCTGCACCATCCTCATGACCTGATGCACAAGGCTGTGGGCTGGATGTTGCGTGAGATGGGTAAGCGTGTAAGCATGGAGATCCTTCGCGAATTCCTCCGTCAGCATGCCCACAAGATGCCCCGCACCATGCTCCGCTACGCCATAGAGAAAATGCCCGAACAGGAACGACAATACTGGTTGAAACGATGATTTCTTATCTGAATACAGAGAATATTGCCCGCAGCCGCTTGGCGACGCAAGGAGACGCTTGCCAAGGCAAGAAGGGTGGGGTGGAGTACCACCCGCTCAAACCCTTTCTGCCTGAGAACGCGAAGGTGCTGTTCCTCGGCAGTTTCCCACCCCAGCGCAAGCGGTGGTGCATGGACTTCTATTACCCCAACTTTATCAACGACCACTGGCGCATCGAGGGACAGATATTCTTTGGTGACAAGAACCATTTCATTGACCTCGAAGCCAAGCGTTTCAAGATTGACGAGATTGTGGCTTTCTGCCAGGAAAAGGGGCTCGCCTTCTTCGACACCTCTACGGCCGTCCGTCGCCTGCAGGACAACGCCTCCGACAAATTCCTCGAGGTGGTAGAGCCGACAGACATCCCGGCTCTCTTGAAACAGCTCCCTCATCTTCGTGCCATCGTCACCACAGGCGAAAAAGCTACAGAGACCATCTGCGCCTCACTCGGCATCCCAGCCATTCCCAAGGTGAACACATCTTCCATCATCCCTCAGACATCTTCCATTATACTCTATCGCCTCCCTTCCTCTTCGCGTGCCTACCCTTTGTCTTTTGACAAGAAGGTAGAGGCCTATCGTCATTTCTTTAACTTCATTCAGATATGAGAAATATGGAGATACACAGCTGTCCGGAGTTGATGGACCTGATTCAGGAAGTGGGATTCCTGCCTTTGCTGGATAGTGGCATCAGGGGCTATTCGGCTGAGGATCTGGTCGATGAGGATAATCGCTACGTGGTGTTCGATGATGGCGGCTGGGACTGGCCGCTGTGGAAGTGGAAAGGCCCCATCGTCACCGAGGGGCGCTGCGTCTATGGTAAGTTCTTTGCCGGCAAGGCGGGCTTTGTCAGTAAGGAGTGGTGGCCCGACCTATGTAACTATCGTCGCGCTTCGAGACCTGCGCCCGTCGAGGGCTCTATCGAGGAAGCCATCCTGCTCACGTTGGCTGAGCATGGCAGTCTGATAACGCGCGAACTGCGAGCCGCCTGCGGTTTCGACGGCCCTAAGATGAGGAGTAAGTTCGATGGCTACGTGACGCGCCTGCAGATGGCCTGTCGCATCGTGACCGAGGACTTTGTCTATCCCTCCGACAAGCACGGGCGCGAATACGGCTGGGGCTGGTCGCTATTGACAACGCCTGAGCGGCTATTGGGTCGCGAGATGTGCCGGTGCGAGCGCACACCCCAGGAATCATTCGACCGGATGGTTGAGCACCTGCGCAGACTCTTGCCCGAGGCCACCGACAAGCAGATTATGAAGCTGATCAAGTGAGTGCTGGTATGCAGGACTATCCCTCGTGGACAAGTGACTCTGAAATGGAAACAGTCGATAAGGAAAGAGGGCTGGCAGCTCACGTAGTCTGCCAGTCCTCTCGTTGTGTTTACAGGTGTCCGTTCCTCCCAGGCCCCTCCCGACCTCCCCTGAAGGGGAGGAGAAACCCCTCCCTGCAGGGAGGGGCTGGGGGTGGGTCTACCCCATGCAAGTTTAGAGTCCCTTGATAAGGGACGGCTATAATGCAGGGTTATAGCCTATACAAGACACCGTTCCCAGCGTGGTGGTGATGGCCGTAAGGATGGTGATGATGATATTGATGATGGTACGCCAAGTTTCCTTTGATGATTCTTTACTCATAGTTCTTGATGATTAATGAGACCCCTCCCAGCCTCCCCTAAAGGGGAGAGAGACCCCTCCCGTCCTCCCCTGAAGGGGAGGGGGTGTTGAGAGTGGGTAGTGGTTAGTTAATAGTTAAGAGTAGATAGTGGAGAGAAGTTCCCCCGCCCCCATCTCCTCCCCTTCAGGGGAGGTCGGGAGGGGTCTTCTTACGGTTCATCCTCCACCACGCTGCCGCCGGGGTTGGAATCGTCGTTGCCGCTGCCGCTACCACTTCCGCTGTTAGCCTCTGCGATGCCGAAGGCGCTGAAGTCGGTGGTCAGTCGGGCAGCACGGGTGATGCCGTTCTTCGAGTAGAGCGAGTCGTTGCTCTGGTCGCCCAGGAAGCGCACGCGCAGGGCCTTGATGTGGGTGTCGGCGCTGTAGTCCTCCTTCTTGTTCACACCCTGTGACTCTGCCGAGAGGTAGAGCGTGCCGATGCCGTCGAGCTGCACCTTGTAGCCGTCGAGCAGCAGCTCCTGGATGCAGCGCATCATCTTGCGCACGATGCCGATCACCACGTCGTCGGTGTAGACGGAGCCGTGCTCCATGATGTGCTCGGCCAGCTGCTCGGTGTTCACCCTTCCGATGTGCACCACCTTGCCGTACCACTTGCCGTAGGCCTTCACGTTCTTGCGGTTCTTGTTCTGGATAGTCCTGATAAAAATCTTTCTTGCCATAGTAGTTTAGTTTTTAAGTTGGTTAGTTTTTTTTGAGTTAGTTAGTTTGAATTTTAATTATGCATTATGAATTATGCATTATGAAATGAAATGCATTGCGTCGACTGCTGCGCGCGTTTCAGTCAAACGCTGTGAGCGTTCCCCTTGACTGTTACAAAGGTACGACATTCGCCGCCACCGTTCTGACGATGGCTGGCGATGTCGTGCGATAGAAGGATTTTTTTAAAAGAGACTTCTTCTCTGCGATAACTCTGCGTCTCTGCGCGAGAAAAGAAGAATTGGACGCTCAGTTCATAATTGTTCACGGTTCTCCGAGCTGCTCTACGATGGCTCTTACTTCGCGAGGCGTGAAAGCCTTGCTGGTAGGCTGATAGCCCGTCTTTTGGAGTTCCGTCCAGAGCTGGGTGCAACGGCGAATCCAAGCCATCAGGTGGCTCACGGCCGTGCGCGGACTGCTGTCCGGGAAGTACATCAAGGCCAGCTCCTTCTTGGTGTACGTACGAATGATAAAATTTTCCATCTTTTCAAAACTTCAATTTTTCCGCTCGAGCTTTGCTCGCTTCGCTTGCGAAGAATTCTTCCGCTCGGGCTTTGCTCGCTTCGCTTGCGAAGAATTCTTCCGCTCGGGCTTTGCTCGCTTCGCTTGCGAAGAATTTTTCAATTTTAAATAGTAGTCACTAAAGTCTTTGCAGTCGGGCGGCAGCTGATGGCGTACCAGATTGGGCAGCACCTCCTTCAGTTGCAGGAAAAGTCGTTCGCCAGGTGCGTCGTTGTCAGGGAACATGTGGAAAGAGAGACCCCTCCCCGCTCGGCCGAAGGACGCTTGCAAGGCAAGAACCTCCCCTGAAGGGGAGGAGATGAGACCGCTGAGCAGTTCCCTGTCCTTTCGGGAGAGCAGGGTGGCTGACGGAATGGCGATAGCCTTGTGACCTGCGGAGAGCATCGACCACGTATCTGACGCTCCTTCACAGATATATAGTGTATCATTGGGACGAAGCATGTTCAACACCGGCTGATTATAGATACCACATTGCGACCCTTGCGGGAATCTGAAGCGAGGGAGAAGACCCACCCCCTGCCCCTCCCTATTGAGGGAGGGGAGTAACCGTCTGTTCTGCACGCCCACCAGCTTGCCCTCACGGTCGTAGTAAGGTATCTGCAGCCAAGGAGTGCCGTTGCGGTCGCGCCACGAAGTGAGTCTGCACCAACGAACAACGCGCTCATCCAAACGTCGCTCCTCAAAGAGGAACTTCCGTGCCTCCTCGTTCAGCCAAGGCCGCTCAAAGAAACGCTCATACCTTGTCGCATCAAACCGACTCTCCCCCGACCCCTCCCTATAGGGAGGGGCAAGGGAGAGGGTCTGCTGGATGATTACGTTGTGCTCATCAGCCAACCAATGGCACGCTTCCTTAAAGTCCTTGCCGAGGTGTCGCATCACCAAATCGATAGGACCTATGGATTGCGTCATACACACAAAGCAACGACAAGTATTCTTACTCACCTTGAACGACAGCGAGGCATGATGATCGTCGTGAAACGGGCAGAGCGCCTTGTGTCGCGAAACTTGGAGTCCAAGTCGCTCCGCGACCCCCTCAATAGGGAGTTCGCGAAGCTTTTGAATATCAAATCTATCCATAATTATGCATTATGCATTATGAATTATGAATTATGCTTCAAGTACTCCTCCGTCTTAGTGTACAGTCCCGTCTGTGCAGAGTAGGTGATGAAGTTGCGGTTCTTCCATACGTTGAGTTGATGCTTGGTACCCTCTTTGCTCTTGCCAAGCTCTAGACGCAGCGCCTCCAACTGCTGTTCGTTGAAAGAGCGGTCAAGACTGTCGAGCATGTTCTTCGGACCACTCTTCTGAACTTCATCAATCTGAGTATCGCCATATTTGAACATATCAGAGAACACCCTTACCTTCGACCACAGATCGTAATAGCAGAACCACACCATGAACTCGCCTATCGAGCGGCTATACGTCTGGTCGTTCAGGATCCAGAGCGTTGCTGCTTTCTTCCAAGCCGCAAAGATGCTGCGATGCGACAGCTCGAACAGCATGTCATCGTCGGCAAGGTCGGCCATACGAGCCATCTCCTCGGCCAACTGGTCGGCCAGCTTGTTCAGCGGCTTCACCACAAAACGCCCTTTGCAATTGTCCAGTCGCAACAGGTACTGGTCAAGCTTCTGGAGGAATGTCTCGTCATACCGTCCCTGACGCGGAATCCTGCCCTTGCGCTCGCCACGTGCCTTGTAAGCAAAGGGAATACGTCCGAAGAAGCCGTTCACCATATCCCGCTTGTAGAACAAACGTGCGGCCTCCGGAGTCGAACTGAACGTGATGTTTACGCGCAACAGTGGATTGCCCGTCACGCCCTCGGCAGTAGCACGCAAAGCACCCGCACGGGTGCGGTCATAGATGTTACGAATCGTCTGGCTCACCTGCTTGTGGCCGCCACACATCTTGTCGGCCATCTCCACCTCTGGCAGGTTCAGATATTGCGTGCGACCACCCTGCTGTTCCAGGGCAAGGGCGTTCTGCAGGAAAGCTGGTGCCGTCAGATCAGAGGGCGGGAACCAGAAAGCCACAGCTGGGCGCTCGGGCTTCTCCTTGTTGGCACCACGGGTTTTCACCTGTCGAATCCAGTCGGCCAACTTCTTGTACTCCACCTCATCATGGTCTCGGAACGGTCGCATGATGGCCTCAATGAGATGCGTCAACTGTGCTTTTCCGATACCTGAAGGGCCTACCAAATGCCCCATCTGACCGCAAAGTTCATAATATTGGTTATCTGAATACATCAGCTCCACGCCAGTCAAGTGAGCGGCAAGTGCGGGCAAAGCCATCGGAACAAGCGGTTCATGCATGTCTCGTGAGGCCTGAGAGAGGAGTAATTTCACAATTTCTGTACCTTTTGCAGGTTTGGGCATCGCCGGAGCGGTGCGGTCAAAAATATTGTAAGTCATTGCTTTATAGGGAATTAAGTTACTACTTGATATTATTCGCAGTCTCAGTCTCAGAGTCTCAGTTGTTTTTCAAGGCACCCCCCTATTTTCTTTTTTATTATATAACTATCTATATATCAATAAGTTATATACAATATAAGAGTAAATATTGAGTAGTATCGTGACTTTATTTGTAACTGAGACTGAGACTTGAGACCGTCTACGTCTGGATCAGCCTTCCTCTACCAGGCCCTCCAACGCCCATAGCAGTTCGTTGGCCACGCTGCTGGCATACTGCTCCACGCAGAAGGTGCCGTCGTTGCGGATGGGTCGGAAGTTAGGCTGGAAGGAGCCGTCGTCGTGTCGCGTCACGGTGATATGCTCACCCTCGTAGATGCGCGGGTTGCGCTTCACCCGCTTCTGGCCTACGGTCTCGATGAAGGTCAGCGACTCGTTGTACTTGAAGTCCTCGCACACCACGTCGCGTCTGAGCACGCCTTGGTAGTTCTTACCCTCCCTCATGCGGCGGTCGCTACGCAGATAGGTCTTCACGTCCATACACAGTTCGTTATTCTTGTTCCAGCCCTGCTGTTCAGGGGTCTCGGTAATGATAATAGTCTTTTTCATAATGTTTGAATTTTTTTAATTCTTCCCTCTCTCCACTCTCCTCTCTCCACTCTCCACTACCTCCTCCCTTTTAGGGGAGGTCGGGAGGGGTCTCGGAGGTCGGGAGGGGTCGCCTTAGATCACGTTGATCAGTTGAATTTTCCTACGGTTGTCCTTGGGCCGTACGGCGAAGTGGAGCCAGTAGCCTCGGGCGTTGCGTTCCAGCAGCAGCTCGTCGAAGTCCTGATGATGGGTGTCGCTCAGGTCGAGCAGGATGACCACGTAGCGCAGCAGCTGTTCCTTGCCCGCCACGCGCAGGTCAGCGGCACATCCCGTGAGGTGGTTCGACGTGGGGCATCCCCCCACCAGCCTGTTCAGCTCTGGGCAGCGGTAGCCGCTGGTCACGATGACGGGCTCGTCGCCCTCCCCATACCGGTTATTATACGCTGTGCGCAGCATCTCCAGCCACTGGCACACCCTTGTCAGGTTCTCCATCACCTTCACCTCCGGCTGCCTCTGCCGTTGGCGGTCCAGGAAGCCCAGCTTCACCTCCGTCCGCGTCATCTCCTCCAGGGAAAAATGAGGCGTTAGGAACACCTTTTCGTTATCGTTATGGTTAACGTTTTCGTTCTTATACTTTGCCATAATTCTTTGTTTTAAAATGAATAAATAATGTTGTTTGCGAAATCGTCTGCAGACTCATGATCTCGCTGGCAAAGGTAAGGGGAAATACTCGTTCCGACAACGATATGAGCGACTTGATATGTATAGGTAAAGTACTGGTTTTCATCGTATTACGATATAATCCTACTAAACTTTGGATAGTCTTTTGGGTACTTTGGATAGGTTTCACTCAAGCTTTGTATCAATTCGCATGGTTCCTATCCAAAACTACTTCTTATCCAATCCAAAGCTCTGACATACGGATACAAAAAATGGATGAATCTCTTTCGAAATCCATCCATACGATTATTGTTTCAATCCAAAGTTCTAAGCCGTTATCCTGGCCTCAAAGGAACTTATCTGCTCTTCATCGCTAACACCCATATCGCGTCTGTTCTTGCGCTCCGTGCTCACAGCGTTCCAGCTGAGCGGTTCGTAACGCCCTCCTCGGGCTTTATACTCCTTGCAGAAATAGGCGTAGAAGGACTTCTCTTTGTCTTGCGATTCCAGGCCAGCCCATTTTATCAGTTCAACGAGGAAAGATCCCTTTAACTTGTTAGGGTTGCCCTCAATATCGCTCATAGTATCTATCGTGCCTATTATCTCTCTCACGCGCAGCGCCTGCTGATGATTATGAGGCCACAGCTTGGTCTCCTCGTCAGTCAGTCCATCGTTGCGCCCTTTGCGCAGCACATCTATGGCAACAGACATCTTGAACTCATCCGTGTCCCACTGGTGATAATTCTCGCGATAAAAATCCTTGATGGAACGGGCTTTGGCTTTGCGTTCGTTAAACTCGTTTTCAGGAAGTGTTTTTACCTTTGCCAAAACCTTGGTCACTTCCTTTATGCCGCCCAAGGCCTTTCGTTCGCAGTCTTTAAATATTTGTTCACATCGGTCACCGTCCTCACGTATGGCTCGCTCCATCTTTATCATGTAGTGACACAAGCCAAGCGTGGTGATAACCGTTGTGAAGAAAGCCTGCATCTCATTGTAGAGCGTCTGCACGGATTCCTCGAACGACAGGATACCAAACAAATCACGATTACATTCGCCCTTAGACAATACAGACCGCACATATATTGACGGCTTTTCCATATCCACAGGCTGACGGCGCCGGCGCGTGGGACATGTCTTCTTGAATACTGCCCTTGACGCTTTCAGCGTACTGCGAATACGATTGAACAGCATCTGAGCTGTTTCAAAACACTTGTTGTTGTCTGTGGCGTATTGCTGCAGGAATGTCTGCGAGAAATACACCAGCGCCCTTGCCTCTGTGTTCAGTTTGTTTTGATATTCGCGTACCCTATCGGTAGCCACCTGAATATCCAGCGCCGTATAACACCTCTGGTGGATGCCCTCCAGAAAACGGTCTTCTTCGAATTTCTTGGCAGCCTCAATAATCTGTATTAGCCCTTGTTCGTCTTTGTCAACTATAGTTGAGTATTGCATAGAAAAAAACAGGATTAATCAATTATGCAATATCAAACAGCGTGCCGGATTGAAGATATTACCCAATTCAGCCATCTCCGTTATCTCCACAAAATGCTCCCTTAGATGATAGCCCTTCTGTGAAGTCCATGCCTGTGCCTTAGCTATGACACGTTCAAAGTTCCAGTATTTGCCATAGCCCATCACTCGCGCCAACTTGCGTGAGTTCCACCATTCCTTGCCATCGGCATCAACCTCTCTTAACTGTTCGAAAGGAGATTGAAGTTCTGGGATGTTGTTAGAATTTTGCTCCATATATTCTTTTAACGTTTTTACCCATTTTTATATTTCGTGAGTCCGTAAAACCGTAATACTTTCAGCCTTCAGACCTCTGCCATCAGCCTTCTATATATCAACTGTCCCCATAGCAAATGCTATTGTAAAGAGTCAACCCTTTTACCGTCAGCAGGTATTTCTGGCGAGGGTGACGGGGCGAATCAGGATATAGCATACGGATATAGCCCTCGTTCATAGAAGGATTAAGAGAGTAGTCAAGGAAGTTTTCCCTATCTTTCAAGCCAATCCTCTCCATCATCACTTTGACGGAGAGTTGCTCTTCACCCAAAGCCTTCACTAATCTAATAATTTTTTTATTATTGGTGTGAATAAAACTTGTCGGGGTACTTGTCGGGGTACTTGTCGGGGTACTTGTCGGTTGTTTTGAAGGAACTGTAAGGTTTGGCTGTTCTTTCCATTCTGCAGGCGGGTTAATATGCAGATAACGATTGCGCAGATCCCACTGCTCTCCAAGCAGTAGATTACGGAAAAAACGTTCCAGAAAAACAGGACTATAGTCGATACCCTTTATGGCATTTTTGTAGTTTGCCCTCACAAGTGCATTACGGAAGTACCAAGAATGTTTAGCGAACAAGTCGTTCTCCACATTAAAGCCTAGTGAACGAAGATACTGAATAGTAAATACGGCCGTAGTGCGTGTGTTTCCTTCACCGAAGGCATGAATCTGCCAAAGTCCAGATACGAAATTGGCAACATGAGCCACTAACTCATCATTACTGATGCCCTTATAACTGAAATCACGTTCCTGCTGGATATCATAATCAACAGCCCTGCGCAGATCTTCCCAATTCAGGTAGCTCACGGTGTCACCCTCCAATACCCACTCACGCTTGGTGATATCGTACTTACGTAGTTCACCAGCATGTTTCATTACGCCTTCGAAAATTCTGCGATGCAGGGATATGTAGCCATTTGTCGAGAAGTCGCATGTCTTTACCGAGAGTATGCGCTTGATGTTCTTCGAGGCTTTGTCAGCCTCCTGTTTGTCATCATCGTCAGCTTCACGAGTCGTTTTATTCTCATAGTAACGATTGAGCAACTGTTCCACCTCATCGATGGTGATTTCACCCTCGATGTTTCTGCGAGCCAAGCCGTTCAGATACTCTGACGTTTTCAACCCATCCACCGCCTGAAGTCCAATAGCCGTACTCCAGGCGTATGCAGCTTCACGCTGCGACGGCTCTCCCTGACGAATATACTCGTCAAAGTTTAAGTATAGCTCCTTATCGTTCTTTTCGCTCATATCTCGTCTTACTTTATTTTTATAACGTTTTTATTCCGTTCATTATTATCACATCAGCCATAGTCATCTTCAGCGGATTAAAGAACCGTCCCCTGATTCAATTCTGAGTGAATCAAATTGTACCATCTATCGTAATAAGAATCACTCTCTTTGAATACGATCTTTGGCCTTGGCCCTGATCTTACTACCTCAGACTTCTCTGCTGCTAACTGTTGGGACACTTTTGACTCAGTTGGTGACTCCTTCATCTTGAGCCCCTTCATCATTTCCATCAGACGAGAACCGTCGATTTTGAGGTCTTTAATCCCGTTCTTGGCTACATTAGAAACTTTTCGTTTTATTGCATTCTTTGCTTCTTTTGCATCACTAATAATTTCACGAATTTCTCGTCGTACAGCTTCTCTTGCCGCAGTCATCGGGCGTGGCCTCTTTTTACCAGACTTGTTGCTGTGTGAATCAAAGTCACCACCAACACTGCTGGTTATTCCGGTTATATTTTTCTTTTTCTTATTTTTTGCCATACTATTTATATTTATTTCCAAGCATCCCAATCGGTGCCGTAATCGAAACCGCCAAGTGCTTCACCGAATTTCTTTTTTGATTCCTCCTTAGCTCCTCTACAAAGCTCAAAGACATCTCTAAATGGTTTTTTGGAGATTTCATCCGTAGCTACACTTATAGCTAACCCATAAGCTGTAGAGAGTACAGGGCACAAAGAAGAATTCTTAAACAGTTCATCATCGTCGAACAATTTACTCTTCCAGTTGTCAAACGAAATGGTATGCAGTTCTTTAAACTCGTTGTATGGATACAACAAATCCTTGAATGTGCTGCCACCACCAGTATATATCAGAGGACGGTTTTTTAAAGCGTCTCTGAGACGCCTTACATCAAGATTCGTCTGACTCTTAAATTCAACCTTCAACCTTTCATCCAAATTGATACAGAGCCTCAGTATTTCAGTATGTAATGCTTTAGCACGCTGTTCTATAATCCAGCACGAAGGAGGTGTAGATGGCGATTTTGCATCAATACCAGTTAGGAAGTTAAGACCCTTATCTACTGAGAAGAAATCATAGACCTGAGGTTGTCCGTCCTCAATGGTAAAGAATGAAATATCTGTGGTACCACCTCCAATATCTATTATCAAGCTCATACCCGTTGACACTTTACCACGACCAACCATAGGTTTCAGACAAGCGTAAGCCTCTGGAAATACTAACAAAGCACAATCCTTTTTTACTTGTTCGGAGTAGCGGACAACCTTAGTAAGCTCTACGAGGGATTCAAAGTCACAATTGAGAAATTTATCTTTATCGTTTCTGAAGACCTCCTCAACCAGATGATAAGCACTTGCGATAAGAGAAACGGCAATAGCCTTAGCATCGTTAAGACGCCCACTGTCTGTCGGGGCACCCATTTGAATGGAGAAAGTTTGCCCGTATTCCTTCTCCAGATCAAACAGTATATAAGCAAGATACCATATTGTATAGAATGCGGCTTCCCAAAGTTTCATGCCTGGTGAGTCGTAGTTACGAAACACTGCCTGTTTGAAATACCTGACAACTGTACACTTCGTTTCCTTGGGAACATATCCATAGTGGAGCTTCCTGTCTTCATCGATATAGATGACAGACGGTAGGGTATACATCAACTGCCCACTAAGATTCCTGAACCTCTGGAATTTGTAGTGGGTCTCTGCACCTTGTTTGTCTTCGATGCAGACTTTTGTCTGATGCGTGCCAAAATCCAAACCTACTGTAATCATATGATTCTAATTAGATTAAGAGTCATCAACTGTTCATCCACATTTATCTGAGCATCCTCGTTGATAATAGCCAAACGGTCATCCATTTCTTTCTTCAATCGATCCATCAAACCCTTGTCCATTCGGATTAGATTCTCCAGATTACGACGAAGCTTATCATCGTTGTATACATACTCGATATAGCCTTCTCTTTCCCTAATACGGGCTTTGATAATATCCATACGAGACCGGTAGTATTCCTTAGTCTGTGCTTCACTATGGATCCTTTCACTCTCTGCTTGACGGCGAAGCTCTTCTTGACGCTTTAGCCTTTCAGACTTTGCTTCTGCAGTAAAATCATATCTTATATCGGCAATTAATTCCGAATCAAATAAATCTGCAGAAGGATTGTATTCATAACCTTGCGACTGGCTAACACTAAACAGACGGTCAATTACTTCCTGGTTGTGCTCGACTTCACGGGAATTGATGTTAAAGACGAATGGCAACATAGATTTGCTATGTTTCATAACACCTTGTACCATTCTTGATGTGTCAAATTGGAAGGTTCCCATATAATATGCAGAACCTGGTTTTAAAATATCATCCCCCTTCAGTGAATAGCAGAATGTCCTTTTTGCTTCATCATCATGTGTCTGAGAATATTTCAGACAAGCTTGTATTATTGGATGATAGATGTTCAAGAATAACAGAGACCTATCTTCATAAGCTTTGTCTTGGCTAAAGGTCACATAGATGCGGTCCATATCTTCCAAAGAGCGTCTGAAACGCCTAAAGGCCAGGTCATTTTCTTCACCTTCTGTCTGATTACGAAGCAAGAACTCCGAGAAAACCTTTTGGTCGCTCAACGGAACCTTTATTTCATAAACTTTATCTTGAACTTCAACCAAATTACAAGTTGTCAGATGCTTCTCAATGATAGATTCGAGATAGTTCTTCAGCTCGTTTTCTGTTACATAAGCGTTATTGTGTAATATACGCTGAATCTCGTTCTGGAAATAGGCGTCGTTAGTCAATGTGTCCGTCATTCCTTCTTCAAGATGACGTATGATTTCCCTTTCGTTTTCAAATGCCTGGCTAATCTCATCAATCTTCCGATTTTTTTCTTCGTCAGTCAGCTTACTTGTATACAACTCACGCTCCAGTTTGTTGTAGACATCTTGAATTGTAACTTTAGCGCCTGCAGTAATTGGAGCATCGAGGATGGCTTCCATATCACCGATAGTCCCTCTAAATATACCAATTCTATCAAGCAAGCGGATGTATATGTCTTCTTGAATAGAACCGGCCACAACGAGGTTGTAGATATTCACCACAGGAGATTTCTGTCCGAAACGGTCTATACGACCTATGCGCTGTTCTACTACCATTGGGTTCCAAGGTAGGTCATAGTTGACCATTGAATTGCAGAACTGCATATCAAGACCTTCACTACCCACCTCAGATGAAAGAAGAATGTGATTATCAGGATTCTTCTTGAAGCTCTCCAGAATATCAGCCCTGTTATCCACCTGACCGTGGATAATAAGACTGCCATAACCTCTTTTCTTTAAACGTATCTGGAGATATTTCAGCGTTCTTCTAAAAAGAGCAAACACTACTATTTTCTTTGTGCCATGCTTGAAAACTTCTTCAATAATCTCGATTAGCTTCTCAACTTTGGCATCCTCATAATCAGCGTATTCGTCTATACCCTCGTCGAGAGATTCTTCCGAATTCAAGTAGCCGTAGACACTACTTGCCACTTGTCGTTTCTTTTGCACAAGACCAAGAGCACCACCTTGTGTGAGTACTTCCTCTCCCCATTCGTCGGTATAAGAATTGTCCTCGATATACTGCTCAATAACGTTATCAAATTCAATTTGCTCGTTGTCGGTGAGGACGATTTTTTGAAGATGTGGCTTTCGCTCAGCCTGTGACATATCTGTTGTAACTTCCCTTTTTCGGGTACGAGAGAAGATGTTATTCATCACACTCATCGTATTTAGAAGATACTGGAGCCTTGCGCGATTCTCCAAGTTGTCTTCAGAACGAAGTCTATCAACTATTTCTGTATAGATTGGGTCAGAAGCAAATGCTTCGCTAACTTTAACAGTCCTAGTATAAAACTCCTCATCGTCTGAATTTGAGAAACTTGTTTGAATCTCAGCATTACATAGATTGTCGGCGATGGTAGAAAGAGGCAATTTATTATTGACGGCCGTTATAGCTTCTACAAACGGACGGTTTTCCTGCAGGCGGGCATTGAAAATCTGATAGTTGAAGTATCTTGAACTATCCAATAGCTTTAGTAGATTAAATAGGTTCTCTGTACTAATCATGATTGGAGTCGCGGTTAGGAATACAGCAGACTCAGCTCTGTTCATAATAATGTCTGCACCCTTATATGTCTGAGTCTCATCGTTTCTCATTTTGTGAGCCTCGTCGCACAAGACCAAGCTAAATTTCTTGTCCGATTCATTCAGATACTCAGCGAAGTTCGGTGACTTCTTTTTGTTTTCGTCATCATCTTTCTTTGATGGACGGACTCTAATTTTCTCGTAATTGACAATAGCTCGGACACGACCGTCATTGTCTTCCAAATCAGCGATAAGGTCTTTTGTGGTATCGTATATCTTAAATGCCAAGCCGAATTTCTCAATCAATTCTTCACGCCATTTAACCTGTAGCGATTTTGGGCATACAATCAATGCGTTCCTTAACTCCCTGCGAGCCTTCAACTCCAACATAATATGACCAGCCTCTATGGTTTTACCGAGACCCACTTCATCCGCTACCAGCAAACGCCTGGTTGGAGAATTCAGGAACTTAAGCAAAGGCTTAAACTGGTAGGCACGGAATAAAGTCTTCGAAGCCTTCAAAGATGAAATTGAACTGTTATTCGAACTTCTAATTTTAAACGAGGTATTCTTTTGGGCAAATTCGTAGAAAGTACCAAACATGCCATTGGCACAACGCTCATATTGATTCGTAATGTCACAATCGGCTATCAGCTCCGTTTCCAAAGCCTCATTAGAGAATTCGCCCCAATTGACAACATACAACTGTCTGCCACGACGTGCAATTGGCACTTCGATGACGATGCCTTTTTTCCCAGAATCTTCTCTTATAACTTTATCTCCAACTTTAAACAGTGCCATCTCTTACTTAGTGTCCGCTGAATTAATACCGAGCCACCAAGACTGGGGTGCAGACATAGCCCCATTCTGTGACCATATTTATTATTAGCTGCCATATTTCGGTAAGGATATGACAAAGTTGGTTCTTCGATTTCGACTCCTCCAACTCTTTCTTAATAACCTCCTCAGGCTTACGACTGAGTGCTGTTTGCAAGTACAACTGCTTGTCTATCTTCTCATCCAGAGTGCGTGTATCCCAATGTTCTGCACAACACATCTGCGCATAGAACTGGCGCTCAAGGGGGGCTTTGATGCCCATCAGAGAACGAAGATGAGTCCAATTCAATTGTATACGCGTTGCGTACACAATGTTGAAGCTTATGATAACTCCAACCTGAGCCATATCGTTCTGTTAATTTTACAGACAGATTTTTGAGTACCTGTTTGCCATATTCAGCACGCTGATTATAGAGCACATCTTCCTTGTACTGCTCAACCTCTGTCAATTCTTTGGCAACAATTGTATTGGCGACCACATTCTCCATTCAGGAGATTTCTCCACTACCTTGAAATCGTCAAATTGTTCTTCGTTAGGATTCATATTTCTTTTTTTATTGGTTTATTCTTGTTACTTCTATTTGTCTTATGGGGCATCTTACCCTCAAAGACTATGGTGCTATTATTTCCCAGTGCCCACCTTTGTCTGGGCCAATACGACGGATGACCCCTTGTTTTTTCAATTTGGCCATGATACGCTGTACCTGTCTTTCAGAAAGAGAACACATCGCTGCCAGTTCTTTTGTGGATATGTTTGAATTCTTAGATATGCTTGCAAGAATGTTTTCTACGACATTTTCCTTGTTTTCTACGACATTTTCTACGACATCTGAGGGCTTTTCTACGTCATTAAGATCTTTTCCTACGACATTTTCTACGATATCACCGCCAACTTTACCGCCAACTTTTCCGACATCCTTTCCGCCAACATTACCGCCAATATCTTTTCCGACATCTTTTCCGACATCTTTTCCGACAACAATACTGCCATTGTCGTGAGCCCCAGTATCAGGTAGCCCTTCTTGCGAGAGTTGGGCAGGTCGTTGGCAATATTCCAGATAAAGGAGAAGAGGGCATTATACTGTTTATTGTCCATGTTGTTACTATAATTATTTCTTAACCGAGTTCTTTTTCCATTCCTTGGCAAGTTCCGTAAGGCGGTACATCTGATCAGGTCTTTTAGGCTGTTTGGGATATTTCCGTTCTATACTGCCATCAGAAAGTGCAGGAGTGATATAACTGTCTTGGATGGTTTTACGTCTCACAATACCACACAAACTCATAATGTCCTGTACGCTAATAAAATCTTCATCCATTACAGAAATCAATTTTTCTACTTGGACGGTACTTGGGCAGTACTTGGGCGGTACTTGGGCGGTACTTGGGCGGTCAAACTCTTTTTCAGTCGTCCACTCTGCCATCAACGTCGCTTTCAGGATGAATGCTTCGACGTGGAATGATGGGATGGCGCAACCTTTTGTTTCCAACTCACTACAGATACGGTCAATACCTTCTCCGAACTCCTTGACATACTTGTATGCCTTGAGGTATTGGGCAATCTTGGGATTACGAGAGAAATGGGTGTGGCGAATGTTGTCGGGACGCACCAGTCCTGGCAAGTCTCCTGGAGTCTCGAAGACAATACGGTCGTCGAACATCTTTATCTGTATCTCTGTACCCTTGATATTGTATGCTCTGTGGCAGCAACTATTGACCACCATCTCTTGTATGGCGTATTTGGAATAGTTGCGACGAGTAACGAAAACACCATGTTCGCCAAGGAAAGAGTGTTCGCTGACTTGCGTTTCCAGATAATCAATAGTGCTCCGAACCTGTTGAAGGATGGCACCCTCGAAAGTCACATCCTTGATAACATTCATTTCACGACCAACCTTTTCTTCTTTTCCTTCATAACGGATGAAGCGAGTGCGGGCACGTGGGAAGAAACGCTGAGGATTCTTGCCGAAGAGAAGGATGCAAGCCGTACTTACCTTCTGCTGACCATCTGCCTCTGTGACAAAGTCGTTATTCTCTCTCAGATACTCCATGCCAGACTTCCCGTAGCCGATGACATTGATATAATCATTGACGAGAGTCATGTCAACGTCATCAATGGTAGCGCCATAAACATCTTTGTCTTCGTAGTAACGTTCGCCCTTATCGTAGAGAAGTTGCATACGCTCGTCAAAGCTGAGTTTCTTGCTTTTGTCGCCTACTCGCATGAAACATTCGTCTGCCTGATTGGTATGAAGCTGACCACTTGCAGGAATATGCATCAGAAGAATGCGATTCTCGTGACCATTATAATCCGTGCATGGCAGATACTCGCACCTGACTTTAACAGATGGATTGCAAAAGTCGAAAGGAACTCGAAGCAACTCATTGAGCCGTTCCTCGTTTCCATCTATACCTTCTATTCTGCGAGTCTTGTCAGAAATGCCAATGGCTAGCACGCCACCATCGGCATTAGCCATAGCCACAATGGGTATCGCTAATGCTTTTGGGTCAATTTGAATGCTCTTGCAATCAAACGTCTGGCACTCTTTGCGAGCCTGTATTTCTTCTATTGTCATCATTTGACTTCGTCTTCTTCCTTCTTGCAAGGCATAGCCAAAACAAGCTTTAGCTCTGCTCTTGCTTCGTACGTCATTTCGACTTATTTCTCTTGATTGAATTCTTCCTGTCTCACCAACTCCTGCACAGGCACTTCAAGCGCATTGGCTATTGCAATGAGGGCTTCAAGGCTGGGCTGAGTGGTATTGGTGACCCATTTGGAAATAGTTGCCTGATCCTTTCCCAACTTATCTGCCAACCACTTGTTGTTCAGGTCGTGTTCGGCCAGAACGATTCTTATCCGATTTAATTTTGCCATGATAGTTTTCTCTTGTTTGACGGCAAATTTACTAAAAATAATTGTTGTAAATGTAGAAAACTTCAAAAATCTGAAATAAATTAGCTAAAATTTGAATAAAAGACCAATTTTTTGATGGGTATATAATAAATATCATACATATATCATATATAATGTGTACCACTACTGTCCGGTTAAATTTCACCAAATCGAAAGTTGGCGGTCATCTTCCGGATTTTGATTAATAATTGTCTTGTCAAAAAGTTCATTCAGCGGAGTCCTCTCAAAGAGAACCTGGCCGATGACATTAGAGAATATGTAAAGATTTTGTTCGATATGATACATCTTCAGAGCAATAATAAGCAGCAGGTAGTCACAGATGGCAATCCATATCTGTGTGAAGACTGCATTTTGGGACGTCCCATAGAATGTCTTGATGTGCAGGTTCTGCTTGATCCATTTGAAGAACGTCTCGATAGTCCAGCGCTCTCGGTACGGTTCTGCAATGGTAATTGCTTCAAGTGTGAAGTCATTTGTCAGGAATCGATACACTACGTTCTGCGCAAAATCCTCATAGACGACCAGGCGCAACAAATCAGGGTACTTCTTGGCTGTAAAGAGACCAGTAAGACTGATGGACTCGTCAGAGATGACGCCAGTCTGCCTGTCAACCTCTCTTACCTTGAATACGGAATATTTCATGTTGTCCTTTGCTCTGGTGACAAAGTAAGCCTTCTGCTGTTGGAAGAGACGGAACAGGCGATCAAAGTCCACATAGCCTTTGTCCATCAGGTAGTAAGCCCCCGCTTCTACAGGCATACTGTCCATAGCCTGAGTGTCATGGACGTTACCAGGAGTAAGCATAATGAAGTTGGGTATGTTGTTTTTTACATCAATCAAGGTGTGCATCTTGAAAGCACCTTTGTCATGATGGAACTTCGCCCATGGACAGAGTTGCAGACACAGGTTGATGGTACTGCTGTCGAAGGCATACACCATATTGTCAATGCCCAACCGATAGTATTCATCTTTATACAGAACTTTAGCCCTCTCGACAAGTACCATTGCATAGTCCTGATAGATACGCCAGTCCTTCTTCTCGTTCATGTCGGCAAGAGTGGACTTGGACATCACCTTCAGGCCGGCATGATACAACTTGGAGTTGAAAGCAGTCAACTGGGCCTCTATGCTACGAAGGCTTGCGCTGCTTGTCAGCTGAGCATAACTCATAACAAGGAACTGGTCACGGCAAGTGAATCGTCTTGCATGAAAATCCCCTCTATATCTGTCAATACATTTCCTGAGCTCGTAGTCAGGAATGAGAGACATCAGTTGCGAGAATACAGTATTTCCGACATTCATATCCTGTGCTATCTTATATATGAGATAGTACAAAGATACAAAATCAAATCGGAAAATTTTAAAATCGCTGTATCTCATTGAAATTTAATCAGTTAATTAACGTTCGGGGAAATTTAACCGGACACAAGTGATGTTATTCCTCAGAAAGGAGCCTTTATAGAAGTAGGCGACAGAGTGCTGATAGGATTGGTAAGGGAGAGTAGTAGAAAGAATTATCTGAAGAAGTTTGAGGATGGTGAGGCAGACCTTTACTATACAGGACCATCGTTTCCAACAACGATAGCCCTTCACAACCTGCACTATTTTATCCCATATTTCAAAGGCAAGGGTATTCGCGACGTGTATGAAATAACGAGAGTAAGAACTATCAAAGGAAGTGAGGCAAAGCAGATTGATGCTGAAGCAGGTAAGGACGATTTGAGGCTGGCTTTTCACTTGAAACCACATCATCAGCTTTTAGATGACTATCAAGCAATAAAGCCTCATCTTTTGGCGGACTATACATTCTGTGATACAACTTTTGGTGAGTTAGAACATTTGTTTGTAGACTAAAAGTACACAAAAAGAACCATCCCGTTTGTGTACTTTTCGAAAATAATTTGTATTTTTGCCCTGAGAAACAAAAGCCAGAGCTGATGTACAAGTATGGATAAACTCACCACAGAACAAAGACACGCCAACATGGCGGCGATCCATTCGAAGAATACGAAGCCGGAGATGATTGTGCGTCGGGGGTTGTGGAAGAGAGGCTTTAGATATAGGCTGAACCATAAGCGGCTGCCCGGGCATCCGGACTTGGTGCTGAGGAAATACAGGACGTGTATCTTTGTGAATGGATGCTTTTGGCATGGACACGGAGTATCATTGTCTATTGACCATGAACCATTGACCATTGAGAGTTCGGAGTGCTGCAAGATTCCGAAGACGAACAGGGAGTTCTGGGTGGCGAAGATTCGCAGGAACAAGGAGCGGGACAAGGAGGAGCAGCGTACATTGGCCAGTATGGGGTGGCATTGCATTACCGTTTGGGAGTGCGAGCTGAAGCCGTCGAAGCGGGAAGAGACGCTGGACTCGATAGCGTTTACCCTGAACCATATCTGGTTGCAGGATCATGGGACCAAAAGTATTTCCTGTTCTCAATTGGAGGAAGAAAGTGAAAATTACTTGAAAGCTGCGGAGGAAGAAATATGAAACAGATAGAAGTCGTAGCAGCAATCATCCGTAAGGGAGATAAGATATTCGCCACGCAGCGAGGATATGGCGAGTGGCAGGACTGGTGGGAGTTCCCTGGCGGGAAGATGGAGGCTGGGGAAACGCCGGAGGAGGCGCTCGTGAGGGAGATTCGCGAGGAGCTGTCTGCAGAGATTAGTGTGGATGAGTTCCTTTGTACGGTGGAGTATGATTATCCGAAGTTTCATCTTACGATGCATTGCTTCCTTTGTTCCCTCATTGGCGAGGCGCTGCATCTGAATGAGCACGAGGCGGCAAAGTGGCTGGCGAAGGATGAGCTGGACAGCGTGAAGTGGCTGCCAGCGGATGTGAAAGTGGTGGAAGCATTAGTGCGGAAGTGAAATGAAGAAAATCATCGTAGCGATAGATTCTTTCAAGGGCTGTCTGACATCGGCTGAGGCTAATCAGGCGGCCTGTGAGGGTATCTTCGATAAGATGCCTGAGGCGGAGGTGGTGCAGGTGCCTGTGAGCGATGGCGGCGAAGGTTTTCTGGAAGCGTTTCAGGCAGCGATGGGCGCTCCCTCCCCTCTGACCTTTGGCCATATCCCCTCTGGCAGGGGCGAAATAGTGGAGGTCAACGTGAAGGACCCGCTGATGCGAACGATTGTGGCGCAGTATTTGATAAAGGGCGATACGGCGGTAATAGAGATGGCTAAGGCCAGCGGACTGACGCTACTGTCGCCAGAAGAGCGCGATCCAATGGTGGCCACGAGTTACGGAACGGGACAGTTGGTAGTGGATGCTGTGCGTAGAGGGTGCAAGCACATCATCGTAGGACTTGGTGGAAGTGCCACCAGCGACTGCGGCATAGGTATGCTTGAAGCAATGCATAATGCACCGCTCGGCGACATCAGGAGACGCTTGCCAAAGCAAGAATGCATAATTCATAATGATGTTCGCTTCACGATAGCGACGGATGTCACCAATCCGCTTTGTGGTGAGAATGGGGCTGCGCACGTATTTGCAACACAAAAGGGCGCAACACACGAACAGGTTCTTGCCCTTGATGCCCGCGCCAAACGTTTTGCGGAAGCATCTGCCAAGCATCTGGGGCGTGACTGCCAGAACATGCCTGGGGCTGGTGCTGCTGGCGGATTAGGCTATGCTTTCCTGCAATACTTGAATGCCGACTGCCGCTCGGGTATTGACCTCCTGTTAGACACCGTCCATTTCGATGACCTATTGCAGGATGCCGACCTCGTGATAACTGGCGAAGGCTCTGCCGACCGTCAGACGCTGATGGGCAAGTTACCTTTCGGCATCTTGCAACGAGCAAAGAAACAAAATGTCCCCGTCGCGCTAATAGCAGGTCGCATAGCTGATGAACAACTACTTCTCGATGCCGGCTTTGCTCGCGTCGCCTGTATTACCCCTCCTGGCATCCCCCTCGAAATCGCGATGCAACCTGCAACGGCGAAAGAGAACATCAGGAAAACAATGATACAATCAATATAAACAATTAATCTATAACAACTATGAATATTGGAGATAAAGCGCCCGAGATTCTGGGCAAGGACGAACAGGGACGGGATATCCGTCTGAGTGATTACAAGGGCCGTAAACTGGTGCTCTACTTCTATCCGAAGGACAATACAAGCGGTTGTACGGCTGAGGCTTGCAGCCTGCGTGACCACTACAACGAATTGCAAGGCAAGGGCTACGAGGTGGTAGGCGTGAGCAAGGATTCTGCTGCCTCGCATGTGAAGTTCAAGGAGAAGTACGAGCTGCCCTTCCCGCTGATTGCCGACATCAATCACGAGTTGTTGGAGTCGATGGGTGCCTGGGGGGAGAAGTCGATGTATGGCAAGAAGACCATGGGTACCATCCGTACCACCTTCATTATCAATGAGGAGGGCATCATCGAACAGATCTTTGCCGGCAAACAGGTGAAGACCAAAGAGCATGCTGAGCAGATACTGAATAAATAAGCTCTCATCAGTATGGCAAGCAATACCGATTTTGTACAGTATGTCGCCGACCAATGTAGTGGTGCGGGTGAGATTATGGTGAAGAAGATGTTCGGCGACTACGGCATCTATTGTGATGGGAAAATCTTCGGACTTATCTGCGACGACTGTTTCTATCTGAAGCCCACGGATGCTGTCCGGCCATTACTTCGCGTCGTCGACATGCGTCCGCCCTACGACGGTGCCAAGAACTACTTCTACATCGCCGATGTCGACGACCGCGACTACCTCTCACTTATAGTCCGCGAAACCTGCAAGGCTCTGGCACATTAAGACAGACGGTTCCAAGGACTGACGCGCAGTTGGGCATTCTCTGCATCAGGCTATCATGTTCTAAACATTACCTAAATACACATACCTGATGCCCTCCTCCTCAGCTATACACTTGGCGGCTTTCAGCGTCGCGATGGGCGTAGGAGGAACGTCCTGCATGCGATAGCGGGGAAAGAAACGACTGAAATGCAATGGGGCTTCAGCGAGGCCATTGTCAGCGAGCCAGCGGCACATCTGACGAATCATCTGCCTATCGTCATTCACACCCGGGATGACGAGGTTGGTTATTTCCACCCACACGCCGGCCTGCTTCATGGCGAGGATGGTGTCGAGGACGGGCTGCAGGTGGCCGCCGCTTACCTTGTTATAGATGTCGTCGCTGAACGATTTGAGGTCGATGTTGGCTGCATCGAGAAAAGGCAGGAGATCGCGCAACGGCTCCTGGCAGACATAGCCCGCTGTCACAAGGATGTTCCAAAGTCCTGCTTCGTGAGCCATTCGGGAACTATCGATAATATATTCCAGATAGGTCAGCGGTTCGGTATAGGTATAGGCGATACCCGGACAATGATGCTTTTGGCATAGCGTAACTACGTCCTCAGGCGAGAGCTCGTAATGACTGACATCGGCTGGCGACACCTGGGAAATATCGTGGTTCTGACAGTTCAGACAGCGGAAGTTGCAGCCCGTACAGGCCAGCGACAGACATGTCGTCCCCGGATGGAAGTGGTACAGCGGCTTCTTCTCGATGGGGTCGATGGCCAACGAGCATGGCTTGCCATACACTTCGCTGAAAAGCACGCCGCCCAGATTCCGTCGGCTGCGACAAACGCCCGTCCTGCCCTCGGCAATACGGCAGCGGTGCGGACAGAGCGTACACTCCACCCGTCCATCCTCCAATCGTTTATAATACCTGCATTCCATCAAAACACAATGGCTTCATAAACATAGAGTTCTGCGTCGCGCCAGCCCTCCCAGCCCAGTCCGGCCTTGTCCTGCGAGCAATGCCCCACGAACTCTTCCTTAGTCCAGTTCACCTCGTCAGCCACCTGTGGCAGGAACGTGCCGCTGCGGTAACCTTTCTTGATATAGATGCCGTGGCGATGCAGTTCAAACTCGTCTAAGCTCTTTATGCGACGCATGGGCGTGAGCACGGAAATCTCAATATCGAGGTCATCCAGTTCGTCGCGGGTTACAGGCATAAACCGCGGATCCTCGAAAGCTGCTGCCCGCGCCATCTTGGCCACTATCTCATGTAGCGGATAATCTTCACCGAAATGACCGATGCAACCACGTAGTCGCCCGTGCTTATGAAGCGAGACGAAGGCACCACATTTAGAGGTGAGGGGTGAGAGGTAAGAGGTAAGAGCGGGCTGCGCGATAGGCTTGCCGTCCAATGAATCGCGAATGCTATTTAAAGCAATCTCCTTCAGCACCTTCTTGTCAGCATCAGAAAGGGTGAAACTCGTACTGTCCTCCTTGCGTCCCGTTGGTAGCAAGCGACCAGAGGTCGAGCGGCGCAGAATGGCAAACGAGTGATAACCTACCACACGGCTTAAGTCGTGATTGTCGATGTCGCCCGAGTTCTGATACATCAAGTGCTTTACCTCGTAATGATTGTCGAGCATCAACATGAGCGTAATGATGGCGAACTCGCCGCACGCACTCGTCGCCAGATTACGTTTCCCACTACGCGCATTAGCATGGATAGTCGCAATAAACTCCTCCACGTCGCCCGTCTCAATGGCCTTGCCCGTCTTGGCATCCACCTCGCAGGCATCTTCATACGACGGATAGTGTGAGAAGTCGCTACTGATCACAAACAGATTCTCGTCCGTAAAGTACGGTTTCAGCACCTCTGCCATCTGCTTCAGCTTATCGTAATCGTTCGTCGAAATAATGATTGGCACTATCGGCGGAACTTCCTGAGCGTGCTTGGCGAAGAGCCTTTGCAAGAACGGCAGCTGCACCTCCAGACAATGCTCCCTGTTGTGCGCCTCCGGCCGGTAGCGGAACACAGAATCCGTGTTCGTTAAAGCGACAGCTGTCTCATGGTCCACTTTCACCTTGCCCAATGGCGTGGCATAATAGTCAGCCTCCGTGTTCACCGATGCCCCGTCAAGCCATTCGTGGTGACTTGGCCCCAAGAGAAAAATCCGCTTGTACTGTTTCTTTGGGTCTATCGCCATATACGCCGATGCCGCCACGTTGCCCGAGAAATAGTACCCAGCATGAGGCACTATCAACGCAGCAACATTATTGTGCATTATGCATTCTTGCTTTGGCAAGCGTCTCCTGATGTCGCCGAGCGGTGAATTATGCATTGAGAGCAGACTGTCCACCTCCTCGCTCAGTTCCCTTGCGTCGCCCGTATAGAAACGGTTAGCCTGTGTGGCCGGCCTCACCACAGGAGCCTTTCCCTCACATGAATTTATCATCATGACAACAGATATAATTACAAATAGAATCTTCATTTATGCTACAAAGATAACTAAATAAAAAAGAAAAAGACTACAAACATCATAATAATTAACATTAACGAACTGAAATTACCAAACTGACGTTTTGCAAGAAAAACACGAGCTGAAACGGCAAGGTGTAAGCAAAAGAGAACCAATAATGACCAAAAACTATACAAAACGACACTTATCTTCTGTTATAATGTACAAAAAGTAAGATTTTTCTTTCGTTTTCTGCCCATTTTGCTGTATCTTTGCACCGAGATAAGACAAAAGGATAGCAAAACGGCTCAATAGCATTGCAATATGGCACAGAGAATCAAATTCACCAAGATGCATGGTTGCGGCAACGACTATATCTACATCAACCTGATGGAGTACGCGGTGCCGAATCCGCAGGAGGCTGCCATCAAATGGAGCGACCGTCATAAAGGCATCGGTTCCGACGGCTTGGTACTCATCGACAAAAGTCCGGTGCCGGAGGCCGACTTCTCGATGCGCATCTTCAATGCCGACGGTAGCGAGGCCATGATGTGCGGCAATGCGAGCCGTTGCATAGGGAAGTATCTCTATGAGAAGACCCACTTCAGGCCCCTTCAGACCCACCCCCAACCCCTCCCTGTAAGGGAGGGAGATAGTTACCAAGAGACGCAGATAAGGCTTCTCACGTTGTCTGGCATCAAGATACTCTATTTACATATCGTTAATGACATCGTGGAGAGTGTGACGGTGGACATGGGCGAGCCAATCTTTGCAGATGCAAACCTGTTCAACCCCAACATCGCGAAAAGTCTATCTACTCCCCTCCCTCACAGGGAGGGGGTGGGGGAGGGTCTGCAGGGGTCTGCTCTCTTCGTCTCCATGGGCAATCCTCATTACGTTATCTTCACCGATGATGTAGACCAAGTAGGCGAGGCCGGCCGCATCCTTGAACATCACCCAGCATTCCCACAAAGATGTAATATCGAGTTTGCGGCCTCCCTCTTATCTCCCCTTGAGGGGAAAGATAGTCCCGCAACTGATCATCTCCTCCCCCAGGGGGAAAGTCGGGAGAGGGCTTTCCGTGTCCGCGTTTGGGAGCGCGGCTCTGGCATTACCCAAGCCTGCGGAACGGGTGCCTGCGCTACGGCCGTAGCTGCCGCCCTGACAGGTCGTGCTGGCAGGAAGAGCAACATCGTAATGGACGGCGGAACCCTCACCATTGAGTGGCGTGAGTCCGATAATCACGTCTACATGACCGGCCCTGCCGCCTTCGTCTTCGATGGAGAAATAGAATTATAAAAAAATATGATTAAGAAACGAATTTGTCTAATTCCATCTAATTTGGTTCACGAATTCAATTTAATTATAATAATTTGTGAGTAAAATTAAAGTCAATTAGGACAATTCGTTTTCCAAAGAAAAAGAATATGGCATTAGTAAACATTCATTTCCTGAACCTGCAGAACAATTATTTGTTTGCCGACATCGCCAAGAAGGTCAACGCCTTTAAGGTGATGCACCCGAAGGCTGACGTCATTTCCTTGGGCATCGGTGATGTGACACAGCCGTTGGCACCTGCCGTCGTGGAGGCGATGCACCGTGCTGCCGACGAGATGGCTACCGCCGAGGGATTCCGCGGTTACGGTCCTGAGCAGGGCTACGACTTCCTGCGTGAAGCCATCCTGAAGAACGACTTCCTGTCCCGCGGTGTCCATCTCAACATCGATGAGGTATTTATTAATGACGGGGCGAAGAGCGACACAGGCAACTTCCAGGAGCTGCTCCATTGGGACAACTTCATCGGCGTGACCGATCCCATCTATCCCGTCTACATCGACTCTAACGTCATGATTGGCCGATGCGGCACCTACCGCGACGGGCGCTGGACCAACGTGCGCTACCTGCCGACGACGGCCGAGAACGGTTTCATTCCCGACCTGCCCAAAGGTCGTCCCGTCGATGTCATCTACCTCTGCTATCCCAACAACCCCACGGGTACCGTCATCACCAAGCCCGAGCTGCGCAAGTGGGTGAACTATGCGCTGAAGAACGATGCCCTCATCCTTTATGATGCCGCCTATCAGGCCTACATCCGCGACCCGGAGATTCCGCACTCCATCTACGAGATTCGCGGTGCCCGCAAGTGCGCCGTCGAGTTCCATTCGTTCTCAAAGACCGCCGGCTTCACGGGTGTGCGTTGCGGCTACACCATCGTGCCTAAGGAGGTCACCGTCTCCACCTTCGAGGGTGAGCGCATACCGCTCAACCAGCTTTGGCTGCGCCGCCAATGTACGAAGTTCAATGGCACCAGCTATATCTCACAACGTGCTGCCGAAGCCATCTATACCCCCGAGGGCAAGCGACAGATACAGCAGACCATCGACTACTACATGGACAACGCCCATCTGATGCTCTCTCGTCTCCGCGCCCTTGGCTACGAGTGCTACGGCGGCGAGAATGCCCCCTATATCTGGATGCGCACCCCCGACGGCATGGGCTCGTGGCCCTTCTTCGAAGCCCTGCTCTATGGTGCCTACGTCGTCTGCACGCCTGGTGTCGGCTTTGGCCCTTCGGGCGAAGGCTACGTCCGCTTCACCGCCTTCAGCAGTCACGAAAAGACCGTAGAAGCCCTCAACCGCATCGAGGCATGGAGCAAAGGGAAAAGGTAACTACAGTACCAAATTCACCTCTTCCTGTTGTATCAGTACCGATAGCATCACATTCGACCACTACGTTGCCTACTGTTGCATCATTATCGCTATCAAACGGTTATTAATGTTTTTTATCGATTTCCTGTGAACGATTTCCGTCTTTCTGTGTATGCAATAATAGAGAGACAGAAATCGTTTAATCATTTAAGAAAGAAGAAATGAAGAGAGTATTCGTATGTATGGTGTTGATGACGCTGAGCATTGGTGCAATGGCACAGACGAAAGCAGTAAGAATTGAGAGTCCCATCGTGTCGGAGAAAGACTTCGTGTGGTACACAGAACAGAAAGAAGCGTGGAAGGCGTTGACCCAGAAAGACCCGACAAACGAGACGACGTGGCTGAACTACTATAATGCGGCACGCTATATAAGTTGGTTCCAACAGAAAGATTCTACGGCTAAACAGGTGGTAAGCGAGATGGAAGCCGTCATCCCTGACAGCTACACGTTTAACTTCTGCGCCTACCGCGAGTCGGTGCAAGGCAAAGGTTACGGCGACCCCAAAAAGTACGCTGAGGCCGCATTAGCGAAGTTGCCTGACGAGATGCAATTCTTCGACTACGACAACTGGGTATGTTATCTGGCTATGCAGGGCGATGAGGCCCGTATGAAGCCATTGGCCAAACGTTATTTTCATAGTGGCATCTATTCTGAGGCCGTGCTGCGCTACAGCTACAACGAACTGGCTGGTATGGACGAAGGTGGCATATATATTGCAAACGGTGATGCTGCCGACCTTGCTGCCGACTTCATGCACGATACCTTCCTGCGACTCTATGCCGCCCGCGAAAAGTATCACGAAGGCAGTAGTTTCCGTGCCTGGCTCTATACTATTGCCTATAATCTCTGTAAGAACTACCTTCGCAATCAACTAACTGTCATTCATGACGATGAGAAAGACATACCCGCAGAGGCCGATTTAGAGGTGGAACTCGACGAAGCCATCCTTCACGATGCCCTGCGTGAGGCGTTGAAGAATTGAAATATATTTTTTACTATTTCAACAACTTTCTTCCGCTGTTCCCCTCCAGCATCTGCAGGATAGTTATCTGGTTAAGTTAACTCCTCGAATTTGATGAGGTTTCTAAAGTGGTCGAATTCGCCATAATTAAAATCAGGATTGTATATTGTTTTGAAAAACAAAAGAATACCATGAAAAACTTGTGTGTTTCAAAATTATTGTTTATCTTTGCCACCGAAATGAGAATAGTATCACATAGAAGATTGGTTGAGTTCTATAGTTCGGAAGGACATGGAGACTCACAGGCAGCTCTCGAACGCTGGTATGACACAGCCGAAAAAGCGGATTGGAAAAACCTTTCAGATATCAAGGTTGATTTCCCTGCTACAGACTACGTTGGCAACCAGCATTACGTGTTCAACATCAAGGGGAATAAATATCGCTTGATAGTAGTGGTGAAATTCACAATAGGACATATATTTATCCGCTTTGTGGGTACTCACAGCGAATATGACAAGATAGACGCAGCAACAATATAAATAAGGAGGAAAGAGTATGAGTAAGATTACAAAGGAGAAATACGAATTTGCATTGGCACGCATTGAGGAACTGCTGCCAATGGTTGATGACAACACACCTGCAAATGATCGCAATGCGGTGGAACTAACAATGATGTCGGATATTGTGATAGATTATGAGAAAGAACACTACCCCATCGCTAAGCCTACTGTAGCACAGCTCATCCAGCTGTCGCTCGATGAAAAGAACATGAGTCAGAAGCAACTGGCAGATGAGATTGGAGTAAGCCCATCGCGTATTAGTGACTACATTTCTGGTCGAGCTGAACCTACACTAAAAATTGCACGCTTGCTTTGTGTGACACTTGGCATAACACCAGCAGCAATGTTAGGTTGTTAATAATTGCCTGACCTAACGCCCTTATTGGAAAGACAGTTTTTTTATTCCTCTACAATTCATTCTGATATATAACATTAAGCAGGCTGAAGTCATCATGCTTCAGCCTGCTTAATGCTTATTGGTTATCGCTGGTGATTACGTTAAAATGTCGAAGGGCATTGAGGATGCCGTTATCATCGACAGAGGTGGTGACGTAGTCGGCCTGGCGCTTAAGGTCGTCGATGGCGTTGCCCATCGCGACACCGATGCCGGCCTGGAGAATCATCGAGGTGTCGTTGCCACCGTCGCCGAAGGCCATTGTGCGACTGACATCAAAGCCCTCGTGACGGGCCATCGCCAGGATGCCTTTGCCCTTGTCGGCACCATTGGTGGTGATGTCGGTAAACTCCGGATGCCAGCGACCAGAGACGCATTGCGGCATACGGGCCATCAGCACGGGCTCGTAGTCGGCAGGGAAGAAGGGCGTCAGTTGGAGGATGTCCTGCTCAAGTACGACATCCAATGGCGAGGCCTTGTCGAGGTTCTTCACGGCGAGCATCTGACGGAAGATGCGGTCTACATCACCCTTGGGGTCGATGACCGCTACGTCCTTACGGCCCACAACGATGAGGCTGTTGCCTTTCTCCTGACAGTCCTCCACGCAGGTCATTACGTCGTCCTTGGGAATGGGCTGGCACGTCACCAGCTCGTCGCCCACGAAGCACAGCGCGCCGTTGGTGGTAATGTAGCCATCGATGAGGTGCTCGATAGCGCTCAGATTGGTGATGATCAACGGCGGACGGCCCGTGGCGATATACACGCGCGAACCGTTGGCCTTGGCCTGCGTCAGCGCAAGGATGGTCGACGCAGGAATCTCGTGGGTCTTGAAACTCACCAGCGTGCCGTCGATATCGAAGAACAATGCGTATTTCTGTGACATATATTCATCTTTCTTGTTTTATATAACATAAAGCAGGCTGAAGTCATTTCAGCCACACAATCTTGCCGATTACTCGTAATCGTCGATGACTGAATTGATGAAGTCCATCATGGGCTTGGCGGTTTTGAACATCGGTTCAATCTCATCAAGCCATTTATCGCCTTGGTAGAAGTCGTCAGGCACCTGATGCCAACAGCAGTAATCTTTCATTCGCAGATATTCGATGTGCGCCCAGTCGCGAGGGAATCCGGAGGGACAGCTCTTTAGTTTTTCCAGTCCGAAGCCCTGTGGCTGGTCCCACGAAGAGACATCCGTAGGTGTCTTGAAACTACTGGCTTTCGGACTTCCGAAATACTTTTGGAACATCTTGTTCTCCACGCATTTCAGCCACTCGTCGACATTGGCCATGATTTCGTTTCTGCATGAGGTCAGGATATTCGTAGGCAACCAGTAGTTGCCACAGGCCACCATACAATGGCCTGGCTCCAGGTGCAGGTAATAGCCTCCGTGTAGTGCCTTCTTTCCGTGAGCAGCTATGTAAGCCCCCAGGTGGTTCTTATAGGGCGACTTGTCGTTTGAGAATCGCGTGTCGCGATTGAAACGGTAAGTGCAGTCCTTCACGCTCAGATGGGCAATCGACGGGTCGAACCCCGCAATCCTGCCAATCGCAAGCTGCACCCCCTCCTCAAAGTCTGCCCTGATAGTGTCATACTCTTTCTTATTGGCCCAGTACCACTCGCGGTTGTTATTGGCCATCAGCTGTTTCAGGTAATTCAATATTCGTTTTGCATCCATAATATATAATCATTTGTCGGCAAATTTACAAAGTCTTTCTGATTTTTCCAAACAAAGCAGCAAAATTGTCTCATTGGACAAGGACAGTATAAAAAATCCTTGTTATTTGGTAGTTTATGGAACTATTTGTAACTTCGCAGCGTAAAACAAATATAATCAAGAAAGAAATGAAAAATACGGTTAAACGAGAGCAATTAAGCTCGCTTAAAATGCCAAGCGATAGTATTTTGGGCGAAGCCAATATAAGATTAGAAACCCCAAAAGATGAGCGTGAGGTGGAGAACCTTACGCGTGAGGCATTCTGGAACGTCTATCGTCCTGGATGCACAGAGCATTACGTGCTCAATCAGTATCGGACAAACCCCGACTTCATCCCTGAACTGGATTTCGTGATGGAGGAAGACAACAAGATTATTGGCCATGTGATGTTCTCCAAAGCAGAGATTCTGCTTGACTCCCCTCACTCACAGGGAGGGGGCGGGGGTGGGTCTTTCCCTTCTTGGACTTTCGGCCCCATCAGCATTCATCCCGACTACAAGCGCAAGGGCTACGGTCTGAAGCTACTGAAATATGCGATTGAGAAAGCCAAGGAGATGGGTATTGGACTTCTGCAGATGGAAGGGAATATCGAGTTTTACAAGCACGCAGGCTTCGATCTCGCCAGTAAACTGAACATCCATTATCATGCCGAGCCTCGCGATGCTGAAGTACCGTATTTCCTTGCCCAGGAACTGATACCTGGCTATTGGGGCAATCGTGAAGGAACCTATTGTCCACCCAAAGGCTACTTTGTGGCTGATGAGCATCCAGATGCTTTCGAAGCTTACGAAGCAACCTTTACCCCAAAGGAGAAAGCATTTCAGGAGGGACAACTTCCTCAGTTCTGTCAGAGTTGCGGCATGCCGTTGACTCGCATAGAAGATTGCGGCACAAACGATGATGGAAGCGTGTGCTTCGACTATTGCCAATATTGCTACAAGGATGGCAAGTTCCTTCAGGAATGTACGATGGACGAGATGATTGAGCATTGCGCTCAGTTTATTGATGAAGTCAATAAGCAGATGCCGAAGCCTATGACCAAGGAAGAGTACAAGCAAGCGCCTGCGGCTCAACAATACGAAGAGGCATGCGAACGCATGCGCGGCTTCTTCCCAATGCTAAAGCGTTGGAAGAAATGAAAGTGAGAATCCTCAGCGGCCACTTCGTAGATAATCCTGCGTCAGACCGAGTGATGGAGAAGTGTGGCTTCGTTTCCACAGGTGAAACCTGCATTGACGCGAACCAGTACCAAGGCGCGAACAGACCTATCAGAGTGTTGAGATTGGAAATAAGATGACTCAGCTGCCGAACATCATAACGCTGCTCAGGATAGTAGGCTCTTTAGGCTTACTCCTTTGTGATGTGACGGGTGTGGCATATTGGATAATCTATGCTTTCTGTGGTATCAGCGATATAGCCGATGGGTGGCTGGCTCGGAAGCTGAAGTGTGTCACCAAGGAGGGAGCATTGCTGGATAGTCTGGCAGACATCTGCTTCGTAGCGTGTTGTGCCTGGAAGCTCCTGCCAATACTCGAACTGCCGCAATGGCTGTGGCTGTGGGCAGGAGTCATAGTCGCGATAAAAGTTGTGAATCAGATATCAGCCCTCGTGAAGAACAGGCGCTGTTTTTTCCCTCACACACTCGCGAACAAAATAACAGGCTTCCTGCTGTTCATTGCAGTTCCCGTAACATTTTGGTCAATCATCCCTATCGCCATAGTGGCTGCTGTCGCCACGTTTGCTGCTATACAGGAGGGATATTATATAAGAGCAAAAAAGATAAAAAATGAATAAGATGATTGCTTGCTGTGGCATCAATTGAGAGACCTGTGGTGAGTACTCTGACAAGAACATCTGCAAAATGGTTGGCGCCATTTGGGAGAACTGTGCCGAGGCGAAAGAGAATCTGGAATGAGTATGAAAATAAATGATGAATAATTTTGCATTTTGCTCACTTGTCTGTATCTTTGCTGCAGAAATAAGTTAAATGAACAAAAGTATATGATAAAGAACAGTCTTTTATTGATTACCTTGTTGCTGTTTGGTTTGAACAGCATTGGTGCACCGATTAGCCGCCAACAGGCTCAGCAGATTGCTGCTCAGTTCCTTAGTGGCAAGAGTTCCCAGCACAGAGCCCCGTCGGCTTCTGAGATGATGACGGAGGTTGTGTTCAACAGGACGAACGCTGCGGGGATGCCCTATCTGTATGCTGTTCATGCAGGAAAAGGCACGGGCTATGTGATAGTCAGTGGTGACGACCGTGCACCCGCCATTCTCGGCTATATGGAGCATGGTAGTTACGATGAAGACGTGATGCCGGAGAATATGCGCTCGTGGCTACAGCACTATGCTGACGAGATAGAGCTATTGCATCGTTACAACCTGAAGACTCCACGGCGTTCGATAGAGAATGCCGGCGCCCCGATAGCCAAGACGACGACATGTCTGTGGGATCAGTCGGCACCCTATAACCTGGAGTGTCCGATGGTGACATCATATAAGGATGCAGGCCTGACGCAGATTAACCATGAGGCCGAGCAGGCTGTGACAGGCTGTGCCGCCACGGCCATCGCTCAGGTGCTTTATCTGTGGAAGGACGAGTACGCCAAGGTAGAGACGCGTGAATGCAAGCTGACATGCGACATTCCCGCACAGACGGATGTTATGTACCAGTCGGCAGAGAAGGTGGGTGACGAGACGATACCTATCTGGGTGAAGTTCAGTGACGATGCGATATCGGCCTCGACAACGATAGACTGGGGAAATCTCATTGACGTGTACACCCATCGTGATGGGAAAAAGATGGCAACGGACGAGTACGGGAACGTCATCGTCGAAGGTACTGCCGAGCAGCAGGCTGCCGTAGCCAGGCTGATGCACATCTGCGGTGCTGCGATAAAGATGAATTACGGACCGGCATACAGCGGCGGTTCCGGAGCCATGGCGTCAACGATGCTGTATGGAGTCTACTACTATCTGGGATTCACGAATGCCAGACTGCATAATCAGTCGGGCAGCGAGGAGTATGCCGGCTGGGTTCAGGATCTGTATGACGAGCTGAAAGTCGCCAAGGGTGTCGTCTTCACTGGGTCGTCCAGCTTGGGCGGACATGCCTTCGTCATCGACGGTTACGACAAGGAGGACTTCTTCCACGTGAACTGGGGATGGAGCGGTCTGGCCGACGAAGCATCGGACAACGGCGGGTTCTATCGGCTCAATTCATTGCTCCCCACCGACCAGGGCATAGGCGGTGCGGTCGTCAACGACGGCTTCAGGCTTCAACAGTCATTCATCAGCGGTTTATACCCTAACGCCCCTGCTCCGGAAGGCGAATTCAGCGCGTTGTCCACGGTGATGCTGAACACGGTACAGACCAGCAAGGAAGTCAGCAACGGAGAACTGTCGCTTTATGTCTATTTTTCGTGCTCCAACAACACCCTGCCTGAGTTGAAGGCTCAGGTGGGACTCTGTATGGAGAACGAGGCTGGCTACAAGAATATCGTACCCGTAGGTGAGGACCTGTTTCCCTATATTCTGGCAGATTCAAAGGGTTATGACGGCCAGTATTCGTGGACGGGCATTGAAGACGGAAACTATAAGTTGCGCATGTACTTCCGCACCACACTGGAGGATGATGCTTGGACTCTTTGCGAGCATGCCGACAAATCATATATCAGGATAGAGGTGAACAATGGCCGGGCAGTGATTCACAACAGCGGCAAATACGAAGTGGATGTGGTAAGCTGTGACCTGAAAGAGAAGTATGCGCTGGGGGAGGATGTCAACTTTAATGCAACTTACGAGGTGACCGCCGGTTCATTCGAGATGATTCCCTTTGTCGTTGCGATGCCTGTAAAGCCCGATGGTGACGGCGGCTTCGTGGATGATACAAGCAGGGGAAATGCAACCCAGATGCCGACAGCTCCTGTCACAGGAAAACCGGGTGATGAGATTACCATTCCGGTAATTTTACCTGCCAACCAGTTGAAAGCGGGATATTATAAGGTCCTCATCACCGATTTGGCCTGCATGTTGCCAGGCGAGTTCTATTTCAACGTGACAGACCAGGACACGCGTATCATCACAACTACTGCTCCTGCCGATTGCCACGAAGGCGTATGGTATGACCTACATGGAAGGGCGTTTACCGACAAGCCCGTCAGACGTGGCATCTATATCATAAACAGCAAGAAACGACTGATTAAGTAATCGTTATAAAAGAGACAGACGAGGCGATTGGCGCTATAGGCTACAGTCCTTCGTGTGAGTGCGAACTGCAGGTATCCGTTCGTCACTAATCGGTGCTGTTTATTCCAGATGTTTGGCAGTCTCGACAATTATGTGTAACTTTGCAAACAAGAAACCCATAAGACGATGAAACAGGAAATCGATCCTAAGGATACCAACAGATCCATCGCCTTCGAGCTGTGGACGAAGTCGCCTATGCCGATGGTGACATTCACGAAGACTTTTGATGTGACACGGCTGTGCAAGGTAAGCCGGCGGCTCGGCATGAAGTTCAACATGCTGCTCTGCTGGTGCATTGGCAAGGCCGCATCAGGGATTGAAGAGTTTTACATGTTGCCCCAGAATGGTAAGCTATACAGATACGACCGCATGGCCATCAACGTGATAGCGGATAACGTCAAGGGCGGACTCAGCTTCTGCGATGTGGCCGTCTGCGATGACCTCGAGCAGTTTAATGCCAACTACCTGCATCTGACGGAGACCATCAGCCAGACCTGTCAGGACATATTAGATGATGATGCTGTCATCGTCGGTACGTCGGCAGTCACGGGAACGGAACTCGACAGCATCATCAACCAATACAGCGGCATCTTCAACAACCCCTTCCTGGCCTGGGGCCGCTACCACAAAGGTTGGCTGAAGACCAGGCTTCCCATCTCCTTCCAATTTCATCATGCCCAGATGGACGGCAAGCATGCTGCTCGGTTCTTGGAAGACCTGCAAAAGACGATCAATTCAATATGAAAAGAATCTGAGAAAATGAACCTTAAATATACTGTTCCGCGCAAAATGCCTTATCAGAATAAATATGGATGAAGATTTCAGGCAAAACGGAGAATAGTTGAAGGAAAATGCTTATCTTTGTAGCCGTATTTCTCATTGAAATGTATATGGGAAACCGCTTTGAATAAGAACAACATGAAGAAAAACATCCTATCACTTATCCTTGCCCTCGCTGTAATTACTGCGACGGCGCAACAGACGAAGACTGAAAGTCAAATTAAAGTAGAGGTCTCTGAGACCGTCGAACTCATGAGCATCCTCGCCCGTACGGCTGGCTATGAGGAATACTCCAACGACCTCGCCGGCCAGTACACCAAGGATACTGAGGCATGGTTCGCTCCTTACAAGGAGCATGCAGCCGTAGCCCTTGCCCGTGATGTCCGCGCCAAGTATGGCATCGGCCACGAGCGTGTGATGAACATGGCCATTCACCTCGCCATTGACAACGGGAAAATCATGCTCATCGGCTCCGTCCAAGAACTGAACAACGGTTGGCAGAATGTCAATCTCGACGACTTCGTGAAACGGCTTAACAAGTTCTACAAGGACACTCGCTTCCACGAGTTCTTCGAGCAGCACCGCACGTTCTACGATGATTATACGAAGCGTTATGAGGCCAACGTCATGCCCACTTTTCATCCCGAATGGTATAGTCAGTTCCACTACGGCACCGCCCCTGCCAACCGCTTCCACGTCGTCATCAACTTCACCTGCGGTGGCAACAGCTACGGGCCATGGCGTCAACTCTCCGGTCAGCCACGCGACCTGTTTGCCATTATCGGCTACTGGATTGACCCAGCCCTGGGCAGACCACGCTATGATGCTTCGGTGCTCTACCACGAAGCCAACCACCCGTTCGTCAACCCCCTGCTCGATGACGCTAACCATATCAAGCTCATGGAGAATGTCGGCCCAAGACTCCTCAGCCTCCATCAGTCCTCAGTCGAAAGGTCGAACTACCCCGACTGGCGCATCGTCATCAACGAGAGCCTCGTCCGTGCCGCTGTCGTCCTCTACATGCAAGACGCGGGCTACAAGATGGAGCAGTACTTGAATGTCATGGGACTTGAAATGGTGCAGAAAGGCTTCCCCTGGATGTTCGACCTCGTAGGCACCCTTCGCTACTATACAGCCCACCGCGACAAGTATCCAACCCTTGCCGACTTCTATCCCGACATCGCTCGCTGTCTCGAAAAATACGTCGAAGATGAAGATTTTGGACAAAACGATAAATAATTGAAAGAAAATGCTTATATGTTGTAGACATATATCTATATTTGTACTGTTTTTAGCGATTTTAAGATGATGAAGGATTCGATGAAGAGAGAGCAAGGTGAGCATGCCCATTCTGCCGAGCACGAGAATCTTTGCATGAGGTGCAATAAGGTCAGAATCACTGCCATTCGGCAGACGGTCTATTCCGACTTGATGGAAAAGTACGAAAATCCCATTGAACATACCTGTGACATCAGCGTAGGTCAGCAATGGGTTTCCACCGATGGTCAGTGTCCTGAAGGCATGTGTCCTTCTGCATGGGAATCCATGAGGCCGTTTGTGGAATCCCTGGCTAAAGGCGTAGGCAACTTCTACGATGGATGGATGAAGAACCCGATGAGTGCAATGATTAGCTGCAACGACGGTTTTCGTCCGTTTAGTTTCTATATTGAAGTAATGAACAATGAATCGAGGTGCGAGAGGTGCAAATAAGCTAAAGGAAAGACAAAAAGAGATAAAAAGAGACAAAAAAGAGACAGAATAAGACACGAATAGAATTTTTCTGTGTCAGGGAATCATAGTAATTTTGTCTATACGGGAACAGAGAGTGAATGGGGCAACATTCCCAACTCGCAAGAGGATGCATCGGCCTACTTCGACGACGGTCTGTACGAACACGAGTGGGAGATGCTGGTTACTGACGGAACGTTGCGTATCGGCGTGCGCAAAGAGACGACCGTGGATCGTGACTGGACGTGCTTTGACAATTTCCGCCTGCTCTACTGCGGTGCCGATCCAAACGAACCACAAACACTGGCACAGAGCATCACGATAGACCAGAACAGCCTCTCCTTCACCGAAGCAGGACAGACCGCCCAGCTGACGGCCACTGTCAAGCCCGACAATACGACGGACAAGAGCGTGACGTGGGAAAGCGCCGACCAGAATGTTGCCACCGTCAATGCCAACGGCCTCGTCACCGCGGTAGGCAACGGCACCACTGAAATTACAGCCACCACGCAGGACGGTACGAACCTCACGGCCCGGTGTGTTGTGACAGTGGACATCCCGACGGTAATCCCTGAGACCGACTACACCACCTATGTGGGTACGGCTGCTGCTGACTGGGGCACCAATGCGATGGTGGGCTGGGCAGCCCCCGCCGTGACCACTCGCGACGGACGACAGACGGCCCTGGCCGAGCGTTATCAGGAGTCTGCCGACGTGACGGGCATCGTGCTCGAGCAGACGGTGACAGGTCTGCCGTCAGGTGTCTATAAGGCTGTGCTCTATGCCAATGCCAACTATACGCCAGACCGTGGCTTCGACTCCGACATCAGCGACGGACAGTTAGATGTGGTCTACATCTTTGCCAACGACAGTCAGCAGTATATTCCCGTACATATCGGAACCGAGATTGCCGTGCATGGCGAATACGAGATTGTGGCCGACGTACCCGACGGCACATTGCGACTGGGCATGATGTGCGAGAAGACAGGCACCAACTGGCACTCCATACAGATCAAGTCGCTCGACCGCATCGGTGAAGTAGGAACTGGCATTGAAACAATTGGTAATAGACAATTGATAACGGATAATGTGGTCTATGACCTGCAGGGACGAAGAATCAACAATAACGCTAAAAAAGGACTCTATATCATTAACGGGAAAAAGGTCGTGGTGAAATAAACCATCTTTTGTTTGCAAAATCGTGCGTTTGTTCGTACCTTTGCATCCATCATGAACCAAGCAATAGAACAACTGCGGGCTGCCGTCGAGGCGGCTGAGGGCATGCGGATGAAGTCGCCAAAGGACTTTGAAATTCTGCATCAGCATATTTTCGAGAAGATTCACCAGTCTATCAGTACCTCCACACTCAAGCGGGTGTGGGGGTACATGAGTGGCTACTCGTCAGTGCGGCCCCATACCCTCGACCTGCTGGCACGCTATATCGACTATCGCGACTTTGATGACTTCTGTGAACAGCAGGGAAACCCCTCAACCTTTTCTACCCCCTCAAAAAAGAGGAAAAGCCATGGTCTCCTCCATCGGAAGGATTGGGGGAGGTGTCACGTCTTCGCAAATCCACCCTGCGCTATGGGCTGGGTATTTTGCTGTTGCTCATAGGCGGTGCCATCGCCGTCGTGTCCTATCACCTGGGACATCGGCAGCAACCTCCTGTGCCGACCAGCGACACCGCCGCTTACATCATCCGTCAGGGACAGATTTTTCCTCACACTGACGACTACCTGCAACTGTTCGGCATCACGTCGGCTGAGCATCCGTGGGATGTATCGCTGCCCCACCATCAGGGTATTATCATCTGGGGTCCAGAATACCAGCACTCGCAATGGCACAACGACGGCGACCGTGACTTGATGATGCCCACCATCACTGAGTACTGGGAACCGGCCGAGGACGAGCGCGACCAAGTGACTGCACATGAGATAGCTGCCCGCAACGAGTCCCTATACTTCACCGTGGCACGCACCAACGAGCTGCGTATCACTTTCATGAAAAACCTCACTGATACTGGCTACGTGTTCCTCGGCATCTACCGCATGGACACAACACAATCCGACAGCACACATGTTGTATGGGAACGTGTGGCCGACAGCCTTAACCTGCTTCACCTTGACTATCTGGAACAGTTGCGACGGTAAGGCAAAGGGAAAATGAATTGAAAAAAGTTAAGGACGGATGTCACCTTTTGTGTTTCTGAACTGTTATCTATATGAATCGGTTCAAGAAAGAAACAAAAGTTTAACCCTATAAAAAATAAGATTATGAGTCTTTTTGTAACAGAAATGATCGTTAAGATCTTTTTTCTCTCTGGTGTTGTTGCACTCCCCATCTTGATTGTGTGGCTGAATAACCGTAAAAGAATTAACGAGACGAACCAGCGTACTCAAATTGTGCTGGCCGCTATTGAGAAGAACGCAGAGACGGACGTTGAGGATTTGCTCAAGAAGATGGCTCCGCAAAAGAAGCTGCTGAAAGAAAAACTGCTCAACAAACTGCTTTGGGGAGGAATCATCTCGCTATTAGGTTTAAGTTGTATTGCCATCGGTCTCTTCCTCGACTTCAAAAACGCTTCCACTAAGGACGTTGCCATGCAATACTGGTTGGGAGGTAGCATCCTTTCCGTAGGCATCGCTTTCCTCGTCAACTATGCTGTCGGCAAGAGATTCTTAGCCAAAGAGATTGAAGCAGAAGAGAAGAAAATGACCATACAGGCGTAATCCGTGACACGTGAAGATTTCATATCGCAAGTGGAGCGCGAGCAGGAGTCTCTCAGAGGTTTCTTGCTCGCTCTCTGCTGCGGCAACAAGAACGATGCCGATGACTTGGCGCAAGACACGCTGGTGAAGGCCTATCTCTCGTCGGCGGGCTATCAGGACAAAGGACGTTTCCGTTCCTGGCTTTTCAAGATTGCCCACAATACGTTCCTCAACCACAAGGCGAGCTTACGCACCACGGAAAGTATCGACGAAGCAAGAACGCTCGTCAGCAACGCTGCTGCCGACGATTCTTTCGAGCATCAGGATCTCTATCTCGCTCTGCGCACCCTTCCTCCCAAGGAACGTTCTGCTATCACGCTATTCTACCTTAGCGAATATAGCATCAGGGAGATAGCAACCATTACAGATACCTCTGAGGATGCTGTCAAGAAGCAACTCTCACGGGGACGCGACAGGCTCAGAGAACAATTGAAATATTGAAAAGGTTATGGTAAAAGATAAAGCCCTTGAGGAACTTTTCCTCGCACAGACGCCGCATTTCGATGATAATGTCGACTTCATTGCCAGACTCACCAAGCGTTTGGATGCTGTGGAATATGTCAAACAGCATCAGGAGGCTACCCTCCGTCGTTATAAATTGGCGATGGTTGCCGCCTTCATCGTGGGCATCGTCAGCGGTGCCGTCACTATGGCATTCGTACTTTCCATGCCTGCCGACGTTCCCCTCTTCACCCTCAGCGTAGAAAGTAGCATCCTATTGTGGATAGCCGAGAACTCCCGCCTCATCGCTACCACAGCCATCGCACTACTGATGAGTTTTGGCATTATGAGCATTATCAGTAATGTACAGGACATACTTGCCCTACGTCATAAAAGCATACATATTATTGAAACTTATGGAAACTGAAAGAACTGCAGGCGAAACCTGCATAGATGCGAAACAGTATCAAGGCGCGAACAGACCTATCAGGGTACTGAGATTGAAAATAGTATAACTCAATGCCATTCGTCACGGGTCACCCTCGCTTAATCGCAGCCTTGAACTACGTTCGAGCCTGCTCACGCTCGGCAGAGCCGGTGCAAGCATCACTCTGCCCTCGCTTAATCGCAGCCTTGATCTGCGCCATGTTGCTGCGTGAGACAGGGAGCGATTCGTGACAGTGCCTGATGAGTAGCTGGGTGGTGCCGGAATGTGAGACAATCTGTTCTACCTGACCAAGGTTGACCAGGAAGGCGCGATGGCAGCGGACAATCATCGGATAGCCCTGCGACGTTCCCTCCATCTGTTTCATAGTGGCGCGTAGCATGTCGGTACGCACCTGTCCGTCGCGCAGATGGTTCACTTTGACGTAGTTGCCAACGGCCTCTATATATAATAGATTGGAAATCTGGAGCGTGACTGATTCGTTAGTCGTACCACGAAGAAAAAGACTTTCCCCCGACAGACTCTCCTCCGGCCCCATTCCCGCTGACGCGCCTACCCGTAGCCTTTCCCTGCGAGGGAGGGGAGTAGATAGTTTTTCATTTAATTCCCGTATCTCTTCCAGTTCCATCGCCAGATACTTGTTGCGAAACTTGAAGCGCCAATAGAGGCCGATGGCGAAGGAACAGAAGGCAATGATGACAAGGGTTTCAAGGAAATTGACAACTGAAAACTGATTACCCGCTACACGGTCGCCCAGCACGAAGTGGCGATAGAGACAGATGCCCAATGTCACAAGCGGTGTGTTGATAAACTGGAACCAGAGATTGCGACGGATGATGTATTCGGCACCTTTCTTGAATGACCGCGGCATCTTGACGATATACTTCAGGATATTGTCGGTCATCATGCAGAACGAAAAGCCAATCACACTCAAAGCTACCAGATGCACGTAGGCCTGCCACTGCCACGCGCCCAATCCAAAGGGCTTGAACACGGCCAGCGCCATCACCACAAACATGGTGCTGATAATTCTCGTCGTTATCGTTTCTAAGCGTCCTTGTTTCATACAAAGTTTGCATTTCAATTCGTAAAAGTACGAAATAAAAGTGACATTCGTCACATTTCCGTGCTGTTTATCCCAGATATTTGGTTATCTCGTCAAATATGTATACTTTTACAGCATCGAAACCTATATAAAAATAATATGGAACAGAAATTTTGTCAGAGCTGCGGAATGCCGCTCACAGAAGAAGTCCTCGGTACGAACGCTGATGGGAGTAAAATCGAGGATTATTGCATGTACTGCTATAAGGACGGCAAGTTTGTGCAGGAGTGTACGATGGAAGAGATGATTGAGCATTGTGCTCAGTTCGTTAATGAGGTCAACAAGGGGCTGCCCCAGCCCATTACCAAGGAGGAATACATTGGACAGATGAAGATGTACTTCCCGCATTTGAAGCGCTGGCGCAAGTCTCTTGCCATAAACAACGATGAGGCTATGCCTGAAAATCCAGCGCTGGCTGGTGTAAAGGATCTAATTGCCAAGATGGTCAACACGCTGCCCATCACCTATATCTCGTCTGTCGATGAGGAGGGATTCCCCTGCACCAAGGCAATGCTGTCGCCACGAGTCCGCGAGGGCATCAAGACGTTCTATTTCACCACCAACACCTTCTCTCTCCGAGTGGCTCATTACAAGGCCAATCCCAAGGCTTCGATCTATTTCTGTGATACCGAGGGTTTCAAGGGCATGATGCTGCGTGGTACGATGGAGGTGCTGACGGATGCCAAGAGCAAGGAGATGATCTGGCGCAATGGCGACGAGCAGTACTATCCCGGCGGTGTCACCGACCCGAACTACTGCGTCCTGAAGTTCACCGCCTCCGACGGCCGTTTCTATAGTGATTTCTATCCCCGCAGTTTTGTGATTGAGTAATGGAAACAAATAGAATCATATTACGCCCTTGGCGTGACAGCGATGCGGAAGTACTGTACAAATGGGCTTCTAATCCTGATGTAGGGCCTCGTGCTGGATGGGCACCACATCAGAGTGTGGAAGAGAGCCTGGAGATTATCCGCACCGTGTTTAATGATGCCTTGCACACATGGGCTATCGAGTTGAAAGAAACAGGGGAAACGATGGAGCAGCGAGAGCAGAGTGATGCTTGCATCGACTCTGCCGAGTCGCGACAGAGGAAGACCGAAGGTCAGCCGATTGGCGCTATGGGCTACGGCCCATCGTGCGAGTGCGACCTGCCAGCCCGTGAAGGTGAACCGCTCATTGGCTATTGGGTGGCGAAGCCCTATTGGAATCAGGGCATCTGTACGGAGGCTTTGCGCTTGATGTTAGACCATATCCGCGAGACGACGGACATCAAATCGCTCATCAGCGGCCACTTTGTAGATAATCCTGCTTCAGGCCGAGTGATGGAGAAGTGTGGCTTCGTTCCTACGGGCGAAACCTGCATCGACGCAAACCAGTACCAAGGCGAAGGACGACCTATCAGAGTGTTGAGATTGGAAATATCTAAGTATTAGATCTTTGTAAAATCTTCATATACAATGAAAGTATTAGTCATTAACGCATCAGCAAATAGGGAGCGTAGCACAACGCTTAAACTTACCAAAACATTTTTAGAAGGTCTCGACATCGAGGCATCCGAAGTGGAGTTTGTAACAACCATCGGGCTTAATATCAATTCCTGCAGGGCTTGCTATGCCTGTTGGTTTAAAACAGCAGGCAAGTGTGTACAGAAGGACGATGCAACCGAGGTGATGGAGAAGATTCGCCAAGCCGACCAGGTTATCTGGTCGATACCTCTCTACGCCTATGGCGTACCCTCGCATTGTAAGGCTCTGATGGATAGAACTGTATCGTTTAACTCACCTTTGATGTATATCGATTCTGATGGCGTTGCCCATCACTATGGCTACGAGGAAGGCACCAAGAAAACTGTTCTGATTTCGACAGCAGGACTGCCTAACATGAAGGGCAACTTCGATGGACTGCTGTTTGCCATGCGCCACATGTATGGCAAAAACATCAGTTACATCTGCTGTGCCGAGGGTTCGCTCTTCATGAGTCCCAATACTGAGAGTTTAACAGCTCCCTACTTGGCAAAAGTAAAACAGGCGGGTGTAGAATACAAGGCTGCAGAAAAGATTTCTGATGAGACACAGGCATATCTTGATACACCCATGCTCCCTGCCGAAGCATTCGTTAAGACCGTGAATGGAATCTTTGAAGGTATGATGAAATAAATATTGTTGTTCGTACCAACAAAGAAAATATGGTCTGTCACGGAAAAGTGGAAGATAAAAGGGCTCACTAGTAAATCCCTGTGTTTGTGGATTGCTATCAACGATTTGGGAATGGCCTTGAGTTTTTTCATTATCAATTCTTTCGTCTTCCGTCTAAAGTCTTCCGAGACTTTATGCTCCTCCCCTTCAGGGGAGGTCGGGAGGGGTCTTCAAATCACAGTCATATTATGTCATATACTGCGAAGACGTTTGTTTAAATCATTATGCAAAACGTCTACTTACGGTGACGGCTTTTGGGAAGATGCCTGTTCGTTTCCCCCAAAAATGGGAATTGTTTTCAAAATTGTTCCCTCAGGATGTCAGCAGTTATTAGAAAGCAACTGGGCAGTTAGAGCCTCAAACAGGCCTGTTAGAAGGTCTAACTGCCCAGTTAGAGATTGCAACTGCCCTGATAGAGAAAATGTCTGTTGAATTCTGAAAACCTGTCACCATAAGTAGATGACTATCAGACGTTTGACGTTTGAAATAAAAAAGTTGGCGAATCGTTGTGTGCAAATTTAAGCAATCTTCACTCACACACCGGGATTTCCTGTTTTCCAACAATCCACAAACACAGGGTTTTACTAGTGAGCCATAAGTTCCGTCAAAATACCCTGTTAAATGAAGATTTTGGGCAAAACGATTTTTTTGCGAACCATACAAACGGTTCCTGTAGGTTGTGTGCTTGTTTGACAATTTGTAGCAATTTGATTTGTTTTCGATTCAAATAGTAAACGATTTGACTGTAATTTTGTCTAAATGCATTACAAAATGATAGTGAAACGTAATTTTAACAAACAAAACGAAAGGATATTTTCGGGGTGTTTTCGGTTTTGTCGTACCTTTGCCCCAGAAATTAACAACCAAACAACTGAATAGAATATGGAAGCATTAAGATTTCAGGTTGTCGGTGAGGCATTCAGAAAGAAGCCGCTCGACGTAAAAACACCAAGTGAAATGCAGCGGGTAGGCGAGCAAAGCTCGGTAATGAGACCCGCAAAGTATTTTGGTAAAAAGGTATTCAACCGCGAGAAGATGTACAAGTACCTGCCGAAGGACGTGTACGAGAAGATGATCGACGTGATGGATAACGGTGCACGGCTCGACCGTACGGTGGCCGATGCCGTGGCAGCTGGCATGAAGCAATGGGCTATCGAGGAAGGAGTGACCCACTATACCCACTGGTTCCAGCCGTTGACGGAAGGAACTGCCGAGAAGCATGACTCGTTCATCGAGCACGACGGCAAGGGCGGCATGGTGGAGGAATTCACCGGCAAGCTGCTCGTGCAGCAGGAGCCGGATGCCAGCTCGTTCCCCTCTGGCGGTATCCGTTCCACCTTCGAGGCCCGTGGCTATTCGGCCTGGGACCCCACATCGCCAGTCTTCATTATCGACGACACACTGTGTATTCCCACCGTCTTCATATCTTATAGTGGTGAGGCGCTCGACTATAAAGCCCCGTTGCTGCGTGCGCTCCATGCCGTCAACGTTGCAGCTACCGACGTGTGCCACTATTTCGACCCCAGCGTAAAGAAAGTAGTGTCGAACCTCGGATGGGAGCAGGAATATTTCCTCGTAGACGAAGGACTCTACGCCGCCCGTCCCGACCTGCTGCTGACGGGCCGCACGCTGATGGGTCACGACTCGGCCAAGAACCAGCAGATGGACGACCACTACTTCGGCTCTATCCCTGAGCGAGTGGCTGCCTTCATGCGCGAGCTGGAGATCGAGGCTTTGGAGCTGGGCATTCCCTGTAAGACACGCCACAACGAGGTGGCCCCCAATCAGTTTGAGCTCGCTCCCATCTTCGAGGAGACCAATCTGGCCGTCGACCATAACATGCTGCTCATGTCGGTGATGAAGCGTGTGGCCCGTAAGCACGGTTTCCGCGTGCTGCTGCATGAAAAGCCCTTCGCAGGCATCAATGGCTCAGGCAAACACAATAACTGGTCGCTCTCGACGGACAACGGCGTTTTGCTGCATGCGCCGGGCAAGTCCGCCGAGGCGAACCTTCGCTTCGCCACCTTTATTGTTGAGACCCTGATGGGTGTCTACAAGCACAACGGTCTGCTGAAGGCCAGCATCATGAGTGCCACCAACGCCCATCGTCTGGGAGCCAACGAGGCCCCGCCCGCTATCGTCTCGTCGTTCCTCGGCAAGCAGGTGAGCGAGCTGCTCGACCACATCGAGAAGGCCGACAAGGACGATATCCTGGCCATGGCCGGCAAGCAGGGCCTGAAGATGGACATTCCCGAAATTCCCGAACTGCTCATCGACAATACCGACCGCAACCGAACGTCGCCCTTCGCCTTCACCGGCAACCGCTTCGAGTTCCGCGCCGTGGGCAGCGAGGCCAACTGTGCCAGCGCTATGATAGCCCTTAACAGTGCCGTTGCCGAAGCCCTCGTCTCGTTCAAGAAGCGTGTCGATGCTCTCATTCCCGAGTATGAGAAGAAGCTCAGCGGCACCGGCCACAGCGCCACCTTCCATGCCATCATCGACGTGCTCCGTGAGGACATCAAGACCTGCAAGCCCATCCGCTTCGACGGCAACGGCTATTCCGATGAATGGGTCGTTGAGGCCGGGAAGCGCGGACTGGACGTAGAGAAGTCGTGTCCCAAAATCTTCGAGCGCTATCTCGACAAAGAGAGCATCCAGATGTTCGAGAGCCTCGGCGTGATGACGAAGAAGGAGCTGGAAGCCCGCAACGAGGTGAAATGGGAGACCTACACCAAGAAAATCCAGATAGAGGCCCGTGTGCTGGGCGACCTGTCTATGAACCACATCATCCCTGTGGCCACGCGCTACCAAAGCCAGCTGCTGCAGAACATCTGCAACATGGCCGCAGTCTTTCCCATCGACACCGCCGACAAGCTGTCGGCCCGCAACAAGAAAATCGTTGAGGAGATTGCCGAGCGCACCAGCGCCATCGAGAAGGGTGTCGAGGAACTGGTCAATGCCCGTAAGCTGGCCAACAAGATTACCGATGAGCACGAGAAGGCCATCGCCTACCACGACAAGGTGGAACCCTATCTCGACACCATCCGCTATCAGATAGACAAGCTCGAGCTCATTGTCGACGATGCCCTCTGGCCTCTGCCCAAGTATCGCGAGCTGTTGTTCATACGATAACACTACAAGGCAGCTCCCTTATAGAGAGCGGCCGTCACACTACAGAACGGGTCCGGACAATAAAACATTGTCCGGACCCGTTTTATTCTATGTACAAAATAAAATGAGGAAACCATTATGATTGAATACATCAAAGGCGAACTGACGGAGCTCACACCCGCCCTTGCCACTATCGAGGCAGGAGGCGTGGGCTACGCCTTGAACATCTCCCTTACCACCTATAGTGCCTTGCAGAAGAACCCCTCCTCCCCCTTGGGGAAGGCCGTGCATAAGCTCTACGTCTACGAAGCCATCCGTGAAGATGCCCACCTGCTCTATGGGTTCTACGACAAGAAGGAGCGCGAGATGTTCGAGCTCCTCATCACCGTTAGTGGGGTGGGGGCCAACACCGCCCGCATGATGCTCTCGGGTATGAGCGTCAGCGAGCTGTGCAACGCCATCTCCACGGGCAATGCCAGGCTCATTCAGAACATCAAGGGCATAGGCAAGATGACTGCCCAGCGCATCATCGTCGACCTTCGCGACAAGATTGTGGCCCTGGGCATCACCGCCGAAATACCCGTCGGAGGCACCGTCAGCGCCCCTGTGAACAATGCCGTTCGTGACGAGGCTGTGGCCGCCCTCACCATGCTGGGCTTTGCCCCTGCCCCCACACAGAAAGTGGTGGTAGCCATTCTTCAGGAACAGCCCTCCCTGCCCGTTGAGCAGGTAGTGAAGCTGGCGCTGAAGCAGATAAAATAACGAGAGAGACCCTGCTCCCCAATAGTCTTTGTTATTCTCCGAAGTTGTCCAGGAAGAAGTAATAGGTGCTGCATCCATAGCCGCACCAGTAGCCTATGCCCCCCTGTACATTGGTACGTATGCCCACCGAAGAAGCGAGGAGCATGTTGGTAGACAGCGTCTGGTCCTTCGTGTAGTCGTCCCAGAAATGGAAAGTGGTTTCGTCTACCTGGGCAAACTTGATGGTGAGCACGCTGCGGTCCGAGAAATATGGAGTATAGCTGGTCCCCAGAATCTGGTGTCCCTGATAAACGGGAATCTCGACAGGTCCGTTGAGCACGGCATCGTCTATGCTTCCCAGATAGGAGCCCAGAAACTGACTGTACTTAGTCCCCACGCGTGAAAAGAACTGGTAGTAGTTTTTTTCAGAAGGGTCGTCGGTAAAGCAGGCCTTGATCAGATGGAGTGTGTCGGAGCCTTCCACCTTCTCCACTTTGAACGAATCTACCTTTGGGGCCTTCGGTATAGTGGTCGTGGCGGTGGCATAATAGTTTTCGTACTCCACAGTGATGTGGTAGCTCTTGCCCTCCTCACCTTTCATGTAGCCGGTAGTGTAGATGTAAGGTGGATAATAGCCCTTATTGAACCTTCCCGTAAGCACCACGCTCTTCTCGCCATCCGATACCGTGACCTTGGCCCATTTCACGAGGAAGTCCTGGTAATTCTCTATTGAATGATATTCGCTGGAAATAGGCAGCGTCGTGGTGACCAACACCACTGGCGGCTCCCCGTTCTCTATCCATCCCTCTACGACGAGGGCAGGCTCGCGCTCTTCTATCCCGTAGTCTTCACTACAGGCCGTCAGCCACAGGGTGGCAACAGAGAGGAATAGCAGTCGGAATATTCTCATGGCTAAAACTTACAGAAATAACTGATGGATGGCAGCACGTCGACGACAAACGATATTGGCTTATAGGCAAAGTCAGCGCCGGCTTTGGTGCTAACATAGTAGAACAGCTCATTGCCCCTCCCCATGACGTTATAGACCGACAAGTTCAGTCCCTGTTCCCTGAACAGGCTTGTGTACCACTTATAGTTCACAGAGAGGTCGAGCCGCTCGTATGGCTTCAGCCTGTTGGCGTTGTGCTCCCCGTAGTCTATGAGGAAGTTGGTATTGATAAAGGCCAGATGACGGGGAGCGGTGAAGGGTGTCCCCGAGGCATAGACGAAGGTGGCACCGAAACTCCAGTGGCGGCCGAGCGAATAGCTGCCTACGGCATTCACCTCATGGGGACGCTCATGGGCAGCAGGATAGTAGTCCTGCATCTTCACATGGTCGAAGGTGCGGCGAGCCCTTGTATAGGCATAGCTCAACCATCCTGTGAGGTTGCCCGAGCATTTCTGCAGCATCAGGCTAAATCCGTAGTTATAGCCTTTGCCATAGAGCAGGTTGCGCTCTATGTCGTAAGTGCTGTTCACGTAGTCGAGCACCGACCCGCTATATTCTATCTGATGATATAGCTGCATGTAGTAGGCATCGGCCGACAGACGGTAGCGTCGGCCGAAGAGGTAGCGGGCGGCACTGGCCGACCACACGTATGCATACTGGGGCTTTCGCCTGTCGCTGCACGACAGCCAGAATTCTGAAGGGAGTCCCATATTGGAAAAGCCCGTCTGGAACAGATACTGATGCTTGGTCGAGGCACCGATGGAGAGTTGCGTGACATAGTCGTCATAGCGCAGGGCTATGGAGGGGTCGGCACTGGCATAGGCGTTTCCCTCGCTGTACAGATAGTGAGTACCTTTCAGGCCTGCCACCGCCTGCAGGTTCTCAGCCAGTGGCTGTGCATATTCGGCAAAGAGCGATGTCTCGAGCGAGTTAGTGGCAGGTGTGTCGCCATTGCTCTTATTAAAGCTCTCATCAGCTTTCAGCGACTGGGGTTCTATGTGGTGTACCACGCTCTCTATGCCCCATCTCCATCGCTTATAGTCGGCCGTGCTCTTCAGTCCTATATCAGTGATGGCCGACAGTAGTTGGAAGTCGGCTCCCTGCATGAGCAGCTGGAACTTATTGTCGTAGGTGGTGACATAGCCTGTGGTATGGATGGCGAGGTCGTTCCCAGTGCCATAGAGCCAGTGGAGTGCCGCCATGCGGTTACCCCAGTTGTCGCCCATCTCGGTGTGATAGTCGCTCTCTTTCATGGTCAGCCTGTCGTTGCCGCTATAGGCATCGAGTACCAGGAGGTTGCGCTCGTTGATGCGGTGGGTGAGTGTGGCATTGGCATCATAGAAGGAATAGAGGAGCTGCTGGTCTGCGGCTCTGAGCCATCGGCCGTAGAGCAGGTTCATGTAGGAGGCGCGGGCCGACACCGTGAGTCCTGTCTTTCGGCCTATCGGTGTGCGTACGGTGGCCTGCGACGAGATAAAGCCTACCGCCAGTTCGCCGCCCAGCGAGTCGGGCCGCTCAGTGGGCAGTTCCATGTTCAGCTCACCGCCCAGTCGGTTCGATGTGCTGGCCAGCGTGGTGCTCTTATGGAGTGAGAGTGCCTTGTAGTGGGAGGCATTAAAGGTAGAAAAGAAACCCATCAGGTGGTTGGCATTGAAGATGGGTGTGCCACCGATGGAAATCATGTTGTGCGAGCTCTCGCATCCGCGGATATTGATGCCGCTCTTGTACTCGCTGTTGGTCTGTATGCCGGGCAGCATCTGCGCATAGTGCAGGGGGTCGGCATTGCCCAGTATCTTGGGCAGGTCGTCCATCATCTGCATGTTCCATTGCAGCGAGCCGTCGCCATGGCCTTTTACGGCCGATGTATGGCGTGCTCCGCGAACGGTAATGGTATCAAGTGATAAGCTCCACGCTTTTTCCTCATCATCCTGTGCAATGACAGGTGAGGAAAAAGCGCAGAGCATCATGATAGTCGGAAAGCACCGTCGGAGGGAAATGCTATGCATCGACACTACTGCGAGGGCGTTCTGGACTACTTCACGTCAATCAGGTCAGCATACTTTTCTGTGAGACGCTTGAAGTTGTCGATGACACCCTTGAAGTCGTCCTCGTCGAAGAAGGCTTCCATCGTGAGGCTATACGAAGAACCGTCGAAGAAAATGAGCACCGGCTCCATCTCCCAGTAGGTGACCTCTTCAGACCTCTGAGTGGTATAGTTCCACTTCCACTTCTTATCCGTGAAAGCCTCGAACTTCACTGTAGCCTGTACCGTTGCGGTGTTGTCGTAGTAAGCATTGAGGGTGGCCAGACCGTTGGCCTGATTCATATATGACTTGAAGACGTTCTCATTGTACTTGTTGTCTTCGGCCTTATGGATATAGTCGGCAAACTTACGCACATCCTGAAGGGTACCCTGCAGCTGGAACATGCCCAGCACATCGATCTTGGCCAGGGCATTCTTACCCGTAGCGTTATCGAAATTGGCATTGCTCTCGTTGCTCACCAGAGCCGATACGTTGGCCTGGGGTATACCCGACACATCACCTGCCACCGAAGCCGACACCAGCTGTTTGCCGTTCTTCGTCACTACAACGGAGGCAGCGGCTTTCGAGTTGGGCGTATAGGCCACCTGGCTTACGTTCACCTTATAGCCATTGTTCAGCTCCACCAGCGCATTCATCGACAGGCTGTTCTTGCTCAGGTCGAACTCCTCGCCCGTGAGGTTCGAGAGGTCGGTGTTTACGGTAGCCTTCACTACTGTAGAACTGCCCTGAGTCAGCGTCACCTCAATCTTTTCAGGCACGCCAATGGTGTAGTCGGTGTAGTTATAGTATTTGTTATTTACGTACTCTGTATAGTTGTCCTGATAGTTCGTAAAGTAATCTCGGTCTGTTTCACGCATTTTCCCTATATGAACAGGCTTCACCACTCCGCTTGTGGTGAGTTTGAGCACACACTGCTGTCTGTTCTGGTCGTTGAAGATGAATTGCAGGTCGTCGGCATCCGTGCGCTCCCAGTGACCGTTCCGAGCCTGGAAGTGGCTGCAGAAGTTTGACGCATAAAGGAGTGCCGTGTAGTTAGTTGTGATGTAGTTGTATATATAATAATAGGTCCTTCCGGAATAGTTATCATAATAGTTGCTCGTTTGGGTATCTGTATTCTTACTCACCTGCTCGCGATGCGCCTCGAAGATGTCTTTTGCCCAATCGCCTACGTTGTCCCAGTCGTAGCCTTCCACATAGGTATCCTTTACATAGTTGGCAAGATCGGCAATGGCCTGAAAGTTATCGCTCTTCACTTCATCCATCAGCGCGTTGGCCACTTTATCCAGATAAGCCTTTTGCTCGGCAATCGTCTTTACGCCAGAGCCATCTCCGGGGTTATCTCCAGGGTTGTCTCCAGGGTTATCTCCAGGATTCTTATCTGGATCCTCGCCAGAATTATCAGAATTGTTAGGTGTTGGCTGTTCTGTCTTTGGATCGTCATCGTCGCCTCCACACGAGTTGAATGTTACGCCCATGAACATCATCATGGAAGCCGCAACCAAATAGGTTAATTTCTTCATTGTTGTTTTGTTTTAAAATAATTAGGTTTTTATATTGGATGCAAAAGTAGAAATAATTTTTCATTGAGCAAAAAATAATTGTTGGAAATTCTTGGAATACAGCGGCCTTTTTGGAGAGTGACGCAATCACTCATAGTGAATGACGCAATCACTCATAGTGAATGACGCAATCACTCATAGTGAATGACGCAATCACTCATAGAGAGTGACTTGTATTAACTACGATGAGCTTTGGGACAGAGTGTCTGTAGCCGAAAGGAATAGAGGCGCACAGCCTCTATAGGTGTCTTTATGGGGCCAAAAGCAATAAAGGGGCAGGTTGTTGCGTTATAGAAGAAGTGCGGTGTGCCTCACCACACCTTATTTATATAAATAATCGAGTTGAAGCGAATAGCCTACATACTGTGCGTCTTGCTGAGTGTTACGGCACTGGCCATGACCCCACAAGACGATGATACCCAACCGAAACGCCCCACTCCCAAGGCGCAGCCTAAGACGGTGACCAGCGAGGATGACGACATTCCCGACTCACTGCTGCATGCCCGTTGGCGCATACAGAAGACGGCTCCGCTGACTACCGAGGATGCTGACTCGAGCGCCCTCGACCTGCATATGCCGGAGAACGTGAAGCTGGAGGCTGTCTACGACGATTCGCTCAACCTGTACTATCTCGGCTCGAAGATGGGCGATAGCTACCTGAACACGCCTATCCTGATGACTCCTCAGGAATACATGAAATGGAGCGAGCGCAAAGCCCGTCAGGCCTTCTTCCGCCAGAAGGATGCCGAGACGGCTGCCGCGCAGGGTAAGGAGAAGTTCGACTTCACCGACATGCACTTCGACCTGGGACCGGCCGAGAAGATCTTCGGCCCCGGGGGCGTGCGCATCAAGACGCAGGGAACGGCCGAGCTGAAGCTGGGCGTGACGATGAAGAACGTGGAGAACCCGTCGCTGCCCATCCGTAACCGCAAGACCACGGCCTTTGACTTCGATGAGAAAATCAACCTGAGCGTGAACGGCAAGGTGGGCGACAAGGTGAACATGACGCTGAACTACAACACCGATGCCACCTTCGACTTCGACACGAAGAACCTGAAGCTGAAGTATGAGGGCAAGGAGGACGAGATCATCAAGCTGGTGGAGGCAGGCAACATCACCTTCCCGTCGAACAACTCATTGGTGACGGGGGCCTCGAGCCTCTTCGGTGTGCGCACCGACATGCAGTTCGGCAAGCTGAAGCTGCAGACGGTGCTCTCGCAGAAGAACTCTACGTCGAAGAGCGTGCAGAGCAAGGGCGGCAAGCAGACCACGCCTTTCGAAATCAACGTGGCCGACTATGAGGAGAACCGCCACTTCTTCCTTTCCCATTATTTCCGGAGAAACTACGACCGCAACATGCAGTCGCTGCCCAACCTCACCACGGGCGTGAAGGTTAACCGTGTGGAGGTGTGGGTGACCAACAAGAGCGGCAACACCTCGAACTCGCGCAATATCGTGGCGCTGACCGACTTGGGCGAGAATGCGGACATCAGCAACAGTATATGGAGCGCCACGGGACAGCCCGTGCCGGGCAACCAGGCCAACGATGAGTATCAGAAGCTGGTGGCCCAAATAGACTCGGCCTCGCGCACCTTCGATGTCATCACCTCACGACTGGAGGCTATCCCCCAATTCTATGGCGGCACCGACTACGAGAAACTGTCGTCGGCACGACTGCTCACGTCCAGCGAATATACCGTGAACACGGCGCTGGGCTATATCTCGCTGAAGACCGGCCTGCAGACCGACCAGGTGCTGGCCGTGGCCTACGAATATACCTACGGCGGACAGACCTATCAGGTGGGTGAGTTCTCCACGGACCTGACGCAGACGGACAAGGCTCTCTTCGTGAAGTCGCTGAAGAACACCAGCAACAGTCCCTCTCAGGGCAACTGGCGGCTGATGATGAAGAACGTGTACTATCTGGCTTCGAGCGTAGAGAAGGACGGCTTCCGACTGGACATCAAATACCAGAGCGACACTACCGGCACCTATCTCAGCTACCTGCCCGAGGCACAGCTGAAGAGCACGCTGCTCATACAGGTGATGGGACTGGATCGTCTGGACAATAACATGAAGCCGCATGCCAACGGACAGTTCGACTTCGTGCAGGGCTATACCGTCGACAACGGCCGCGTTTTCCTGCCGTCGGCAGAGCCTTTCGGCAGCTATCTGCGCAGCTATCTGACGAAAAAGGGATTGGAGAGCCTGTCGGAGAAATACTGCTTCGATGCCCTCTACGACTCTACCAAGACCTATGCCAAGCAGAACGCCGAGAAGAACAAGTTCCTCATGACCGGACAGTTCCGCGGCACGTCGGCCAACGTGATCTCCTTAGGGGCCTACAACGTGCCGCAGGGCTCGGTGGTGGTGACGGCCGGAGGGGTGGTGCTGCAGGAGGGTAGCGACTACTCGGTGGACTACTCGGCTGGCGAGGTGACCATCCTGAACCAGGGCATCATCGATGCAGGCACCAGCGTCAACGTGTCGCTCGAGGACAACACCCAGTACGGCATGCAGCGCAAGACGATGTTCGGTGTGAACTGGGAGTATGACTTCTCGAAGAACTTCACGCTGGCAGGCACCGTGCAGCACCTGCAGGAACAGGCTCTCATCACCAAGGTGTCGATGGGCGAGGAACCGCTCAACAACACCATCTGGGGTCTGAGTGTGAACTGGAAGCAGGAGTCGCAGTGGCTCACCAATATGCTCGACCGTCTGCCGCTGCTCCACCTGACGCAGCCCTCGCAGATATCCTTCACGGGCGAGTTTGCACAGCTCATTGCCCACAAAGCGCGTGGCACACAGGACAATGCCTCCTATATCGACGACTTCGAGAACACGAAGAATCTCATCGACGTGAGCGACCCCAAGGCATGGCAGCTGTCCAGCATTCCCTTCATGTTCCCCAACCATGCCGACAAGGAAACCGTCGCCAGCGGCTACGGGCGCGCCCTGCTGGCCTGGTATAATGTGGACCCCATCTTCACCCGACGCTCCAGCAGTCTCACTCCGGGGCATATCAAGAGCGACCTGGAGCAGCTGTCGAACCACTACGTGAGAGAGGTGTATGTGCGCGAGCTCTATCCCAACCGCGACCAGTCGAGCTACAACGGTGCCACCTCGACGCTGTCGGTGCTCAACCTGGCCTACTACCCGCAGGAGCGCGGACCCTATAACCTCACTACCGACTTCAATGCAGACGGTACGCTGAAGAACCCGAAGCAGAAATGGGGCGGCATGACGCGACGGCTGGAGACTACCGACTTCGAGCAGGCCAATATCGAGTATATTGAGTTCTGGCTCCTCGACCCCTATATCTATACGCGACGCAACGAAACGGCCAGTCGCTATTCGGGCGAGCTCTACCTGAACCTGGGAGAGGTGAGCGAGGACGTGCTCAGCGACGGCAAGAAGTTCTATGAGAGCGGCATGCCCGTGGACGGCACCTCGCAGTTCACTACTACACAGTGGGGCCGGATTCCCGTGCAGGCCACTCAGACCTATGCCTTCGCTACCACCAGCGGCTCGCGACAACTGCAGGACGTGGGCTTCAACGGACTGAACAACGACGAGGAGCGCACCTTCGGGGCCTATCAGGAGTGGCTCAACAACATCGGAGGCATCGTGCAGAACGACTCGCTGCTTCAGGCCTGGCGCAACGACCCTGCCGGTGACGACTACCACTACTTCCGAGGCAGCGACTATGACGACCAGCAGCTCAGCATCATGGACCGCTACAAGCGTATCAATAACCCGCAGGGCAACTCGCCTGCCAGCGACAACCAGACCGAGAGCTACGACACCAGCTATAAGACGGGACCCGATGTGGAGGACATCAACCAGGACTTCACACTCAACGAGTATGAGCGCTACTTCCAGTACCGTATCCCTATCAGCGACGAGGAGCTGCAAGCCTACAACCGAGGGGCCAAGAGCGAGAAGTCGTTTATCGTGGACCATCGCGACTATAACGCCAAGCTGCGTAACGGTGACTCGGCCACCGTGCGCTGGTACCAGTATCGCATACCTCTGGCCGAATATCAGGATAAGGTGGGTACCATCAACGACTTCACCTCCATCCGCTTCATGCGTATGTTCCTCACGGGCTTTGAGCAACCTATTGTGCTGCGCTTCGGCTCGCTCGACCTGGTGCGGGGCGAATGGCGACAGTACAAGAAGAGTCTGCAGACGGCTGTAGGGGCAGAGACGGGACTGCTGGAGATGAGTGCCGTGAACGTAGAGGAAAATACCGACCGCACTCCCGTAGCCTATGTGCTGCCGCCGGGCATCACCCGAGCCACCGACCCCTCACAGCCCCAGCTCACGGAGAACAACGAGCAGGCCCTGTGTCTCACGGTGAAGAACCTGAGCCAGAACGAGTCGAAGGCCGTCTACAAGACCACCAACCTCGACCTGCGCCGCTATCGCCGGCTGCAGATGTTCGTACATGCCAACCATCTGGTACCTAACAGCACGCAGCTGGAGGATAATCAGCTGGCCGTCTTCATCCGTCTGGGCAGCGACTACAAGAATAACTACTACGAATACCTCATACCGCTGAAGCTCACCCCCGATGGCACTTACCGATGGAACGTGCCGAGCGACCGCATCCTGGTATGGCCCGAGGAGAACATGCTCGATATAGACCTGCGCCTCTTCACACAGCTGAAGAAAGCACGCAACATGGCCCGCTCCAACGGCACCGGTAGCTACACCCAGCTCTTCACAGACTATGACCCCGACAGACCCAACAACCGCATCAGCATCCTGGGCAACCCCTCGCTGGGTGAGGTGAAGACGATGATTATCGGTGTGCGCAACCTCTCGAATGCACAGAAGTCGGGAGAGGTATGGGTCAACGAGCTGAGACTACGCGAAACCAATAACGACGGCGGATGGGCCGCATCGGGTACAATGAACGTGCAGCTCTCCGACTTCGGCTCGCTCAACCTCACCGGACGCTACATTACAGAGGGCTTCGGCGGACTGGAAGACGGCATCATGCAGCGCCGGCAGGACACCGAAAAGTCGTATGCCGTGACGGCCAATCTGGAGATGGGCAAGTTCTTCCCGGACAAGGCCAAGGTGATGCTGCCTGTGTACTACTCATACTCAAAGGAAATCATCAGTCCGAAATACAACCCGCTGGATACCGATATGGAACTGGACGACGCGCTGGAGTCGGCACAGAACGACCATGAGCGCGACTCGATAGATGCCATTGCCGTGACACGCAACGTGTCGCGCAACTTCTCCGTATCCAACGCCAGGGTGGATATCAAGAACAAGAAGCATCCCATGCCCTACGACCCCGCCAACTTCTCCGTGAGCTACAGTCACGCCCATCGCAAGACCACTGGCGAGACCACCGTCTGGGAAACCGACGACCAGTGGCGCGGAGCCTTGAACTACAGCTATTCACCCGTGCTGAAGACCTGGGAGCCGTTCAAGAAGTCCAAGAGCAAATCGAAATGGATGAACTTCCCCAAGGCCATCGGTTTCAACTTCCTGCCCCAGAACATCGCCTTCGGATCGGAACTGAACCGTACCTACTATGAGCTGCAGGAGCGCGACCTGGAAAACACGGTCAATCCCAACCTCCCCCTGTCGTTCAGCTCCCAGTTCCTCTTCAACCGTGACTTCCAGCTGAGGTGGGACTTCACGAAGAATCTGCACATGAACTTCCAGTCGGCCACCCATGCCGAGATTGAAGAGCCTTACACGCCCGTCAATAAGGACCTCTATCCCGACCGCTATGCCGCATGGAAAGACTCTGTATGGACCAGCATCAAGCACTGGGGCGTGCCGCTCGACTACCAGCAGACGTTCACCATGAGCTATCAGCTGCCCATCGACAAGCTGCCCATCACCGACTGGGTGAAGACTGATGCCTCCTACAATGCCACCTACTCGTGGCTGCGTGGCACCGAGCTCGACGATGGTACCTCGCTGGGTAACACCATATCGAACAACAGCAACCTCACCATCAACGTGGGTCTCAATATGGAAACGCTCTATAACCACTTCGACTTCCTGAAGAAGACCAACGAGCGCTTCAAGAAACAGCCACAGCGCAAGAACGATAAGCGTAATCCCCCAAAGAAGAACGCCAAGGATGCCAAGAACGGAAAGAATGACAAGGACAGCGAGAAGGCCAAGGCTGATGATGCCAAAGAGGCCAAGGCCCTGCCCAAGAACAAGAATACCTATCAGCGAGAGCTTACGCTGAAGGCCGACACCGTCATCGAGGTACAGCACGGCAAGAAGACCAAGCGCCTCATCGTCTCGGCCAAGGACAGCAAGGGAAAGGCAGTACAGATAAAGTGGAAAGCTGTCGACGAGAACAAGATTAAGGTGTGGGGAACCGACAGCATGAAGATCAAGCTCAGCGTGATGCCAAAGGAACCGCTGGAGAATCTGTGGTGGTACACGCCGGCCCAGTATACGGCACGCTTCCTCATGATGGTGCGCACCATCAACCTGTCGTATCGCACGCAGCGTTCCATGACCCTGCCAGGCTTCATACCCAATGTGGGCGATGCCTTCGGACAGCGCACGGGCGATGTGCTTTCCCCGGGACTTGACTTTGCCTTCGGTCTCACGGGTGACAGCTACCTGCAAAAGGCACTCGACAACGACTGGCTGCTCTGCAACGACAGCATTGCCACACCGTCGACAACCGCTAAGACCACTGACCTGCAGCTCAAGGCCACCCTCGAGCCCATACCCGACCTGAAGATAGACCTCACCGCATCGCGTACCATGAGCCGTACCAAGAGCGTGCAGTTCATGTATCAGGGGTCGCCTACCACACAGAGCGGATCGTTCAATATGACCACTATTTCCATACGTAGCGCCTTTGAGGGAATGGGCGATGCCTCCAACGGCTACGCATCGGCATCCTTCGACGAGTTCTGCGGAAAGATAGCAGAGTTCCGACAGCGTGTGCAGGACCAGTACGGCAATGCCCGTCCGGCAGTTGTCAATGCCGACGGCTCACCCGTGGCCGTTAATCCCGTCGACCCATATTCTTCCGACGTGCTGATACCCGCCTTCCTCAGTACCTATACTGCCGGAGGCTCCTCATCGCTCAGCATCTTCCCGGCCCTGTCGCGTCTGCTGCCTAACTGGACGGTGCGCTACAGCGGACTGTCCAAGCTCCCCTGGATAAGTGAACACTTCAAGAGCGTCAACCTTAATCATGGCTATAAGTCGGTGTTCAGCATCGGCTCGTACAACAGCTACAGCTCCTGGCTCGAGTATATGGGCGATCTCGGATTCGTCAAGGCCAGTGACGGTAGCTACACACCCTCTTCGATGTACAATATCTCTACCGTCAGCATCAATGAAGCCTTCTCGCCCCTGCTGGGTGTCGATTTCACTTTGCTCAACAATATGACATTCAAGGTGGAGTACAAGACTACACGTGTTTTGAACCTCTCGATGACCAGTGTGCAGATCAATGAAGCCTTGTCGAAGGACTGGGTCGTTGGCATGGGCTATAAGATTTCCAACTTCAATCTTTTCGGCATGAGCAACAGCCGTAAGATAAAAGGAAGTAACAAGGGTAAGGGAGCCGACGATGCCAAGAACGACTCAAAGCAGCAGTCCAAGCAGACTGGCAAGGGTGGAATCAATCATGACCTGAACACCCGTATCGATGTCTCGTTCCGTAACCAAGCGGCCATAACCCGCGACATCGCCTCAGGCGTGTCCTCAGCCAGCAGCGGCAACAACGCCCTGAAGATTTCCCTCTCTGCTGAGTACACCATGTCGCGCTACCTCAGTCTGACTGCGTACTACGAGCGTCAGACCAACACACCGCTTCTCTCAGCCAACAGCTATCCTACGACAACGCAGGATTTCGGCGTGTCGCTGAAGTTCTCACTGACAAGATAGTAGTTCAGGAGTCCAGTAGTATAGAAGTTAGTAAAGCTTTTTGAGGAAGATGCGTAGCTGTTCCACATCCTTCATGCCAGGCTCGGTCTCGAAGCGTGAGTTCAGGTCAATACCGGCAAACTGCGGATGGCGGAAAGCTTTTATGCGCTCTGCATCGTCGGGACCAATACCACCGCTGAGGAGGAAAGGCACGCGGCCGTCATAGGCCTCGAGGATGCTCCAGTCGAAATGCTCGCCCGAACCGCCCACTGTCTTGCAGCGTGTGTCGAAAAGGAAATAGTCTACGCAGTCCTCATATTGCTTGTATGTGGAAATGGCCTCAAGGCATGCGGAACGCTCTGCGTCGGGAATACTGATGGCTTTGATGAACTTGATGCCCGGGCGCAGGTCGGGGTCGAGGGTTGCCCGAAGGTTGCGGATGAGCGTGGGCGTTTCGTGACCATGTAGCTGAATAAGGTCGAGCTTGAAGTTGACAGCTCGGGTAATAATGTTCTGTGCCATTTCGTCAACGAAGACTCCAACACGGGAAGCTCCCTCTCGCTCAACTAATGGTTGGGCAAGAGAGGCTCTGTCAGGAATAATCCCTGCATGGGTGGGAATCATTGTCACGTTGCGGGGCGACTTTGGCCAGAAGATCATACCAATCCAGTCGACACCTAATAGTTCCACCTGACGGATGTTCTCTCCGTCGCGCATACCACATACTTTTACTATCATGGTCTCATTTTTGCTGTCATTTGTTTCTGCAAAAGTAAGCAAAAAGTATGAAAGAAAGGACGAATGGCTTTTTTTTTTGCTAAAAACGGATAATTCTATCCCTGTAGAGCTTCGAATAGACGGTCGAGCGCCTTGTCGGCATCGCCTTCCTCTTGGAGCAGGGTGACGAATTTTGAGCCGATGATGGCTCCAGCCGCATTCTGCTGGACGGCAGCAAGCGTCTGGGCATTGCTGATGCCAAAGCCAATCATACGGGGATTGCGTAGCTGCATGGTATTGATGCGGTGAAAGTATTCCTGTTTCTGTTCGTCGAAGCTCTTTTGGGCTCCTGTTACGGCTGCTGAGCTGACCATATAGATGAACCCGTCGGTATGCTGGTCGATAAAACGGATGCGCTCCTCGGAGGTCTCGGGCGTGATGAGCATGATGATGCGCAGATCGTAGCGGTCGGCCACGGGCTTCACTTCTTCCAGATAGTCCTTGAAGGGAAGGTCTGGGATGATGACTCCCGAAACGCCTGCCTCAGCACACGACTGGCAGAAGGCTTCGATGCCATATTGGAGGATGGGGTTCAGATAGCCCATGAGTACCAGAGGGATGGTCACCTCGTCTTTGATGGCACGTAGCTGACTGAAGAGCGTGCTGAGCGTCATGCCGTTGCGCAGTGCCTGCGTGGCTGCATCTTGGATGACGGGACCGTCGGCCATAGGGTCGCTGAAGGGAATGCCTACCTCAATCATATCGATGCCTCGGTGTTGAAGGGCAAGGATGGTCTGTGATGTGCTGTCGAGCGTGGGAGCACCGGCACAGAAATAGATGGAGAGCAGTTTGCGGTCGCCGCGGTGGGCGAAGAGGTCGTTAATCTTGTTCATAACTGATGGATGATTTGGTCGATGAAGAATTTGAGCGTAAGGCCGGGGGTAGTGGTCTTCATGAATGTCTCGCCGATGAGGAACCCACGGAAGCCAGCCTCACGTAGGGCGATGATGGTCTGAGGACTGCTGATGCCGCTCTCGCTCACAAGAACAGGGGAGGAGGCAATGGCAGTGGCGGAGTGACAGCATGCTGAGCGCAGCTTCTCGGCCAGAAGGAAGGACGTGTCAACATCGGTGTGGAAGGAGCCGAGATTGCGGTTGTTGATGCCACAGAGGTCGGGTTGTAGTTCGGCATATTCGAGTTCCTGCTCGCTGTGCATCTCCAAGAGCACTTCCAGTCCCAGGGCATGAGCTTTTTTCAGGAGCGTCTTGCACTGCTGTTTGCTCAGGCAGGCAGCGATGAGCAGCACGGCCGAGGCTCCGCAGAGCAGGGCCTGATAGAGTTGCAGTTCGTCGACGACGAAGTTCTTGTAAAGCACGGGCAGCGTGACTCCACTCTGTCGTGCCCTGCGGATGTAGTCATCGCAACCACCGAAATAAGATTCGTCTGTAAGGATGCTGAGGGCGGCAGCACCGTTCTCCTGATAGCTGAGGGGAACGATATCGGGGCTGGCCTGCTCGTTAATCCATCCCTTCGAAGGGGAGCGGCGTTTGAACTCAGCAATGATACCCGTAGGGCTGTTCAGTAATGCCTGCCGCAACGATGGCTTCGGCTGTCGGAGACGTTCCAGTTCGGATTGTTTCGTGGCAACGATTTGCTGTAGGATGTCGGTCATGGCGTTCATGAATTGAGCTCAACGAATTTCTGGAATGTACGAAGGGCAGCACCGCTGTCAATGGATTTGCGGGCAATGGCGATACACTCTTCGATGTCCTTCTGTCCGCGTTCCAGTACCTGAATGCCGAAGGCGGCATTGACCAGCACAATATTTTTCTGAGCAGGCAGACAGCGATTCTCCAATACAGCGTCGAAGATTTCCTTGGCTTCCAGTTCAGTGGCTCCGGCAACCAGTTCTTCGGGCTTGGCAGCGACAAAACCTAGGTCGGAAGGGCTAAAGATGCGCTCGTAGTTGTTGGTGGTCACCTTGAAATCGCCAGTAAGTGAAATCTCGTCATAGCCGTCAATCGTGTTCACGATGCCATAGTCGATACCGATTTTCTGGTAGACATTGTTATAGAGACGCATTTGGTCGAGGTTGGCCACACCCAGCAACTGACATTGTGGCTGTGAGGGATTGACAATGGGACCCAGCAGATTGAAGAAGGTGGGGAAGGGTAGGGCCTTACGGATGGGACCCACGAACTTCATGGCACGGGCAAAGAGTTGGGCGTGCAGGTAGACGATGCCGCACTCATCCATACAGCGGTTCAGCTGGTCGAGATCATCGGTGAACTTCACTCCGTGGTTGGCAATGACGTTGGAAGCGCCCGAGGTCGATGTGGCTGCATAGTTACCGTGCTTGGCCACCTTATAGCCCGCACCAGCGATGACGAAGCATGAGGTGGTGGAGATATTGAAGGTGTTCTTTCGGTCGCCGCCAGTGCCTACGACATCGATGTAGCGGTCGCAGTCGAGGGGAACGGGAACACCTGTCTCCAGGATACCATCGCGGAACCCCAGCAGCTCCTCGACGGTGATGCCGCGCATCTGGAGTCCTGTGATAAGGGCGGTAATCTGTTCTGTGGGGTACTGGCTCTGAGTGATGCCGATGAGCACGTTCTTGGTCTCTTCACGGGTAAGTTCCTCGTGATTGAGGATTTTGGCTAAGATTTCTTTCATAAGTCTATAAAGTTTTTGATGATGATTCGTCCTTGGGGGGTGAGTACCGACTCGGGGTGAAACTGAATGCCGTGAATGTCGTATTCCTTATGGCGTAGGGCCATGATTTGCCCTTCGTCGCTCTCGGCTGTTATTTCAAGGCAGGCGGGCAGACAGTCCTTCGACACTACCCACGAATGATAGCGCCCCATCGTAATTCGCTTGGGCAGTCCCACGAAGATGGAATCCTTGTTGAACTGTGTTCCCTCTGTGGCAACACCGTGAAATACGGAGCTGAGATTTTCGAGACGAGCTCCGAAGGCTTCGCCGATAGCCTGATGGCCCAGGCATACGCCTAAGATGGGCTTACGACTGGCATAGGTGCGGATGACATCGAGCAGCAGACCTGCCTCAGAAGGGATTCCAGGGCCTGGTGAGAGGATGATCTTGTCGTAGGACTCAAGCTCTTCAAGCTGGAACTGGTCGTTGCGAAAGACGGTGACGCGGGCTCCCAGTTCTTTTACTAAATGACTCAGGTTATAGGTGAAAGAGTCGTAGTTGTCAATGATAACGATGTTCATAGTTCTTCTGCTGCTTTTATGGCACGGCGCAGCGCACCCAGTTTGTTGTTTACTTCCTGTAGTTCGTATTCCTCATTGCTCTTGGCTACGATGCCACCACCTGCCTGAAACCACAGTTCACCATTGCGTGCAACAAAGGTGCGGATAGTGATGGCCTGATTGAGTGAGCCGTCGAGTCCGATAATGCCGATACAGCCGCCGTAGGCTCCGCGATTGTGGGGCTCGTATTCGGAGATGAGCTGCATGGCACGCACCTTGGGCGCACCGCTTAGGGTGCCGGCAGGGAAAGTGTCGATAAATGCCTTGATGGGGTCGGCTCCCTCGTCGAGTATGCCGCTGACGCGTGATACGAGGTGGATGACGTGTGAGTAGTACTGAATGTCTTTGTAGTAATCTACCTTCACGTCGTGACAGTTGCGGCTCAGGTCATTGCGGGCCAAGTCGACGAGCATCACGTGCTCGGCATTCTCTTTCGGGTCGTTGCGCAGGAACTCAGCGCCCTGCTGGTCTTTTTCTGCATCGCCAGTACGCTTGGTGGTGCCGGCAATGGGGTCTATTGAAAAGCGGTAGGTGAAAGGTGATGCATGATGAGTGTAGTCAGTGACGACAATCTTCTCACTCTTGCAGTGCGTTTCAGGACTACTGCCGAAGATTCGGAAACCGCCGAAGTCGAAGTAGAACAAATAGGGTGAGGGATTGATACTGCGCAGCGTGCGGTAGAGGCGGAAATCATCGCCTTCATATTTCTGGATGAAACGGCGTGAGAGAACTATCTGGAACACGTCGCCTCGCAGACAGTGCTGAATGCCGCGGCGGATATTGGCTTTGTGCTCGTCGTCGGTGAGCGTAGAGCGTACGTCGCCCAGCGCATGGAAACTGTAGCTCTGAACGTTGGCACGGTTCATGGCTTTGAGAATGGCATCGATAGATGAGTGATGGCTGCTCTTACTGCTCTTCTCTGATCCAGGCTTTTCTCCACTTTCCTGCAGCTCAACCACTTTCAGCGTGTTGTTGTGATGGTCGAACATGATGACCACTTTGTAAAGGATGTAGAGCACGTCTGGAGCATCATTTTTTTCCTGTGTCTCGTCCTTTACATCGATATTTTCGAAGTACCTGACGGCATTGAACGATGTATAGCCGAACAGTCCGCATATGCTGGCATCATCGCCGTCGATACGGATACTGTCCGTGAGGATATGGATGGCCTGAGCAATGTCAAAGTCAGGACTGAGTTCGCGTTGCATGCGGCTGCCATTGGGATGGCTGACGGTGGCCGTTCCGTGACTGACGGCTACTGAGGCTATGGGATGTATGCCGATGAAGGAACGGGCATTGGCTGCATCATGATAGTCGGCACACTCCATCAAGGCACTTTGGGGATAGAGGTCGCGAAGACGCATGTAGACACCTACTGGCGTATAGAGGTCGGCCAACATGGTGTGAGAGGCGGTGGTAAAATTAAAAGTCTCCATATTCTCCTGCTAATTCTTTGTTCTTTAAATAGGTTTCCACATCCTTGTCGCCCCTTCCCGAAACGGTGAGGACAACAACGTCGGAGGGCTTGAACGACAGTTTGCCAAGGGTGGCGATGGCGTGGGCAGACTCAATGGCGGGGATAATGCCCTCCATTCTGGTAAGCTCGTATCCGGCGCGGATAGCCTCGTCGTCGTTGATGCTATAGACGGTAGCCCGATGCTGTGTGGCCAGATGGGCATGCATGGGTCCTATGCCGGGATAGTCGAGTCCGGCCGAGATGCTTTCGGCCTCGATAATCTGACCGTCGGGTGTCTGCATGACGAGGGTCTTGGCTCCGTGCAGGATGCCCATCCGTCCAGCATGAATGGTGGCTGCTGTATGGCCTGTTTCAGCTCCTTTTCCGCCTGCCTCAGCTAGCACAATGTTTACCCTCTCGTCATCAATATAGTGGTAGATGGTACCGGCGGCATTGCTGCCACCGCCCACGCAGGCCATGAGATAGTCGGGATAGTCGCGGCCAATCTTCTCTGTGAGTTGCTCTTTGATTTCCTTAGAGATGATGCTCTGCAATCGGGCTACCATATCGGGGTAAGGATGAGGTCCAACGGTACTGCCAATGATATAGAAAGTGTCGCTGGGATGACAGCACCAGTCGCGGATGGCCTCGTTGGTAGCATCCTTAAGTGTCCAGTTGCCGGTTTTCACAGGGCGCACCTCTGCTCCCAGCATCTTCATGCGCTCTACATTGACATGCTGCCGTTCTACGTCGAGGGCTCCCTGATAGACCACGCAGGGCATATCCATCAAGGCGCACACTGTAGCTGTGGCCACACCGTGCTGCCCGGCTCCCGTCTCAGCAATGATGCGCTTCTTGCCCATCTTCTTTGCCAGCAGAATCTGTCCGATAGTGTTGTTGATCTTGTGGGCACCCGTGTGGTTCAGGTCTTCACGCTTCAGGTAGAGTTGACAGCCGTATTTTTCGCTCATCCGCTGTGCAAAATAAAGTGGTGAGGGACGGCCCACATAATCGCGTAATAGCGACAGGTACTCGTCCTGAAACTCTTTCGACTCCAGAATGGGCAGGTATTCATCCTGTAGCTTCTTCACTGTTGCATAGAGAATCTCGGGAACGTAGGCTCCGCCAAATTCGCCGTAGAATCCTTTTTCGTTTACTAAGTAACTCATATAATATAATTATTTTTATGTTGGTTCTGAACAGTAATACTTCTATATGGGTTTATGAAAAAAGAAAAGAAGCCCGTCGCGTATCGACGAGCCTCTTTCTTCCTGCATAAAAAATGATAGGCTACGTACCCGCGACTATTTCAATCTCGAGTTTTGCCACCACCAAATATTTGCAAGAATATACATAATTAGCCCTTTTGGTTTTGTTTTCGTTGCAAAGTTATGCAATAATCTGCATACCACCAAACTTTTTCTGCTTTTTTTTGAGAAAAAATTCACTCTTGCATAATAGTTGCATATACCCTTTAAAAAAGCACTATTTATCCTCATTTGTGCCATCTCTCGTATTCATTTATGGTTAATCTTCTGAAAAACATGGTGCGGTTCATCTTTTTTTATTATATTTGCAACCTAAAACTATCTATAAGATAACTAAAACATTAAACTATAAATAATCATGAACAGAATTCGTCAATACATGCGAAGAGTGATGGTAGCCCTGATGCTACTGTCCTGCATGGCTGTCTCATCATGGGCAGCCAACACAAAGACAACGGTGGAACAGGTTACCTCGACCATCACCCTGTCGAATGATGTGGACTATATCGTGACCAGTACCACCCCGTTCTCTGAGTCTGGCTTGGTAAATATCACCAATACCGACCATGCTGTTCTCATTCTGGCAGAGGTCAAGCCTTCGAAAGTTATTTCCAGCTATCTGAAGTTCGTACAGATCAATGGTGAGGCTGCTAAGAACAACACCAACTGTATGGTGAAGCTCTATAACCGTGGTGCCATTATCATGCCCTATAGCGGTGGTGACAATTTCAAGCCTCTGACCGTCTATTCCGAGAAGAACTTCGAAGGAGAGTCGTGTGACGATTTCGTTCCCGGTCATACGGGCGGCTACATGAATACGCTGACCGAAGATAAGTTGAACAACCGTATCAGCTCATTCAAGTTGAAGCGTGGCTATATGGTTACTTTTGCCCTGAAAGAGGGCGGTCGTGGCTACAGTCGCTGTTTCATTGCTGCCGACAAGGATCTGGAGATGGCTTCACTGCCTGGTATCCTCGACAACGCCATCTCCTCTTACCGTGTGTTCAAATGGTATGACTGTGGAAAGAAGCAGCTGGCCAACTATATGGACAAGACGGCAATGGCTGCGCTCAATGTACAGAGCAGCTACGACTGGGCCGAAGGTAACAGCAGTTTCCTGCCCGACTATGAGTGGGTGCCCAACCATATTTATGAAGACTATCCCTCTTCATCGAAGATTGGAAGCACCATGCAGTCGCCCCATACCAAGAACAACAACGAACCCCGCAATTCTTCCGATGATCATCCACAGGACCTGAACACCATCCTGAACAATTGGGAGAACATGATGCGCACGGGCTTACGTCTCTGCTCGCCTGCCTCATGGGACGGCAGTGACTACTGGAACGCCACGGGCTTCTTGGCCGAATTCCTCGACTCTATCGATGCACGTGGTTGGCGTTGCGACATTATCGACCTGCATTGCTATTGGGCTGAGGGCAGTTTTGCTAATATGCACAACTGGAGCGACAAGTATAAGCGTCCCATCTGGATTTCAGAATGGTGCTGGGGCGCTTCCTGGAATAACAATGGTGCTTTTGCCAGCGGTGTCACCGAGGCCAACGTGCGTGATGCCCTGCAGCGCATCTGTACCAATCTGAATAGCTGGGACTACGTAGAACGCTACTACTATTGGAATGGTGAACGCGACCCGTCGCGTCTCTATAAGAGTGGCTCGCTCACGCCTGCCGGACAATACTATTCTGGAATGGATTCTGGTCTGGGCTATAATGGCAAGTACGACTATGCCCCGAAGGTTCCCACACAATATGACCCCACTGATCTGGCTGTTATGTTCGACAGCTCAACAGGCTCGGCACAGCTGAAGTGGAACGATACCAATGGTGAGATGAATGCCAGCATGAGTGTGGAACGTCGGCCCGGTATCGGAAAGACTTGGACTGAGATAGCCTCTATCGCACTTCAAGAAAGTGCTGCGTCGTATACTTATCAGGACGATGAGGCTGCTGACGGCTACCAGTATCGCATCCATATAGTTGATGCTAAGAATGTTGACCGTTACACAAAGGTTGTAACGGCCGTAAGCAGCGACTATCAGGCTGGCGATGCCATTGATGTCAACGGAAATACGATGTATCTGGGCGGCAACATGTTGCTGAACGGTAGCTTCGACATGGGATTCCTGGGATGGAAGAACGGCAAGGATGAAGAGCCTGCCGCACCTTATTTTCAGGTTGTGAAGGCTGGCGGCTATGACGGCGGCACCTATCTGCAAGCCTATTCCAACGGTGTTCAGACTACAGCGATGTCTATTAATACCATTTACAATGTGGAACCCAATACCTATTATTATTTCTCGGCAGCTTCGTGCTTCATGCCGTCGGGTTCTACCAGCCGTTTGGGATTGAGCAGGGAGGGCAGCTCGTCAACGCTGGCTCAGGTGTATATCAACAATACCTCGCCTAACTGGAGTATGCAGTATGGCACTTTCAACAGCAATAACTATACGGAGGCTCGTCTGCAGCTTTACAACTTGCAGTCCAAGGGGCAGGTAGACCAGATGTTGCTTGGCCGTCTGTTTGAAACACGTGATGAGGCTGTGGCCGACGGCGTGGCGAAGATGCGCCAGAAGGCAGAACTGTTCTTGCAGTTCAACACTAAACAGACTGGCAAGTTCCCCGCACTTAACACAGAACTCTCTAATACGCTTGTTGCCGTTACCACTACCGATGAGGCTACCCTGAAGACGCTGACGGCTGCTGTCGGCAATGCCATTAAGGCCTATCAGCTTTTGGAAAGAACGGAGAGAAACGACATCCTTTCCTATGCAGAGAAACTGGCAGCCTTCCAACTCTATGGCGTAGACAACCTGCAGGCAAAGCTGACTGCTGCCCAGCAGGCTACCGCTGCTGCCGATATCGTCAGAACCTATGGCGAGCTGACTACTGCTGCTGAGGAATACCTGCCACAGACGAGTGCAGAGGGTAAGGTGAAGAATCCCAGCTTTACATCGGCCACCAACTGGACCACCAAGTGCGGTACCTATACCCAGGGCGAACAGCGCATCGGCTCAAACGATGAGACTACGTTCTGGAACGCATTCTGGTCGAATGTCGATGCATCTGATGAGACACAAAGCATGGCCATCAAGCAGGAAGTGACCTACCTCTCTCATGGTCTCTATGCCCTGGAGTGTAAGGCCTCGACTGAACATTATTGTCTGTCTGACCAGCACGGCTATATCACCAACGGCACGCTGACGGAAAACACTCCGCTGCTCTCGGCAGATTATTTTGACCTGCCTGGCATGTCGAAAGAAGAACGCTGGCAGCCCCTGCTCTCGGCACCCATCTATGTGCCTGAGAATACCAATGTGACCATCGGTTTCGAAGGCTCGAAGAAAGGCGCACTGAGCGGAGCTTGGATAGCATACGGTAAGACTACGGGACAGGCTAATGATAAGCGTGAGGGATGGTGGTGTGCCACCGACTTCGTGCTGAAGCACACACCGCTTTATCTGTCTACCGCTGTTCCCGGTCAGTATGGAGTGATTTGTCTGCCCTACGACCTCCGTCCGCAGGAAAACATGAAGTTCTATCAGATTGTAGGCATCAACTCCGAATACACCCAGCTGTGCCTTGAGGAGGTGGAGCAGCCCCAGGCAGGTGTACCCTACATCTTCCTCTCCTCAGTGGCTGATGCGCGGTTCCTTGAGTTCGGCGAGCCCGTTACGAAAGCAGTTGCCGAAGAGCAGTGCAACCTGCGCGGCTTCCTGACCTCTTCAGCTCGTGTGCCTGCCAACTATTTCTACGTGAAAGACGGTGTCTTCGAAAAAGCACCCGATTCTGACCGTCCCAGCATCGGTAACTTTACCGGACTGTTGCGCCCGTTTGGCGACAACAAGGCTACCGGCATTCCCGTGAAAGAGGACTGGGCAGGCCCGACGATGGCCATCATCGGTGTTACCGATGCAGACAAGACAGCCAATGAGCAGACTATTGCCGAGGGTATACACTATGTGTCAATGCCGACAAAGGCCGCCGACGGCTACTATACTGTCGAAGGACGTAGCATCCCTGTGCAGTCGCTGAAGCCTGGTCTCTACATCAAGGTTGTTGGCGGACGTGCTTACAAGACTATTGTGAAATAATCATCTTCAGACATGAGCATAAAAAGACAAGTAATATTAGTGGTGGCTGCGCTAAGCGCGGCCACTGCATTCTCGCAGGATGAGATTCGTTCTTCTTCGAGCCTCTACCTGCCGGCTTTCTCCAAGCCCGACAATAATATCACCTTCTCCCTATCGGCCGAGGGAAAGCGCTTCGATCCTACATGGGGACTTGATCAGGCTTGGATTAGCCGACAGAATCTCCGCAAGGGTATTAACCACATGGGCAAGGAAAATATTGGAATAGGCCGAACAGCCTTCCGGTATAGTGAGGCACTGACCGATGACTCGCTGATAAGTACTGCCGACATCAATGCGATGCGCAATCGTAATAGTATCTTCGACGAACTGAATCCCAAGCTACCGCTTGTCTTCACTGCTGACCAGGAAGCTGTCGATCCGGAAAAAACATCTGGGCCACCAGAATATTTTGTGAAGAACAAGAGCGCCAATATTGATCACTGGGCAGCCATGATAAATAGCCACGTACACTGGATGCAGGCCAATACCCAGCATCCCATCGTGGGTATTTCGCCATTCAATGAAGGCGACTACTGGACTACCGAGGAAGGTGCCACGGCCGAGAAACAGTGGAAAGTGGCCAAGCTGCTGAAGGAGAACTATCCGCGCTGTAAGGACATTGTCATGGTGGGCGGCAACACGCTCAATAATGACAAGGCCTTAACATGGTACACCTCCGGCAAGAGCTACTACGAGTGGGCCAACACCCATCAGCTGGCCGGCTCGTTCGACACCTTTGCCGCCTTCTATCAGCAGTTGGAAAAGGACGGAAAGGTGGGTTATGCCGACGAGATGCACAACGTGGGCGAGGCCATGATAGGTCTGGAGTATGGTATGACCGTTGGCATTTGGTGGGGCTTCGACAGCCGTGCCCGTGGCGAGTTCTGCCAGATTAGCCGTCACGGCGTGCGATTGGCCTATGGCGAGAACCGTCCTAACTGGACGGCAGCTTCCGTCTGGCGTCACGACGACGGACGTGTGAAGGCATTCATCGGTTCCAGTGAGCGACAGGCTACTACCACCTCCTATCAGTTTGTGTCTACCGAGCGTGAGGTCTACTACGACGGCTATGGTCCTGTGCATGAGTTCGCAAAGACCATTAACGGCGGCACTGGCTATGACAAAGGTCAGACCAATGCCGAGCGCGTCATTGACGTGACCTGGGGTGAGGATGTGGCTCCCGGCATCATTGACGGCACCTACAAGATTGTCAACAAGGTATCGGGAACCACGGGCAATGTGGTGTCCTATAGTTCCAACGCCTATAACATCACCCAGAAGAAATATGGTACTACTACAGCCGCCCAGGCCAAGCAGCAGTGGGTGGTGAAGCCTGCCACCAGCAGGACTGGCGGCGACCTGAGTTTCTACGACATCGAGTCTGTAGACAACGAAAAAGTGCGCATGAACGTGAAGGACTTCGCAACCACTCAGGGGGATGTCATTGCCTATACCCAGGACCTCCCCTCCACTAACGAGCAGTGGTACCTGGAGTATGCCGGCGATGGCTACTACTACATCCGCAATCGCGAAAGTGCACTCTATCTGGCCACCGCAGGCACATCGGCTTCGGCAAAGATCATTCAGCGCACTATGTCTTCGAGCGAGCGCGACCGCATGATGTTCCGCTTCCTGCCTGTAGATGTTGACTACGAGACGGTAGCTCCTGCCCAGCCTGCCAACCTCATGGCCGAGGCCCAGCCGGCTTCCGTCAGATTGTCGTGGACGGCCAACACCGAGGACGATCTGGAGGGCTATATGGTGGTGCGCGCCCCCAAGGGCACTACCGACTGGAACACCATTGCCCGCAAGCTCACCACCACCTATTTCGTGGACAACACCTGTCGTCCCGGCACCACTTATATATATAAGGTGAAAGCCATCGACCGTGCACAGAACCTATCAGAGGCATCGGCCGAAGTCGAGTCTGGTCCCACAGCACAGCGCTCGCTTATTGCCCGCTGGGATTTTGAGGATAATGGCTATGACACGACCCCCAATATGATGGACGTGGCCATCAACGGCACACCGAAGTTCATGGTGGATTCCAAGTCGAGTGACAAGTCGCTCTTTCTCAGCAATCAGTTCGCCCAGTTGCCCTATGGTATTGCCAACAGCGACGAGCTTACTATCTGCCTGTGGGTTAACTGGCGCGGCTCTACCTCACAGTGGCAGCGTATCTTCGACTTTGGCGTGGATAGCGACCACTACATGTTTCTCACGCCCAGCAACAGCTATACTAACGTGATGCGCTTTGCTATCAAGAACGGAGGCGACGAGCAGACCGTTGATTGCACCACCAAGCTCTCTGCTTTTCAGTGGCGTCATGTGGCCGTAAGCATTGGCAAGGACCAAACCACCATCTATGTCGATGGTGAGGCGGTAGCCTCTTCCACCGGCATCACCATTCGTCCCAGCGACATCCGTCCTGTGATGAACTATCTGGGCCGCAGCCAGTTCCTTGCCGACCCGTTGCTCTCAGCTTATTTAGATGATGTGCGTGTCTACAACTATGCGCTGACTGCCGACGACGTGCTGGCCGTCAAGAATGGAGGTGAGCCCGACAGCATCGACACACCGACAGCGAATGACGATTCTCAGCCCGTTGTCTACGGTCTTGACGGCATCCGTCGCACCACACTCCAGCGCGGCCTGAATATCGTCGATGGCAAGAAAGTGTTGAAATAGTGCGTAAGAAATGATAATAAAGCGTGAAGCCCAAAAGTTCGACAAAGACTTTTGGGCTTCACTTTATTATGGAACAGCAGTATTCAGGGTTCAAAAACTAATGTTATAACGACAATGTTTCAGATCGTTATGAAAAACGCCTGACTGTCAGCTGTTTACGGTGACGGTTTTTGGGAAGTTGCCTGTTTTTTTCCTTTTTGGGGGATACAATCATTGCGAAAGATGACATCAATTGATCTGTTAAAAAATGTAACTGCCCAGTTAGAAGGTCAAACAGGCCTGTTAGAGCCTCTAACTGCCCTGTTAGAGGTCGTAACTGCCCTGTTAGAGAAGAATTCTTTTGAATCCAGAAATCTGTCACCATAAGTAGATGACTATCAGACGTTTGAAGCAGGAAATAAAAAAGTGAGCCTCCCTGTTGATAGAAGGCTCACTTGCATGTAGTTATCGGATGGATTGTTACGTTACTTCACTACAATCTTCTTGCCGCCGCGGATATAGATGCCGGAAGGCAGGTCTTCGAGCGACTGGTCGGCAGCACGAACCTTGCGGCCACGGAGGTCGTAGACGGCTTTGGGGTCGATGGCTGAGCGACGGACATCGCTGACACTCAGATCAATGGCCTTGACGAAGAGCAGACCTTCGCTGATACGTGAGGTGTCCCATTCGACACCGCCCTGCATGTCGAACGTGGGCATGCCGATGAATTCGTCGGCCTTGAAGATGCGGATGCTGTCACCGATAGCCAGTCTGTGGCCATTGGTGGGAACTATCTGGATGGTGCCGTTCATCGTCAGTGTGCCGATACCGTCGATGGCAGCGCAGCCGTTGGCGCTGGTTGTAGCACATCTTGATGCCCCGATAACGAGCTGACTGCCTTCATTGAAGGTCACGTTCTTGGTACCGAAGTTGATGACACCGCTGGATGCACCGGCATAGGAGCCTGGACGTACGGTTCCTTTCACCTCAACAGAGGCATTGGCGAGGGCATTGTTGCTGGCCGTTGTGCCGGAGAGCGTTCCGCTTTCACCGATGGTCAGCTTGCCTGTACCCAGGCGGCCGTTGTTGCCTATGCACAGCTCACCTTCTGTGACAGAGGTGATGCCGGTATTGTTGTTGACGGCATTCCAGGTAATCTTGCCTGTGCCTACCTTTACCAGATTGGCATTTGAGGTGACCTTCACTGAGTTGTTCCAGTTCTCGTCGTTGCCTACCTGCCATGTGTTGGCACCCACGCTGGCTCCGTTGCTGAAGGTGCAGCTGCCGCCCAATGCACCGTTGCCAGTAAGCTTGCCGATGCGGAAGGACTTGCCGCTGTTCTGTACCTGCACCTTCTCGGCTATCTGCATAGTACCTTTGGGCATGCCTCCGCTGACATCGAGGGTGAAGCGCAGCACGGAGGGGTCATCTTGGCTCGATGTTGGTACGAGGGTTCCCTCGAACTCGTTGAAGTTACAGGCCACTGGCGTGCGGGTGGCGTAGTAGTTGGTACCCTTCTCTGTGGTGCAGTAGGCGGTGAGGGTGCCTTGGCCTGTTACCTTGTTGGTATAGGTGCTGCGGTTGGCCATGTACCAAGTGCCTTTCTTACCTTCAGGAATGTTGATGGGGTAGCTGGTGCCGGTGTTCTCGCGCAGCTCACCGCCCTGGAACTCTACCGTCTGTGCCGGTGTGGGTGCGTTGATGCACTGCACAATACCTGCAGCGATGACCATGCGCTTTAGTGAGCTGTTGCTCACGTTCAGCTTCATCCAGCCCGCGCCTTTCTTGGTGAGTGTCGTTCCGCTCATGGCGCGGTCGACGATAAAGTCGTGTTGGTTGTTGATGACACCGCCTGTCTCGCCCTCGAATTTGATGGCCGATCCGTTGGTCACGGCTGCCGTGGTACGCAGTTCACCACCGTTCTCCATCACGAATTTGTTGGCAACGGTGGTCACAGCGCCCAGATTACCCTTGGCCTGATTGGCATTGGCCAGTGAGCTGACGATGACGACTCCACCCGATATGCGGTTGCCGCCCTTATAGCTGTTGTCTGTCTGAATGGTGAGTGTGCCTTTGCCGTTCTTCACAAGAGTGGAATTGCCAGTGATGGCACCATTGCCCTTGAAGGTGTAGGCCTTGCTGTTCTCCACGAAGATGGTATCGGCCTCAAGGTCGTTGTTGATGGTGACGGTGAAAGCAGAGGCATCGTCGCCGAAGAACACGTCGTCGCCAGTGACGAAGGTCACGTTCTCGTCGTTCTTACTGAAGTTGGCCGTCTGGGCCAGGTCCCAGATGCTGCTCTCGCTGCCTGTCCATGCGATGGTGGTGGCTGAGCGCATGTTCTCGATGATGAGATAGAGCTTGCCGCCTTCCAGTTTCAGCGTAGCTTTCTGCTGGCTGTTGGTGCCTTCAATGCGAATGTCATAAAGACTGCCTTCCAGCTTATCTACTTCGCCGATGAGGTAGCTGCCGGGGGTCATCGTCTCATTGTGACAGACAAATTCGAAGACAGGTGTCAGGTATTCAGGACCATATTGCCAGTCCTTGGTCTTTATGCTGAGGAACTTGGTCTTCACTTCGTCGGCCTGTAGCTCTTCGGTGTTGTCGTAGAGGTCGAAGACAATACGTGCGCCGAATCCCATCAGCAGTGAGTCGGTCGTGATGGTGCTTATTTTGTCTGTATTGCCAGGGCTCAGCGTAGCGGCATAGTCCATCTTGATGCTGCGGAAACTGCCGCCGTCGCTGTTGAGTGTGGCGAAGCGGTTCAGCCAGAGCGGTGATTGCATCAATGTACCGTCGAAGTTCACGGTGCCTGCCCAGATATTGGTCTCGCCAGTATAGGTCATGTCTGCCTTCGGCAGGTTCAGGATGCCGTCGCCCTGCTTCACCAGGCGCATAGTACCGGTGAAGGCAGCACCCGTGACATCGCAGGTGTAGTAAGTATAGTTGATTTTACCGTTTCCATTGGTGGAGGTGCTGTTGGTACCTTGTACCCATGAGGGTATGTTGAAGGTCACCATGTAGGGCTTGGCACCCTCGCTGACGGTAATCTGAGTGTCGTTGGTCTCGCAGATAATGACATGCTGGTCGTTGTGTGCCGTTCCGATGGTGCCGCCATTAGCTACCTCGGTACGACCGGTCATGGTGAGGGGTGGGGGAGCTATGGTGATGCCCTCCAGCTCACCGAGGAAGTAGCTGGCGTGGGGGGGCTGGTTGTAGCCCATCGTTTCCCATACCATGCCTTGACGGTACTGATGGTCGTGCCATAGCGTGTAGTTGCGCCATTGCGTATACATATTAGTGGTATACACGCGTACATATTTATTATCACTTGTACGGACAATGATTTCCTCACGCCAGTCGCCCAGAATGTCGCCCGTGGCCGAGGGCGTGTTCTTTGTCCAGTTGCAGTTGGCTGTGCCGTCGGCTGTGAAAATACTGGAGCCGTCTGCCTTGAACACGCGGGCGGCACCCTCACGCGAGTTGGCACCGTCGAGTCCCTCCTCCAGCAGGTCGCCGTCCCAATAGATGCGCCAGTTGTTGGTGAAGCCGCCAGGGGCGTTGGGCAGGACCTTGTCGGCTACGCAGGAAACGGTGCCCGACTGGCTTGAGTGTCCGATGGCACCAGGATAGTCATTTGAGAAGTTGCCGCACAACGCACGGCCGTCGTCGCCTGTTGACTGTAGACGATAGTAAATCTTTCCTGTTGTGCCGTCTCGGTAGTTCATGGCCGGTGAGTCCTCGTTGCAGGCAAAAATCTCCTGCCCGTGGCGGTAGGGGTCGAAGTCGGAACAATGCTGGGCATCGCCGTGGCCCAGACCGGTAGTGTGGAGACCCTGTCCGTTGTCGTCTATAACCATAGAGCCGAAGCAGATTTCGTCGCGGCCGTCCCAGTCTACGTCGGCAATACCAAAGTTGTGGTAGCCCTGTCCGTGATAGGGCCACGACTCACCCTTCCATTCCCAGTACTGTGTCAGCTTGTGGGTAGCGGAGTCTACTAAGAACGCCTTCATGTGGTGCTTAGTGTAGCAGCCGCGTCCTAAGAAGATGAAGGGATGGCGACCGTCGAGGAAGGGTGCACCGAAGTAGTGCTTCGTCGAACGGTGGCCGTAGCCGTCACCCCAGTCGCTGGCATTGCCGCGAGGCAGGGGATAGGTCATCCAAAGAGCATCATTGTTGCCGATGGGGTAGGGCTTGCCGGTAGCACCTTCCAGATAGAGCAGGTACTCGTTACCGTAGTTGGTGTAGGCAAGGTTGGCATCGCCGTGGTTCACCGTGTTACGGGTATTCACGTTCATGTTGCCGATGTTCGTGGTTGTACCGTCTGCGTGGTGAATAATCATGTTGTCAGCACCGCGCATCAGCACTTCGGCCTTTCCGTCACCGTCCCAGTCGTAGCCCACGGCATCGTACTGCTCGTCAGGACCGCTGACCATGTTGGGACCCAGGTCTATCCACCACAGACGGTCGCCCTTGATGTTGTAGACCTCGATGTGGTTGTAGGACGTTGTGTTGGCTACAGGGTAGACACCAGAATCATCACTATCACCACCGTAGTTGCGCTTCATGATGAACTCCGACACGCCATCGCCGTCAAGGTCAGCCAACGCAATGTCGTTGATGTTGCTTTGTGCCGTCATGTCGCTACCGTCGCGAGCCGTCATAGGAGCCACGGCAAACTGGATGTACTGTTGGTTCAGGCGAGTCACAGCATCACATTTCTCCTGTTCTACGCCGCGCACTACGGCAGCTACCTGATACCTGGAACCAGCTGCTCCCGATGCATCGGTATAGTTGGAAACCTTCAGAGGGGTGGCGTTGACTTTCACCCCATTACGATACAGGTTGTACTCTGTGTCGTAGTACTCTTCGCCGAAGATGCGCCAGCTGACGAAGCTGCCATTCCCAGACGGAACAGCCACCAGTCCGCGGTCGAGCTTGTCGGTGGTACGCTGTGCTTGAACACTCATGGTTATTCCAAGCAAAAGTGATGATAGTAACAGTAATTGTTTCATTTAGTTGTTGTTAGTGGTTATATTATTTTGATTGATAGCTATATGGATCGGGTGCAAAGATAAATAAAAATTGGCAAACCGCAATGCGATTTGCCAATTAATTGTACAAAATACACAAAAAACCAGTTCAAATCTCCCAGCCCACGGCGCTGGCACCCAGTACGGCAGCTGATGCACCGTCGAGTCCGCTGACGAGGAACTTGGCTTTTCCCTGATAGATTTTCAGTACATGAGCATCATAGGCTTCGCGGATGGGCTTCATGATAAGCTCACCAGCCTTGACCATGCCACCGAAGAAGATAAATGCCTCGGGTGACGAGAAGGCAGCGAAGTCAGCGCATGCCTCACCCAGCATTTTGCCTGTAAACTCATAGATTTCCTTGGCCAGTTCATCGCCCTTTCCTGCAGCTATCGATACATCGAGCGAAGTGATGTCCTCAGGCTTCATCTCGCGCAGGATAGAGGGACGGGTGGTCTTGCTGAGTAGCTCGCGGGCTGTGCGGGCAACACCCGTTGCCGAGCAATAGGCTTCCAGACAGCCTGTGCGTCCGCAGCCGCATGAGCGTCCTTCCTCTCCGCGTACCATCGTTACGTGACCCAGCTCGCCAGCAAAACCGTCACTGCCATAGAGTAGTTGTCCGTTGACCACGATGCCCGATCCTACACCGGTGCCCAGCGTGATAACGATGAAGTTCTTCATGCCACGGGCTACGCCGTAGACCATCTCACCGATGGCAGCAGCATTGGCATCGTTGGTCAGTGCCACGGGAATACCGTTCAGACGGTCGCTGAACATCTTGGCCAGTGGAACGATACAGTCGTGAGCCCAGGGCAAGTTAGGAGCATATTCAACGGTGCCGCTATAGTAGTTGCCATTGGGCGCACCGATACCCATGGCCTTGATGGTTTGCAGTCCGCCCACTTGCTCAAGGATGGGTTGAAGTGCCTCCACGCAGGCATCGACATAGGCTTCGGCCGAAGGGAATCCGCCCGTCTTGATAGCTGTTGTAGCCTTGATTTCACCGCGTGCATCCACAATGCCGAATACAGAGTTAGTACCTCCCAGGTCCAAGCCAATCACATATGGCTTCATTGTCTCTTGTTCGTTCATAATTTTTATGGTTTTTATGTTAATGAATAATTGCTTGAAAAAGTGCTACAAAGATAGTAGAAAAAAACGAAAAGCAATTGTTTTTTGCAAAAAAAACAGAGAAAAATGCTCGATTTCCACAGATTTTTTGTATATTTGCAACATCAGAACTAACCTTTAAAACTAATGAGCTTATGAACAGAGAAGATAAATTCGTAATTACCATCAGTCGCCAGTTTGGAACGGGTGGACATGAGATTGGTGTCGAACTGGCACGTAGGCTTGATGTGAAGCTGCTTGATAAGCAGATTTTGAACGAGGTGGCTCGCAGATATTGTGCTGTTGAGAATGCCGTGGAGCGCATCGAGGCACGCAATCCCCATTGGCGTGACGACTTCACCAACTTCTACCGTCAGTATATGGCCGGTGCGGAGTATAACGGACAGGAGCAGGACGAAACCTCGCACCAGCTCTTTGAGGCGCAGGCAGATGCCATCCGCAAGATTGCCAAGGAGGAGTCGTGTGTCATCATAGGCCGATGCGGTTTCCACATTTTCCGCAATCATCCCAACTGTCTGAAGATTTTCATTCATGCCGACGACGACTGTCGCAAGCGCCGCATAGGTCGCAAGTATGACATCTCGGAGAGCGATGCAGGAGCGATGATTGTTGATAACGACTATTCGCGTGAACTCTATACCAAGACCTATACAGGTAGTGAGTGGCAGGATGCCCGCAACTACGACCTCTGTCTGAATGTTAAGAAGTTTGGCGTGAATGGGGCTGTGGACTATATCATGAGGTGTATAGAGTAAAAGAAAAATCGTGAACAAACTACTTAAATAGGAATAATGAAGAAAATTTTTGTGCTGTCATGGCTGGCTTGGGCCGGTTTCATGACAGTTTTTGCACAACAGCGTGTTGTTGAGGACCTGAACTTCGGATGGCGTTTCCATCCCGGTGATGTGGAGAATGCAGAACAGACTGATTTTAATGATGCTGACTGGCGTACTGTCAACGTACCACACGACTTCCAGATTGAGCAGCCTTGGGTGGCTCCGGCAGCTGACGAGAAGGCCGACAATACCGATGCAGCTGCCAATATCAAGAGTCGGCTATCGAGCCGTGGCTTCAAGGAGATGGGCAAGGGCTGGTACCGACTACACCTCACTCCTGCCGACTCGCTGAAGGGACGACGACTGCTGTTGCAGTTTGACGGCATTATGTATACTGGTGATGTCTATCTGAACGGTGAACATATCGGGGGTACCGACTATGGTTACGTAGGCTTCGAGATTGACGTTACTGACAAGCTGAAGCTGGGGCGTGAGAATATCATTGCCGTGATGGCCGACACCCGTGAACCTGGCAATTCCCGCTGGTATACCGGTGGTGGACTGTATCGACCGGTGCGGCTGACGGCCACGGAAAAGGATCTTTTCTTTGGCCGCCATCCACTTTATGTAACAACACGCGACAATAAGTTCGTTAGCGTGTCGGGTGAGTTTACCAATCGCACTCGTCAGGCAGCACGCATTCATGTAAGAATTTTTGATCCCGATGGAAAACTGGTCTATGAGGGTGGGCGTACGGTGAACCGCCACCGTATGGCTCGTACCGTAGAGGTGGCTCTCTGCGACGAGGTGCAGCTGATGGATGCACAGCTGTGGGATACCGAAAGCCCAAGGCTCTATCGCGCTGTGGCTCAGCTGCTGCGCGAGAACGGAACGGTGGCCGATGAGGTGAGCACCACATTTGGTGTGAGAACTGTTGAGGTGGTGGCAGGCAAGGGGCTTCTGCTTAATGGCAAGAAGCTGCTGCTCAAAGGCTATGCCAACCACCATACACTGGGCGCACTCGGTGCTGCCGCCTATCCCCGGGCTATCGAGAAACGCATACTGCTGATGAAGCAGTTCGGCATCAATCACATCCGTACCTCCCATAATCCCTATAGTCGTGAGTTTATTGAACTGTGTGACAAATACGGAATGCTCGTTATCGACGAACTTTACGACAAGTGGACCCGTCAGCATACGGGCGGCCGCGTGGACTTCACGCAACTGTGGCAGAAGGATATTCCCGAATGGGTGAAGCGCGATCGGAACTCACCCTCGGTGGTGATGTGGAGCTTGGGAAATGAGCTGCAGCAGGATCCTAACCAGCCGTTTAATGACTTCGGCGTAACGATGTATCGTCTGATGCGCCCCCTCGTTGCCCGCTATGACAGCACCCGACTGGTTACGGTGGCTATGCATCCCCGCTATCGTAACTGGGAGACCGACTCTCTGCCCTGTGACCTAGCTATGATTACCGATGTACAGTCATATAATTATAGGTATATGTATTTCCCAGGCGACGGCCATCGCTTCCCGTGGATGAAGTTCTATCAGAGCGAGGCCTCTGTGGCTGCTATGGGGCAGAACTTCTTCGAGATGGAACTTGACAAGGTCATCGGACTGGCCTACTGGGGAGCTATCGACTACTTGGGCGAGAGTCAGGGATGGCCAGCCAAGGGCTGGAGTCAGGGTGTGTTCACTCTTGATCTGGAGACGAAACCGAAGGCCTATTATATGAAGTCGTTCTTCAAGCCTGAGGAACCTGTCGTTCATATAGCTGTCATTGACAAGAAAGGCGACCAGATGTGGAACGGTGTGCAGACGGGCAACGACGGCATGAGCGACCATTGGCAGCGTGTAGAAGGCCAGAAGTTGTCGCTCGTCACCTATACCAATGCCGAGGAGGTGGAACTGTTGCTCAACGGCAAGAGCCTCGGTAAGAAGCAGAACGACGTGAAAAACGCCAAGATGCGCAATCAGATTCGATGGAACGACATCGAGTACAAGCCAGGTAAGCTAGTGGCTATTGCCCGTACGGGAGGCAAAGAAGTGGCCCGTCATCAGATAGAGACCACGGGGGAGGCTGTGAGACTGACAGCGGAGTTCTCCACTCCCCTCCCTCAACAAGGAGGGGCTGGGGGTGGGTCTCTCTCTCCACTCTCCTCTCTCCACTCTCCTCAAAAAGAATGGCAGGCTGACGGCATGGACCTGCAGCATGTGCGCATCGTGGCTGTCGACAAAAAAGGCCGCAAGGTGCCGATGGCTAACCAAGAAGTGATGTTCCAAGTGGAAGGAAATGCAGAGATTGTGGGTGTTGTGAATGGCGATATCAACTCCAACGAGATGTTGGTAGGTAACCACCGTTCGCTCTTCAATGGCACCTGCACCGTCATCCTCCGCTCCACCCGCGAGGCTGGGTCTGTCACACTGACGGCTACCGCCCCCGGCTTGAAGCCCGTGAAGCTGAAAATGCAGACAAAATAGTGATGAGGTGACGCGTATGGAATTACACTCTGCGTGTGATTAATAATAAAGACAGAACAAGGGAAAACGGAATCATTCGTTTTCCCTTGCTCTATTTTGAACCATTTTAGTATTTTTTTACAGCTTGTAGAGGTCGTTGGCGGCCATCAGCTCAACCTTCATGTCAGAGAGGATTCGGTCGCACTCTTCCAGATCGGTGGGGCGGATGACTACGGTAGCATGGTCGCCGTTGGCGAATGAGTACATGTACTCAATGAAGACACCTTTCTCAGATAGCTTCTTCAGGACGACAGACAGTGAACCGCTAGTGTTGGGACACTGGAAACCGATGACATCCGTAATCTTTACGGCGAAATGGTTCTCCTTCAGTACTTGATAGGCTCTGTCTGGATCGCTCACAATGCAGCGCAGGATGCCGAAATCGCTATTCTCTGCAATACTCATAGCCGAAAGGTTGATGTCTGCACGGCCAAGGATGTCGGTCACCTCGTTCAGGCGGCCTGATTTGTTCTCAAGGAAAATAGATAATTGTTTTGCTAACATAATATTATTATTATTTAAAGTTTCTCTTGTCAATAACACGCTTGGCTTTGCCCTCCGAGCGCTCAATGCTCTTCGGCTCGGCCAGTTTCACCTTGAAGCCCAGTCCGATGACGCTGCGTAGCTCAGCCTCCAGCTTCTTCTGCAAGCCAATCATCTGACTCATCTCATCGGTGAAGTATTCTTCTTTTACTTCGACGCGCAACTCCGATGTATCGGTGTTGTTCACACGGTCTACGGTAAGCATGAAATGAGGCTCGAACTCGGGAACGCTCAGGATGACGGCCTCAATCTGCGACGGGAACACGTTCACACCGCGGATGATGAGCATATCGTCGCAGCGGCCCAAAATGCGGTCCATACGCACAAGCGTGCGGCCGCATGAACATTTATCATAGTGCAGTGCGGTAAGGTCGTGGGTGCGATACCGCAGCAGAGGCATGCCCTCCTTCGTCAGGTGGGTGAAGGTCAGTTCGCCCAGCGTTCCTTCAGGCAACGGCTCGCCTGTCTGTGGGTCAAGTATCTCAGGGTAGAAATAGTCTTCGTTCAGATGGGTGCCGTGCTGGCATTCGCACTCATAGCCTACGCCAGGGCCGGCAATCTCAGAGAGACCATAGATGTCATAGGCTTTGATGCCCAGACTCTGTTCCAGCTTCTGTCGCATCTCTTCCGTCCAAGGTTCGGCACCGAAAGCACCCACGCGCAACTTGAACTCGTCGCGTTTCCATTCGCACTCGCCCAGCGCTTCTCCGAGGAACAGTCCGTAGCTGGGCGTGCAGCAAAGTATGGTTGAACCGAAGTCGTGCATTAATGTAATCTGCTTCTGGGTGTTGCCACTGCTGATGGGGATAACGCTGGCACCGATGTTCGTGGCACCGTCGTGGGCTCCCAGTCCACCGGTAAACAGTCCGTAGCCGTAGGCCACCTGGAAGATGTCGTCCTTGCCAGCACCATAGGCCGTGAAAGCACGTGAGATGGCTTCGGCCCACATTGCAAGGTCTTTCCTTGTATAGAGCACAACGACGGGTTTGCCTGTTGTGCCGCTTGAGGCGTGTATGCGCACTATCTGGCTCATGGGTACAGCGGCCAGACCGAAGGGATAGTTGTCGCGCAAGTCGAGTTTGTTGGTGAATGGAAGTTTCACAATGTCATCAATACTCTTGATGTCACCAGGCTCAAGGCCCATTTCCTGAAACTTCTTACGGTAGAAGGGGGTGTTGTGATACACATACTCCGCCATCTTAATAAGACGGCGGCTCTGAATCTCGCGAAGCTGTTCGCGGTCCATGCATTCAATGCTGGGATTCCAAATCATAAAGCTTAGTCGTTGTTGGTTTAATATTTTAACGTTAGCTTGCCTGCAAAAGTACGAAAAAACATGTGAAGACACAAATAATATTATTGTTTTTTGTCAAAAAAAAGTGGGGAAGTATGGGTGAATAAAGGAACTTTTTGTATTTTTGCACCCGAAACTAATAGGCTAAAGACATGAAACGACTTCTACTGCTTCTGTTGCTTACCGTGCTTGTCGGCATGGGAGCTGCAAACGCTCAGTATACCAATCAGACGGATCTCCCCACAATCTACATTGAAACCTTCGACGGAAATGGCATCTATAGTAAGGAGGTTTACGAATACTGCAAGCTACACTATGTAGACGAGCAGGGCTATGTTACCGAATACGACTCGGTGTCTATTCGTGGTCGTGGCAACTCGACATGGAACTTGTCCAAGAAACCTTACCGGATAAAGTTCCTTAACAAGGAGAAGTTTCTCGGTAAGGGTTATGCCAAATGTAAGAAGTGGACTTTGCTGGCTAATGCGGGTGACAAGACGATGATACGCAATGCCGTTACCTCAGCGATGGGTGAGTTCTGTGCCAACCTGCATGAGGAAGGTGCTCCCAAGTCGTTGCCTTTCAACCCTGCCGCCAAGTTTGTCGATCTGGTGCTCAACGGCACTTATCTGGGCACCTATCAGATTAGTGATCAGGTGGATGTTCGCCCCCATCGGGTGAACATAGAGGAGCAGAACGTACCCTTGGGTACGGACGATGATATTTCGGGCGGTTATCTGCTTGAGGTCGACGGCTTCCGCGATGGCAACTGGTTTTCTACTAATTATTTTGGGACATCCGTGCGCATACACTATCCTGACGATGAGGAGATTGTGGCAAAGCAGACCACTTATATCAAGAATCGTGTGAACCTGTTTGAGAAGGCCTTGAAGGCAACTAATTTTGATGACCCGGAACTGGGCTATCGTGCCTTTGTTGACTCAACCTCACTCATTGACTGGTATATATGTACAGAGGTGAGTGCCAACATTGACGGTTTCTACAGTACCTATTTCTATAAGGAACGCGGTGATAATCGCTTTTTTTGGGGACCGTTGTGGGACTATGACATTGCCTATAATAACGACTATCGCATCAAATCGGAGAAAGGACTGAACACTTCGGCACGTTCGCTGATGGTAGATATTGCCTATTCGGGTTCGCGCGACTGGGTACGCCGCATGTGGGAAGATACCTGGTTTCAGAAAAAAGTGTATGCGCGATTCAAGGAGTTGGTTGATGCCGGACTGGTTAGCTATATGCACAACAAGGTGGATAGTTTGCAGCAGTTGCTTAGTCAGTCGCAGGCTAAAAACTACGAGAAATGGGGCATCAGTACGAGAATGTACCACGAGATGGTGCTCTACAGTAGCTATGACAGCTACATGCAGGATCTGAAGACCTTTATTTCCGAACATTGCGACTACCTGCTCCAGGCCTTTGCTGAACGTAAGCCTGTGGAACCCACGCCGGTTTTCGTTCCCGAAGAGGTATATTATCAGATTGTAAATGCCAAGACATCGAAACTGATGGACCTTTCGGGGAACAACATCGTTCAATATGGCAGCAGCAGGAGTCGTGAAAGTCAGGACTGGGTGGTGAAAGGTCTGGGTGACGAAAAGTTCCTGATTGTCAATAGGTCCAACGGTAAGGCCTTGAACGATCCCACGACGGGCACTACTACAGCTACGACAAACGTGGGGACGCAGCTTAACGTTGTAACAGTCAACGAAAACGATACGCGTCAGCAATGGCAGCTAATGCCTCGAGGTACTGCTGGCTACTACAACCTGCTGAATGTCTATACACAGCATATAGCCAACCTCAGTGGAGGCAATTCAAGTGACGGTACGTCCATTCTCAGTTATACCAATGATTCGCGCAACGGTGAAAGTATGAATCGCTTGTGGTATATGGTGAAGGGGGATGCGTTGCCAGCAACTGGCATTCAGCATGCTGAGCCTGAGGAATATGCTCTCGCTTATAACCCCATGAAGCAAATGCTGCATTTCGGCTCGTCCAGTCCTGAGCAGCTTACGTTTACTGTCAGCATCTTTGCTATGGATGGCAGATGCATTGGCTCGTTCCTTGCCAACAAACAATTCTCAATGGCTAGTCAGCCAACTGGAGTCTACATCGTGAGTTGGAGCGCAGGTGGGGAAAAGCGGTCAGTGAAATTCAGAAAATAACGATTAGGTACTAATAGACGCGAGGACCGAAAATCATGGTGCCTACTCGCACCATCGTGCTCCCGTGCTGTACTGCAATGGGGAAATCGTCACTCATGCCCCATGACCGCTCACAGAACTGAGGGTCTTCGGAAAAGTATTGACTCTTTACCTCGTCGAAGAAGTCAGAGGCTGTTTGGAACTCATGAGCTATCTGCTGCTCGTCAACCGTGTTCGATGCCATCATCATCAGACCGCAAATCTGCACGTTGGGCATCTGCCGCCATTCTCCGCCAGCCAGAAACTCCCTGCAAGCATCGAGGGTTAGGCCATATTTCGTGACTTCTTCGGCGATATGGAGTTCGAGTAGTACCTTGATGACGCGGTCAACTTTCTGTGCTTGCTTCTGAATCTCATGCAACAGTTTCAATGAGTCGACGGCTTCAATCATCGTGATATAGGGAGCGATGTACTTCACCTTGTTGGTTTGCAGATGGCCAATGAAATGCCACTCAATGTCCTTCGGGAGGGTAGCATGCTTCTCGCGTATCTCTTGCTCGTGGCTTTCGCCAAACACGCGCTGCCCTTCCTCGTAGGCTGCTATGATATAGTCTGCAGGATGGTACTTGCTAATGGCCACGAGGCGTACACCAGTAGGCAGTTGGGCAAGCACGTGGCGAAGATTCTGCTTAACGTCGTACATCACAAAATATTCAGTGTCTATTGCTCGAACTCGGGCTTCTCGTCCTTTTCCTTTTTATTGTATTCGAAAACATCCATGAGCGTGGTCTCGGCTACGGAGGCAATGACATAGTCGATCATCGTGCCGCCCATCACCTCGTTGATGTTTTTTACGGCTCCATTGAGGGTGCTTGCCTGAACGAGGTAATTTACACTTGAACGCTTCTCCTTCTCGGTCTTCTCATCGATGGTGATGAACTGTAGCTTTGTCTTATACCAACGGTCGGCCATCTCCTCATCGCTGAAGAAAATCTCTTTATATGCGGCCCTCTTTATGTCGTTGACCTCGAACTCACCGCTGATATAGGAGGACATCTTTTCCATGATGCGCTGTTCAGCCTCTGTGAACGACAGTGCATCGACAACGTAGGTTTCTACGACTTTCTTCTGCAAGCCATCCTCCATTGTCTTCTCATAGCGGATCTTGCACTCAAACCAGTTTGCTGTTCTGCTTCTCATTACTAATATTCTGATATTTATTTTATTTCTATGGACGAAATGGTCTTCTGCTTCTCAGCAATAATCTTGCTGACAACCTCAGAAGCAATGCGGTTGGCAGTGGCATCGGGGATTCCCGATTCTTCTGCCAGTTGATTCTGTAGGTTAATGAGTTCTTCGCTCATGGCCGAACTGGTGGCCATAAAGGTTTTCTCCGATGAATTCATGCTCTCATTGTTATATACTTTTGAGAGAATGCCGTCGGCTTTTTCAGTATATCGCCTGCGGAAGATTTCTTCGGCTTTCTTCATATAGTCGTCTATGGTGAGCCGCTCTTCAGCCGTAAGCGTGTCCGATGAACTGCTGTCCCCCTCAAGAATCATCTCCAGTTCTGGGTCAAAGCCGTCTTCGAGGGGATTGGGTTGCTCAGTTTTGGGGGCACCCTCTATGAATTCCCTTTCAGTAGTTTGTGGAGTAAGCTCGAAATAAAGCCATACAGTTATCAAGGCAATGGTGAGTGCTGCTATGAGTACCATGAAAGACTGCTTAGTGCTACGCAGACTAGCTATTCGCTTCTCCATTTGATCTGAAGAAGCGAAGCGTTTTGATGGGTCTTCGCATGTTGCTTTGGTGATGACGCTTTTGTATTCAAAAGGAATGGTAGTCTGGCTGAATATCCATGTAATGAGCTTGCCCAGCGAGTAGATGTCGCTTTGAGGCGTCGGTGTAATCGATTCGTCTTCTTTCAGTTCGGGTGCAATGTAGTCTTCCTGTCCTTCAAATAGGCGTATTGCATTACGCATGCCAGTAAAAGATGAGCCGTGAAGCAATAGCATGGGCATGTTGTCGCCCTTTCTTACAAAGACGTTGCGAGGGGAGAAACAAATGTGGAAGGCTGATTTGGAGTGTAGTTGCCCCATGATGGCGAGCAGACCAGATATGACTCCGTCGACAAAGCCGGGCTGCACCACTAAGGATGGGTTGGCATCAATGGCTTGCTCAAGGGTCTGGTAGCTTCCTGCTTCAAGTTCCAACTGTGTTTTACCGTCAGCCTCGACAATCTCGTAACGAATCTGCTGCTTGACGTTCAGCTTCCGACCTAACATACAATCGGCTTGAAGTCCCTGACGAAATGCAGGTATGGCGGCCCATTGTGCGTCTATGGTAAGCACGTCGTGATATTTGCTGTCTGTCTGTAATCTGGCTATTACACCAAATGGACATTTGCCTGCTTGAGACTGATAGCCTCCCTTGGCATTGAGCATTTCCTCGTAGGTCATTTTTGTGCTTTCTGTTTCTTTTTGGCTGACAAAAGTACGAAATAAATCTATAAAAAGTGTTGTTTGATAAAGAAAAAAGCCCTAATCGACTATTTTTTTTCCATTCTTTGCAGGATATTACAAGTTTTTTCTTACTTTTGCAGATTAGAAAACAAATAACGTGAGTTTTATAAGACCACAACGACTTTTATGAAAAAGAAAATTTTAATCCTTGATGACAAAGAGACAATCGCGAAGGTTCTCTCCATTTACCTAATGAGTGACTATGACGTGCAATGGCTTCCCGATGGACTGCAGGGCGTGAAATGGCTTCAGGCCGGCAATACCCCAGACCTTGTTATTTCTGACATCAGAATGCCGGGCATGCGTGGAGACGATTTCTTGGAGTGGATTAAGCAAAATGAGCTGTTCCGCCATATTCCTGTCATCATGCTTTCGAGCGAAGATTCTACCAGTGAGCGCATTCGCCTTTTGGAAATTGGTGCCGAAGACTATATCGTGAAGCCCTTTAATCCAATGGAATTAAAGATTAGGGTAAAGAAGATTCTTCCAAACTAATCCAGTTGGTTTTAAAGACGGAACTTCGCTGGCATTTTTTATTTTAGCATCGAATGATTGGTATTGTGTATCTGGGGAACAACCCCCAAACAGAAGAACGGCTGAAATACATTCCTGGACGTCAGGTGAAAATGGCCAAAAACTATAAGGAGGCAGCACTCGCTTGTACCTCGCACACGCCTCATGACCATTTCATTGTTTTCTACGAAAAGAATGTGCGTTCAGAGGATATCACTGCCATTACCTACCTGCGCAAAAAATGTAAGAATTTGTATATCGTCCTGATTACTAATCAGATGGACGAAGAGGATAGGAAGATCTATCAGCATTGTGGCATTAACGACACCCTTGATGCCGGTGCTTCGGTAACCGAGCTCAACAAGAAGTTGCAGTTTATTTGCGACCGTGAAAGCATATTGTTTGATAATGAGGTTTCAAAGCAGAAAATATTACGATTCAAGATTCCCGTATGGAAGCGGGTCTTTGATATCGTAGTGTCGATTTTGGCTATTATCATTCTTTCGCCCATCTTGGTGATTACGGCTCTGGCCATTAAGATTGAAGACCCGAAGGGGAAGGTGCTCTATCGCTCAAAGCGCGTAGGTACAAACTATACCATTTTTGACTTCTTGAAATTCCGCTCAATGTACAGCGATGCCGACCAACGGCTTCGTGAGTTGAGTAAGACCAACAACCAGTATGCAGATCAGAATGACGAGGAAGCTAAGAGTGTCATCACCTCTCCGCTGGGCGACTTTGCAGAGCAGCAGCTGCTTGATATGGGTGCCGAGTCGGAAATGATGATTAACGACGACGAGGTGATGCTCGTCGGTGACGACTTCGTTGTTTCGGAAACCGACTTTAACAAACAGAAAGAGGAAGATATCAACAATGCTTTTGTAAAGATTGAGAACGATCCGCGTATTACGAAGGTGGGACGTTTCATTCGTAAGACTAGTATTGACGAGCTGCCTCAGCTGTTCAATATTCTGAGGGGCGATATGTCAATTGTAGGCAATCGTCCTCTCCCGCTCTATGAGGCTGAGAAGTTGACGACCGACTCGAGTATAGACCGTTTCATGGCTCCTGCAGGGCTGACAGGGCTTTGGCAGGTGGAAGAGCGTGGAAAAGGCGGTGCTATGTCGGCTGAAGAAAGAAAGCAACTCGATATTCTGTATGGGCAGACTTACAATTTCTTCCTGGATATGAAAATCATCTGGCGGACATTGTTTGCGTTTATACAGGATGAGAACGTTTAAGAAAAAGAAATGAAAAAAGCCAGACATATATCGTTTGTTCTTTTTGCATTGGCCATGTCGACTTTGTCGAATGCACAGAGTCAGCTCGACGATAGTGGTATCAGTGCAGGCTTCTTCGACTCCAGTTTCGATAGAGATATAAATTTCTCCGACTTCCATCTACCACCGCTTGGCATCCTTTTCGAGAATGCCAAAGCCAATCCCAATATCTTGCAATTTGCTAAGAAACAAGAGATAGCCCAGGCTGATGTCGTAAAACAAAGGAAGCATATCTTCTCTTATGTCAACGGCCATGCAAGCTACAGCTATGGCAAGACAGACATGTGGGGAAACAATTCCTCAACCTACAGTACCATGATCTATCAGTTTCAGGGAACAGAGCAAAGTTATTGGAATGTAGGTGTAAACATGAGTGTTCCACTTGAAGACTTGCTGGATCTGGGACACTCGGTAAAGCGTATGAAGCTAAAAGTAGAAGAAGCCCAACTGGCCAAGGATGCTGCCTACGATGATTTGAAACTGCAGATAGCAACTCTCTATATCCGTATTACCAATAACCTCAGTGCTTTGAAAACAGCTGGTATTAGTGCCGCTATCTATCAGGGCGCAAACCAACTGGAAGAAGAAGACTTCCACCAAGGTAACATGCAAATGGGTGATTATGCCTACAGTAGTCTTCGTGGACAGAATGCTGTGAACACCTATCAGCAGCTGCTCACTCAGATTACGACAGATATTATCACGTTGGAGATTCTCAGTCATACACCTATCCTTACCAATACGACGACAGAGATTACGCTGGATAGTGGAATAGAAAAGTCGGATAAAGAAATAAGGAGGGAAAGGAAACAGGCCGATAAGCGTAAGAAAGAGCTTGAGAAAGAAGAGGAAGAAAGAATCGATGCTCTCAAGAAGGCTGAGAAAGAAAAAACTGAGAGAGAGAAGGCTGAACTGAAGAAAGCCAGCACAGAATCCAAATAAAAACCTGACATCATGGACATTTTTAGATATATAGTAAGGTTCTTATATAAAATAAGGTGGTATTTGGTCATATTGCCACTTATCTCCTTCGTCGTTGCCTATTTCATGACTCGCGATTTGGATCGCATCTATGATACCGACACCACCATCTATACGGGTATGATGACGGGCTATAACATAGAAGGCGGAACGGGTATCGCGGGTGGCAATGCCCAAGTCAACATGCAAAACCTACTGACCATCATCACTACCGACAACACTATCCATGAGGTGTCCTTACGACTTTTTGCCCGATGCATGATGTATGGTAACCCCAACAAGGACAACAACTATATCAATGCTGAGCACTTCCGCGTGCTCGATGCCAGAGTCCCACCTGATGTCAAGGCATTAATCAACCATAATAGTGAAGATGCCACCTATGCCAACTTGAAAGCCCATGAGAAAGCATCAAAGGACAACTTCCTTTTCGGCATGCTCAATAGTGATTACTATTTTGGCATCAATAGCATCACCTCACGACTCAAGCCGATGCAGATGCCCAGCACCGATATTATCAATATTTCTTATTCGTGCAACGACCCGGGTATTTGCTACAATACTGTTGATATCCTGAACGACGTATTCTCGCGTCAGTATCAGAACCTGAGATATGGTGAGACCCATAATGTGATTAAGTTTTTCGAGCGTGCCGTTGCCCGTTTGTACAAGCAACTGAGCGATGCTGAAAAGGATCTTATCCGCTATAATATCAAGCATGAGATTATCAACTATGGTGAGCAGACCAAGCAGCTCACGGTGATTGAAACCCAGCACCAGATGACACTGAATGAGCTTCGCATGAAGCTCAAGACTACTGAGGCTGTGATTAGCTATTTGGAACGACAACTGGGCAACCGTCAGGAAATTATCAAGTCCAACAAAGACTTTACCTCACTGGTCCGTGAGATATCGCGCCTGCAGTCACGTATTTCGAACCTTCGTCTGATGAGCAGCGAGAATGGTGGAACAGATTCTGAGGCTCAGATAGAGTTGGGCAAGGCAGAGAAGCAACTTCGTGAATGTACAGCGCAGGTCAAGGAGCTGACCCGCACCATTGAAGCTAATAACTATAGTACCGATACGGGTGTGAAAGCCTCTTCGCTGATTGATAAGTGGCTGACTCAGGTGTTGTTGAGAGAGGAAACACTGGCTGAGATTATGGCTCAGGACATCATGGCCGATTACCTTACTAAGCAGTACAACAAGTTCTCACCTATAGGTGCAACTATTGAGCGCAAGAAGCGTCATATCGGTTTTGTGGAGGGCAACTATATTGAGATGCTGCGTGCGCTCAACTCTGCTCGTCTGCGTCAGCGCAATCTGCAGATGACTACTGCTTCGCTCAATGTCCTCAATCCTCCCGTCTTCCCCTTGCAGGCACAGTCTACCAATCGTATGATGATTCTTGGCGGTGCTTTCATGCTGACATTCTTCCTCGTTGCTCTCTACTTTATGATTATAGAGATGCTCGACCGTACGCTACGTGACCGCATGCGTTCAGAACGTATCACTGAGATACCCGTTATGGGTTGCTTCCCGAAAGAGAGCACGCTGCGCTATCGTCGTTTCAATAAGACCATTAGTGACATGGCACTGCGACAACTCAGCAAAGTGCTGTTACCTTACTTCAAAGAAGGACAGCAGAATGTGCTTAACCTTCTCTCTACTGATGCAGCAAACGGTAAGAGCTATCTGGCTCAGGAACTGGAAAGCTATTGGATGTCTATTGGTCTGCAGGTGCGTCGTCTTACTTATGACGAGGACTTTTTGGCTGAGGACAGCCGTTACATCATGGCTAAGGATATCAAAGACCTCTGTCCTGACATTCAGCCTAATGAAATTGCAATCGTTGAACATCCTAACCTTGACGACAATTCCATTTCATCCGCATTACTGAATATGGGTACTGTCAATCTTCTTGTGACACGTGCCAACCGTACCTGGAAGGATGTCGACCAGAAAGCGTTGAAAGAACTGCAGTCGCGTCTCGCCGACCAGAATACCCTCTTCATGTATCTCACTGAGGCTAACCGCTATGCTGTCGAGGAATTCGTGGGACAGTTGCCGCCGTATACCAAGTTCAACAATTTCGTCTATCGTATGTCGCAACTTGGCCTGACCGCTGTTGAGAACAGCCATGCGAGATAGATTTGTCTGGAGAGCTGACTCCACATGAAAATTGCCTATACACCATCCCAGAGCCTTTCGGGAGGAAGAGTGATTCTGCTCTTCCTGCTGTTCTTCTTGGCTCTTTATGAGTTTATTGTATCAGGCTTTCCTGTCTTTGCCGCTATCTGCATGGTGCCAGTACTGGTCATCGTAGCTATTCTCACTTTCCGACAGGGCATGTTGGCCTTCTGGGCACTCATGGTGGTCAACTATTTCGTTCAGTGGAAGAATTTCCCGGTTATTGGTCTGCCTACCTCTTTCTATAATGAGATGCTGGAAATCCTGCTTCTCATAATGGCCATTATAGATGTTCAGGGGCAAAAGTTCGAACGGGCGCTCAACATCATGTTCTTTGCGCTTATTATCTGGGCTTCTTTCTGTACGTTAGAGGTCCTCAATGATACCTGCGGCTTGGGCATTCAGATTGGGCCGTGGTACACAGGTGCCCGTATGCTTGCCTTCCAACTCATCTATGCCCATTTAGTTTATGTCATCTATATCAAAGATGCCGATAAGTTAGTAAGATACCTGTATTTTTGGGGCATACTGGCACTCTTTGCTGCCTTTTGGGTCTGGAAACAGCAGCACATAGGAATGACACAAGCCGAGAATTCCTTCCTGTATGGCCGAGGCCGATCGACCCACGTCATCAACGGTGGAGCCACCATACGCCTTTTCTCCGTTTTTGGCGATGCTGCCAATTTCGGTTGTGGCATTGCTGCTACGGCAGTTGCCTTCCTGATTTTTGGTATTACGGCAAAGGTCAGGAAATACAAAAGATTTTTCATGATTGTCGGACTGATTTGCACGTGGGCCATGTTTCCTTCCGGAACGCGCTCAGCGCAGTTCGTCCTTTTTGCAGGCTTTGCCGCCTACGTAGTACTGTCAAAGTCGTTCAAGATTGCTATACCCGTTGGAATCACATTTGTTCTTGCCTATAGTTTTCTGGCCTTTACGACGATTGGTAATGGCAATCCCCAAATCAGGCGCATGCGCTCTGGATTCAATAAAGATGATGCATCTACCAATCAACGAACCATCAATCAGGCTATCATGAAGAAATACCTGGCTGATGCTCCATGGGGACTCGGGGTAGGTCTTGGCTACGATAATGTGCCTTCCAATAATAAATACCGCAAATTGGCTACCATTGCCCCTGATTCGGAATATGTCTTCGTATGGATTCATACTGGCTATGTGGGTATTACGATATTCTTGATTACTACGCTGATGATTTTTGGCGGAGCTTCCTGGATTGTGCTCTTCCGGCTTCGAAGTCCTTCCTTACAGGGTATAGGTGCAGGTTTTACGTGTGCCTTTGCTGGCATACAATTAGGAGGCTATGCTAATCAGGTGCTCATGCAGTACCCTAATTGTCTGGTATTCTATGGAGGTGTGTCCCTTGTCTTTGTGCTTCCCCTCATTGAAAAAGACTGGATGGCCCATGAAGAGAAACAACTGGCAATAGAGGCTGAGAAGAAACGAATAAAAGAAGAGAAAAAACGTGCAAAACGAGTGTAGGCTTTCCATCATTACCGTCAATTACAATGGTCTGGACGATACCTGCGAGTTGTTGGAGACGATACCGTTAATCTCTGGTATCGAGGTGATTGTTGTCGACAACGGGTCTCATCATGACGAGGCTGCCATCATCCACAGTCGCTATCCTTTCGTAACGGCTATCCGTAGTGAAAAGAATCTCGGCTTTGCCGGCGGCAACAACCTGGGCATTCGGTCAGCACATGGAAAGTATCTTTTTTTCGTGAATAACGACACCTTGTTTTACAAGGAGAAGAATAGTGATAAGAAAGATGAGGTTGTCAAAGCCATTGATGCACTTATCAATCGGCTCGACTCTGCCGATGACATAGGCATGGTCTGTCCTAAGATTCGTTTCAGTTGGGACGATTCGCCTATCCAGTTCACAGGTTATACCCCTCTTTCCCGCATCACGCTTCGTAATGCTTCTATTGGCTGTGGAGAGCCTGATCATGGTCAGTATGACACCCCTCATCCCACTCCTTATGCTCATGGCGCAGCCATGCTGGCCAAGCGTGAGGCTGTTGAGCGTGCGGGGCTGATGCCCGAGTGTTATTTCCTCTACTATGAGGAACTCGACTGGTCGCTGATGTTTGCCCGTTCTGGCTATTCCATCTGGTATGACCCTAATTTCACTATTTTCCACAAGGAAAGTCAGACTACTGGTCAGGGAAGTCCGCTCAGATGCTATTATATATCGCGTAACCGGCTGTTGTTTACGCGTCGTAACGTCGGCTATCCGCAGTGCTTGCTCACTTATGTTTATCTGCTTCTTGTTGTCTTCCCCCGTGATATGATTATGCATTTGATACACGGGCGCTTTGCCCATGCTTTATCAACATTGCGAGGTGTTCTTCACTTCCTTAGGGGAAAAGAAGGCAAACAGCCAGAATGAAACTTACCTATATTTTTTGCCGATTAAAAGAAAATTACTACTTTTGCATAGTTCTTTACAAACGTTCATAACTGATGAATAATTGGTGGATTTTATACATCATTGACGGATTATTGTTTTTTCTTGTAGCGCTCACCTCGCTATACCTTCTTTTCTATGCTTTTGCAGCCCTGTTTAGCCGTCCTAACGAGATATCAAAGGCTAAAAGGAACAACCGCTTTATCATTATTATTCCCGCTTATCGAAAAGACAGCACCGTTCTTCAAACAGTTAATACAGTTTTGGGACAAACTTATCCCCAGCGTCTGTTTGATGTTGTGGTGGTTTCTGACCATCAGCAGGAGATGACCAACATGCGACTGGCCCAGTTGCCCATCACCTTGCTGACCCCTAACTTTGAGGTGAGTACGAAAGCGAAGTCTTTGCAATACGCCATTCTGAATCTCCCTCAGTTTAAGATATATGATTGCGTGCTCATCCTTGATGCAGACAATGTTGTCGAGCCAGAATTCTTGGAACGTGTCAACGATGCTTATGAGACCTCGGGTACGAAGGTCATCCAGATGCATCGAATGTCAAGGAACCGTGATACTTCGATAGCTCGTTTGGATACCATCTTTGAAGAAATCAATAATAGCATCTTCCGCCGTGGTCATAATGCTATCGGCATGTCAGCTTCGCTCAATGGGTCGGGCATGGTCTACGACTTCGAATGGTTCAAATCTCATATCATGAAGGTGAAGACTGTTGGCGAAGATAAGGAGTTGGAAGCTATGATACTGCGTGAAGGTATCTTTATAGACTACTTTGAAAATATCCATGTGTATGATGGGAAGACCCGTGGGAGCAGAGATTTCAATTCTCAACGTGGACGGTGGGCTGCTACACAGCTTCATGCACTGGTCGATAATCTCCGCTATCTGCCTTCTGCTGTGCTCAATCATCGTTACGACTTAGTAGATAAACTCATACAGTGGATTATGGTTCCTCGTACCATACTGATGGGCATTATCCTGGTTATGGGCATCCTATTGCCTTTCATCTATTTCTCGCTGGCTATTAAATGGTGGTTAGCAGGTGCTGTGGTGATGTTTGCCTTTTCATTGGCCACCCCCGATCATTTGGTTGACGATAATTGGGACCGTGACTTCCTGCAGGCTCCGATTCTTGTTGTCTGGGGACTGCTCAATATCGTGTGGGTGGCTATCAAGGAGGTTAGCATGCGCTATATGGCTATCCATAAGACAACCAAGAGAATCATCTCCACAAATACTCGCAAATGACTTGGCTATTCCTACATCTTCTCGATATAGCGCTGTGGCTGGTGATGGCAGGCTCTACCCTCTATGTGGTTTTCTTTGCTGCAGCTTCTCTGTTAAAGCATAAAGAAAAGTGCATGTTGGCTGCCGGAGTTTCAGAATCTGCCAAATTCCTTGTAATCTACCCCGCCTACAACGAAGATGTTGTGATACGACAGTCGGTGTCTGCTTTCCTTCAACAATCTTATCCTAAAGACAGTTATCAACTGGTAGTTGTCTCCGACCACATGGAGCCAGCCACCAACGAATGGCTTGCCGCCCAGCCATTATTGTTGCTACAGCCCTCCTTCGAAAAGAGTTCGAAAGCGAAAGCACTGCAGTTCGCCGTCCAGCAACTGGAAGGAAAGGCTTTTTCCCATGTCGTTATCCTTGATGCCGATAATGTGGTAGACACTGATTTTCTTCACCGCTTAGACCATGTGTGCCAGCAAGGCTACCAAGCTATCCAGTGTCACCGCACGGCTAAAAATACTGACAACGATGTCTCAGCCCTCGACGGTCTCAGCGAAGAGATCAACAACACACTCTTCCGTCGCGCCCACAACAACATCGGGATGTCGTCGGCACTTATCGGATCTGGCATGTGTTTCGATTATCGATGGTTTTGCGCGAATGTCAATAAACTTCAAACGGCTGTGGAAGACCGTGAGTTGGAAGCGCTCCTTATGAAGCAATGCATCTTCATCAAATACGAAGAAGATATCCATGTGTATGATGAAAAGGTAAACAACCAGGACAACTTCCAGCGCCAGCGCCTACGCTGGATGACCGGTCAGGTTCAGGCACTTCTGCAGATGATGCCCTATCTTCCCACCGCCTTGCGCAAAGGCAATGTGGACTATGTGGACAAGACCCTGCAGCAGGCACTTATTCCTCGCAGCATTCTGTTGGTTTTTCTCCCCATCATGGCCTTGCTCACGACGCTATTGTCGCCCCTTTGGAGCATCAAGTGGTGGCTGCTGCTACTGAGTCTCTGCATAGCATTGTTTGTTGCCGTACCCTCCCGCCTTCGTACCAGAGCTTTGTTTGGAAAACTTTTCGTCCTACCTCGCCTTGTCTGGCGCCTAATGAAGAATATCGTTCGAATAGACCACAAGAACACGGACTTCATCCACACTACCCATGAAAAGTAGGACAATCTCCAAGATATTTCCCTTAAAACTTTTTACGTCTCCCCAAAAAGAATTAACCACATGATTATCGGTATTGAAGCTCAACGCATTTTCCGCACAAATAAACATGGAATGGATTTCGTTGTTTTACAAGAAATCAAGGAACTTCAGAAGATGGACACTGAGAATGAGTACTACGTGTTTGTAAAACCAGGCGAAGATCGCTGTTTGGAAAGCACCAGTAACGTGCATGTCATCGAATTGAGATGTCCGACCTATCCTTTATGGGAGCAATGGGCACTGCCACGCGCTGCGAGACGATACGGTGTGGAATTACTTCATTGTACCAGCAACACGGCCCCCATTTGGTGCGACATCCCCTTGGTACTGACCCTCCACGATATTATTTTTCTTGAGCCTCGCGACAAGCAGAATCATTCCTTGTATCAGAACATGGGCTGGCTCTACAGGCGTTTGGTCGTCCCGCGTATCCTGAACAAATGCAAACGAATTATCACCGTGAGCAATTTCGAAAAAGATAATATCATCTCCAAACTCAACATCCCACAAGATCAGATTGTTGCCATTTATAATGGCTACAATGATTGGTTCAAGCGACTCACAAACAATTTACCCACTTCTAAAGATTATTTCTTCTTCTTAGGAAATACCGATCCCAAGAAAAATACAGAGCGAACCCTTATTGCCTATTCGAAGTATTTGGAAAAATCTAGTGTCAAACGGAAATTACTGATGGCAGATCTTGACAAAGTCTACCTAAATGATATTATTGAACGTAATCATATAGAGAACATTTGCCAATACATCACAATGCCTGGGTATATTCCCAATAATGAACTCCCACGCATCTACAATGAAGCCTTCGCCTTTCTCTACACCTCACTGCGAGAAAGTTTCGGCATTCCGCTACTTGAGGCAATGGCATGTGGCATACCAGTCATCACGAGCAACACGTCGTCAATGCCTGAGATTGCAGGACCGGAGGCCATTCTTGTCAACCCGGAAAGTAGCGAGGAAATCACAGCCATGATGCTCAAACTTGAAACAGACCAGGATTTCTATCAAAGCCAAGTGAATCTCGGAATTAAACGAGTCAAGTATTTCTCTTGGAAAAAAACAGCAAAGGAACTGCTCGAATTATACAAAACGGTTTTAACTCACTGACATTTGGGCTGTTCGCCATTACTTCAGTTAAATAAATTCAAATAATAGAGGAATATTCATTTTATTATAATTATAATTATTATATTTGCAATAAAATTGAACGTAAGATGGAAAGAACAGAAGTTGAGAATCCGTTTGTTGTAGGTAAATACCTTTCTGACAAGTACTTCTGTGACCGAGAGGGGGAAACAACATTTCTTAGGAAACAGATAGAGAACGGTAGGGATGTGGCCTTGATATCACCGCGACGTCTTGGGAAATCAGGGTTGATACAACATTTCTTTGCACAAGATGACATCAAGGAGAAATATTACGTTTTTTTTGTTGACATCTATGCCACCACTTCATTGTCCGAATTCGTATATTCATTCGGAAAGGAAATCTATGAACAGTTAAAGCCACAAAGCACGATATGGAAAGAGAAATTCTTTCAGATCATTACATCGTTCCGCGTGGGGTTCAAACTTGATGCCATGTCTGGAACGCCTTCTTTTGATTTAGGGCTTGGTGACATACAATCTCCTCAGACATCGCTCGACGAAATCTTTGCCTATATTGGAGAAGCCGACAAGCCCTGCATCATTGCCATCGATGAGTTTCAGCAGATTGGAGAATATGCTGAAAAGAATGTGGAAGCACTATTGCGCACTAAGATACAAAAGTGTCACCGTGCACAGTTCATTTTCTCTGGCAGCAAGCGTCATGTGATGAGCAATATGTTCAACTCACCCTCGAAGCCTTTCTATCAGAGTGCTATCAGCATGGGGTTGGAACCAATTCCCGTTAAGACGTACACAGACTTTGCCACTCGAATGTTTGATGAAAAAGGAAAGCACATTGATAGGCAAGTGATAGAAGATGTCTGGAACAAATACGCAGGCTATACATGGTTTGTACAGATGATGATGAACGAACTGTTTGCGCTGACTCCAATAGGTGAAACCTGTCAAGAGCCAATGATAGCAGAAGCCCGACACAATATCATCCTGGCTCAGGAACAGAGTTGGAAAGACCTGCTTTCAAACATTCCGCCCAAACAGAAAATGGTATTGCAGGCCATTGCCAAGGAGGGCGTTGCACAAAATATCACCTCTGCTAAGTTTATCAAGAAATACAACCTCAACTCCGCGAGTTCCGTACAATCTGCGGTAAAACTGTTATTAAAGAACGACCTAATAACCATGTTAGAACACGGCTATCGCGTCTACGATTTCTTTCTATCTGAATGGTTAGCAACAGTATTCTAAGTAGATATGAGCGAACGCGTACATAGAAGTGTGATGAATGTTAAGGTGGGAATGTTATTCTACATTCTTTCATTGCCTCTTGCTTTTTTTTCCAGAAAGGTTTTTCTTGATTGTTTAGGAGCAGAGTTTATTGGTCTGACAAACATGCTCATGAACATCATGAGCTATTTGAGTGTTGCAGAATTAGGCATTGGTCTCAGCATCTCCTTTTTCCTATATAAGCCCCTACAGGAAGACAATCACGAAAGAATTAATGAAGTTATGTCGATGCTGGCCTACCTTTACCGTTGCATAGGCTTTTTTATTGGTGGCGTCGGATTAATTATCAGCATCTTCTTCCCTTGGTGGTTTGGCAATCTCGGCACAGGACTGTTTCTGGTTTATTTTGCTTTCTATTCTTTCTTGGCCAGTTCCATGACTGGTTATATCTTCAATTACAAGAACATTCTTGTTGGTGCCAACCAAAAGCAATATCTTGTCAGTGCCTTCTTCCAGAGCATTGCCATTGCTCAGAGTGTCGTACAGATTATATTGGCCTATTACTATCGCAACTTGTATTTATGGGTGATTGTCGGGTTCGTATTTACCATCATTGGAGTCATCATCTTTAACTATCGCATTCGTCAACTATATCCTTGGTTACATATTAATCTGGCAGAAGGGCGAAAGAACCTCAAGAAGTATCCTGACGTATTGAAAAAGACACGCCAAATTCTTGCACGTAAAATCAAAGACCTGATTTTGTATCGGAGTGACGATGTCTTTGTCGGCTCCTTTGTCTCTGTGACTGCTGTAGCTTTTTACAGCAACTATACGATGATTACCTATAAGCTTATTTATTTGTTGAACATCTTATCTGACGGTTTTTCTGCCGGCATAGGTAATCTTCTAGCGGAAGGTAATGAGAAAAACATTATGAAAGTCTTTTGGGAACTGACAGCGTTCCGTTTTCTCATCATAGGCATCGTTATCTTCTCATTGATTATGTTCTTTCAGCCGTTCATCACATGTTGGCTCGGCGCAGAATATCGGTTAGATGACAGCATTGTTTATTTACTAATATTACACATTTTTATTTTCCAGCAAAGCATCCTTGTCTACAAGTTCATAGAATCTGCTGGCCTGTTTGCCGATGTATGGATGTCTTGGTTGGAGTTGGTAGTCAATCTGGCTGTCACTTTCCTGCTTGCTCCCTATTACGGAATTGCAGGTATCTTATTAGGTAAGATCATCAGCCTCTTTAGCGTCAACTTCTTTTGGAAGCCCTATTATCTCTTCTCCCAAGGTTTCCATAAGAGCGTATGGATTTTCTGGAAAGGCATGACAGCTTTTTATAGTTCTATCATTCTTTTTTCCGTCTGTTCATGGATGCTTCGGCATTTCATCATTGAGAAATATGCCGACTCGCTTCTCACATTGGTCATCTGTGGCATGATAACTGCCATTCCTCTATTTGCTGCATATTTCCTGTTCCTTTTCCAATTCACTAAGGGAATGAAATACTTTGCAGCACGCAAGCCAGCCATCTATCAAATACTCTGCAGGATTACAATCTAAGTTGTATATTTATAAAAGCATGTTTTACACATAATCACATTATAGGTATGCAAAAAATCTGTTTTCTCACAGACTCTTTTTTCTCCTATGGAGGAGTGCAGCGGGTTACGGCAGTCCTTGCAAAAGAACTCAGCAAGGACTATGACGTGACTATCGTTTCCTTTGACAAACCCGAGGTAAAGGACACCTCCCTCTATGGCCTTAGTGAGGCCAGTCTCCATTACCGCTTTTTCAACTATCCGCAGATGAACCGTCTCAAGCGTCTGTTCTGCAAGACCTATAGTGCACTCTACAGGAAAATGCGATTGCAAACACGATGGGCATCCAACCTCTATGCGCATAGTTCGTTTCCTTCTGAACTCAGAAATGCTTTGGCCAACGAACTGAAGGAAGGCAACTACGATGTTGTCATCGGAGTGCATGCACCATTAGCAGCACGACTGGCAACGATGAAGCCCCAGCTGAAGAATACACGCTGCATCGGCTGGATTCACAATTCCTTTGAGGCGCTTTTTGGCTCCACATCTTTATATATAGGACCTGAACTACAGCGACATTATATATACCAATTCCAGAAACTTGACGACACCATCGTTTTGTGCAAGCATGACGCTGCAGTATACCATGCATACGAACCAAAATTCTGCCCCACGGTTATCTGTAATCCACTGACACTCACACCTGGCAAGCCGTCAAAGGGAACATCCAAGCGATTCCTTGCCGTGGGCCGTTTCTCCCATCTGCACAAAGGATTCGACTTGCTGATAGAAGCATTCCGCTTGTTTGCGCAGAAAGATTCAGAATGGACACTTGACATTGTTGGCGAAGGACCGGAAGAAGAGATGTACCGCCAGAAGATTGCCCAATACGGACTTGGGGAGCGCATACAGATACACCCTTTCACCAACAATATCCAGGCATATTATTCGCAGGCACAAATCTATGTACTTTCCTCACGATGGGAAGGATTCGGCCTCGTATTGGTAGAGGCGATGGCCCACGGTTTGCCAGTCATATCCAGCGACTTGCCGACAAGCAAGGAAATCATGGGTGACTTTGGCCTCTATTTCCAGAACGGGAATATAGAAGAACTGGCCGAAAGGCTGCATGATGCTACTAACATTGACTGGGAAGAGAAATCGTCAGAAGCCTTTACCATAGCCCACCGATTCGACTTGTCTCAAATAGCCGGGCAATGGCAGAAAATTCTTTGAGTCATACTGGGTACATGGAGCACCGTTTTCAAAGAATCTTTTTGGGGTTTAAGCATTGATAAAGGTTACGCAATTTTCCATTCCGTTATTCGGCGGGTTTCGGAAGAGAAGTTGACACCTATCTTATAAATGGTACGACCGTCACCTTCAAAAGCCTTGGCATACTGCTTCACGTGCAATATAGTTTATGTATGCTTTAAAAATAAGCTCAATGCTGTGATGACGTTGCTTCAAAACGTTATGCAAAATGCCTGACAGTCAGCTGTTTACGGTGACGGTTTTTGGGAAGTTGCTGTCCCAAAGGTCATTCTTATCTTTGTCTGCGACGTCGCAGACAGAATTCGATTTTTCCCAAAAACGGGCGTTTTTTTAAAATCGTTCCTTTAGAATGTCAGCCGTTATTGGAAAGCAACAGGCCAGTTAGAGCCTCTAACAGGCCTGTTTGAAGGTCTAACTGCCCAGTTAGAGATTGCAACTGCCCAGTTAGAGTAAATGTCTGTTAAATTCAGAAATCCGTCACCGTAAGTGAATGATTATCAGGTGTTTGAAGAATAAAATAAAAAAGTTGGCGAATCGTTGTGTGCAAATTAAAGCAGGCGCAGGAGCGATTGGCGCGTTTTAACATCCCCCCCCCGACCTCAAGCCACATTCATGGCCGAAATTAAAAGTTAGCGGTTTTTCACCAGATTGTCCTCCGAATCTTCATAGTGGTCAGTCTTATGGAAGATGCGGGTGATGCCCTTCAACTGTATCTTTGCTCGGTTCCATAGACTCTTGGCAAGCGAACCTTCGTTGAGTGTGCCATAACCGGTGATGGCCCTGCAGCGACGGTCGCGAACAAAGACTATCTTTCCATATTTTTTCAGGTTCAATGCCATCGACCCGTCTTCACCGCGAATAATATCCACCCGATAGGGTTCCTTGCGCCCATAGTCGGCATTATAGGCAAAGACAAGGCCGCGCACTGAGAGCTCCGGGCGCTTGAAGTGCTGTATCCACAGGAACAGGTCGCGCGTCATCTCGAACAGACGAAGGCCCAGTTTCGAGTGATTCTCGTCAGGGAAATAGCTCCAAGTGGCCGACACACACGATACGCCGGGCTTGAGCAATTCATCGAGCATCAGCTCGTAGTATTGTGGGGGATAGAGGGTATCGCTGTCTACATCGAAATAAAAGCGACCTTTTGAGTGTTGCAAGCCACAGCGACGGGCGTAGCCACAGGAATGTTGATACTCAGTGTAATAGGGTATGCCAGACCGTTGGTAGATTTCCGCAGTACGGTCTTTCGAGTCGTTGTCTACACCAATAATCTCAACAGGATATTTACACTTTATCTCACTGATGGCCCAAAGGCAGGCCTGCAGGTGCGTCTCCTCATTGTAACCGATGATAACTATTGAAGCCAGAGGTTCTGCGCTCTGTAGGGCAGCCAACCGTTCACGCGTCCCTTCTATAATCTCCTCAGGCACTTCGCTGAACGGCTTGCCATAGATGCTGAGATATTTGTCGTACCAGTTTTTCATCATTCATGTTTATTTCTGCAAAAATAACAAAAATGTTTGATTTAACCAAGAAATTAACTTATAAACTGTATGACTGACGTTCCCACTATGGGTGATTGACGCTCCCACTTTCAACCATATACCTGTAGCGCTGCAGGCAAAGAAAATAAAAAAATCTGCCGAAAATATAGGCTATTATTCAAAAAATCAGTAAATTTGCAACAGAAATATGGCTAAACACATGGACTTAAGCATCATCATTTCCGTCTATCAAGTCGAGAAGTACATCCATACCTGTATGGAGTCTATTTTCAAGCAAGGACTTAGTGACGACCGTTTCGAGGTCATCATTATTAATGATGGTACAAAGGATAAGAGCATGGAAGCCATTTCCGATATTGTCAGCCAGCATAGCAATATCACCATCATCAATCAGGGGAATCAAGGATTGTCGGTAGCCCGGAACAATGGCATTGCTGCGGCAAAAGGCGAATATCTTCTTATGCCAGACCCTGACGATTTGCTGATAGAGAACAGTCTAACTCTTTTACTGGAGAAAGCTTTGGAGACAAAAGCTGATATCATAGAAGCCGACTATTTGATAATGAACAACAGCGAGATAGAACAACTATCACATAAGCACATAGTGAAACCTAATCTGGTCATCCAAAAAACGACTGGTGTTGAGCTGCTTAAAGAGTTGAAAGCATGTTATGTGTGGAATAAACTATATCGAAGAAGCTTCATACTCCAAAACCATCTGACATTTATACCAGGCATTCGATTCCAAGACATTCCCTTTACCCATGAATGCTATTTAAAAGCGGCCAATTTTATAAAAACAAATCTTATTTTAAATATCTACCGTAGAGGGCATCTTTCAGCTTCTGCCCCCAACTTCTTCAATATGGATAAAGCACATGACTTATGCACGGCCATAGCAGCAACATGGGAGCTATCTAAAAACGAAGGAATAACACCTGAAGCCAGAAAGGTTGTTATAAAGAGTCTTTTGTCAACTTATTACAATTTAATATATCGACTTTTAAAATACATTAGCAAAACCACTGATCGCGTAAAGATATTGAAATTTCTTTACTCTTTGGTTCCAGATTTACGATTCTCTGACAATAATATGCAATGCATAGGCAGTTGGCTATCCCGCAAAGCTCCTCGCCTATATCTTGCAATTATATCTGTACGATGGAAAAAGTCAAATTTACAAATCAAAAACATGTAGGATGAACGCAGAAACCATTGATTTTGTTGTACCCTGGGTAGACAGTAACGATCCTGAATGGATTAAATCATATAACCATTATAGACCCGACAAGCCGATATCAGACAATGCCAGATTTAGAAACTGGGACATTTTCCGCTATTGGTTTAGGGCTATTGAAAGATATGCTCCATGGGTCAATAAGGTTTTCCTGATAACCAACGGTAAATTTCCTGACTGGATTAACCCTGATTGTAAGAAATTGGTTTTGGTTAAACACTCAGACTATATCCCCGAGAAATATCTGCCAACGTTCAATTCTAAAACCATCGAATTAAATTTAGGAAGGTTGAAAGAGCTTTCTGAGCATTTCGTCTATTTTAATGATGACATTTTTATCAATGCACCTGTTACTCCACAATATTTCTTTAAAGATGGCTTACCATGTGATTTCAATTTTGAATCAATATACAAAAACCCCACATATAGTAAAGAAGATCTATTCAGCATAGATCTTGATATTCATTGTGATGTTGCTGTTGTCAACAGTCATTTTGACAGAAGGAAGGTTATTCGTCAAGCATGGAAAAAATGGTATGGTCCACATCTTTGGGGAAAACCCCTATTCTTTTCCCTATTAATGCTTAACAGGTCGAAGTTTGAAACCTTTCCACTTTCGCACAATGAACAACCCATGTTAAAATCCATTTTTCAAGAAATCTGGGAAAAAGAAGAATACATACTTAACATGAGTTGCAGCCGATTCAGGAAAATAGCAAGCCTCAATCAGTATATTATCCGATACTGGCAATTTGCTTCCAATAAGTTCTACCCAATGAAGAAAGATTATTTGTTGTTTAATAATTATAACGTGGAAATGCTAAAAGAACTTGAGAAAGCCTTACTTGAAGAGCGCTCAGCATCCATTTGTATAAACGACTCTCCATATTTTAATGATGAAGACTACAAATATGCATCAAAATTCATAATAGGAGTTTTCGAAAAGAAGTTCCCTCTTCCTTCTATATATGAGAAAAAAGGATGATGTTTAAGTATGACGAAAGACACTTATCTCTAGATTAATCCCTTTCGCTTTGCCAACAGTTTCATACAAAAAACTGATAAAGACGGTGGCATCAAGCCCAAAAGATAAAAAGATAAATTCTGTAGACGCATTTGATGGAAAGAGCACACCTTTGACAACGAAATAGGATAAATCATAAAACCACGTAATTCTTCTTTTGTAAATGATGGAGAGATTATTTTTTCATTGCGTAAAATGGTACTAACAATATAGAAACATGTCTTCATCAACTTCAACATACGCTGGGGAAAGCATGTCATATTAGCCAGCAAGTGCGATCTTTCTTTTAATCTATCTAATGCTCGCATTGTTGTTAATATCTCTTGTTTCGCAATATGGTCACGCTGATTATAATTAGACAAAGAAGCAAAGCGACATAGATAATTATATGTAAGGTCTGGAAGCAGAACTACTCTGGTAACGTATGCAGGCAAGTCCAATGTGAAAGTAAAATCTTCCCAATAATTAATAGGTTGGTAATGTAAATCATTATTTTTATAGACATCTAACTTAATTAGAAAGTTACAAGTAGATGCTGGCATGGCATCATATTTTGCAAAAGCATATTCAGCAAACTCGCCATCTTTTAGGAATACCCGGTTGGGATGTTGGATTAGTATTTCCTTATTATTATCATATAATAACACTTTACGCATTGACCCATAGACAATATCTGCATCATAGTATTGAGCCTTGTTATATAATAGTTCAATCGTATTAAGAGCTATAGTATCATCACTATCCATAAAGAATATATATTTTCCTTGGGCGACAGTCAACATGCGATTTCGGGCTTCACCTAAGCCCATATTACAAGGCTGATGCACTATATGGATATCCGTTCCTCGAGCGTGTGTCTGCTGATAGTGTTTCACTATACTCATGGAGTCATCAGTTCCACAATCATCACAAAACAAAAACTCTATACTTTCAAAGGTCTGATTCAATACAGACTCTATTGTCTGGGCAATGTATTTTTCTACGTTGTAGACGGGTATTCCGATTGTTACTTCGTAAGCCATTTGCAATTTACTTATTAAATACGTCATCAAGAACTTTCTGCATCTGAATCTTCCATGTAAGGTGCTCCACCGTGTGACGAATCTCCTCAGGTTTCATAGTGAAATGATCCATAAAGTCAACAATTTTCTGGATATCAATAGGTGTCTCGTCAGCAGGAGCCTTTAATACGTATGGCTGATAGTCAAAGTCGCTGTCTTGTTCACTATAAATAAAGGGGATTCCACGAGTGGCATACTCACGATTCTTGAGAGTCTTGATAACGGTTATACCACTACGATGACGGCCTAATGAACCGATAGCGAACTGACACAGATTAAACACATTAGTCAGTTCATCACCAAACAGCTGACCATGTAAAAATACTTTGTCTGAGAGATTATATCTATCAATAAGGGTTTGTATACCACGCTCGCCAATAAGATGTCCAGACCATACACCTCCTACTAGATGGAAATAAACTGGTCGTGGATGGGCATTTATTCGATAATAAAGTCCTAAACCTTCAATTAAGCGATCAAATCCATGCCATGTATGAACCTCTGCTACACCAATGAGATGAAGTTCCGATGGTTGATGGCTGATGGCTGATGGCTGATGGAGAGGAATACTATCGAAATCGACACCGTTACTGATGCGGATAGTACGCTGTCCAAAGATACGTTCAGCATCGCTAAATGTTACTAAAGCATCCATATAGCTATACAAACGATTCCGAAGAGCTTTATCCATTAAGAAGCCCAAACGTCTTTTTCCTGTGGCACCTGCAATTTCCTGATCATACGGATATGTTGGAATCTCTGTTACGGAATGGATTCCAGCCTTTCGCAATCTTTTAAAGAAATTAATGAGCCATGGATTGGCGTTTTGGAAGCAACGGGCATAAACAAACTCTATGCCTTCACGAACACAATAGTCATAGATACAGCTATAGTCTACACGCTGGCAAATTGCTGCCCACGAGCCTGTACCATAGTCTTTGATAATCTCACCATCGACATAACGACAACGGTGTCCCTCGCTATTAATATCATAAGAGCACAATCGGACATCATGACCATTTTCTTTTATCCCTTTCACTTGATAGTGTATTTTCTTCGAGATACCACTAAACTCCGAAAAACCATGATAGACTAAGAAAAGTATTCGCATTTTTATTGATTGCTAATTTCATGCGAAGATACCTCATTTTTTTAATAATGCCAAATATTATAGAGGAAAAAAGCAGTTTATTGGATAAAATGTGTATATTTGCAGGAAAATTCTATAGTATGAATAGTATTCCTCAAACAAATGACAGATTACTTGTTTACGATGTAATAAAAATCTTTGCAATCTTTTTGGTTATTTGGGGACATTGTATTGGTCAATTATCTTCATGCGACGTAGCCAATCGTTCCATGTATCGTATTATCTATTCTTTCCATATGCCTCTCTTTATGATGATTTCTGGATATTTTGCAAACTCATCCATGAAAATGCCTCCTATATCATTCATCAAGAAAAAATTCCGTCAGTTAATATATCCCTGCATCGCCATGGGGTTTATAATCTGGATATGCATAGAATCAACTCATTCTTTTCATTATAAAAGAGAAGACATTAGTTGGTACGCCCTAATGACAGACTTTTACTGGCTTTCTGACTTTTGGTATTTAAAAAGTTGTTTTATATGTTATTGCTAATTTAGAGTCTGTTTGTACTATCAATAAGTCTTTTTCTGTTAAATTACTGTAAATAAACGGCTTTTACCTCATCCGGTTGCTTGTTCTTTTGATGTTTTGTACTACCTTTGTACTATCA